>VFQN01000018.1_pt1 | contig 379510 bp, 365 predicted proteins | sample 3512371 | NCBI WGS metagenome assembly VFQN01 (sample SAMN10412370, study PRJNA504923) | tailings metagenome | isolation source: Replicate 2 from Balatoc abandoned mine | place: Philippines: Itogon, Benguet | collected 2017-08-28 | reverse complement strand
AGATCTGAATGAAAACTAACGCGTTTAGTGGATCAGATTTAGACGGAATTCAACACCTGAGGGTCGCGCTCCAAGCAGGCCGCGTCGACATTCTGAAAGACCAATTGAATGCCAAGATCGTCGTTGACCGTTGCCTCGATCCCGCGGTCATGGCTCATGCGCCACCCGCGAGGAAGGAGGGCGATCCGCTTTGCCGCAACGCCCTTGTTGTAGGCGTTCGTTCCCGGCGCATTCAATGGCTCCACGGCCATGGTGTCAGCCTTTGCCGTGGCCGCGGCATCTGCAATCGACTCAATGATCTCTTCAGTGAGGGAAAGTACTGCCAGCGCCTGCCTTGCTGCGCCCGGTTCTTTCACAATGATTGAATCGCCGAACGAAGGCAGCACGGGCGTAGGAGAGGGCACCATATGGATGTGTGATTAGTTTTGGCGACTGGATTCTAGGTCGAAAAAATGATCACAGACAATCTATTTCTTTTAGGCGTGACCTCACGCACAAGCAGTCTGGTTCATCGGTCACTTTCACCACTCCCTCACCCGGGAATGAAGGCCAGCAATCTTTTACTGCTACTGAGAGGCACGGCGCGACTGTGCGGAAATGTTGGCACCAAGTTGCCCACGGAATATTTGCCGCTGTACTGCCAGGAAGGCCATTGGTAGAAACAATGGTGGAAAAACAAAAAAAGCGCCCCGAAAGGCGCTTCATTGCTTGTCCCTTGGCGGAGAGGGCGGGATTCGAACCCGCGGAGGGCTATTAACCCTCACACGCTTTCCAGGCGTGCGACTTAAACCGCTCATCCACCTCTCCGCGAAGCCGCAGATTGTAGCAGGCCGCGGCGCCTTCAAGCAGGTCAGCGGGTGGGTTGCTGCGTCTGGATCATCTTCATCGCCGAGCCGATCAGCGCCGACACCTCGGTCATGTTGCTCGGGACGATGAGCGTGGTGGTGGCGTCGGCGGCCACCTTGCCGTAGGCGGTGACGGCGCGCTCGGCCACTTCGAGCTGCACGGCCTGCTCGCCGCCGGGCTGGCGGATGGCTTCAGCCACCTTGCGGATGGCTTCGGCCTTGGCTTCGGCCACGGCGAGGATGGCGGCGGCTTCACCGTGCGCCTGGTTGATCTCGGCCTGCTTCTCGCCTTCGGAGCGGGCGATGAAGGCTTCGCGTTCGCCGGTGGCGATGTTGATCTGTTCCTGGCGGCGGCCTTCGGAGGCGGCGATCAGCGCGCGCTTCTCGCGCTCGGCGGTGATCTGGGCCTGCATGGCGCGCAGGATTTCGGCCGGCGGCGTCAGGTCCTTGATCTCGTAGCGCAGCACCTTCACGCCCCAGTTGAGCGCGGCCTCGTCGATGGCCGAGACCACCTGGGCGTTGATCATGTCGCGCTCCTCGAAGGTCTTGTCGAGTTCGAGCTTGCCGATCACGCTGCGCAGCGAGGTCTGCGCCAGCTGCGTGACGGCCATGATGTAGTTGGACGAGCCGTAGCTCGCGCGCATCGGGTCGGTCACCTGGAAGTACAGGATGCCGTCCACCTGCAGCTGCGTGTTGTCGCGCGTGATGCAGACCTGGCTGGGCACGTCGAGCGGGATTTCCTTGAGGCTGTGCTTGTACGCCACGCGGTCGATGAAGGGCACCAGCAGCTTCAGGCCCGGGGTGAGGGTGGCGTGGTATTTGCCCAGCCGCTCCACCACCCAGGCGTGCTGCTGCGGCACGATCTTGAATGAGCGGACGACGAAGATGCCCGCGATGACCAACAGGATCAGGCCGATTTCCATGGATGTATTTCCTCCTCTAGGGGTGACGATGTGATGAAAGGGGCGTGCCGCGCGCCGTCGCGCGGCCAGGTTCAGATGCGGTCGAGCACGAGGCGGTTGCCCACCACCTCGCCCACGCGGTGCGGGCCGGGCGCCGGGATCACGCCCGCGCGGTGCTGGGCCGTCCATTGCGCACCGCGGTAGCGCACCAGGGCCGTGCCGTCGGCCTGCCAGGCATCGACGTGCACCGACTCGCCGATGTCGAGGTTGACGTCGCGGTTGCTGGAGGCGGGCAACTGCTGCGGTGCGCGCTTGCGGCGGTAGACGTGCCAGGCGATCACGGTGGCCGAGCCGACCAGCGCGACGGCGACGAACTGCATCGGCAGCGACAGGCCCGCGTGCGCGGCCAGCGCGCCGGCGACGACCCCGATGGCCGCCATCAGCAGATAGAAGGTGCCCCCCGTGAGCAGCTCGACCACCACGAGGCCGCCCGCGAGCAACCACCAGAATGTCGAATGCGCCATGAGATTCCTCCGTAACTCTGTATTGATCCCGCCACATTCTGGGGCAAAAGCCTGGCCTCACCGAATGACGGACATTCAATTTCCTTAAACTTCGCGCCTGTTTTGCGTTTGCCGGACGGCTTTCGTCCGGACTCATCGGAGCCGCCTCATGAAATTCCGCTTCCCCATCGTCATCATCGACGAGGACTTCCGCTCCGAGAACACGTCGGGCCTGGGCATCCGCGCGCTCGCGCAGGCCATCGAGACCGAGGGCTTCGAGGTGCTGGGCGTGACCAGCTACGGCGACCTGTCGCAGTTCGCCCAGCAGCAAAGCCGCGCCAGCGCGTTCATCCTGTCGATCGACGACGAGGAATTCAGCGGCGGGCCCGAGACGGATCCGGCGGTGCTCAACCTGCGCACCTTCATCGCCGAAGTGCGGCGCAAGAACCTCGAAGTGCCGATCTACATCTACGGCGAGACCAAGACCAGCCGCCACCTGCCCAACGACATCCTGCGCGAGCTGCACGGCTTCATCCATATGTTCGAGGACACGCCGGAGTTCGTGGCGCGCCACATCATCCGCGAAGCCAAGAGCTACCTCGAAGGCGTGCAGCCGCCGTTCTTCAAGGCGCTGCTCGACTACGCGGAAGACGGCTCGTACTCCTGGCACTGCCCGGGCCACTCGGGCGGCGTGGCGTTCCTCAAGAGCCCGGTGGGCCAGATGTTCCACCAGTTCTTCGGCGAGAACATGCTGCGCGCCGACGTGTGCAACGCGGTCGACGAACTCGGCCAGCTGCTCGACCACACCGGCCCGGTGGCGGCCTCGGAGCGCAACGCGGCGCGCATCTTCAACGCCGACCACTGCTTCTTCGTCACCAACGGCACCAGCACCAGCAACAAGATGGTCTGGCACCACACGGTGGCCCCGGGCGACGTGGTGGTGGTGGACCGCAACTGCCACAAGTCCATCCTCCACAGCATCATCATGACGGGCGCCGTCCCCGTCTTCCTCAAGCCCACGCGCAACCACTACGGCATCATCGGCCCGATCCCGCAGAGCGAGTTCGAGATCGAGGCCATCCAGGCCAAGATCCGCGCCAACCCGCTGCTCAAGGGCGTGGACGCCGCCGCCGTCAAGCCGCGCATCCTCACCCTCACGCAGAGCACCTACGACGGCGTGCTCTACAACACCGAGGCCATCAAGCAGATGCTGGACGGCTACGTCGGCAACCTGCACTTCGACGAAGCCTGGCTGCCGCACGCGGCCTTCCATCCCTTCTATGGCAATTACCACGCCATGGGCAAGAAGCGCGCGCGACCCATGGAGTCGGTGGTGTACGCCACCCAGTCCATTCACAAGCTGCTGGCCGGCATCAGCCAGGCCAGCCATGTGCTGGTGCAGGACTCGCAGAACGTCAAGCTCGACCGGCACCTGTTCAACGAGTCCTACCTGATGCACACCAGCACCAGCCCGCAGTACGCGATCATCGCGAGTTGCGACGTGGCCGCGGCCATGATGGAGCCGCCCGGTGGCCGCGCGCTGGTCGAGGAAAGCCTGCTGGAGGCGCTGGACTTCCGCCGCGCCATGCGCAAGGTCGAGGACGACTTCGGCGCCGACGACTGGTGGTTCAAGGTCTGGGGCCCGGACCGCCTGGCCGACGAGGGCGTGGGCGAGGCCAAGGACTGGGTGCTCAACCGCCGCCGCGACGACGCTGCCGAGCACCACACCGAGCGCGACTGGCACGGCTTCGGCGACATGGCGCCGGGCTTCAACATGCTGGATCCGATCAAGGCCACCATCGTCACGCCCGGCCTCAACATGGACGGCAGCTTCGGCGAGACCGGCATCCCCGCGTCCATCGTCACCAAGTTCCTGGCCGAGCACGGCGTGGTGGTGGAGAAGACCGGCCTCTACAGCTTCTTCATCATGTTCACCATCGGCATCACCAAGGGCCGCTGGAACACGCTGCTGACGGCGCTGCAGCAGTTCAAGGACGACTACGAGAAGAATCAGCCGATGTGGCGCATCCTTCCGGAGTTCTGCCAGCAGCACAAGCGCTACGAGCGCATGGGCCTGCGCGACCTGTGCCAGCACGTGCACAAGATGTACGCCGAGTACGACATCGCCCGCCTGACGACCGAGATGTACCTCTCGGACCTCACGCCGGCCATGAAGCCCAGCGATGCCTACGCGCACATTGCGCACCGCAAGACCGAGCGCGTGGAGATCGACCACCTCGAAGGCCGCATCACCACCAGCCTGATCACGCCGTACCCGCCGGGCATTCCGCTGCTGATCCCGGGCGAGGTGTTCAACCGCAAGATCGTCGATTACCTCAAGTTCTCGCGCGAGTTCAACGCCAAGTGCCCGGGCTTCGAGACCGACATCCACGGCCTCGTCGAGCTGGAGGACGAGAGCGGCCAGGTGCGCTATTACGCGGACTGCGTCGCGCAGACGGCGGTGAAGCAGCCCCAGCCGCTGGCGCACGAGGGCAACCTGGTGCAGGTGGGCTCCGACGGCCCGTTCGGCCGCACGGTCTGAACCGTCGGGGCCGGGCGGCGCTCAGCGCGCCGCCAGGTCGGGTCGCTCGCGCAGGAAGGTGGCAAAGCGCGGCAGCCCGCTGTCGTGCAGGCCCCGGTAGCGGTAGCTGATCCAGCTGCCCACGGCCGGCGGTGCGCGCCGCTGTGCGTCGGTCAGGCCCGAGCCGATGGAAAAGCGCAGGCCCTCGGGCGTTTCGACCTGCAGCGCGCCCAGCTGTCCCGTGTACTTGCCCTTGCCGGGCAGATGGGCGATGACGCGTGCATCCGCGTCGTCGTGCGTCTTGAGCTTGAGCAGGTCGTCGCTGCGCTCGGCCCGATAGGCCGAAGCGCCACGATGCAGCATCAGGCCCTCGGCGCCGGCGGCGATCACCTCGCGCAGCAGGGCCTGGAGTGCGGCGTCGCTGCCCACCTTGCGCTGCGGCACGGCCTGCAGCCAGGCCGAGGGCGATGGATGCAGCAGCGCCTGCAGCGCCGCGAGCCGGGTGTCAAACAGGCCGCCATGGGCGGGCAGGTCGAACACCATGAAGCGCATCGTGCGCCAGGCCTCGTCGTCGGGTTGCAGTCGGCGCACCGTGGAGGTGGCCTGTTCGAAGCGCCCACGGCCTGCCCACAGTTCGCCGTCCATCGGCACCGTGGGCCAACCCGCGGTGAACCAGGCCGGCGCGTTGACGGGCTCGCCGCCGCGCGTCCAGAGCCGGCGGCCGTCCCAGTAGCCGCGCAGGCCGTCGTATTTCTCGCTGACCCAGTAGTCCGACAGATCGATGCCGGGCCGGTAGACGTTGGCCAGCATCACCGGCGCGGCCTGCGCCCCGGCCGGGCGTGGCGTCGCGAGCCAGAGCGATGCCGCCCATGCAAGCAGGCCGCGACGGGCGATGCCGTGGCAGCCTGCGGTCATGAGGCGGGTGCGACGAGGAAGGTCGTCAGGCCGATTCGGCCGGCTCGGCGATGCCGCCCACGGTCTGGCTGAAACCGCCGTCCACGTAGGTGATCTCGGCGGACACGCCGGAGGCCAGGTCACTCATGAGGAAGGCGGCGACATTGCCCACGTCCTCGATGGTCACGTTGCGGCGGATGGGCGAGGTCTCGGCCACCACCGACAGGATCTTGCCGAAGCCCTTGATGCCGCTGGCAGCCAGCGTCTTGATCGGGCCGGCCGAGATGCCGTTCACACGCATGCCGCGTGGGCCCAGCGACTCGGCCAGATAGCGCACCGAGGCTTCGAGCGAGGCCTTGGCCAGGCCCATGGTGTTGTAGTTGGGCACGGTGCGCACGGCGCCCAGGTAGGTTAGCGTGAGCAGGGCGGACTTGGCGTTGAGGTAGGGCAGGGCGGCCTTGGCCATGGCCGGGAAGCTGTAGGCGCTGATGTCGTGCGCCACCTTGAAGCCTTCGCGCGAGAGCCCGTCGAGGAAGTCGCCCGCGATGGCCTCGCGCGGCGCGTAGCCGATGCTGTGCACGAAGCCGTCGAACTTCGGCCAGTGGGCCGACAGGTCGGTGAAGAGCCTCTCGATCTGTGCGTCGTCACCCACGTCGCAGTCGAAGATGAGGTTCGAGCCGAAGTCGGCGGCGAACTCGGTGATGCGGTCCTTGAAGCGCTCGCCGACGTAGCTGAAAGCGAGTTCGGCACCCTGTTCGTGGCAGGCGCGTGCGATGCCGTAGGCGATGGAACGATTGGACAGAACGCCCGTGATGAGCAATTTCTTGCCGGCGAGGAAGCCCATTGAGAGTCTTTCGAAAAAAATCTGGCAGGATTGTCGCATGCGGGGTTTGCTGTTTCTGCTCGTGGGCATGCTGGCCGGCCCGGCCTGGGCGGCCCACGGCTATGCCCTCTGGGATGACCTCAAGTACCCGCCCGGCTTCGCGCAATTCGACTACGTCGACCCGGCAGCACCCAAGGGCGGCGAGCTGCGGCTGGTGAGCAACCTGCGCTTTTCTACCTTCGACAAGTACAACCCCTTCACCATCAAGGGGTCGCCCCCGGCCTATCTGTCGGGCATGCTGTTCGATTCGCTGCTCACGGGCTCGATGGACGAGACGGCCTCCGGCTACGGCTTGCTGGCCGAGGACGTCGAGGTGGCGGCCGACCGCCTGAGCGCCACCTTCCGCGTGCGGCCCCAGGCCCGCTTCCACGACGGCTCGCCCGTGCAGGCGGCCGACGTGAAGCACAGCTACGAGACACTGATCGGGCCGCATGCTTCGCCGGCGTACCGCACGTTGCTCGAAGAAGTGGCGGGCGCCGACGTGATCGACACGCGCACCGTGCGCTTCCGCTTTCGCAAGCCCAACCGCGAGCTGCCGCTGACCGTCGGCGGTCTGCCCGTCTTCAGCCGCGCCTGGGGCAAGGGCAAGCCGTTCGACCAGGTGGTGATGGACATCCCGATCGGTAGCGGCCCTTACAGGATCGGGCCGGTGGTGTTCGGGCGAGACATCACCTATGTGCGCGACGCCAATTACTGGGCGAAGGATCTGCCGGTCAAGCGCGGCATGCACAACTTCGACCGCATCACGGTCAAGATCTACCGCGACAACACGGCGCGGCTCGAGGCGCTGAAGGCCGGCGAGTTCGACATGATGACCTTCTATTCCGCAGGTGACTGGGCTCGCCGGGTGAAGGGTCGCAAGTTCGATTCGGGCGAGCTCGTCAAGCGGGAGTTCCAGCACCGCCAGCCGGCGGGTTTCCAGAGCTACGTGCTCAACAGCCGGCGCGAGCGCCTGTCCGACCCGCGCGTTCGGGAGGCGCTGGGCCTGGCGCTCGATTACGAATGGATGAACCGGCAGCTGTTCTACAACGGCTATCCGCGCGTGCGCGACCTGTTCGGCAACACCGATTGCGCCGCCACCGGCCTGCCGTCGGCCGAGGAGCAGGCGCTGCTCGAACCCTTCCGCAATCGCATCCCGGCCGCCACCTTCGGCCCGATGTACGAGCCGCCGCGCACCACGGGCGAGGGGCATTCGCTGCGCGACAACCTGCGCCGCGCCCAGGCGTTGCTGGCCGAGGCCGGCTGGACCTACCGCGACGGCGCGCTGCGCAACGCCAAGGGTGAGCCGTACGTCATCGAATACCTCGACAGCCGCGACAGCGGCGTGCGCACCGTGACGCCATGGATGCGCAACCTGGAGAAGCTCGGCGTGCAGCTGAAGTTCGTGCCGGTGGATTTCGCGCTCTACCAGCAACGGCTCGACCGGTTCGAATTCGACATCACGACGATCAACTTTCCGGGCACGCACAACCCCGGCCAGTCGCTGGCCGAGATCTTTGGCAGCAAGGCTGCCGACACCGAAAGCTCGGGCAACTACATGGGCGTGAAGAACCCGGCCGTGGATGCGCTGGTGACGGCCGTGGTCCGCGCCCGCACCAAGGAAGAGTTGCTGCCGGCGTGCCGCGCGCTGGATCGCGTCGTCATGCACAGCCACTACCTCATTCCGCAGTGGACGCTGGCCGCCCACCGCATGGTCTACAGCGCCCGGCGGCTGGCCTTCAAGGAGCCCATGCCCGCCTACGCCGGCGGCGAGGACTGGGTGATGGGCGCCTGGTGGTCGCGCGTGCCCACCCCGGCAGGCATCCGCTAGGCCAGGAAAAGGACCGCGCCACCCATGCTTGCCTACGTCGCCAAACGCCTGCTGCTCATGCTGCCCACGTTGTTCGGCGTGCTGCTGGTGACCTTCATCGTGATGCAGTTCGTGCCCGGTGGTCCGGTGGAGCAGTATCTGGCCGAGTCGCGCGGCTTCAGCGGCGTCGAATCGGGTGGCGCCAGCTACCGCGGAAATCAGGGCGTCGATCCCAAACGCATCGAAGAGATCAAGAAGCTCTACGGATTCGACAAACCGGCCACCGAGCGGTTCTGGCAGATGCTGGGCCAGTTCGCGCGCTTCGACCTGGGGCGCAGCTTTTTCCAGAACAAGGACGTGTGGCAGCTGGTGCGCGAGAAGCTTCCCGTTTCCATCAGCCTGGGCCTGTGGACCTTCTTCATCAGCTACCTGATCGCCGTGCCGCTGGGTGTGGCCAAGGCTGTGCGCGCGGGCTCGCGGTTCGACCTGATCACCACGCTCGTGGTCCTCGTCGGCTACGCCATCCCGGGCTTCGTGCTGGGCGTGGCGCTGCTGGTGGTGTTCGGCGGCCAGCTCGAATGGTTTCCACTGCGCGGCCTCACGTCGAGCAACTGGGATGAGCTCGGCTGGGGCGGCAAGATCGTCGACTATCTCTGGCACATCACGCTGCCGGTGACGGCCATGGTGGTGGGCAGCTTCGCCGTCACCACCATGCTCACCAAGAACTCCTTCCTCGAGGAAATCCGCAAGCAGTACGTGCTGACGGCGCGCGCCAAGGGCCTGCCCGAAAACCGCGTGCTCTGGAAGCACGTGATGCGCAACGCGCTGATGCCCATCATCGCGGGCTTTCCGGCTGCGTTCCTCGGCGCCTTCTTCACGGGTTCGCTGCTGATCGAGACGCTGTTCTCGCTCGACGGCCTGGGCCTGTTGAGCTACGAGAGCGTGATCCGCCGCGACTATCCCGTGGTGCTGGGCACGCTGTACCTGTTCACGCTGCTGGGCCTGGTGACCAAGCTGCTGAGCGACCTCTGCTACGTACTGGTGGACCCGCGTGTACGGTTCGACTGACGCCCCGCCGCCCCCCGCGCCGCAGCGCTCGGCCTCGCCCGGCGCACGGGCCTGGCGGCGCTTCCGCAAGAACCGGCTCGGCTTCTGGAGCCTGGTGGTGTTCTCCACGCTGCTCGTCCTCAGCCTGTTCGCCGAGGTCCTCGCCAACGACCGGCCGCTGGCTCTGCGCTACGAGGGGCAGATGTACTTCCCTCTGTTCAACGACTACTCCGAGAAGACCTTCGGCGGTGATTTCGAGACGCCCACCGACTACCACGACCCCTTCATCCGCGAACAGCTGAGCCGGGACGGCAATTGGGCGATCTATCCGCCGATTCCCTATGGCTCGCGCACCATCAACTACTTCGCCAGGGAACCGAACCCCGCAGGACCGACGGCCGACAACCTGCTGGGAACCGACGACCGCGGTCGCGACCTGCTGGCCCAGCTGATCTACGGCTTCCGCCTATCGGTGCTGTTCGGGCTCGCGCTCACGGTCATCGGCGTGGTGATTGGCGTGGTCACAGGCGCCATCCAGGGCTACTTCGCCGGGCGCATCGACCTGACCTTCCAGCGCCTCATCGAGATCTGGGAATCGATGCCCGAGCTTTACCTGCTGATCATCTTCGCCGCCATCTTCACGCCCAGCGTGGGCCTGCTGCTGGTGCTGCTGTCGCTGTTCGGGTGGATGGGGCTGTCGGCCTACGTGCGCGCCGAGTACCTGCGCAACCGCCAGATGGACTACGTGAAAGCCGCGCGGGCGCTGGGCGTGGGCAGCGGGCGCATCATGTGGAAGCACATCCTGCCCAACAGCATGACGCCGGTCATCACCTTCCTGCCGTTCCGCATGAGCGCGGCCATCCTCGCGCTCACCTCGCTCGACTTCCTGGGCCTGGGCGTGCCGCCGGGCACGCCGTCTCTGGGCGAACTGCTGTCGCAGGGCAAGAACAATATCGACGCCTGGTGGATCTCGCTGTCCACCTTCGGCGTGCTGGTGGGCACGCTGCTGCTGCTCACCTTCATGGGCGACGCGCTGCGCGATGCGCTCGATCCGCGCAAGGCCGACCAATGAGTACCGGAAACGGGGCGCTCCTCGACGTGCGCGGGCTCAAGGTGTCCTTCGGCGCGCACGAAGTCGTGCACGGCATCGACTTTTCGCTGGCGCCTGGCGAAAAGCTCGCCCTGGTGGGCGAATCGGGCTCGGGCAAGACGGTGAGTGCGCTCAGCCTGCTGCGGTTGGCGCTCAATGCAGAGTTGTCGGGCCAGGCGCTGTTCGATGGCCGTGACCTGCTGCAGTTGCCCGAACGTGAACTGCGCGGCGTGCGCGGACGCGACATCGCCATGATCTTCCAGGAGCCGATGACGGCGCTCAACCCGCTCTACACCGTGGGCGACCAGATCGCCGAGGTGGTGCAGCTCAAGCGCGGCGCCACGCGCGCCGAGGCCTGGCACGTGGCGGTCGAGCGGCTGGCCGAAACCGGCATCCCCGAGCCCGAGCGGCGCGCCCGGGCCTACCCGCACCAGCTCTCGGGTGGGCAGCGCCAGCGCGCCATGATCGCCATGGCCCTGGCCGGCGAGCCGCGCCTGCTGCTGGCCGACGAGCCGACCACGGCGCTCGACGTCACGCTGCGCCAGCAGATCCTCGAACTGCTGGGCCGGCTGCAGGTCAAGAACAGCATGGCGATGCTGCTCATCACGCACGACCTCAACCTGGTGCGCCGCTTTGCCGACCGCGTGGCGGTGATGGAGCGCGGGCACATCGTGGAGCAGGGGCCGGTGGCGCAGGTGCTCTCGTCGCCGCAGCATCCGTACACCCGTCGGCTGATCGAAAGCCGGCCCGTGCGCGACGTTGCCGAGGTGCCGGCCACAGGCGCCGAGGTGGCCCGCGCCCACGCGCTGCGGGTGACGTACCCCGTGCCGCGGGCTGGGCTGGCGGGCTGGTTCCGCCGGGGCGAGTTCGTGGCTGTGAAGGGCGCCGACCTCGCCATTGCGCCGGGCCGGACGCTGGGCGTGGTCGGCGAATCCGGCTCGGGCAAGTCGACGCTGGCCCTGGCCGCGCTCGGCCTCGTACGCACCGCGGACGGCCAACTCACCGTGGTCGGCCGGCAATGGGGACAGGGCCGTGCGTCCGACCGTGCCATGCGCCGCCAGGTTCAGGTGGTGTTCCAGGATCCGTATTCATCGCTGTCGCCTCGCATGACGGTGGAAGAAATCGTGGGCGAAGGCCTGCTGGTGCACGAGCCCGGCCTGCCGGCGGCGCGGCGGCGCGAGCGGGTGATTTCGGCGCTGGCCGACGTGGGCCTTGCCGAATCGCAGTTTCCCGGGCTGCTCGACCGCTATCCGCATGAGTTCTCGGGAGGCCAGCGCCAGCGGCTGGCGATCGCGCGCGCGCTGATCCTCGAGCCGGCGCTGCTCCTGCTCGACGAGCCCACCAGTGCGCTGGACGTCACCATCCAGAAGCAGGTGCTGGCGCTGCTGCAGCGCCTGCAGCGCGACCGGGGCCTGGCCTACCTGCTCATCACCCACGATGTGGAGGTGGTGCGGGCCATGGCGCACGACGTGATCGTGATGAAGGATGGCGAGATCGTCGAAGCCGGCCCGGTGGCCCGGGTTCTGGATGCCCCGGCGCACGCCTACACCCGCCGGCTGGTGGAAGCGGCCGGCGAAGGCCTGCCGTCCTAGCGTCTTTCGCGCCCGTCAGCGCCACAAACCGTTGCAAATCAACGGTTTGCTGGCTATAATCCAAGGCTACGACCAAAACGGGCTGTTAACCACCGCCCGTTTTTTATTGGTCGTTCGTTTTTTGGGTTTCCCATTTTTCATCTGAAACGGGCAAGGCAAAGCGTCGGTGGCACTGCAGCAAATCGTTGAAACAACCGTGACCGGTCTGGGTTACGACCTGGTGGAGATCGAGCGCTCCGCCGGTGGCTTGCTGCGCATCACGATCGATCTGCCCTGGGATCCTGCGGCACCCGCCGGGCAGCCCGTCACCGTCGAGGACTGCGAGAAAGTCACGCGCCAGTTGCAGTTCGCGCTGGAGGTGGACGACGTCGATTACCGCCGGCTCGAGGTGTCCTCGCCGGGCATCGACCGTCCGCTGCGCAACGAGCGCGATTTCGAGCGCTTCGCAGGCGAGGTGATCGACATCACGCTCAAAGTCCCCATGGGAACGGCCGCAGCCGGGCAGGTCGCCCCCAACCGAAAGAAATTCCGCGGCACGCTCGAGCGTGCCGACGCGGGCTGGCAGATCGTCTGGAGCGACGAGCCGCCGCCCGATCCGGGTCGCCGCATCAGCCGAAAGAAGGCGCCGGCCCCGATGCAGGTTCTGGGATTCGTGCTGGACGAGCTCAAGGAAGCCCGGCTGGCACCGATCGTTGATTTCAAGGGGCGCGCGCAGCGCCCAGGCCAAGGAGAGATGTGACATGAATCGCGAACTGTTGATGCTGGTGGAAGCGATCTCGCGCGAGAAGAACGTCGAGCGCGACGTGGTGTTCGGTGCCGTCGAATCGGCTCTGGCCCAGGCCACCAAGAAGCTCTACGAAGGCGAGGTCGACATCCGCGTGGCGATCGACCGCGACACCGGCGTGTACGAGACGTTCCGCCGCTGGCACGTGGTGCCCGACGAGGCCGGCCTGCAGCTGCCCGACCAGGAAATCCTCCTGTTCGAAGCCAAGGAAGAAATGCCCGACATCGAGGTCGACGAGTACATCGAGGAATCGGTGGAATCGGTGCCGATCGGCCGCATCGGCGCCATGGCGGCCAAGCAGGTGATCCTGCAGAAGATCCGCGACGCCGAGCGCGAGATGCTGCTCAACGACTTCATGAGCCGTGGCGAGAAGATCTTCACCGGCACGGTCAAGCGCATGGACAAGGGCGACATCATCGTGGAGAGCGGGCGCGTCGAAGGGCGCCTGCGCCGCGGCGAGATGATCCCCAAGGAAAACCTGCGCAGCGGCGACCGTGTGCGCGCCATGATCATGGAAGTGGACCTGACGCTGCGCGGCGCGCCGATCATCCTCTCGCGCTCGGCACCCGAGTTCATGATCGAGCTGTTCCGCAACGAAGTGCCCGAGATCGAGCAGGGCCTGCTCGAGATCAAGAGCTGCGCCCGTGATCCCGGCAGCCGCGCCAAGATCGCCGTGCTCAGCCACGACAAGCGCGTCGACCCGATCGGCACCTGCGTCGGCGTGCGCGGCACGCGTGTGAACGCCGTCACCAACGAGCTGGCCGGCGAGCGCGTGGACATCGTGCTGTGGTCCGAAGACCCGGCCCAGTTCGTGATCGGCGCGCTGGCGCCCGCCAACGTGTCGTCCATCGTGGTGGACGAGGAAAAGCACGCCATGGACGTCGTGGTGGACGAGGAAAACCTCGCCATCGCCATCGGCCGCGGCGGCCAGAACGTGCGCCTGGCTTCCGACCTCACCGGCTGGAAGATCAACATCATGGACGCCGCCGAGTCGGCCCAGAAGCAGGCGACCGAGACCGAGTCGATCCGCGCGCTGTTCATGGAAAAGCTCGACGTCGACCAGGAAGTGGCCGACATCCTCATCGAGGAAGGCTTCACCAGCCTCGAGGAAGTGGCCTATGTGCCGCTGTCCGAGATGCTCGAGATCGAGAGCTTCGACGAAGACACCGTCAACGAACTGCGCGCCCGTGCCAAGGATGCGCTTCTCACCATGGAGATCGCGCGCGAGGAAACCGCGCTGGACGTCTCGCAGAACCTGCGCGACCTCGAGGGCCTGACGCCCGAGCTGGCGGCCAAGCTGGCCGAAGCCGGCGTCAACACGCGCGACGATCTGGCCGACCTGGCCGTCGACGAACTCACGGAAATCACCGGCCAGTCTGCGGACGAGGCCAAGGCCCTCATCATGAAGGCTCGCGAACACTGGTTCGCGGGTCAAGAGTGATGTGATGGAGGGAAACGCACCACATGTCCAGTACGACCGTTGCCGAGTTCGCGAACGAACTCAAGAAATCCACCGACACACTGCTTGACCAGCTGCGCTCTGCGGGCGTGCCCAAGTCGGCCGCGTCCGACGCCCTGACCGAAACTGACAAGCAGAAGCTGCTGAGCTACCTGCAGGCCAGCCACGGCGGCGCCGCCGGCGCAGAGCGCAAGAAGATCGTCCTGGTGAAGAAATCCACCAGCGAGATCAAGCAGGCCGATGCGTCGGGCAAGGCCCGCACCATCCAGGTAGAGGTGCGCAAGAAGCGCACCTTCATCAAGCGTGACGACGACGCCGCAGTGGCGGCGGAGGCCATGCCCGAGCCCGAGACGGTGGCCGAACCTTCCGCGCCCGTGGTGGACGAGGCCGAACTCGCCCGCCGCGAGGAAGAGGCCCGCCGCCAGGCCGAGCTGATCCGCCGCCAGGAGGAAGAGCTCGCCGAGAAGCGACGCCTGCGCGAAGAACAGGAAGCCCGCGAGCAGGCCGAACGTGCTGCCGCCGAGCAGGCCCGCATCGCTGCGGCACAGGCTGCCGTCGTCGAGACGCCGCCGGCCGCGCTGAGCGATGCTGCGTCCGACGCCGTTGCCAAGGAAGCCGAGAGCCGCGCCGCCGCCGAAGCCGCTGCCAAGGAAGAAGCGCGTGCCAAGGCCGCAGCCGAATCCAAGGCCCGCGCCGACGAGGAAGCCGCACGCGCCAAGGATCTGGACGAGCGCCGTCGCAAGGCGCTGGCCGAGGCCGAGGCCATCCGCGCCATGATGAACGCGCCCAAGCGGGTGCTCGTGGCCAAGAAGCCCGAAGAAGCCAAGCCCGTGGCGACCGACGCCAAGCCCGGCATGAAGGGCACGCTGCACAAGCCGGCGGGCTCGCCCGCGGCCGGCGCCCGTCCTGGCACGACCGCCGCGCCTGCGGCGCCGGGTGGCAAGGAAGTCAAGTCGGCCAAGCTCTCGTCGAGCTGGGCCGACGACCAGGCCAAGAAGAAGGAAATCAAGACCCGTGGCGACGCCTCCGGTGGCGTCGGTCGCGGCAACTGGCGCTCCGGCCCGCGTGGCCGCCGCGGCGACGGCCGTGATCGTGGCGACCATTCGCAGCAGTCCGCGCAGCCGGCCGAGCAGCGTGTGATCGAGGTCCACGTGCCCGAAACCATCACGGTCGCCGAACTGGCGCACAAGATGGCGGTCAAGGCCTCGGAAGTGATCAAGTCGCTGATGAAGATGGGCCAGATGGTCACCATCAACCAGCCGCTGGACCAGGACACGGCCATGATCGTGGTCGAGGAAATGGGCCACAAGGCCGTGACGGCCGCCCTGGACGACCCGGAAGCTTTCACCGAGGAGGAATCGTCGGGACATCAGGCGGAGTCGCTGTCGCGCGCGCCGGTGGTCACCGTCATGGGCCACGTCGACCACGGCAAGACCTCGCTGCTGGACTACATCCGCCGCGCCAAGGTGGCGGCGGGCGAGGCCGGCGGCATCACGCAGCACATCGGCGCCTACCACGTCGAGACGCCGCGCGGCATGGTGTCGTTCCTCGATACCCCCGGCCACGAGGCGTTCACAGCCATGCGTGCCCGCGGCGCGCAGGCCACCGACATCGTCATCCTGGTGGTGGCGGCCGACGACGGCGTCATGCCGCAGACCCGGGAAGCCATCAAGCACGCCAAGGCGGCGGGTGTTCCCATCGTGGTCGCGGTCAACAAGATCGACAAACCCGATGCCAACCCCGATCGCGTGAAGCAGGAGCTGGTGGTCGAGGAAGTCGTGCCTGAAGAGTACGGCGGCGAATCGCCGTTCGTGTCCGTGTCGGCCAAGACCGGCCAGGGCATCGACGATCTGCTCGAACAGGTGCTGCTGCAGGCCGAAGTGCTCGAGCTCAAGGCGCCGGTGGACGCCATGGCCAAGGGCCTGGTCATCGAAGCCCAGCTTGACAAGGGCCGCGGTCCGGTGGCCACGGTGCTGGTCCAGTCGGGCACGCTGAAGGTGGGCGACGTGGTGCTGGCAGGCCAGACCTCGGGCCGCGTGCGCGCCATGCTCGACGAGAACGGCCGCCCGACCAAGAGCGCGGGTCCGTCGATCCCGGTGGAGATCCAGGGTCTGACCGAAGTGCCGCAGGCCGGCGACGAATTCATGGTGATGGCCGACGAGCGCCGCGCGCGCGAAATCGCCACCTACCGTGCGGGCAAGTTCCGCAACACCAAGCTGGCCAGGCAGCAGGCCGCCAAGCTGGAGAACATCTTCTCCGACATGACGGCGGGCGAGGTCAAGACGGTGCCGATCATCGTCAAGGCCGACGTGCAGGGTTCGCAGGAAGCGCTGGCCGCATCGCTGCTCAAGCTCTCGACCGACGAGGTCAAGGTGCAGATGGTGTATGCCGCCGTGGGTGGCATCAGCGAGTCGGACGTCAACCTGGCGATCGCCTCCAAGGCCATCATCATCGGCTTCAACACGCGTGCCGACGCCGGCGCGCGCAAGACGGCCGAGAGCAACGGCGTGGACATCCGCTACTACAGCATCATCTACGACGCCGTGGACGAGCTGAAGGTCGCCATGTCCGGCATGCTGGCGCCCGAGAAGCGCGAGGAAGTCATCGGCACGGCCGAGATCCGCACGGTGTTCGTGGCGTCCAAGATCGGCACGGTGGCCGGCTGTATGGTCACCTCGGGCTTCGTCACGCGCAACGCGCACTTCCGCCTGCTGCGCGACAACGTGGTCATCTACACGGGCGAGCTCGAATCGCTCAAGCGGATGAAAGACGACGTGCGCGAAGTCCGCGAAGGCTTCGAGTGCGGTATCAAGCTCAAGAACTACAACGACATCAAGGAACTCGACCAGCTCGAGTTCTTCGAGATCAAGGAGATCGCCAGAACCTTGTGACCACCCCCAGGCTACGCGTCACTTCGTGTCGCTTCGCCAACCCCCTGCGAGGGGGCGATACCAGCGGCCCGGCAAAGCCGGTTCCGCGGTATCCCTGGTCCAAGGACTTGCGTCCTCCCGAAACTTCCATGCCTGCAAAGAAGTCCGCCCAGCCCAACCGCGCCTTCAAGGTGGCCGATCAGATCCAGCGTGATCTGACGGAGCTGATCGCGCGCGAGTTGAAGGACCCGCGCGTGGGCATGGTCACGGTGCAGGCCGTCGAGGTGACGCCCGACTACGCCCACGCCAAGGTGTTCTTCAGCCTGCTCGTGGGCGATCCGCAGGAAACGCAGGAGGCACTCAACCAGGCCGCCGGCTTCCTGCGCAACGGCCTGTTCAAGCGACTGCATATCCACACGGTGCCCACGCTGCACTTCGTCTTCGACCGCACCACCGAGCGTGCGGCCGACATGAACGCGCTCATCGCGCGCGCCGTGGCCTCTCGTTCCAAGGACGACGGGGAGTAAAGCCATGAGCGCACCACGAGCACGGGTCGTGAGGCGCCCCGTGCACGGGGTGCTGCTGCTCGACAAGCCGCTGGGCCTGTCGAGCAACAACGCATTGCAGAAATGCAAATGGCTGCTGCGCGCCGAGAAAGCCGGGCACACGGGCACGCTCGATCCGCTGGCCACCGGCGTGCTGCCGCTGTGCTTCGGCGCGGCCACCAAGTTCAGCCAGTTGCAGCTCGATGCCGACAAGACCTATGTCGCGACGGCCCGCCTGGGTGTGACCACCACCACCGGCGATGCCGAGGGTGAAGTCGTCGAGCGCCGCGACGTGGCCGTGACGGCCGACCAACTGGCGGCGGTGCAGGCGCAGTTCACCGGTCCCATCCGCCAGGTGCCGCCGATGTACAGCGCGCTCAAGAAGGACGGCCGTGCGCTCTACGACTATGCCCGCGCGGGCGAGGAAGTCGAGCGCGAGGCGCGCGACGTGACCATCCATTCGCTGGCGATCGAACCCGAGGGCGCCGACACGCTGCGCATCACCGTGCGATGCAGCAAGGGCACCTACATCCGTACGCTGGGCGAGGACATCGGCCGTGCGCTCGGTTGCGGCGCCCACCTCACGTCGCTGCGCCGCGTGGCGACGGGCCATTTCGACCTGTCGCGCTGCGTGACGCTGGAGGCGCTCGAGGCGATGGACGAGGGCGCGCGTCTGGCAAACCTGCAACCCGTCGATGCGCTATTGCCCGATCACGCGGCCGTCACGCTGGACGAAGACAATGCCGGGCGATTCCTGTCGGGCCTGCGCCGCCGCGGCACCTGGAACGACCAGGCGCAGGTGGCGGTCTACGGCCCGCCCCCGCAGGGCGCCGCACCCACCCATGGCCAGTTGCTGGGCACCGCCCACGTGACGGCCGGAGAACTCATCCCGGGGCGATTGCTGAGCCCCATCGAAATACAGCAAATCCTGGAAGCAAGACCATGAGCAAACAGATCCGCAACATCGCCATCATCGCCCACGTCGACCACGGCAAGACCACCATGGTGGACCAGCTGCTGCGCCAGTCCGGCACGTTCGCCGACCACGAGAAAGTGGTCGATACCGTGATGGACAACAACGCCATCGAACGCGAGCGCGGCATCACCATCCTGGCCAAGAACTGCGCCGTGAGTTGGAAGGGCACGCACATCAACATCGTCGACACCCCCGGCCACGCGGACTTCGGCGGCGAGGTCGAGCGCGCGCTGTCCATGGTCGACGGGGTGGTGCTGCTGATCGACGCCCAGGAAGGCCCGATGCCGCAGACGCGCTTCGTGACCAAGAAGGCGCTGGCCCTGGGCCTCAAGCCCATCGTGGTGGTGAACAAGGTGGACAAGCCCGGCGCCAATCCCGACAAGGTGATCAACGCCGCCTTCGACCTGTTCGACAAGCTCGGCGCCACCGACGAACAGCTCGACTTCCCCGTGGTCTACGCCTCGGGCATCAACGGCTGGTCCTCGCTGGAGGAAGGCCCGGCGGGTGAGCAATGGGGCCCGGACATGTCGGCCCTGTTCGAGACCGTGCTCAAGCACGTGCCCGCGCACGAAGGCGACCCCGATGCGCCGCTGCAACTGCAGATCTCGGCGCTGGACTACTCCAGCTTCGTGGGCCGCATCGGCGTGGGCCGCATCAACGCCGGCACGCTCAAGCCGTCCATGGACGTGCTGGTGATGGAAGGCCCCGATGGCAAGAGCTTCAAGGGGCGCGTCAACCAGGTGCTGACTTTCCAGGGCCTGGACCGCGTGCAGACCAGCGAGGCCCGCCCCGGCGACATCGTGCTCATCAACGGCATCGAGGACATCGGCATCGGCGTGACCCTGACCGACCCGGCCAATCCCGCGCCGCTGCCCATGCTCAAGGTCGACGAGCCCACGCTGACCATGAACTTCTGCGTCAACACCAGTCCGCTGGCCGGCCGCGAAGGCAAGTTCGTCACCAGCCGCCAGATCTGGGACCGCTTGCAGAAGGAACTGCAGAGCAACGTGGCCCTGCGCGTGAAGGACACCGATGAGGACGGCATCTTCGAGGTGTCGGGCCGCGGCGAACTGCACCTGACCATCCTGATCGAGAACATGCGCCGCGAGGGCTACGAACTGGCCGTGAGCAAGCCGCGCGTGGTGTTCAAGGAGATCAATGGCGAGCGCTACGAGCCCATCGAACTGGTGACGGCCGACGTGGAAGAGCAGCACCAGGGCGGCGTGATGCAGGCCCTGGGCGAGCGCAAGGGCGAGCTCATCAACATGGAGCCTGACGGCCGTGGCCGCGTGCGCCTGGAGTACCGCATCCCGGCGCGTGGCCTGATCGGCTTCAGCAACGAGTTCCTCAACCTCACGCGCGGCTCGGGCCTGATCGCCAACATCTTCGACGGCTACGAGCCGCACAAGGGGGAGGTCGCCGGCCGCAAGAACGGCGTGCTGATCAGCATGGACGACGGCGAGATCTTCAACTACGCCCTGGGCAAGCTCGACGACCGCGGCCGCATGTTCGTCAAGGCCAACGACCCGGTGTACGAAGGCATGATCGTCGGCATCCACAGCCGCGACAACGACCTGGTGGTGAACGCCACGCGGACCAAGCAGCTGACCAACTTCCGTGTATCCGGCAAGGAAGACGCGATCAAGATCACGCCGCCGATCGACCTCACGCTGGAATACGGCGTCGAGTTCATCGAGGACGACGAGCTCGTCGAGATCACGCCCAAGTCGATCCGCCTGCGCAAGCGCTACCTCAAGGAACACGAGCGCAAGCGCGCGTCGCGCGAAGCATGAAGCTCGACCACACCCGCGCGGTGTGGTTGATGGTGGCGGTGACCCTGATGTGGTCGATCGCCGGCGTGGTCACGCGCCATCTGGAGCAGGCCCGCAGCTTCGAAGTCACCTTCTGGCGCAGCGCTTTCACGGCGCTCTCGCTCGCCGTGCTGCTGCCGCTGATCCAGGGCCGTGCGGTGCTGGGCAAGCTGCGCCACGGCGGCGCGGCGCTCTGGCTCTCGGGCGTCTGCTGGAGCGTGATGTTCACCGCGTTCATGATGGCGCTCACGCTCACCACAGTGGCGAACGTGCTGATCACCATGGCGGTGGGCCCGTTCTTCACCGCACTGGTGGCACGTGTCTTCATCGGGCAGCGCCTGGCGCGCCGCACCTGGCTGGCCATCCTCGCGGCCGGCGCGGGCATCGCATGGATGTACGGCTCGCAATTGGGCGACGGCCACCTGGCGGGCACGCTCGTGGCGCTGTGCGTGCCTGTGGCGGCGGCGGTGAACTGGACCGTGGTCCAGCGCAGCCAGGCCCACGGTCACGACGTGGACCTGGTTCCTGCGGTGCTGGTCGGCGCCCTGATCTCCAGTGTCGTCACGCTGCCGCTGGCCTGGCCTCTCGAAGCTTCCCGTCACGACCTGCTGCTGCTGGCGTTGCTGGGCCTCGTGCAACTCGCCATCCCCTGCGTGCTGGCCGTGCGCTGCGCGCGGGTGCTCAAGGCACCCGAAGTGGCGCTGCTGGCCTTGCTGGAGGTGGTGTTCGGCATCCTCTGGGCCTGGCTCGGTGCTGGCGAAGCGCCCCAGCCCAGCGTGATCAGCGGCGGCCTGCTGGTCATCGGGGCGCTGGTGGCCAACGAATGGCTGGGTTGGCGGGAAAGACCCTGACGGGCCGCCTTCCGGGCTAACTGTTCGGCTTGGTGCCAGCCTGTGCCGGCGCCGAGAGCTGGGCGTAGACCGACTCCGACAGCGCGAGCAACCGGCGGCGCGGCAGCGCGCCTGAAAGCGCATAGCCGAAGTCGTGGTCGACCCAGTAGAAGCGCGGCACGCCATCGTCGTCCTCGAAGCGGAAGGCGGTGCCGGCGCCGCCGCCGGAGGTGTCCAGCACGCCGACGTACAACGTGAGGCGCGTGCCGGCCGCGTCCTGGAACATGAACTGTGCGCGTGCGCCACCCTCGCCGGGCAACAGGCGTCCACCCACCAGATCGAACCCTTCCGGCTGAAGTTGCGGCACCTTGAGCGGGCGGCCCAGGCGGCGCGACAGCCACTGCACCAGATGGTCCTGCTGCGCCGCGCCCACCTCGACCGGGTGGCGCACCTCAGGCACGTATACCGCATGTGCCAGCGCCGCATCGCTGGAGAATTGGCGCACTGCCATCGCCGCGCCTGCTGCCCCGGCGGCGGTGCCGTTCCACGCGCCGTGGCCGAGCCAGCCGGCGCCGAACGCCATGAGCACGCCCGCCGCGAGTGCCAGGCGGCTCCGGCGGCGAAGCGCCCGCGCACGCGTGGCCTCGAGAGCGCGGGCTGCGGCGAGCAGCCCCTCGGGCAGTGGCGCGTCATCTGGTGTGTCGCCGGCCCATTGGCGCAAGCCGTCGCGCTGCGCGCGCCACGCCTGGGCTCGGGCCTGTGCATCCGCATCGTGGGCCAGGCGTTGCTCGAGTGCAGTGCAGGCATCGGCATCCAGGCGGCCGTCGACCCAGGCGTGCAGCTCGTCATCCGGAATCGGCGGGTGAAGGGGGGGCGAGGTCATGTCGGGCGCTATTTCATCCGGCGCAGCGTGGGTGCGGCGGCAGGTGTTGGAGGGGCTGGCGCGCGCGCCGTTCCATCGAGCAGTTCGCGCAGACGGGCGCGTGCGCGAGAGAGGCGCGACATCACGGTCCCGACCGGAATGCCGAGCACGGCAGCGGCCTCTTCGTAGCCCATGTCTTCGAGCGTCACCAGCAGCAGCACGGCCCGCTGTTCGTCCGGCAGGCAGAGCAGGGCGCGGCGCAGGTCCATCATGTCGCCGATGGCCGCCGCTGGTGCGACGAGGCCGTCCTGCACGTCTTCCAGCGGCACCTGGACGATGCGCGCATGCGCGCCGCGGCGCTCATTGAGATAGAGGTTGTGCATCAGCGTGAACAACCAGGCGCGCAGGTCGGTGCCCGGCGTCCAGAGCCTCCATTTGCCGCAGGCGCGCTCCAGCGTGTCCTGCACGAGATCGTCGGCGGCCCAGGCATCGCCCGTCAGCGCGCGTGCGTAGCGGCGCAGGCCGGGCATCTGGGCGACGACGAGCGAAGACTCCATGGGTTTCGATTGTGGGCCGCAACGCGGCCGGCCGGCTCAGGGACGCGCGATCTTCCAGACGTTGTTGAAGCCATCGCCCGTGCGATCGCCGGGCTTGCTGTCCTTGGCCCAGTAGTAGAGCGGCTTGCCCATGTAAGCCCATTGGCGGCCGCCGTCATCGCGCGTGATCACGCTGTAGTCGCCGGTGGCGCTCGCATCCGCCGCAGCCATCAGCGGGGGCCAGTTGGTGGCGCAGGGGCCGTTGCAGGCCGACTTGCCGCTGCCGGCCGCATCGCGATCGAAGGTGTAGAGCGTCATGCCGTTCGGACCGGCGAGCACGCCCTCGCGTGCCGTGGCGGGGGCCGTGGCCATCGAGGCGCAGCCGGCGGCCAGCAGCGAAGCGAGCAGGAGGGAGGAAGCGAGTAAGCGCATGGCAGGTATCTCCGGGGTTGGGGTACCTGCATGAACACCGGCGGACCGGCGTTTATTCCGCGGCCAGCGAAAAAAACTGGCGCGGATTCAGCGGTTGCGGCTCTTCATCGCGCGCTCCACCTCGCGCTTGCCTTCGCGGTCCTTGATGGTGTCGCGCTTGTCGTGCTCGGCCTTGCCCTTGGCCAGCGCGATCTCGCACTTCACCTTGCCGGCCTTCCAGTGCAGGTTGAGCGGCACGAGCGTGTAGCCCTTCTGCTCGACCTTGCCGATCAGGCGCTTGATCTGCTCCTTGTGCAGCAGCAGCTTCTTGGTGCGCACGGCGTCCGGGTTCACGTGGGTGGAGGCGGTACGCAGCGGATTGATCTGGCAGCCGATGATGAACAGCTCGCCGTCCTTGACGACGACGTACCCGTCGGTGAGCTGCACCTTGCCCTCGCGCAGGGCCTTCACTTCCCAGCCCTGCAGCACCATGCCCGCCTCGTACCGCTCTTCGAAGAAGTAGTTGTACGCGGCTTTCTTGTTGTCCGCGATGCGGTTCGCCGAGTCGGTGGATTTGGCCATGGGCTGACGTGGGGGTAAATCGCCTCAATACAATGGGGCAGGGGGCTGGATTCTACGCACCGCGCACGGTGCGGCTCCCTGCAATCGATGAAAACTGTCCACAAGTCCGTCCTCATCTGGTACAGCGCCCGGGAAATGTTCGACCTGGTCGCCGATGTCGAGAAGTACCCCCAGTTCCTCCCGTGGTGCGACCGCGCCCGTGTGATCGAAGCCGACGCCGCCGGCATGAAAGCCGAAGTCGGCATCGCCTTCAGCGGCCTGCGCCAGTCGTTCACCACGCGCAACGACCACGATGCCCCCAACAGCATCCGCATGCGGCTTGTGAGCGGGCCCTTCTCCAGCCTGGAAGGCGAATGGCGCTTCTCACCCGTGGCCGAAAACCGCCAGGACGAGCGCGCCTGCCGCGTGGAGTTGCAGTTGCAGTACGGCTTCGACAACTTCGCGCTTTCGGCGCTGGTGGGGCCGGTGTTCGACAAGATCGCGGCCTCGATGGTGGACGCCTTCGTCAAGCGCGCCGAGCAGGTCTATGGCTGACGATGCGCCGCTGCGCGTGACCGTGGCCTACAGCCCCCGCGCGCGAGAGGTTTTCGAGCGGGAGGTGGGCTTGCCTTCGGGCAGCACCGTGGCTCAGGCCGTGCATGCCAGCGGTGTGCTGACCACGTATCCCGGGCTGGACGTCACGCAGTCGGCCGTCGGTATCTGGGGCCGCGCGGCTGCGCCGGGCCAAGCGTTGCGCGATCTGGACCGGGTGGAAATCTATCGGCCGTTGTTGGTCGATCCCAAAGTGGCGCGGCGCGAGCGCTTCGGCCGGCAGGGCGCGCGGGCCACGGGGCTGTTCTCGAAACGGCGACCCGGCGCCAAGCCGGGCTACTGAAACGGGAAGTGGGTGGCGTCAGCGCGGCGCGCAGTCAGCCTGGATGGTCTGTTGCACGCGGCGCGCTTCGGCGGCGCGGGCTGCGTCGTCCATGATTTCGCGCTCGCCCTTGGCATTCACCTGCGCGATGCGCACGCCGCTGTCGAGCGACGCCTTGGCCTGCCTTGCGCGGTTGCAGTTGTCTGCGCGTGACCTGGCCACCTGCTCTTCTTCGGCTTTCTTGCGCTGAGCTTCGGCGGCCTCGACCTGGCGTGTGCGCTCCAGCAATTCCTTGTCCTGTCCCACAGGGGGACGGGCGACGGCGCCAGAAGCCGCGGTGGCCGCGGCGTTCGGCGGCGCATCCGCCGGTGCGCCTGCCGGCATGGCAGGAGACGCAGACGCTGCAGCCGGTGCTGCGGGCGCGGTCGAACGCACCACCGTGCCGCCGGGCCGCTTGATGATGTTGCGCTCGGGCACTTCGGGCGGCGGCGCCTTGTCGCTGAAGACCTTGCGGCCACCGGCATCGAGCCATGTCCATTGGGCGGACGCGGCGAGGGGGAGGGCGCAGAAAGCGCCTGCGAGAAGGAGCGATGCCAGCTTCATGCGCGAAAGTGTAGCGCTGCGCGCGCACGCCGGGGAGGCGGCGATGCACGGATGCCGGCAGGTGTTGCCGCGCCGCCGCAGCGCATTGCCCAAGTCGTGGATGACGCCACGGATACAATTCTTCTTTTGGAGCTTTGACAAATGCGCCTACTCGGAAAAGCGCTCACCTTCGACGACGTGTTGCTGGTGCCGGCGTACTCCCAGGTCCTGCCCAAGGACACTTCGTTAGCCACCCGTTTCTCCCGCAACATCCAGCTCAACCTCCCGCTCGTCTCGGCCGCCATGGACACGGTGACCGAGGCCCGCCTGGCGATCGCCATCGCGCAGGAGGGCGGCATGGGCATCGTGCACAAGAACCTCACCGCGGCCGAGCAAGCCGCCCAGGTGGCGAAGGTCAAGCGCTACGAATCCGGCGTGCTGCGCGACCCGGTCGTCATCACGCCCCAGCACACGGTGCTGCAGGTCATGCAGCTGTCGGACGAACTGGGCATCTCCGGCTTCCCGGTGGTGGACGGCGGCAAGGTGGTCGGTCTCGTCACCGGGCGCGACCTGCGCTTCGAGACGCGCTACGACCAACCGGTCAGCCAGATCATGACGCCGCGCGAGCGACTGGTCACCGTGGCGGAGGGTGTCACTGCCGCCGACGCCAAGGCGCTTCTCAACAAGCACAAGCTCGAACGGCTGCTGGTCGTCAATGACGCCTTCGAGCTCAAAGGCCTGATCACGGTGAAAGACATCACCAAGCAGACCACCTTCCCCAATGCCGCTCGCGATGCCAACGGCCGCCTGCGCGTCGGTGCGGCGGTCGGCGTGGGCGAGGGCACCGAGGAGCGCGTCGAGGCGCTGGTGAAGGCCGGTGTCGATGCCATCGTGGTCGACACCGCGCACGGCCACAGCAAGGGCGTGATCGACCGCGTCCGCTGGGTCAAGCAGAACTATCCGCAGATCGACGTGGTCGGCGGCAACATCGCCACCGGTGCCGCCGCGCTGGCGCTGGCGGAAGCCGGCGCCGACGCGGTCAAGGTCGGCATCGGCCCGGGCTCGATCTGCACCACCCGCATCGTCGCCGGCGTGGGCGTGCCGCAGATCATGGCCGTGGACAGCGTGGCCACCGCGCTGCAGGGCACGGGCATTCCGCTGATCGCCGACGGCGGCATCCGCTACAGCGGCGACATCGCCAAAGCCATCGCCGCCGGCGCGAGCACGGTGATGATGGGCGGCATGTTCGCCGGTACTGAAGAAGCACCGGGCGAAGTGATCCTCTATCAGGGCCGCAGCTACAAGAGCTACCGCGGCATGGGCTCGATCGGTGCCATGCAGCAGGGCAGCGCCGACCGCTATTTCCAGGAGTCCAGCACCGGCAATCCGAACGCCGACAAGCTGGTGCCCGAAGGCATCGAGGGCCGCGTCCCGTACAAGGGCTCGGTCGTCTCCATCATCTTCCAGATGGCCGGCGGCGTGCGCGCCAGCATGGGCTACTGCGGGTGCGCCACCATCGACGACATGAAGAGCAAGGCCGAGTTCGTCGAGATCACGGCCGCGGGCATCCGCGAGAGCCACGTGCACGACGTGCAGATCACCAAGGAAGCGCCGAACTACCGGGCCGACTGACAACGCTGGCATCCATCGAAAAGGACCAGAATTTTCTGGTCCTTTTTCTTGGGTGGTTTACAATATGGCCCGAATCACCCGGAAAAGGGCCAGATATGCAGACCGTCCCCATCCACCAGGCCAAGAGCCAGCTGTCCGAACTGATCCGTGCGGTCGAGCAGGGCGAGGAAGTCGTGCTCACGCGTCACGGCAAGCGCGTCATCCGGCTGATCAAGGAGCCGGAGAGCGAGCAGCCCAGCATCGAGGCACGGCGCCAGGCGGTCGTTGCAGAGCTGCAAGCGCTGCGTGCCAAGGTGGGCGGCGGCCAGCCGGCTTTCCAGGCACTGTGGACCGAGCACAAGCAGGAGCTGCAGGACCGCGCCGACCGCTGGATCGATACCAAGGGTGGCAATGCTGGTCATTGATGCCTCGGCCTTCGCGAGCTGGGCCTTTCCCGATGAAGGCAGCGACCGGGTCTCGCAGGCGCTCATCCGCGTCATGACGCAGGAAGAGAGCGCCAGCAGCGCGGCGATCTTCCCGCTCGAAGCGCTGCACGCCGCCGGCCGTGCGCTGGCCCGCGGCCGCTTCACGCCCGCGGTGCACCAGCACGTGCTGCGGCTGCTCAGCCGCCTGCCCGTGGCGCTGGCGCCGATGCGTGTGTCGCCGCTGGAATTCTGGTCCTGGTCGCAGGACCTTGGACTCACGCCGTATGACGCGTCGTATCTCAAGCTCGCCGTCGACCTCAAGGCGCCGCTGGTGACGATGGATGCGGCGCTGCGCCGTGCCTGCACCCAGCTCGACCATCCCCTGATCACCGACCTCTCCTGAACCATGTCCCACCAGAAAATCCTCATCCTCGATTTCGGCTCGCAAGTCACGCAGCTGATCGCGCGCCGCGTGCGCGAGGCGCACGTGCTCTCCGAAGTGCATCCCTGCGATGTCAGCGACGAATGGATCCGCCAGTACGCGGCCGACGGCAACCTCAAGGGCGTGATCCTCTCGGGCAGCCACGCCAGCGTCTACGAGGACAGCACCGACAAGGCGCCGCAGGCTGTGTTCGAGCTGGGCGTGCCGGTGCTGGGCATCTGCTACGGCATGCAGACCATGGCGCACCAGCTGGGCGGCAAGGTGGAAAGCGGCCACAAGCGCGAGTTCGGCTTTGCGAGCGTGCGCGCGCGCGGCCATACGAAGCTGTTCGAGGGCATCCAGGACTTCGCCACGCCCGAAGGCCACGGCATGCTCGATGTGTGGATGAGCCACGGCGACAAGGTGACCGAGCTGCCGCCGGGCTTCAAGCTCATGGCCAGTACCGACAGCTGCCCCATCGCCGGCATGGCCGACGAGGAGCGCGGCTTCTACGCCGTGCAGTTCCATCCCGAAGTCACGCACACGAAGCAGGGCGCGGCCATCCTGCGCCGCTTCGTGCTGGACATCTGCGGCGCGCGTCCCGACTGGATCATGGGCGACTACATCGCCGAGGCGGTGCAGAAGATCCGCGACCAGGTAGGCGACGAGGAAGTCATCCTGGGCCTGTCGGGTGGCGTGGATTCGTCGGTGGCCGCGGCGCTGATCCACCGCGCCATCGGCGACCAGCTGACCTGCGTGTTCGTCGACCACGGCCTGCTGCGCCTGAACGAAGGCGACATGGTCATGGACATGTTCGAAGGCAAGCTGCACGCGCGCGTGATCCGCGTGGATGCGAGCGAGCTGTTCCTCGGCAAGCTGGCTGGTGTGAGCGACCCCGAGGCCAAGCGCAAGATCATCGGTGGGCTGTTCGTCGACGTGTTCAAGGCCGAGGCAGCCAAGCTCAAGGCGGGCACCGGCGGCCACAAGGGTGCCACCTTCCTGGCCCAGGGCACGATCTATCCGGACGTCATCGAGTCCGGCGGCGCCAAGAGCAAGAAGGCCGTCACCATCAAGAGCCACCACAACGTCGGCGGCCTGCCCGAGCAGTTGGGCCTGAGCCTGCTGGAGCCGCTGCGCGACCTGTTCAAGGACGAGGTGCGCGAGCTGGGCGTGGCGTTGGGCCTGCCGCCCGAGATGGTCTACCGCCACCCGTTCCCGGGCCCAGGCCTGGGCGTGCGCATCCTGGGCGAGGTGAAGAAAGAGTACGCCGACCTGCTGCGCCGCGCCGATGCGATCTTCATCGAGGAGTTGCGCAACTTCCGCAGCGATGAGGAAGGGCCGAACAAGGGCAAGACCTGGTACGACCTGACCAGCCAGGCCTTCACCGTCTTCCTGCCGGTCAAGAGCGTGGGCGTGATGGGCGACGGCCGCACCTACGACTACGTGGTGGCCCTGCGCGCCGTGCAGACCAGCGACTTCATGACCGCCGACTGGGCCGAGTTGCCGTATGCACTGCTCAAGAGGGTTTCCAGCCGCATCATCAACGAGGTGCGGGGCATCAACCGCGTGACCTACGACGTGAGCAGCAAGCCGCCGGCGACGATCGAGTGGGAGTGAGGAGGGGTATTCGGGCGTGCTCCGGCAAAGCTGCGCGTAGCAAGGCGTGCTAGGCCCTTAGAGATTGGTTCTTTTTTCGAGCGGCCGTGCTTCGTGCAACCCACCCCACCACCGCCCCGAAAACCACATGCCCCACCAGGCTGGGCAGCACGGTTGCCGCGCCCAACTGCCGGGGCAGCGCGTCGCCGAAGTACAGCGGCAGCGCCAGCGAGTTGACGGCCACGTAGTACAGCGCACCGTAGACGGCCCCCACACGCACCGGCCAGCAGCCCAGCGGCGTGGACATCGCCAGCACCACCAGCAGCGGCAGCGCCGACAGCCAACCGATCACCAGGTGTTGCACGAACAGCTGCCAGGGCTGCGGTTCGTCCAGGTAGAGCCCGGCGAACTTCGGGCCGTAGTGGCCGATGCGCAGGCCCGCGGCCTTTAACAGCGGAGCCAGCGGCACGATGGCGACCGAGGCGATGGTGCCCGCGCGCACGGATTGCCAGAGCAGGGTGGTCAACTGCATGGTGCAGATTCTGCGGGCTCAGCCAGCACCTCGGGCGCCAGCGCCGCCATCGCCTGGTAGTGCGTGAGGAACACCGGGCCGCCGAGCTGCTGCAGCAGCGCCGTGCCCTGCAACCGGTCCATCACCGGCCCCTTGACCTCGGACAGGTGCAGTGTGATGCCCGCGTCGCGCAGGCGGTGCGCGATGGTCTCCAGGCTCTCCAGCGCGCTGGCGTCGATGGCGTTGACTGCCGAGCACTGCAGCACCACATGGCGTAGTGCGGGTTGCGCGGCCACGGCGTCGTTCACATGGTCTTCCAGCGCCCGGGCGTTGGCGAAGTACAGGCTCTCGTCCACGCGCAGGCCCAGCAGTGCGGGCCTGGTGCGCACGGCGTGGCGCTGCACGTTGCGAAAATGCTCGGTGCCCGGCACCAGGCCCACGGTGGCGATGTGCGGCCGGCTGGTGCGCCACAGGTACAGCGCCAGCGACACGCCCACGCCCACCAGCAGCCCGGTCTCCACGCCCAGGCCCAGCGTGGCGAGCAGCGTGGCGGCCACGGCCGCGAAGTCGGGCTTCGAGTAGGCCCAGGTGCGGCGCAGGATGCCGAAGTCCGCCAGCGACAGCACGGCCACGATGATGGTGGCCGCCAGCGTGGCCTGGGGCAGGTGGTGCAGCGCGGGCGTGAGCAGCAGCGTGACCAGCAAGATGCCGATGGCCGTGAACACGCCGGCCGCGGGCGTGCGCGCGCCGGCGTCGAAGTTCACGACCGAGCGCGCGAAGCCGCCCGTCACCGGAAAGCCGCCCGTGAAGGCCGCGCCCAGGTTGCTCGCGCCCAGGGCCACCAGCTCCTGGTCGGGCGCGATGCGCTGGCGCCGCTTCGCGGCCAGGGTCTGGCCGACCGAGACGGATTCGACGAAACCCACCACGCTGATCAGCAGCGCCGGCACGGCCAGCTGGCGCCACAGCGCCGGGTCCCACCTCGGCAGGGTGAAGGGCGGCAGCCCCGGCGGAATGGCGCCCACCACCTTCATGCCCTCGGCCTGCCACTGCAGCGCCCAGGCCAGCAGCGTGGTGACGGCAATCGCCGCCACCGGCCCGGCCTTGCCCACGAAGTCGGCGGCCTGCGCGGGCAGGCCCCAGCGCAGCAGCAGCGGCTTGAGGCGCTTGCGCACCCAGAACAGGAAGGCCGTGGCGAGCACACCCACCACCAGCGTGCGCAGGTCGGCCTGCGGCGCCTGGCGCGCCAGGTCGATCAACAGGTCGGCGACGTTGTGGCCCTGCGCCTGCACGCCCATCAGCGTCTTGAGCTGGCTGGCCGCGATCAGCAGCGCCGAGGCGGTGATGAAGCCCGAGATCACCGGGTGGCTCAGGAAGTTGGCGATGAAGCCCAGCCGCAGCAGCCCCATGGCCAGCAGCATTGCGCCCGAGAGGAAGGCCAGCGTGATGGCCACGGGCCAATAGGCTGCCGAGCCCGGCGCGGCATGCTCGCCCACGGCCGCGGCCGTCATCAGCGAGACCACCGCCACCGGCCCCACGGCAAGCACGCGGCTGCTGCCGAACACGGCGTACAGCAGCAGCGGCGCCACGCTCGCGTACAGCCCCACCTCGGGCGGCAGGCCGGCCAGCAGCGCATAGGCCAGGCTCTGCGGGATCAGCATGACGGTGACGATCAGCGCCGCCACCGCATCGCCTGCGAGGGTGGCGCGGTCGTAGCGCTGGCCCCAGTCCAGTATGGGAAGCGCTGGCAGCAGGCGCTGCCAGCGTGCAGGTGGGGCCGAGGTGGCCGGGGTGGCCGCCGCCTGCGCCGCAGCCTGGACTGCGGCCATCAGTCCACCATCTCGGGCTGGGCCATCCACTCACGGCCCTTGAGCATGCCGTCCCAGTACAGCGGCGGCAGGATGCGCTCCTTGAGCAGCCAGGCCAGCGACGAGGGCCGCGTGCCGTCGATCAGCCACTTGGGAAAGCTCGGCGCGACCTTGCCGCCGTAGGTGAACTCGGCCAGCACGATCTTGCCGCGCTCCACCGTGAGCGGGCAGGAGCCATAGCCGTCGTACTGCGCATCTCCCTTGGCCGTGCCGCGCGTGGCCAGCAGGTTGTGCGCCACCACCGGGGCCTGCTTGCGCGCAGCCGCGGCAGTCTTGGCATTGGAGGTGTTGGCCGCGTCGCCCAGCGCGAACACGTTGGCGAACTTCTTGTGGCGCAGCGTGGCCGGGTCTACGTCGACCCAGCCGGCGGCGTCGGCCAGCGAGCTCACGCGCACGAAGTCCGGCGCCTTCTGCGGCGGCACGGCGTGCAGCATGTCGAATTCGCGCACGGTGCGCTCGTTGGTTCCGTCGGGCAGTGCGCGGCTGAAGGTGGCGCGGCGCGCCGGCCCGTCCACGGCCACCAGCGTCTCGCCGAAGTTGAGGTGGATACCGTAGGCCTGGACGTACTCCATCAACGCGGGCACGTAGTCGGCCACGCCGAACAGCACGGCGCCGGCGTTGCAGAACTGGATGTCCACGGCCGACAGCACGCCGGCGCTGCGCCAGTGGTCGGCCGACAGGTACATGGCCTTCTGCGGTGCGCCCGCGCACTTGATGGGCATGGGCGGCTGGCTGAAGATGGCGCGGCCGCCCTTGGCGCGGGCGAGCTGCTGCACCAACTCCCAGGTGTAGGGGGCCAGGTCGTAGCGGTAGTTGCTGGTCACGCCGCGTCGGCCCAGCGTGTCCGTCAGACCCTCGATGCCTTTCCAGTCCAGCTTGAGGCCGGGGCAGATCACGAGCTGCTCGTACTTCACCACGCGGCAGCCGTCCAGCACCACGGCGTTGCGCTCGGGCTCGAAGGCGGCCACGGCGGCCTTGAGCCAGTGCACGCCGGGCGGCAGCACGCTGGCCAGGGTGCGGGCGGTGCTGGCCGCGTCGAACACGCCGGCGCCCACCAGCGTCCAGCCGGGCTGGTAGTAGTGCACGTCGGCCGGGTCGATGATGGCGATGTCCAGGCCCGGCTGACGCGCCAGCAGGCTGGAGGCCACGGCGATGCCGGCCGCGCCGCCGCCCACGATGACCACGGCGTGCGTGGCGTCGGCCACCTCCACCGGCGTCTTGCCGCCGTTGGCGATGCGCCGCACCACGCCCTTGAGGTCGAAGCCGGCGCGCGCGGCGGTCTCCAGGATCTGCGGCAGCGGCAGGCTGTCGGCCTGCGACAGCGCCCACATGGTGGTGGAGCGTGTGCCGGTGCGGCAGAAGGCCAGCACGGGCTTGGGCAGCTGGTCCATCAGCGTGCCGAAGGCCGTGCCCTGTGCGTCCGTGACCTTGCCGGATTCGGCGGGCAGGTAGTGGGCCTGCAGGCCGGCGGCCTGGGCGGCGCGCGCGATCTCGTCGAAGCTAGGCTGGTCGGCGCCTTCGCCGTCGGGGCGGTTGCAGACGATGGCCTGGAAGCCCGCTGCGCGCACGGCCTCGATGTTGGCGGCCGTGAGCTGCGGGGAGACCGACAGCGTGTCGGTCAGGGGGCGGATGTCCATGGGCTGTCTCCGTTGTGGGCTGTTGTTGTGGACGAGAGGCGGTCAGAGCGCGTTCAGCGGGATCTTCAGGTAGCGCATGCCATTGCTCTCGGGCGGCGGCAGTTCGCCGGCGCGCATATTCACCTGCACCGAGGGCAGGATCAGCACTGGCATGGCCAGCGTGGCGTCGCGGGCCTGGCGCATGGCGACGAATTCTTCCTCGCTGATGCCGTTGCGCACGTGGATGTTGGCCTCGCGCTGCTCGGCCACGGTGGTGACGAACTTCACCTCGCGCCCGCCGGGCTGGTAGTCGTGGCACATGTAGAGCCGGGTCTCGGGCGGCAGACTCAGCACCTTGTTGATGCTGCGGTACAGCGTGCGCGCATTGCCGCCGGGGAAGTCGCAGCGCGCCGTGCCGTAGTCGGGCATGAACAATGTGTCGCCCACGAAGCCGGCGCTCTGCGTGCCGTCGTCCACCACATAGGTCATGCAGGCCGGCGTGTGGCCCGGCGTGTGCATGGCGCGTGCCTGCAGTTCGCCGATGGCGAAGGTCTCGCCATCGGCGAACAGGTGGTCGAACTGGCGACCATCGTGCGCGAAGCCTTCGCCCGCGTTGAACAGGCCGCCGAACACCTTCTGCACGGTAGTGATGTGCTGGCCGATGCCGATGCGCCCACCCAGCGCCTGCTTGAGGTAGGGCGCGGCGGAGAGGTGGTCGGCATGCACATGCGTCTCCAGCAGCCACTGGACGGTGGCGCCGAGTTCGCGCACGCGGTCGATGAGCTTGTCGGCACTCGCGTGAGAGGTGCGGCCCGACTTGGGGTCGTAGTCCAGCACGCTGTCGACCAGCGCGCAGTGCTTCGTGGCCTGGTCCAGCACGATGTAGCTGACGGTGGAAGTCGCTTCGTCGAAGAATCCTTCGACGTGCAGGGTAGGGCGAGGGTTCATGGCGGGGCCTCCTTGGCGTATGGCTCAGCGGCGCATGGCGCAGGTGTTGATGCCCAGCAGGCTGTACAGCGGGCAGTTGCCGATCGCGCCCGTCAGCAGCGGCACGAGGCCGATCCAACCCCACAGCCCGACAACGCCGGTGGCGGCCATGGCGATGAGCGCCAGCCCGACGAGGACGCGCAGGGTGCGGTCCAGGGTGCCTGCATTGATTTTCATGGTTCAGTTTCCTTGGATTGAGGGCTGCACCTCGTGCAGCGGTGCATGGCATTTATCAAGAGGCGTGCCAACTTGGTTGCCTGCGAGTCGATGACGCAAGTTATTGATTCAATGGGATTTTTTCTGTGCCGCGCACGCCGGACGCTGTAAGTTTGAATATGGCAGTGCGCGTCTGGCAGTGGATGGCAGTTTTCTGGCGGTCATGTGGCAGACGTGGCAGTCCTGCCGCACAATCCCGGCATGCCGCACGACCCCGAAGCGCCCATCGCCGCCGCCATGCAGCCGTTGCTGTCCTACCTTGAGCACGAGGCGCAGCCCATGATCGTGCTCGATCCGGGCTACAACATCCTGGCCGCCAACACCGCCTACCAGCGCCAGTTCGGCGCCGTGGGCAAGCCCTACATCGGCGATAAGTGCTACCGCGTCTCGCACCACTACGAAGTGCCCTGCGATCAGTCCGGCGAGCACTGCCCGATGAAGAAGGCGCTGGAGCAGAAGGGGCCGGACCGCGTGCTGCACATCCACCACACGCCGCGCGGCCCCGAGCATGTGGACGTGGAACTGCGTCCCATCCTCGATGCGCGGCGCGAGGTAGTGGCCTACGTGGAGCGTCTGGCCACCGTGCGCAGCGCCTCCGCCCGGCCCAGCGGTGAGGGGCTGGTGGGCCAGTCGGCCGCCTTCAACGCCGCCATCGAGGCGGTGCAGCGCGTGGCGCCGTCCATGCTACCCGTGCTGCTGCTGGGCGAGTCTGGCACGGGCAAGGAGCTGTTCGCGCGCGCCGTGCACGAGGCCAGCCCGCGCGCACGCGGCCCCTTCGTGGTGGTGGACTGCTCGGGCCTGACCGAGGCGCTGTTCGAGAGCGAGCTCTTCGGCTACGAGAAGGGCGCCTTCACCGGCGCCCACGCACGCAAGCCCGGCCTGGTGGAGACGGCCCAGGGCGGCACGCTGTTCCTCGACGAGATGGGCGACGTGCCGCTGGCCATGCAGGTCAAGCTGCTGCGGCTGATCGAGTCCGGCACTTTCCGCCGCGTGGGCGGCCTGGAGACGCTGCAGTCGGACTTCCGCCTCGTGGCGGCGACGCACAAGACGCTGCAGCAGATGGTGGACGACGGCCGCTTCCGCCAGGACCTGTACTACCGCATCAGCGCCTTCCCCATCGCGCTGCCGCCGCTGCGCGAGCGGCTGGGCGACATCCCGCTGCTGGTGCAATCCTTCCTGCAGCGCGCGGCCCCCGGCCAGCCGCGCCTGGTGGTGGAGCCGGCCGCACTGGCGCGCCTACAGGCCCATGCCTGGCCCGGCAACATCCGCGAGTTGCGCAACGTGCTCGAGCGCGCGCGGCTGTTCGCCGACGACGGCGTGCTGCGCGCTGAACACCTGCCATCTTCGCTGGGCCAGACGCGAACCTCCGTGCCCATCCCCACAGTGCAGCCGCTGGTGCGCGGGCCGGAGACGGACGATGCGGCCATCCTCCAGGCCGTGGCGGGCCAGCGCGGCACCCGCAAGGAGTTGGCGCGGCGTCTCGGCATGAGCGAGCGCACCCTGTATCGGCGCCTGAAGGCCTTGGGGCTCGATCAGGGCCTGCCGGACGAAGGAGAGCTCAGCGCCGGAGCACCCAGCGGATGAGCATGGCGACGAGCAGCAGTGCGCCCGTGCTGGCCAGCCACAGACCGGCCATCCAGGCCAGTCGCCGCCAGAGCGGCGATGCCTCAGCGTCTTCGGGCGCTGGCGCGATCGACCGCCAGCGCATCGGGAGCCACCTCATGCGTGGTACCCCTCGGCGTTGACCTTGCCGCGGAAGACCCAATAAGACCAGGCGGTGTAGGCGAGGATCATCGGCAGCACGATGGCGGTACCCCACAGCATGAATATCTGGCTTTGGGCATCGGTTGCCGCTTCCCAGAGGGTCACTGAACCGGGCACGACATGCGGGAACACGCTGATGCACAGGCCCACGAAACACAGCAGGAAGATGCCCAGCGCCAGCAGGAACGGCACCACTTCGCGGCCCGATTTCAGGCTGCGCGCGAAGGCGATACTGGCCAGCGCCACCAGCACCGGCACCGGCGCCACCTTCAGCATGCCCGGCCAGCGCAGCCAGTTGTCGAAGTAGCTGGCGTTGAGGAATGGCGTGGCGGCGCTGACAGCCACGATGGCCACCAGCGTGGCGATGCCGAGCGGCCAGGCGAGCGCACGCGCCTTCTGTTGCAAGCGCCCCTCGGCCTTCATCACCAGCCAGGTGGCGCCCAGCAGGGCGTACGCCACGACCACGCTCGCGCCGGTGACCAGCGTGAAAGGCGTCAGCCAGTCCCACCAGCCGCCGGCGTAGGCGCGGTTCTCGACGGCGATGCCTTGCAGCAGCGCGCCCAACACCACGCCCTGGGAGAAAGCCGCCAGCAGCGATCCGCCGCAGAAGGCCAGATCCCAGAAGCCGCGATGGGCCGGGTCGCGCCAGCGGAACTCGAAGGCCACGCCACGGAAAACCAGGGCCAGTAGCATGGCGATGATGGGTGCGTACAGCGCCGAGAAGATCAGGCCGTAGGCCAGCGGAAAGGCGGCCAGCAGCCCGCCACCGCCCATGACCAGCCAGGTCTCGTTGCCGTCCCATACGGGGGCGATGCTGTTCATGGCCGTGTCGCGGTCGTGACCGACCGGGAAGCGCGTGAACAGGATGCCGATGCCGAGGTCGAAGCCGTCGAGCACGACGTAGATGAACACGGCCACGACGATGATCAGGGCCCAGACGATGGTGAGGTCCAGTGACATGACGTGTTCTCCCTCAGTCGGCGGACAGTTGTTCAGGCCGTACGGCCACGACCGGCGTGGTTCCGGCGGCCCGGTCCGGCGTGCGGGGCGGCTCCGGTTCGTGCAGTGCAGGCGGCTTGGCCATCAGCTTCAGGATGTAGAGCACGCCAGCGCCGAACACCGCGAAGTACACCACCACGAAAGCCACCAGCGAGGCGGCGACGGCCGGCGCGGCCAGCGGCGAGGCGGCGTCGGCCGTGCGCAGCAGGCCGTGAATGGTCCAGGGTTGTCGGCCCACCTCCGTGGTCACCCAGCCCGCCAGCACCGCGATCAGGCCAGAAGGGCCCATCGCGAGCGCAAAGCGGTGCAGCCATGTCCAGTCGTACAGCTTGCCGCGCGCGCGCGCGAGCAGGCTGACGGCCCCGAGCGCCGCCATCAGAAAGCCCAGCCCCACCATGATGCGGAAGGCCCAGAACACGATGCCCACAGGCGGGCGGTCGGCCGGCGGCACGGTGTCCAGCCCGGCCAGCGGCGCATTCATGTCGTGCTTGAGGATGAGCGAGGACGCCTTGGGAATCTGGATCGCGTAGTCCACGCGGTTCTCGGCACTGTTGGGTATGCCGAACAGGATGAGCGGCGCGCCTTCGGGATGGCTCTGGTAGTGGCCCTCCATGGCCATCACCTTCACGGGCTGGTGCTCCAGCGTGTTCAGGCCATGCATGTCGCCCAGCACGATCTGCAGCGGTGCCACGATGGCGGCCATCCACATGGCCATCGAGAACATGAGCCGCGCGCGCGGGTTGTCGCGGTCTTTCAGCAGATGCCAGGCGCCAACGCCGCCGACCATGAAGGCCGTGGTGAGGTAGGCCGCCGAAATCGTGTGCGCCAGGCGGTAGGGAAAGCTGGGGTTGAAGATGATCGCAAGCCAGCTGCCGGCCGAGACGAACTGGCCTTGCGCGTTCGTCGTGAAGCCCGCCGGCGTGTGCATCCAGCTGTTGACCGAGAGGATCCAGAAGGCAGAGACGAAGGTGCCCAGCGCCACCATCAGCGTGGCGGTGAAGTGCAGCCGCTTGCCCACGCGCCGCATCCCGAACAGCATCACGCCCAGGAAGCCTGCTTCCAGGAAGAAGGCCGTCAGCACTTCGTAGGCCATCAGTGGGCCGATGATGGGGCCTGCCTTGTCCGAAAAGACCGACCAATTGGTGCCGAACTGGTAGGACATGACGATGCCCGAGACCACACCCATCCCGAACACCAGCGCAAAGATCTTTATCCAGTAGCGATACAGGTCCATGTAGTGTGCGCGGCCGGTCTTGAGCCACAGGCCTTCCAGCACGGCCAGGTAACTGGCCAGACCGATCGTGATGGCAGGGAAGAGAAAGTGGAAGCTGACGGTGAACGCAAACTGTATGCGGGCCAGCAGCAAAGCTTCGGGAAAATCGAGCATCGTGAATCCTTTGAAGCGCCAGCCCCGCAGATCTCTGCAAGGCAGCGCGTGTGTGGCATCTCAAGACGCGTGCCAGCGAAGCGACGAGTAGAAATTCTTTTCTTGTCAGGGACTTGCGTCGCGGCCAGGCCGATGATGGCATTGACTTGGCAATATGTCAGGCTGCCATGTGGCAGTTCTCTGCCACATGGCAGTTCCTTACGGACGCATCAGCTACCCACCCGGTCGAACGCATACAACACCCACGCCACCGCCAGCGCTGCCACCGGCCCGGCGAAGGGGTGCAGCATGGCCGCCACCACGGGCACCACGAGCACCAGCTGCCGCAGCCCGAAGCCGTACAACAGCCCCGCCTTACGCACGTAGCGCACGCCCAGCGGCGTCCAGCCGGTGCGGGCCTCGGAGCCCACCGGCATGCCGCCGACGAAGCCCGCATGGTTGTAGAAGCGCACGGCCATCAGCGTGGAGACCAGCGAGGCGAACAGCAGCGACAGCAGCACGAGCTCGAGCAGCAGGCGCGGCGTGACCAGGGCCAGCGGCGCCACCGTGGCCGCGTGGTCCACGATGGTGTGCAGCGAGGGCGCGGCCAGCGTGACCGTGCCCATCAGCGCCAGCGCGGAGGTGGAGGCCAGCATGGTGGCCGACATCAGCGAGTTGCGCAGCGTCTGCACCGCCAGCACCTCGGAGCCCTGGGCGGCCGAGACGGCCAGGAACCAGTCCTCGCGCAAGCCAGCATGCGCCGCGCGTGCCACCGCGCCCGGCCGGCGGCGCTGCAGCAGCACCAGCGCAGCCTCGTACAGCAGCACCAGGGCCAGCGTCGCCAGCACGGCGAGCCAGCTGCCTGCGGGCGCGACACTCACCGCAACGTCCCGTCCGCTGCGCGACGGCCGGCCGGTCGTCGCTCCAGCAGTTCGAACAGCCCCATGCCGGCCAGCATGGCCAGCACGAACACGGCGGCCTTCACCTCACCCATGCCCAGAGCCACCAGTGCCGGCCCGGGGCAGAAACCGGCGATGCCCCAGCCAATGCCGAACAGCAGGCCGCCGCCGACGAGGCGCCGGTCGATGCGGCTGCCCTGGGGCAACTGCATCTCCAGCCCGAGCAGACTGCGTGCACGGCCCCTGGCCAGCGTGAAGGCCACAAGGCCGACGGCGATGGCGCCGGCCATCACCAGCGCCAGCGACGGATCCCAGGCACCCGCCAGATCGAGAAAGCCCAGCACCTTGGCCGGATCGGCCATGCCGGAGAGGATGAGTCCGAGGCCGAAGACCAGGCCGGCGATGAGAGATGTGACGATGGACATGTGCGCGGCTCCTCAGGCGGACAACAGGTGGCGAACGACGTAGACGGTGACGAAACCCGCGCCCATGAAGGCCAGCGTGGCCACCAGCGAGCGCGGCGACAGGCGCGAGAGCCCGCAGACGCCGTGGCCGCTGGTGCAGCCCGAGCCGTAGCGCGTGCCCACGCCAACCAGCAGCCCGGCGACGATGAGCGCCCCCCAGCCGGCGTCGATCTGCGGCCGGGGCAGGACGGTGGCCCAGGCGTAGACCACAGGCGCGCCGACCAGGCCGACCAGGAAGGCAAGCCGCCAGCCCACGCCGCCCGATGCGGGCCGCAGCAGTCCGCCCAGGATGCCGCTGATCCCGGCGATGCGGCCATTGAACAGCACGAAGATGGCGGCCGCGAGTCCGATGAGGGCGCCCCCGGCCAGTGCGGCGTAGGGCGTGAAGGCGTTCCAGGCGATGGTCATGGTGGGGTCATTCCTTGGGGCAGTAGAGGCGGTACAGCAGTTCAAGCATCTCGAGCAGATTGCGGTCGGCGACGCTGTAGAAGATCTGCTTGCCTTCGCGGCGCGTCTCGACCACGCCCTCGTTGCGCAGCACGCCGAGTTGCTGCGACAGCGTGGGCTGGCGGATGCCCAGCGTGGCTTCCAGGTCGCTCACGCACATCTCGCCCTGCGAGAGCTGGCACAGCAGCAGCAGGCGGTCTTCGTTGGCCAGCACCTTGAGCGCGGCCACGGCGGTGCCTGCAGCCTTGCGCAGTGCTTCAGGATCGATGAGAACGCGGGCAGGGGTCATGGCCATCTCTTGCTTAACGTCTTAATAATATATCAAAAAATAAAATGTATGTTGTGAATATGTGGCGTGGCCCGCACGCGGGCGACGACGTCCGCGGCCACACGGCACGAAATGCCAGCTACGCCGTCGGTACCCGCTTGAGCCGGGTTGGGCGTGCACCATCCGGCGCTGATCCAGATCGCTGTGGGGCAGTGCACCGCCGACCTTGGCGCCATCAGTCTGTTACGCCTATACGCCCGCCGGAATGATCTCTGGCGCTGTGGCCGGCGTAGACGGAGACATCCACGAATCGAAGAGCGAGGTGAAAGACATGCCCAAGGTACCCCATCACGCCCGGCGCTGGCGACTGCTGGCCGCCGTCTGCGCGGCCGCTGCACTGGCCGCCTGCGCCACGCGCACGCGCGACGCCGCGCCCGCCGAAGTTCCCACCATTCCGACGGCGGGGACGGTCGATCTGGCGGGCTTCATGGGCGACTGGTACGTCATCGCCCATATTCCGACGTGGCCCGAGCGCGCGGCCTTCAATGCGGTCGAGTCGTACTCGCTGCGCGATGATGGCCGTATCGCCACGCGCTTCCGCTACCGGCACGGCAGCTTCGATACGCCGGTGAGCACCATGTACCCCGTGGGCACGGTTCGGCCGGGCGGGGGTAACGCGGTGTGGGACATGCAGTTCATCTGGCCATTCCAGGCCGAATACGTGATCGCCGATCTGTCGCCGGACGGCCAGCGCACGATCGTGGCGCGGTCCAGCCGGGACTACGCCTGGGTGATGGCGCGTACGCCGCAGATCATGCCGCAGCACTACGAGGAGGCCATGACGCGCCTGCGTGCCCTGGGTTACGACACGGCCAAGGTCCGGCGCGTGCCGCAGCGCTGGCCGGAGTAGGCCGACGGATCAGGTGGCGGGGTGGCTCGGCAGGGCCGCCGGCCTCGCGCCGTCCAGCCGCCGCGCCAGCGCGCACAGCGCCGGCAGCACCAGCGCCCATTCCAGCGCGAGCAGCCCCATCGCGCGCGCGGGCTGCAGCATCTCGGCGGCTCCCAGCCGCGCGCCCGATGCGAAGGCCAGCGGGCCCGCGACGGCGCCCAGCAACGCCGCCAGCCACCAGCGACCATGCAGGCAGCGAAGTGTGACATTGAGCGAGGTGGCGAACACGGCCCACAGCCCCGTGATCCACAGTGGCGGCAACACGGCCGACCACTGGCCGGATGCGTAGGCGATGGCGCCCTGCCGCAGCACCAGAGCGTCGGCCAGCGTGCCCGCAATGGCTGCCAGGGCGATGAGCCCGCCCTCCCGTGCCGTCTGCGGCGCCCGCCAGAGATGCCAGACCACGACGGCCAGGGCCGGCACGCAGGCCCAGCCCGCAAAGCCGTGCGCGGCGCCCAGCACGGCGGCAAACCAGGCGATCTGCGTCGCCAGGAAGTTGCTCCATAACCAGGACCGGCTGGGCAGGCCGGGTGGGAGATCGTCTCGCATCGCCGTTGTACGCAGGCCGTTGCGTGGTGGATGCGTCCGGCCACGCGTATGGCATGCCGCTCAGGCCGCCGCTGCGACACGTTCCGGTGCATCGCGATCGGCATTGGTCGCAAGCGGGGCGGCGCGCCCGGGTCGGCTTCAGCGCGAGGCGCGACGGCGGGCCAGCGCGGTGAACGTGGCCGCGACCAGCAACGCACATGGCGTCAACAGCCCGAACCAGAGGATGAAGCCGGATGCCGCACCCTGCGCGCAGGCGGCCAGCCCATACGACAGACCCAGCAACGCCGTGCCCGCCAGGCGCAGCCATGGCCGCAGGCCGGGGCGGAGAGTGCGCCGCAGCATCTGCTCCTGATGGCGGTCGAGCAGCAGCGCCAGCGCGCCGAATCCCAGCACCGCGGCGACGCAGGCCAGGGCGATCAGCACGGCACCGCCTGATCGGCACGCCTGTGCAATGACACGGCGGTGACCATCAGCAGCGTGCCCGCCAGAAGCGCTGTCGCATCGAACCCGCCCAGGGCCCAGTCGCCGGCCGCCAGGGCACGCGGCATGGACAGGCCGCCGGTGGCCGCGTTGAGCAGCGGCAACAGCGCCAGCGCCAGGCCGGCGAAGGCCCATTGCTCGACCCAGGCCCGCGCCGGCCGCCGCAGCACTGCGTGCAAAAAGGTAGCGGCCCAGGCGCAGAACATCGTCTGCTGCTCCAGTGCAGCCCGCCCCGGCAGAGCGGCGGGGATCAGCCGGTTGGCCCAGAAGTAGGCCGCCACCGCGACCACGAGGCCGGCCACCACGGCGACATTCAGCCGCTCCACCAGCCGCAGCCCCGCATGCGGCAAGGCGCGGCCCAGTTCCACGCGCTGGCGGCGCTTGACCGTCCACAGCACCAGGCCGGTGGCGATCATGGCGCAGCCCAGCGCCCCCGACAGCACGTACAGCGCGCGCAGCAGCGGCCCGGCGAACAGGCCCTCGTGCAGGCCCAGCATCAGGTCGCGAAAGGTCCGGGGGCCCGATTGCACTGCGGGCCGGTGGGCCAGCAGTTCGCCGCTGACGCCGTCATAGACCAGCAGGTCGGTCGTGCGCACCGGCCCGGCCGCGAAGCTGCCCGCGACGAGGACGCGTGCATGCGCGTAGCCGGGGTTCTGGATGTCGATCGTGGCCACCGGCGCTCCGGCGATACGGAGTTGCGCATCCTGCACCAGCGCAGGCAGCGACAGCAGCGGCGCCGGCCGGCCGGCCGCCGCCGCGGGTGCGAGCGGAGGAAACATGCCGTCCATGAAGTCACGCTGCCCGCGCTCTCCGCTGCCGAACCAGGCGACCACGATCAGTGGCGTGAAGGAGAACATCACGAACACCAGGCCCGAGTAGGCGATCATGAACTGGAACGGCAGCGAGACCACGCTCACGAGGTTGTGCGCATCCAGCCACGAGCGCTGGCCCTTGCCCGGCCGGAAGGTGAAGAAGTCCGCGAACAGCCGGCGATGCGCAACGACGCCTGTGACCAGCGCGACCAGCAGAGCCATCGTCGCGGCGCCGACGATCCATTCCGCCAGGCGGGCGGGCAGGTAGTGCAGCCTCCAGTGCAACTGGTAGAGCCACTGGCCGCCGCCGGTGTCGCGCACGGCCATGCGTTGCCCGGTATGCGGATCGAGCCAGGCTGAGCCCGACGCCGTGCCGCGCCACGACACCTGAAGGAACGGGTCGTTGCGGTCGAGCGGCAAGGTGATCGTCCAGCGCTGCGCATCGCCGGCCTGTGCCTGCAGGAAATCGTGAGCCTGCCCGATAGCCGCGTCCTGCGACAGGGGCCATTGCGCCGCCGGTAGCTCGGGGCGCATCCAGCGGTCGATCTCGGTGTCGAGGTAGCCAGCCGTTCCGGTGACGAACATGAAATACAGCACCCAGCCGCTTAGGACACCCAGCCAGGTGTGCAGCCAGGCCATCGATTGGCGGAACTGGTCTTTCATGCCCGGAGAGCAGAGCGCATCAGCACAGGTTCAGCGCTGCCCACGACAGCACCGCCGCCGGCAGCGCCACGGCCGCCAGCCCTGCCCATGCGCGCGGTGCGCTGCGGGCCGCGAAGGCCCACATCACGGCAGCCGCCCAGGGCAGAAAGCTCAGCTGCATGGCGGCCAGCGCCGCGTCTGCCCGTGCCATCGGCCACGCGGCCGAAGCCAGCGCGACGATGGCGACGGACAGCGCGCTCGCCAGCACGTGGCCGCCCAGCACGGCGGCCAAGATGCGAGACAGCACGGTCCAGTGCGTGGAGGTCATGGTGGCGACTGCTGCGGCACGGAGCTGTCGGCGGATCAGAAGTCGGCCGAGACGGAGAGCAGCAGCGTGCGCGGGGCGCCGATGGTCAGGGCATCGCGCGCGGCGGATTGCCAATAGTTGGTGTCCAGCACGTTCTCGACTGCCGCACGCAGCGTGACGGGCACGCGTCCGCTGTTGAAGCGATAGCGTGCACCGATGTCGTAGCGCGTCCAGCCAGGAATCTGTTGCGTGTTGCCGACGTCGGCGTACTGCGAGCTGGTGCGCAGGCCGCGCGCAGTCAACGTCAAGCCGGGCATGAACGGCGTGTCCCATTCGCCCGAGAGGTTGAGCTGGAACTTCGGCGTCGCGGGCGCAGTGCGGCCGTCGTTGATACCGTTCTGCGTGCGCGTCAGCGTGGCGTCGGTGTAGGCGACGCCGGCCAGCAGGCGCACGCCGCGAGCGATTTCGCCCTGGCCGATCAGCTCGACGCCACGGTTGCGCTGCTCTCCGTCCACGCGGAACACGCCAGCTTCGGTGAAGCTGCTGGGCCGCTCGATCTGATAGACGCTGAAGGTGGTGGCGAAGCGGCCGAAGTCGTACTTGGCGCCGGCCTCGACCTGCCTGGACTTCTGCGGCGGGAAGACCGCGCCGGCATTCGAAACGCCGACCGAGGGCGCCGTGGGCCCCTGGCCCAGACCTTCGATGTAGTTGCCGTAGAACGAGAGCGCATTCGTCGCCTTCAGGAGCAACGCCGCCAGCGGCGTGACCGCCGAGCGGTCGTAGACGCCGGCGATGACCTGCTGGTGGCGCAATCCCAGCGTCAGCTGGATGCGGTCATCGAGGGTCGAGACGGTGTCGGCCAGCGCCACGCTGCGCAGCCGTGTCGAGGCCGTGCGCGGGATATCGGACGGCATGCTGAGGCCGGGCTCGGGCTGCGTCGTGGGCGTGTAGATGCTGGATGCGGCGAAGGCGCCATTGAGCCGCCGCGAACCCGGTTCGGACAGATAGGTACTGGCGCTCAATACCGGCTGATGCCGCAGCGGGCCTGTGGTGAACTGGCCGCGCAGGCCGGCTTCCGCCGTGCGGGTATCGACGTATTCGTTGAGCAGGTATGGCCGGCCGAGCAGATTGCCTGCGGCATCCTGCAACTGCCAGACCGTCTGCAGGCTGTTGAAGTCGTATTGCTGGGCGCCGATGGCGCCATAGAGCATCCAGTCGGGCGTGAGGTCAAACTCGGCGCGCAGCATGGCCGAGAGCTCCTTGGCTTTCCAGTAGCTCCAGGCCGGCTGGAAGTTCACCGTCGCCTCGGGCGCGGGCGCGATCGGAATGCCGGCCGCCGGCAGGAACAGCAGGCTGCTGCGCGCGTGCGTCAGGCGGTTCTGGTAGCCGATGTCGCCTTCGAGCCGGACGCGGTCGCCCTGGTAGTCCACGCCGAGCGAGAAGGCGCTCATGTCTTCCTTGGCGTGATCGACCGGAAGATCGCCCGAGCGATAGAGCGCGTTCACGCGCACACCCCATTCCTGGTCCTGGCCCAGGCGGCGCGACACGTCGGCCTGCGTGCCGAACTGGCCATCGCCGATATAGGAGAAGGTGAGGCGGTTGAGCGGATCGATGCCCGCGCGCTTGGGCACGAGGTTGATCGCGCCGCCGACCGAGCCGGCCGGCGCCATGCCGTTGAGCAGCGCACTGGGGCCGCGCAGCACTTCGACGCGCTCGACGCCGACCATCGCATTGGCGTTGCGTGGCGAGATGCCGTAGAGCCCGTTGAACGACACGTCGTAGTTGAACAGCGTGAAGCCGCGGATGTTGAACTCGTCGCGACCAGCGCCGCGCGAATAGGTATTGCGCACCGAAGGGTCGTTGACCAGCACGTCGCCCAGGTTCTGCGCCTGCTGGTCTTCGATCAGCTGGGCGGTGTACTGGGTGGAACTGAACGGCGTGTCCAGCATGTCCTTGTTCCCGAGCACGCCCACGCGACCGCCGCGCGCCGTCTGGCCGCCGGCGTAGACGGCCGGCACGCCGCCGGCCAGCGTGGCCGATGCCGTCACCTGCACCGCCGGGAGGGTAGTGTTGCCCGTGCCGCTTCCGGCCGGGCGCACCACCACGGACAAGCCGGCCACGTCGGCCTCCAGGCCGCTGCCTGCCAGCAGGCGGTCGAGCGCCTGCTGCGGCGTGAACTGGCCCGAGACGGCCGGCGCGGTCTTGCCGGCCACGGTGGCGGCCGGAAAGCTGAGTTGCAGCCTGGCCTGCCGTGCCAGTTCGTTGAGGGCCGTGCCGAGCGGCTGCGCAGGGATGACGATGGCCTGCACGCTGGTGGGCGGTGCCTTCTGGGCATGGGCCGGGAGTGTGGTGCCGGCCGACAGCGCCGCGCACAGGGCGGCCGCCAGGGCCAGGGGAGCAGGGTTGAAACGCGCAGCGCGCATGGTGGATGGATCCTCTTTCGGTCTTCGATGTCGGGCGGCAGCGCAGGCGCCTGCCCGTTCCTGCCGATGAAGACGCATCAGCGCTGCCGATCCTCACGTGCACTGCGGAAAATTTCCGCGGCCACCCCGGGCGGCCCCGCCCTTCTACCGCGCGACGATCTCGGTGACGTCGCCGCGTTGTTCCAGACGCACCGGCAGCACCTGAGGCAGCGTGTCGGCGAAGTGGCGGAACTGGCGCAGCCCGTAGCTGCCACCCACCGGCAGACGCGCCAGCGCGGGGTCTCGCACCACCAGGCCGGTGCTGCCGTAGCGCTCGAACTCGGCCAGGGCCTGGGCCAGCGGTGTGTTGTCGAAGCTCACGCGCCCATCGCGCCACGGGGCCACGGCGGCCGGCGGCATGGCCGTCACGGTGCCCAGGTCACCGTTGCCATCGGCGGCCACGCTCTGTCCGGCCCGCAGGTCGATGGCCGCCGCCGTGCTGCCCGCAGTCGCCTCGCGTTGCACACGCACCTGGCCTTCTTCCACCGAGACCACGGTCTGCCCGGCGCCCAGGCCAGAGCGCGTGTGCCGTACCGAGAACCGCGTGCCCACCACCGTGATGCGCACGCCGCCGGCCAGCACGTGGAAGGGGCGCGACGAATCGGAATGCACGGCGAACATCGCCTGGCCTTCGAGCAACTGCACCTCGCGCCGGCCGTGGAACAGGCGTGCGTTGATGCGCGTGGAGGTGTCCAGCTGCACCGTACTGCCCTGGGCGGCATCCGGCAGGGTGGCCAGCACCTGCTGGCCGCGCGTGGTGGCGTAGGCCTGCTCGAAGGTCGGCATGCGCCACCAGCCATAGCCGGCCGCGCCCAGCACAGAAGCCACCAGCACCGGTGTCGCCATCCGTGGCAGCCACGCAGCCAGGCTGGCGAGGCGATGTGCGTGCGCCGACGGCGGGCGGGCGATCCCGGCGCGCAGGGCATCCACGGCTTGCACGGGCAGCGCCCGCAGCGCGCCCAGCGTGGCCGCCATCTCGTCGCAGGCGCGCGAGTGAAGGGGGTCGGCCGCCAGCCAGGCTTCGAAATCGGCGGACTGTCGTGCATCCATCCCGGCGCGCCGCCGCGTGAGCCAGAGGGCGGCTTCCGCCTGGATGGCCTCGTCGGCCACGGCGGCGGCCGGCGGATGCGGGTCGGCGTCGGTGCGGTCGGCGGCAGGTGCGGGCGGGGGCATGGCGTGGGGCGAAAAGGGCGCTTGTCGTTGTAGACGCACGGGGCGGGCCGAATCCTCAGGCCCGGGCTGCGCGCCCGGAGCATAGCCGGGTCAGCGACGCACTCCCGCGTCGTCGCAGGCCACCGGGTCGCCGTTCTGCAGGCGCTGTCCGCATGCCCGGCAGGCCAGCATGCCGCGCACGATGTGCTTTTCCACCATGCTCACCGAGATGCCCATGCGGCGCGCGATCTCGGCCTGGCCGAGCCCGTCGAAGACCGACATCACGAAGGCCTCACGACAACGTGGCGGCAATTGCTCGATGGCCTGCACATAGGCGCGGACGACCTGCCCGGAGGCGAGTGCTTCGTCGGGCCGCAGGTGGCCGGGTGCTGCGGGTTGATGGGCCTCGGCCAGCGTGTCGATGTCGTCGTGCTGCCGCACCTGAGCGCGGCGGTGCTGGTCCACCAGCAGGTTGCGCGCCGTGCGATAGAGGAGGGCACGCACGTCCAGGATCTCGCGGCCGTCGCGCTGCACCGCCAGTACGCGGGCATAGCTTTCCTGCGCCAGATCGGCCGCCGTGTGGCGGTCGTTCACCTGGCGGTGCAGAAAGTTCAGCAATTCGCGGTAATAGCGCTCCAGCACGACGGAAACTGGCGGCCCGGCAGGGCTTGCCAACGGAATGGGAATTGTTCTTATTATCGACCACATTGGCCATCCATGGCCGTGGCCTCCCGCAAGCCGCCTGTCGGCGTGCCGCGCCCGTATCCGTCGTGTCCGTCGCTGCAGGCCCATGCGCAGCTCGGGTCGCCAGCCTTATCAAGGGGCCGGCCGGCGACGGCTGTCGCCTGCGGAACTGCAGGGTGAATCGCGCGCTCACACCGGCGCGGCCTTTGCCGGCACGACAGGACTGGCGGCCTTCGCCTGCGCGCTGAAGGGCGTCAGCCAGCCGCGCCAGCCGGCTCCAGCGTGTAGAGCCCCACATCGATGCGCCCGCTGCGGAACCCGGCCTCGCAGTAGCAGAGGTAGTACTCCCAGAGGCGCCGGAACGGCTCGTCGAAACCCTGGGCCGCGATGGTGGGCCAGGCACGCAGGAAGCGGCGGCGCCATTCGGCCAGCGTGAGCGCATAGCCCTGGCCGAAGGCTTCGTCCTGTCGCAGCGTGAGACCGGCGGCGGCGGCGTGCTCACGCATGGCGGTTACGGTGGGCAACATGCCGCCGGGAAAAATGTGGCGCTGGATGAAGTCGGCGCCGCGCCGGTAGCTGTCGAAGTGCGCCTCGCCGATGGTGATGACCTGCAGCACGGCGCGGCCGCCGTCGGCCAGGCGCTGGCGCAGCGTGTCGAAGTAGGTGGGCCACCAGGCTTCGCCCACGGCCTCGATCATCTCGATGGAGACGATGCGGTCGTAGCGGCCCTGCACGTCACGGTAGTCCTGCAGGCGCAGGTCGACGCGATCGGCCAGGCCCTGCCCGGCGGCGCGCTCGCGCGCATGCGCCAGCTGCTCGGTGGACAGCGTCAGCCCGGTCACCTGGGCGCCATGCCGGCGCGCGAGGTCGGCCGCCAGCGCGCCCCAGCCGCAGCCGATCTCGAGCACGCTGCCGCCCTCGGGCACCTGCAGCAGCTCGGCGATGCGTCCGAGCCGCGCCTGCTGGGCCTGCTCCAGCGTCTCCTCGCCGTGTGCGTAGATGGCGCTGGAATACAGCATGCTTGGATCGAGCCACTGGGCATAGAACGCATTGCCCATGTCGTAGTGGAAAGAGATGTTGTCGCGGCTGCCGCTGCGTGTGTTGGCACGCCGCAGGTGGGCCAGGCGCGCCAGCCAGCGGGCCAGCCGGCCGCCTTGCAGCGCCGTGCCCCAGCCGGCTTCGTTCTGCAGGCCGAACTCCATCACGCCCAGCAGGTCGGGCGTGGACCAGTCGCCGTCGCGGTACGACTCGGCCAGGCCCAGATCGCCACCGGACAGCAGCCGGGCCAGCGCGCGCCAGCGGTGCAGCACGACGGTGGCCTGCGCGCCCGGCTCGGCAGCCGTGGCCTGTAGCCACTGGCCGTCGGGCAGTTGCACGGAAACCGATCCGCGCGTGATGCCGTCCAGCAGGCGCTGCACCAGCCGGCGCAATGGGCGGCGCGCCAGCGTGGACATCCAAGAGGCGTCGGGCGCGGGCGCGGCCAGGTCGGCGAAAGGCGAAGAGGGGGAATCCAGGCGGGTACTCATGTCGGTGTCTGGCCTCGGTGAGTGGGGGAGGAAGTGCAGGCGGTGCCCAGGGTGACGGAATGTGCCGGGCGCTGCGGATGATCGTGCACCGGCACGCGTTTGAAAAGCAGACGCAGGGCTTCCCAGTGGATGCCCGCGACCACCTTGAGCGTGAGCAGCGGGTGCGTGAAGAAGGCGCGCAGCAGGGCGCGGTCGGTCAGCTCCCGCGCCTGCGCATCGAGCCGCGCCACCAGCACAGGGCCTTCGGCATCGTGCGCGGTCACGCCGACGGACAGGCGCTCGTCAGCCAGATCGGGCGGCAGCACGCGGAAGCGGTAGTGCATGTCCAGGCCCAGGAAGGGCGAGACGTGGAAGCACTTGTCGCAGCGCTGCTCGATCACCTCGCGCTCGTGCGCGCGCGGGCCGACGCCGACCAGGTAGCTGTGGCGTTCGCCGAAGGTGTTGTTGACCTCGTAGAGGATGGCACCCAGCCGGCCATCGGCCCCGTGGCAAAAGTACACGGTGAGCGGATTGAACGCGTAGCCCAGGATGCGCGGCATCGCCAGCAGCCGGATCGGCCCGCCGGTGGGCAGGCCCGCTGCCTGGAGATGCTGCTCGACGTGCGCGCGCGGGCCGGCCGCGTCGCCCGCGCCGAAGTCGGACAGGCGCAGGCTGAACAGGTTGAAGCGGCCCAGAGAGAAGAGGCGCAGGCGCCGATGCAGCGCCGGGAGCTCGTCCAGGTCGAACAGCATCGAAAACACGCCGTAGCGCAGCCGGTGGCGCGCGGGCCGCAGGCGCTGGTGCATGACATGGCCGACGTAGAGCGCGCTCGACACGCCAGCCGGCAGAGGCGCCTGCAGCAGGCGGCGCGTTCTCGAGCGCTGGCGCACCGGCGCGGACGCGGTGGCCTCGCCGGCGGGGGCCGGCTGCCGTGCGCGTGCAGGTGCCTGCGTCGTCATGCCGTGCGGGCTCCCACGGCGCCCAGCTGGATGCGGCCCGATTCGGAGGGCACGCTCCAGGGCCGGCGTACGCCGCCCAATGCCTCGGCCACCGCCAGCCCGGCTTGCAGGCCGTCTTCATGGAAGCCGGAGCCGAAGTAGGCGCCGCAGAACCAGGTACGGCGCCAGCCCTGCAGCGACCACAGCTCGCGCTGCGCGCGGATGGCGGCGGCGTCGAACAGCGGATGCTCGTAGATCTCGGTGCGGATCAGGTGCTCGGGCCGCGGCGGCACCACCGGATTGAGGGTGAGGAACAGCGGGGTCCGGTCGGGAATGTGCTGCAGCCGGTTCATCCAGTAAGTGACGCAGGGAGCACCCGGGCGCTGACGGTCGGCCAGATAGTTCCAGCTGGACCAGACGGCGCGCCGGCGCGGCATCAGTGCCGGATCGCTGTGCAGCACGGCGTGGTTGCGGCTGTAGCCGAAAGCGCCCAGCAGGCGCCTTTCCTGCGCGCTGGCATCGGGCAGCAGGCGCAGGGCCTGATCGGCGTGGGTGGCGATGACGACATCGTCGAAGCGCTCGGGCATCCAGCCCTCGCGGGTGCGCAGCTGAGCGCCCTGGGCATCGCGGCGCACCTCCAGCACGGGCAGGTCGCGCTGCACCCGTTCGGTCACGGCGCGGGCCAGCCTCGCCACGTAGCGGCGGCTGCCGCCGTCCACGGTGCGCCAGGCCGGGCGGCCGGTCATTTGCAGCAGATGGTGGTTCTCGCAGAAACGCACGAAGGCCTCGGTGGGGTACTGGCCGATCAACTCGGCCGGCGTGGACCAGATCGCCGCGGCCATCGGATAGAGGTGATCCTGCCGGAAGGCCTGACCGTAACCCATCTGATCGAGATAGGCGTCCAGCGGCAGCAGTCCCAGGCGTGCCGCATCACCCGGCGCGCGGCGGTAGAAACGCACCAGGTCGCGCAGCATCGACCAGAAACGGGGACTGACCAGATTGCGCGGCTGGGCGAACAGGCTGCGCAGATCGGTGCCGGCGTACTCCAGCGCGCCGCCGTCCAGGCTCACGCCGAACGACATGTCGGTGGCCTGGGTACGCACGCCCAGGTGGGCGAACATCGCCGTCAGGTTGGGATAGGCGGGCTCGTTGTAGACGATGAAGCCGGTGTCCACAGCCACGGCGCCATCTTCGGTGTGCACGTCGACCGTGTTGCTGTGGCCGCCCAGCCGGTTGTCGGCTTCCAGCAGCGTGACGCGGTGGCGCTGCGACAGCAGCCACGCGGCCGACAGCCCCGAGATGCCGCTGCCGATGACGGCGATGTCCAGCGGCCGGCCGCTGTCGGCACGCTGGTGGGGGAGGTCGGGGGTGGCGCTGGCGAGATCCATGGGTTTTTCATTCTGTTCTCGCCCTTGTACGCCCGGTCTCGGGGTTTGGATTGGCGGCTGCGTATTTCTCCCCCTGCGATCCGCCCCATGGTTTTCCAGCGCAGGAGCGATGGATCCTTGTGATCTAATCCGCCGCATGCCGCGTATCAACCGGCATGGACCCCCTAGCCCGACCGCTGGCAGCCGTGGCCCGGCCCCGGAGGGCCAGGCCCCCCTTGCTGTCCATCGTGAAACCCCACACCGCCGCCCGCAGCGCGCAGCCGACACCCGAAGAGCTGGTGCAGCTGGTGCACGCCGTGGCCCAGGCGGCCGATCGGCAGGCTTTCGCCGTGCTGTTCAAGCATTTCGCCCCGCGCGTGAAAACCTACCTGGTGCGCGGCGGTGCCGACGACGAACTGGCCGAGGAAGTCACCCAGGAAACCATGGTCGCGCTCTGGCGCAAGGCCGTGCTGTTCGACGGCCGGCAGGCCGCCGTCTCGACCTGGGTCTTCACGATCGCCCGCAACCTGCGTGTCGACCGGTTCCGCCGCCAGGGCGGCCTGGCCGCGGCCGTGGCCGACGGCACGGATTTCGATGCCATGGAACACGAAGGCCCGTCGCCCGATGAACAATTGCACACCGGCCGCATGGAAGCCGGCGTGCGCCACGCCATGACGCAGTTGCCGGCCGAGCAGGCCGAAGTTCTCCGCCTTTCCTTTTTCGAAGATCAGCCGCATGCGCGGATCGCCGAACAGCTCGGTATCCCGCTGGGCACGGTCAAGTCGCGCGTGCGGCTGGCCGTGGCGCACCTGCGCAAGTTGCTGGACGGAGCCGATCGATGAATCAGACGATCCGCCATCATCCCGACGACCACCTGCTGCTGGGCCTGGCGACCGGCCGCCTGTCCACGGGCACACGCCTGCTGGTGGCCAGCCACCTCGAAACCTGCGGCGCCTGCCGGCAGGAAGTGGCCCGGCTCGAACAATTGGGCGGCGTGCTGCTCGACGAGTTGCCGCCTGCCGCGCTCGACACCCAGGCGCTGGCCCGCACGCTGGCTGCCATCGATGCGCCGCTGGCCGGTGCGCGTGCGGCTGCTGCAGCTGCGCCCATCGCCGCGCCTTCGCACCCGCCCATGCCCGACGGCGCACCGTGGCCCGAAGCGCTGGCGCATTGCCCGGCCACACCGTGGCGCTGGATCGGCCCCGGCATGCGCTGGAGCCGCGTCACCGTGCCCGAAGATCCCGCGGCCAACCTGTTCCTGCTGCGCATTGCCGCCGGCAAGTATTTGCCGCAGCACACGCACAGCGAGAGCGAATTGACCCAGGTGCTGTACGGCACCTTTCACGACGGTCGCGCGCTGTTCGGGCCGGGCGACTTCGACGGCGCCGATGGCAGCGTGCGCCACCAGCCCGTCGTTCAGGCCGGCAGTGAGTGCATCTGCCTGGCCAGCGTCGAGGGCCGTGTGCTGTTCGACGGCTGGTTCGCTCGCATGGCCGGGGCCGTGGTCGGTATGTAGGGCTTACGGAGCCGTCAATGAAAAAGCCGCCTTCAAGGCGGCTTTTTCACTTCTGGTCCAACCAACGTGGAAGACCTCCGTGGAGGCCAGCAGAGTGTCTGCTTTTCAGGGCGGCCAGGGGCTCAGTTCTTGCCGAGCAGTCCGCCCACCCAAAGCGCGCCGTGCGTCGCGGCCCAGGCGGCCATGCCGGTGACGAAGGCGCCCCAGCACAGGTCGGCCACGGTCACGTGCCAGGGCCAGCCCTTGAGCGTGGCCTGATTGGTCAGGTCATAGGTGGCGTAAGCCAGCAGGCCCAGCGCCGCACCCAGCAGCAATGCCGTGAGCGGCCGGCGCGACTGGAGCGCGGGCGCAATGGCGAACAGGACGATGCCGCTGATGTAGATCACGTAGAACAGCGCGGCCGGCGCCATCACGAAGCGTTCGGTCATCAGGTGGCCGATGGCGGGGCGGTACAGCCGGTCGGCCATGGCGGTGAGCCAGACGGCGTCGAGCGCCAGGAAGACGACCGCGGCGATGGGCCAGGCCAGGGCGATGTGGGTGATGGACATGTCGTGTGCTCCTGCAGTCGTGTTGTGCAAGCGTACGCGCCACAGGCGCCTGCGGATCACCCGGGCTGCGTCACGGCGTGTCGGCGAGCTTCAACGCAGGCGGTAGGACAGCTTGCGCCCGCCGGCGAGCGTGGCGTCCAGCCCGATCCACGCCTCTCCGGCGGCGGCGTACCAGAGATCGATGGCGGAATCTGGCAGTTGCAGCGTGAGCCGGGTGGCGGCCACCGGCACGCCGCGCACGTCCACCGTCGCGCTGACCGGTGCTGCGAAACGCACAGGCTCCATGCGGCCGGTCTGCACGTTCAGCAGGCTGGACTGGCCCCGCAGCGCCGTGGGGTTCCAGTAAGCGAAGCTCATGACGCAGCCCGAGGCTGCCGGCAGGGCAGCGTCGGCCGTGCGCACCTGAAGCGCGGCGGGGCCGCCGTCGGCACGCACCGTCAGCGGTGTGCCGTCGTCGTCGGTGTCGGCCTCCACGGCGGCCAGGCAGTTGCCCACCCATTGCTCACGCGCCTGGTGGCGGTAGCGGTACACCGTGAGCCCCAGCACGCGCACCGCGAACTGCGCCTGGCTGGTCAGCACGCGGCGCGAGGGCGTGGTTTCGAGCCGGTACACGTGATCACCGATGGGGCGTCCGTCGAGTCGCGCCTCGAATCGCCATTCCTGGGGGGCGGACGCTGCGGGCGCATCGGCGCGCGCGCCGCAGGGCAGCAGGATCAGGGCCGCCGTCAGCACGGCCAGTGTCTGGCGGTGGCGCTCACCCATGGCGGCGCGGCGGCCAGGGAATGAAGGCGCTGGTGCGCGCGATGTAGTCGCGGTAGGCCGGGCGTGTGCCCAGGTCGCGCTCCAGCAGGGTGACGCCCGACACGCGCAGGAGCAACACGGTCATGAGCAGTGGCGACAGCACGGCCCACAGGGCGCCGGTGCCGGCCAGGCCCACTGACGCGATCCACAGGCCCCACCACACGCAGCACTCGCCGAAGTAGTTGGGATGGCGCGAATAGCGCCACAGGCCGCGATCCATCACGCTGCCCTTGGGCGGCCGGCTGGCACGAAAGCGCGCCATCTGCGCATCGGCGATGGCCTCGATCAGCAGGCCCGCCAGGCCCAGGGCCAGCCCCAGCCACAGCATCGGCGGCCAGGCGGGCGGCGCATCGCCCGCCTGCGAGGCCGCCAGCAGCGGACTGGCCACCAGCCACGCCAGCACGGCCTGCAGGCCGAACACGGTGAACAGGCTGCGCAGGGCGAAGGCGTCGCCATGCTCTTCGCGCATGCGGGCGTAGCGCCGGTCTTCGCCGTGGCCCCAGTTGCGGATCGTGATGTAGAGGCCCAGCCGCAGCGCCCAGGCCAGCAGCAGCGCGAGCAGCCATGGCGCGTGTGGCGTGGCCGGTCCCAGCGCAACGTACAGGACGGCGGGGGTGGCGATGAGAAACGGCCAGAAGCGGTCGGCCAGGCTGGCATCGCGCCGGGCGAGGCTCAGCACCCAGGCCGGCAGCGCCAGCAACAGCGCTGCCAGCAGGCCCGTGGTGGCCAGCCATGCGATGGACGATGAAGGCGTGGGCATGGCGGATCCCGGCGCGTTCAGGCGATCTGGGTCCGGCGCTCGAACAGGTAGTGGCTCACCCACCACTGCTGTCCGCCGGCATAGCCGAACAGCTCGTCGACCGACAGGAAGAACAGGCGCCAGCGCGTCCACCACAGGTCGGCATCGGCCGCGCCGTACGTCCGCTCGAACAGCGGCATGAGGTCGTCCCGCTTCGCGTCCATATTGGCCAGCCAGGCGGCGGCCGTGCGCTGGTAATGGCGGCCGTCCCAGCGCCACTGCTGCAGCAGGGCCAGATCGTCCTGGCAGTGCAGCGGCAGGTCGTCGCTGGGCATCATGCCGCCGGAGAAGAAGTAGCGGCTCATCCAGTCGCTGGCGTCGCGCACCTCGAAGGGGTAGGGCGCTTCGCGGTGCGCGAACACGTGCATGAAGAAACGCCCGCCGGGCGCCAGCCAGCGGGCCACGCGGGCGAAAGCCTCGGGCCAGTTGCGCAGGTGCTCGAACATTTCGACCGACACCACGCGGTCGTACCGTCCGGCCGGCTGGTCCAGCACGTTGAAGTCGCAGGTGATCACACGCAGGTTGACCAGGCCGCGCCGTGCGGCCTCGGCCTCGATGTATTCGCGCTGCGAGTGCGAGTTGGACACGGCCGTGATGCGGCTGCCGGGGTAGTGCGCGGCCATCCACAGCGACAGCGAGCCCCAGCCACAGCCGAGTTCGAGCACCTGCTGGCCGTCGGCCAGGCCTGCACGCTCGCAGGTGGCCAGGAGCGCGGCGCTTTCGGCCTGCTCCAGCGTCTGCACACCTTCGGGCCACCAGCACGAGCTGTACTTGCGGTGCGGCCCCAGGACGGCGGCGAAGAAGGCGGCGGGAACCTCGTAGTGCTGCTCGTTGGCCTTCTCGGGCAGCAGGGCCAGCGGCGCGGCGCGCATGGCCTGCAGGTGGGCGTGGGTGAGGCGGGCCGTGGCTTCGGTGTCGCCGCTGCGCAGCTCGGCCAGCCGCTCGCGCAGCAGCCGGCGGATGCCCAGCCGCACCATGGCATCGGGCACGCGGCCGCGCTCGACCCATTGCAGTGCGAGGGCGGTGGCGTCCTGGGGCATGTCGGGCTCTCCTGTCTGATTTGATGCGCTTGTGGCATATACGCACGCCGCGCGGCTTTGGATCGCCCACCCGGCGGCGGGACCCCGAAGCGGTCCTGCAGGCTCATGCGCAGGCGGCCGATGCGGCGTGGGCCGCCGGCGTCAACCGCCGGTGGCGCCCAGCAGCCCCGCGCAGGCTGCCAGACGGGACAGGCTCCAGCCGGTGCCGAGCAGCATCATGCGGGTGTGCAGGTCATCCTGCACGGCGGCAGGCACCGCCGCGCCCAGCAGGCGCAGCCGGCGGTCACGCAGATCGACCCACACACATTCGTGCTGCCTTGCGAGCGCCAGCCACAGCGCATGCGCGCCCGCCGACTGGCGGGCACCGCTGAGCAGGCACAGGCCGCTGGCCAGGGCCTGCCGGTAGAGCGCGCTGGCCAGGCCGCGCCGCTGGTAGGGCGGCGCATAGCGCGAATGGGGCGCACGCAGGCAGCGGTCGGCCCGGCGGTCCAGCTCCACCAGGCGGTTGAACACGGTGTAGCCGGCCAGGCGTCGGCAGGCGGTGTCTTCCACGTAGACGTAGTACTCGCCGTCGGCTTCGCGTGTGCGCAGGATCAGCCCGGGCTGGCCGCTGTCGTGGCGCTCGATACCGTGCAGCCGGTCGCCCGGACGGTGCAGGCGCTCGTAGAGAGTCGCGAGTTCGGCTTCCAGACCCGGCGGGTCAGGATCGACGTCGATGCGCAGCGACAGCGGCCGTGGCGGGCGGGGGCGCGGGGGCCTGGCCGTGCGCCAGGCGGCGGCAAGGGGGGCGGACAGCGTGAGTGGCATGGCCGTGCTCCGGTCACGCGGAAGGGGGGTGAACGAGGCTGGCGTGGGCCGTGTTGTCCCACCAACCGCTGCGCAGTCCGACCGGCAGGGCACGCGCGTTGACGCGCGCGCTGGACGACCAGGCGTCCACCGGCACGTCGAGCCCGGCGTAGACCCCGTAGCCGGCACCCGCGCGGATCTCGCCGCCCGCGGCCAGGCTCTCGCCCACGCGGATGGCGCCACCGGCCCGGATGTCGCCGCGCGTGCGCACGCCCCAGCCGGCCTCCAGGTGCCGGCCGCTGTGGATGTCGCCTCCGGCCTCGATGCCGTGGCCGGCCCGCAGCGAGCCACCGACCTCGATGCGCCCGCCCGCGCGCAGGCCCTGGCCGCAGCGTGCGTCGCCGCTCACGTGCAGGTTCTCGTCGACATGCAGTCCGCCCGTGCAGGCCAGGCCGCCGCTGCGCAACTCGCCGCCCACGCGCAGCCGGCCTGCGCATTCGAGGAGGTCGGCCACTTCCACGCTCCAGCCTGCGCGGATGCGTCCGCCCACCTGCAGCACCCCTTCGCTGCGCAGGCCGCCGCCGACGCGAAGGTCTTCACCCGCGACGACGGCGCGGCCCGCGCGGATGCCGGCGCCGGTGGCGATGTTCCTGCCGCATCGCACGGTGGTGGCGACGTCGACGCCGCCGCGCACCACCAGCGAGCCGGCGAACACCAGCGCGTCGGCCTGCAGGTCGTCCAGCGTCAGCACGCTGTCGGTGGGACCGAACTGGTCGAGCAGCCAGCAGGCGTCTTCCACGCGGTCGTCCCGCACGAGGGCGTCGAGCAGATGCTGGTAGTCGGTGCCCTGGTGGCGATGGCGGATGAACCAGCGGTAGCCGTCGGCGCAGGGCCGCTTGGTCTTGATGAAATTCCTGGACAGTTCCATGAACAATGAGCTCGTGACAAGGCGCACCGCGACGCGGTGCAATGCGCGCGCAGTCCCTCAGGACGTGGCTCGGCCGGTCATGCCGGGGCCGGGTTCAGGGGTGCACGCAGGACGGCGGACGACGGTCCGCTGGCGAGGTGCCGTGCGGGGAACTCAGGTGTGGGAAGGGTCCACCTGGCCTCCTCGCACGGCCAGGGAAAGCACGGCCATGGGGCCACGGTGCGTGGCAGGAGGGCGAGGGACGGCCGCGCCCGCGCGGTCCGTGCGCCGCGCGGCGCGTGCAGCGACGCCGCGATGCGAAGCAGCGCGGGGCAGGCGGAATCCGGTCGGGGCGGCGGGCATGGATGGGCGGGTGGAGCGATGGCCGGATCGGCAAGGCGACCGGGCGGGACGCGGCGTTTGTATCACGACCCCGCGCCGCCGGCTGGCGTGGGGGCTTGGCGCGCGCCTATTTGACGCGCTGCTTCTCGAGCTTGCGCGCCAGCGTGCGGCGGTGCATGCCCAGCCGGCGCGCGGTTTCGGAGATGTTGAAGCCGGTCTCGGCCAGCACCTCGTGGATACGCTCCCACTCCAGCGTCTTGATCGAGGTGGATCGCTCGGTGAGCTCCACATCGGCATCGCCCGCGGCGCGGCCGAACGCGGCTTCGATGTCGTCGGTGTTGGACGGCTTGGCCAGGTAGTGGCAGGCGCCCAGCTTGATGGCTTCCACGGCGGTGGCGATGCTGGCGTAGCCGGTCAGCACCACGATGAGCATGTCCGGGTCGTGCGCATGCAGCAACTGCACGCAGGCCAGGCCTGAATCGCCGCCCGAGAGCTTGAGATCGACCACGGCGTAGCCGGGATTGCGGGTGGCCAGCACCTCGCGCACGCGCGCGGCATCGTGGGCCTGCAGCACTTCGTAGCCGCGCCGCTCGAACGAGCGCGCCAGCGTGCGCGCGAAGGCGGCGTCGTCCTCGACCAGCAGCAGGACGCGCTGGCCGGCGTCGTCTTCAGGCTCGGGCGGCGGTGTCGTCGTCGGGGTGGTCATGGGTGTCGAGGGTAATCGCAGACAGCGGCAGGCGCAGCGTGACGACGGCGCCGCCTTCCGGCGCATTGGCCGCGTACACCGAACCACCCAGCGTGCGCGCCACGTTGACCACCAGGAAGAGGCCCAGTCCGCTGCCGGGCCGGTTCTTGCTCGACTGGTAGGGCTTGCCCAGTTGCGCCAGCATGGCCGGCGCGAAGCCGGGCCCATGGTCGACAACGGTCAGCAGCAGCTCGTCGTCCTCGCGCGCGGCCTGCAGCGACACCCAGCCGGGCGAGGCTTCCAGGGCGTTGTCGAGCACGTTGCAGATCATCTGCTTGATGGCCGAATCCGACACGATGGCCTGGTCTTCGCCGAACAGGTTGGTGTAGACCAGCACATTGGACGAGCGCGTCGCGCGCCAGTCGGCCACCAGGTCGCCCAGGAACGTGGTCACGGTGGTGGGCACCGGCGCGTCGCCGCGGGCTTCGCCGGCCGACAGCAGGATGCCGCCGACGATGGCCTTGCAGCGCGCGAGCTGGGTCTGCATTTCGTCCACCTCGAGCAGCAGTTCGGGGTCGGACGTGAAGTGCGGCAGCCGCCGCCAGTCGCCCAGGATCACCGACAGCGTGGACAGGGGCGTGCCCAGCTCGTGCGCCGCGCCCGAGGCCAGCAGGCCCATGCGCACGATGTGTTCTTCCTCGGCGGCGCGCTGGCGCAGGTCGGCCAGCCGCGCGTCGCGCGCGCGCAGGTTGCGCTGGATGCGGGTGATGAACACCACCAGCAGGGCGGCATTGAGCGCGAAGCACAGCACCAGCCCCAGGATGTAGGGGCTGGCCAGCCCCTGGTGGTGGTCGAGTGGCACCGCCAGCGGGCGGTGGAACTGCGTGAGCAGCGTGAAGCAGGCCACCGTGGTGGCCACCAGCGCGCCCAGCGTCGCCGGGCGCAGCAGCACCGCGCCCAGCGTGACCTGCAGCAGGTACAGGAAGATGAACGGGTTGGTGGCCCCGCCGCTGAGATAGATCTGGACGGAGAACGCGGTCACATCCACCAGCAGCGCGATGAAGAGCTCCAGGTCGGGGACGTCGGCGCCGTGGCGGCGCCAGCGCAGCGTGCTGGCCGCATTGAAGGCCGCCAGCACAGCCAGCGCGACCAGCATCGGCTCCAGCGGCAGGGGAATGCCCAGCCCGTAGTGGACCAGCGAGATCGTGACGATCTGCCCCACCACCGCGATCCAGCGCAACTGGATCAGCTGCTGCATGTTGCGCATGCCGGTCGTGTCCTGGGGGGGGCGCGCCGCGGCGCGCGGCGCGGGTTCAGCGCTCATCCATGCTTCTCGTTGCATCTGCACCGTGTCTCTTCCTTGCCCGGTCCGTGTCCGGGTCTGCGTTGTCGGGTGCGGAATTGTCGTCCGGACCGGGCCGGCCGGGGCGATGGCGCCAGACCAGCCACGCGGCCAGCACGACCATCAGGGCCAGACCGTACCAGGTGGCGGCATAGATCAGGTGGCTGTTGCGGAACGCCACCACGGTCATGCCTGGATAAGGCCAGGGCCCCACGGGCGCGGTCGCCTCGGTGGGCGCGGGGCCGTCTCCGGCCTCGTCGATGAAGTAGGGCGCCACCGCCTCCAGCCGCTGTGCCGCTGCGATGGCCTGAACGTCGCGCGAATGCCATCGGCCGGCGGCGGGGTCGTTCTGGCGCAGGAAGGCGCCGCCGGGCTCGGTGATGCGCAGCAGACCCTGGACGTCGCGCATGCCGTCCGGACGCAGCAAGGCGGCGCGGCCCTCGGGCGGCACGAAGCCCCGGTTGACCAGCACGGTCCAGCCGGCAGGCGTGCGCAGCGGTGTCAGCACCCAGTGGCCGGCGCCGAACACGGTCGACGCCTGCACCAGCACCTCGCGGTCGTACAGGAAGGTGCCGGACACCTTCACGCGCCGGTACTCGTCGGCCTCGCGCCCGATGGCCGGCCAGGCTGCGGGGCCCGGCGCGTCGGTGGCGGCCGCGGCCAGGCGCGCATCGACGCGCGCGATCAGCGCGAGCTTCCAGGCGCGGCGTTCGACCTGCCAGTGACCCAGCGAGACGAAAAGGGCGAAGAGCAGGACGCCGGCCAGTGCCAACACCCAGGTGCCGGCGCCGGGCCTGCGCCGGCGTGCCGCCGTTGGCGTGGCGTGCGGCATGCGCAATCGCTCAGGTCAGGGCTGGATGCTCGGCTTGTGCACCATGTCGGCCATCATGTTGGTGTTCATGTGGTACATGACCCAGAGCGAGCCGGCCAGCAGGATGGCAACGATGACGACGGTGAAGATCAGCGCCAGCATGTTCCAGCCGCCTTCGGACCGGGCGTTCATGTGCAGGAAATACACCATGTGCACGACCATCTGCACTGCCGCGAAGCCGAGGATGACCACCGACGTGATCGCAGGGCTGTCGATGACCTTGCCCATCACCAGCCAGAACGGGATGGCGGTGAGGATGACGGCCAGCACGAAGCCGGTCACGTAGTCGCGCAAGCTGCCGTGGCTGGCGCCTTCGTCGTCATGGTGGTGGTCGTCGTGGCCGGTGATCTCGTGCGGCTGCTCGTGCGTGCGATCGCTGCGGTCGGCGGGGCGCGGATCGTGCCGGCGTGCGTCTTCCGGCGCGCCGTGGCCGGGGTGGGCGGGGGTGGAGTTCATGCGGGCAGCACTCCCATCAAATAGACAAAGGTGAAGACGCCGATCCAGACCACGTCCAGAAAGTGCCAGAACAGCGACAGGCACATCAGGCGGCGGCGGTTCTCGGCGATGAGCCCGTGGCGGCTCACCTGGAACATCAGCACCACCAGCCAGAGGATGCCGAAGAACACGTGCAGGCCGTGGGTGCCGACCAGCGCGAAGAAGGCCGACAGGAAGGCGCTGCGCTGCGGGCCAGCGCCCAGGTGGATGAGGTGGTGGAACTCGTAGATTTCCAGTGCGATGAAGCCCGCGCCCAGCAGGCCGGTGATGCCCAGCCAGACCAGCGTGCCGGTCTGGCGTTTCTTCTGCATCTCCAGCATCGAGAAGCCGTAGGTGATGGACGACAGCAGCAGCAGGCCGGTGTTGATGGCGACCAGGTTCAGATCGAACAGGTCGGCACCCGAAGGGCCGGCCGCGTAGCTGCGGCCCACCACGCCGTACACCGCGAAGAGCGCGGCGAAGATGAGGCAGTCGCTCATCAGGTAGAGCCAGAAGCCGAGCAGCGTGCCGTTCTGCGGGTGGTGCTCGCCGGGAACGTAGAAGCGCTGGTTGTCCGGCGCATGCACGCCGGTGGCGGGTGCGCTGGCGGTGGCGGCGGTCATCGTGCGGCTCCTTGCAGTGCGGCCAGGGCGCGCGTGCGCTCGGCTTCGGTGCGGACTACGTCTTCCACCGGGATGTAGTAGTCGCGCTTGTAGTTGAAGGTGTGGACGATGGCGACAACCACCAGCACCACGAAGGTCAGGCCGACCAGCAGCCACATGTGCCACACCAGGGCGAAGCCCAGCAGCGTCGAGAGGCCCGCCAGCACGATGCCGGCCCAGGTGTTCTTGGGCATGTGGATGGCCATGAAGCCTTCGGTGGGGCGCTGGTAGTTGCGCGCCTTCATGTCGGACCAGGCATCGTTGTCGTGGATGCGCGGCGTGAACGCGAAGTTGTAGGCCGGCGGCGGAGACGAGGTCGACCACTCCAGCGTGCGGCCGCCCCAGGGGTCGCCCGTGTGGTCGCGCAGTTCTTCGCGGCGGCGGAAGCTCACGTAGATGCAGATCAGGAAGCTCAGGATGCCCAGCAGGATCAGGAAGGCGCCGAAGGCGGCGATCTGGAACCAGATCTGCAGCGACATGTCCTCGAAGTGGCTCACGCGGCGGGTCACGCCCATCAGGCCCAGCACGTACAGCGGCGTGAAGGCGAACCAGTAGCCCGACAGCCAGAACCAGAACGAGCGCTTGCCCCACTTGGTGTCGAGCCTGAAGCCGAACGCCTTGGGGAACCAGTACGTCATGGCCGCGAACAGGCCGAAGATCACGCCGCCGATGATCACGTTGTGGAAGTGCGCCACCAGGAACAGGCTGTTGTGCAGCACGAAGTCGGCCGGCGGCACGGCCAGCAGCACGCCCGTCATGCCGCCGATCACGAAGGTGACCATGAAGCCGATCGTCCAGAGCATCGGCACGTCGAAGTTGATGCGGCCCTTGTACATGGTGAACAGCCAGTTGAAGATCTTCGCCCCGGTGGGGATGGAGATGATCATGGTGGTGATGCCGAAGAAGGCGTTCACGCTGGCGCCCGCGCCCATGGTGAAGAAGTGGTGCAGCCACACCACGTACGACAGGATGGTGATCACCACCGTGGCGTACACCATCGAGGCGTAGCCGAACAGGCGCTTGCGGCTGAAGGTGGAGACGACTTCGGAGAACACGCCAAAGATCGGCAGGATCAGGATGTACACCTCGGGGTGGCCCCAGATCCAGATCAGGTTCACGTACATCATCGGGTTGCCGCCGAGTTCGTTCGTGAAGAAATTGGTGCCTACGTAGCGGTCGAGCGAGAGCAGGGCCAGCGTCGCCGTGAGCACCGGGAAGGCGGCCACGATCAGCACGTTGGTGCACAGCGACGTCCAGGTGAACACCGGCATCTTCATCAGGCCCATGCCCGGCGCGCGCATCTTCACGATGGTCACGATCAGGTTGATGCCCGAGAGCAGCGTGCCCACCCCCGCTACCTGCAAGGCCCAGATGTAGTAATCCACGCCCACGTCAGGGCTGCTGATGATGCCCGACAGCGGCGGGAAGGCCAGCCAGCCGGTCTTGGCGAACTCGCCGATGAAGAGCGATGCCATCACCAGGATCGCGCCGCCGGCGGTCATCCAGAAGCTGAAGTTGTTGAGGAAGGGAAACGCCACGTCGCGCGCGCCGATCTGCAGCGGCACCACATAGTTCATCAGGCCTGTGACCAGCGGCATGGCCACGAAGAAGATCATGATCACGCCGTGGGCGGTGAAGATCTGGTCGTAGTGGTGCGGCGGCAGGTAGCCCGGGTTGTCGCCGAAGGCGATGGCCTGGTGCATGCGCATCATGATGGCGTCGGCGAAGCCGCGCAGCAGCATCACCAGACCCAGGACCATGTACATGATCCCGATCCTCTTGTGGTCGATGCTGGTCAGCCAGTCGCGCCACAGCACGCCCCACAGGCGGAATTTGGTCAGCAGGGCGAGGACGGCCCCGCCACCCGCCACCACACCGATGAAGGTGACGAGCAGGATCGGGTCGTGCAGCGGGATCGATTCCCAGGACAGGCGCCCGAACACGAGGCGGGACAGGTCAGTTGGGTCGGACATGGTTGTGCTTCTTGCTAATTCCGGTCGGTCGGGGGCCGATGCGCCCGACGGTTCTCACTGCATCACTGGATGAGGGTCAGGGGCCGCTGCGACTGCAGCGCGGCCAGCTCACCCGTGGGGTCTTCGATCGTGCAGACATCGGACGCCGCGGTGCGCACGGGAATGGCATCGGCGCCGCGGGTGATCGTCATCAGCGCCTCGGGCGCCAGGCCCTGGCGACCACCGCCGCCGTTGGCGTCCACGGCCATCATTTCGTGCATGCACATGCGGCCGGCCTCGACGCAGCGGTTGAGGATGGCGTCGTACAGGCCGGGGGCCACGCGGGCGTAGCGGCGCACGGGCTCGCGCTCGGAAGGCTTTTCGAGCTGCAGATAGGCTTCGCGCGTCAGCACTTCGCCGCCGGCGCGCTGCTGGTTCACCCATTCGGCGAAGTCCTGGTCGGCCAGGCCCTTGAACCTGAAGCGCATGCCGGAGAAGCCGGCGCCGCTGTAGTTGGACGAGATTCCCTGGAAATCACCGGCCTTGTTGATGACCGCGTGCAGCTGCGTCTGCATGCTGGGCATGGCATAGATCATGCCGGCGAGCTCGGGCACGTAGAACGCATTCATGACGGAAGACGATGTCAGCTTGAACTGGATCGGGCGATCCACCGGAGCGGCCACTTCGTTCACCGTCGCGATGCCCTGTTCGGGATAGAGGAACAGCCACTTCCAGTCGAGCGCCACGACTTCGATCACCAGCGGCTGCGTCTCGGCGGGCACCGGGCGCTGGGCATCGATACGGTCGAGCGGCCGGTAGGGATCGAGCGTGTGGGTGCTGATCCAGGTGATGGCGCCCAGCGCGATGATGATCATCAGCGGTGCCGCCCAGATCACCAGCTCGAGCTGCGTGGAGTGGTCCCAATCGGGCTCGTACGTCGCCTCGGCGTTCGACTGCCGGTACTTCCAGGCGAAGAACAGCGTCAGGGCAATCACCGGGACGATGATCAGCAGCATCAGCACCGTCGAGATGACGATCAGCCGGCCCTGTTGAGCCGCGATGTCGCCCGACGGATTGAGCACGACCATGTTGCAGCCTGCCAGCAGCAGGGCCATCCCGGCGAGGGCCGGTCCGCGGAGGTGTCGTAGGAGTGGCATTTGGAAACGAAAGAAACGTCGCGCGGGTAAACGCGGATTGCGGATAACGCAGAATGTAAAACTGTGGGGTGACAAATGCGATTGGACGTTTTGTCCTATGGCAACAAAGCGCAACTGATGACACCCTATGGGGGTCCCGCCGCAGGAAAACGCGGAATTTTCAGAAATCGACCTGAACCCAAGCCCGATGTCCAGTCTCAGCACCGCCCAACCGCATTCCGGATCCCTCGAGCACGATGCGCGGCTGACCACGGCCGACACGCACAAGGTCGCGCCTGGCGAGATCGCCGTCGGCGTGGTCATCGGCAGGGCTTCCGAGTATTTCGACTTCTTCGCCTATGGCATCGCCTCGGTGCTGGTGTTCCCGCAGCTGTTCTTTCCCTTCGAGGCGCGTCTGGAAGGCACGCTGTATGCCTTCGCGCTGTTCGCGCTGGCCTTCATCGCACGTCCCATCGGCACGGCCGTGTCGATGCAGGTGCAGCGGCGCTGGGGTCGCGGCACCAAGCTCACGATCGCGCTGTTCCTGCTGGGAACGTCCACCGTCGGCATCGCCTTCGTGCCCAGCTATGACGCCATCGGTGTGCTGGCGATCTGGCTGCTGGCCGCTTTTCGCGTGGGACAGGGCCTGGCGCTCGGCGGTTCCTGGGACGGCCTGCCTTCGCTGCTGGCGCTGAACGCGCCGCGTGACAAGCGCGGCTGGTATTCGATGCTGGGCCAGCTGGGCGCGCCGCTGGGCTTTGCCCTGGCAGCGGGCCTTTTTGCATTTCTCTACAGCAGCCTGTCGCTGCGAGACTTCCTCGACTGGGGCTGGCGCTACGTGTTCTTCGTGGCCTTCGCCATCAACGTGGTGGCGCTGTTCGCGCGCCTGCGCCTGGTGGTCACGCACGAGTACGAGAAGCTGATGGACGAGGGCGAACTCGAGCCGACACCCGTGCGCGAAATCGTGCGCGAGCAGGGCTCCAATGTGCTCATCGGCGCCTTTGCTGCCTTGGCCAGCTACGCGCTGTTCCACCTGGTGACGGTGTTTCCGCTGTCGTGGATCCATCTCTATTCCGACCAGTCGATCCCCGAGTTCCTGGGCGTGCAGATCGTGGGCGCGGCGCTGGCCGCCAGCGGCGTGGTGGTCTCGGGCTGGATCGCCGACCGCGTGGGACGCCGCCGCACGCTCGGCTCGCTGGCCGTCGCCATCGCCGTGTACAGCGGCTTCGCACCGGCCCTGCTGGGCGGCGGCACGCTGGGCCAGGACGTGTTCATCCTGGTGGGGTTCGTGCTGCTGGGCCTCTCGTACGGCCAGGCGGCCGGTACGGTGACGTCCAATTTCAATTCGCACTATCGCTATACGGGCGCTGCGTTGACGTCCGACGTCGCGTGGCTGATCGGCGCTGCCTTCGCGCCGCTGGTGGCGCTCGGGCTGTCGGCCAATTTCGGCCTGGCCTGGGTCAGCGTCTATCTGCTGTCGGGCGCGGCCTGCACGCTGGCCGCGCTGGGCATCAACCACGCGCTCGAATCGCGCGAGTCGCGCGACGCGCCCTGAGCGTCCACGCGCCGGCGGGGGCGCGGTGACGGCGCGGCGGCCGGCCGAACGCGTCTACAGTACGGGCGGAACATCCCATCGCCCATGTACCTGCCCCGCCAGTTCAGTTCTGCCGATCCCGCGCATGCCCGCGACCTGATGCGCGGACATCCTTTCGCCAGCCTCGTCTCCACCGACGACGACGGCTTTCCGTTCGTCACCCACCTGCCGCTGCACCTGGAAGAAGAGGGCGGCCCGTTGCGTCTGCTGGGCCACGTGGCGCGGCCCAACCCGCACTGGCGCCACCTGCAGGCGCGGCCCGAGGCGCTGGTCACGTTCCTCGGACCGCACGCCTACCTCTCGCCCGCCGTCTATCCCGATCTGGCCCGCGTGCCCACCTGGAATTACCTGGCCGTGCACTGCCGCGTGCGGGCACGCCTGATCGACGACGCGGGCGCGAAGGACGCGCTGCTCAAGAAGCTCATCGGCGATCACGAGCCCGCCTACGCGCAACAGTGGCGCGATCTCGGCGAGGATTTCGCGCGCCGCATGCTGGCCGGCATCGTGGCGTTCGAACTCGACGTCCTGCAACTCGACTGCAAGCTCAAGCTCAACCAGCACCGGCCTGAAGCCCATGCGGCCATGCAGGCGGCGTACGCTGCCGGCCACGAGAACGCACAGGCCCTGGCGCGCTGGATGACGCGGCTCGGCATGGACGGCCGCACGGCATGACCGACTCCGACGCCGCCTTCATGCGCCTGGCGCTGGAGCAAGCCCGCGCGGCGGCCCGCGCCGGCGAAGTGCCGGTGGGGGCCGTGGTGGTCAGGGACGGGCAGGTCATCGCCACCGGCCACAACGCGCCGGTGGGCCGCCACGACCCGACCGCCCACGCCGAGATCGTGGCACTGCGCCGCGCGGCCGAGGCACTGGGCAATTACCGGCTCGATAGCTGCGAGCTTTTCGTGACGCTGGAGCCCTGCGCCATGTGCAGCGGCGCCATGCTGCATGCGCGGCTGGCGCGTGTGGTCTGGGGCGCGCCCGAGCCCCGGACCGGCGCCGGCGGCTCGGTGATCGACCTCTTCGCCCAGGCGGCGCTCAACCACCAGACGCGCAGCCTGGGAGGCGTGCTGGCCGACGAATGCGGCGCGCTGCTGGCCGACTTCTTCCGCGCCCGCCGCACCGAGGCCCGTGGCGCGGCCCAGCCGCTGCGCGACGACGCACTGCGAACGCCCGCCGCGCGGCTCGAGGGCCTGCCGGACTTTCCGTGGCGCGGCCAGTACCGCAGCGACCTGCCGGCGCTGGCCGGCCTGCGCCTGCATTACCTGGACGAAGGCCGGCTGGATGCGCCGCTCACCTGGTTCTGCCTGCATGGCAGTCCCGCCTGGGGCTACCTGTTCCGCCACATGCTGCCGGTATGGCTTGCCGCGGGGCACCGTGTGGTGGTGCCCGACCTGATCGGTTTCGGCCGCAGCGACAAGCCCAAGAAATCATCGGCCCATGGCCTGCAGTGGCACCGGCAGGTGCTGCTCGAACTGGTCGAGGCGCTCGGCCTGCGCCGCACGGTGCTGGTGGGGCAGGGGGAGGGTGGCTTGCTCGGCCTGACCTTGCTGCCCGAGGAGCCCGAACGCTGGCACGGCGCCCTCTGGATGAACACCGGCCTGCCGCAGGACGAAGACGCGGCGCCGGCGGGCCTGGCCGCCTGGCGCGAGCGCTGCGCGCGCTGGCGTGGCCCGGACACTGCAAGCCTGCTGGGCGTTTCCGCCGACCAGGCCGCGCCGTACTCGGCACCCTTCGTCGATGCGGGCCACGGCGCGGCAACAGGCGCGTTCGCGCGGCTGGCAGCAGGAAATGCCGCCTTGCGCGCCCGGGCGTGCGCCTTCTGGCGCGATGCCTGGCGCGGCCCGACGCTGCTCGTGGCTGGCGGCCTGGACACCGCGTGGGGCACCGAAGCCATGGAGTCGCTGTCCCGTGCCACGGCGGAGGAGCCGCCCGTCTGGACGCTGCCCGACGCCGGCCTGCTGCTGCCCGACACGCATGGCGAGGCCGTGGCGCGCGAGGCGCTCGGGCGCATGGGCTGATGCGCCCGGGTGCGGTGGGATACTCGGCGCCCATGGCTCACATCTACATCTACTCTCCCTCCAGCGCAGTGCGCGAGAAGGCGGCCTTCCGCCGCGGCGTGACGCGGCTGCGCCGCCTCGGGCACGAGGTCGAGATCGACGAAGCGGCGCTGGCCAGTTCGCAGCGCTTCGCGGGCGACGACGCGACACGCGTGGCGGCCATCCATCGCGCGGCCGCCAGCGGCGCCGATGTGGCGCTGATCTCGCGTGGTGGCTACGGCATCACGCGGATCCTGGCCGACATCAAGTACAAGACCGTGGCGCGCGCCATCGAGCGCGGCACGCAGTTCGTCGGTGTGAGCGATTTCACCGCCTTCCAGAGCGCGCTGATGGCGCGCACCGGCGCCGTCAGCTGGGCCGGCCCGGCGCTGGGCGCGGATTTCGGCACCGAGGAGGAGCCGGACGACATCATGCTGGCCTGCTTCGACGACCTGCTGGTCGGGCAGGGCGAGGGCACGGGCTGGCGCGTGCCGGCGGCCGACGTGGAAGCCACCTCCGCGCGCCGGCTCAAGGGCATCGAGGGCGCCACGCTGTGGGGCGGCAACCTGGCCGTTCTGGTGTCGTTGCTGGGCACACCCTACCTCGCGCCGCCCGAGGGCGGCGTGCTGTTCGTGGAGGACGTCAACGAACATCCGTACCGCATCGAGCGCATGCTGACGCAACTGCTGCACGCCGGCGTGCTGGCGAAGCAGAAAGCCATCCTGCTGGGCCAGTTCACGGGATACCGCACCGTGCCGCACGACCGGGGTTTCAAGCTCGCCACAGTGGTGGACTGGCTGCGCAGTCAGGTGAAGGTGCCGGTGCTGACGGGCCTGCCGTTCGGGCATGTGCCGACCAAGGTGCTTCTGCCCGTGGGCGCACGAGTGGAGCTGGCACTCTCGCAACGGGATGCCTTCCTGGTGTGGGGCCACACGGTGGCCAGCGGGTCGATGGCGCATGCCCACGACACTGCGCATCCGCACGACCATCACCATTGAGCCATGGCCTGGCGCGAGGCGACCACGGCCCCGCAGTTGACGATCCGCAGGGCGATCAGCCGGCCCGCAGGCCGATGCGAGCCGTACCGCGCGGCACTTGATCACCGAACAGAGGGTCGAGCTGGGCGACGCGCTCGCGCGCAGCGCTCTCGCCCTCGGTCTGCGCGAGTGCCGACATCAGGCCGCTGCGCAGGAACCACAGCTCCTGCACGTCCGCTGCCAGGCGGATGCGGCGCAGCAATGCCTGCGAGCTGGAGCTGTAGTGCACGTCACCGACCATGAACAGCATGGCTTCACGGATTTCGTCGGTACACACCGTGGGCTGCGAGCGCACCGTGAGGCTCGACTGCGCGAACAGGTTGTAGAGACTCTGGGCAAAACCGTGCTTGAACCAGCGCATCTGGGATGAGGCCGAAGCCGCAGCGAGGAAGAGGTAACGATAAGCTTCGATGTGCATCCTTGGCAAGTGGATGTGCCGAATAACAACATTAAATCAACGGCTTGCAATGATCTTGTAATGTCCGGCATGAACAAAATGCCGCACGCTTTCAGGGCATGTCCGACGCCGCACAACCTATGAAGCCGTTACGATCAGGCGGTTTACTTCATTTTTACCGTCATCAGAGGCAATAAATCGCATGAAAACCTGGGATTCGCACTACATCGGCGGCCGCTGGATCAAGGCGCAGGCGCAAGCCACCTTTTCCGTGCATGACTCGAGCACCGAAGAGGTGTTCGCCACCGTGCCCACCGGCACGGCCGCCGAGGCCGAATCTGCCGTGCGCGCGGCTCGTGCCGCTTTCGACGGCTGGGCTGCGCTGCCGGTGGCCGAGCGGGCCGATGCGCTGGACCGCATCGCCGCCGGCCTGAAGGCGCGCACCGACGAGCTGGCCCAGACCATCGCGCGCGAGGTCGGCATGCCGCTGAAGCTGGCGCGCGCCGTACAGGTGGGCTCGCCGATCTGGAACTTCGGCAATTTCGCCAAGCTCACGCGCGCGTTCGAATGGCAGGAGCGGGTTGGCCACTCGCTCGTGCTGCGCGAGCCGGTGGGCGTGGTGGGCTGCATCACGCCGTGGAATTTCCCGCTCAACCAGATCGCCCTGAAGGTGGCCCCGGCGCTGGCGGCCGGCTGCACCGTGGTCCTCAAGCCGAGCGAGGTGGCGCCGATCAATGCCCTCATCCTGGCCGAGGTGATCGATGAAGCGGGCCTGCCGCCTGGCGTGTTCAATCTGGTCAACGGCAGCGGGCCCGAAGTGGGCGAGGTGCTGGCCACGCATCCCGAGGTGGACATGGTGAGCTTCACCGGCTCGACACGGGCCGGGCGGCGTGTATCCGAGCTGGCCAGCCAGACCATCAAGCGCGTTGCGCTGGAGTTGGGCGGCAAGTCGGCCAGCGTCGTCCTTCCCGATGCGGATCTGGAGGCGGCCATCAAGGGCAGTGTTTCGGCCTGCCTGCTCAACAGCGGGCAGACCTGCTCGGCCCACACGCGCCTCCTGGTGCCCGAGGACCGACTGCCCGAAGTCAAGGAACTGCTGCGCACCGCCGTCGCCCGTCTGCCCATCGGCCCGAGCCTGGAAGAGGGCAGCAAGCTCGGCCCGCTGGTGAGTGCCGCGCAGCGCGATCGCGTTCTGGCGCTGGTGCGGCAAGGCCTGGCCGAGGGCGCCGAACTCATCGCCGGCGGCCCCGACGCTGCCGTCCCTGAGCGCGGCTATTTCGTGCAGCCCACGGTGCTGCGCGTGAAGCCGGGCGACACGCTGGCGCGTGAGGAAATCTTCGGGCCCGTCCTCGTGGTGCTCACCTACCGCGACGAAGACGATGCGGCGCGCATCGCCAACGACACGCCCTACGGCCTGGGCGGCGGCGTTTGGTCGCGGGACGAAGACCATGCCATTGCCTTCGCCCGCCGCATGCGCACGGGCCAGGTGGACATCAACGGCGCGCCATTCAATGGCCAGGCGCCCTTCGGCGGCTACAAGCAGTCCGGTAACGGGCGCGAGAACGGACGCTACGGCCTGGAAGAATTTCTCGAATACAAGTCGCTGCAGTTGCGCACAGCCGGCGCCTGAGACAGCAGAGAGAGCGGGCGGCGCGGGCGCACTTTGCGGCCACGCAACGCCCGTGGCCTGCCGCACCGGCGTGATGGCCGCGCATGGCGGCTTGCCCTACACTGCGCGTTACAACAATTTCCATATGTAGGGGCATGGGGGTTCACACCACCGTCGTTTTTGCGGATCTGTCGGGCAGCACGGGCGTCTTCGAAGCCCTTGGCAATGCCCGCGCGACCGATGCCGTGACACGACTCACGCAGTGGGTCGGCAAGGTCTGCGATGCCCACCACGGCCGGGTCGTCAAGACACTGGGCGATGGCGTGCTTGCGGTTTTTCCCGATGCCATCAACGCCGTCGAGGCTGTGATCGAGATGCAGGTGAGTCATCAGCTGCGTCTGGAGAAGTGGCCCGAGCCCCTGCGTATGCGTCTCCAGGTGGGCGTGGCAGCTGGCGAAATCGTCGAGGTCGATGGCGACTGCTACGGCGATGCGGTCAACGTCGCGTCGCGCCTGTCCGATCTTTCGGGTGCCGATCAGATCTGGGCCAACGACGCCGTCATCGATCAGCTGGCTCATACAGGCGTGCGCTATCGCAGCCTGGGGCCCATCAGCATCCGCGGCAAGGCCGAGCCCATGCCTGTTTACCGCATCGAGTGGGAAGACGACTCGTCCGAATTCCTGACACAGCAGGCCAGCATCAGCGAACTGGCCGCACTGCGCGCCACGCCTCCCGACGAGGTACGCATCGAACTGCGCTGGCTCGACCAGACCCGCACGTTCACGCTGAAATCCCTGCCTGCGCGTATCGGCCGCGTGGCCGAGAACGAGTTCGTGGTCAACGATCCTCGGGTTTCGCGCACGCATGCACGGCTCGAATGGCGACACGGCAGCGTCGTTCTGGTGGACGTCAGCAGCTATGGCACGTGGCTGCGTTTCGCCGATGGCGCCACCGCCTCGGCCGAGCTGATCCTGCGGCGTGACGAATGTGTCCTGCATGGCCGTGGCGAGATTGGCCTGGGCGCGCCCCTGAAAGACTTCACGGCGCCCACGCTGGTTTTCGCCGTGACGCAGGGAAAAAGCGAAGGCGCGCCCCGGCGCTCGGCCCACGCGCCGCTGCAGCCTCGCTGATCGTCCGCGGGCGTCAGTCTTGTGCCGGCGCTGCCAGGGCCGCCACCGCGTGCGCTAATGCCTGTACCGACAGGGGTGCCGATCCTTCTGCCTTGTTGTTGATGGTCACATACACCGGCCAGCCCGCGCCGGCCGTGCCCGACACCACGCGTGCCAGCGCTGCGCGGGTGTGCGGGTCTTCGTCGACGAGCCGGTCGAACGGTTCGTAGAGCTTCTTGGCTTCCTCATAACCGTGCGCCCCGTGCATGCGGTGCAGGTTCCAGCGGCACACCAGCGGGGCGGGCCACAGTGCACGCAGCAGCGGCAACTGCTCCTCGATCGGTGGCATGCGCGCGTGCAGGCCCAGGCAATAGGTGGCGTCGGCCGCCTTGAGCACCTGGACGAGCTGCGGTGTGAGCAGGCAGGCGTCGCGCACCTCGACCGCGATGACGGCACCGGCGCATCGTTCGCCCACGCGCGGAAGAGCGTCCAACATTGCGCCCAGTCGCGCGATCACCTCTTCGGGCCGCTGGCGCATGGAAGCGGGCAGGGGGCTGAGCTGAAACACCAGTGCGCCGACGTGCGAGCCCAGGCCCTCCAGCGCGGGCTCGATGAACTCGTTGAGTGCCAGCACCGGGTCTAGGAATGCCGGATTGGCCTGCTGGCCGCGGCCGTCCTGGGCGCGCACCAGGGCATCGCTCACGAGACTGGGCGCCTTCACCACGAAACGGAAACCCTCCGGCACCTGCGCGGCCAGGCCCGCGTACTGGCTGGCCGACAGCGGACGGTAGAAAGCGCGGTCCAGACTCACCGTGCGTAGCAGCGGATGGCGGACATACGCCGCGAGGCCTTTGCGCGACAAGGCGGATTCCGCGTACTCGTGATCGTCCCAGACCAGATTCTTCCAGCCGGGAAAGTGCCAGGACGAAGTCCCGAAGTGGATGGACGAAGGAAGCCGTGCGGCCAGCATGCTGAGCGTCTCGTCCGGCTCTGCGGGCGCGACTATGTCACGGCGGGCCCGGCCCGTCAGCCGCGCTGCGGCGCCAGCGTTCGTTGAGCCTGGCGCCGATCCGAGCGGTGCTTCGTCAGCGAAGAGGTCGTCTTGCATGACACGCCGATGTTTCAGGCGCGGATCGGCTGAGCGGCAACACGAAGGCGGGCAACGATCGGAATCGACGCATCAGACCCGGTGCCAAACCTTCTGCGATGATTTGACATAATATACATCGTATCAATCACCAGCCTGACCTGGAGCGGGGCTGTTTGGCCCGGATGGCCTTGGCAATCAGCTCCGCCGCATCCGTGCGGTTGGCGCGCCGGGCGAAGTCCAAGGCCGTCAGATTCTGCTGGTTCTTCATCAGCGCATCGGCGCCTTCATCCAGCAGCAGCTTCACGGCGTCAATCGATCCGTACTGTGCGGCCATCATGAGCGGCGTCGTGCCATTCGGCGACTCGGCATCGATGAATGCATGAGCTTCCAGCAGTCGCTTCATGATGGACAGGTGCCCATTGGTGGCCGCGTAATGCAAGGCTGCCCAGCCCGGTTTGTTGACGTAGGCGCCGCGCATGATCAGCGCGGCTACCAAGTCTTCATAACCCCGTAGCGATGCCAGCATGAGCGCGCTTTCGCCGGCGCTGTTGAGGATGTTCAGGTCGGTCTGGGGCCAGGCGATCAACGCCTTGGCGGCTTCCGGAGATGGCACGCCGACAGCAATCAGCAGTCCCTTCTGGCTTTGCGGATCGGGAGTGTTGGGGTCGAAACCGCGCCGCAGCAGATCCTGGATGACATCTGCACGGTCCCGGCGGATGGCGGCGAAAAAGTCCTCGTACGAGCCGGCTTGTGCCGCAGAAAATCCTTGTAGAACAAGGATCATCAGAAGAACCTTCAAGCAATTTCTCATGAATGACATCGTCATGGTGATGCAGAACGATAACTCGTTGTGAATCAATAGGGATTTCGAAATACTTCAAGTAATTTCGAGGTTGCGAACTTTACGGAACAGGCGATCAAAATTCGCACTCGTCACCTCGCCGATGGCTTCGGGCGCCATCTGTCGCAACTCGCCGATCTGCCGGGCGACGTGCGGCACGTACGACGGGTTGTTGGTCTTGCCGCGGTACGGGACAGGCGCCAGGTAGGGGCTGTCGGTCTCGATCAGCATGCGGTCCAGCGGCACAAAGCGCGCCACTTCGCGCAGTTCCTGCGCGGTCTTGAACGTCAGGATGCCCGAAAACGAGATGTAGAACCCCTTGTCCAGCGCCGCGCGGGCGACCTCGGCCGTCTCGGTAAAGCAGTGGAAGACGCCGCCGGCCGCCCCGCTCCCGCCGTCCTCGCCCTCTTCCCCCAGGATGGCCAGGGTGTCGTCCGACGCGGATCGGGTGTGGATCACCAGCGGCAGGCGCGTCTCGCGGGCGGCGCGGATGTGGGTGCGGAAGCGTTCCCGCTGCCATTCCATGTCGGCGATGCCGCGCCCGCCCTTGCGTTCGTCCATCTGGTAATAGTCGAGGCCGGTCTCGCCGATGGCCACCACACGCGGCAGTGCCGCGCGCGCCGTCAGGTCGGCCTGGCTGGGCTCGGTGACGCCCTCGTTGTCGGGGTGCACGCCCACCGAACACCAGAAGTTGTCGTGCGCCTGGGCCAGCGCATGCACGGCAGGAAATTCCTCCATCGTGGTGCAGATGCAGAGCGCGCGCGTGACCTGCGCGGCGGACATGGCCTCGCGGATGGCGGGCAGCTGGCTCGCGAGATCGGGGAACGTGAGATGGCAGTGGGAGTCGGTATACATCGCCAACGGATTGGACCACCGCGGCGGGCGCGATGCAGCAGCTAGTGGAAACAACCGTGCACGACGGTCGCACGCGCGGCCGCCGGCGGCTGCGCCGGTCAGATCGTCTGGGTGGGCCGGTCGGACGCGAGGGCGCCGCCCAGCACCTCTTCGATGCGCAGCTTGAGCTGGCGCGACTTCTCGTCCTGCGGGAACCGGATGCCGACGCCCTGCGTGCGCGAGCCCGATGCGCGGGCCGGCGTGATCCAGGCCACCTTGCCGGCCACCGGATAGCGCTGGGCGTCGTCGGGCAGCGAAAGCAGCACGTAGACGTCGTCGCCCAGACGGTATTCGCGCGTGGTCGGAATGAAGATGCCGCCCTCGGCGAACAGCGGAATGTAGGCGGCGTACAGCGCGGCCTTTTCCTTGATGGCCAGCTGGATGACGCTGGGCCGGGGCGTGTTGGGAACAGTGCTCATGGGACTGCGCGCGAGTTTAGGACTTTTCGCGCTTCGCTCACAAGCGATTCGAGCATGAGTCCGGCATTGAAGGGATGCTCCGACGTGCGCCCCGCCTGGGCAAGCGACTTCGACCACACCCCAAGAGCCCGACGCGAGGGCGGCCGGGGCAGGTCGGCCGCGTCGAAAAACCGAGGTCCGGCCCCCGCCTCCACGGCCATCAGGTCGTGGCAGAGTTTGTGCAGCGTCTCAACCGCGTCGGAAGGTGCCTGATCCGACAGCGCCGAGACGTCACCACGCGTCATGGCGCGCGGCAGCAGCGACCACGTCTTCGCGCGCCGCCCGGCATTCCAGTCGCGCAGGGCATCGGCGGGGCGGCCACCGGCGGCGCGCAGCAGCACGGGCGCATCGGCCTCGGCTACGCCCTGCGCGTGCAGCCAGGCCAAGGCCTCGTCCTGCGCCGGCCAGGTCATGGCATGGCCCAGGCAGCGGCTGCGGATCGTGGGCAGCAGCAGGTGAGCGGCCTCGCTGGCCAGCACGAACCGCACATCGCCCGGCGGCTCCTCCAGCGTCTTGAGCAAGGCGTTGGCCGAGATCGCGTTCATGCGCTCGGCCGGGAATACCAGCACCGCCTTGCCGCGACCGCGCGCGCTGGTTCGTTGCGAGAACTCGACGGCATCGCGCAGGGCTTCGACCCGGATCTCCTTGCTGGGCTTGCGCTTCTTGTCGTCGATTTCCTGCTGGGCTTTTTCGGACAGCGGCCAGCCGGTTTCCATCATCTGCGTTTCGGGCATGAGCACCGCCAGGTCGGCATGCGTGCGCACGTCGATGGCATGGCAGCTGCCGCACTGGCCGCAGGCGCCCTGCCCCGTGGGCGCCTCGCACAGCCAGGCGCGCGCCAGCGACAGCGCGAGGTCGTACTGGCCCAGACCCGAGGCGCCCTGCAGCAGCCAGGCATGGCCGCGCTGGGCCAGCAGCCGGTCGCGCTGCACGGCGAGCCAGGGGGCGAGGGGCGCGGTTTCGTTGCTCACTCAGCCTCCTGGCCTTGCGGCCACCATGATCGCCAGCCAGCCGCGCCGCACCAGCGCACCCGTCAACTGTTGCCAGACTTCGTGCCGCGTGCGGGCCGCGTCCACGCGCACGAAGCGCCCGGGTTCGGCGGCTGCGCGGTCGGCGTAGCCCCGGGCCACGCGGCGGAAAAATTCGACCGGCTGCGACTCGAACTTGTCGGGCACGCGCGCGCCGGCCAGGCGCTCGGCGGCCGTCTCGGCCGGCAGGTCGAACCAGATCGTGGCGTCGGGCTGGCGCAGCGTGCCGCCCTCGCGGCCTTGAACCCATTGCTCCAGCACGGCGAGCGTGCCCGGATCGAAGCCGCGTCCGGCACCCTGGTAGGCGAACGTCGCGTCGGTGAAGCGGTCGCACAGCACCACGTCGCCACGGGCCAGCGCGGGCTCGATCACCTGCGCGAGATGGTCGCGCCGCGCCGCGAAGACCAGCAGGGCCTCGGTCAGCGGATCCATCGGCGCGCTCAGCACCAGCGTGCGCAACTGCTCGGCCAGCGGCGTTCCGCCGGGCTCGCGCGTGAGCGTGACCTGCCGGCCCTGCGCGCGGAAAGCATCGGCCAGGCCGGCGATGTGGGTGGATTTGCCCGCGCCGTCGATGCCCTCGAAGCTGATGAACAGGCCCGGTCGGGCGGCGGTGGCCGAGGTGTCGGTCATGGCGTCAGCGCCCTCCCCGCTGGTAGCGGTTGACGGCGCGGTTGTGCTCGTCGAGCGACGGGCTGAAGTGCGACGTTCCGTCGCCGCGCGAGACGAAATACAGCGCGCGCGTCTCGGCCGGCTGCACCGCAGCCAGCAGGGCGTTGCGGCCGGGCAAGGCGATGGGCGTGGGCGGCAGGCCGGCGCGCGTGTAGGTGTTCCAGGGCGTGTCGGTCTGCAGGTCGCGGCGGCGCAGGTTGCCGTCGAAGCTCTCGCCCATGCCGTAGATGACGGTGGGGTCGGTCTGCAGCAGCATGCCGATGCGCAGGCGGTTGATGAAGACGCCCGAGATCTCCGCGCGGTCGGACTCGCGGCCGGTTTCCTTCTCGACGATGCTGGCCAGGATCAACGCCTCGTCCGCGCTCTTGAGCGGCAGGCCGGCGGCGCGCTGCGCCCAGGCGGCCTCGAGCCGGCGGTCCATGGCATGCAGCGCGCGGCGCAGCACGGCCAGATCGCTGCTGCCCTTGGAGTAGGTGTAGGTATCGGGGAAGAAGCGTCCTTCGGCCGCCACGCCGGGCCGGCCCAGCGCGGCCATGACGGCCTCGTCGCTCATGGCGGCGGATTCGGGCCGCAGGCTGTCGGCGCGGGCCAGTGCCTGGCGGGCCTGCCGGAACGTCCAGCCTTCCACCAGCGTGACGGCGCGCAGGGCTTCCTCGCCCCGCACCAGCTTGGCCAGCAGCGTGCGTGGGGTGGTACCGGCCTCGATCTCGTAGCTGCCGGCCCGGATCTGCCGGTCTTGTCCCGACAGGCGGAACCACGCGTACATCAGGTCGGCATCGGTGCGCACGCCGGCCTGGCGCACCACGGCCTCGGCCACGCCGCGCGGCGTGGTGCCGGGTTCTATGGAGAGTTCGGCCGGCGTCTGCGTGAGCGCCAGCGGTTGATGAACCCACCACAGCGCGGCGGCCGTCGCGCCGATGGCCGCGAAGGCCGCGAGCAGGAAGGTGATCAGGAAGAAGCGGCGCACGGGTGTGGATAGGTGGGCGTGAACAGATGGGCGCTGCCCCCACGCCGCAGGATGACTTGGAGCGACGATGATAATTCAGGCATGTCGCACCCCCAGACCGCCTTCGCCCCCCTGCCCTCGGGTATTGCCGCCCTGCCCCACCTCGGCGTGATACGCGCGGCGGGCGAGGAGGCGGCGAAGTTCCTGCACGGCCAGCTCACGCAGGATTTCCTGCTGCTGGCCGACGGCCAGGCCCGCCTGGCGGCGCTGTGCACGGCCAAGGGCCGCATGCAGGCCAGCTTCGTCGGCATCAAGACGGCCTCCGACGAAGTGCTGCTGGTCACGCCGGCCGACCTGCTGGCCTCCACGCTCAAGCGGCTGTCGATGTTCGTGCTGCGGGCCAAGGTCAAGCTCACCGATGCCTCCGCCGACGTGCTGCTGCGTGGCCTGGCGGGCCCCCTGGCCGCAGGTGGTGGCGAGGCTGCCGCGCCCTGGCAGGTGCGCCAGGAAGGCGCGGCGCACATCGTCACGCTCTACCCGGCGGGCAGCCAGCCGCGCGCGCTATGGATCGCGCCAGCCGGCACGGCCTTGCCCGAAGGCCCTGAACTGCCGGCCGCGGCCTGGCGTCTCGGTGAAGTGCGCAGCGGCATCGCCGATATCACCCAGCCCATTGCGGAGGCCTTCGTGCCGCAGATGCTCAATTACGAATCGGTGGGTGGCGTGAATTTCAAGAAGGGCTGCTACCCCGGCCAGGAAGTGGTCGCGCGCAGCCAGTTCCGCGGCACGCTCAAGCGCCGGGGCTACTTGGTGAGGGCCCATGCCAGCGATGCGCCGCTGGCGGCCGGTCAGGAGGTCTTCGTGCCCGGCGACGAACAGCCCGTGGGCACCGTCGCGCAGGCCGCTCAGGCGCCGGAAGGGCACTGGGAAGCCATCGTGTCGATGCAGACCTCGGCCTCCGAAGCGCCGCAACTGCATGCCGGCTCGCCCGACGGCGCGCGCCTCGTGCTGCAGCCCCTGCCCTACGCGCTGCTCGAAGACATCTGAGCCGCCTCGCGGCGGCGGCTGCGGCCCACCGGCTCAGGGCAGCACGCGCACCATCTCGACGTGCGGGATGCCGACCTCGTCGAACGGCTCGCCGGCCATCGCATAGCCCAGCCGCAGGTAGAAGCCCTCGGCACTGCGCTGCGCGTGCAGCCGCACCTCGGCATCGCCCCGCACGGCCGCGGCCTGTTCCAGCGCCCGCAGCACCTGCGCGCCCACGCGCGAACCGCGCAGCACACGCGCCACGGCCATGCGGCCCACCTTGGCCGTGCCCGCCGCCGCCGGCAACAGGCGGCCGGTGGCCAGCGGCTGGCCCAGGCGGTTGTAGGCCACGGCGTGGACGGCGGTGGCATCGGCCTCGTCCCACTCCATCTCCATGGGAATGCCCTGTTCATGCACGAACACGGCGGTGCGGACCTGGCTGGCGTGGCCGCCCAGCGTGGCCCAGTCGCCGGTGCGGATGTCGACCATGCTCTCGCCGGCCTCGTAACCTTCCAGGATGGCCCGCAGTGCGGGCGGCACGGGGCGGGACGTCTGCGTGGCCGGGTCGGCGAACACGTAGACCAGCTCGCCGCTGATGAGCAGGGTGTCGCCGCGGAAGATCGCGCCGGTGAACGTCATGGACGAATTGCCGATGCGTGCACAGCGCAGGCCCACGTCCAGCATGTCGTCGTAGCGCGCCGAGGCGTGGTATTCGATCCCGGCCTTCTTCACGTAGAGGTCGCCGCCCAGGGCATGCATGGCCTCTTCGTACGGCAGCGCGAGCGCGCGCCAGTAGTCGGCGAAGGCGGTGTCCAGGTACATCAGATAGTGCCCGTTGAACACGATCTTCTGCATGTCCACCTCGGCCCAGCGCACGCGCAGACGGTGGAAGAAACGGAAATCGGAACGCTTCATGACGGGGATGTCTCCTTGAATGCCTGTATCAGTGCGAGGGCGGCGTCGGCGTGCGCCTGACGCGCCTCGGGAATGGCGCGGCCGAGCTTGATGAACTCGTGCGTCACGCCGCGATAGATTTCCAGTTCGACCGGCACGCGTGCCGCGCGCAGCCGGTCGGCGTAGGCCACGCCTTCGTCGACCAGCGGGTCGAGCTCGGCCAGCCCGAGCCACGCCGGCGCCACGCCTTCCAGGTCATCGGCGTTGAGCGGCGCGAACCACCAGTGTTCACGGTCGCCGCGATCGGGAATGTACTGGTCGAAGAACCACGCGATGCTGGCCGCGTCCAGCAGCAGCCCGTCGGCGAAGCGCGCATGCGACGGCGTGTCGGCATGCGCCGTGGTGCCGGGGTAGAACAGCAGCTGCAGCGCCAGCGGCAGCCCTTCGTCACGCGCCGTGATGGCGCAGACGGCCGCCAGCGTGCCGCCCGCGCTGTCGCCGCCCACGGCCAGCCGGGCCGTGTCGGCACCCAGCGTGGTGCCATGCGCAGCCAGCCAGCGCAGCGCGTCCTGTGCATCGTGCACGGCGGTGGGAAAGCGGTGCGCGGGCGCGAGCCGGTAATCGAGCGACACCACCATGCAGCCGGCCAGCCGGGCCAGCTCGCGGCACAGCACGTCGTGCGTTCGGATACTGCCGACGGTGAACCCGCCGCCGTGCAGATAGAGCAGCAGCGGCAGCGTCTGGCCCGTGGTGGGCGCGTAGAGACGGGCCGGCAGCGGCGCGCCATCGCGCGCAGGGATCGTGAAGTCGTCGATGCGTGCCAGCGGGGCGGCGGGCAGTTCGAGCACACCTGCGCCCTTCTCGTAGGCGGCGCGGGCGGCGTCGGGCGTGAGCGTGTGGAACGGTGGCCGGGCGGCGCGCGCCATGCGCTCCAGCACGCCGCGCATCGCGGGGGTGAGCAGGCTGGCAGGATCGGGTGCGGACATGCGGGAAGGATTGAGAGCTGTCGCGGGCGCGACGCCGGGCGAGGGTTTGCGTCGAGTGCGGCAGCGCGCGAGCGGCCTAGAGTATCCCAACATGGCCTTCATCAACTACGTCACGCAGATCCAGTTCGATTTCGGCGCCATCGCCCTGCTCGCGCGCGAATGCGAGCGCGTGGGCATCGGCCGGCCATTGATCGTGACCGATGCGGGCGTGCGTGCCGCAGGTGTTCTGCAGAAGGCGCTCGATGCGCTGGCCGGCTGGCCGGTGGCCGTATTCGACCAGACGCCCTCCAATCCCACAGAGGCCGCCGTGCGTGCCGCCACGCAGATCTACCGCGCGCAAGGTTGCGACGGCCTCGTGGCGGTGGGCGGCGGCTCGGCCATCGACTCCGCCAAGGGGGTGGCCATCGCCGCCACGCACGACGGGCCGCTGTCTCATTACGCCACCATCGAAGGCGGCTCGCCCCGCATCACCGAACGCGTGTCGCCGCTCATCGCCGTGCCCACCACCAGCGGCACGGGCAGCGAGGTGGCACGTGGGGCCCTCCTCATCGTGGATGACCAACGCAAGCTGGGATTCCATTCGTGGCACCTGGTGCCGCGCGCGGCCATCTGCGACCCCGAACTCACGCTCGGCCTGCCGCCGCGCCTGACTGCGGCCACGGGCATGGACGCCATCGCGCACTGCATGGAAACCTTCATGGCCAGCGCCTTCAACCCGCCTGCCGATGGCATCGCGCTCGACGGCCTGGCACGCGGCTGGAAGCACATCGAACGCGCGACGCTGCTGGGCAGCGACCGGGAGGCCCGCCGGCAGCTCATGAGCGCATCGATGCAGGGCGCGATGGCATTCCAGAAAGGTCTGGGCTGCGTGCATTCGCTCAGCCACAGCCTGGGCAGTGTCGATCCGCGGCTGCACCACGGCACGCTGAACGCGATATTGCTGCCCGCCGTCGTGTCGTTCAATGCAGGCGCCGAAAGCGTGCAGCGCGAACAGCGGCTCGAGCGCATGGCCCAGGCCATGGGACTGGCGTCGGCCGGCGACGTTGCGGAGGCCATCCGCGACATGAACGAGCGGCTGGGCCTGGCCAGCGGGCTGGCCGAGCTCGGCGTGCAGCCCGCGTCGTTCGGGCAGATCGTCGCTGGCGCGCTGGCCGACCACTGCCACGGCACCAACCCGCGGCTGGCCAGTGCCGACGATTACCTCGAGATGCTCGAGGCGTCGATGTAGCGCTTCAAGCGCCTCAGAGCGGCTCGATGCGCGCCAGATCGGGCCGCGCCAGCCATTCGCCCAACTCGTCGGCCAGCCGTTGCGACTCGGCCACGGCCGTGGACCACGCCGCCACGCGCGCCGCGAGGTCGGTGCCGTAGCGCATGAAGTCGGTGCGGTCGGGCAGCTTGCCGTTGGGCAGCGTACGCACCCAGTCGGGATCCGGCGCGATCACCACCAGGCTGTCCAGGAACGGCGTGGCGCGGTGGCGCCATTTGAGCCCCTTGTCCAGCCAGCCCGGCACCACGGCTTTCTGGAAGTGCGGATACAGCACCAGGCCCTGCTCGGCCTGCCATTGCAGGTGCAGGTGGTAGTCGGTGATCCCGCCGTCCCAGTAGGCACCCCGCGGCGCGCCGGGGATGTCGGCCACCGCACGCAGCACGAACGGTATGGAACAGCTGGCCTGCAGCGCCGGATTGAAGTTGGCGGCATCCAGCGCCACCTGGCGCGTGCGGTAGTCGCGCGTGGCGAACGGCAGCGCGGCCGGCGCACCGTCTGCGCCCGGGGCCGAGAACACCACGCGCTCCAGCCACGAACCCATCGCGCGGCGGTGAACGGTGTTGCTCACGAATGCACCCAGGTAACCCAGCGGCGTCGCCACCGCGTGTTCGCGCCCGAGCAGATGGCGCCCGCGCGACGTCATGATGTGCAGCCGCCAGCGCGGATGCCGCAGCACCTGGTCTATGCGGCCGCCGTAGAAGTCGAGCAGGCTCTGGCCGAACCGCTCGCTGACCTGCTGCGCGCTCGGGCGCTTGCGCCCCGGCTCGGGCTCGTAGTTCTGGTGGATGTAGTCGTGCGAGAGCCGCTCGAATGCGGCCACCGGGTCGTCCAGGCAAGCCGTGGCCATGCGCCAGGCGCCGATCGAGGCGCCCACCAGATGCACTTCGTGCGACGTGGAAGCGAGCCAGTCGCCGAACAGGAAACGGTCGAGCGGCCCCAGCACCAGCCCCTTGGGGCCACCCGCCGCGCCGGGGACGACCTTGACGTCTGCGGGCTGCAGGCCGCGTTGTTCGATGAGCCGGCGGGCTGCCGGCCCGGCATGGATGCGCAGGGCTTTCATGCGGGGGATTGTCGTCCGGGTGGCAACGCCCGGGCGTCGCGGGGGCGATCCGGGCAACGGCCGGTGGCCTCTCAGACGAAGCTGGCCATGTCGGCCTTGCCGCTCCAGTCGATCGGGCTCTGCTGCAGCACCATGTCGATATCGAGGCCCAGCGCCAGGCCCACCACGTCGGGGAAGGTGACTGCGAGTTCCTTGTCGGTGAGGTTGGCTTCCTTGGCGCGGGCACGCCAGGAAGCCAGGTGGATCACGCCCGCCAGCGGCTCGTACACCTCGTTCTCGAAGGGCGCGTATTGGTATTCCAGCGCGTCGACGATGGCCTGCGGAAACTGCCACTTGCGCGCGAACCCTGCACCCACCTGCGCGTAGCAGTAGCCGAACTTGCGACGCTCGGCACGGGCGCGCTTGAGGCCCAGAGGCGCGCCTTCGAGGTTGAGTTCGGCCATCTTCTCGGGCATGCCCAGGTGCATGACGAGCTCACCGACGCAGTGGATCAGGCCCGAGGTGAAAGCCGTGGCTTCGTTGAGGTCGACACGGCCGGCGATCGAGCGCGAGAGCTTGGCGGTGTTGAGGCTGTAACGCCAGAACTGCTGCAGGTTGACGCCCGGCACGACGGCGAACGTGCCCACCAGCGACACCGCGCTGACCAGCGAACGAACCTGCACCAATCCCAGGATGGCGACCGCCTCGTTGACTTCGCTGATGGAGCGCGACAGCTGGAAGAACGCCGAATTGGCGATCTGGAGGATGCGTGTCGTCAAGCCGGGGTCGGCGCTGATGAGTTTGCCGACCTTGCGGATGTCAGGCTCGGCCTGGTCCAGCTCAGTCAGCAGCAGCGCCACCACCTTGGGCATGCTCGGCACGGCCCCGTGAGAGGCCAGCAGTGCATTCAACTCCATGAATACCGGTCTCTAAATATGTATCAAATTGAGAATCGAACGATCATACGCTGGCGGACCGGGGCTTCCCTGTGCAGGAAACCCGGAAACGCGAGATGGCGCCCGGCTATCCCGCGAATTCCTCGGAGCCCGATTCGAAATCGAGGATCGCGTCGGGGTCCACTCCCAACGCCTCGCCGACCTCATCGGGATAGGTGGTGATGAGTTCCTTGCGATCAAGGGCCAGCTCGATGCCCCGGCCGCGCCAGGCGGCGATGTGGATCACGCCGGCGAGCGGCTCGTACACCTCGTTCTCGTACGGGCGCACGTGGTTGGCCACGCCGTTGACGATGCGCCAGGGAAATTTCCAGCGCTTGGCCAACTCGGCGCCCACGGTGGCGTACGAGTAGCCCAGGATCGCCTCCTGTGCCTCGGCACGCTTGAAGGCCAGCGGCTTGCAGATGGAATCCAGCCGGTCCATGGCGACCGTCATGCCTACGCGCATGGGCAGCTCGCCCACCGCATGGATCAGGCCGGAGGTGTAGGCCTCGCCGTCGTCCAGGTCGATCTCCAGCGCCAGCCGGCGCGCCAGCTCGGCCGTGTTGAGGCTGTAGTTCCACAACTGGTGCAACCGGTCGGGGCTGACGTTGGGAAAGCTGTCGTTGAGGACCATGCCGATGGCCAGCGAGCGCACCTTGCGCATGCCCATCTTGGCCAGCGCATCATTGATGCTGCCCACCGTGCGACCACGCCAGAAGTAGGCCGAGTTGGCCATCTTCAGCAGCTTGGCGGTGAGCGCCGGATCGGTGGCGATGCACGCGGCCACCGTGCCGGAATCGATATCGGGGTTGTCCAGCCCGGAGATGAGTTGGGCGGTGGCGGCCGGCGCCGACGGTAGTGCGCCGGGCTGGGCCAGAAGGGCTTCAAGTTGCAACGCGCGTCTCCCAAAGACCGCACACCATCGCCGGGCACGTCAGGTCAGAAACACTCAGAAACATGCCGGCATTATCGGGCCCGACCCGGCAAGCGGCGCGACCCATTCGAGAATTTCTTGATTTGAGTCGTCGCAGCTGCGGCGCTGTCGCGCCGCCACGACGCGCCGACGTTCCCGACTGCGGGTGAATCAGCGGCCGCCGCGCAACTTCGCGAACGCGGCTTCCATCGCGCTTTGGCCGGCAGGCGCGTTCTGCCGCGGCATTTGTCGGCCCCGCCCTGCCGCCTCGTAGCGGTTGTCGCGGGGCGCCCCGTCCCGGCCGCCGGCCGGCCGCGCAGCGGCGTCCAGCTTCATGGTGAGGCTGATGCGCTTGCGCACCGCATCCACCTCGAGCACCTTGACCTTGACGATGTCGCCCGTCTTGACCACTTCGCGGGCGTCGTTCACGAACTTGCTGGACAGCTGGCTCACGTGCACCAGCCCATCCTGATGCACGCCCAGGTCGACGAAGGCGCCGAACTGCGCCACGTTGCTGACCGTGCCCTCCAGCACCATGCCCTCCTTGAGGTCGGCGATGTCTTCCACGCCGTCGTTGAAGCGCGCCACCTTGAAGTCGGGGCGCGGGTCGCGTCCCGGCTTCTCCAGTTCGCCCAGAATGTCCTTGACGGTGATGACGCCGAAGGTTTCGTTGGCGAACAGCTCGGGCTTGAGCGTCTTGAGGATCTCCGCGCGGCCCATCAGCTCGGCCACCGGCCGGCCCGTCTGCGCCAGCATCTTCTCGACGACGGGATAGGTCTCGGGGTGCACGCCGGTCATGTCCAGAGGGTTGTCGCCTCCGCGGATGCGCAGGAAGCCCGCGCTCTGTTCGAAGGTCTTGGCGCCCAGGCCACTCACGTCCAGCAACTGCTGGCGGCTGCCGAAGGCGCCGTGGGATTCGCGCCAGCGCACGATGGCGCGCGCCACGCTGGCCGACAGGCCCGACACGCGCGAGAGCAGCGGCACGCTGGCGGTGTTGAGATCCACACCCACGGCGTTCACGCAGTCTTCGACCACGGTGTCGAGCGTGCGCGCCAGCTCGCCCTGGTTCACGTCGTGCTGGTACTGGCCCACGCCGATCGACTTCGGATCGATCTTCACCAGCTCGGCCAGCGGATCCTGCAGACGGCGCGCGATGCTGGCCGCGCCGCGCAGGCTCACGTCCACGTCGGGCATTTCCTGGCTGGCGTATTCGCTGGCGCTGTAGACCGAGGCGCCCGCCTCGCTCACCACCACCTTCTCGATCGGCGTGGCCGCGGCGCCGGCCGATGCCGCATGCTGGGCCAGCAGCTTGATCAGCTCGCCCGCGAGCTTGTCGGTCTCGCGGCTGGCCGTGCCGTTGCCGATGGCGATCAGGTTGACGTTGTGCTTCATGCACAGGCGCGCCAGCGTGGCCAGGGAGCCGTCCCAGTCGCGGCGCGGCTCGTGCGGGTAGACCGTATGCGTGTCGACCAGCTTGCCGGTGGCATCGACCACGGCCACCTTCACGCCGGTGCGGATGCCGGGATCGAGCCCCATCACCACGCGCGGCCCGGCCGGTGCGGCCAGCAGCAGGTCGCGCAGGTTGTCGCCGAACACCTTGATGGCCACCTTCTCGGCGTCCTCGCGCAGGCGCGAGAACAGATCGCGTTCGGTAGACAGGCTGAGCTTGACGCGCCACGTCCAGGCCACGCACTTGCGGATCAGGTCGTCGGCCGGGCGGCCGGCGTGGCTCCAGCCCAGGTGCAGGGCGATGCGGCCTTCGGCCACGCTGGGCTTGCCGGGCTCGGGCTCGACCGGCAGCACCAGCTTGGCTTCGAGGATTTCCTGCGCGCGGCCGCGGAACACGGCCAGCGCGCGGTGCGAGGGCACGCGGCCGATCGGCTCGTCGTAGTCGAAGTAGTCGCGGAACTTGGCGACGTCGGGATTGTTCTCGTCCTTGCCGTCCACCTTTTTGCTGCGCAGCAGGCCTTCGTTCCAGAGCCAGTCGCGCATGGCCTGCACCAGCGCAGCGTCTTCGGCCCAGCGCTCGGACAGCAGGTCGCGCACGCCGTCGAGCACGGCCGGCACGGTGGAGAAATCGACGCCGTCCTCAGCCGGCTTCGTGAACGCGGCAGCCTCGGCGGCCGGCTCCAGCGTCGGGTCGGCGAACAGCCTGTCGGCCAGCGGTTCAAGCCCCGCCTCCCGGGCGATCTGGCCCTTGGTACGGCGGCGCGGCTTATAGGGCAGGTAGATGTCTTCCAGCTCCTGCTTGGTCGGTGCGCCCATGACGGCGGCCGTCAGCTCGGGCGTGAGCTTGCCCTGCTCGTCGATGCTCTTGAGTACGGCCTCGCGGCGCTCTTCCAGTTCGCGCAGGTAGACCAGGCGCACTTCCAGCTCGCGCAGTTGCACGTCGTCGAGGCCGCCGGTGACTTCCTTGCGGTAGCGGGCGATGAAGGGGACGGTGGCGCCACCGTCGAGCAAGTCCACGGCCGAGCGGATCTGCGATTCGGCCACTTTGATCTCGGCAGCCAGTTGCCGGATGATTTTCTGCATGTCTCGGGGAGGTATCGAAGAGAGAAAACACGTCGGTGGAGGGCAGTGCCGCCACGAAAGAGAGCGCGAGTTTGCCATAGGGCCGGAGCGTCATCGCGCGCCGGTATGCAACGGATCGTGTGTCCTGGACGCGCGGCGGCGGCGCCTTGCCCCCCTATGATCGGTGCCGTCCAAGAACAAAAGCCGCTGCGCATAGAGGAAATCCATGGCCGTTGAAAACTCCGGCGAAATCGTCAAGGTCGTGGTGCTGCTCGCCGCCGGCGTCGTGGCGGTTCCCCTGTTCCGCCGGCTCGGCCTGGGCTCGGTGCTGGGCTACCTCGCGGCCGGGGTCGTGATCGGGCCCTTCGGGCTGGGTTTCTTCAGCGAGCCGCAGCACATCCTGCACGTGGCCGAACTGGGCGTGGTGATGTTCCTGTTCGTCATCGGTCTGGAGATGCAGCCCTCGCGCCTGTGGGCGCTGCGACGCGCGATCTTCGGGCTGGGGCTGGCACAGGTGGTGGCCTGCGGGGCGCTGCTCACCGGGCTGGGCATGCTGATCGGGCTGGCCGCGCCGGTGGCTTTCGTGCTGGCGATGGGCTTCGTGCTCACCTCCACCGCCACCGTCATCCAGTTGCTGGACGAGACGGGCACCACCTCCACGCGCCAGGGCCAGCAGATCGTCTCGATCCTGCTGCTCGAAGACCTGGCCATCGTGCCGCTCCTGGCCATGGTGGCAGCACTCTCGCCCGTGCCGGCCGACGGGCCGCAGGTGTCGCGCTGGGTCACGGTCGGCGTGGCGCTGGTGGCCATCCTGGGCCTGATCGCAGTGAGCCGCTGGGTGCTCAACCCGTTGTTTCGCATCCTGGCCAATTCCAAGGCGCGCGAAGTGATGACGGCGGCCGCCCTGCTGGTGGTGCTGGGCGCCGCACTGGCCATGGACTGGGGTGGCCTCTCGATGGCCATGGGCGCGTTCGCGGCCGGAGTGATGCTGTCCGAATCCACGTTCCGGCACCAGCTCGAAGCCGACATCGAGCCTTTCCGCGGCATCCTGCTGGGCCTGTTCTTCATGAGCGTGGGCATGTCGCTGGACCTGCGTCTGGTGCTGCAGGACTGGCTCGTGATCGCCGCCGGCGTGCTGGCCTACATGGCGCTCAAGGCCGCCGGCATCTACGTCGTAGCCCGCCTGGCCCGAGCCTCCCACACGGTGGCGCTGGAGCGCGCGGCGCTCATGGCGCAGGGGGGCGAATTCGCCTTCGTGCTGTTCTCGGCGGCCGCGGCAGGCGGCGTGATCGATGCCAACGCCAACGCGTCGTTCACCGCCATCGTGATCCTGTCGATGGCGCTCACGCCGCTGGTCGTGGTGCTGCTGCGGCGCGCGCTGCCGCACGACGCCCGCGCCAAGCCGCACGACATGGAAGGCGTCGACGTGGCCAAGGACCTCACCGGTGAGGTGCTGGTGATCGGCTTCGGCCGCTTCGGTCAGATCGCCAGCGGCCTGCTGCTGGCGCGCGGCATCGACACCGTGATCATCGAGGACGACACCGACATGATCCGCTCGGCCGCCAACTTCGGCTTCAAGCTCTACTACGGCGACGGCCGCCGCCCCGACGTGCTGCACGCCAGCGGCGCCCAGCATGCGCGCGCCATCCTGGTGTGCGTGGACAAGAAGGAAGACATCAACCACATCGTCGACCTGTGCAAGCGCGAGTTCCCGCTGACGCCGGTGCTCGCCCGCGCCTTCGACCGCCAGCACGCCAGCGAGCTCATCAAGCGCGGCGTGGCCTACCAGTTGCGCGAGACCTTCGAATCGGCCCTGCAGTTCGGCGCCGCCGCGCTGCACGAACTGGGGATAGCCGATGCCGAGATCGCCGAAGTGGCCAGGGACGTGCGTCGCCGCGATGCCGAGCGCCTGCAGATGGAACTGACCGGCCGCAAGGACGGCGCGCAGAACCTCCTGGCGGGCAACCGCTGGTCGCCAACGCCGCTCACCCGCCCGCAGAAGCCCGGCCGCGCCCTCAACGAAGAAGCCGCCCAGGCCATCGACGAGGACGACGGCGAGCCCGCCGAAAAGCCGGCCGCCACACCGGGCTGAACACACCGCCGGGCGGCTTGGCGCACTGGCGCCGGGGGACATTGCCGCTGCGTCGGGGGCGTGCGCCGACAATGGCCTCTCCTCCCGCCCGAAAGACAGGAATCCGCTGCCCATGCCTGACGCCGCCCTGCCCGCCCGCGTTCTGCTGGCCACCGACCTGAGCGCCCGCAGCGATCGCGCGCTCGATCGCGCCGTGCAACTGGCGCGTCAATGGCAGGCCGGCCTCGTGGCGCTGCATGTGCTGGAGGCCGCCCTGCCCGACCAGGTGCTGGCCTGGGTTGCGCGCGAGGGCCAGGACGATGCGGCCGTGGTGGCGCGGCGACAACTGCTGCAGGACATCGGGCCGCAATCGCTGGACCTGTCGGTGCAGGTGGCGCCGCCCGGCGACGTCGCCCGCATGGCGTGCGATGTTGCGCGCGGACAGGGCTGTGGCCTGCTGGTGGTCGGGGTGGCGCGCAACGAGGCGCTCGGCCGCTTCCTGCTGGGCTCGACCGCCGAGCGGCTGGCTCGCCTCTCATCCGAACCGATGCTGGTGGTCCGCGAACGCTGCCGAGCGCCCTATGGCCGCATCGTGGTTGCAACAGACTTCTCGCCAGCCTCGGCACACGCCGTGCGCACGGCCGCGCGGCTTTTTCCGGGACAGGAGTTGCTGCTGTTCCATGCCAGCGGAAATCCACTGCCATCCGACCGGCATGGCGATGACGCCAGCGCGCGTCAGTCGGCCGCCCATGAGGAAGCGCAGGAGGAATTCACGCGGTTCGTCGCGGGGCTCGGCCTGCCCGACCCGGTTCGTGTGGGCACGCGCGTGCAGCCCGGCTCGCTCGAGGGCGCCCTCACACGACACGTGCGTGAGAACGCGTCCGATCTCGTGGTGATCGGCAACCGGGGACGAGGCGGCCTGCTCGGTACCCTGCTGGGCAGCACGGCCGAGCGCATGCTCGACTGGCTGCCGTGCGACACGCTGCTGGTGCGCGCGCCTTAGCTGCTCAGAGATCCAGGCGGTAGTTGACGCGCGGAATGCGGGCCGCCCGTACCGGCGCCGGCTTCCAGCTGCCCTGGAACAGATGGCGGACGCGGATCTGGGATGCCAGCTCGGGCCGGCGGTGTTCGTCCAGCCAGGAGCCCCACACCAGGCGCGGCAGCACTGTCACGCGCCCCTGCGTCTGGCGATCGCTGAGGAACTCGTTGACGACCTGGGTGAAGAGGATCGGGCCTGTGAGCTCCAGTGTGAACCGCGGCTCGTGGCTGCAGTGCGCCAGCGTCTGCGCGGACTGGCCAGTCACCAGGAAATTGATCCGCTCGATCAGGGCGCCCAGCGCCGGATGGCGCGGCGGCGCGCAGAACGTCCACTGGAGGATCTGGTGGGGCGAGCAGTACTGCTGCACGTAGCGCTGCAGCCCTTCGCGGAAATCCGCAGGCGTCATCTCGATGCCCACGACAAATTGGTCCTGCGACAGGTCGACATAGTCGTGCAGTGCGGCCATGCACTCGGTGTCGACATCCGCATAGACGCCGCCCAGCGTGTAGACGGCGGCGTAGCGGAACAGGTCGGCCTTCTGCACCGGCAGGGGCAGCTTGTCGTACGTTGGCAGCAAGGCCGGGAGTTGCTGGCCGATGAAACGCCGGCAATCCGCGTCGTCGAAGAACAGGTACTCGTAGCCGGGATGGCGCTCGCGCCAGCCTTGCCTGAGCTCCTGCTGGATGGCCGGATCGCGGTGGGTCTGGATGATGCGGCGCGGGATGGGCATGGCCGCGCGAGCTTAGCGCAGGCCGCCCTGGCCGTCAGCCCTGCCGCAACGCCGCACGCAGTTGCTGACCCACCTCGGGCCGCGCGGCGAACGGGTCGGGCGGCTGCTGGCCGTCCACGATGGCCAGCATGCGTTCGCGCACGTTGCCCAGAGCCTGCGGGTGGCTGTAGATGTAGAAGCGCTGCTGCGCCACGGCGTCGAACACCAGCCGCGCGACGTCCGCCGCGCTCACGCGGCCGCTGGCCACGGCCTTGTCGGTCATCGCCTGGCTGACCTGCTGGCTGCGCGTGGGCGCGGCCGCCTCATCGTGGCGGTTTCGCTCGCTGCGGCTGATGCCGGTGGGCACGAAGTACGGACACAGCACGCTGGCGCCGACCTGATCGGTGACGAGTCGCAGGTCCTGATACAGCGTCTCGGTCAGGCTCACCACCGCGTGCTTGCTGACGTTGTAGACGCCCATGTTGGGTGGCGTCAGCAGACCCGCCATGCTGGCGGTATTGACGATGTGGCCGCGCCAGTCGGGATCTCGGGCGGCGGCGGCCAGCATCATCGGCGTGAACAGGCGCACGCCGTGGATGACGCCCCATACGTTCACGCCCAGCACCCATTCCCAGTCGCTGACGGTGTTCTCCCAGATCAGTCCGCCCGAGCCCACGCCGGCGTTGTTGAAGACCAGGTGCGGCGCGCCGAAGCGCGCCTGCACGTCGTGCGCGAGCTGCTCCATCTGCGCGCCGTCGGCCACGTCCACCCGCCGCGCCAGCACCTGGACACCGGTCCCGGCCAGTTCGGCCTCGGCGGCCGACAACGCGTCCTGCTGCACATCCACCAGCACGAGGTTCATCCCCCGCGCGGCGCCGATGCGCGCGCATTCGAGGCCGAAGCCCGATCCGGCGCCGGTGAGCACGGCGGTGCGGCCGTTGAAGTCCTGGATCACGGTTGTCTCCTCTCGTGGTGGTTCTGGTTCGCCCGGGAATCTCAGTCTGCGGCGCGCAAGACGTAGCCCAGCCGCGGAAAGTGCACGTGCACCGTGCCCGCGCGTTCGTCGGTTCGCCGCAACGTGTAGTGCATGCGCGTGGCGGCAACCAGCTCGCCTTCGGTCGGCTCGGGGCCGAAACTCTCGGCCGCCACGGTGACGCGGCTGCCCAGCGCGATGCCGTGATCGTCCTGGAACGGCGCCTCGGCCAGCGGCGCGGGCTCGGCGGCTGCGGCCTCGGCCAGTGCGTCGGCGGCACTGGCCTTCGCGGGCTGGCCGTGGCCGATGGCAGCCATGCGGTCCATCCAGTCGGTCACGGCCGGCGTGGCGTCGAACACGCGGGAGAGCGCGGGCACGCGGGTGCGCGTGAACCACAGCGGGTGATAGGCCGAGAAGTCGGCCACGCACGGTACGGCGCCCAGCAGGAAAGGCTGGTCGTCCAGCATGTCCGACAGGCGCCGCAGATAGCTGCGATAGGCCGACAGGCCATCGGCCGGGCGCAGCCGCACCATGCCCTGGCTCATGGCCTTGCGGTCGTCGCCGAAGGCGCGCATGGCCTCGGGCGGCGCGCCCGCGAACAGCTGGGCCGAGCCGGCCGGCCCCAGGCTGTAGGCCATGGCGGCCCAGAACAGGCTGCTGTCGGCCCATTGCGCCAGCGTACGCGCGAGGCCCTTGGACGGCTCGGGATACAGCGTGGGCTCGGGGGCAAGGTGCTCCAGCACGTCGAGGATGAGCGAGGTGTCGCAGTAGATGTCGGCGCCGATCTGCAGCACCGGTGTGCGGCGATAGCCGCCCGTGAGCGCCACCAGGTCGGGCTTGGGGCTGATCTGGGGGATGAACACCGAACGCCAGGCCTGCTGTTTGTAGCCCAGCACGAGGCGCACTTTTTCGGCGAACGGCGAGGCGGGATAGTGGTGCAGGATCAGTTGGGACATCGTGGAACTCCTGTCGTGTCAGCGCGGCATCGCGCGCCGGAGGATGGCGTCGAAATCTGTGTCGGCACCGAGCGTGCCGAAGGCGTGGCCCCAGCGCCCGCCCAGGCGCGAGGCGCAGAAGGCGTCGGTGACGGCGGCCGGCGCCGTCTGCGCCAGCAGTGCAGCCTGCAAGGCCAGGGCCACGTCCTGTGCCAGGCGGCGCGCATCGGCTTCTGTGGCCAGTTCTTCGGTGCGGGCGGGCAGGCTGTCCGCGACGCGGTCGAGCGCCACATGGGCGCCGCGCGCCGGCGCCAGCTCGTGCGCCAGGGCCGCCGCGCTGTCGCCGCGCCGCAGCGCCCGCAGCAGATCCAGCGCCATGATGTTGCCCGCGCCTTCCCAGATGGAGTTCAGCGGCATCTCGCGGTAGATGCGCGCCATGACGCCCTCGCCGCCCTCCTCCACGTAGCCGTTGCCGCCCAGGCATTCCATGGCTTCCTGAGCGAAGTGGCTGCCGCGCTTGCAGATCCAGAATTTGGCCACGGGCGTGAGCAGGCGCGCCATCAGTCGCTCGTGCGCATCCTGCGGCCGGTCGAATGCGCGGGCCAGCCGCAGCGCGAGCGCGGTGGCCGCCTCGGATTCGAGCGCCAGGTCGGCCAGCACATTCCTCATGAGCGGCTGCGCGATCAGTGGCTTGCCGAAGGCCTGGCGCTGGCGCGTGTGGTCGAGCGCCAGCGACAGCGCCTGGCGCATCAGGCCGGCGGTGCCCAGGGCGCAGTCGAGGCGCGTCATCGTGCCCATCTCCAGGATCTGCGACACGCCACGCCCCTCCTCGCCCACCAGCCACGCCGTGGCGCCGTGGAATTCGACCTCGGAACTCGCATTGGCCTTGTTGCCCAGCTTGTCCTTGAGGCGCTGGATCGCGATGGCGTTGACCGATCCGTCGGGCAGCACGCGCGGCAGGAACAGGCACGACAACCCGCTGGCCGTCTGCGCCAGGATCAGGAAGGCATCGCACATCGGGGCGGAGAAGAACCACTTGTGACCCGTGACGCGGAAGCGCCGGCCCCAGTCGTCCTCCGCCATGTCGGCGTCGGGCACGGCCTGGGTGGTGTTGGCCCGCACGTCCGATCCGCCCTGCTTCTCGGTCATGCCCATGCCCATGGTGACGCCGGCCTTGCCCGCCACGGGACCCATGGGCGGGTCATACACGCGGCTGGTCAGGCGTGGGCCCCAGTCGGCGTACAGCGCCGGGTTGCTGCGCAGCGCGGGCGTGGCCGCATAGGTCATCGAGATCGGACACAGCACCGACGGCTCCAGCCCGGTGAACAGGATGAAGCCCGCGGCGCGCAGCACGTGGGCACCCGCGCCGCCCGCCCATGGCGTGCCGTGCAGGCCAGCGGCCACGGCCGCCTCCATGAGCGCGTGGTAGCTGGGGTGGAACTCCACCTGGTCCACGCGCCGGCCGAAGCGGTCGTGGCTATGCAGTTCGGGCAGATGCGTATTGGCCAGCCGTGCGTGCGCCTGCATCGCCGCACTGCCGGCCAGCTCGCCCAGCGCCTGCAGCGGTGCCGTATCCAGGCCCGGCGCGTTGAAGGCCACCGCCGCCCGCAGCGCATGGTCGCCCGCGAAGGCGTCGTAGTCCGCCAGGGGCTCGGGCTGGTTGAACACCTCGTGCGTCGCGTTGTTCATGGGGCCGCGTCTCCGGAGGGGCGTCGCCGTTTTGGGCTCAGACCAGCTTGACCAGTTGCTTGCCGAAGTTGCGGCCCTTGAGCAGTCCGAGGAAGGCGGCAGGCGCGGCCTCCAGCCCCTGCGCCACGCTCTCGCGAGGTCGCAGCTTGCCGCTGCCCACCAGGCCGCCCAGCTCATTGAGCGCCTCGGGCCAGACCTCCATGTGCTCGCTGACGATGAAGCCTTCGACCTTGAGACGCTGCACCAGGATCAGTGCCGGGTTGGCCAGAGGCAATGGCTGCCCGTCGTAGCCGGCGATCATTCCGCAGACGGCGATGCGGCCGAAGGCGTTCATGCGCAGCAGCACGGCGTCGAGCACCATGCCGCCCACGTTCTCGAAGTAGCCGTCGATGCCGCTGGGGCAGGCGTCGCGCAGTGCACGGCTGAGGTCGCGGGCATCCTTGTGCGGCTTGTAGTCCACGCAGGCATCGAAGCCCAGTTCCTCCACCACGTAGCGGCATTTGTCGGTGCCGCCCGCGATGCCCACGACGCGGCAGCCGCGCGCCTTGGCCAGCGCACCGAAGGCACTGCCCACGGCGCCGGCGGCCGCGCTCACCACCACGGTGTCGCCCTTCTGCGGCGCGATGATCTTCACCAGGCCGTACCACGCTGTCACGCCCGGCATGCCGACGGCGCCGAGGTAGTGCGACAGCGGCACGTGCGTCGTGTCGACCTTGCGCAGCGCACCGGGCGCACTGCCGTCGACGACGGCGTACTGCTGCCAGCCGCCCATGCCGACCACCTTGTCCCCGGCGGCGAACTTGGGATGGCGGCTCTCGACCACCTCGCCCACCGTGCCGCCGATCATCACTTCGCCCAGCGGCTGGGGCTGCGCGTAGCTCTTGCTGTCGTTCATGCGGCCACGCATGTACGGATCGAGGCTGAGGTAGTGGTGGCGCACGAGCACCTGGCCGTCGGCCAGCGGCGGCGTGTCGGCGGTGACGAGGCGGAAGTTGGATTCGGTGGCTTCGCCCTGTGGGCGGTTGTCGAGCACGATCTGCTGGTTGGCGGGCATCTTGTCTGTCTCCTGATGAAATGAGGATTGCCCCTGGCCGCGCTAGCTCTGCGCCGCGGGCCGGGTCATGTAGCGGAAGGTGCCGGTCGCGTGGGCACACACCTGGCCCTGCGCATCCATCACCCGCCCTTCCACGAAGGCCATCTTGCGCGTGCGGTGCATCAGCCGGCCCTCGGCGCGCAGCGGCCCGGAGGCCGGCTGCATGAAGGAGGTCTTCATCTCGATGGTGACCACGCCCTGCGCCGGATCGAGGCTGCGGGCGGCGTGGGCCAGCGCGGTGTCGAGCACGGTCATCAGGGAGCCGCCGTGCGCCACGCCCATGAAGTTCAGGTGCTCGGGCCGGGGGGTCCAGGCGATCTCGGCCTCGCCATCGGCAAAGCGCACGAGTTCGAAACCGAGGTGGCGCACGAACGGAATCTCGAGGTCGAAGTCCATCCCGGCGCGCTCAGCTGATGACGGCACTCACACCGCCGTCCACCGCCAGCCACTGGCCGGTGATGTGCTTGCCGGCGTCGGACGCGTACAGCAGCGCCAGGCCCTTGAGATCGTCCTCGTCGCCCAGGCGGTTCAACGGTGCATGCGCGGCCATCTTCTCCTCACCCAGCGACTGGATCAGGCCGGCCGCCATTTTCGTCATGAAGAAGCCCGGGCAGATGGCATTGACGCGGATGCCATGGCGCCCCCATTCGGCCGCCAGCGCCCGGGTGAAGTTGATCACGGCCCCCTTGGAGGTGTTGTAGGCGATGGTCTTCATCTCGGGCGGATTGCCTGCCAGCCCCGCGATCGAGGCCACGTTGACGATGCTGCCTCTGCGGCGCGGGATCATCGAGGCGCGGGCGATCTGCTGCGACAGCACGAAGTACCCACGCACGTTGAGGTTCATCACCTTGTCCCAGGCCTCGATCGGGTGGTCTTCGGCCGGCGCCCCCCAACTGGCGCCAGCGTTGTTCACGAGGATGTCAACGGCCCCCACGCGCGCCAGCGTCTCGTCGGCCAGGCGGCGCGTATCGTCCTCGCGGCCGCAGTCGGCGGCGATCCACTGGGCGTCGATGCCGGCGCTCCGCAGGCCAGCGGCGGCCTCTTCCAGGTCGGCCGCCTTGCGTGAGCTGAGGACGACGCGCGCGCCTGCCTCACCCAGCGCCTGCGCGATCTGCAGGCCCAGGCCGCGCGAGCCGCCGGTGACGAGGGCCGTGCGGCCGGAGAGGTCGAAGAGCGCCTGTACGGACTTGGACATCGGTCGATCCTTGCATCGTTCGGGAAGCTGGGAGATTAACGCGTTCAGCCCCGACAGCCTGTCGTGCAGGTTACCGCGGCGGTTCGTCTCGAGTGAAGCGGCTTCGGTCGCCGCAGGCCTGGAAGTGCCAGCGTCGCACAAGATCGCTTCACCACTTTCATCAAAAGGAACTGTCAGCATGCAATCGATACCTGTCGGCCCCGCCTTCCATCGGCCTTCCGTGTCGCTTCACCGGCCACAGCTGGAGAACGACGCCGTCAGCGACGACGCGTTGTTCTCGCAGCAGACATCGTCTCCGCTGCAAACTGTCGTGTCAGGCGACGACCCCTGGCTCGACGCGCAGGAGAAGCGGCGCCAGACGATCCACCAGAACTACGTGCAGGCGCGGGCCGATCTGTTCGAGGCGCGCAACGCGCAGGGTGCGGGCCTGATGGGTGGCGGCAGTCGCCAGCGCAAGATGGAGGCAATGGTGGACTACCTCTATGACCAAGTCTATGCAGGCCGGGAGTCGCCCAAGGTGGATCCTCATGACTGGGCCCGGTTCATCGAAAAAAGGGCCGGGGAACTCGTCGCGCGCGGGCTCACTCCCGCGTCGATCCAGCAGGTCTGGGAAGCGCAGAGCTGGAAGGACTTCCTCACGCGGATGGTCCGCGGTGCCATCGGCAGTACGCCATTCGGCCTGGGCGGCTACGTCGCCGACGAGGTGGCGCCTTTCGCGCCGAAAGGGTTGAGCGAGCCTGGCGGTGGCCTCGGGCTGGGCGCTGTCGCCGGCGTGGCTCTGGGTGCGTTCGACCGCCTGGGGAACCTCGCCATGCCAGGCGGCGGGGATCACTACTGGAAGACGCCACCGAAGGAATTGCTCGATCCCACCGTACTGCCGCAGTTCGCCGGCACGGAATCCACCACGATGCAGAAGGTGGGCAACGCCGCCGTGAGCTTCTCGACCGGCTATACGCTGCGAAACCTGCTCATGCTGGCGATCACCGTCGCCGCCATGAAGCATGGCGTCTCCGCGGAAACGATCGGCGAAATCAAGAAGGCGGTGGAGGCGCTCGGCTCGCCGGCGATCGCCGGCCCCTTGCAGGGGCTGACCAGCGAAGTGCTTCGGAACCACCAGGCAGCCACTTCGGGCCTGCCCGAGTTCCTTGGCCGTAGCGATGCCGCCGACATGCTCGCCTCGTATCACCGCAACCCGGTGGATTTCCGCTCGCTCGAAGGTGCCGGCAACTCGCTGATCCTGGGCCTGAACCGCTGCGGCGAAATGGTCCAGGACATGTTCGACAGCCTTGACAGGAATCTCACGCCGCCGCGCTGGTACACGAACGCAGACGGCAGCCCTGGCGGCGCCGGCTGGTTGCCGCCCGGCGTGGCCAAGTTCGCGAATGTGGGTACCGTCTCCGAGATACTGCTGACGACAGCCTTGGGAACGACCGGCCCGCTGGCGGGAATCGTGGCCAAGCCGCTGATCGAAAAATTCGGCGATGTCGGCGCGAAGATCTATCAGGAGGCCTTCCAGACCACCATCAAGGCCATCCTGTACGCAGGCATCGGCCCCGCCATCGCGCCCGACATCCTTGAGGGCAAGCTCAAGGAGTCTCTCGCGAAACTGGAGGAGGAAAAGCGGCAACTCAGCGCCCAGCAACAGGAACAACTGGAGCGCGAGCGGCAGGCCAACTATTTCGTGGGTTGACGGCAGGCGTCTCGCTGCTGGCTCCGGCGCTTCTCCCTCAGGCGTCGGGGCCGCGCAATCGCGAGCGCACCCAGACCATGACGGCGCCAGCCAACGCCGCTGCCGGTCCAAGCGTGACGCACAGCCAGGGCCAGTCCGCCGCCGCGTCGTTGCGCCACCCGGCCAACCCGAGCACCAGTGTGAACAGGCCACCGTAGATCAGCACCCAGATCAGGGTGTCGAGTCGGGCCAAGGTCTTTTCGCTGGCCATCAGAACGCGTCCTCTGGCAGGTCGGCGCAGGTGGTGTCACGCGATTCCACCACCTGCAGCCAGGCGGCGGTCTTGGGGAGTTCGTAGCGGAAGAAGTACTGCATGGCGCCGAGTGTGCCAGCGGCGACCGGCGTGGCCGTTGCCCCGCCCAGCGCGGTGGCCGCCAGTGCCACGTCCAGCCAGATCCAGGCGATCACGGTGTGGCCGAAGGCCTGCATGTATGGCACGGCATTCGCCAGTGCCACAGCGGGCTCGGCGGTGGCCCACGCCGCCTTGGTGGCGCCGCCAAGGTGGGCGAGCGCCGCGCCCAATGCGTTGGCTTCGGCTGCGAAACGAGGCTGCTGGATGGCGCGCTCGATCGTGGCATTGATGCGCGCAGCCAGCAGCATCAGCCCGCGGCCGCCCTCCATCACCACCTTGCGCCCCAGCAGGTCGGCGGCCTGGATGCCGTGCGTGCCCTCGTGGATCATGTTCAGGCGGTTGTCGCGCCAGTACTGTTCCACCGGGAAATCGCGCGTGTAGCCGTAGCCGCCGTGGATCTGGATGGCCAGCGAATTGGCCTCCAGGCACCACTCGCTGGGCCAGCTCTTGGCGATGGGCGTGAGCACCTCCAGCAGCAGGCGCGCCTCGCCCGCCGCTTCGGGCGTGCCGGTGTGCTGCTCGTCCACAAGGCGCGCGCAGTACAGCTGCAGCGCCAGCGCACCCTCGCACCAGCTCTTCTGGGCCAGCAGCATGCGGCGCACATCGGCGTGCTCGATGATGCGCACCTGCGGCTGGCTCGCGTCCTTGCCGCCCCTGCCTGCAGCCGGCCGGCCCTGCGGCCGGTTCTTCGCGTAGTCCAGTGACGCCTCGTAGCCCGCCAGGCCCAGCATGGTGGCGGCCATGCCGATGGCGATGCGAGCCTCGTTCATCATGTGGAACATGCCCGCCAGACCCTGGCCCGGTTCGCCCACGCGATAGCCCACGGCGCCCGGGCGGCCACCGACGGGAAAGCGCCCTTCGCCGAAATTGAGCAACGTGTTGGTGGTCCCGCGCCAGCCCAGCTTGTGGTTGAGGCCCGCCAGGGCGACATCGTTGCGCTCACCGGTGAGCTGTCCGTCGGCATCGACCATCTGCTTGGGGACGACGAACAGCGAGATGCCTCGCGTGCCGGGCGGCAGGCGGCCATCGGCATCGGGGATCTTGGCCAGCACCAGATGCACGATGTTCTCGGTCATCTCGTGGTCGCCGCCCGAGATCCACATCTTGTGGCCCGTGAGCCGGTAGCGCGGGCCCAGCGGATCGTTTTCATGGCCAGCGCCGTCGGGCACGGCGCGCGTCGCGATGTCGCTGAGCGACGAGCCGGCCTGCGGCTCCGACAGGCACATCGTGCCCGTCCAGCGGCCATCGAATTCGGCCCGCGCGAATACCTCGCGCTGGCGCGGTGTGCCGTGCGCCATGAGCAGATTGGCGTTGCCCGTGGTCAGCAGGTTGGCCCCGATGCTGACCGACGCCCGGGCGAAGAAGGCATTGGCAGACGCCTCCACCGTGTACGGCAGCTGCATGCCGCCCATCCCGTAATCCTGCGCGGCCGAGAGCATGCCGGATTCGGCATAGGCGCGGCGCGCCTCGTGCGTGGCATCGGGCAGTACGACGCGCAGCACGCCGCCTTCAGCCACCGCGCGCGGCTCCTGGGTGTCGACCAGCCGGTTGAAGGGCGCGAACTTGTCGTGCGCGATCCGCTCGCAGGTGGCAAGCACGGCATCGAAGGTCTCACGCGAGTGGTCGGCGAAGCGCTCGCGCTGGGCGAGCGTGGCCACCTGCAGCCAGTCGTGGAGCAGGAAATCGAGCGTGGAGCGAAGACTGCCCATGGTTCCCTCCGTCAGGCGCGCCGCGGCTCCGGCACCGCCGGACCGCGGGAACGCGTCACAGGACTTCGAAGATGCCCGCGGCGCCCATGCCGCCACCCACGCACATGGTCACTGCCACGCGCTTCGCGCCGCGGCGCCTGCCTTCGATGAGGGCGTGGCCGGTCAGACGCTGGCCAGAGACGCCGTAAGGATGGCCCAGCGCGATGGCACCGCCATTGACGTTGAGCCGGTCAGCCGGGATGCCCAGCCGGTCGCGGCAGTAGAGCACCTGCACCGCGAAGGCCTCGTTGAGTTCCCAGAGGTCGATGTCGGATACCTTCAGGCCCAGGCGGTCGAGCACCTTGGGTACGGCGAAAACCGGGCCGATGCCCATCTCGTCGGGCTCGCAGCCCGCCACGGCGAAGCCGAGGAAGCGGCCCAGGGGCTTCAGGCCATGCTTTTCGGCATAGGCCTCGCTCACCACGGCGCAAGCGCCGGCGCCGTCGGAGAACTGGCTGGCGTTGCCTGCGGTGATGGTGCCGCCCGGCACGGCCGTCTTGATGCCCGAGATGCCTTCCTTGGTGGTGCCCTCGCGCGTGCCCTCGTCACGGCTCACGGTCACCTCCTTCGTGATCAGCCCCAGTGTGGCATCGGCCACGCCGGCCTTCACGGTGATGGGGGCGATCTCGTCGTCGAACTTGCCGGCCGCCTGAGCCGCACAGGCCTTCTGCTGGCTGGCCGCGCCATACTCGTCCATCGCATCGCGCCCGATGCCGTAGCGCTTGGCCACGGTCTCGGCGGTCTGCAGCATGGGCCAGTAAATCTCGGGCTTGGATTTCTGCAGGTTCGGGTCTTCGAACATGTGCATGTTCATTTCCTGCTGCACGCACGAAATGCTCTCCACACCGCCGGCCACGTACACGTCGCCCTCGCCCGCGATGATGCGCTGGGCTGCCATGGCGATGGTCTGCAGGCCCGACGAGCAGAAGCGGTTGACAGTCACGCCGGACACGCTCATCGGCAGGCCGCCGGCGATGGCGCACTGGCGCGCGATGTTCCAGCCCGTGGCGCCCTCGGGGTTGGCGCACCCCATCAGCACGTCGTCCACGGCGGCCGGATCGAGGCCGGCGCGTTCGACCGCATGGCGCACCGCGTGGCCGCCCAGCGTGGCGCCGTGGGTCATGTTGAAGGCGCCCTTCCAGCTCTTGGTGAGCGGCGTGCGGGAGGTGGAGACGATGACGGCTCGGGTCATGGCGGGTTCCTTTCGTTGTCTCGGGAAATCGGAGGTTCGGGTTTGTCAGGGCGCCGGCGCCGCACCCAGGTGCGTGCCCAGCAGCCGGTGGTAGAAGCGGATCATCTCGGCGTAGTTGGCGATCGAGAGACGCTCGTTGGTGCCGTGGAAACGTCCCAGATCCTCGGGGCCGGTGCGCACGGGCGAGAAGCGGTAGATGTTGTCCGACACGATGGCGAAGTGCCGGGAATCCGTGGCCGCGATCATCAGCCCGGGCGCCACGATGGCCTCCGGGAACACTTCGCGGATCGTGCGGTTGATCGACTGGTAACCCCCGGCGGCCGTGGGCGACACGGGCGAAGGCTCGGCATTGCCCTTGTACTGGGTGACCTTGATCGCCTCGTTGGCCACGGTGTCGTGCACGTGGCGTTCCACGTTGGCCAGGCTGTCGCCCGGCAGCACGCGGAAGTTGACGGCAGCACTCGCGTGGCCCGGCAGCACGTTGTCCTTGTTGCCCGCGTTGACGATGGTCAGGGCCGTGGTGGTGCGCAGCATGGCGTTGGTGCTCGCGCTCTTCTCCAGCATGCGCTGCACCACCGGCCGCGTGAGCCAGAGGTTGGAGAGCATCACGCGATTGAGGGGGCTCATCTCGGGCGCCAGCGTCTCGAACATCTCCGCCGCCACGCCGCGGATGCCGGCGGGCAGCTGGTTGCCTTCCAGCCGAGTGAGCGCCGCGCTCATCATGCCGATGGCGGTCTCGCGCGGCGGCATCGACGAATGGCCCGGGTGCGTGTCCAGATCCAGGTAGAAGGTGCCATAGCCCTTCTCCGCCACGCCCACCAGCGCCGCCGGGCGCGACAGGCCAGCCAGGATGCCCTCCATGACCAGCAGCCCTTCATCGAGCACCCAGTCGAGCTGCACGCCGCGCGACTTGAGCAGTTCGGCGATTGGTCGGGCGCCGCGCAGGCCGCTCACTTCCTCGTCGTGGCCCATCACCAGATAGACGGTGCGGGGCGGCACATAGCCCTGGGCCAGCAGCATCTCGATCGCTTCGAGCTGGGCGAACAGGTTGCCCTTGTTGTCCCAGGCGCCCCGGCCCCAGACGAAGCCGTCCTTGATCTCGCCACCGAACGGCGCGGCTTGCCAGGCCGACTCGGTGCCGGGCGCGATCGGCACCACGTCCTGATGGGCCAGCAAGGCGACGGGCTTGGCCGCGGCGTCGCGCCCCTTCCAGGTGTAGAGCAGTCCGTGGCTGCCGACCACCTCGCGCTGCAGCTGCGCATGCACGCGCGGGAACTGCTGCGCCATGTAGGCATGCAGCTTGTCGAACTCCGCCAGGTTGGCCGAGGGATCGTCGGCCACCGAAATCGTCCGGAACGGGATGGCGCCTGCCAGACGGCGCGCCGCCGCTGCGCTGTCGATGGCGACGGCTGGCGCGGGTGCCACGTCGAGCTGGCGCGAGCCCGCGCGCAGCGTGCCGACGGCCAGTGCCGCCGCGAGCACCAGCACCACGGCCAGCAGCAGCAGGATCGATCGTTTGAAGAGCTTCATGAGCGTTCCCGGCAGGAGAAGCGGGCCGGCTGGCCCGCACCGCCCCGCCGGCTTCGGTCAGTTGAAGGTCTTGCCTTCGGCAACCAGCTTCCGGATGAGCGGCGCGGGCTCCCAGAACTTCGCGTCGTCGCGCGGGTTCTTCTGGAAGCGCTTCATGGCCTCGGCCACGTTGAACAGGCCGACCTGGTCGGCATAGTGCATGGGGCCGCCGCGCCACATCGGGAAGCCATAGCCGGTAAGGTAGACCATGTCGATATCGCTGGCGCGCTGGGCAATGCCCTCCTCCAGGATGTGCGCGGCTTCGTTGACCAGCGAATACACCAGCCGCTGCACGATCTCCTCGTCGGAAATCTTGCGTGGCGTGATGCCCTGCTCCTTGCGGTGCTGCTCGATCATGTCGGTGACCAGCTTGCTCGGGATGGCGTCGCGCTTGCCCGCCTGGTAGTCATACCAGCCCGCGCCGGTTTTCTGGCCGAAGCGGCCCAGCTCGCACAGCTTGTCGGCCGTGGCGCTGTATTTCAGCTCAGGCTGCTCGACGGCGCGGCGCTTGCGGATGGCCCAGCCGATGTCGTTGCCCGCCAGATCGCCCATACGGAACGGGCCCATCGCGAAGCCGAACTTTTCGATCGCACGGTCCACCTGCTGCGGCGTTGCGCCTTCGTCGAGCAAAAAGCCGGCCTGGCGGCTGTACTGTTCGATCATGCGGTTGCCGATGAAGCCGTCGGTCACGCCCGACACCACCGCCGTCTTGCGGATCTTCTTGGCCAGCGCCATCACCGTGGCGAGAACGTCCTTGGCCGTGGCCTTGCCGCGCACCACCTCCAGCAGCTTCATGACGTTGGCGGGGCTGAAGAAGTGCAGGCCCACCACGTCCTGCGGGCGCCTGGTGAACGAAGCGATCTTGTCCAGGTCGAGCGTGGAGGTGTTGGACGCGAGGATGGCGCCGGGCTTCATGGTCTTGTCGAGTTGCTCGAAGACCTTCTGCTTGACGCCCATTTCCTCGAACACAGCCTCGATGACCAGATCGGCGTCGCGGATCTCGTCGTACGACAGCGTCGTGGTGAGCAGCGCCATGCGCTGCTCGTACTTGTCCTGCTTGAGCTTGCCCTTCTTGACCTGGGCTTCGTAGTTCTTGCGGATGGTGGCGATGCCGCGATCCAGCGCCTCCTGCTTCATCTCCAGCATCTTCACCGGGATGCCGGCGTTGAGGAAGTTCATCGAGATGCCGCCGCCCATGGTGCCGGCGCCGATCACGGCCACCGACTTGATCTCACGCTTGGGCGTGTCTTCGGGCACGTCGGCGATCTTGGACGCGGCACGCTCGGCCACGAACAGGTGGCGCAGCGCGCGGCACTCGGGCGTCCACATCAGGTTGATGAAGATCTCGCGCTCGAACAGCATGCCGTCGTCGAACTTCTTCTTGGTGGCTGCTTCCACCGCGTCCACGCACTTCGCCGGCGCCGGGAAGTTCTTGGCCATGCCCCTGACCATGTTGCGCGCGAACTGGAAGTACGCATCGCCCAGTGGGTGCTTGCACGGCAGGTTGCGCACCAGCGGCAGCGCGCTGCCGTCGGCATGCTTGCCCGCCACTTCGCGCGCGAAGGCCAGCGCTTCTTCTGCCAGCGATTCGGGCGACTTCGCCATGCGGTCGAACAGCTTCTGGCCCGGCAACTGCGCCAGCAGCTCGCTCTTGACCGGCTCGCCTGAGACGATGAGGTTGAGCGCGGCTTCGACACCCAGGACGCGCGGAAGGCGCTGTGTGCCACCGGCTCCGGGGATCAGGCCCAGCTTGACTTCAGGCAGCGCCACGCTCGTGCCCGGCGCGGCGATGCGGTAGTGCGCGCCCAGTGAGAGCTCGAGACCGCCGCCCATGCACACGCTGTGAACCGCTGCCACCACGGGCTTGGCCGAGTTCTCCACGGCCAGGATCACCGAGAGCAGGTTGGGCTCGGCCAGCGCCTTGGGCGTGCCGAACTCCTTGATGTCGGCGCCGCCAGAGAAGGCCTTGCCCGCGCCCGTGATGACGATGGCCTTGACGGCCGCATCGGCGTTGGCCTTCGCCAGACCGTCGGTGACCGCCTGCCGCGTGGCCAGGCCCAGGCCGTTCACGGGCGGATTGTCGAGGGTGATCACGGCGATGTCGCCGTGGACTTGGTACTGGGCAGTCATGCGGATCCTCTTGTCTGGGGGAGGGAAAGGCGGCGGAGCGCGCCGTCGAAGCGAACGGCTGTGCTTTTTTTATCCGCTCATTCTAAGAACAGTTCGTGTCGGTAGTTGCCGGTTTGTCCCGGCTGCGACACTCTGGCCTGTCCGCTGCCCCGCTGCCCCGCTGCCCCGCTGCCTGCACCGCAGCGCAGCTCAGAGGCTGCTACTTCAAGCCACGACGCCCCTGCTCGCGGCGTATCTCGGCATGAGCCTCAATCACGCGCCTCACTTCCGCGGCATTTCGCTGTTCCCGTAACTGGGCGTACTCGGCCTGACCCATGATCGCGCCCACCGCCAGGAGATAGCTGACCATGGCTGCGTCATTGCGGAAGATGGCGTACTGCAGTGGCGAGGTCGTCTCGTCGCCAAGCCTGAACTTGCTGTTGACAAGACGCTCCACCGCCATATCCCCATGGGTGCGACGCCAGAGCTCGATGAGTTGTGCGGTGCCCGCGACATTCAGGTGCTGCAGCGCGGCGATCAGGGGATTGCGCTCACGGTTAAAGACGTCATTGATGCCCATGGCGCGCAAGATGGCCTGCTCGTCTAAGAGCTTGAGCGCCATGTCGGAATGGCCGGCTTCCATGGCGCGGCTTGCCAGCACGGTGTTTTTCCGGTCAATGAGTTTCATATCCAGCATCAGTCGTAACGCAGCTTCGTTGCCTGCATCGATCAACTTGTCCACGTAGCCCGGCTGCGTTCCGGGAGCGGTGAAGCCGGCCGACACCTGGACGTTACCCACATACGTCCACCCAGCTTTGTGCAGGTCGTCGAACAGTTGGCGGTCGGCGGCGCGCAGCGCGCAGACCAGTGGGTTCCGCTCGTCGTCCTGTATCCCTTGCTTGTAGAAGGCCCTGCGCGCCCCCAGGCGAATCAGTTCCCGCGCATGCTGGAAAAGGCCGTTGCTGATGAGGCTGGCCAACAGATCGCTTTGGTCCGCCTTGCAATCGATCCTGCCCTGTCGCACTAGATCCGTGATGCTCGCACCGTTGCGCAGCAGATCCTGCAGAAGCTGCGTCTTCCCGGCGTCGTCGGCCTCGCGAAGGAGTCGATCGATGGCCAACTGGTTCAGAACTTCCGGCGCTTGGGGGCCGGTGCGACCAAACCACGCGTGCAGTGTTCTGGCCGTCGTGATCCACTCGGGAGGGATGTCCTGAAGGTCATCGGGGTCGCAGGTGCCGATGACAGCCATCACCAAATCCTCCGCCCTGCTTCCGAACGCCTGGGGGTTGAGTTCGCGAAGATCATCGGGCTGAGCAAAATGCAATCCGAATGGACTGCTCACGTAGATGCGTTCGCCATCAAACTCCAGACTTCTTCCTCCTGGCAATTCACTCAGCATGACCGGACTGGCCTTGACAAGTCCGCATCGTTGCAGCGCATCCTGCACGCGCAACTGAATCAGTTCTTGCCGTCCGTGCAGGGTGTATGCCGGCTCGTCGCTGACCGGCGTGTGACTCAACGCAAACATGGCGTGCAGGATCAAGCCACTGCTCAGGTCCTCCATACAGAACTCCGCCTTGATCTCGTTTTCCATCCGCTCGCCGAAAACCCCGAGTTCATCCAGCGAGACACGCTGCGGCGTGCGATTGAGTTGACGGCAGTAGTCCGCAAACGCGGCCCGGACGTGCTCGGCGATCTGGGCTGCCATGTGCCGAATCAACGCAGAAGGCGTGCAGAGCTTTCGTGCCTCGCGACGGATAAGATCCTGAACGTCGGCGGCTACCGGATAGACAACGGTCAGATCCTCTTGCGGCATGCGAACACCCATTTCGCGAGCAAGCGCCGCGACGCAGGCGCGGACCCAGTGGGTTTCGCTTCCCGGACCAATGTCTGTCGACGCGTGCTCCAAGGCGACCTGCTCCAGGACATCCTGCCTGAACAGGCACGCGATTCCGGGCAGGCCGTTGCGACGCTGTTCCACAATACGCGCCGCGCGATCCACTGCATTGTGGACGCCGCCGCCGCAGACATCCAATTGCCTGCACAGATCCTGGACGAAGCCTTTGCGCATATGGCCAGGAATGGTCTCATCGAACACGGCGTCAACGATCCGGTCCAGGCACTCAAGCGTCGCGCAAAACAGTGTTTCGTCCGGCACCTGCCGGATGGTCCCGCGCAACTCACCAGTGCTCTGGCGACCCAGTTGCCGCAGTTGTTCCCTCGCTTCGTCGGGCAAGTGATGCTCTGCCGCGAAATTCTTCAGCCGCCCGATCTGTTGATCGAAGGCGGCGCACGCAATCGCACGATGGCTGCGTACATAGTCGCGTCGCGTGCCATGGAGCAAAGGGTCGAAGCGCGCGGCGCCCGCGGAGACCATTGGCGCATCGGAACCCCTGGGCAACGACCAGAACTGGCCGGTGGGCTCTGCAGGGCGGCTGATGCGAAGGTTCGCGGCAATCGCCTGCGACGCGAATTGTCGGGATTTCTTCGTGGCAGCAATCCGATCGTCGATGGAGGTTTGCGTTCCATCCGACGAGTTGGGAAGGCCGGCAACCGCCTGCGGCGACGGCCTGAATCCCGAATGTTGTGGGCCCGCGGAATCCCGCAAGTCTCTGATATGCACCATGTCGCTTCCTTGGCCCAGGGGCGCGCGGCGCAAGGAACATCCATCAGACGCCGTCCCCGGGCAGCCAGACTAGGCCCGGCCACACTCCAGGCCGCAGGTCTGCGCGAACTTCTGGCGCGGCGGGCGAAGTGCTGTGAAGCGCCGGCGCCCGGGGTGTCGGCGACGCGGCCTCAGACCTCCAGCCACTCCCTGCGCACATAGGCGTTTTCGCGCAGCTCGGCCGGCGTGCCCTGGAACACGATGCTGCCGTGCCCCATCACCAGGCAGCGGTCTGAAATCTCCAGCGCGATGGTGAGCTTCTGCTCGATGAGCAGCACCGAGACGCCCTTCTCGCGCAGCACCTTGAGGTAGTCGGCCACCAGCTCGACGATCTTGGGAGCCAGGCCCTCGGTGGGCTCGTCGATGATGATGAGCTCGGGGTCGCCCATCAAAGTGCGGCACAGCGTGAGCATCTGCTGCTCGCCGCCCGAGAGCACGCCGGCTTCGGTGTGCTCGCGCTCCTTGAGGCGCGGGAACATGGCGTACATGTCGTCGAAGCTCCAGCGCGAACCCTTGCCCGTGCCCTTCTGGCCCAGCAGCAGGTTCTGGTGCACGGTGAGCTTGGGGAAGATGTCGCGGCTCTCGGGCACGTAGCCCAGGCCCAGGTGCGCGATCTCGTAGGCCTTGCGGCCCAGAACCTTGCGGCCCTTCCATTCGATGCTGCCCTCCCCGTCCACCAGGCCCATGATGGTCTTGGCGGTGGTGGAGCGGCCCGAGCCGTTGCGACCCAGCAGCGCGACGATCTCGCCCTGCCCCACTTCGAAGCTCACGCCGTGCAGCACGTGGCTCTTGCCGTAGTAGGCGTGGACGTTGTCCAGTTTCAGCAGTTGCGTCATGTTCAATGGCCTCCTGCCTGCGCGTGCGCGATGACCGAGCCCAGATACGCCTCCTGCACGCGCGCGTTGGCGCGCACGGCCTCTGGCGTGTCGAAGGCGATCACTTCGCCATACACCACCACGGCGATCTTGTCGGCCAGGCCGAAGACCACGCCCATGTCGTGCTCCACCGTCAGCAGCGTGCGGCCCTCGGTCACTTCCTTGATCAGGCCGATGAAGCGCGTGGTCTCGCTCTTGCTCATGCCGGCGGTGGGCTCGTCGAGCAGGATGACGTTGGCTCCGCCGGCGATGGTGACGCCGATCTCCAGCGCGCGCTGCTCGGCATACGTCAGGTTCATGGCGAGCACGTCGCGCTTGCGGTCGAGCCGGATCATCTCGAGCAGCTCGTCGGCGCGGTCGTTGGCGTCCTTGAGCCCCGCCAGGAACTGCCAGAAGCTGTAGCGATAGCCCAGGCTCCAGAGCACGCCGCAGCGCAGGTTCTCGAACACGCTGAGCTTGGGAAAGATGTTGGTGATCTGGAAGCTGCGCGCCAGCCCCATGCGGTTGATCTCGAATGGTCGGCGGCCGTCGATGCGCTGGCCGTTCAGCAGCACTTCGCCGCTGGTGGGCGCAAAGCGACCGCTGATGAGGTTGAACAGCGTGGACTTGCCTGCGCCGTTGGGCCCGATGATGGCCACGCGTTCGCCTGGCGCCACGGCCAGGCTCGCGCCGCGGATGATCTCGGTCTTGCCGAAGCTCTTGCGCAGGTCGCGCAGCTCCAGTGCAGGCGCGACGGCCTTCGTCGTGGCGCTCGCGTTCATACGGCGGTCTCCCTGCGCTTGATTTCCTTCTCGATCTCGGCCTGCGTATCGCCCCACTGGCGGCGGAACTCGCGCCGCACCAGCTCGAACAGGCCCAGGCCGGTCGCCAGCACGAAGCAGGCGCCGAACCAGCTATCGAGGCTGTGTGTGTCGAGCGTGACGCCCAGGAATTTCAGCTCGCTTCCCAGCGTGGCACCCAATTGCAGGTGATAGATCATCTCGATCATCGCGCCCGCCCCGGCCAGGATCACGAGTGCCGTGACGGCCAGGCCCAGGTAGCTCGTCCAGAGCTGGCGCAGCCGGCCGAAGGCCGCCACGCGCAGGTTCATCATGATCAGGCTGGCAATGCCGCCGGGCGCATACATCACCATGAACAGGAAGATCAGACCCAGGTAGAGCAGCCATGCCTTGGTGAACTCGGACAGCAGCACGAAGGCCAGCACCATCAGCACCGCGCCGATGATCGGCCCGAAGAAGAAGGTGGCTCCGCCCAGGAAGGTGAACAGCAGGTAGGCGCCCGACCGCGCCGCACCCACCACTTCGGCCGTCACGATCTCGAAGTTGATCGCGCCCAGGCCGCCGGCGATGCCGCCGAAGAAGCCTGCCGCCAGGAAAGCCAGGTAGCGCACGCGCTGCGGGTTGTAGCCCACGAACTCCACGCGCTCGGCGTTGTCGCGCACGGCGTTCAGCATGCGGCCCAGCGGCGTGCGCGTGAAGGCGAACATCAGCGCCACGCAGACGAAGGTGTAGACCGCGATCAGGTAGTACACCTGCACGGCCGGGCCGAAGGTGATGCCGAAGAATCCCTTGCCGACCACGCGGTCGCCGCTCACGCCGCCCTCGCCGCCGAAGAACTCCGGAATCATCAGCGACATGGCGAAGACGAGCTCGCCGATGCCCAGCGTGATCATCGCGAAGGTGGTGCCAGAGCGGCGCGTGGTCACCCATCCCAGCAGCGCCGCGCAGCCCAGGCCAGCCACACCGCCCACCAGCGGCACCAGCGACACGGGAATCGGCAGCGTGCCGCCCGAAACCGAGTTGAGCGCATGGATGGCGAAGAAGCTGCCCAGCCCCGTGTAGACGGCGTGGCCGAAGCTCAGCATGCCGCCCTGCCCCAGCAGGATGTTGTAGGACAGGCAGGCAATGATCGCGATGCCCATCTGCGAGAGCATCGTGATCGACAGCCCGCTGGTGAACAGCTGCGGCGCCACCAGCAGCACCAGCGCGAACAGGCTCCAGATGATCCAGCGGCCGACGTTGAGCGGCTTGAATTCGTAGTGGCTCTTCGTCATCGCATCAGCCCTCGCGCGTGCCCATCAGGCCACGCGGCCGGAAGATCAGGATCAGGACCAGGAACAGATAGGGCAGCACTGGCGCCACCTGCGACAGCGTGAGCCGCACCAGCGTGTTGCCGTGCAGCGCCTCGCCCTGGATGCCCAGAAGCGTGAGCACCGATCCCACCGAATAGTCGAACGCCACGGCGAAGGTCTGGATCACGCCGATCAGCAGCGACGCGAGGAACGCGCCCGACAGCGACCCCATGCCGCCCACCACCACCACCACGAATATCACCGAGCCCACGGTGGCGGCCATCGACGGCTCGGTCAGGAAGGTACTGCCGCCGATGACGCCGGCCAGCCCGGCCAGCGCCGTGCCGGCACCGAACACCATCATGAACACGCGCGGCACGTTGTGGCCCAGCGTCTCCACGGCCTCGGGGTGCGTGAGCGCCGCCTGGATCACCAGGCCGATGCGCGTGCGCGTGAGCAGCAGCCACACCGTGAACAGCATGACCAGCGCGATCAGCATCATGAAGCCGCGCGTGGCCGGGAATGGCGAGCAGGCGATGCGCACCGCGGCATCGGCGCTGCGGCAGGCTGCCTCGGGCGCCGCGCCCCACAGCACGCTGATGCCGTCCACCGAATGGTTGATCAGGGTGAAGGCCGGGCCGCGCAGCACCTCGGGCGGCGGAAAGCTCACGGCCACCCGGCCCCAGATGAGCTGCACCAACTCGACGATCACGTAGGACAGGCCGAAGGTCACCAGCAGCTCGGGCACGTGGCCGTACTTGTGCACCTTGCGCAGCGACACGCGTTCGAACAGCGCACCCAGCAGGCCGACGGCCAGCGGCGCCAGCACCAGCGCGGGCCAGAAACCGACGAACTTAGAGATCGTGTAGCCCAGATAGGCCCCCAGCATGTAGAAGCTCGCGTGTGCGAAGTTGAGCACGCCCATCATGCTGAAGATCAGCGTGAGCCCCGAGCTCAGCATGAACAGCAGCAGGCCATAGCTCACCCCGTTGAGCATCGAGATGATGAATTGCTCCATTGCCTTGCCTGAATTCCTTGACCTTGAGAAATGAAGAAGCCCGCGACGGCAGACCCGTGCGGGCTCCAGGGACTACGGCGCCGAGCCTATCAGCCCGGGCGCTTCATCTGGCAGCTGGTGGGCGTGCTCGACACGTAGTTCGGGTACTCCTTGACGGGCGCCAGCGTCATGCCCGTCTTCTCGGGGCTGTAGGGGTACTTCTTGTCGGCCTTCTGCCAGACCGACACGTACAGCGGCTGCTGCAGCTGGTGGTCGGTGCGACGCATCTCGACCTCGCCGTTGAAGCTGTTGACCTTCAGGCCTTCCATCGCCGCGGCGACCTTCACCGGGTCGGTGGACTTGGCCTTGGCCATGGCGGCGCCCAGGAACTCGAAGATGCGGATGGTGGCGCCGGTGTAGAAGTCGTCGTTGTACTTCTGGTTGAACTCGGTCATCCACTTGTCCATCTGGCCGCCCATGTTGTAGTGGTTGTAGGCCACCTGGTAGACCCGGCCCGCGCCGTTCTGGCCGAGCGCGGCGGGCGCGCCCGTGACGCCGGTGTAGTAGGTGAAGAACTTGCCGGTGTAGCCGCCCTCGTTGGCCGCCTTCAGCAGCAGCGAAAGGTCGGAGCCCCAGTTGCCGGTCACCACCGTGTCGGCGCCGGCGGCCTTGATCTTGGCGATGTAGGGCGCGAAGTCACGCACCTGGGCGAGCGGGTGGAGGTCTTCGCCGACGATCTTGACATCGGGGCGCTTGCGGGCCAGCGCTTCCTTGGTGTACTTGGCCACCTGGACGCCGTGCGAGTAGTTCTGGCCCAGGATGTAGACGTTCTTGATGTCGGGCTGGTCCTTCATGAAGCTCGACATCGCCTCGATCTTCATCGAGGTGTCGGCGTCGAAGCGGAAGTGCCAGTAGCTGCACTTGCTGTTGGTCAGGTCGGGATCGACGGCCGAGTCGTTGAGGTAGAGCACTTCCTTGCCGGGGTTGCGCGCGTTGTGCTTTTCCACCGCATCGGCCAGCGCCAGCGCCACGGACGAGCCGTTGCCCTGCACGATGTAGCGCACGCCCTGGTCGATGGCGGCCTTCAGCGCGTTCAGGCTTTCGGCCGGGGAGAGCTTGTTGTCGATGAAGGTCATCTCGAACTTCACGCCCGCCGGGTTGCCGGCGCCGCTGAACTTGTCGGCGAAGAACTGGTAGCCCTTCATCTGGCTGGTGCCGACGGGGCCGAGCAGGCCGGTCAGTGCGTCGATGCGCACCATCTTCACGGTCTCGCCCTTCTGGGCGAAGGCACCGGAGGCGCACAACGCGAAGGTTGCGATGGCCACGGACTTGATGACGACTTTCATGGACTTGTCTCCTTGCCTGTAAGAATTTATGGAACGTGGGCAGCGTAGCGGCTTTGCCCGGCCGCCGCGTTCAGGGAATGCCCGCATCCGCTATCGCCTGCGTGACTGCCGCAGGCGACGGCGGCCGGCGCGTTTTCAGGACGTGCCGGGCAGCCGGTAGTCCTTGAGCTGCTCGCGCAGCTTCGTCTTGAGCATCTTGCCGGTGGCGCCCAGCGGGATGGCGTCGACGAAGATCACGTCGTCGGGCACCTGCCACTTGGCCACTGTCTTGGTCTTGTAGAAGTCGAGCAACTCGTCCTTCGACACCTCGGCGCCGGGCTTCTTCACCACGGCCACCACGGGGCGTTCGTCCCACTTGGGATGCGGCATGCCCACGCAGGCGGCCATGGCCACGGCCGGGTGGGCCATGGCGATGTTCTCGATGTCGATGGAGCTGATCCATTCGCCGCCGGACTTGATCACGTCCTTGCTGCGATCGGTGATCTGCATGTAGCCGTCGGCGTCGATGGTGGCCACGTCGCCGGTGGGGAACCAGCCGTCCACCAGCGGATCGCCGCCCTCGCCCTTGAAGTATTCGCGCACCACCCACGGGCCCTTGACGTAGAGATCGCCGAAAGCCTTGCCGTCCCAGGGCAGTTCCTTCCCGTCGTCGCCGACGATCTTCATGTCCACACCGTAGATCGCGCGCCCCTGCTTGAGGCGGATCTTCATCTGCTGCTCGGGCGGCAGCGCCAGGTGCTTGTTCTTGAGCGTGCACAGCGTGCCCAGCGGGCTCATCTCGGTCATGCCCCAGGCATGCAGAACCTGCACACCGTAGTCGTCCTGGAAGGCGCTGATCATGGCTGGCGGGCAGGCCGAGCCGCCGATCACCGTGCGGTTGAGTTTGCTGAACTTGAGGCCGGCCGGCTTCATGTGGCCCAGCAGCATCTGCCAGACCGTGGGCACGCCTGCGGCGTAGGTCACGCCTTCGGCCTCGATCAGCTCGTACACCGACTTGCCGTCGAGCGCCGGGCCCGGAAACACCAGCTTGCAGCCCGTGAGCGCGGCCGAATACGGAATGCCCCAGGCGTTGACGTGGAACATCGGCACCACCGGCAGCACCGAATCGCGCGCCGACAGGTTCATCACGTCGGGCAGCGCCGCCGCGTAGGCGTGCAGCGTGGTCGAACGGTGGCTGTAGAGCGCGGCCTTGGGATTGCCCGTGGTGCCGCTCGTGTAGCACATGCTCGAGGCGGTGTTCTCATCGAGCTCGGGCCAGTGGTAGCTGTCGGGCTGCGCGGCGATCCAGGATTCGTAGCTGACGAGGCCCGGGATGCCGCTGTCGGCCGGCAGCTTGTCGGCGTCGCACAGGGCGACCCATTTGCGCACCGTGGGGCATTTGGCATGCACGGCCTGGACGATGGGCAGGAAGCTCATGTCGAAGCACAGCACGCGGTCTTCGGCATGGCCGACGATCCAGGCGATCTGCTCGGGGTGCAGGCGCGGGTTGATGGTGTGCAGCACGCGGCCCGAGCCGGAGACGCCGAAGTACAGCTCGAGGTGGCGGTAGCCGTTCCAGGCGATGGTGGCCACGCGTTCGCCCGGCGCCAGCTTCTCGCCATCGAGCGCACGCGCGAGGCGGCGCGAACGCGCCGCGACGTCGCGCCAGGTGTAGCGGTGGATGTCGCCCTCCACGCGGCGCGAGACGATCTCGCCGTCGCCGTGGTGGCGGTCGGCGAATTCGATCAGGGTGGAAATCAACAGGGGTTGGTGCTGCATCAAGCCCAGCATGCGGTACTCCTTGGGTCGCTTGGATAGAACGGACACGCCGCCCGGCGCCAACGCGCCGCGGCATGATCCCGCCGCAGTATTGCCCGCACCCGCGGGGTGGGCGATGCGGGAATGCCCTCAATCCCGGTGGGCCGAGTCATGTGCGGGACAATCCACGCCATGCCTGCCACGCTCGCGCGCGATACCGAAACGCCCTCCTCCCCACCGCCGTCCGCCGGCGCCCAGGCGCTGGCGTGGCGCGCGGGCTTCGCCCGGTTGGGCGATGCCTTCTTCACCCGACTGCCGCCGCGGCCCCTGCCCTCGCCGCAGTGGGTATCGCACAGCCGCGACATGGCGCGGCGACTGGGGCTGGACGAGGGCTGGCTGCGGTCCGCCGAAGCGCTCGAAATTTTTGCCGGCAACCGCGTGCCCGATGGCGCCGACCCGATGGCCACGGTGTACAGCGGCCACCAGTTCGGCGTATGGGCGGGTCAGCTGGGAGACGGCCGCGCGCTGCTGCTGGGCGAGACGGCCGGCGGATACGAGATCCAGCTCAAGGGCGCCGGCCCCACGCCCTACTCGCGCATGGGCGATGGCCGCGCCGTGCTGCGCTCGTCGATCCGTGAGTTCCTGGCCAGCGAGGCGATGCACGGGCTGGGCATTCCGACCACGCGCGCGCTGGCGCTCACGGCGTCGCCACAGCCGGTGCGGCGTGAAGAGGTGGAAACCGCCGCCGTCGTGACGCGCGTGGCGCCCAGCTTCGTGCGCTTCGGCCACTTCGAGCATTTCGCCTATGCCGACCGCATCGAAGAGCTGCGGACGCTGGCCGACTACGTGATCGAGCGGTATTACCCGGAGTGCCGCGACTGCCCGTCCACCGCCCGCCTGGGCGGCAACGCCTATGCCGCGCTGCTGGAGGCCGTGGCGCTGCGCACGGCGCGGCTGATGGCGCGATGGCAGGCCTTCGGCTTCTGTCACGGCGTGATGAACACCGACAACATGAGCATCCTGGGGCTCACCATCGACTACGGGCCGTTCCAGTTCCTCGACGGGTTCGACCCCAATCACATCTGCAACCACAGCGACACCCAGGGCCGCTATGCCTACAACCGGCAGCCCAACATCGCCTACTGGAACCTGTTTTGCCTGGGCCAGGCGCTCTTGCCGCTGATCGGCGAAGGCGAGCCGGCGCATGCACTGGCCCTGGCCGCGCTCGAGCCCTACCGCGAAGCCTTCCCCGCCGCGCTGAACGAAGCCCTGCGCGCCAAGCTGGGCCTGGCCGGCCTGCCCGAGCAAGACGGTGACCGACCGCTGGTCGAGGACACGCTGCGCCTGCTGGCCACCGAACGCACCGACTACACGCTGTTCTGGCGGCGCCTGTCGCACCACGTGGCGGGAAGCACGGGCACGGGCGTCTCGGATGGGCCGGTGATCGACCTGTTCGTGGACACCGCCGCGGCCCGCGCGTGGCTGGAGCGGCTCGACGCCCGGCTGGCCGGCGCCGACCGCCCGCAGGCCGGACTTGCGATGCTGGCCGCGAACCCCAAATACGTGCTGCGCAACCACCTGGGCGAAGAAGCCATCCGGGCCGCGAAACTCGGCGACTTTTCCGCACTCCAACGCCTGCAGGCCGTGCTCGAAGCACCGTTCGACGAGCATCCGGCGCACGACGCGCTGGCCGGCTTCCCGCCCGACTGGGCATCCACCATCGAGATCAGCTGCTCCTCATGAACCCGATCGACAAGACCGACGCCGAATGGCGTGCCCTGCTGGCCGAGAAAGGCGCCGAGCCGCTGGCCTTCGAAGTGACGCGCCACGCCGCCACCGAACGCCCATTCACGGGCCGCTTCAACGCCGTCTGGGCCGATGGCAGCTACCACTGCATCTGCTGCGGCGCCAAGCTGTTCGATTCGGACACCAAGTTCGACGCGGGCTGCGGCTGGCCCAGCTTCTGGGAAGCGGCCGAGCCCGGCGCCATCCGCGAGATCCGCGACACCAGCCACGGCATGGTGCGCGTCGAAACCGTCTGCGCGCGCTGCGACGCCCACCTGGGCCACGTGTTTCCCGACGGGCCCGAGCCGACCGGGCTGCGATACTGCATGAATTCCGCTTCCCTGGACTTCAAGCCCCAAGAATGAAACTGCTGATCGATTTCTTTCCCATCGCGCTGTTCTTCGTCGCGTTCAAGGTCTGGGACATCTACGTGGCCACGGGCGTGGCCATCGTGGCCACCATCCTCACGCTGGGCCTGATGCGCCTGAAGACCGGCAAGACCGAGCCGATGCAATGGGTCAGCCTGGCGGTGATCGTGCTGTTCGGCGGGGCCACCATCGTGGCGCACAACGACACCTTCATCAAATGGAAGCCCACCGTGCTGTACTGGCTGTTCGGCGGTGCCTTGCTGGTGGCGCAGCTGGTGTGGCGCAAGAATCTTCTGAAATCGCTCATGGGCGCGCAGATGGAGCTGCCGGACGTCGCCTGGCGCGCCATGAACTGGAGCTGGATCGGATTCTTTGCCGTCATGGGTGTCGTCAACCTCTGGGTGGCCTACAGCTTCGAGACCGACACCTGGGTCAACTTCAAGCTGTTCGGCGGCCTGGGGCTGATGCTGGTATTCATCGTCGGGCAGGCGCTCTACCTGGGGCGCTACATGCAGGAGGACGGTGCCGGCAAATCCTCGAAGTCCGACGCAGCGCCATGACCGTCACTGCAGCTGTCCCCTCGCACGAACAACTCGCCCGGGCGCTGCGTGCCGCACTGGCCCCGACCCGTCTCGAAGTCATCGACGAGAGCGGCCTGCACGCGGGCCACGCGGGCGCCAATGGACTGGGTTTCGGCACCCATTTCCGGGTGCGGATCGACTCGCCTCTTTTCGCCGGAAAACCCCGCGTGGCGCAGCATCGCCTTGTGTATGATGCGCTTCGTTCGTACATCGACCAGGGTGTCCACGCCATCGCGATCGAGGTCCTGCCGCCCGTGCAGGCACCTGCCAACCTCAACGAATCCTCATTGCCCACGGCCCGCCCGTGAGGCCCATCTCTCCAAAGGGAATCCCATGAAAAGAGTGTTTCTGAACGTTGCTGCGGCTGTCACGCTCGCGGCCGCCCTGCCCGCGCTGGCGCAGAACGTCGCCATCGTGAACGGCAAGCCCGTGCCCAAGGCCCGCATGGACGCACTGTCGGCCCAGATGGCCGCCGCCGGCCGCCCCGTGCCGCCCGAAATGCAAGACCAGCTGCGCGAGGAAGTCATCCTGCGCGAGGTGTTCATGCAGGAAGCCCAGAAGGCCGGCCTCGACGCCACCGAGGACTACAAGTCGCAGATGGAGCTGGCGCGCCAGCAGATCCTGATCCGCACGCTTTTCACCGACTACGCCGCCAAGCACCCCGTGACGGATGCCGAAGCCAAGGCCGAGTACGACAAGTTCGTCGCGGCCAACAGTGGCAAGGAATACAAGGCGCGCCACATCCTGGTCGAGAAGGAAGACGAAGCCAAGACCATCATCGCCCAGCTCAAGAAGGGCGTGAAGTTCGAGGACATCGCCAAGAAGCAATCCAAGGATCCTGGATCGGGCGCCAACGGTGGCGACCTCGACTGGGCCCCGGCCAATGCCTACGTGACCGAATTCACCGAGGCGCTGATCAAGCTCAAGAAGGGCGAGCTCACGCAGGCCCCGGTGAAGTCCCAGTTCGGCTGGCACGTCATCCGCCTGGACGACGTGCGCGAAGCGCAGCTTCCGGCCTTCGACGACGTGAAGCCGCAGATCGCCCAGCAACTGCAGCAGCAGAAGATGGCGCAGTTCCAGAAAGACCTGCGCGAAAAGGCCAAGATCGAGTGAACTTGGTCTGCCGCCGTTCCGGGGCCGCCTGAAGGGCGGCCTTTTTCTTTGCGGGTGCGCCAGCTCAGCCGGTGCTGGTGAGGCGGATCGTCTGGCGTCCCCACCAGCCGCAGACGCCCGACAGCAGGCGCCCAGCGTCCGAAGCGAGCGCGGATGCGCCGTTGACGCGAACATCCACCCATCCGCCATCGAGCGAGTGGGCGACCAGGCGGCACACCATGGGCGGCAGGCCCGACAGTTCGATCTCGAAGGTGCGGCCCTGTGAGAGTATCGCCAGCTGCGAACCCGAACGGGCGGCGTAGCGGCCGTCGCCAAGGTCCATCCATCCGGACTGCAACCACTGCGCGGGCAACTGTCCACCGGCCGGCGCCATGCCCGCGGGGCCATAGCCCCGGGCGCTGCTGTAGACCGATCGGACGGCCGCGCGCGCGCTGCCCAGGCTGCCGAGCAGGTCATCCGCTACGGACAGTTGCCAATAGGTCCAGCCAATGGGCACGGCGACAGCCGCGACGGCGAGCGCTCCGAGGAGCCAGCCGCTGCGCGTTCCTGCTGATGTGCCCTCCGCATCGGTCACACCGGCTGAGGCCGTGAACTGCGGAATCAATCGAGGGAATTTCATGCGGGAGATCCTCCTGTTCAGTTCAAAGCGATCTGCACGCCCCAGCGCTCCAGCGTGCGGCGCACACCGGCGGCGTAGCGGGCATTGAGCGCAGGTGTGCGTGAGTGGTAGGCGCCGACGGCCTGCCAGGTGTTGCCGTAGCGCTCGAACTGCTCGCGCAGCAGCCATGCGCCCACATAGGCGCTCACGCAGGGATCCATCAGGTTCGTGGCGTCGACGCCGAACTGGGCCAGACGCTTGAGATGGATCGAGTTGATCTGCAGGGCACCGTAGTCGACGCTGCCATTGGTGTTGCGGTTCATGGCCTGCGGGTTGAGGCGGCTCTCCTGCCAGGCGATCGCCCGCAGGATGTAGGGGGAGACCTGGTGATGCACGGCCGCGGCGGTGATGCAGTCGGCAGGATGTGCGAGCGGGCCGGTCTGCGCCTGCACCCCGGCCACGACCGAGCCCGCCAGCATCCCCAGGAGCGGGCGTCTCCAGCGCCATCCCAGCACGCCCAGTTTCATGCCGCCTCCCGCCAGCGCAGGAAGACGGCACCACTCATGCCCTCACCGCCACGCGACCAGCCGCAGTTGTAGCCCGACCCGGCACGGTTCCAGCAGCGGTAGGAATGGCCGCCGCTGCCGAAGCGGATCGGCGTCTGTCCGCCCAGGAAGCCGGCCTTGTTGGTCTCGGTCGGCCAGGCACCGATGCCTCCGTGAGGCTCGGCGTTGCAGTGCCCGGCCTGCCCCGCAAACGAGCGCCCGCCTCCGCCGGTGCAGCTGAGGTCGACGTGGGTGCCTCCGCCAGCGATCCAGGTGGTGCCGCCGGCGCCACGCGATGGCAGGCCGCCGGAGCCGACGGCGATGTCGAGCGAGGAACCGGGCGTCACGCGGATCACGCGGTCGATGATGAAGCCTCCGCTCCCACCGGGAAACACGCCCGTGTGGTCGTCCGACCCCTCATTGCCTGTGTTGCCCCCAGCCTCGCCGCCGCCAGCCAACGTCACCGTCAGTTCGTTGACGCTGTCTGGCACCCGGAACCGGTAGAAGCCCGGCGATGTGTAGCTTCTTTCGTGTGGCACGCCCCCGTCGCTGAACAGCCGCCATTCGCCGCCCACGCACACCAGCGGACGGCCCGCAGCGCCCATCGCCAGGCTGCCGTTGGGCCGGCAGGGCAGCCCGGCAGCGATGCCGCCCGAGCCGTCATCGGTGGGCAGGGGAAAGATCCAGCGGTTGTCCTTGCATACCAGCGGCACTCCGCTGCTGTCCATGGCGAAGGCTCCCGATAACGCTGGGACACATGTGGCGCCGACCTTCACGCCAGGCGCCGCCGCGTAGAAGTTGCCCCAGACGCCGCCACGGCAAACCAGCGGCACGCCTGCACTGTCGAGGGCGTAGGCACCCGCCATCGTGCAGTTGGCGCCGAAGCTGACGGCACCGGCGGCATAGGTGTTCGTCCACTGGAGCGCGCCCGCGCTGTCGGCCTTGCAGTTGAGCAGTTGGCCGCTGGCGTCGGTGGCCAGCTGGCCGGCCTGTTGGCAGGTGCGGCCGAAAACCACATCGCGTACGGCGCCGACGTCCACGTACAGGCCCAGCGGCGTGGTCATCGTGTTGAGATCGGCCCGGCCCGGCACCTCACGCCGATAGAGCACGTCCTCGTTGTTGAACACCTTGCCGTGCCAGAGCGCCAGCATGTAGCGGCCGCGCTGCAGCGCGACGGCGCCCGCCGTGCCATCGCAGCGCCGCCCCGCGTCGTTCGCGTTCGAGAACGGCCCGGCCACCGGCATTTCCCAGCCGCCGCCGGCCCCCCGGATGGTGGCGCCGGGCGTGGCTCCCACGTCGGAATAGATCCCGCCGCCCGCGCCTCCGATGCCGGCGACCACCCGGCCGAGATCCACGTCGGCCAGCGGCTGCCGCCCGCCCTCGGCCACCAGCAATCCCTGAAGCCGGGCCATGGGTGCGCCCGGCACCTGCAGCACCAGGGTGCAGAGGGTGTTTCCGTAACTGTCGCGCCCGTTGCTGCCGGCCGGCAGGTAGCCAGCGGCGACGAGATCGGGGACGGTGACGAGTGCCGGCCGTGCGGCCGTCGCTCGAAGTAGCAGGTCGGCGTACCGGTCGTTGATGAAGCTCAGGGCCGCCTGCCCGATCGTCGTGGCCTGCTGCGCTGCCATGGCGGCGCGGGCGCGCTGGTCCTGGTCCTCGCTGAGCTGGATGAATCCCAGCGTGGCCGCAGCGGCCACGGCGAGCGCCATCACGATCTCGACCATCAGCGCACCGGCCTGCGCCCGGCTCCCCCGTTCAGGGCACCGTGTGTGATCAGAGTGCATTGCGCAACCCCTCGTGAACGACGATGGCGGCCGCCAGCACCGGGCTCCAGGGTGGCGCGGGTGCACCGGGCCGGGGATAGACGAGCGGATCCAGCCAGTGCGCGCACGCGCGCGGCAGCGTGTGCCGCACCAGCGTCGCGAGCATCAGCAGCGCGAAGCTGCCGAGCATCAGGGCCGGCAGCGCACGCCATCCCAGCCACGCACCGGCCATGGAAAACAGCAGGGCCTCGGGCAGACTGCTTTCGCCGAGCGCGCCGGAACGCCATCGGGCCTGCGCCACTCCGGCAAGCCAGACGACCAGGAAACCCGCAACGGCTCCGGCCAACCGGTCGCGCGACGGATCTGCGTCGATCCCCTGAGCTGCAGCGCCAGCCAGGCCGGTCAGCACGCCCGCAGCCAGCCAGCGCATGGGAATGCGCGCGGACCACAGCTCCATGGCGACCACGCCCACCAGCAGCACGTGAAAGAAGACCCAGGCGAGCGTCCATGGCACCGCGCCATAGACGCAGACGCACAGCGGCACGGCGGCAAGGCAGAGCGCAGGCGGCAGCAGGCGTTGCGCACTCGCGCGCCGTCGGCACTGCGGGCAGCGCAGCCCACGGCCGATCCACGCAACCGGCATGAGCAAACCCGACAGACCCGCTGCGTGCTGACACAGGCTGCAGCGCGCTGGCACCACCGACAGCGCGTTCGAACGGAGTGCGATGGTCATTGCTCACCCTCCGACAATCATGGCGGCGCCCTGGCGCACCTCGCTGGCAACTGCGGCCGGCAGCGCCACAGTGCCTGTCGGGCAGCGCGCCGTATCGGAGCTATCCACGGCACGCAGGCAGGCGGATTGGCCCACTGTGCCGAGCACATCCGCGAATCCCGCTGGTTGTTCGTAGTCGATCCGCGTGTAGCTGAACAGCCGGCCGTCAACGACCACGTGCTGCCATTCCGCGCGCGTGGTGTAGCCCACCGGAAACACCAGGGCCGCTGCCAGCACCGGGCCAGGGGGACGACCGTTGCGGGTCACCCAGTCCGCCGCGGCCTGATGGGAGACCAGGAAGCTGCTGGCCTCGGCGTCGGCCCGCGCCGTCCGGTCCTGCATTCCGTCAGGCGCGAAAAGCAGCAACTGCAGGGCCCAGGCCAACAAGGCGGCCAGAGAGAAGAACAGCGCGGGCATGGCCGTCGGATCGGGCGATCAGTTCAGCGAGGTGAACACGAGGTCGCCGCCAGCGGCTCCGCAGGCTGCCGTGGCACCGATGAGCGTCGTGGGGAAGTTCACCGCGGTGCCCCCCGCGACGGTCACCGATTGCCAGCTGGTACCGGCCTGCTGCGAAATCAGCTGGATGCAGGCTTCCACCGGCACGTCCTCGAAAGTCACCGAGAAGCGGTCGCCCAGCCCCATGACCGTCACGGGCCGGCCGTACGAATGGATGATGTCGGTCGTGTTGCCCGGCCGTGTCCAGTTGTCGGGGATGCGCCGGGAGCGGATAAGCGCGGTGTTCATGTTGTCATTGCCGAAGCCGACCTCGCCCATCGTGGCGGCGATGGTCCCGGCGCGCAGCGACGCCAGGCCACGCAGCAACTCGCCTGACTTGGCCGAGGCATCGGCCTGGCTGACCAGCGCCAGCGCGCCGATGATGATGATGGCGATGATGGCCAGAGCGGCGATCAGCTCGAGCAGCGTGACGCCGCGTTGCCGAAGGCGGCGCAGGAACATGCGGGAGGAACGGGCGGGATGGTTGGAATTCATGATCGATCCTTGGGTTGCAGGGAGAAAAGGAAGGCGGGGTCAGGCCCCCGTCCAGGGGAGAGATGAGTTGGCGGCGGTGATGGCTCCCGAGAGGATCCGGCCCATCTGCAGGTTCATGGCGATCAGCCCGCCCGTCGTCCATGCGACCGCGCCCGCCACCAGCAGGAAGGCGACGTTGCGCATCAGCACGCTCTGCATCTGGATGCGGGAGAGCGCGCCTTCGAGAAGATCCGTCGCCAGGGTCGCCATCGCCTCGTTCATGCCCTTGAGGCGTGAGTAGACGAGGATGTCGGCGATGACCTCACGGTCCGGGAACTCGGTGCGCGCGGCCTGCAGCGCGACGCCCAGAGAGAGCCCGCGGCGGATACCGGCCAGGCAGCGGTCGGTGCGGTTGCGCGCCCACCTTCCATCCTGGCGGCGCCGAAGTGCGATCAATGCGTCTTCGACCCGCTCGCCCACGCTCATCAGCGCCGACAAGGCCAGCATCCACGAGGTGCCGCGCATCACGCGGTAGATGCCGTAAGGCGCGCTGCGGTCGAGCCGCACTCGCAGTGCGCCGTCCCAGCGAGGCAGGCTCCAGAAAAACAGGGCCACCACGCCCAGCACCGACAGGATCCACAGCCAGACCCAGCTGCGCGTGGCTTCTGCCAGCCACACCAGCGACGCGGCCACGCCGTCGAAACGCCCGCCGCGCAACTGGACCACTTCCTGGTAGACCGGGATGATCTTCCAGGCATAGAAGATCAGCAGCGCGAACAGCAGCACGAGCAGAACCGACGGATAGGCGACGGCCCCCAGCACGGCGCTTCGGATGCGCCTGCGGGCGGTGAGGATCAGCTCGAGCCGTCCGAATGCGGCCACCATGTCGCCATGCTGCTCCCCCGCGTGGATCAGCAGCTCTTCGTCGGGCGTGACCCAGCCGCGGATGGACGACGACAGCGTCGAGCCATTGCCGATCGACGCGATCCAGTGGCCCAGCGCCAGCACCTCGTGATGCCCGGTGCCCGCGGTCTGCTGGCGGCGGCTGCGCAACTCGTCCAGGGCGCGCAGGATGGGCACGCCGTTGGCGAGCAGGCTGGCCAGCTTGCGCCACAGGCGCAGCCGGCTCTGCAGGTCGAGGCGGAACGAGCCGCGGGCCAGAGCGAGCGTCAGTTCCATGTGACCTGCTCCTCGGCGTCGAATGGGTCGATCGATCCGTCGGCGATCTTGGCGCGCGCATGGTCCGCCAGGGTCAGGCCGCCTTGGGCGCGCCAGACGGCGAGCGCGCTTTCGCGATCTCCTTCGCGGAGGCGGGCCATGAACGGTGCAGAGGTCTCGATGATCTCGGCAAGGACCGTGCGGGAGCGGTAGCCCGAGCCATCGCAGTGCACGCAGCCGCCACCATGCACGCGGGCCCGCACGGTGAGCGGGCCCAGGTGCGCCGCCATGCGCCGGAAGTCCTCGTCCCTCGCCCCGCCCCATGCCCGCTGCGCGGCGCCTTCGAACCCTGTGCTGCAATGGGGACACAGCGCCTTCACGAGACGCTGGGCCACCAGGCCAGCCACCACGGAAGGGTTGGCCAGGCGCTCCATCGGCACGCCCATGTCGACGAGCCGGTCGACGATGTCGATGGCGTAGTTCGCATGGAGCGTCGTCCACACCTGATGGCCCGTCATGGCCGCCGCGATGGCGAGCCGGGCCGAGGGCCCGTCGCGCATCTCGCCGATCATCATGATGTCCGGGTCCAGCCGCATGGCGGCGCGGATGGCTTGCTGGAACGCCAGCGCGCGTCCCTCCTCCGTCCCGCCGTTCACCACGGGCGTCTGTACCGCACCCGTGATCGGATACTCCGGCGGATCTTCCACGGTGATTACGTGGCGGCGGCCGGCGGTGTGCTGCATCACCTCGACCAGCGCGCACTGCAGCGTGGTGCTCTTGCCGGCACCCGTCGGTCCCGAGTTCACGATGATGCCGGTGGTACGGCGCCGCAGGCGGGCGAAGCTCTCGAGCTGCGCCGCAGAGAATCCCAGCGTGTTGAGGTCGGCACCGTGCTGGCTCGACTTGTAGAGCATGCGCAGCACCATCACGTGGCCGCCGACCTGCGCTGTGGTCGCGACCCGCAGGCCCGACACGTTCCCCGGCAGGACCTTCGGGTTGGAAATCCTGCCATCCTGAGGGTGGCTCGGCACGAAGGTGGCGTCGGACTGGTCGGTCAGTGCCTGGTAGATCGCAGAGCACAGCGCCGTGCCGAACGCGGCCGACTGCTCCTCCACGACGGCCAGGTCGCCCAGCACACGCATCAGTATCTGGGTGTTGGCGCCTTCGGTCACCCGGATGTGGATGTCCGATGCACCACGCTGCGCGGCCCGCCTGAACAGCTGGATGGCATGCGACTGCATGGCACTGGCATTGAAGGCGGCAGTGCCGGTAGACGCCGGCGTGGTGGCGCGCGAGGACTGATAGGCCTGCTGGATCGTCGCCAGTTCGACGTATACCGGCCGGACCGTCCGTCCCACGCGTTCGAGCCGGGCGGCATAGGCGGTCAGCCGAGGCTCACTGCGGTGCGACCGCGACACCAGCAGCCGGCCATCGGCCAGATAGCAGGCGAGCAGTCGCAACTCTGCCGGGAGCACGAATGGCCCGCCTTCCCCCGACAGCACGTTGGCGCCGCGGGCGAGACCGTCGTCGCCGACCGCGTGCGCGGCGGGCAGCGCCTGCGGCTCGGGCGGGGCGCCGGCCTCGAGCACGGCACCTCGCGGCACCTCCAGCGGCATCCTCAGAACGGCGGCGGCACTCATGGCTGGCGCTTCCGCACGGCAGTGGCCTGGGCCGGCGCGATGTAGGTCGCCTCGCGCATCGAGCCGTCGTCGAGCAGCGTCAGTTGCGTGCCGCTGCGGGCCCGGGGCAGCAGGACCACCTCGGTCAGGTGGACGGACTGCACGCTCCAGGCACCCACGACGGCGCCGGCACGGACCGAGCGCACGGAGCCATCCCCCATTTCTAGGGTGGCGACGCGTTGCTGGGGCGAGCCCGTCACACCGAGCAGCCGCATCCCTCGGCGCGGCGCGGTCATCATGGATTCGAGGTCGGCCGCACCCGCCTTGCCGGCCAGCGAAGCAGCGGGGAGCGACAGCGGCACGGCCGGGCCGGGCGTTGCCTGCTGGACCCTCGCGAGTTCGGCCGTGGCCTTGGCCAACCCGGCCTGTGCTTCGACGACAGCCTGCTGCTGTCGCAGCCGCGCGATCATGGCGGCGGCCTGCCCCAGCTGGTCGGCATTGTCGGTGGCGGGCAGCGCCGCCGGCGCAGTGGCCATAGGTGCAGCCGCGATGGCGGCCGCTGCCGTTGCGGGAGGGCTGTTCGCAGGAACCTGGGCGCTGGCCCAGGCCGCCGCACCGGCCAGGCCGGCAAGGAGGGCCGCGCGGACGCGTTGCAGCGCGGGCGCAGAACCGCCGCGCGCATCGGCAGGGATAGCCGGGCGCGTGATCCTTGGGAGGCGTTCAATCCTGTACATAGTGCGTCGCTTTCACAGTCCAGACGGTCTTGCCGTCCGTGGGGTTGTCGAATTCGATGGCTCCCAGCACGCTGCCCGGCAGCGCCAGCGAGCGCAGCAGGGCGGCTGGCGGCATGTCGCCGCTGAGCGACCAGCCAATGCCACCGGCGGCTTCAGGCGAAAATTGCGGGCGCTGCTCGCGCCACTGCTCGGCCCACCGGCTGGCCGCGCCCTGCCAATCGGCCCGGCGCATCAATTCGTTAGGCGCGACCGGCAACATCGGTTCGGCGGGGGCCTGCAGCTTCACCTGGAGCGATGCCTGAGCCGGCTCTCTGGCATGCGGAGCCAGCCGTGCCTGCGGCTGCAGGCGCTGCAGGTGCTCGAACAGCGCGCCGGGGCTGCGGGTCCACTCCACTTTCAGGCTCGCTGTCGCCGGATGGCAGACGATGCGGCTGACGTTCCAGCCTGCGAGATTCATGGCATGGCTGGCGACCGCGCGGGCACAGACCGGAGCCCAGCGACCGAAATCCGGCTTTTCCAGCCAGGGACGCTTCGCGGTGAATGTCTGCTGTTCGAGCGCGGCATCCGCCTGCCGCGCCTCCAGGCGCTGCGAACCAGTGCGCCAGACGGCATAACCGACGGCCGCCTCGGCCAGCAGCACGGCAACGCAAAGCATCGCGGCAAGGCTGGTGCCCTCGCCTCCCGATGCGCGCCGTTGCACGGCACGCAGGCGGGGTTCGGCAGCCCCGCCGAAACTGCGGCCCGTGGGCAGCATCGCGCTACGCTCGCGCTGCACGGCCCCTGCGATGTTCCATTCGGGAGGCGCGACGATGAGTTGCCATTCCACGGCTGCGGCCATGTGCTGCTGCATCCGCTCACGCACGTCTTCAGCCGGGCCGGCCAGGTCGCCGTCGAACTGGATCAGTTCCTGGTTCTGTGCGACGTAGCACCACTGCCCGCGTACGTCGGTCGGTAGCGCCACCAGGAAATTTCGCAGGCCTTCGGCGGTCAGACGGTCGGCCACGGCGGCGGCGATCGACACGGCGCCGCGCTGAGCGGCGGTTTCCGCGTCGAGCAGACCGACCTGCGCCGGCGGGTGTCCGCGCGTGACGTAGAACGCGGCGTTCTGCTCGGCCAGGATGTCGTCGAGCTCGGCCGCCCGGCCGCTGCCGTCCAGCGGGTACCAGAACAGGCCGGCGCAATAGCTCCTGCCTTCGATCTGGACCAATCCGAAGTTGCTGCTCATGGCGTGAGTTCCCCGGCTCACAGCAGCGTCGGCTGCACCACGATGACCACCGCCGTGCGGTCGGACTTGCCCTCCTGCATCCCGCCGAACAGCACGTTGCGCGGATCGCCCACGCCTTGCTGTTGCGTCTTGGCATTCATCTGCTCGAAACCGCTCATCACCAGCATCTCGCCGGAATTGATGGCCACCCGCTGGATGAAGCTGCGCAGATTCACATTGGGCAGCTGGATCCTGGAGCCGTTGGACTCGATCGAGGTGATCTCGTTGAGATCCGAAAGCGTCATCGCGTACTGCAACAGGATCCGGCCGTCGTCGAGGACGTGCGGCACGAAGCTCATGTCCAGACCGGCTGTCACCTGCCCCGGCGTCAGCGTGGTGGACGAGCCGGCGTTCGGTACCTGCGAGACGCTGACGGAAGCCAGATAGGTCTGCTGCTTGCCCACCTGCAGCGGCACCGGCTGGTTGTTGAGCGTGACCAGCGTGGTGCTGATCTGCTCGCTCACGCGGCCCAGCGACGAAAGCGCCTTGAGCACCACCTCGCTGCCGGCGAAATGTCGCGAGGCGCCAGTGTTGCCCGGCGGGCTGATCACCTGCAGCCCGAGGTTCGTGGCATTGGCGCCGATCATCCCTGCCCTGTTGCTGATCGTCATGCCGACGCCCTGGAACTGCTTGAACATGAGGTCCCAGTCGAGCCCGTAAGCTTCGCCGCTGCTCAGGGTGACGCTGTACACCTTCACGTTGAGCGCCACTTGCCGGCTCATGGCGGCGTTGGTCGACCGGACGAACTCGGCCACCTGTTCCATGGCCGAGCGGCGATCGACGACGGTCAACGTTCCCAGCGCAGGACTGACGATGAGACGTCCCTCCTCGCTCAGCATCGACTTCACCGTGCTTTCCACGGCGGCCCAAGGCGACAGGTTCTCGAATGAAATCGTCGCGGTCTGTCCTGTCGCCGTCGACTTTCCGCTCCCGCCTTGCGAATTGCCGCCACCGGATTCACTGGCCTGGGATTGCTTGGACGAGATCGTGCTGCTTCCCGAAGTAGCGCCGGCCAGGGCCGACAACCGGAACGTGCGCGACTGCAGGCGCCGTATCACCACGCCTCCTCCCTCCTCATTCCAGAACAGGTCGAAGCGCCGCGCCACGGTGTCGAGCAGGCCCCGTACCGTTCCTTCATAGGCGATGCGCACCGGCGTGGCGGCCGGTGAACTCTCGCCAGCCGGAAGGTGCCCGGGCCCACCGGGCAGCGGCGGCAGCGGTCCGTTCGAGGACGGCTGGATCTTGTTGCTCGAAGCAGGCCGCGCCGATGCAGCGGCGCGAAGCTCTGCCGCGTCCGGGTTCACCTCGATGCGAAGACCCGTTTCGGCCTCCAGCCGCGCGGCGAAATCGCGCAGGCTGCCGATGGCCTGGTTGAAGGTGATCATGCGGGCCAGTTCGGGTGCGCTTGCCGGACTGACGGCTTCGGCTGACAGGGCCAGAAGAGGCTGCTGTGAGCGTTCGAGACGGTCATCCGGTTGCTGCGTGCCCGCCTTGGGCAGCAGTTCCTCCGAGCGCCCGATCACTCCGTCCGTGATGGCATTGAACTGGTCGAGCCGCAAACCCGAACAACCCGGCAGCAGCAGCACTGGCGCCAGCGCTGCCGGAGCGAGGCGCCGACGGAAGGAAGACACGAGGTTGGAATCGAGCGTCATGGGCTTCTCCAGCGTGGACGGGACGGGTCTGGAGTCCAGGCCGTGTTCGGGATCGGAAAGAGACATGCGTGACAAATCCTCTTCAGGGGAGGCGGACGATGCGCGCAGCTCGCACTGCGCCCTCCGTATCCGTCTGCAACTGCAGGCGCAGCCGCACACCGACGATGCGGGCGCTGTCGACAAGCAACAGGCCGAGCGACTCCATGGATTGCGGTTGCACGCGCGCGTCGGCCGACGCCTTGACGTCGGCGCCGACCCATGTGGCAGGGATGCCGATGGCTTCGCCGTAAGCTGTCCACGCGGAGCGCACGCCGGCCCCAGCCCTCAATTCGAAGACGGAAGGAGCGGTCACTGGAGCCGGGGAACCGGCCGCAACGGCATCAGTGATCGCACTCACGCGGGGCTCTTCCGCATCCGGCGGCGTCGGGGCCGGTGATGTCAAGGCCGGTGATGTCAAGGCCGGTGATGTCGAGGCCGGTGATGTCGAGGCCGGTGATGTCGAGGCCGGTGATGTCGAGGCCGGTGGCGGAGCGTCCGGCGACACCGCGTGCGCGGATCGACCCACGGGTGAGTCCATTGCGGCAGTGCCTGCCGCTGCAGTCACCCCCGCTACATCCGTCGATACGGCCTCCCCCGTGGCCATGGGCCGGACTGCACCCATGGCGGACGGCTCCCTCTCCGCTGGCGTCGCCTGCCGGGCAACGGCCGGATGGCATGCAAAGGGGCTTGCGGGCTGCACGGCGCCCTGTGGCATCCAGTCGTTGGCCTGCAGGGTCTGCTTCACTGCCGCCTGGAAGACGGAGTCGGTAGGACGCCCCGGGCTGAGCATTGCCTCGGCGATCAGTTTCCATGACGACGCCTCCATGGCGTCACGCGGAAACCCGGTGCCCTGGCCGTCCAGCATCGCCAGCAGGCGCGCAGCGCGCGGCTCACCGGCGCGGGCTGCGCGTTGCGTCAGGTCGTGCGCCTGCTCGAAGCGGCCTTCCGCAAAACGCAGTCGGGCCACTGCAAGGTCTCCCCGGGGATGTTCCATGGATTGCAGGCGCGCGGCGATGGCGCGCGCACTGCGGATGTCCTGCCTGCCCATCGCGGTCTCCAGCAGCCATGCGCCCGCTTCGGGCAAGGCTGCTTCGCTCCAGGCCGACTCGATCGCGCGACGAGCCCGGGACGGTTGCGCATCGCCGCCCTCGCCGCGCGCCAGCATCAGGCCGAGATTGAAACGGGCCGCCGGCAGGCTGGTGGCGCCGAGCTCGAAGAAATCCCTCGCACGCGCTGGCGCGCCTCCCAGCAGTTGCAGGCATCCCAGCAGGTTGAGTTCGCCAGTGCGTCCTGGGTCAGTCGACGCGGTGTTTTCTGATTCCCCTGCCCACGAGGCCGTGGCGCTGATGCCCAGCGCGGCGATCAGGAGAGCAATGGTGCGCCGCGCCAGCACGTGTCTGCATGCTGCCCGGCGTCCTGGTGTGACATCTGCGACTGTTTGTGTACCCATGCCGCAAGACTAGGTTTGCGGAGAGCGGTGTCAGAACGCGGACCCGAAGCATCGTCCTGGCACGCGAAGGCGCAATGAATGGGTGCGAAGCCATGCGAAGCCCGCTCGTCCTGCGCGGGACAAACGGGCGGCGGTTCGTCGTGGGGCGCACCATCGCACCCCACAGCAGCGCGTCAGCGCCCCGAAATGCGGCGGCCGACGACAACCCCGCCAAGCACCACTGCCCCGGCCACGATGCCGATCACGCCATTGGCCAGCGCCTGCACCAGCATGCCGCCCAAGCCTTCGACGGCATGCGCGAGCGGCGCGATGCCGTGCACCAGGATGCCGCCGCCCACCAGGAACATCGCCGCTGTGCCCACCACCGACAGCGCCTTCATGAGCCAGGGCGCCGCGGCCAGGATCCCTCGGCCCACGGCCTGCGAGGCCGCCCCCGGCCTCCCGCTGAGCCAAAGCCCCGCATCGTCGAGCTTCACGATGCCGGCCACCAGGCCGTAAACGCCGATCGTCATCGCCAGCGCGATTCCCGACAACACGGCCACCTGCAGGCCGAAGGCCTCGCCCTGCACCACGCCCAGCGTGATGGCGATGATCTCGGCCGACAGGATGAAGTCGGTGCGGATGGCGCCGCGGACTTTGTCCTTCTCCATCGCCACCAGCGCCTCGGGCGTGGGAGCCTGCTCGAGTTTGCGCATGTGCTCGGCGCGGCTGGCCGCATCGTCTTCATGGCGGTGCAGGAAGCGGTGCGCCAGCTTCTCGAAGCCCTCGTAGCACAGGAAAGCGCCGCCCAGCATGAGCAGTGGTGTCACTGCCCACGGCGCGAAGCGGCTGATGGCCAGCGCCGCCGGCACCAGGATGGCCTTGTTGAGCAGCGAACCCTTGAACACCGCCCAGACGACAGGCAACTCGCGCTCGGCCCGCACGCCGGTGACCTGCTGCGCATTGAGCGCGAGATCGTCGCCCAGCACGCCAGCCGTCTTGCGGGCCGCCACCTTGGTCATGATCGACACGTCGTCGAGCACGGTGGCGATATCGTCGAGTAGCGCAAGAAGGCTGGCAGCGGCCATGGCAGGTCAGGTTGAAGTCAGGAAGCGCCCATCCTAGCCGCTGGCCATGCGCCCGCGCGTGACAGCGGGAAACAAAACGCCCCGGCGATGTGCCGGGGGCGATGCAGCGAGGGCGCCGTTCAGCCGACCCAGCGGCGCGCATTGCGCCACAGGCGCATCCACGGGCTGAAGTCGCCGGTCTGGCCCGGCGTCCAGCTCATCTGCACGTTGCGGAACACGCGCTCGGGATGCGGCATCAGTGCGGTGAAGCGGCCGTCGGCCGTCGTCACGGCGGTCAGGCCGTCGGGACTGCCGTTGGGGTTGAACGGATAGGCGTCGGTGGCCTGGCCGTGGTGATCCACGAAACGCATGGCGCCGATCACGCGCTCTGCATCACCGCGACGCGCGAAGTTCGCATAGCCTTCGCCGTGCGCCACGGCAATCGGCAGGCGGCTGCCCGCCATGCCCTGGAAGAACAGGCTGGGCGACTCGAGCACCTCGACCATCGACAGCCGGGCCTCGAAGCGTTCGCTCTGGTTGGTCGTGAAGCGGGGCCAGTCCTGGGCGCCGGGGATGATGTCGGCCAGCTCCGCGAACATCTGGCAGCCGTTGCACACGCCCAGTCCGAAGGTGTCGGTGCGGGCGAAGAACGTCTTGAACTGCTCGGACAAGCGGTCGTTGAAGGTGATGCTGCGCGCCCAGCCCACGCCGGCGCCCAGCGTGTCGCCGTAGCTGAAGCCACCGCAGGCGACCACGCCGCGGAAGTCGGCCAGGTCGGCACGGCCCGATTGCAGGTCGGTCATGTGGACGTCCCAGGCTTCGAAACCGGCTTCGCCAAAGGCCCAGGCCATCTCGACGTGCGAGTTGACGCCCTGCTCGCGCAGGATGGCCACGCGCGGCTTCGCCAGGTTGAGGAACGGCGCGGCCACGTCGTCCTGCGGATCGAAGGTGAGCGACACGTGCGCACCCGGATCGGTAGGCTCGCCGGCGGCGGCATGCTCCGCGTCGGCGCAGGCGGGGTTGTCGCGCTCGCGCGCGATCTTCCACGACACGCTGTCCCACACCTGGTGCAGATCGGCCAGGCTGGCACTGAACACCGCCTTGGTGTCGCGCCAGACCTGGACCTGCGCGCTCGCCGTGGCGTCGGCCGCCGCGCTGCCCGGCTTGGGCCAGGCCGCGCTCTGTACCTTGCCCACGAAATGGCTGTAGCGCGACAGGCCGAATTCGCGCAGCACCTGCATGACGTCGTTGCGCTCGCCGGTGCGCACTTGCAGCAGCACGCCCAGCTCTTCCGAGAACAGTGCGCGCAGGGTGAGCTCTTCACGGCGGGCGCTGACCTGCTGCGCCCAGTTCTTGGCATCGCCATACTCGGCGCGGCTGTCGCTGATGCCGTCGCCTTCGGTGACCAGCATGTCCACGTTGAGCGCCACGCCCACGTGGCCCGCGAAGGCCATCTCGCAGGCCGCGGCGAACAGGCCGCCGTCGCTGCGGTCGTGGTAGGCCAGGATGCGGCCCTGTGCGCGCAGTGCGTTCACGGCATCGACCAGGCGCACCAGATCGTCCGCGTCGGCCAGGTCGGGCACGTCGTCGGCCACGCCTTCCTGCCCCAGCACCTGGGTGAGCACCGAGCCCGCGAGCCGGTTGCGGCCGCGGCCCAGATCGACCAGCACCAGCGTGGTGTCGGTTTCGGTGGCGTCGAGCTGCGGCGTCAGCGTGCCACGCACGTCGGCCAGCGTGGCGAAGGCGCTCACGATCAGGCTGACGGGCGAGGTGACCTTCTTCGTGGCGGCAGCCCCGTCTTTCCCACCACCGGCGGGGTCTTTCCACACAGTGCGCATCGACAGGCTGTCCTTGCCCACGGGCACCGAGATGCCCAGCGCCGGGCACAGTTCCATGCCGACGGCGCGCACGGTTTCGTACAGCGCGGCGTCTTCGCCGGCCTCGCCGCAGGCGGCCATCCAGTTGGCCGAGAGCTTGACGCGGGCCAGCTCGATGGGAGCGGCCAGCAAATTGGTGATGGCTTCCGCGACCGCCATGCGGCCCGAGGCGGGCGCGTTCCAGGCGGCCAGCGGCGTGCGCTCGCCCATGCTCATGGCCTCGCCCGCAAAGCCCGCATGGTCGGCCAGCGTGACGGCGCAGTCGGCCACGGGCACCTGCCAGGGGCCGACCATCTGGTCGCGGTGCGAGAGGCCACCCACCGTGCGGTCGCCGATGGTGACGAGGAAGCGCTTGGATGCCACGGTCGGATGGCTCAGCACGCCGATGGCGGCCTGTTGCAGGTCGACGCCCGTGAGGTCCAGCGGCTGGAACTCGCGCGTCACCGTCGTCACGTCGCGGTGCATGCGCGGCGGTTTGCCGAGCAGCACGTCCATCGGCATGTCCACCGGATGAACTGGGGCGCCAACGCTTCGCGCGTCTGCTGCCAGGACGAGCTGCCGCTCGTCCGTCGCCACCCCGACCACCGCGAAGGGGCAGCGCTCGCGCTCGCAGAAGGCGCGGAACTGGTCGAGCGACTCGGGCGCGATGGCCAGCACGTAGCGCTCCTGGCTTTCGTTGCACCAGATTTCCTTGGGCGCCAGGCCCGATTCCTCGAGCGGCACGGCGCCCAGTTCGAAGCGCGCGCCACGGCCGGCGTCGTTCGTCAATTCGGGGAAGGCGTTCGAGAGGCCGCCCGCACCGACGTCGTGGATGGCCAGGATGGGGTTGGCCGCGCCCTGCGCCCAGCAGTGGTTGATGACCTCCTGCGCGCGGCGCTCGATCTCGGGGTTGCCGCGCTGGACCGAGTCGAAGTCCAGTTCGGCCGCGTTGGCACCGGTGGCCATGGAACTGGCAGCGCCGCCGCCCATGCCGATGCGCATGCCCGGGCCGCCCAGCTGGATCAGCAGGCTGCCGGCCGGGAATTCGATCTTCTTCGTCTGGCCTGAATCGATCTGGCCCAGGCCGCCCGCGATCATGATGGGCTTGTGGTAGCCGCGCTCGACGCCGCCCACGCGCTGCTCGTACTCGCGGAAGTAGCCCAGCAAGTTGGGCCGGCCGAACTCGTTGTTGAAGGCGGCACCGCCCAGCGGGCCCTCGGTCATGATGGCCAGCGGGCTGGCAATGTGGGCCGGGCGGCCGATGCTGGCGCCCGCGTCGGGCCACAGCTTCGACACGGTGAAGCCGGTCAGGCCCGCCTTCGGGCGCGAGCCGCGGCCGGTGGCGCCCTCGTCGCGGATCTCGCCGCCTGCCCCCGTGGAGGCGCCCGGGAACGGGGAAATGGCGGTCGGGTGGTTGTGCGTTTCCACCTTCATGAGCACGTGGTGCACAGCATCCTGGCGCTCGTAGGCGGCCGCCGCCGTGCCCTGCGGCGCCAGCAGGCGGCGCACCGCGCTGCCTTCCATCACCGAGGCGTTGTCGGAATACGCCACTACCGTGTGCCGGGGGCTGGTCTGGTGCGTGTGGCGGATCATGCCGAACATGCTCTTGTCCTGCGCCACGCCGTCGATGGTGAAACTGGCATTGAAGATCTTGTGGCGGCAGTGCTCGCTGTTGGCCTGCGCGAACATCATCAGCTCGACGTCGGTCGGGTTGCGGCCCAGGCCGGTGAAGGCGTCGACCAGGTACTCGATCTCGTCGTCGGCCAGCGCCAGGCCGAAGCGCTGGTTGGCCGACTCCAGCTCTGCCCGGCCGCCGCGGAGCACGTCCACGTGTTCCATGGGTGCGGCGTCCAGTTCAGTGAAGAGGCGCGCAGCGTCTTCGTGGCTGGCCACCACGCTCTCGGTCATGCGGTCGTGCAGCAGCGCAGCCACTTCGGCCATCTGCGCGGCGGTCGGCTCGGGCTTGGAGAGCAGCGCGCCGCGCAGCACCAGACGGTACTCGGTCACGCGCTCGACGCGGCGCACGGCCAGGCCGCAGTTGCGCGCGATGTCGCTCGCCTTGGAGGCCCACGGCGACACCGTACCCAGGCGTGGCGTGACGACGATCAGGGGGCCGGTGGCCGCGCCCTCGTACGGATCGCCGTAGGTGAGCAACGCCGCCAGGCGATCGCGCGCAGTGGCGTCGGGCGGCGTGTCGGTGGCCACCAGGTGCACGTGGCGGGCAGTGAGCCCGGCAATCCGTTCGTGGATGGCCTGCAGGCGCGGCAGGAGCTGGCGGACACGGAAATCGCTGAGGGCATTGCCGCCCTCGAAGAAGGTGATGTGCTGGGTCACGGAGGTGGCCTAAGGGGAGGATGGCGACGCCGCTGACTGGGGCCTCGCCGAAGGCGGAATTCTATCGTGGCGCGCCCGCCCTCCCGCCCGCGACGCAAAGCCGCGCCCCCGCGAGGGGCGGCCCCGGGTGGGATAATTGCGCCCCATGAGCATCACGATCAAGAGCGCCGCCGACATCGAAGGCATGCGCACCGCCTGCCGCCTCGCCTCCGAGGTGCTGGACTACCTCACGCCGCACATCCAGGCTGGCGTCACCACGAAGGAAATCGACCGGCTCGCCCACGAGTACATGGTCAACGTGCAGGGCACGAAGTCGGCCACGCTGGGCTACCAGCCCCAGGGCTATCCGCCCTATCCGGCTTCGCTGTGCACGTCGCTCAACCATGTCGTCTGCCACGGCATCCCGAACGAGAAGCCGCTCAAGAAGGGCGACATCATGAACGTGGACGTCACCGTCATCACGCCCGAGGGCTGGTACGGCGACAACTCCCGCATGTACATCATCGGCGACGCCTCCATCCAGGCCAGGCGGCTGTGCCAGGTGACCTTCGACGCGATGTGGATCGGCATCGAGCAGGTGCGCCCCGGCGCGCGGCTGGGCGATGTGGGCCATGCGATCCAGAAATTCGCCGAGGCCGCCGGCTATTCGGTGGTGCGCGAGTTCTGCGGCCATGGCATCGGCAAGCGCTTCCACGAAGATCCGCAGGTGTTGCACTACGGCCGCCCCGGCACCATGGAAGAGCTGGTGCCCGGCATGACCTTCACCATCGAGCCCATGATCAACGCAGGCAAGCGCGACATCAAGGAGTTCGGCAACGACGGCTGGACCATCGTCACGCGCGACCGAAGCCTGTCGGCGCAGTGGGAACACACGGTGCTGGTCACCGACACCGGCTACGAGGTGCTCACGCTGTCGGCCGGCAGCCCGCCCAAGCCGGCCTTCGTCAAGGGCTCCTGAAGCCGCGGCGGACGATCGAGGCAGACACGGCATGACGTCCTCCGACATCCAGGCCCTGCGCGACGGCTATCGTGCCCGCAAGGCCGAGCTGTTCGAAGCCATCCGCGGCAGTGGCCAGTCCACGCGCGGCGTGCGCCGCACGCTGCAGCAGCTGGCGCATTCGGCCGACGATGTGCTGCGCGAGCTCTGGACCCGCTGCGGTCTGGGGGCGCCGTTCGCGCTGGTCGCCGTGGGCGGCTTCGGGCGCGGCGAGCTGTTCCCGCATTCCGACGTCGACGTGCTGGTGCTGCTGCCCGACGGACAGTCACCCGATGCCGACCCGGCGCTCAAGGCGCGCATCGAAAGCTTCATCGGCGCATGCTGGGACGCGGGCCTGGAGATCGGCTCCAGCGTGCGCACGCTGGGCGATTGCCTGTCCGAGTCCGCCAAGGACGTCACGGTGCAGACCTCGCTACTGGAGGCCCGCCTCGTCACCGGGAACAGCCGCCTGTTCCGCGAGTTCTGCACACGCTTTCGCGAGGCGATGGACCCCCGCGCCTTCCTTGTCGCCAAGACGCTGGAGATGCGCCAGCGCCACACCAAGTTCGAGAACACGCCCTACTCGCTCGAGCCCAACTGCAAGGAAAGCCCGGGCGGCCTGCGGGACCTGCAGGTCATCCTGTGGATCGCGCGCGCGGCCGGCTTCGGCAGCACCTGGGACCAGCTGGCCAAGAGCGGCCTGGCCACGCGCTACGAAGCCGCGCGGCTCAAGCGCAACGAGGCGCTGCTCGGCCTGATCCGCGCCCGCCTGCACCTGATCGCCGGCCGCCGCGAAGACCGCCTGGTGTTCGACCTGCAAACGCCGGTGGCCCAGTCGTTCGGCTGGGAGAACACCCCCGGCCGGCGCGCCAGCGAAGAGCTGATGCGCCGCTACTACTGGACCGCCAAGGCCGTGAGCCAGCTGCACCAGATCCTGTTGCTGAACATCGAGGAACGGCTGTCGCCCGACACCCACGCGACGCGCCCGATCAACGAACGCTTCAGCGAGAAGGCCGGCACGATCGAGGTCAACAGCGACGACCTGTATGTGCGCGAGCCGCACGCCATCCTCGAGACCTTCCTGCTCTACCAGACCACGGTGGGTGTTAAAGGCCTGTCGGCGCGCACGCTGCGCGCCCTGTACGCCGCGCGTGGCGTGATGGGCCAGAAGTTCCGCAACGACCCGGTCAACCGGGCCACGTTCATGGAAATCCTGCGGCAGGACCACGGCATCACGCATGCCGTTCGCCTGATGAACCAGACATCGGTGCTGGGCCGCTACCTGTGGGTGTTCCGCGGCATCGTCGGCCAGATGCAGCACGACCTGTTCCACGTCTACACGGTGGATCAGCACATCCTGATGGTCCTGCGCAACGTGCGGCGTTTCTTCATCGCCGACCACGCGCACGAATACCCGTTCTGCTCGCAGCTGGCCGCCGGCTGGGACAAGCCGTGGATCCTCTACGTGGCCGCGCTGTTCCACGACATCGGCAAGGGCCGCGGTGGTGATCACTCCGAGTTGGGCGCCAAGGACGTGCGCACCTTCTGCCGCCAGCACGGCATCGACGCCGACGACACGAAGCTCATCGAATTCCTGGTGCGCGAGCATCTGGCCATGAGCCGCTCCGCGCAGAAGGAAGACCTGTCCGACCCCGACGTCATCGCCGCGTTCGCGCGCCGTGTTGGCAACGAGCGCTACCTCACCGCGCTGTACCTGCTCACGGTGGCCGACATCCGTGGCACCAGCCCCAAGGTCTGGAATGCCTGGAAGGGCAAGCTGCTCGAAGACCTCTACCGCTACACGCTGCGGGCCTTGGGCGGCCGCGCGCCCGACCCGGGCGCCGAGGTGGAAGCCCGCAAGCGCGAGGCGCTGGTGCTGCTGGCGCTGCATGCGCTACCCCATGAGGCGCACAAGCCGCTGTGGGACACGCTCGACGTGGGCTATTTCATGCGCCACGACGCTGGCGACATCGCCTGGCACGCCAAGCACCTCTCGCGCCACGTGACGAAGAAGCCCCAGCCCGAGGGCGCGCCGGCGAAGGCGATCGTGCGCGCGCGCTTGTCCACGGTGGGCGAAGGCCTGCAGGTGATGGTCTACACGCCCGACCAGCCCGACCTGTTCGCGCGCATCTGCGGCTACTTCGACCAGGCCGGCTTCAGCATCCTCGATGCCAAGGTGCACACGGCCAGCAACGGGCACGCGCTGGACACGTTCCAGGTCGTCACCTCGATGCTGCCCGAGCACTACCGCGAGCTCATCAGCATGGTCGAAATCGACCTGGCCCGCGCCATCGAGGAGCATGGTCCGCTGCCGCCGCCCGGCCGCGGCCGCGTGTCGCGCCGCGTGCGCAGCTTCCCGGTGGCGCCACGCGTGCATCTGTCGCCCGACGAGAAGGCGCAGCGATGGCTGCTGTCGATCTCGGCCAGCGATCGCGCCGGCCTGCTCTACAGCGTGGCCCGCGTACTGGCGCGACACCAGCTCAACCTGCAACTCGCCAAGGTCAGCACGCTGGGCGAAAGGGTGGAGGACACGTTCCTCATCCACGGCCCCGAGCTTCAGCAGAACCGCCGCCAGATCGAGATCGAGACCGAGTTGCTCGAAGCGATTTCCGACTGACATCCATCGCCGGCCCGCAGCGACCGGCCGGTCGGTGGCCGCTCCGCCCGCCGCGTTGTTGCGAACAATTCGCATTGATCTACAATGCGGCCTCCTTCGAACGCCAGCGGAATGCGCCGGCCGTACGGGCGCTCCATGCGGCGCCGGTGCCGGCCCGGCGTCAGCCAGCCATGTCATTCACATCGACACCATGGCCGCTTCTTCCGCATATTCCTCCCGCACCTTCTCTCCCGCCCGCCCGGGCACCGCCGCAGCGCGGCTGCGCCGCTGGTTCGTGCCCGTTGCCTCGGCGCTCGCGTTCTGCGCCCACGCCCACACGCCGTACCTGCTGCCGACCACATTCGATCCGAATCCGGGCGAGACGATCGGTGTCGAAGCCAGCTTCGCAGAGAAATTCTTCATTCCCGAGGTGTTCTTCGGCGCAACGCCGTTCGCCATCACCCAGCCCGACGGCACGTCGCTGCCCTTTGGCGACGTGCGGCAGTTCAAGCTGCGGACCATCGCCGAGCAGAAACTTCCCGCCGCCCGGGGCACCTACCGGCTGAGTACCGGCCCACGCCTGGGGGCGATCTTCCGCAGCTGGGAGCACAACGGCAAGGTGCAGGTGGCGCGCGATCCGAAGCAGCCGATGCCCGAGGGCGCCCGCCTGGTCAGCCATTACCAGTCGCTGTCGGTGTCCGAGGCCTATGTGACCGTCGGCGCCCCGACGCGGGAGGCCACGAAGCCGAGCTGCCGTGGCCTGGAAATCGTTCCGGCAACGCATCCGAGCGACGTGGTGAGCGGCGAGAAGTTCGATTTCACCGTGACCTTCGACGGCATGCCGCTGGCCGACCAGAAGGTAGATGTCTACCGCTCGGCCATGGACCTGACGAACGAACACAGCGCGGACAGCGTGAAGACCGACGCCCAGGGCAATGTCTCGTACACACCGGCCCGGCCGGGCATCTACCTTGCGCTGATCCGCCATCGGGCCAAGGCGCCGGCGGGCGCGGCGGCCCCTGACTATGGCTACAACTACACGCTCACCTTCCGCGTGCAGGCGCCCTGAAGGGCCCGCCGGCGGGCGGTCTCAGTCGTCGTCTGCCGCATCCAGTCCGGGGAACAGCACCTCGGTGAACCCGAAGCGCGTGAAGTCGCGCACCCGCATCGGGTAGAGCGTGCCGATGAGGTGGTCGCATTCGTGCTGCACCACCCGCGCATGGAAGCCCTCGGCCACGCGGTCGATGGGCGCACCCGAGGGATCGACGCCGGTGTAGCGGATGCGCGCCCAGCGCGGCACCACGCCGCGCAAGCCAGGCACCGACAGGCAGCCTTCCCAGCCCTCTTCTTCCTCGGACCCGAGCGGGACGATCACCGGATTGAGCAGCACCGTGCGCGGCACGACGGGCGCATCGGGATAGCGCGGATTGGGTACATCGCTGCCGAAGATGACCAGTTGCAGGTCTTCGCCGATCTGCGGCGCTGCCAGGCCCGCGCCGTTGACAGCGCGCATCGTCTCGAACATGTCCGCAATGAGCTGCTCGAGCGCGGGCGTGCCGAATTCGGTGACGGGCTGGGCAATGCGCAGCAAGCGCGGATCGCCCATCTTCAGGATGTCGCGGATGGCCATCCGTCGAGTCTCGCACAGGCAGGCCGGCCTTACAGCCTGTTGCCTGGCTTCACACGGCAGGGGTCAACAGACCTGCGCCACCTGCCGTTGGACGAATAGCCGCGCATCCGCCGGCCGCATCAGACAAGGAGAGCACATGACGACCCCTTCCCGATGGATTGCCTGGGCCGCTGCCGGCGGCGCCGTGGCCCTGCTTTCTGGCTGCGTGGTGGCCCCGATCGGTCCGCCGCCGCCGCGTCCCGTGGCGGTGTATCCGGCGCCAGGGTATGGCTATGGCCCACCGCCCGTGGTCGTGGTGCCGGCGCCCCCGCCCCGGCCCTACCCGTACCGCCGCTGGCGCGATCGCTACTGACAGGTAGCGGCGCAGGGTGCGATCAGGCCGGGGCTTGATCCGCGTCAGGGCACGGCAGCGCGGGCAGCGCGAGACTGCGATGGCGCGGTCGATTCCGGCCGCCGCCTGACCGGAGAGTCTTTCCATGCGCATTCCCTACCTCCCTGCCCGCCCCTTCCAGCAAACGCTCGCGCGTCTGTGCAAGGCCCTCGCCATGGCCGGCACGCTCGCGCTCGCGGCCCATCTGCCGGCGAACGCCGCCACCTGCGACATCGAGATTTCGGGCAACGACGCCATGCAGTTCGACAAGGCCGCCATCGAGGTGAGCAAGAGCTGCAAGCAGTTCACCGTCAAGCTCAGGCATGCGGGCAAGCTGCCCAAGACGGCCATGGGGCATAACTGGGTGCTGTCGAAGACGGCCGACGTACAGGCCGTGGCCAATGACGGCCTCGCCGCCGGCGTGGCCGCGCAGTACGTCAAGGCGGGGGATGCCCGCGTGATCGCGCACACCAAGGTGGTCGGCCCGGGCGAAACCGATTCGGTGAGCTTCGCCACGGCCAAGCTCAAGGACGCCGAGAGCTACACCTTCTTCTGCTCTTTCCCGGGGCACGCGTCCATCATGAAGGGGACGCTCAAGCTGGTGAAGTGAGCAGCGTGGCTCACGAAGACAGCAATGCCAGCATCCCCGCCTCGTCGAGAACGGCGATGCCCAGTTCCTGCGCCTTGGCGAGCTTGCTGCCCGCCTCGTCGCCGGCCACGACGTAGTCGGTCTTCTTGCTCACCGAGCCGGCCACCTTGGCGCCGGCCGCTTCCAGGCGTTCCTTCGCGTCATCGCGCGACAGCGTGGGCAGCGTGCCGGTGAGCACGAAGGTCTTGCCCGCCAGGGGCAATGCAGCGCGCGGCGCCGGGTCGCCTTCAGGCCAGGTCACGCCACAGGCGCGCAACTGCTCGATCACCTCGCGGTTGTGCGGCTGCTGGAAGAAGGTGTGCACGGCCTCGGCAACGATGGGGCCGACGTCGGGCACTTCCAGCAACTGCCCGACCGACGCGTCCATCACGCCGTCGAGCCGGCCGAAGTGCCGCGCCAGATCCTTGGCCGTGGTTTCGCCGACGTGGCGGATGCCCAGGCCGTAGAGGAAACGCGGCAGCGTGGTGGTCTTGGACTGCTCCAGCCCGTCGAGCACGTTCTGCGCGGATTTTTCGGCCATCCGGTCGAGCGCGGCCAGCGCCGTGAGGCCGAGCCGGTACAGGTCGGGCAGCGTCTTCACCACGCCCGCCTCGACCAGCTGGTCGACCAGCTTCTCGCCCAGCCCTTCGATGTCGACGGCGCGGCGCTGTGCGTAATGCAGGATCGCCTGCTTGCGTTGCGCCGCGCAGAACAGCCCGCCCGAGCAGCGGTGGTTGACCTCGCCCTTCTCGCGCACCACGGCGCTGCCGCAGATGGGGCACTGGCGCGGCATGCGGAAATTGGGCACGTAGGGATCGCGCGGCGCCAGCCGCTGGGAGCTGCCCTCGGCGACGGCCTGATCGATGGCGGCCTCGCTGTCCGCGCCCTCGATGCGCGCGGCCCTCACGACGGTCGGCGGAACACGGCCCACCACCTCGGGGATCACGTCGCCGGCGCGGCGGATGATCACGCTGTCGCCCACTCGCAGCTGCTTGCGGCGCAGCTCGAACAGGTTGTGCAGCGTGGCGTTGGACACCGTCGTGCCGCCCACGAACACCGGATCGAGCCGTGCCACGGGCGTGAGCTTGCCGGTGCGGCCCACCTGGACGTCGATCCCCAGCATGCGCGTCACCTGCTCCTGCGCCGGATACTTGTGCGCCACCGCCCAGCGCGGCTCGCGCGAGACGAAGCCCAGCTGGCGCTGCAGCGCCAGCGCATTCACCTTGTAGACCACGCCGTCGATGTCGAACGGCAGGCTGTCGCGCAGCGCGCCGATCTGGCGGTGAAAAGCCACCAGCTCGTCGGGTCCGTTGCAGACCTGCGTGCGATCGGACACCGGCAGGCCCCACGAGCGCAGCGTGAGCAAGGCCTGGTACTGCGTGCCGAAATCGGGCCCGCCCGCCTCCACCGGCGTCACTTCGCCCCAGCCGTAGGCGAAGAACGACAGGGGCCGCTGGCGCGCGATGGCCGAATCGAGCTGGCGCACGGCGCCGGCTGCCGCGTTGCGCGGGTTGACGTAGGTTTTCTCGTTCTTCAGGCCGGCGTCGATCTTCTCGCGCTGGCGTTCGTTGAGGCGGTCGAAATCGGCCCGCTTCATGTAGACCTCGCCGCGCACTTCCAGCACCGGCGGGGCGTCGGCAGGCAATTTCAGCGGAATCTGCCCGATGGTGCGGATGTTGTGCGTGACGTCCTCGCCGATCTCGCCGTCACCGCGCGTGGCGGCCTGCACCAGCACGCCGTTCTCGTAGCGCAGGTTGATGGCCAGGCCGTCGAACTTGAGTTCGGCCACGTACTCGACTGGCGGCGCGTCGTCGGCCAGGCCCAGTTCGCGCCGCACCCGCGCGTCGAAGGCCACCGCGCCACTGGCTTCGATGTCGGTCTCGGTGCGGATGGACAGCATCGGCACGGCATGTCGCACCTTGGCGAACAGGTCGAGCACGGCGCCGCCCACGCGCTGGGTGGGTGAATCGGGCGAAGCGAGGCCGGGGTGATCGGATTCGAGCTGCTGCAGCTCACGGAACAGCCGGTCGTACTCGGCGTCGGGGATCTCGGGCGCGTCCAACGTGTAGTAGCGGTGCGCGTGATGGTGCAGCAGCGCACGCAGCTCGGCCACGCGCCGGGCCGCCCCCGCCGGCGCGGGCGGCAGGTCGAACAGGTCGCCGGTCGTCATCGGATGACCTTCGCCGTGCCGGCGGCGGAGCGATCGCCTTCGGGAAGCCGGGCGGCGCTCATGAGAACAGCCTTCGCGCCAGCGCCGAGCCGGCGGCCAGGTCACGCGAATCCAGCGTGTCGTAGAGCTGCTGCAGATCGGCGCCGATGGCCTCCAGCGTCTGCGTCGGCAGCGGCCGGCCGTTGTCGTCGGTGACCACGGCATCCATGGCGTGGGACAGCGCCTGGGCGGCCTCGCACATGCGCACGAACGGCTGTTCTTCGCGGCGCACGTGGGGCACGTCCAGCGACAGGCTCACCTCGCGGATGGCGGATTGCGCCGGGTCTTCCGCCAGTGCCGCCTGGGTGTCGAACGACAGGCCCAGCAACGGCGGCATGCCGGCCTCGGCCGCCGGCAGCACCATGCGGCCGGGCATGGCACCCGCGACAAAGCCCAGGCGCGCGGCCTGCTGCTGCACGTAGCCGGGGCTCCATGCGCTGCGCGCGGCGCGCAGCGAGAAGCCCAGTTGCGCGTCATGCGAACTGGCGAACTGATCGAGCTCGCGGCCGCGCGCCACCTCGTGCAGCATCTCGGGAAAGTCGGGCGTGCCGCCCACGGCGTCGGCGAAGGCCTGGGCCTTGACCACGTACTCCGAATACTCGATCTCGTTGAGCGAACCGACGCGGTTGGCCAGTTGCACGCCGGCCTGGAACTGCGAGTAACGCTGGCCGGGCACGGGCGGCTCCCACTGGCCGCTGGCTTCGTTGAAGCCCTCGACGTTGAACGGCTTGCTGCCGACGCGGCGCGTGGGCGGCAGAGCCGCCAGCGCGGCGTCGCCCGACACGGGCTGGTCCAGCGCGATCGGCGCGATGACGTCGATCAGCGCGTCCAGGCGCGGCCGGCGATCGGGCGCGGGCACCGGGCCCAGCGCCGACACAAGGGTTTCCGCACGGGTGGGGACCGGTGGAGGCGGCGCCCGACCCGGGCCGCCGTCCTCGCCTGGCGCCGTGTCGGCGAAGTCGGCCACGCCGGGCTCGCCCTCGCCAACGATGGCGCCTGTCACCGTGGGGGCATCCCCCGAGAGGGCCGCGTCGTCCAGCCGCGGCTCGTTGCGCTCGGCGCCGGTGAAGACTTCGTCGTAGCCGCCAGGCGGCATCGTGTCGCCGTTGCCGTGCTGGGCCTGGCGGGGTGCGTGGCGCCGTGCCGTCCAGGCACTGTGCGCAATGATGGCGGCGAGCACGAGACCGCCCAGGATCGCGAGGCCGACGGTGAGGGTCATGCTTGCGCCATGTCGAGAGCCGATTCCATGTCCACCGCCACGATGCGGGAGACGCCCTGTTCCTGCATGGTCACGCCGATCAGCTGTTCGGCCATTTCCATCGCGATCTTGTTGTGGCTGATGAAGAGGAACTGCGTGCCCTTCTTGCTCATCGCGGCCACCAGCCGGGCGTAGCGCTCGGTGTTGGCGTCGTCCAGCGGCGCATCGACCTCGTCGAGCAGGCAGAACGGCGCCGGATTGAGCATGAAGATGGCGAACACCAGCGCGATGGCCGTCAGCGCCTTCTCGCCGCCCGAGAGCAGGTGGATGGTCTGGTTCTTCTTGCCCGGCGGCTGCGCCATCACCTGCACGCCGGAGTCGAGGATTTCCTCGCCGGTCATCACCAGCTTCGCCTGGCCACCGCCGAACAGCTCGGGGAACATGCGGCCGAAATGCTCGTTGACGGTGTTGAAGGTGCCGCCCAGCAACTCGCGCGTCTCGGCGTCGATCTTCTTGATGGCGTCTTCCAGCGTGGTCATGGCATCGATCAGGTCGGCGGACTGCGCGTCGAGGAACTGCTTGCGCTCGCGGGCCGTCGCCAGTTCGTCCAGCGCCGCCAGGTTGACCGCGCCCAGGGCGGCGATTTCGCGGTGGATGCGGTCGATCTCGCCCGACAGGCCGGTGAGCCGCACGTTGCCCTCGGCGACGGACCGGGCCACCGTTTCCAGGTCGGCCTGCGCGTCGGCCAGCAACTGGCTGTACTGCTCCAGGCCCAGCCGGGCGGCCTGCTCCTTGAGCTGGAAGTCGGTGATGCGCTGGCGCAGCGGGTCCAGTTCGCGCTCCAGCTGCAGGCGGCGCTCGTCGCTGGCGCGCAGCTTCATCGTCAGGTCGTCGTATTCGCTGCGGCGCGCGCCCAGCACTTTCTCGCGTTCGCTCTTGAGTTCGAGCGCGTTCTGCAGGCCGGCCTGGGCAGCGGCATCGGTCAGGCGCGCCAGCTCGTCATGCGCGCGCTGTTCTTCGGCGGCCAGTGACGTAGCCTGCTGCGTGGCGGTCTCGATGGCGCGCCCGAGCTCGGCGCGGCGCGCCTCCAGGCTGCGCTGCGAGAAAGTGGCCTCCTGCGCGCGGCGCTCCAGCGTGCGCTGCTGTTCGCGGCATTCGGCCAGACGGCGCTCGGCCTCGATCACGCGGTCACCCAGCTGGGCTTCGCGCTCCTGGCTGTCGGCCAGTTGCATGTCGAGCTCTTCGAAGCGGGCTTCGGCGGTGACGCGGCGCTCCTGCAGGTCATCGAGCAGCGCGTCGATCTCGGCCAGGTCACCCTCGATCTGCTGGCTGCGCGCGCGGGTCTGCTCGGCCAGTTGCGACAGGCGCAGCGTCTCCACCTGCAGCTCGTGCGCGCGACCCTGCGTTTCGGCGGCTTCGCGCCGCGTGGAGACGAGGCGCTGCGAGGCGTCCGAGTAGGCAGCCTCGGCCCGCACCAGCGCCGAGCGCGACTCCTCGGCGATCAGGACCTGGGCGCGCAGCTGCTTCTCGAGGTTCTCGATCTCCTGGGCGCGTGCCAGCATGCCGGCCTGCTCGGAATCGGGCGCGTAGAAGCTCACGCTGTGCGCGCTGACCGCGTGGCCGCTCTTCACGTAGATGATTTCGCCAGCTGCCAGCCGCTCGCGCGCGGCCAGGGCCTCCTCGAAGCTGGCGGCGGTGTAGCAGCCGGTGAGCCAGCCCGACAGCAGCGCTTTCTGGCCGGCGTCGTTCAGGCGCAGCAGATCCGACAGGCGCGGCAGCGCGGCCGAGGGCTCGGGCGTCGCCGCCTGGGGCGGGCTGTAGAACGCCAGCTTGGCAGGCGGCGCGTCGTTGCCGAAGGCGCGCACCATGTCCAGGCGCCCCACCTCCAACGCGTTCAGGCGCTCGCGCAGCGCGGCTTCGAGAGCGTTCTCCCAGCCCTGTTCGATGTGAATGCGGCTCCACAGGCCCTGCAGGCCGCCCAGGCCGTGCTTGTCGAGCCATGGCGCGAGCTTGCCGTCGGTTTTGACCTTTTCCTGCAGCGCGCGCAGCGCCTCCAGGCGTGCCGACAGATCGGCCTGCTTCGCGCTTTCGTCGTTGACGGCCTGCTGGCGGTGGCGGCGGTCTTCGTCGAGCTGCGGCACGCTGTCCTGCAGCTCGTGCAGGCGGGCGTCAGCCGTTTCGGCGGCTTCCTGGGCCACGGCCAGCTGCTCCTGCAGGTCGGCCAGGCGGGCTTCGTCGGGCGTGGCGAGCGCGTTGCGGTCAACCACCAGACGCTCGCGCCGGGTGCCGAGCTGGCGGGACTGTTCCTCGATGTTGCGCTGGTCGGCCGCCAGCACCTGGATCTGCTGCTGCACCTGAACCACGCCGGTGCGCTGCTCGGCCGCCTTGGCCTGCGCCTGCCGCAGCGCGTCTTCCAGGTCAGGCAATTGCAGCGACTGCTCTTCCACCTGGGCGGCCAGCAGCGCGGCCTGTTCCTCGGCGTCGACGGCGGTGCCGGCGAGGGTCTCGATCTCGGCCTCGGCGTCCTCGCGACGCGCGGCCCACTGGGCCATCTGTTCCTTGAGCTGCACCACGCGCTGTTCGGCGCGCTGCCGGCCTTCGACCACGAAGCGGATCTCGGCTTCGAGGCGGCCCACCTCGGCGCTGGCCTCGTAGAGCTGGCCCTGGGCCTGGTTGACCTGGTCGCCGGCGGCGTAATGGGCCTGGCGGATGGTTTCGAGATCGGCCTCGACGTGGCGCAGGTCGGCCACGCGCGACTCGAGGTCGTTGACTGCCTTGTCGGCGTCCTGCTTGATGCGGGCCTGGTCGGCCTCGGCCTCGGCGCGCTTGAGGAACCACAGCTGGTTCTGCTTGAGTGAGACGTCGGCCTGCAGCGCGTTGTAGCGCTGGGCCACCTCGGCCTGCTTCTCCAGCTTCTCGAGGTTGGCGCCCAGCTCGCGCAGGATGTCTTCCACCCGCGTGAGGTTCTCGCGCGTGTCGGACAGGCGGTTCTCCGTCTCGCGGCGGCGTTCCTTGTATTTGGAGACGCCGGCGGCTTCTTCCAGGAACAGGCGCAGTTCCTCGGGCTTGGATTCGATGATCCGGCTGATCGTGCCCTGGCCGATGATGGCGTAGGCGCGTGGGCCCAGGCCCGTGCCCAGGAACACGTCCTGGACGTCGCGGCGGCGCACCGGCTGGTTGTTGATGTAGTAGCTGCTGGTGCCGTCGCGCGTGAGCACGCGCTTGACGGCGATTTCGGTGAACTGGCTCCACTGGCCGCCTGCGCGGTGGTCGGCGTTGTCGAAGGTGAGCTCGACGCTGGAGCGGCTGGCCGGCTTGCGGCTGGTGGTGCCGTTGAAGATCACGTCCTGCATGGACTCGCCACGCAGCTCGGATGCCTTGGATTCACCCAGTACCCAGCGCACCGCATCCATGATGTTGGATTTGCCGCAGCCGTTGGGGCCGACCACGCCCACCAGCTGGCCGGGCAGCATGAAGTTGGTGGGCTCGGCGAAGGATTTGAAGCCCGAGAGCTTGATGGAATTGAGACGCACGGCAGGCCTGTGTTCGGTCGGAAAACGCTGTCGACGGCGTGTTCGGAGTTCCCCTGGGGTTCTTCTGGTGCCCCGGCGCCGCCCGCCGGCGCGGCGGGTGGCCGGTTCCGCACGGTGGGCCCGGCGGAAAAAGGCTCGCGCGATGTTACCGCAGCAGGGTGCCGCGACAGGCAGCGTTGCCTGTGGCAGACGATGCCAACTGTGTCCGCCGGTTTCATCTGCGCCGGCCGGTGAAAAGCCGGTCCGGCCCCGCCGGCCGCGAGCACAGTGTCATCATGACCGCCCCACGCTCCGCCCAGATCCGCATCGGCGTCTCCGGCTGGCGGTATCCGCCCTGGCGCGGGCATTTCTACCCGGAGAAGCTGCGCCAGGCCGATGAACTGGCCTATCTGTCGCGCGCGTTCCCGGTGTCGGAGATCAATGGCACCTTCTATTCGCTGCAGCGACCGGAAAGCTTCATGAACTGGGCCGACGCCACGCCGCCGGGCTTCGTTTTCACGGTCAAGGCGCCCCGGTACATCACGCACATCCGGCGGCTCAAGGACATCGACGGCGCCGTGGCCAACTTCTATGCCTCGGGGTTGCTTGCGCTGGGCGACAAACTGGGGCCGATCCTCTGGCAGTTTCCGCCCAGCCTGCCGTTCGACCCGACACGGTTCGAGCCGTTTCTGGCGGCCCTGCCCCGTTCCACCGGTGCAGCCTTGCGGCTGGCCCGGCGGCACGAACCGCGCATGGAGGGCCGCGTGCATCTCAAGGCCGGCGCCGATCGCCCGATGCGCCACGCCGTCGAAGTGCGCCACGAGAGCTTCATGACGCCCGACTTCCTCGGCCTGCTCAGAGAGCACGACGTGGCGGCCGTGCTGTCCGACACACCCAACCCGTGGCCACGGTTCTTCGATGTGACCTCGGATTTCCTCTACCTGCGGCTGCACGGCACCACCGAGCTCTATCAAAGCCGCTATACGGCCGGCGCGCTGCAGGCCTGGGCCGACCGCATCGCGGCCTATGCCTCGGGCGGCGCAGCGCCTGCACACGAGCGATTGCTGCCCGCCGCACCGAAGCGCACCGGCCGCGACGTGTTCTGCTTCTTCGACAACACCGACAAGTTGCACGCACCGGACAACGCCGGCCAGCTCATCCAGTTGCTCGGCGTGGCGCCCGTGTACGAGGACGGCGAGCCCGTGGGCTGGCCGGCTTGAGCCGCCCGCTCGCCGCCGGTCAGCCCATCGCCGGCTGGCCGTTGGAGGCCGTCACGCCGCCGTCGACCGGCAGGCATACGCCCGTGATGAAGCTGGCATCGTCGCTGGCCAGGAAGGCGATGGCCGCGGCGATCTCGGCCGGCTGCGCCGGGCGCCCGAGCGGGATGCGCTCCCTGAACTTGGCCATCTGCCGGCGGTCGCCCTTGATGTCCTCGGTCATCGGGGTGATCGTGAGGCTGGGACAGACGGCGTTCACGCGCACGCCGTCCTTGCCATGATCCAGCGCCATGGCGCGCGTGAGTTGCACCACGGCGCCCTTCGATGCGTTGTACGCCGCCAGCGACCAGTCGCCGCCCAGGCCGGACACCGACGCCGTGTTCACGATGCAGCCGCGCCGCTTGACCAGGTGCGGCATGGCGGCCCGGCTGCCGTGGAACACGCCGCCTGCATTGACGGCCAGCGTCCTGGCCCAGGCGTCGGGCCTGACCTTGGTGACGTCGCCCTCCGGCGCGATGCCGGCGTTGTTGACCAGCACGTCCAGGCCGCCGAACGCCTTGACGGCAGCGGCCACCAGCGCCTGCACGTCCGCGAACCTGGAGACGTCGGCCACCTTGAAGAGCGTGCGCTCCGGGTCGAGCTCGCCGGCGACGCGGGCCAGCGGCGCGCGCCGGTCGCCGGCCAGCACCACGCAGGCGCCCTCTTCCGAGAAACGGCGGGCCGTGGCCTCGCCGATGCCCGAGCCGGCCCCGGTCACGATGACCACCTTGTCGACGAATCGCTGCATGAACGCTCCCGTGAGGAAATGAGGAAGCGGCCATCTTGGCGGCGGGCAACCCGTTCGCGGCGTGTCCGGCGGTTTCAGCGCGCTCAGACGGTAAGCCGGGCGCGTGGCGTTCCCGGATAATCGGCGCCCATGAATCCCCTGCTCTCGCGCCTGCAGCCCTATCCCTTCGAGCGGCTGCGGCAACTGTTCGCCGGCGTCACACCCAACCCGGCCTTCGCGCCGATCAGCCTGGGCATCGGCGAGCCGCGCCATCCCACGCCGCCGTTCATCCTCGAGGCCCTGTCGGGCAGCTTCGCCACGCTGGCGGGCTATCCGCCCACGGCGGGCGATCTCAAGCTGCGCCAGTCGTTCACGGGCTGGCTGCAGCGCCGCTATGGTCTGTCGCTGGACGCCGCCACACAGGTACTGCCCGTCAACGGGTCCCGCGAGGCGCTGTTCGCCCTCACGCAGACGGTGATCGATCCCACGCGCGGAGCCCCGGGCGAGCGCCCCTACGTGCTGTGCCCCAATCCGTTCTATCAGATCTACGAAGGCGCGGCCCTGCTGGCCGGCGCCGAGCCGTACTACGTGCCCAGCGACCCGACCCGCAACTTCGCGGTGGACTGGGACAGCGTGCCCGAAGCCGTCTGGCAGCGCACGCAGCTCATCTTCGTGTGCTCGCCGGGCAACCCCACGGGGGCGGTGATGCCGATCGAGGAGTGGAAGAAGCTCTTCGCGCTGTCGGAGCAATACGGCTTCGTGATCGCCTCCGACGAGTGCTACAGCGAGATCTACTTCCGTGACGAACCGCCGCTGGGCGGGCTGGAAGCCGCGGCGAAGCTGGGCAATCCCGCGTTCCGCCGGCTGATCTCGCTGACGTCGCTGTCCAAGCGCAGCAATGTGCCGGGCATGCGCAGCGGCTTCGTGGCCGGCGATGCGGACATCATCAAGGCCTTCCTGCTCTACCGCACCTACCACGGCAGCGCCATGAGCGGCACCGTGGCCGCCGCCAGCATCGCCGCCTGGGGCGACGAGGCCCACGTGGTGGCCAACCGCGCCGCCTACCGCGAGAAGTTCGCCGCCGTCACGCCGCTGCTGGCCGAGGTGCTGGACGTGCGCCTGCCCGACGCTGCGTTCTACCTCTGGGCCGGTGTGCCCGAGGCCTTCGGCGGCGACGATGCGGCCTTCGCCCGCGAGCTGTACGGCCAATACAATGTCACGGTCCTGCCCGGCAGCTATCTCGCCCGAGAGGCGCATGGCGCCAATCCCGGCCGTGGCCGCGTGCGCATGGCCCTTGTGGCCGAGACGGCCGAGTGCCTGGAAGCCGCCGGACGCATCGTCCGCTTCGTGCGCGGCCCGCGCGCCGGCTGACCGGGCTGCTGCGTCGCCACCCTTTCCCGTTTTCCTCTCTTCAGACTGACATGACCCAACAACTCGAACAGATCATCAACACCGCCTGGGACAACCGTGCCAGCCTGTCGCCCACCGCCGCGCCCAAGGAAGTGACCGAAGCCGTCGAGCACGTGATCGCCGACCTGGACGCCGGCCGCCTGCGCGTGGCCACGCGCGAAGGCGTGGGCCAGTGGACGGTGCACCAGTGGGTCAAGAAGGCCGTGCTGCTGTCGTTCCGCCTCAAGGACAACGAAGTCATCGGCGCCGGCGACCTGGGCTTCTTCGACAAGGTCGCCACCAAGTTCTCCAACCAGTCGGCCGACGAACTCAAGGCCACCGGCGTGCGCGTGGTGCCGCCGGCCGTGGCCCGCCGCGGCAGCTTCATCGCCAGGGGCGCGATCCTGATGCCCAGCTACGTCAACATCGGCGCCTACGTCGACGAGGGCACCATGGTCGACACCTGGGCCACCGTGGGCTCGTGCGCGCAGGTCGGCAAGAACGTCCACCTGTCGGGCGGCGTGGGCCTGGGCGGCGTGCTCGAGCCGCTGCAGGCCAACCCCACCATCATCGAAGACAACTGCTTCATCGGCGCGCGCTCCGAAGTCGTCGAAGGCGTCATCGTCGAAGAGAATTCGGTCATCGGCATGGGCGTCTACATCGGCCAGAGCACGCCCATCCTCAAGCGCGACACGGGCGAAATCATCTATGGCCGCGTGCCTTCGGGCAGCGTGGTGGTCAGCGGCGGCATCCACAAGAAGACGGCCGGCGGCATGGATTACTCGACCTACTGCGCGGTGATCGTCAAGACGGTGGACGCCAAGACGCGCTCCACGACCAGCCTGAACGACCTTCTGCGGGATTGATCCTGGCGGCGCCCGCGCCAGCGGGCCCGGCAGCACGCCCGGACATACAACGACTGAAGAACGGGGGTATCGCGATGGGAACGATGGAGAAGATCCTTCGGCTGATGGCCGAACGCAAGGCGTCCGACGTGTACATCGCGGGCAACGCCCCCGTGCTGATCAAGATCCAGGGCCAATGCGTGCCGATCAACAGCCAGATCATGCCGGCCGAGGCGCCGCGCAGCCTGCTGGCCGAGATCGTGCCGCCCGAGCGGCTGGTGGAGCTGGAAGACACGGGCGAGCTCAACACCGCCGTGCCGCTGGCCGGCGCGGGCAACTTCCGGATCAGCGCATTGCGCCAGCGCGGCGCGTATTCGGTGGTGATCCGCTTCATCTCGCCCGACATCCCGCCGCTGGATTCGCTCAACGTTCCGCCGATCCTGCGCGAGCTGATCATGGAAAAGCGCGGTCTGCTGCTGATGGTGGGCTCCACCGGCGCGGGCAAGAGCACGACGCTGGCGTCGATGATCGACTACCGCAATGACAACGCGCACGGCCACATCCTCACCATCGAGGAGCCGGTGGAATTCGTCTTCCGCAACCGCCGCTCCATCGTCAACCAGCGTGACGTGGGCAGCGACACCGCGTCGCTGCAGGTGGCGCTGAAGAATGCGCTGCGCCAGGCGCCCGACGTGATCATGATCGGCGAGATCCGCGACCGCGAGACCATGAGCGCGGCCATCGCCTATGCCCAGTCGGGGCACCTGTGCCTGGCCACCATGCACGCCAACAACAGCTACCAGGCGCTCAACCGGATCCTGTCGTTCTACCCGGTGGAGGTGCGCCCCACCCTGCTGGGCGACCTCTCGGCCGCCCTCAAGGCCATCATCTCGCAGCGCCTGTTGCGCACGCCCGACGGCCTGCGCCTGCCGGCCGTTGAAGTGATGCTGGGCAGCAAGCTGGTGGCCGAGCTGATCGAGAAAGGCGACTTCTCGGCCATCCGCGAAGCCATGGAGAAGTCACTGGCCGAGGGCTCGCAGACCTTCGAGCAGGACATCGCCCGCCTCATCACCGAGGGCAAGGTCGATCGCAAGGAAGGCCTGGCCAACGCCGATTCGCCCACCAACCTGATGTGGCGGCTGCAGAACGACTTCCAGCAGGCATCCTCCAGCGCGCGACGCGACGAGGAGTCGTTCATGGACCAGTCCGACGAACCCTCGTTCACCGAGATCACCCTGGACGTCAAGCACTGATTTCGTCCCTCCCGATGGCGATGGCGCGCCCTCCCCCAGGGGCGCACCCAGCGGACCGGCAAAGCCGGTTCCGCGGCGCCTGGCCTCGACTCCCTCCAATCTGTTTGCGCATGTCCCGCACCCTCCTGCTCACCGAACAACTCATCGCCCGCGCCTCCGTCACGCCGGAAGACGCCGGTTGCCAGGCCCTCCTGAGCCAGCGACTGGCGCCGCTGGGCTTCGCCTGCGAGCAGATCGATAGCGGTCCCGAGAGCTTCCGCGTGGCCAACCTCTGGGCACGCCGCCCGGGCCGCGGCGCCGCTGCGCCCACGCTGGTGTTCGCCGGCCACACCGACGTGGTACCCACCGGCCCGCTGGACCAGTGGAGCAGCGATCCGTTCACGCCCACGCACCGGGACGGCCGCCTGTTCGGCCGTGGCGCCTCCGACATGAAGACCTCGATCGCTGCGTTCGTCGTCGCGCTGGAAGAGTTCGTCGCCGCCCGCCCGCAGCCCGCGCTCTCCATCGCCCTGCTGCTCACCAGCGACGAGGAAGGCCCGGCCGTGGACGGCACGGTGAAGGTATGCGAGGCGCTGCAGGCGCGCGGCGAACGGCTCGACTGGTGCATCGTGGGCGAGCCCACGTCGGTGGAACGCACGGGCGACATGATCAAGAACGGCCGCCGCGGCACCATGAGCGGCAAGCTCACGGTGAAGGGCGTGCAGGGCCACATCGCCTATCCGCACCTGGCCAAGAACCCGATTCACCTCGTCGCGCCCGCGCTGGCTGAACTGGTGGGCATCGAGTGGGACCGGGGCAACGACTTCTTCCCGCCGACGAGCTGGCAGGTGAGCAACATCCATGGCGGCACGGGCGCGAGCAACGTGATCCCGGGCCAGGTGGTGATCGACTTCAACTTCCGCTTCTGCACCGAATCGACGCCCGAGGCGCTGCAGCAGCGCGTGCATGCCGTGCTCGAGCGCCATGGCCTCGATTACGAGCTGGCCTGGACCATCGGCGGCCTGCCCTTCCTGACCACGCCGGCCGACCTGGTGCGCGCGGTGCAGGACGCCGTGCTGGCCGAGACCGGCATCGCCACCCAGCTGTCGACCACTGGCGGCACCAGCGACGGGCGCTTCATCGCGCGCATCTGCCCGCAGGTGATCGAACTGGGCCCGCCCAACGCCACCATCCACAAGATCGACGAGTCGATCGCGCTGGCCGACATCGAACCGCTCAAGAACATCTACCGGCGCGTGCTGGAGAACCTCGACGACCTGGCCGCGCGCGCCACGGTTGGCTGAACGCATGGCCATCACCGTCATCGGTCTCATCGACGAGGCCGCCGCGCGCCTCAGCGACGCCGGCGTCGCCTTCGGCCACGGCACGGCCACCGCCTTCGACGAGGCGGCCTGGCTGGTGCTGTGGAAGCTCGGCCACCCGCTCGACGCGCTGGACGACGTGGCCACGCACGACGTGGCGCCCGCCCAGGCCGATGCGGCACGGGCCCTGGTGGCCGAGCGCATCGCCAGCCGCAAGCCGGCGGCCTACCTCACGCGCGAAGCCTGGCTGCAGGGCGTGCCCTTCTACGTGGACGAACGCGCCATCGTGCCGCGCAGCTTCATCGCGGAGTTGCTGGCGGACGGCAGCATCGACCCCTGGCTGGGCGAACACACGCGCCGCGTGCTCGACCTGTGCACCGGCAACGGCAGCCTGGCCGTGCTCGCGGCGATGGCCTGGCCCGACGTGCAGGTGGATGGCGCCGACCTTTCGCCGGACGCGCTCGCCGTGGCCCGCATCAACGTCGACCGGCACGGCCTGCAGGAACGCGTGCGCCTGTTCGAATCCGACGGGCTGGCCGCCGTGCGCGGCGCCTACGACCTCATCCTCTGCAACCCGCCCTACGTCAACAGCGCCAGCATGGCCGCGCTGCCGGCCGAATACCGCGCCGAGCCCGAACTGGCCCTGGCCGGTGGCACCGATGGCATGGACTTCGTGCGCGCGCTGCTGCAGGCCGCGCCCGCTCAGATGTCATCGCAGGCCGTGCTGGTGCTGGAAATCGGCAACGAGCGTGCCCATTTCGACGCGGCCTTCCCGGCTCTCGAAGCCGTCTGGCTGGACACCAGCGCCGGCGACGACCAGGTGCTGCTGCTGACCCGCGAATCTCTCATCTCCCCGTAAATGATCATCCTGAAGAACGTGGTGCTGCGCCGCAGCGCCAAGGTATTGCTCGAAGGCGCGTCCGTCGTGCTCAACCCCGGCGAGAAGATCGGCCTGGTGGGCCGCAATGGCGCCGGCAAGTCGTCGCTGTTCGCCCTCTTCAACGGCAACCTGCACGAGGACGGCGGTGATTTCTCCATCCCGGCCCACTGGCGCATGGCCCAGGTGGCGCAGAACATGCCCGAGACCAGCGAAACCGCCACCGATTTCGTGCTGGCCGGCGACACGCGGCTGGCCGAACTGCGCGAAGCGCTGGCCCGCATCGAGGCTGACCCCGCCATGGACGAGATGGACCGCGGCATGGCACTGGCCCAGGTCTACACTGATCTGGCCGACGCCGGCGAGCACGACGCCATGCCGCGCGCGCAGGCCCTCATCCTGGGCCTGGGCTTCAAGGTGCATGAGCTCGACCAGCCGGTCGACAGCTTCTCGGGCGGCTGGCGCATGCGCCTGCAGCTCGCGCGCGCGCTCATGTGCCCCAGCGACCTGCTGCTGCTGGACGAACCCACCAACCACCTGGACCTGGACGCGCTGGTCTGGCTCGAAGCCTGGCTGCAGAAGTACCTGGGCACCATGATCGTCATCAGCCATGACCGGGAATTCCTGGACGCCGTGACGGGCGTGACGCTGCACATCGAAAACGCCCGCCTCACACGCTACGGGGGCAACTACAGCAAGTTCGAGGAAATGCGTGCGCTGCAGATGGAGCAACAGCAGCAGGCCTTCGCCAAGCAGCAGGAAAAGATCGCCCACCTGCAGAAGTTCATCGACCGCTTCAAGGCCAAGGCCAGCAAGGCCAAGCAGGCGCAAAGCCGCGTCAAGGCGCTGGAGCGCATGGAGAAAGTGGCGCCACTGCTGGCCGAAGCCGACTTCACCTTCGAATTCAAGGAGCCGACCAACCTGCCCAATCCGATGCTGGCGATCAGCGAGGCGGCCTTCGGCTACCGGGCGCTGGACGAGGACGGCGAAGTCACCGGCACCACCACCATCCTGCGCGGCGTCAACCGCTCGGTGCTGGCGGGCCAGCGCATCGGCATCCTGGGCGCCAACGGCCAGGGCAAGTCGACGCTGGTGAAAACGATCGCGCGCGAGATGAAGCCGCTGGCGGGCACCGTCACCGAGGGCAAGGGGCTATCGATCGGTTACTTCGCGCAGCAGGAACTCGACGTGCTGCGCCCGCAGGACAACCCGCTGGAACACATGGTGCGGCTGGTGCGCGATCTGGGCGCGGCCTCGCGCGAGTCGGGCCGCGAGCAGGACCTGCGCAACTTCCTGGGCACGTTCAACTTCAGCGGAGACATGGTCAAGCAGGCCGTGGGCACCATGAGTGGCGGCGAAAAAGCCCGCCTGGTGCTGGCCATGATCGTATGGCAGCGCCCCAACCTGCTGCTGCTGGACGAGCCGACCAACCACCTGGACCTGGCGACGCGCGAGGCGCTTTCGATGGCGCTCAACGAGTTCGAGGGCACAGTGATGCTGGTGAGCCACGACCGTGCGCTGCTGCGCGCCGTGTGCGATGAGTTCTGGCTGGTCGGGCGGGGCGTGGTCGGCCCGTTCGATGGCGACCTGGACGACTACCAGCAGTACCTGCTCGACGAGGCCAAGCGTCTGCGCGAACTGGCCCGCGAGAGTCAGGCGGCCTCCCCCCCGGTGCCGGTCGAGTCCGTCGTCCCTGTTGCCGCCGTGGCGGCACCCGCTGTGGCCGCAGCGCCGGCCAATCGTGAACAGCGCAGGCAGGACGCACAAGACCGGCAACGCCTGGCTGACAAGACCCGGCCTCTGCGCAAGGAACTCGAAAAGATCGATCAGCGCCTGGCCGCGCTGGGCAGCGAGCGCGCGGCACTCGAAGCCCGCCTGACCGAGCCGCTGGCACCGGCCGATATTGCCGAGGCCGGGCGCCGCCTCAAGGCCACAGGCGACGAGGTTGCAGCGCTTGAAGAGCGCTGGCTCGAACTGTCGGGCGAGATCGAGTCACTCGGTGCCTGAATCCAGTCCCGGCAGGGTGATGCTCAACGGTCTTCGGGCAACGCCTTGGCGTCTGCGAGGTCATAGCGGTCGCGCAGTGGATCCACCACCTTCGTCACGGCACCGCTGAACGGTCCGAGGTTACGGCCTGCGGACACATCCCAGTTGCGCCCCTGATCGTCGCGTGGATGCTGGTACACCGGCCCCACGTGCGCGTGCGAGGCCGGATCGCTCGAGCCGCCTTCGGCCACGAGCTCGATCTGGCGGACGGCGTCGGCCACGAGCAGGTTGAGTTCCTGCGAGGTCTTGAGGGGTTTCGTCATGTCTGCTCCTCCGGCCCACACGCCATGGCCGGTTGCCGCAGTCCGTGTGCGCCTTGCATGCGATCGACTCTAGCCACCCCGCCCTGGCGCCGATGTAGGACTGGGGCGGAAGCGCGCACGGGCTCGGCAGCGGCGCCGGTCCGTCGACACGGACTTATCCCGATGCGTGAGCCGCGCCGGTGCCTCACCATTGCCAACCAGGGTGTTACTTCTTTAGACTGACATCGTCCCAACCGCCCGCGCCCGGGCGCTTTCCATCGACAGCAGAGCATCCGCCATGGCACATATCCAACCGGCCGCATCCACCGGCGACAGCATCGACGTCGCCATCCACGACTTCCGGGCCACCACCACGCAGGGCGTCGATGCAGACAACGAAGACGTCATCGTTCTCCTGCGCCGTGTGCGGGACATCATGGGCATGGACATCATCTTCATCGGCGAGTTCGTCGAGGACCAGCAGGTGCTGCACCACGTCGACACGCGCCTGGCCGAAGACATGCGCCTGGAAGGGCTGGCCACGCCGTTGCGCGACACCTATTGCCGCCGCATGATCGACGCCACGTTGCCGCAGGCCGTTCCCGACACTTCGCAGGCCGAAGCAGTGGCCCACCTGCCGGCGACGGCCGACCTCGACATCAAGGCCTACCTGTCGGTGCCCGTGGTGCTCTCCAGCGGCGAGTTGTATGGCACGCTGTGCTGCATCAGCCACGACGTCCAGCCCTGGCTCACCGGCCTGCACGCGCGCTCTCTGGCCGACGTGGCCCATCTGGTGGCGGAAACCGTCGATCTGGGACGGCTTTTGCGCCAGCAGCCCTCGCAGTTGCAGGGGTGAGTCCGTCGCGCACGCGCGACCGTCACGGATAGCAGGGCGCAGTCAGACGCCCTGCAGGGTCTCCATCGCCGCCACGACACCGCTGGCCGCGAGCTTGACGCCCGCCGCACGCAAGCCCATCTCGCAACCGGTCAGCGCCGCCATCAGCGACAAGGCGTTGCAGTCGCCCAGATGGCCAATGCGGAACATGCGCCCCTTGAGCTTGCCCAGCCCCGTGCCCAGCGAAAGGTTGAAACGTTCGAGGATGAGCGCGCGCACGGCGTCGGCATCGATGCCCGGCGGCAGGACCACGCCGGTGAGTACCGGAGACTGGGCCGACGGATCCTGGCACTGCACCTCCAGCCCCCAGGCCGCGACTGCCGCGCGGCAGGCACGCGCCAGTTGCTGGTGGCGGGCGAACACCTGCGGCAGTCCTTCGCCGCGAAGCATGTCGCACGCCTCGGCCAGGCCGTAAAGCAGATTGGTGGCGGGCGTGGTCGGCCAGTACCCGTTGCGGTTGGCCGCGACGATCTCGTCCCAGGCCCAGTAGGCGCGGGGCAGCCCGGCATCGCGGCTGGCCGCCATGGCCCTGGCCGAGATGGCGTTGAAGCCCAGTCCCGGCGGCAGCATCAGGCCCTTCTGCGAACCCGAGATGCTGACGTCCACGCCCCACTCGTCGTGGCGGTAGTCGGCGGAGCCCAGGCCCGAGATGGTGTCCACCAGCAGCAGGGCCGGATGGCCGGTCGCGTCGATGGCGCGGCGGACGGCGGCGATGTCCGACGTGGTGCCGGTCGAGGTTTCGTTGTGCACCACGCACACCGAGCGGATGCGCCGCGCGCTATCGCGGCGCAGATGTCCGGCAATCGCGTCGGCGTCGATCCCCGAGCGCCAGCTGTCGCCGCCAGGCGCCGTGACTGTCTCGACCTCGAGGCCCAGGCGCTGCGCCAGTTGGCGCCAGAGGCTCGCGAAATGGCCGGTTTCATACATCAGCACGGTATCGCCTGCGCTGTGCGTGTTGACCAGCGCGGCCTCCCAGGCGCCGGTGCCCGAGCCCGGGTAGATCACGACGTCGCCACGGGTCTGGAACACGTCGCGCACGCCGTCGAGCACGCGCATGCCGAGCGCGCCGAACTCCGGCCCGCGGTGATCGATGGTCGGGTAGCTGATGGCGCGCAGGATGCGGTCGGGCACCGGGCTCGGCCCGGGAATGTGCAGGAAGTGGCGGCCGGAAGGATGGGAGTCGAGTTGCAGCATGGATCGAAACGAAATGGTGCGAGGGGCGGTGTTCGGGCGCTCAGCGCGTCATGGAACGCGAGAGCTGCTCCTGCGGCAGATAGGCGCCCGCAGCGCGCAGGGTGCCGACCAGCGCCTCGGTGTCCAGGTCGCAGGCGGGCTGGCCCGTGGCGAGCGACTGCGCAGCCGCCGTGCCGGCGGCCTGCCCCATCATGTAGGCCGCCGATTGCGCGCGAATCGAACCGTGCACCTTCGTGTCGCTGGAATGGCAGCGGCCGGCCACCCACAGGTTCTCGGCCCCCCGTGGCACCAGGATGCTGTAGGGAATGCCGACGCACTGCCCCTGCCCCAGGTTGTCCTTGCCATGGAAGTCTTTCATGAAGCGGTCGAACTCGGCGCGGCTGGTGTCGGTGGGATGCACGTCCGTCGGCCGGTTGTAGACGGCGATCTGGTCGGCGAACTGGCGGCGCGCGCGGAAGTCGTCGATGCCCAGTTCGAACTCGCCGACGATGCGGCGCGAATCGCGCACACCCATCACCGGTGCCGTGCTCACCAGCTCCACATTGGCGCAGCCCGGCACGTAGCGGCGGTAGAACTCGGTGTATTCCACCGCCAGCTTGCGGCCGAAGATCATGCCGTCCGACAGGCTGCGGATCGACAGCGGATCGAGGTTGAACACGTGGCCCGCGTTGAGCGTGGCGCTCTCGCCGCCGATGCGGTTCATGCCGGGGAAGAAGCGGTCTTCCTGCGTGAAGAAGCCATCCTCGATGCCCTGCGGAACCCACTCGTTCTTCACGCGTGCCTTGACCGCGTCAATGCCGCGCCAGTCGCTGCCGTAGGCGGGGTCGTTCCAGTCCATGCCGCCGAGCAGGCCGCACAGCGTGCTGGGCGACACCGTGTCGGTATCGCGCAGGACCACCTTGCATTCGCAGCCGGCGAGCGCTGCCAGCGCGGCATCGCCGGTCGCATCGACGAACGCGCGCGCGGCCACGTAGCGCAGGCCCTCCACATTGCCGATCACCACGCCATTGATGCGACGGCCATCCATGTCGCAATCGGTGACGCGGGAGAAGAAACGCACCTCCACGCCGGCCTCGACGACGAAGCGGTCGAGGATGCGCTTGAGATGCTCGGGCTTGAATGGCACCCAGCGGTTGAGCTGCCGGTCGAGCATTTCGGGCACGACGTGGGGCGCGAACGCGCCTTCGCGCCACATCGTTTCCAGCAATTCCTTCATGAAGCCGCCGACCAGCATCCGCTCGCCGTTGGAGACGGGCCCGAACGATGCGACCAGACCACTGGTGCCCATGCCGCCCAGGCACCCCGTGGCCTCCACCAGCAGCACCTTGAGGCCCTGGCGCGCAGCGCACACGGCGGCGGCCGTGCCGGCCGGCCCTCCGCCGGCGACCACAAGGTCGTATCCGCTCTCGGCGGGAATCTGTCGCTGCAGGGTGTAGGTGGGGCTGGTCATGGATGCGGATGCGAAAGCTGCTGGAAGTCAGTTGAGGCGCGTGGCAATCGGCCTGGTGATGGCCGAGAAGCGGTCCACCTCGCTCTGGATGAAGATCTTGAAGGCGGCGGCATCCAGCGGGGCCAGCTCGATGCCCATCTCGGCCAGTTGCCGGGAAACATCGGGCGCCTTCAGGACCGCGAGGATGTCCTCCGAAATGCGCCGCGTGACATCGGCCGGCAACGCGGCCGGGGCGGCGAAGCCCGCCCAGTTCACGGCCTCGTAGCCCGGCAGGGTCTCGGCTATGGCGGGTACCTGCGGATAGAGCGGGCTGCGCTGTGCACTCGTCACGCCCAGCACCTTGAGCTGCCCGTTCTTCACGAAGGTTTCGGCGGAGCTGAACACCGAGAAACCCAGCGGGATCTGCCCGCCGACCATGTCGGTGTACATCTTGGAGGCGCCGTTGTAGGGCACGTGCTGCAGCTCGATGCCGCCCATGTGGTTGAGCATCTCTCCGGCCACCTGGGCCGAGGTACCGATGCCGTTGGAACCGAACGAGAAATGATTGCGTGGCTTGCTCCTGGCCAGCTCGATCAGCTCCTTGATGTTGCTGGCCGGGAAACTGGAGGTCGCCACCAGGGCCACCGTGTAGTACCCCACGCGTGCCAGCGGCTGCAGATCCTTGATCTCGTAGGGCAGATCCTTGCGCTGCACCGCATTGATGCTGAGCGAACTGCCCAGCAGGCCGATGGTGTAGCCGTCCGCAGGCGCGCGCACCGTGGCCTGCGTGCCGATGACGACACCACCGCCGGGCTTGTTCTCCAGCACGACGGGCTGCTTCCAGTACGCCTGCAGGCGATCCCCGAGCATGCGCGCCAGGCGGTCCGCCGCGCCGCCCGGCGGCTGCGGCAGGACGATGTGGACGGGCCGTTGCGGCGCGAAGCCCTGAGCCCGGGCGACCAGCGGCGCGACCAGGCTGGCGGCAGTCGCGGCCAGTACGCCCCTGCGAGAGAACAGGCCGTGCGGCCGGGTGGAATGGGATTGCATGTCGTGTCTCCTGTCTGCTCGCGGTGGTCCGCGTTTCGTTGTCAAGCGCCGCCATGTTGCAGGGCCGAGTTGCATGCCGCAAATGAAATGATTTGAGGTCTACATAACCTCAGGTTAAATCCTTCACAATGCCGGCATGAACCTCAGACAGATGGAAGTCTTCCGCGCCGTCGTGCACGCGGGCGGCGTGGCCGGGGCGGCGGCGCTGCTGCACGTGTCGCAGCCAGCGGTGAGCAAGGTGCTGGCCCAGGCGGCACGGCAGGCCGGCTTCGCGCTGTTCGAGCGCATTCGCGGCCGCCTGGTGCTGACACCGGAGGGCGACCAGCTCTACCAGGAAATCGATGCGCTGTGGCGCGGGGTGGAACGGGTGCGCGACGTGTCCCGCCACCTGGCCGATCCACGCACGGGCTCACTGCGCATCGGGGTGTCGGCCAGCCTGGCGACCCACCTCGCGCCCCGCGCCGTCGCCCTGATGTACGAGCGGTTTCCGCATCTGAAGACCCACATGGAAGTGCTCATCTCGCCGTTGATGGAAAGCACGCTGCTGTCGCGCTCCATCGACCTGGGCGTGGCGCTGCAGGCCCATCCTCATCCCAACCTCGTGGCCATCAGCAGCTATCGCTGCGATCTCGTCTGTGCGATGCACGAAGACCATCCGCTGGCCCGGCGGGAACTCGTGCGCATCGCCGACCTGCGCGGCGAACGCCTGGTCACCTCCAGCGCGGACACGCCCTACGGGCAGACGCTGGCGCGTGTCTGGGGCCGCCAGGCCGCGACGCTGCGGCTGGACCTCGACGTTCGCTCGTCCACCATGGCCTGCTGGTACGCGCAGGCCCGCGCCGGCATCGCCGTGGTGGATCGCGCCGCCGTGGCGGGTCAGACGTTCGCTGGCCTGGCCATCCGGCGCCTGCAGACCCGCGAACGCCTGGGAATCACGGTACTGCGCAACCGTGACCGGCCGCTGTCCACGGCCGACCGGGCGTTCTGTGAGGCGTTCGAGACGGCGTGGCGCGAATCGATGGCTTAAGGCCCCAGCGGGCGAAAAAAAGCAGCCTGACCGGCTGCTTTTCCCTCTGGTAGGACGTGCAGGATTCGAACCTGCGACCAACGGATTAAAAGTCCGCTGCTCTACCAACTGAGCTAACGTCCCCCAATGCAAGGCGGCACACCAGCGGTGTCGCTTGCAGCAAAGCCTGCGATTATAGCGTGGCTTGCGCGCTCTTCTGACGCTCGGCGATGCGATCGAGCACCCAGCCTGCCGCGCACTGGCCGAACGTGGCGGTCACGCTGACCACCGACCCATAGCCGTGGCAATTGAGCGTGCCATCGCCGGCGCCATCCAGCGCGCAGGACGGATCGGGCGGCGCCACGGCCTCGCGGCTGAAGACGCAGGCCACGCCGATGGCCTTGCCTTCGCGCGGTGCGCCATGCTCGCGGCGCAACCGGTAGCGCAGTTGGGCCAGCAGCGGATCGTGCGTGGTGTGGGCCAGGTCGTCGATGTCGACCCGGTGCGCCAGACGCTTGCCGCCGGCGGCGCCCGCGCTGATGAACAGCACACCACGCTGGCGCCTGGCCCATGCGGCCATGGCCACCTTGGCCTTCACCTGGTCGCAGGCGTCGATGACGGCGGAGACACCCGCGGGCAGCAGCGCCGGCCAGTTGGCGGGTTCGACGAATTCCTCGATGCCATCCACCTGGCAACCCGGGTGGATCTGCGCGATGCGTTCGCGCATTGCAACGACCTTGGCTTGTCCCACGGTAGCGTCCAGCGCGTGGACCTGGCGGTTGATGTTGGATTCGGCCACGTGGTCGAGGTCGATCAGCGTGAGCCGTGCGACGCCGCTGCGCGCCAGGGCTTCGGCGGCCCACGAGCCCACGCCGCCGATGCCGACGACGGCCACATGGGCCTGGCGGATGGCGCGCGCGCCGGGCACGCCATACAGGCGTTCGAGCCCGCCGAAACGGCGCGATTCGTCAGGCAGCAGGGGTTCGGGATTCACGGGCGTGATTGTGGCGCGGAAAGGAAAGAGCCCGCGCGCAGGCGGGCTCATCGGCGGCGCGCGGTGCGCGAACGGCTCAGCGCAGGCGCGCGAGACGATCCTTGCCCGCCTGGGCGGCTTCGGATTGCGGATAGGCCTTGGCCAGATCTTCCAGCGTCTTGCGCGCGGCCCGCGTGTCCTTCAACTCGATCTGGCAGTTGGCGATGGACAGCACGGCTTCGGGAGCCCGCACATGGTCCGGCGCGATAGAGATGAGCTGACGGAAGTTCGCGATGGCCTCGGTGTAATTGCGCGTGGCGTACTGGGCATTGCCCAGCCAGAACAGCGCCGAGGGCGCATAGCCGCTTTGCGGATAGCGCTTGACGAAGGACACGAAGGCGTTCTGCGCATTCGTGAAGTCGCCCTTGCGGAAGACCGCCAGCGCCGCGTCGTACTCGCGCGTCTCGGCCGGATCGGCGGCGAATTCGCGCCCATCGACATTGACGGTGACGGGCTCGAAGCGCGACAACCGGTCTTCCATGGTCTTGCTCAGGTCGGCCTGGCGGCGCTGGGCCTCGGACAGCTCACGCGTCAGTTGCTCGTTCTGGCCCGTCATGCGCGCCATGTCGCCACGCACGCCGTCGATCTGGCCCTGCAACTCGAGCAGGCTGCGGCGCAGCGCGGCGTTCTCTTCGGTAGCGCGGCGCAGGTCGTCGGCCTGGCGTTGGGACTGTGCTTCCTGCGCCGTCATCTTCTGGCGCAATTCGAGGATGGCGCGGCGCGCCTCGGCATCCTCGAAGAACGCCCATGACGACGTGGCCGACAGCAGCAGGCCGGCGGCGAGGCCGGCTGCGCGCAGGCGCGGCGCGAAACGAAGACGGTTGGCGGCGGTCAGCATCGTCAGGGATTACTGGCGGTACGTGATTTCGGCGCGACGGTTCTGGCTGTACGCCGCTTCGTCGCTGCCGGTGGCGGCGGGCTTTTCCTTGCCGAAGCTCACGGCTTCGATCTGGCTGTCCGGCACGCCCAGCAGACCGAGCGAGCGGCGCACGGCTTCGGCACGGCGCTGGCCCAGCGCCAGGTTGTATTCGCGGCCACCGCGCTCATCGGTGTGGCCTTCGATCACGGCGCGGCGGGCGTTGTTGGCGCGCAGGAAGCGGGCGTTGTTCTCGATGATGCCCTGGGCTTCGGGCTTGACCACGTAGCTGTCGTAGTCGAAGTACACGATGCGGCTGCTGGCCGGGCCAGGAGCCATGTTGTTGTTGTTGGCCAGGTCGACCGGCGCCACGTTGCGCGAGCCGGCGGCGCTGGCATCGCCACCCGCACCGGCGCCTCCGGTGGTACCGACCGCCGTGGCGGTACGGTCTTCGACCGGCACGTCATCGAGCTTGACGCCCGAGCTGCAGCCTGCGATGAGGGCGGTGGTGGCCAGTGCGAGGAGAAGGCGTTGCATGGATGGTTACTCCTGAAAGCTTGGATGCTCTGAATGAATGAATGGAAGAATGGAAAAAGCGGATTCGGTTCCCGCGCGCTTGCGGATCACTGCGCCTGAAACGGACCCCAGTCGGGTTCGCGCAGGTCGCCGCCCTGCCCGGCCAGGCGCGCCTTGATGCGCCCGTCCAGCGTCGTGGTCATGAGCGCCTCGCGGCCACCCTGTTGCGTGGCATAGACGATGAGTTTGCTGTTGGGCGCAAAGCTGGGATTCTCGTCAGCCGTCGTGTCGGTGAGCGCGGTGACGTTGTTGTTGCTCAGATCCATCACGTGCAGCTTGAAGGCGCCGCCCACCCTTGAAATGTAGGCAAGCCAGCGGCCATCCGGGCTGACGGCGGGCGAGATGTTGTAACCGCCCGTGAAGGTGACCCGTTCGGGATTGCCGCCCGACGACGGCATGCGGTAAATCTGCGGCGCGCCGCCGCGGTCGCTCACGAAATAGATGTAGCGGCCATCGGCGGAATAGGCTGGCTCGGTATCGATGCCCGACGATTGCGTGAGCCGGCGCGGCTCGCCGCCCGCGGCGTCGATGGTGTAGAGCTGCGAGCCCCCGTCGCGCGTGAGCGTCACGGCCAGCGAACGCCCATCGGGCGCCCAGGCCGGCGCGCTGTTGGAGCCGCGGAAGTTGGCGAGCAGGCGACGACGGCCGCTTGCCACTTCATGCACGTACACCACCGGCTTGCGCGATTCGAACGACACGTAGGCGATCTGCTGGCCGTTGGCAGACCAGGCCGGCGAGATGATGGGCTCGGGACTGGTCAGGGCCGACTGGGCATTCTCGCCATCGGCATCGGCCACCCAGAGGTTGTAGCGATTGCCGCCCTTGGTCACGTAGGTGATGCGGGTGGAGAACGCGCCCTTCGTCCCGGTGAGCTTCTCGTAGACGAAGTCGGCGATGCGGTGGGCCGCCAGGCGCAGGTCGCCCTGCACCACGGCATAGCTCTGGCCGCCCAGGTCCTGCCCGCGCACCACATCCCACAAGCGGAACCGCACGTCGTAGCGGCCGTCGGGCAGGCGGGTCACGCTGCCAGCCAGAAGCGAATCGGCTGCGCGCTGGCGCCAGGGCGACAGATCGGGGCGCGAGGTTTCGTCCAGCTGGGCGCCAGAGCTGTCGACAGCGCGAAACTGGCCGCTGCGCTCCAGGTCGGCCTGCACGATGGCCGAAATCTTCTGCGGCGATTGCGCCTCGCCACGGAAGGGCGCGAGCGCAATGGGCAACTGCGTCAGGCCGACACCCGACACTTCGACCCGGAACTGGGCCAGTGCTGGAACGGCGGGGGTGGAAACCAGGGCCGCGAGGAGCGTGCGGCGGGCGCGGGAGGGGAACAGGCTGTGGTGCGGCAAAGTCATCATTCAGCAGGGTGCGTGGCAGGGCTCCGGCCGGGTGGATGGCTCCGGCGGAACCTCTGCCGGAACAAGCGTGTATGTTACACACTGCCCTTTGCGTCTCGCGGCCCACTGCGTCACAAAGTGTAGGAATGTGATGCATCCTTAGAATCCCGCCACGCATGCAAGTCCAGCCCGACGCCTCGACCTCCCCGCCCGCCGCCCCTGCCCAGCCGTTGTCCGGGCGATTGGCGCGCCTGATGGTGTTCTTCGGGCGTCCCCGGCTCTACTGGGGGATGGCCGTCTTCGCCGCATTGCTGGCGGCCGTCACCGAGCCGCTGATCCCGGCGCTGCTCAAGCCGCTGCTCGACCGCGGCTTCAGCCAGGGCGAGATTGCGCTGTGGATGGTGCCGGTGGCACTGATGGGCCTGTTCGCCGTGCGCGGGCTGGCGCAGTTTCTTTCGCAATACGCGCTGGCCCGCGTGGCCAACGAAGGCATGCTGGCGTTGCGCCGTGTGCTCTTTGCCCGGCTGCTGGCGGCCGAGCTGGGACTTTTCTCGAGACAGTCGGCAAGCGCGCTGTCGAACACCGTCGTCTATGAAGTGCAGACCGGCTCGACGCTGCTGGTGCAGGCGCTGCTGGGCGTCTCGCGCGACGGCTTCACTGCCGTGGCGCTGCTGGGCTATCTGCTCTACCTGAACTGGCAGCTCACGTTGATCATCGGCGTGCTGTTGCCCGGCGTGGCCTGGATCATGAAGGTGCTGTCGAAGCGCCTCTACAAGCTCACGCGCGAAAGCCAGAACGCCACCGACGAGCTGGCCTACGTGGTCGAGGAGAACGTGCTGGCCCATCGCATGGTGCGGCTGCACGGCGCGCAGGACAGCCAGGCCGCGCGCTTCGAACAGCTCGGCGTGCGCCTGCGCCGGCTGGCGATCAAGTCCACCATCGCTGCTGCCGCCATGACACCGCTGACCCAGTTGCTCGCGGCCGCGGCGCTGTCGGCCGTGATCATGATCGCGCTGTGGCAGAGCAACGAAACCGGCACCACCGTGGGCGGCTTCGTCGCCTTCATCACCGCGATGCTGATGCTGATCGCCCCCATACGGCGGCTGGCCGAGGTGGCCAGCCCCATCACGCGCGGCGTGGCGGCGCTGGAGCGCGGCATGGCCCTGGTCGAGCAGGTGGCCACCGAAGGCGGCGGCACGCTGGACCCCGGTCGCGCCCATGGCGCCGTGGCCCTGCGCGACGTGGTGGTGCGATACAACGCCGAGGCCGCGCCCGCGCTGGACGGGGTCACGCTGTCGGTGGCGCCGGGTGAGGTGGTCGCCTTCGTCGGCCCCTCGGGCTCGGGCAAGACCACGCTGGTCAACCTGCTGCCGCGCTTCGTGCAGCCTGCCGGCGGCCAGGTACTGCTGGACGGCCACGACGTCGCCGAATGGCAGTTGCCGGCCCTGCGCAACCAGTTCGCCCTGGTGAGCCAGGACGTGGTCATGCTCAACGACACCATCGCCGCCAACGTGGCGCTGGGGCAGCCCATCGAGCGCCTGCGGATCGAACAATGCCTGGCCGCTGCCAATCTGGGTGAGCACGTGGCCGCCCTGCCCCAGGGCATCGATACCGTGGTCGGTCACAACGCCACCCAGTTGTCGGGCGGCCAGCGCCAGCGCCTGGCGATCGCGCGAGCCCTCTACAAGGACGCGCCGATCCTGCTGCTGGACGAAGCCACCTCCGCGCTCGACACCGAATCCGAACGGCTGGTGCAGGACGCACTGCAACGACTCATGAAAGGCCGCACCACCTTCATCGTGGCCCACCGCCTGTCCACCATCGAACACGCCGACCGTGTGGTCGTCATGGAACGCGGCCGCATCGTCGAAGAAGGTACGCACGCGACGCTGCTGGCGCGCGATGGACTGTATGCGCGGCTTCAGGCGCGGCCCAGTGGCGCCTAGCCCCGGCCCGTCCCTAGCGGCCGCGGCGCCATGAATTGCGCCAGGCGCTGCAGTTCCTCGTCCAGCGCCGCGCGGAAGACGCGATCTTTGGGCGCCGAGCCCGCCGCATACCCGAATTCCGGCACGGGTTGCCCGTCGCGCATCGAGACATTGCCCCAGCCAATCACGCGGTCGCGCCAGAGCATGGGCAACGCGTAGTAGCCGAACTTCCGCTGCGACGACGGCGTGTAGGCCTCGAACTTGTACGTCCAGCCCCACAGCAATTCGAAGCGGCGCCGATCCCATACCACCGGATCGAACGGTGCCAGCAGGCACACCCGATCATCGACGGCGTGCCGCCGGGACTGAGGCCGCTCGTCCGCGGGCCAATACCAGGTGGTATCGCCGATGCGGCTGCCGGCCAAATGCTCGCGCGCCAGCCCGAAGGCGGTGCGTGTCTGGGCCGTGAGGTGCGGCGCGCCGTAGCCGAGCAGGCGCACCAGATAGGTCAGGCTGCCCGCCGGCAGCGGCGCGTACTTGCGCACGATGAGGTCGATCAGCGCTGCGGCGCGCTGCACGCCGGCGTCGGGGCCGTCGTCCACGGGCAGGTGCGAAGCCGCCTCGTAGACCCGCGTTCCGCTGTCGCGCCGCTTCACGCGCAGCAGGCCCCGGTAGTGCATGCCGTCCAGCAGATGCGTGCTGGCATTGCCCGATCCGCCCCAGTAGGTCGTCGTGCGCCCGTGCGCGAAATGTTGCTCCACCTCCCGCGGATGAACCGCTCCCCGCTCGCGCACGAAGGCCAGCACGTCGGCGGCCTTGCGCTGCGTCTGGGCATCCCAGGCCTTGGCTGCGCGGCGCGGATGCATGAGCGCCAGATGCTCGCGTGGCAGGAAGCCGTAGTTCACCAGGCAGTCTTCGTCGATCTGCAGCCGCTCGTAGCGGCGTTCGAGATCGCCGGCACGGTAATCGCTGACGCGGTGGCGCAAGGTGAGGTCTTGCGCGCGCGCCGGGGCGCGGATCGGGTCGGCCTGTACGAAGCCCAGCCGGCGGATCGCGGCCGGCAGCGTCGTCGGCTTGAACAGCGTGCGCGCCACCGCGTGGCGGCGCAGGTCGTCGAGGGTCGGCGCGATGCCCATGGGCCGCCTCAGCGCATCACAGCAGCACGATGTCGTACTGCGCCTGTCCCATCGCGGCCTCGGCCTGCAGCGAGATCGGCTTGCCGATGAAATCCGACAGTCCGGCAAGATGCTGGCTTTCCTCGTCGAGGAACAGCTCCACAACGCGCGGCGAGGCGACGATGCGGAACTCGCGCGGGTTGAACTGCCGCGCCTCGCGCAGGATCTCGCGCAGGATGTCGTAGGCCGCCGTGCGTGCCGTCTTCACGATGCCCTGCCCCTGGCAGGCCGGACAGGCCTCGCACAGCATGTGGGCCAGCGACTCGCGCGTGCGCTTGCGGGTCATCTCGACCAGGCCGAGCTGGGAGAAGCCGCCAGTCATGGTCTTCACGCGATCGCGCGCGAGCTGCTTGCGGAACTCGGCCAGCACGGCGTCGCGATGGTCCTCGCGCACCATGTCGATGAAGTCGGCAATGATGATGCCGCCCAGGTTGCGCAGGCGCAGCTGGCGCGCGATGGCCTGCGCGGCCTCGAGGTTGGTCTTGAAGATCGTGTCGTCGAAGTTGCGTGCGCCCACGAATCCACCGGTGTTGACGTCGATGGTGGTCAGCGCCTCGGTCTGGTCGACGATCAGGTAGCCGCCCGACTTGAGATCGACCCGCCGGCCCAGGGCGCGTGCGATCTCTTCGTCCACCGAGAACAGGTCGAAGATCGGGCGCTCGCCCTTGTAGAGCTGCAGCTTGGCCGCACCCTTGGGCATGAACTCGCGGCCGAAGGCCATCAGCAGTTCGAACTGTTCACGCGAATCGATGCGCACCGTCTGCGTCTCGTCGCCCGTCAGGTCGCGCAGCACGCGCTGCAGCAGGTTGAGGTCCTGGTGGAGGATCGACGTGGGCGGCAGGCGCGTGGCGGCCTCGCGGATGCGCGCCCAGGTCTTGCGCAGGTAGGCGATGTCCTCGGCCAGTTCGGCATCGCTCGAATCCTCGCCATTCGTGCGCAGGATGAAGCCGCCGCCCTGCGGGCCGGCGAGTTGTGTGAGGCGCGCGCGCAACGCGTCGCGCTGGTCGGCCGGTATCTTCTGCGACACGCCGATATGCTCGTCCTGCGGAAGGAACACCAGCAGGCGCCCGGCGATGCTGATCTGGCTCGACAGCCGCGCGCCCTTGGTGCCGATGGGCTCCTTGATGACCTGCACCATCAGGGCCTGACCCTCGAACACCTGTTTCTCGATCGGCACCTGCGGCTGGCCGCCGACATGCGGCCCGTGGCTGGTATGCAGGTCGGCCACGTGCAGGAAGGCCGCGCGTTCCAGGCCGATGTCGATGAAGGCCGACTGCATGCCGGGCAGCACGCGCGTCACCTTGCCGAGGTACACGTTGCCCACCAGACCGCGCTCGAGCGCGCGCTCCACATGCAGCTCCTGCACCGCGCCGTTCTCCACCACGGCCACGCGGGTTTCCTGCGGCGACCAGTTGACGAGGATGTCCTGCTGCATGTTGTTGTTCGTGTGGTGATGAGGCTGCAGCGATGATGCCAGAGTCGGGTGTGCGCAACCGCATGCGGACCGCTAGACTCGGACATCCCAATCGCCGCAGCGCAACATGATCACTCCCGAGCTCGAACGCAAGATCTTTCTCACGCTGCTGCTGCTGGTCAGCATCGCCTTCGTCGCCATCCTCGTGCCGTTCTATGGGGCAGTCTTCTGGGGGATGATCCTCGCGCTGCTGTTCACGCCACTGCACCGCCGGCTGCTGCCGCGCCTGGGCGGACGTGCCAACCTGTCGGCGCTGGCCACGCTGGGCGTGATCCTGGTGATCGTGATCATCCCGGTGGCCGTGATCGCCGCTTCGCTGGTGCGCGAGGCCAGCAGCATCTATCAGCGCGTGGGCTCCGGACAGCTCGACTTCGGACAGTATTTCCAGCAGATCATGGGACTGCTGCCCCAATGGGCCGTGTCGCTGCTGGACCGTTTCGGCCTGGGCAACTTCGCCGCCGTGCAGCAGCAACTCTCCGGCGCGGCAACGCGCGGCAGCCAGTTCATCGCAACGCAGGCGCTCAACATCGGCCAGAACACGTTCGAGTTCGTCATCGGCTTCGGCGTGATGCTGTACCTGCTGTTCTTCCTGCTGCGCGATGGCCGCGAACTGTCGGCCCGCATCCTGAAGGCCATACCGCTCAACCCCCTGCACAAGCAGAAGCTGATGGGCAAGTTCACCACGGTGATCCGCGCCACGGTGAAAGGCAACATCGTCGTCGCCGTCACGCAGGGGGCGCTGGGCGGCATCATCTTCTGGATCCTGGGCGTGCAGGGCGTGGTGCTGTGGTCGGTCATCATGGCCTTCCTGTCGCTGTTGCCGGCCGTGGGCGCCGGCCTGATCTGGGGTCCGGTGGCGCTGTACTTCCTGGCCACCGGCAAGCTGGTGCAGGGCACGGTACTCATCGCCTACGGCATCCTCGTCATCGGTCTGGTGGACAACGTGCTGCGCCCCATCCTCGTGGGCAAGGACACCAAGATGCCCGACTACGTGGTGCTGATCTCGACGCTGGGCGGGATGGCGCTGTTCGGCATCAACGGCTTCGTGATCGGGCCGGTGATCGCAGCGATGTTCATGGCCGCGTGGGACCTGTGCATGTCGGGGGACGTGGACGTCGGGGACGCGCCGATCGACACAAGCACGGACGCCGCAGCCACGCCGGTGGTGGCTGTCGCCGCCCCGGCCACCGTGACGGTGGAGACCGCTCCCGGCCCGTCGCCCGCGCCCCCGGCCTGATCCGCTGCCCGCAGTCGCGCGGTCAGAACTTCACGCGCGCCGCACGCAGCAGCGCCGCCGTTTCGGCAACGGGGAGGCCCATGATCCCGCTGAAACTGCCCGCGATGTGCTCGATGTACTCGGCTGCCCTGCCCTGCACTGCATAGGCTCCGGCTTTGCCCATCGGCTCGCCGGTGGCGACGTAGGCGCGGATGCGCGATGCGGACAGGCTCGCGAAGCGCACGCGCGACGCCGACAGCGCCTCGGTGCGACTGCGCGCCGTGCCCAGCGCCACCGCCGTCAGCACGCGATGCGTGGTGCCCGACAGCTCGCCCAGCATGCGGATTGCATCGCGCGCATCGGCAGGCTTGCCATAAATGCGCCCGCCCAGTGCCACCGTGGTGTCAGAGCACAGTACCGGCGCGGCAGGCAGGCCGCGCCGCCTCAGTCGTGCGAGCGCGGCGTCGAGCTTGAGACCAGTGACACGGCGCACGTAGGCCGTCGGCGCTTCGCCGGGCAACGGCTCCTCCAGCGCCTCGGCGTCTTCATGCGCGTCGGGTAGCAGCAATTGGTGGCGCACGCCGAGCTGGTCCAGCAACTGGCGCCGGCGCGGGCTTTGCGAGGCAAGGTAGATGAAGTCGCTCATGATGGGCGGCGAGCATAGCCGCACTCGATGCTGCCGGGCCGTCCGCCGCCACTTCGCATTCCGTGGTCAGTATTCGGTACGGCGGCCCAATCGCAGTTGTCCGAATCCGAAGATTCCCCGGCATGGCACAGCTTTTTCCCATCATCGATACGCCGCGGCTACGGCTGCGAGAGATCACGGAAACCGACATTCCCGCGCTGCTCGCCATGTACGACCTTCCCGAAACCATGCAATGGCTGGGCGCTGACCCGCTGGTGACGGCCGATCATGCCGCAGCACTGGTTGCCTTCATCCGCCAGGGCTGGAGCCTGCCGGTCCCCGAACCGCGCTGGGGGATCGAGCGACGCGATCACCCCGGCTTGCTCATCGGCACAGTGGGCCTGCGGCTGTGGGACACCGGAGCGCGCCACTGTCAGCTCGGCTACCAGCTGGACTGGCGCCACCGCAGTCGCGGTTATGCGCACGAAGCCCTGTCCACGCTACTGGCCTGGTGCTTCGACCGCATGGAGCTGCACCGGGTGAACGCGCTGGTCCATCCCGACAACGCGCCATCCCTGCGCGTGCTGCAGAAGCTGGGCTTCGAAGTGGAAGGGCTGATGCGCGACGGCGGCTTCTGGGCGGGCCGGCATCACGACCTGCTGAGCCACGGACTCCTTCGGAGAGCTTTCGCAGGCGCGCGATTCCGGGCAGCCGCTGCCTCGCCCGCGGTTCAGCCCGTCCGGACGGCATGCTGCGCCATCATCGAGGCCGCCTGAGCCTCGCCACGACGAAGCGCGCTACTCCCTATGATAGGGATGGTTGGCGTTGATCGACCATGCCCGGTAGAGCTGCTCGATCAGCAGCACGCGCACCATGGCGTGCGGCAGTGTCAGGTCGGACAGGCGGATCCGCTCGTGAGCGGCCTGCCGGAACGCCGGATCCAGCCCGTCGGGGCCGCCGATCACCAGTGCCACCCCATCACCTTCGAGTTGCCAGCTCTTGAGCTTGGAAGCCAGCGCCACCGTGGTCAGCGACGTGCCGCGCTCGTCGAGCGCAACGATGCGGAAACCGCGAGGGATGGCGGCCTCGATGCGTTCGCGCTCGGCGGCATAGAGGGTCTCGAGCGTCTTGGAGCCGCGAGGCTCGGTCTTGACGGCGCGCAGCTCGACTTTGAGCTCCGACGGGAAGCGCTTGGCGTAGTCGTCGTAGGCCACCTGCGCCCAGTCGGGCACGCGCTGGCCCACGGCCACCAGCAGCAGCTTCATGCGGCCGGCTTGGAAACCTTCTTGGACGGGGCCTTCTTCGCCGCGGTTTTGGTGGCGGGCTTGGCGACAGCCGGCTTCGTCCCCCCGCTCCTGGCGGTCTTGGCCGGAGCACCGATCACCACCTTGGCGATTGTGCGCGGCGCAGCCTTGCGTGCCGGCCTCTTGGGCGCTGCAGCTTCCTTCTCTGCCTTGGCCGCGCGTTCGGCCGTGCGGATGGCGCTCTTGGCGGCGCTGCTGCGGCGCAACGATGGCGTGTCGGCCGCCGCAGCCTTCTTCTTTGCGGCCGGCTTCTTCTCCGCCACGGGAGCCGCAGGCTTGGGCGCGCCCAGCTTCAGGCGCACCGGCTTCTCACCCCAGATCTCTTCCAGGTGGTAGTACTGACGAATGGCCGGCTGCATGATGTGCGCCACGGCCGCGCCGCAGTCCACGATGATCCATTCGCCGTTGTCCTCGCCCTCGATTCGGGGTTTGGGGAAGCCGGCCTCGCGAACGGCGTCGCGCACGCTGGCCGCCAGCGCCTTGGTCTGCCGGTTGGACGTGCCCGACGCGACGATCACGCGCTCGAACAGCGGCGAGAGGTGTTCGGTGTTGAAGACCTGGATGTCCTGTGCCTTGACGTCTTCCAGCCCCTCGACGATGGCTCGCTGGAGTTTCTGGGTGTCCTTCTTGGCTGCGGTTTCAGAGGTCATCAGGTCGGCTGGTAGAGGTGGTGGCGTTCAATATAGCGCGCAACCGCGGCAGGAACCATCCCGGAGATGTCCCTGCCACTGGCGATCATTTCGCGGATGCGGGTGGCGCTGGCGTCGGTGGGCGGCAGTTGCAGCCTCACCATGCGGGTGCCTGCGGGCAAGGCAGGCGGTGGGGCCGGCGGCTCGCCCGCTTCGGGCGCGCGCTCGGCAAGCGAGATTGTAGCCAGTCGCAACACCTCGTCCCAGGCGTGCCAGGTCTGGAGCGCCCCGGCCTGGTCGGCGCCCATCACCAGGAACAGCTGCGCGCCGGGCGCCTCCGTGGCCAGCTCGCGCAGCGTATCGACGGTGTACGTAGGGCCCGCGCGCAGCGTTTCGCGCACGTCGATCACGGTGCGCGGCAGCCCGTCGAAGGCGGCCTCGGCCATGGCGATACGGTGTTCGGCCTGCGAGAGCGTGCGCGCCTTGTGCCAGGCGTGGCCCGTGGGGAACACGCGCAGTTCGTCCAGGCCCAACTGCTCCAGCGCGGCGCGCGCCAGTTCCACATGGGTGAGGTGCGGCGGATCGAATGCGCCGCCGTAGACGCCGATGCGGCGGGCGCCGCGCAGCACGCTCAAAGCCACTCCCGGCGCACGATGAAGTCGGAATAGAGGCGCGCCTCGGGCGTGCCCGGCTCGGGCACCTGCTGGTAGGCCCAGCTGGCCAGCGGCGGCATCGACAGCAGGATGGATTCGGTGCGGCCGCCCGACTGCAGGCCGAAGTGCGTGCCGCGGTCCCACACCAGGTTGAATTCGACGTAGCGGCCTCGCCGGTAGAGCTGGAAGGCGCGCTCGCGTTCGCCATAGGGCATGTCGCGGCGCCGTTGCGCGATCGGCAGATAGGCTCCCAGAAAGGCATCGCCCACCGACTGCGTGAGGGCCAGGGCCGGGTCGAAACCGCCTTCGGAGAAGTCGTCGAAGAACACGCCGCCCACGCCGCGCTGCTCGTTGCGGTGCTTCAGGAAGAAGTACTCGTCGCACCAGATCTTGAAGCGCGGGTACTTGTCGTCGCCGAAAGGTGCCAGCGCGTCGCGGCAGGCGCGGTGGAAATGCACCGCATCTTCCTCGAAGCCATAGCAGGGCGTGAGGTCCATGCCGCCGCCGAACCAGCCCACGGGCTCGCCGCCTTCGGGCAGCGCCAGCAGCATGCGAACGTTCATGTGCACGATGGGCACGTACGGGTTGCGCGGATGGAACACCAGCGACACGCCCATGGCCTCGAACGGCGCCCCCGCCAATTGCGGCCGGCTGGCCGTGGCCGAGGGGGGCAGCCTGGGCCCGCGCACGTGCGAGAACCCCACGCCCGCGCGCTCGAACACCGCACCGCCCTCGAGGATGCGCGTGACGCCCTCCCCCTGCAGCGGCTCGTGCGGCTCCTTGCGCCAGACATCGGACAGGAACTTCGCCTGGCCGTCTTCCGCCTCGATGGCGGCGGTGATGCGGTCCTGCAGGCCGGTGAACCAGCCGCGCACGGCCCCGAAATCGCGCATGCCGTGCGCTCAGCCGATGGCCCGGAAGCCGATGTCGCGGCGCATCTGCTGGCCGTCGAAGCCGATGCGGTCGGCCACCTCGTAGGCGCGCTGCTGCGCCTGGCGCACGTTGTCGCCCAGGGCTGTCACGCAGAGCACGCGGCCGCCCGAGACGCGCAGCGTCTCGCCATCCAGCGTGGTGCCCGCATGGAACACCACGGCGTCGTCGGCCTCGGCCGGAATGCCGTGGATCGCGTCGCCCTTGCGCGGCGACAGCGGATAGCCGTGCGCGGCCATCACCACGCCCAGCGCCACGCGGCGGTCCCAGTCGAGCTCGACCTGATCGAGCCGGCCGTCGGTGGCGGCCCACAGCACGTCGAACAGGTCGGACTTCAGCCGCATCATGATCGGCTGCGTTTCGGGGTCACCCATGCGGCAGTTGAATTCGAGCGTCTTGACCTGGCCCTGGGGCGAGATCATCAGGCCCGCGTACAGGAAGCCGGTGTAGCGGATGCCGTCCTTTTCCATGCCGCGGATGGTGGGCAGGATGACCTCGCGCATGGCGCGCGCATGCACGTCGGCCGTGACCACGGGCGCGGGCGAATACGCGCCCATGCCGCCCGTGTTGGGGCCGCTGTCGCCGTCGCCCAGGCGCTTGTGGTCCTGGCTGGTGGCCAGGGCCGCCACGTTCTTGCCATCGCACAGCACGATGAAGCTGGCTTCCTCGCCCGAGAGGAATTCCTCGATCACGACACGCGCGCCACCGTCGTTGTGGGACACGCCGAACTTGTTGTCCAGCAGCATGAAGTCGACCGCCTCGTGCGCCTCGGCCAGCGTCATCGCGACGACCACGCCCTTGCCCGCCGCCAGGCCGTCGGCCTTGACGACGATGGGCGCGCCCTTCGCGTCGATGTAGGCATGGGCCAGGGCGGCGTCGGTGAAGGCCTCGTACTCGGCCGTGGGGATGCCGTGGCGCTTCATGAACGCCTTGGAGAAAGCCTTGCTGCTCTCCAGTTGCGCAGCCGCCTTCGTGGGGCCGAAGATACGCAGGCCGTGCGCGCGGAACTCGTCCACCACACCTGCGGCGAGCGGCGCCTCGGGGCCCACCACCGTCAATGCGATCTTTTCGGCCTGCGCCCACTCGCGCAGCGCCCGGGGCTCGGACAGGGCCAGGTTGTCGAAGCGGTTGTCCAGTGCCGTGCCGCCGTTACCGGGCGCCACGAAGATCTTCGAGACCTTGGCCGATTTCGACAGCCTCCACGCCAGCGCGTGCTCGCGGCCACCGCCGCCAATCACCAGTAATTTCATAGGGCTGCGTTGTGATAGACGTCCTGGACGTCGTCAAGATCCTCGAGCACGTCGAGGATCTTCTGCATCTTCGCGGCGTCGTCGCCACTCAGCTCGATCATGTTCTCGGGGCGCATCGTCACCTCGGCAAGCTCCGCCACCAGGCCTGCGGCCTCCAGCGCGTTCTTCACCGCCTCGAACTCCGACGGTGCCGTGAGCACCTCGATGGCGCCGTCGTCATGGGTGACGACGTCCTCGGCGCCGGCTTCCAGGGCCACTTCCATCACCTTGTCCTCGCTGGTGCCGGGTGCAAACAGCAACTGGCCGCAGTGCTTGAACTGGAACGCCACCGACCCGGCCGTGCCCATGCTCCCGCCGTACTTGCTGAACGCATGGCGCACTTCGGCCACGGTGCGCACCTTGTTGTCGGTCATGGTGTCGATCACGATGGCCGCGCCGTTGACGCCGTAGCCTTCATAGCGGATCTCTTCGTAGCTCACGCCCTCGAGGTTGCCGGTGGCCTTGTCGATGTTGCGCTTGATAGTGTCGGCCGGCATGTTGGCCGCCTTGGCCTTGTCCACCGCCAGCCGCAGGCGCGGGTTGGCCGAAAGATCGCCGCCGCCCTGGCGGGCCGCCACCATGATTTCACGGATGACGCGCGTCCACACCTTGCCGCGCTTTTCGTCCTGCCGGCCCTTGCGGTGTTGGATGTTGGCCCATTTACTGTGTCCAGCCACGAGAGAAGTCCTCTGATGCGATTTAATCCGGGCTGAATTTTACGTTTTCGGCGCTCTGCGCCTTCAACCCGGACGCCTTCCATGACCGAGCCCCTGCTGGTCGCCCGCCACGGCGACATCGAATGCCACCTGTTGCCCGCCCTGGCCAACCGCCACGGCCTCATCACCGGCGCCACCGGCACGGGCAAGACGGTGACGCTGCAGGCCATGGCCGAAGGCTTCTCGCGCATTGGCGTGCCGGTGTTCATGGCCGACGTCAAGGGCGACCTGTGCGGCATCAGCCAGACCGGCAAGATCGGCGAGAAGATGGCCGGCGTGCTGGCCGAGCGCGGCATCGAACTGCCCCAGCCCACCGAATGCCCCACCACCCTGTGGGACGTGTTCGGCGAACAGGGCCACCCCGTGCGCGCCACCATCAGCGACATGGGCCCGCTGCTGCTGGCGCGCATGCTGAACCTGAACGACACGCAGTCCGGCGTGTTGAACCTGATCTTCAAGATCGCCGACGACAACGGCCTGCTGCTGCTCGACATGAAGGACCTGCGGGCCATGCTGCAGCACGTGGGCGACAACGCCAAGCAGTTCACCACCGAGTACGGCAACATCAGCGCCGCCAGCGTGGGCGCCATCCAGCGCGGTTTGCTGCAGATCGAAAGCCAGGGCGGCGACCAGTTCTTCGGCGAGCCGATGCTCGACATCACCGACTTCATGCAGACCGTCGGTGGCAAAGGGGTGCTGAACATCCTGGCCGCCGACAAGCTCATGAACTCGCCGCGCCTGTACGCCACGTTCCTGCTGTGGATGCTGTCCGAGCTGTTCGAGCAACTGCCCGAAATCGGCGACCCCGACAAGCCCAAGCTGGTCTTCTTCTTCGATGAGGCCCACCTGCTGTTCAACGAAGCGCCCAAGGTGCTGGTCGAGCGCATCGAGCTCGTCGTGCGGCTGGTGCGATCCAAGGGCGTGGGCGTCTATTTCGTGACCCAGAACCCGCTGGACATTCCCGACAGCGTGCTGGCTCAGTTGGGCAACCGCGTGCAGCACGCGCTGCGCGCCTTCACGCCGCGTGACCAGAAAGCCGTCAAGGCGACGGCGCAGACCATGCGCCAGAAGCCCGGCCTGGACATCGAGGCCGCCATCACCGAGCTGGCCGTGGGCGAGGCCCTGGTCAGCCTGCTCGACGCCAAGGGCCGCCCCGGCATCACCGAGCGCGTGTACGTGCTGCCGCCCGGCAGCCAGATCGGCCCGATCACGCCGCAGCAGCGCCAGGCGCTGGTGGCCGGCTCGCTGGTGGCCGGTGTCTACGAAAAAGCCGTGGACCGCGAATCGGCCTACGAAATCCTCAAGGGCCGCGCCGGCGAGGCCGCCGAAGGCGCCGCACAGGCCAAGAAGACCGGCAAGGCTGCTCCCGCCGCCGCCACCGAGCAGGAATCCAGCATGTTCAACGACATCCTGTTCGGCTCCACCGGCCCGCGCGGCGGCAAGCGCGATGGCCTCGTGCAGACCATGGCCAAGTCGGCCGTGCGCACCATGGGCACGACCATGGGCCGCGAGATCCTGCGCGGCGTGCTGGGCGGCATCTTCGGCGGCAAGAAAAGCCGATGACGGCAGCCCGGCTGCTGCGCACTACCAGCGCAGCAGCCAGCGGCCGGCCGCGGCGCCCGCCGCCATGACCAGCGCGATCCCGGCCACATACCACACCGCCAGGAACGGCGCAGCGAGTTCAGGGCAATGCAGCGCATACACGGCCGCCCCGACGCCGCCTGCGAACGCACCGGCTGCGGCCCCCGCCACCATCGGCCGGGTCGGCGCCAGCGACCGCAGGGCCGCCATCGCCGCAGCAAGCGCCGGCAACGAGATGAAGCCGATGCTGAACGCACAGCTGCGCCACGTCTGGCCCCACAAAAGCGTCGCGCGCTCGGCCTCGGGGGCGCCCAGCCACACGGCGGCAGCCAGAAGCCACAGCGCGGCCAGCGGCAGCACGAGCCCGGCAGCCGCGCCGCCTACGCGCACCCCGGGCCGCGCCAGCCGCTGAGCCGCCACGAAGCCGGCACAGCCGATCGACAGCGGGAACACGACCTTGACCCAGAACATCGGCAACCGCGCCACCTGCAAGAGGTCGGGCCGGAATCCATAGTCGAGCGCCACGATCAGCGCCGCCAGCGGCAGCCCGAGCAGCAGGGCGAGGGTCAGGCGCCTGCGCGCAGCGTCGCGTGGCACGGGCTGCGCGTCGGTGGCCAGCAGATCGATCAGGCGGTCGGTCTTCATGCGCGCCCCCGCATGCGTGCAGCCAGGACCTTCAACCCACGGTGGATACCCACCTTCACCGCCGACTCGGACATCCCTGTCATCCGCGCCGTCTCGGCAACCGACAGGCCTTCGAGCTTGACGTGGCGGATGGGCAGGCGCTGGCGATCGGGCAGGCCGTCAAGCAATCCGTCGACGTCTCGGCGCGCATCGCTGGCCTCGGTGGCCGATTCGGCGAACACCGCCAGCTCATCATCGAGCGGGTCGTGCAGCGCCTCGCGACGCGATTTGGCGCGCAACAAATCGATCAGCTTGTAGCGCGCGATCGCATGCACCCAGGCCGTCAGCGGCTGGTCGCTCTGGTAGGTGTGGCGCTGGTTGTGCATGGCGAGCAGGCATTCCTGGACAAGATCTTCGACTTCATCGGGCCAGCCGAACAGGCGCCGGGCGAGAAACGCCCGCAAGTGGCGGCTGGCGCGCGAAAGGAATTCTCGGTACGCCACGGCGTCGCCCGCCAGGCCCGCAAGGAACAGGCGGCGCATTTCGGCTTCGACGTCACTGAATGTCATCTGTCTGGGGAGATGGAGTTCGTCTGGCGCGACCCGGCGGTTACACGGAAATTCAGGAAATTCCGGCCGGATTGTGCCTGGGGATGTAACCGGTGGACCGCCAGCAACGAACTCACCAGCAGCCCGGCCATGTGGACGGGTCTTCAACCGCAACAGGAGCATTCACATGTCGCAACGCACCCTCGTCATCGCCGCAGCGCTGGCCGCCCTCTCTTCTGGCGCCGCGCTGGCCCAGGACAAGCCCATGGCCGACAAGATGGCCAAGATGGAGAAGTGCTATGGCGTCGCCATGGCCGGCAAGAACGACTGCGCCGCAGGACCCGGCACCACCTGCGCCGGCACTTCCAAGGTGGACTACCAGGCCAACGCATGGAAGAACGTGCCTGCCGGCACCTGCACCACCATCAAGACGCCCAAGGGCATGGGCACGCTCACCCCGATGAAATCCTGAGCCCATGGGCCCGGCCGCAACACTTGGCGTCGGGCTCGGACTCAAGCCGATGCACTACGACGAGGCGCTGCGCGCCGCCGCCGACGACCTGTGGTTCGAGTTCCATGCCGAGAACCACATGGTGGCCGGCGGACCGCGCCTGGCGTGGCTGGAACGGCTGCGCGAATGCCACCGGGTGTCGTTGCACGGCGTCGGGCTGTCGCTGGCAAGCGACGCACCGCCCGACGCCGAGCATCTGGCCCGTTTCGCCGCGCTGGTGCGCCGCATCGAGCCGGCGCTGGTGTCCGAGCATCTGGCGTGGTCCCGCATGGCCGGCGCCGCATTTCCGGACCTGCTACCGTTTCCGCGCAGCCATGCGGCACTGATCCGGATCGCCGACAACATCGACCGCGTGCAGCAGGCCATCGGGCGCACGCTGGCCATCGAGAACCCGTCGCATTACCTGGCCATCGATGGTCACGAGTGGGACGAACCCGCCTTCCTGTCGGAGCTGGCGCGCCGCACCGGTTGCGGCCTTCTGCTCGACCTCAACAACGTCCACGTCTCCGCCGCCAACCTGCAGGCACACGGCGGCGAATCCATCCACGCCTTCGCGCTCGGCTACCTCGATGCGTTCGCGCTGGGCGCGGTGACCGAAGTGCACCTGGCAGGCCACAGCCGCGACCCGTTGCTGGGCGATGCGCTGCTCATCGATTCGCACGATGCACCGGTGGCCCGGGTCGTATGGGCGCTGTACGAAGAGCTGCTGGCGCGCACCGGTCCGTTGCCCACGCTGATCGAACGCGACGCCGAAGTGCCCGGCTTCCACGAGCTGATGGCAGAACGCGCCATCGCACAGGAACTGATGGAGCGGGGTGTGCCGGCATGACCGCGGGCGGCCTGCACGATTTCCAGCAGGGCTTCGCACGCGCGTTGTCCGCGCCGGCATCACCCGCCGATCCATCGGCCTGCGATTGGGCGCCAGGCCTGGCGGGACAAGCAGCCTTCGCCGTCTACCGCAACACCGTCGTGAAAGGCTGCATCGATGCGCTGGAGGCCAACTTTCCGGCCGTGCTGAAACTGGTGGGGCGCGACTGGTTCCGCGCCACCGCCGCACTGCACGTGGCGCAGTCGCCGCCGCGTGATCCCCGGCTGCTTCTGTACGGCGAGGATTTCCCGGCCTTCCTTCGCGACTTCCCGGCCGCCGCCAACCTTCCCTACCTGCCCGCCGTCGCCACACTCGACTGCGCCTGGACCGACTGCCACGCTGGCGCCGATGCGCCCGTGCTCGAGGCCGCCGCACTGGCCGCGCTGGGGCCCGCGGCGATGGGCGACCTGCCGTTGACGCCCCACCCCGCCGCACGCTGGCTCTGGACCGCCGACATCCCGGCCTGCTCGCTGTGGTCACGCAACCGGTTCTCCTCGGCCGCAGACCCGGATCTCCACGACATCGTCTGGCAGGGCGAAGGCTGCCTGCTCACACGCCCGTCTGAAGCCGTCGAGTGGTGCACCCTGGGCGTCGGCGGCTGCGCGCTGCTGGATGCCTGCGCCGCCGGCGTGACGCTGGCCGAAGCAGCCGCGGCAGCACTCGACGCCCAGCCCGACTGCGATCTGGCCGGACTGCTGGCGCTTCTGGTGGCGCAGGGTGCGTTCACTGGTCTATGAATCGAACCAACCCTCCACGACACATCATGCAAACCATTCCCACGCAGGGCCGGTCGCCGACGGCCCCGATTCATGTCCGCGTCTCGGTCCGGCTCGCCGACTGGCTCGACGCCGCCACGCCACACGATCTGCTGGCACTGGCCAACCGCGTCGGCATGGCAGCGATCTTCTTCCTCTCGGGCCGTACCAAGGTGGATGGCTGGTTCAGTGTCAGCGACAGTGCGATCGCGCTGTTCCGCGACGAATACCGGCTGCCGCTGATCCCGCCCGAGGCTGCGGCCTGGCTGGCCGCAGGGGCCGAACACCTGTTCCCGCTGATGCTGGTAGTGGGGCTGTTCACGCGGCTGTCGGCCCTCGCGCTGCTGGCCATGACCCTGGTGATCCAGCTGTTCGTCTATCCGGGTGCGTGGCCCACGCATCTGTCGTGGGCCGCGCTTCTGCTGTATCTGGCCGGACGCGGCGGTGGCCGCGCGGCGCTGGACCACCCCCTGGGCATCGCCTGACGCAGACCCCGTCCAGGGCATTGCCCGCTCCATCCCGCGGCCGCCGCGCAGCGGTGGTAGGCTGCGCCACCCATGGATTCCCTCACCCAGATCGTTCTCGGCGCCTCCGTCGCCGCCGCCGTCGTTCCCGCCGCGCACCGCCGGCGCGCCATGGCCGCCGGCGCCATCCTCGGCACGCTGCCCGACCTCGACGGCATCCCGCTCTCGCTGCTGGGCGCCGATGCCGTCACCGGCGTCACCTGGCACCGCGGGCCGTCGCATTCGCTGCCTGTGCTGCTACTGGCCGGCTGGCTGATCTGGCTGGCGCTGCGCCGCTGGTGGGCGCCTGTGCGCGAGGCGCCCCGCCCCTGGCTGTGGGCCACCTGGCTGGCGCTGCTGACGCATCCGCTGCTGGACGCTTTCACGGTCTACGGCACCCAGCTGCTGTGGCCCACGACGGCGTCGCCCGTGATGTGGTCCAGCCTGTTCATCATCGACCCCGGCTACACCCTGCCGCTGATCGTGGGCTGCATCGGCGCGCTGTGGCTTGGCGCGCGCGCGGGCGGTGCGCGTTTCATCGCCTGGGGGTTGATCCTGAGCACCGCCTACCTCGGCTGGTCGCTTACCGCCAAATGGATGGTGGCCCGCGCCACCGCACCGGTGCTGGCGCAGCAGGGTCTGCAGGACGCGCCGGGCTTCTCGGTGCCGATGCCGCTCAACACCTTCCTGTGGCGCGTGGTGGTGCAGACACCCGACGGCCAGTTCATCGAAGGCTACCGTTCGCTGCTGGCCGATCGCGGCGCGATGCGGTTCCAGCCCATCGCCAGCGACGCGGCGGCGCTGGAGGCGATGAAAGCCCGGCCGGCCGTGCAGCGGCTGCTGTGGTTCACCAGCGGCTTCATGAAGGCCACGGCCGAGGGCGATTCGCTGCTGCTGTCCGACCTGCGCATGGGTGCCGAGCCCGACTACACCTTCGTCTACCGCGTGGCGCGCCGCGACGGCGCCCAGGGCGCCTGGCAGCCCATCGTGCCCGAGCTGGTGGCCCAGCCGCGCAATATCGGCCGCCAGTGGGACGCCATGTGGAGGCGGCTGTGGAACGAGCCGGCTGCGCCCGCCGCCCTGCCTGCGCCCCGCCCCTGAACGCCGCCCGTCCGCCCATGTCCACCGCCTTGCCCACCTACGCTGACGTCGACGCCGCCGCCCATCGCCTGCAGGGCCACGCGCACCGCACGCCGGTGCTGCGCTCGTCCACGATCGATGCCTTGCTGGGTGCGCAGCTGTTCTTCAAGTGCGAGAACTTCCAGCGCATGGGCGCATTCAAGTTCCGCGGCGCGTTCAATGCGCTGTCGCGCCTGACCGCCGACGAGCGCCGGCGCGGCGTGCTGGCGTTCTCCTCGGGCAACCATGCGCAGGCGGTGGCGCTGTCGGCGCGCATCCTCGGCATGCCCTCGGTCATCGTGATGCCGCAGGACGCACCCGCCGCCAAGCTGGCCGCCACGCGCGGCTACGGCGCCGAGGTCATCACCTACGACCGCTTCACCGAGGACCGCATGGCCCTCTCGGCCCGCATCGCAGGCGAGCGCGGCATGACGCTGATCCCGCCCTACGACCACGCCCACGTGCTGGCCGGCCAGGGCACGGCCGCGAAGGAGCTGATCGAGGACACCGGCCCGCTCGACGCGCTGTTCGTCTGCCTGGGCGGCGGCGGGCTGCTGTCGGGGTGCGCGCTGGCCACGCGCGCGCTGTCGCCCGACTGCCGCATCTACGGCGTGGAGCCCGAGGCCGGCAACGACGGCCAGCAGTCGCTGGCGGCCGGGCACATCGTGCGCATCGACACGCCGCGCACCATCGCCGACGGCGCGCAGACGCAGTTTCTCGGCGACATCACCTTCGGCATCATCCGGCGCGACGTGACCGGCATCGTCACGGCCAGCGACGCGCAGCTGGTCGAATCGATGCGCTTCTATGCCGAGCGCATGAAGATGGTGGTGGAACCCACGGGCTGCCTGTCGCTGGCCGGCGCGCGCCACGGCGGCATCGACCTGCGCGGCCAGCGCGTGGGCGTGATCGTGAGCGGCGGCAACGTGGACATGGCGCGCCTCGCGCAACTGCTGGCCGCAGGCTGAGCGCGCGCCGGACACGGCGTGAGATTGCCCGTATGCAATTCGATTGCAGGAATACAATTTCTTGTATCACCTGCACAGACGACGCCCCGCGTCTCCACGCCATGCACCTCGACGACGATCCGCGCCTTCGCCTCGAAGCTGACCAGTGGAAGCAGCGCGAGCTGCCCGGCTTCATCGGCCACGCCGGTCCGCTCTGGACCCGGCGCGAGGGCGATGCCTGGGCCTACGGCCTGCTCGCCGATGCCCGGCACCTCAACCCGGCCGGCGTCGTGCACGGCGGCGCCCTCGTCACCCTGCTCGACCACGCGATCAGCAGCGTGGCCTGGGAAGCCGCCAGTCGCGCGCCCTGCGTGACGCTGCAGCTCGACACGCACTTCCTCGCCGCCGTGCGCGGAGGCGACTTCGTCCAGGCGCGCGCCACGGTGTCGCACCGCACGAGCGGCCTGATGTTCATGGCCGGCGAGGTCAGCGTGGACCGCCGGCCGGTGCTGCGGGGCCAAGCCATCATGAAAGTGCTGCCGCCTGCCGGCGCCCGCGCCGCCTGATTTCGTGGCACGCTCGGGCCCTGCCGGTGGGTGCCGGCCACGAGACATTCCGAATCGCACAGACGCATGACCGAATCCACCGTTTCCCCCACTGCCGCCCGGGGCTCCAAGGCCGTCCGTGTGCGCCCCGTGCCCGCCGTGAGCCGTTCCATCGCCATCCTCCGCCTGCTGGGCGACGCCAAGCAGAGCCTGGGGGTCAAGGCCATCGCCGACGAGCTGCAACTGGTGCCCAGCACCTGCCTGCACATCCTGCGCGTGCTGGTGAGCGAGGAACTGGTTCAGGTCGAGCCCGGCACCAAGCGCTACACCCTGGGCAGCGGCATGATCAGCCTGGCGCGCAGCGTGCTGGAAGGCGGCGGCTTCACGCGGCTGGTGCAGCCCGCGCTCGACCGCCTCGCGGCCAGCCGCGGCGTCACGGCCATGGGCGTGGAGATCAGCGCGCGGCAGACGGTGGTGGTGCTGGCGCTGTCCAAGTCCAGCCAGCCGTTCCGGCTGCACACCGACGTGGGCAGCCAGTTCTCGGGCTTCGTCAGCGCCACCGGCCGCCTCATCGCGGCCTATGGCGCAGAGGGCTGGCCCCAGTTGCGCAAGCAGTTCAACGCCACGCACTGGGACAAGGCGCCCACCTTCGAGACGTGGAAGAAAGAAGTCGAGCAGACCCGCGAGCGCCACTGGGCGGTGGACCGCGACAACTTCGTGAGCGGCCTCACCGTCGTGGCCGTGCCCATCCTCGATTCGGCGCACCAGCTGCGCTACACGCTGGTGGCGGCCGGCCTGTCGAGTCAGCTCAACGCCGCCGCCGTCAATGAGCTGGCCTCGACCATGAAGGACGAGGCGCAGGCCGTCGCGGCCATGCTCTATTCGCGCGGATGACGCGCGAATGACTCACTGATGATTCGCGGCCGACGCCCGCCCCGGCCTGCCGCGCCGAGCGGCCTGCCGGAGCGGGGCAGCACTCGCGATCAATCGGCCTTCAGCCCCGCCGCTGCGATCAGCGGCTGCCACTTGCGGCGCTCGGCCTTGGTGAAGTCAGCCAGCTGGCTTGCCGGGCCGCCGGCGGGCTCGAAACCCAGCTCCAGCAGGCGCTGACGCGTTTCAGGCCGCTGCAGTGCCTTGTTGATCGCGCCGTTGAGCGCCGCCACCACCTGGGGCGGCGTGCCGCGCGGGGCGTACAGCGCATTCCATGCGATCACCTCGAAGCCGGCGAACCCCTGCTCGGCCACTGTCTTCACGCCGGGCACCAGGCTGCTGGGCTGGCTGGACGTGACGGCGATGGCACGCAGCTTGCCGCCCGCGATGTGGGGGCGCAGGCTGGTGGGTGTGTCGACGATCACCGGCATCTGGCCGCCGATCACGTCGGTGATGGCCGTGGCCGCGCCCTTGTACGGCACGCCGAACAGCGGTGTGGCCGAGCGTTCCTTGAGCAGTTCCACGACGAGTCGCGCGCTGGTGCTGGGCAGCGCGATGTCGGCGCTGCGGCCGTTGGCCTTCACCGCGCTCACCACCTCGGCGGCCGAGTGCAGGCTCGACGTGCTGCTCACGGCAATCACCATCGGGAAGGTGCCCACCAGCGCCACCGGCTCGAAATCCTTCTCCGGATCGAACGCGAGCCGCGAATAGAGGAACTGGTTGAGCACGTGCGTGGCGTTCGTGCCCATGGTAAGCGTGTAGCCATCGGGCGCGGCCTGCGCCGTCAGTTCGGTGCCCAGATTGCCGCCGGCGCCGGGGCGGTTGTCGATGACGATGGGCTGGCCCAGGTCCCTGGCCATCTGTTCGGCCAGGTAGCGCGTGGCGATGTCGGTGCCCTGCCCCGCCGGGTAGGCCACGATGATGCGGATCGGCTTGCTCGGCCAGGCCTGGGCCTGGACTGTGGGCGATGCCAGCAGCACGAGCGTCGAGGCCAGCGCGGATAGCGCTGCTGCGATTCTTTTCATGTCTTGTCTCCGTCCTCTTGGGTCTGATTCTGTCTTGTCGGGGGGCTCGATGCGCGAGCCGACGGGTTCCTCGTGCGGTCTCAGCGCATGGCCACCTCCCGTTCCGCCAGCGGCATCCGGCCCCCGGCTGCATGTGGCGCGGCGCCGCTGGCTTCGAGCTGTTCGCGCTCGCGCGCGCCGTAGCCCAGGCCGGCCAGGATTTCCGGTGCGTCCTGCGCGAATCGCGGCGGCGCAGCGCCCGGGGTGCCCGGCGTGGCCGCCAGCCGCATGGGCGAGCGCACGCCCGTGTAGCCCTCGCGCCGCACCAGCACGTCGCGGTGGGCGCTGTGCGGATGCGACAGCGCCTGCGGCACAGACTGCACGGCGGCTGCGGGCACGGCCGCGCGCATCAGCGCCTCGCACAGCGGGCCGCTGGGCGAGCCGGCGATGGCGGACTCGATCTCGTCCTTGAGCGCGGCGCGGTTCAGCACGCGGCTGGCGTTGGACGCAAAGCGCGCGTCGTGTGCCAGTTGCGGCCGGCCGATGTGGCGCGAGAAGCGCTGGAACTGGCTGTCGTTGAGGATGCCGATGAACACCTCGCCATCGCTCGCGCGGAATTTGTCGTACGGCGCGATGTTGGGATGCGCGCTGCCCAGCAGCTGAGGATCGTGGCCTGACGCGAACCAGCTCGACGCATGCGGCAGCAACAGGCTCAGCGCCGTGTCGTACAGCGTGGCCTCCACGCGCTGGCCGGTGCCGGTGCGGTGCCGCGCCTGCAGCGCCATGAGGATGCCGCTGAGCGCCACGTAGCCCGTCAGGTGATCGACCACCGGAATGCCCACGCGCGTGCTGCCGCTGGCCGCATCGCCGTTCACGCTCATCACACCGCACAGCGCCTGCAGCACCGCGTCGTAGCCCGGCAGCCCGCCCAGCGGGCCGTCGCCGCCGAAGCCGCTGATGGCGCAATAGATCAGGCGCGGGTAGCGCGCGGCCAGCGCCTGCTCGTAGCCCAGGCCCCAGCGCTCCATCGTGCCGGGCACGAAGTTCTCGACCAGCGCGTCGGCGCCTTCCAGCAGGCGGTGCAGCACCTCCTGCGCGGCGGGCTGCGACAGGTCGAGGCTCAGCGCCCGCTTGCCCCGGTTGAGCGCCGAGAAGTACGCGGCGCTGCCCGAGCCGTCGAACGGCGGGCCCAGCCGCCGCGTCTCGTCGCCCGCAGGCGGCTCGACCTTGACGACCTCGGCCCCGTGGTCGGCCAGCATCTGCGTGCACAGCGGACCGGCCAGCACGCGCGTGAGGTCGACGACCTTCAGGCCCTGCAGCGATCCGGTGGCGCCGGGCATGGTTCAGCGGCCCTTCGACGGCAGCACGACCACGCCGCTGCCCAGCACCGACAGCTCGCCGTCCTGGTTGTGCGCTTCCTGCTCGATCTCGACCAGGTGCTTGCCGTCCTCGACGTATTTGCGCTTGACCCGGCCCTTGATGAAGAGCATGTCGCCTTCGGGGTTGTGGCGGCGGATCTTGCAGCTGGCCTTGTGCAGGAAGCCGGTGTCGCCCGCCCAGTTGGTCAGGTGGTGCGTGAGCCACGAGGTGCGCTCGGGGCCGTAGTCGTAGGCGCCCGGTGCGCCAACTTCCAGCGCGAAGTCTTCTTCCCAGTGCACGCGCTCGGGCACGTCCGGAATGCCGAAGCGGTTCTTGATGCCCACGCCCGGGTGCTGGTCGATCAGTTGCCAGGCCAGCTTGTTGGCGCGGATGTACAGGCCGCCCCAGCCCTGCGCGTAGGCGATGAAGCCGGTCACCGTCATCGGGCCCTTGAACATGGTGGGCAGTTCTTCGCCCTCCTTCACGTCCTCCCAGTAGCGCGGGGTGGCGCCGCGCACTTCCTCATGGCGGTAGAGCTTGTAGGCCTCGCCCAGCTCCTCGTCGGTATACTTGCGCGGCTCGCGCGAACGCACTTCCTTGTACTTGGTGCCGACTTCGCGGGCGTGATCGCGCTCGGTGCGAAAGCACCAGCTGTCGGCCTCGGCCACCTTGTCGCCGCTCTGGTTGAAGAAATCGACGTGGTAGATCTGCTGGATGGCGCGGCCGGCGAAGCGCGTCTGGTGCTCGATCAGGTCCTTGAGGTGCGCCTCGGTGTGGATCTCGTCGTTGCGGCGCACGGGCTTGTGCCAGGTCCAGTCCGCGCCCGACCACATGGCGTGCACGCCCGGCAGGCCGCCCACGTAGCCCGACACGATGCGGCTGGTGGCGAACAGGAAACTGGGCAGCGCCACGATGCCGCCGTAATGCGACTTGGCCGCGTAGTCCGGATCGCACCACAACGGGTTGTCATCGCCGATGCCGTGGGCATAGTGGCGGATGTTGTCGCGCGTGGCTTCGTGGCACCACGGCTCCACCGTCTGGCCGATCTTGACGCCAATGCGCTTGCGCAGGTCGTCCAGTCCGTTCTCGGTGATCTTGGGAAAACTGCGTTGGGTGTGGCTGGACATTTTCTGGGGTCTCCTGGTTGAAAAATCGGGGTTTCGGGCACACCGGCGGCTGGCCTGACGGCCCGAAGGTCCTGTAGGGGGTGTCGTCTCTCTCTATGCCATGGGCTGCAGCGCTGCGGCTTCGCGCTCGCGCAGCACCTTGCGGTGCACCTTGCCCGCCGGTGTCTTGGGAAGCTCAGGCACCACGGCGACGTGGCGCGGGTATTCGTGCTGGCTGAGCTTGGTCTTCACCAGCTCCTGGATTTCGGAGATGAACGCGTCGCTGACCGCGCGCTCGCTGACCACGAAGGCCTTGACCACCTGGCCGCGCAGCGCGTCGGGCACGCCGATGGCGGCGGCCTCCAGCACGTCGGGGTGCATGAGCATCACGTTCTCGATCTCGACCGCGCTCATGGTCCAGCCGGCCGAGATGATCACGTCGTCGGCCCGCCCACCGTGCCAGAAGTAGCCGTCGTCGTCGATGCGGCCCAGGTCCTTGGTGGGAATCCACTCGCCGCGGCGCAGCACCATGAGCTGGCCGGTGGCGCCGGGCGCGCACACCCGTCCCTCGGCGTCGTGCACCTCCACCCGCGTGCCGGGCACGGCCTTGCCGAGCGAGCCGCGCTTGACCGGGAAGTCAGGCGCACCCGGATAGCTGGCCAGCACCACGCCGATCTCGGTCGTGCCGTACATGCTGCACACCTCCAGTCCGAAGGTCTGGCGCACGAAGTCGGCCGTGTCGTCGTCGATGGGCTCGCCGGTGAACGACAGCTTCTCGAAAGCGAAGCGGTAGTCGCCCGCCTTGCCGCAGTTCTTCATCATCCGGTAGTGCGTGGCCGCCGCCGACATGTTGGTGAAGCCGTGCTGCGACAGTGCCTGCAGCAACCGTTCGGGGTTGAAGCGCCCGCTGTACGCGCCCACCGTGAGCCCCATGGCCAGCGGTGCCAGCGTACCGTGCCACAGGCCGTGGCCCCAGGCCGGTGACGACGGGCAGAAGAAGCGGTCGCCGGGGCGCAGGCCGGTGCCGTAGAGCGCGGCCACGGTCAGCGTAACCAGGGCCTTGTGTGTGTGCTTCACGGCTTCGGGCAGCTCGCGCGTCGTGCCCGAGGTGTACTGGAACACCGCCAGATCGCCGGCCCGCGTCTTCACCTCGTAATGCGTGGGCAAGGTGCGCAGCTGCGTGAACAGCGCGTCGTCGAACACCGCTACATCCAGCGGCTCCACGGTTTCGATGCCGCGTGCCACATCAACCTTCTGCTCGTTCGTGACCAGCAGGCTCGGCTTGCAGTCGTTGACCCGCAGGCGGATGCCGTCGGGCCCGAACAGCGTGAACATCGGCACGGCGATCGCGCCGCGCTTGATGACGCCGAACATGGCCGTGTAGAAGGCCCGCGAGGGCTCCAGCATGATCGCCACGCGATCGCCCGGCTGCACGCCGCGCGATTCGAGCAGGTGCGCGAAGCGCGACGAGTCGGCCGACAACTCGGCATAGGTGATCACTTCGTCGCCGCCCTGCGCCAGCGCCACCACCAGGGCGTCACGGCCCGTGGCCGCATGACGGTCCACGCATTCGTGGGCGATGTTGAGGAACTCCCGGTCGCCATCGAACAGCTCCCACAGCCTGTCTTGCGTGAAGTGCGCCTGCGCGTCGGCGTAACTCACGTAGTCGGTCAATCGCGTCATGTCTGCCTTGTCTCTTTGTCGTGTCTTGCGATGGACATGCAGTTTTCCGATTCCGCAAGTTTTTGTCAAATGGAATTTTCATTTGTACATAGACAATTATTTAGGACATGAAATCGACCGATGCCCGCGACTCGGGAGGTCGTGAAACACGTTGCAGTCGTGACGCCTTGTCGCAAGGCACCACGCCGGTGCCGCCGTCGTGGCACCGTCCTTGCTAAAGCTTTTGACCAAATGGTCCACCCCGTCTTGCGATCGGCGCGGCCCACCTGTACATTGAGTTTTTTGAGGACGCCACCCATGCCCGATGCCGCCTCCACCGCGACCCCGTCGCCCGCATCCGCCAGCCCGGCGGCCGCACATCCCACGCGCCGCCACATCCGCCTCACCTCGCACACCGGCGGCTTCGGCGCGCTGCCCATCGTGTGGGGCGCACCCACGGCGGCCGAGCGCGGGCCGGTGGTGGGGACCACCACCACGCGCGCTCATCGCAACGTGATCGGCACGCATTCCGGCTCGTACAGCGTGTACCGCGCGCTCGCCGTGGCGGCCGGCGCGCTCAAGCCCGAGCACAAGGCCGACCTCACCAACACCTCGCCCACCGATGCCATCGGCCCGTATCCGCAGTGGGGCGAGCCGGGCCGCATCGTCAGCCTCGACCCCTGGGGCGCCGTGGTGGCCGATGCCTTCGCCGCCGAGATGGCCGCCGGCTACGACATCCGGCCGACGATCGCCGTGACCAAGGCGCACGTCATCCTTCCCGAGGTCATCGAAGCCGTGCAGAAAGGCCGCCTGAAGGCCGACGGCAAGTTCCTGCTGCCCGGCGGCGGCGCGGTGGTCACCAAGGTGGCGGTGGAGCCCGTGTGGTACCTGCCCGAGGTGGCGAAGCGTTTCAACTGCTCCGAGGCCGATCTGCGCCGCGTGCTGTTCGAGGAAACCGGCGGCATGTATCCCGAGCTGGTCACGCGCAGTGATCTCGAAGTCTTCCTGCCGCCCATCGGCGGGCAGACGCTCTACATCTTCGGCAACCCGCGCGACCTGGCCGACACCGGCGTGGAGCTCACCGCGCGCATCCACGACGAATGCAACGGCTCCGACGTGTTCGGCTCCGACATCTGCACCTGCCGCCCCTATCTCACGCACGCCATCGAGGAGTGCATTGCCGGCGCGCAGCGCGGCGGCGTGGGCCTGATCGCCTACAGCCGCAAGGAAGGCCGCGCTTTGGGCGAAGTCACCAAGTTCCTGGTCTACAACGCACGCAAGCGCCAGGTGGGCGGCGACACGGCCGACCAGTACTTCGCCCGCACCGAATGCGTGGCCGGCGTGCAGGACATGCGTTTCCAGGAGCTCATGCCTGACGTCTTCCACTGGCTGGGCATCCGCAAGATCCACCGGCTGGTGTCGATGAGCAACATGAAGTTCGACGCCATCACTGGCTCGGGCATCGAGATCGGCGAGCGCATCAACATCCCCGACGAACTCATCCCCGCCGACGCGCGCGTCGAGATGGACGCGAAGATGGCCGCAGGCTACTTCACCCCGGGCGCCGTGCCCGACACCGAAGAACTCAAGAAGGCCAAGGGCCGGGGACTCACCGAATGACGCAGGCACCCATCGTCTCTTCCGCACCCGACACCGACACCCGGGCGCCGCAAGGCGCCGCCGCCCACCTGCGCAGCACGCGCGCCGTGCGCGAGCGCGCTTCCGGCCTGCTGGCGCGTGCCCGCGCCGACCAGTCCATCTGGTTCACCATCGACGATGCGGCCATGGCCACGGCTGCCGACGAAGTGGCCGCCGCCACGAAGTCGCGCTACCCCGGCCTGCGCATCCCGTACCACAGCCGCTGGCGCCACTTCGAGGCCGGCGGCATTGACCGCCGCGCCGAACTCGACCGCCTGCTGGGCGACGACGCCACCGCCTATACGCGCGCCCGCGCCCACATCGATCTGGCGCTGGTGAGCGTGCTGCTCGACGCCGGCGCCGGGCCGGACTGGAAATACGTCGAGTCGGCCAGCGGCCAGACTTTCACGCGATCCGAAGGGCTGGGCGTGGCGAGCTTCCATGCCTTCACCTCGGGCCTCTTCTCCAGCAACCCTCAGCGGCCGCTGCAGGCCGATGCCGCCGGCCTGCGCGGCGTCATCACCGACCACCTGGCGCGCGCCTTCCAGGTCAGCGAAGCCAATCCGCTGGTGGGGCTGGCCGGCCGTGCCACGCTGCTGCGCCGCCTCGGCGAGGTGCTGCACGCGCAGCCCGAGGTCTACGGACCCGATGGCCGCCCAGGCGCGCTGTTCGACGAGATGGCCAACGCGATCGGCGGCGAGATCCCGCCCACGGCCGAGTTCGAACTGCACGACCTGCTCGAGACCCTGCTGGCCACGCTCTCGGGCATCTGGCCGGCGCAGAACGCCATCGACGGCGTGCCGCTGGGCGACTGCTGGCGCCACGGCGGCGTGCCCGGCCCCGGGCTCACCGCAGGCTGGATGCCGTTCCACAAGCTGAGCCAGTGGCTCACCTATTCGCTGATCGAGCCCTTCGAATGGGCCGGCGTGAAGGTGCGTGGGCTCGATGCGCTCACGGCGCTGCCCGAATACCGCAACGGCGGGCTGCTGCTGGACACCGGCGTCATCGTGCCGCGCGAGGCCGATTTCGCCACGCGCACCTGGCAGGCCGGCGACGAGTGCATCGTCGAATGGCGCGCCCTGACCGTGGCCCTGCTCGACGAGATCGCGCCGCTGGTGCGCGACCGGCTGGGCCTCTCGGCCGATCGCATGCCACTGGCCTGCGTGCTAGAAGGCGGCTCCTGGGCCGCCGGCCGCGCCACCGCCCAGCGCCTGCGCGGCGGCAGCCCGCCGCTGCTCATCGACAGCGACGGCACCGTGTTCTGACCTGCCGCGCACCCCGGCTGCGACAATCCCGCCCCAGCCCGTTTTCATCCGCAACCCTCACCGCCGAACGATTCCAGCATGAGCAGCAACAACAACGTCCACGTCATCGACCATCCCCTGGTGCAGCACAAGCTCACGCTGATGCGCCGCAAGGACGCGTCCACCAACAGTTTCCGCCGCCTGCTCAATGAACTGGCTTCGCTGATGGCCTATGAAGTCACGCGCGACATGCCCATGCAGGAGATCGAGGTCGAGACACCGCTGGAAACCATGACCGCCAAGGTCATCGACGGCAAGAAGCTGGTCTTCGTGTCGATCCTGCGCGCGGGCAACGGTATCCTGGAAGGCATGCTCAACGTGGTGCCGGGCGCACGCGTGGGCCACATCGGCCTGTACCGCGACCCCAAGACGCTGACGGCCGTCGAGTACTACTTCAAGATGCCCGGCGAGATGGAAAACCGCGACATCGTCGTGGTCGACCCGATGCTGGCCACCGGCAACTCGGCTGTCGCCGCGGTGGAGCGCCTGAAAGAGCTGCGCCCCAAATCGATCAAGTTCGTCTGCCTGCTGGCCGCGCCCGAAGGCGTGAAGACGCTGCAGGACGCCCACCCCGACGTGCCGATCTACACCGCCGCCATCGACCGCGAGCTCAACGATCACGGCTACATCCTGCCGGGCCTGGGCGACGCGGGTGACCGCATCTTCGGCACCAAGTAACGGCGCGACCGGCGTGACCGCCGGTTCAGCGATGCTTCAGGCGATGCCGCCCAGGCAGACGTACTTCAGCTCCAGGTAGTCCTCGATCCCGTAGCGCGAGCCCTCGCGGCCCAGGCCCGACTGCTTGACACCGCCGAACGGCGCCTCGGCCGTGGAAATCAGGCCCGTGTTCACGCCGACGATGCCGTAGTCCAGCGCCTCGGCCACCCGCCACACGCGCGCGATGTCGCGGCCGTAGAAGTACGACGCCAGCCCGTATTCGGTGTCGTTGGCCAGGCGGATCGCGTCGTCCTCGGTGCGGAAGCGGAACAGCGCGGCCAGGGGGCCGAAGGTTTCTTCGGTGGCCACCTTCATGCCGGGCCGCACCTCCGCCAGCACCGTGGGCTCGAAGAACAGCCCGCCGCGCGCGTGGCGCCGGCCGCCGCACAGCAGCACCGCGCCGCCGGCCACGGCATCGCCGATGTGCTCTTCCACCTTGCGCACCGCCCCCTCGTCGATCAGCGGGCCGAGCATCACGCCCTCTTCCATGCCGTCGCCCACGCGCAACTGCGACACGCGCGCCGCCAGCTTGGCCGCGAAGCGCTCGTACACCGCGTCCTGCACCAGGAAGCGGTTGGTACAGACGCAGGTCTGTCCGTTGTTGCGGAACTTGGACACCACCGCGCCTTCGACGGCCGCGTCCAGGTCGGCATCGTCGAACACGATGAAAGGCGCGTTGCCGCCGAGTTCGAGCGACAGCTTCTTGATGGTCGGCGCGCACTGGGCCATGAGTTCGCGGCCGATCTCGGTGGAGCCCGTGAACGAGAGCTTGCGCACCTCGGGATGGCGCGTGAGCTCGCCGCCCACCGCCGAGGCACTGCCCGTGACCACCTGCAGCACCCCGGCCGGAATGCCGGCTTCCTGAGCCAGCCAGCCCAGCGCCAGCGCCGACAGCGGCGTCGCGCTGGCCGGCTTGACCACCATGGTGCAGCCCGCCGCCAGCGCCGGGCCGGCCTTGCGCGTGATCATGGCCGCCGGGAAGTTCCAGGGCGTGATGGCCGCGCACACGCCGATGGGCTGCTTGAGCACCACGATGCGCTTGTCGGGCTGGTGGCCGGGTATCACGTCGCCGTCGATGCGGCGCGCTTCCTCGGCGAACCATTCGATGAACGAGGCGGCGTAGGCGATCTCGCCGCGCGCCTCGGCCAGCGGCTTGCCCTGCTCGGCCGTCATGATGCGCGCCAGGTCGTCCTGGTGTTCCACCATCAGCTCGAACCAGCGGCGCAGCTTCTGGCTGCGTTCGCGCGCCGTGAGCGCGCGCCACGCCGGCAGGGCCGCGCGGGCTGCCTCGATGGCGCGTCGCGTCTCCACCGCACCCATCGATGGCACGCGCCCCACCGGCGCGCCGGTGGACGGGTTGCGCACCTCGAGCGTGCGGCCGTCGTCGGCATCGGCCCACCGGCCGTCCACCAGGCACTGCGCGCGCAGCAGTTCGGGCCGCGCCAGTGCCGGCGGCCGTGTCGTCACGTCGTTCATGCAAGTCCTTCGTGGCGGCACGCGGCCGCCGTGGGGTAGGCCGTCAGGCGATGGTGCGGGCCTGCGCGACGCTGGCCAGCAGCGAGGAGCGCAGCAGGAACTGGCGCTGTCGCACCGGGTCCGCCTCGATGGCGCGCAGTTCGTCGAGTCGCGCGGCGCGGGCGGCCGGGTCTTTTTCTTCGAGCCGCTTCTTGTTGTTGATCGTCTGCTCCTGCACGAACTGCACGTTGAGCGTGCGGCGGCGCCGGTCGTAGCGGTCGAGGTCGTGTTCGCTGGCGCCTTCGCGCGCCAGTTCCAGCGTCGCGGCCAACTCCAGCGCGTCGTGCACGCCGCAGTTCAGGCCCAGGCCGCCGATCGGATTGTTCAGGTGCGACGAGTCGCCCGCCAGGAAGATGCGGCCCACGCGGAACTTGCCCGCCACGCGCTGGTGCACGTTGTAGATGTTGCGATGGACCACGTCTTCGAGCCTGCACGACGGATCCACGCCCGACAGCCGCGTCATCACGGCTGCATCGGACAGCGCTTCCTCGTCGGTCTCGCTCTCGCGCGTGGGGAACACGGCGCGCCAGCGGCCCTTCATGTCGTCGCCCGACACCTTGAACAGGTTGGCCCATTCCTGCGAGCCCGCCAGATAGTTGCGGTAGCTGCAGCCCAGCGAACGCTCGAAGTCGTGCAGCGTGGTCAGCACGGTGAAGCGTTCGGGGAAGGTATGGCCGTCGAACGACACGCCCAGGTGCTTGCGCAGCGCGCTGCGCCCGCCGTCGCAGGCCACCAGGTAGTCGCACTGCAGCGTCTCGCGCCCGCCGGTGTCGGCGTTTTCCGTCACCACAGAAACGCCCTCGCCGTCCTGGCTGGCTTCGAGCACGCGCACGCCGCTGCGGAAGGTGGCGTCGGGGTACTGCGCCAGCTTGTCCAGGCCGATGCGCACGATCTTGTGCTGCTCAGTCTGCACGACGAAGGGATACGGCGTGTCGTCCTTGAGCAGCTCGTGGTCGAACTGCGCCACGCGCGTGCGCGAGTCGCGGTCCCAGAACTGGAAGTAGCGCGCCACCAGGCCCTGGCGGATCACTTCATCGAGGATGCCGACCTGCGCCAGATATTCCAGCGTGGACGGGTGCAGCGTCGAGGCGCGCGGGCTGTCGTCGATGCGGTGCGACGCCTCCAGCAAGGTGACGCGGAAGCCGCGCTGGGCCAGCGCGATGGCGGTGACCGCCCCCACCGGGCCGGCGCCGGAGACGATGACGTGGAGTTGCTTGGCGGTCATGTCAGTGCTTCCCCAGGCCGTAGTCTTGCGGAACCCTGTTCTGCACCACGCGCACGTCCTTCATCGAAGCCGGCGTGTTGCGGCTGCGGCCCACGAAGCGGGGCACCCCGTCGGTGACCACCGCCGCCACGGCGGCGATGTCGCCGTTGCGCAGCGCATCGAGCGCGTTGTGCTTGGAGCCGCCCACGCAGGCGTCGAGCACCAGCACGTCGGCGTCCTTGCCGGCCTTCAGGTAGCCGTTGTTCAGGCCGTACACGGCCGCGTTGTTGCCCGTGGCCGCGGCGATCGCCCATTCGACCGGCATGTCGCCCAGGCTGGCCAGGTGGGTGATGGTGTACATCATGCCCAGCGGCATGATGCCGCTGCCGGTGGGCGTGTCGGTGGCGATGAGGAAGCGGTCGAACTTGTCGGACTCCATCGTCATCCTGCCCAGCAGCAAGGTGGTGCGCAGGTTGCCGGCGGTGCACACCTGCAGCGCGATTTCGCTTTCGTGAACCATGCGCGGGAAGCCCTCGTCGGGCATGGCCACCGGGCCGCCGTTCACATGGAACGACACATGCGGGTTCATCGCGATCAAATGCTCGGCCCAGATGCCGGCCGAACCCGGGATGGACGAGCCGCCCGTGTGCACGGTGGTGATCATCCCGTGCTTGCGGGCCCAGGCGATCATGGGTACGTAGTCGAACGGCGTCATCACGCCGCCGAAGCCGGCCTTGGCCAGCCATACGCCCTGCGAGGCGACGTCGGCGATGTCGGCTTCGGTGAGGCCCGGCTCCAGGATGATCGAACCCGCATACACCTTCATGCCGCCCGGCCTGAAGTCGTCGAAGCACTTCTTGGCCGCCACCGCCAGCGCCTTCACGCCCGCGGGATCCTTGGGACGGCCGGGCACGTGCACTTCCGATGCGCTGATGCAGGTGGTGGTGCCGCCGTGCACGTAGCTCTCGAGGAAGCCCACGGTCTTCTGGCGCGGCGTGTAGTCGCCGAAGGTGTTGTGCACCTGCGAATCGATCAGGCCCGGCGTGGCGGTGGCGCCGCCGGCGTCGATCACGACGTCGCACGCGCTCACGGCGTCGGCCGAGGCCGTGCCCACCGAGACGATCTTGCCGTCGTGCATCACGATGGTGTCGCCGGTGGCGAACGGCTCGCGCCAGTCTCCGGTGACGATGGTGCCCAAATTGACGATGGCGGTTTTCATGGCATTCCTCGGGTCTTGAAGGGAAGGAACAGGGTCAGACGAGGCCGTCTTCGCCCTTGACGTCTTCGGCGCGCAGGCCGCCCACGCGGGCGTTGAGGCGGCCGCGACTGGCCAGGCAGAAGATCAGCGCGATCTCGTCGGGCGCGGGCGATTCGTGCAGCGTGAGGGTCACGCCGTCGTAATGCGAGCGCACGTAGATGGCGTTGGTATGGTTCATCGGCACGTCGATCAGCGTGCCGGGCGGCGCCACCTTCACATAGGACGACACCCAGGCCTTGCCGCCGCCGATGGCGCGGCGGATGGGCGCGGCGAAATCGCTGGTGAGCAGCGCGGCGGCGTGTTCCTGCTCGCCGTTGATGCCGACGATGGCGCCCTTGCCGTAGCTCTGCACTTCGCGGCCGGCCATGGCCTCCACCGCCATGCGGCCCATCAGCTCGCCGATGCGCACGCTGTCTTTCACATAGGGGCTGAGGTCTTCGACGTAGCGGCCCGCGAAGGGGTTGTCCACCACCACCACCACGGCGGCCTTCACCAGTGGCGGCGTGGCTTCGTGGCCCTGGTGGTCGACCAGCTGGCTTTCGACCAGGGTCAGGGTGCGTTTGATCTTCAGTTGCATGGGTTCTCTCCGTTCGGTCGACGATTTGGCGTTGACAATCAATTTTGCCTGACTGTATTATTGTCTGACAATCTTAATGAACGGGAAAAAATCATGCAAGGGGCTGCCATCCTTTTCTCCGAAATGACGCCGCAACCCGCGTGGGAGGCCGAGTTCAACGACTGGTACGACAGCGAGCACATCCCGCTGCGCATGGCCGTGGAGGGCTTCGTCTCGGGCCAGCGCTACAAGTCTCTGAAGGACGACAGCTACCTGGCCGTCTACGAGATGGAGTCTCTCGACGTGCTCAAGAGCGAGGCCTACGGCCGCGTGAAGAACCAGCCCAGCGAACTCACGCGCCGCATGCTGAGGGACGTATCGGGCTTCACCCGCTACCTCTGCGAGCAGACAAGCGAGCAGCGTGCCAGCCACGCCGACGACCAGGCCATCAACGGCGCCTGCCTCTACCCCGTGTTCTTCAACGTGCCGGCCGACCGCGAGCAGGCCTTCGACGACTGGTATTCGCAGGACCACATCCCGCTGCTGCTGGAATGCCGCGACTGGCTGACCGTGCGGCGCTTCCGCATCCGCGACGGCGAACCCGGCGCCTGGACCCATCTGGCCCTGCACTACCTGCGCGATCCGCGCGCGCTGGATTCGCCCGAGCGCGAACGCGCCCGCGCCACGCCCTGGCGCGCCCGGCTCGCGGCCGAGCCCTGGTTCAAGGCGCACTACCTGTTGTTCGAGCGCCTGGGCCAACGCCAGCTGGCCCACACGGCGTGATCCGCGACACTGCGCACCCGCAAGACATCACCGGAGACCCATCCATGGACCTTAAGATCCAGACCCAGAACGTGCACGCGCAGACGATCGAGAAGCTGCGCGAGGCCATCCTCGCCGGCGTGTTCAAGCCCGGCGAGAAGCTCGTCGAAGCCGACCTGTGTGAACGCCTGGGCATCAGCCGCAGCTCGGTGCGGGAGGCGCTGCGCCACCTGGCCGCCGAGAAGCTGGTGAACATCGTGCCCAACCGCGGCCCGTTCATCGCCCACATCAGTCTGGAAGAAGCGCAGCAGATCTACCACGTGCGCGCCATGCTCGAAGGCGAGGCCTGCTACCTCTTCGCCGCACACGTGGACGACGCCGCGCTGGCCGAAATGCGCGCGGCCCTGGCGGACTTCGAGCGCGCCGTGAAGAAGGGCGACGCCATGGCGCGCCTGGCTTCCACCGCGCGCTTCTATCAGGTGATCCTGGCCGGCTGCGGCAACAAAGTGATCGCCGAGATGCTCGCTGGCCTGATCGCACGCGTGAACTTCCTGCGCGCGCGCTCCATGTCGCAGCCCGGCCGCTCGCGCCACAGCCTCGCCGAGCTCCAGCAGATCTATGGCGCGCTCGAGGCGCGCGATGCGCGGTCCGCCCGGGCCGCCGCAGTCAACCATGTCCTCAAGGCGAGCGAAGCCGCCCGGGACGCATTCGAAGAGAGCCAGGCGGCATAAGACCGACCGGCTCCTGTCAGCCCATCCAAAGTCCCGTCGCTTCCTCAACCCTCCCGCGAAAGGTACTTACCGTGTCCATCCTCCATCGTCTTGGCTTGTCGCTGTGCGTGGCCGCACTGACTTCGTCCGCAGCCCTGGCCCAACAGCCCGCCTGGCCCACCAAGCCCCTGCGCGTGCTCGTGCCGTTCGCGCCCGGTGGCAACACCGACAGCATCGCGCGTGTCACCGCCGAGTTCCTGGGCCGCAAGCTCGGCCAGAGCGTGGTGGTGGAAAACCGCCCCGGCGCCAACGGCGCCATCGCGGCCGACGCGGTGGCCCGCGCCACACCCGACGGCTACACGCTGTTCATGGCCACCGCGCCGCAGATGGCCATCCTGCCGCAGCTCACCAGGACCAACTACGACCCGGTGAAGGACTTCGAGCCGGTCACCATCGTGGCCAGCAACGTGTTCGCCATGGCCGTGGGCAGCGGCACCACGGCCAGCACGCTGGGCGAATTCGTCGCCGCAGCCCGCGCGCAGCCGGGCAAGATCTCGTATGCCTCGGCCGGCAACGGCAGCGTGAGCCACCTGTCGATGGCCATGTTCGTGCAGGCCGCAAAGCTCGACATGGTGCACGTCACCTACAAGGGCGGCGCGCCGGCCATCGCCGACGTGATGGCCGGCCACGTGCCCGTCTACTTCGCCAATCTGCCCGAAGTGCTGCCCCAGGTGGCCGGCGGCAAGATCCGCGTGCTGGCCGTCTCCAGCCCCCGGCGCGTGGCGCAACTGCCCAACGTGCCCACCGTCGCCGAATCGGGCTGGCCCGACTTCAGGACAGAAACCTGGAACGGCCTGGCCGCCCCGGCCAAGACACCCAAGGCCGTCGTCGACCGCATCGCCAGCGAAATGGCCGCCATCGCCAAGGACCCGGAATTCATCAAGCGCATGGATACGCTGGGCGTGCAGGTCATCTGCAACACGCCGGCCGAAATGGCCAAACAGTTGCGTGACGACATCGCGCTGTGGGGCGAGGCGATCCGCGTGTCGGGCGCGAAGCTGGAGTGAGGAGGCCGTCGGATGTGGAAACAGCACGTATAGACACGTTGACACATCTGGTTCCATCCACCTAGACCGGCAGTTTCGATCCAGGACGCCGCCATGCCTTCCCAGCCCCCCTCCTCCGAACAGATCATCCAGCAGTGGGGCAACGGCCTCGCCGTGCGACTGACTGCCCCGGTGGCGCGGGCGGCGCATCTGGCGCAAGGCATGCCGGTCCGTGTGGAAGTGGTGGAAGAAGGCATCCTGCTGCGGGTGACCGGCGAGCGGCGGCGCACGCTGGCCCAGAAACTCAAGGCCTTCGACCCCGAACGCCATGGCGGCGAGGTTGGTTCGGGCTCGGGCCGCGTCGGCGCCGAGGTGTTCTGATGGCCGCGGCCTGGGTGCCTGATCGCGCCGACATCATCTGGATCGACTTCAGCCCCCAGGTCGCGCGCAAGATGAAAGACCTGCACCCCATGCTCGTGCTCTCTCCCCGCGCGTTCAACGAGCGCACGAGCCTGGTGATCGGCTTGCCCATGACCACAGCCAGCTACAACCACGACAACCCGTTCGCCATCCGCTTCAGCGGGCCGAAGAATGTCGTCGGCTACGTTCTGGCCCACCAGCCCAAGTCGCTCGACTGGCGCCAGCGCAAGGCAAAGCCGCACCCGTGGAAGAAGGCCACCCCGGCCGTGCTGGCCGAGAGCTGCGAGACGCTCAACCAGATCGTCGATGTCGGCGGCTGAGCACGCTCAGCCCCGCTTCGCTGCGGGCCGGCGCACGGCACGCACCATGCCGCTGTTGCCGCCGCCCGCGTAAAACATGCCGGCGCCGTCGGATTCGAGTCCGCTGACGAAAGCGCCGGCCGGCATGGCCAGCCGCTCCAGCACCTCGCCCGTGGCCGGGTCGACGCGGCGCAGTTCGCTTTCGTCCTGTTCCCAGGTACCGTGCCACAGGTCGCCCTGCACAAAGGTGACGCCGGTCACGAAGCGGTTGCTCTCTATGGTCCGGCGGATGGCGCCGGTGTCCGGGTCGATCTGGTGGATCTTGCGGTCACGATACTGGCCTACCCACAGGCTGCCCTCGGCCCAGGTCAGGCCCGAATCGTTGCCGTTGCCGGGCGCCGGGATCGACTTGACCACGCGGCCGGTGGCCGGATCGATCTTGTCGATGCGTGCCTCGGCCACCTGATAGACATGCGTGCCGTCGAACGCGGTGCCCGCATCGCTGATCGCGGCGATGCTGCGTACCGTCTGGCCGCTGGCCGGATCGATGACGAGGATGTGTGCCCCGGTCGCGGCCAGCACGTGGCGGCCGTCCCAGCTCACGCCGTGCACGCGGCATTCGCCGTGCGGATCGCCCAGCGGACCGTACTCGCGCACGATTTCGGCCGGCGTGGCGGCAGGAAGGTTCCGGGTTCGTTCGGCTGTCGAGGCCTGGCTCATGTCGTGCTCCTGATGGCTTGCTTGTTGCGGTGAAGTCCACTCTACGCAAGCGGCAGCGAGGCCGGGAGTAACAAGATTGGCGTGAATCCGGCCAGCGGCGGCGACAGCCAGCGGCGTGCACGCGCCCGACCGGCGGCGCGCACGCGGCCTTCGCACTCCAACTCGGCCAGCGCGCGCTGAACGCTGCGCTGGCTGGTGCCGAGCGCCAGGGCCAGGGCCGAAGTGGACCACGCGGCGCCATCGGCCAGCAGGGCCAGCAACGCGCCCTGCTCTCCGTCCAGCGGCGGCGCCAGGACCGACACCCCGGCACCATCGCGTGGCTTCAGGGCGAAACCATCGCGCGTCGCCTCCACGCCCGCCAGCGGCTTGAGCAGTGTCCGCAGCCGGCCGATCTCCACTCTCAGCCGCGCGCGGTGCGTCTCGTCAGGCCGGGGCATGCGGAAGGCCTGCGCGATCAGCGCATCGCGCGTGGCATCGCCTGGCCAGGCTTCGGCCAGCGTGCGCGCCAGCGAGAACAGGATCGGCCGTCGCGCCAGCGGCAGCCATGCGCCGCCCATGGCCACGCCGCGCCGGCATGCGTCCAGCACCAGCGCGTTCGATGCCAGCAGCGATTCGACATCTGCCAGGCGGATCGGCACCTGCCCTGTGGCACCAACGCGGCGTGCGGCAGGCCGCTGCAACGCGCCGTGGGCTTCCGACACCTCTGCCATCAGGGCCGGGATGCGTGACTGCGCAGCCGCCGCCTGCGCGCGCGCCAGGGCCTGCGCGGCATCGCTCGTTCGCAGCCCGCGCAACGCGATCTCGGCCAGCGTGAGCCAGGCCACCGCCGACAGGGACGGCGGCAGACGATCCGCGTCCAGGCCCGCCAGATCTTCGGCGGCCGCATCGCGGCGGCCCAGCAGCAAGTTGCGCCGCGCGCCGATGGCCCGCGCATGGCGGGCGTTCACACTGTCGCCATGAGCTTCGAGCACCGCCACCGCATCGGCCAGCGCGCGGGGCGAGCCGCCCAGCTCGCGCAAGGCCAGCGCCACTTCGGCATCGGCCACCACGCAGCGCGCACGGGCCAGGGCCTCGCGCGGACCGAAGCTACGCGCCGCGCGCCGCAGCAGGTCTCGCGCGCGGGCATATTCGCCCAACTGCGCCATCGCGATGCCTCGCAGCGCCAGAGCAGACGGGTCGTCACGCAGCGCCACGTGACGCAGTGCGCCCAGCGCATCGCCTGCGGCCAGCGCGCGGGCCGAGGCAGCGATCAATGAATCCATGGCCCGGAAGCAGGATGGACGCGCCCGTGCGTGATGGACACGCCACGGATGGGCGCGTGCGCCGCGATCACGGCCACAGCGCGCTCAGCCCCCACACGGCCAGCACCAGCAGCACGATCAGCCAGAGCAGCGCGAACAGCGCCCACATCAGCCAGCGCCGTGGCTGGCGCGCAATACCGTCGGCGCGCAGCCGGGCCCGGGCCATCACGTCGATGGGCACGAAGCGCGCCGCCACCGCCATCACAGTGGGCACGACGAGCAGGTCGTCGAGCCAGCCGATGCCCACCAGCACGTCGGGCACCAGGTCGATCGGGCTGATCGCATAGAGGCCGGCCGCCAGCGCCAGCAGCTTCGCGGCGCGCGGCGTGGCCGGATCGCGCGCGGCCAGCGCCATCGCGATCACTTCGCGGGGAATGCCGCGGAACACGCGGCCGAACATGCGCAAGACACCCATGCGCGGCAGGATAGCAAGGCTTGCAGGCGCTGCCGTGTCGGACGGCAGCGCGCCCGTCCGGTGCCACCGCCGCACCGGGCGCGGATCGTGCAGGGGCCCTACACTGCCCTGCGGCCATCGCCCGAACACGCCCCTTGCCCACCATGCTCGACCTGCTCGTTACCCACGCCACCCTGCCCGACGGCCGCACCGACATGTCGGTGGCGGTGCAGGACGGGCGCATCGTCGACGTCACCCACGGCCTGCGGGCACCGGCGCGCGAGACGCTCGATGCCGCCGGCCAGCTGCTCACGCCGCCGTTCTGCGACGCCCACTTCCACATGGATTCGACGCTGAGCTACGGCCAGCCACGCGTGAACGCCAGCGGCACGCTGCTGGAGGGCATCGCGCTGTGGGGCGAGCTCAAGCCCACGCTGACGCAGGACGCCATCGTGGAACGCGCGCTGGCCTACTGCGACCTCGCCATCGCGCAGGGCCTGCTGGCCATCCGCAGCCACGTGGACACCAGCGATCCGCGATTGCTCGCCGTGGACGCCCTGCTGGACGTGAAACGCCGCGTGGCCCCTTACATCGATCTGCAACTGGTGGCCTTTCCGCAGGATGGCGTGCTGCGCTCGCCCGGTGGCATGGACAACCTGCGCCGCGCACTCGACCGGGGCATCGACGTCGTCGGCGGCATTCCGCACTTCGAACGCACCATGGCCCAGGGCGCCGAAAGCGTGACGCGGCTGTGCGAGCTGGCCGCCGAACGCGGCCTGCGCGTGGACATGCACTGCGACGAGACCGACGACCCGATGAGCCGTCACATCGAGACGCTGGCCTTCGAGACCCAGCGCCTGGGCCTGCACGGCCGCGTGGCGGGCAGCCACTGCACGTCCATGCACAGCATGGACAACTACTACGTGAGCAAGCTGATCCCGCTGATGGCCCAGGCGCAGGTGCACGTGGTGGCCAACCCGCTCATCAACATCACCCTGCAGGGCCGCCACGACACCTACCCCAGGCGGCGCGGCATGACACGCGTGCCGGAATTGCTGGCCGCCGGCGTGAACGTCGCCTTCGGCCACGACTGCGTGATGGACCCGTGGTACCCACTGGGCAACGCCGACATGCTCGACGTAGCCCACATGGGCCTGCACGTGGCGCAGATGACCAGCCAGGACGGCATCCGCGCCGCCTTCGACGCCGTGACGGCGCACGGTGCCCGCGTCATGGGCCTGGACGGCTGGGGCCTGGCGCCGGGCCGCGAGGCCAGCTTCGTGTTGCTGCAGGCGCGCGACGTGGTCGAAGCCGTCCGCCTGCGGCCCGCGCGGCTCAAGGTTTACCGGCGCGGCACGCTGTTGGCCGAGACGGCGCCAGTCGTCGCAGTGCGGCACCACGCGGCGGGCCAAGGCGCGGCCGCGCCGCGCTGACGTCCGCCGTACCCGCAGAGACGATGAAGATCGCAGTCGCAGGCGCCGGTTACGTCGGTCTCGCCAATGCCGTGCTCCTGGCGCGGCAGCACACGGTGACGGTGCTGGACATCGACCGCGCGCGCATCGATGCGCTGCGCGCCGGTCGCTCGCCCGTCGCCGACGACGACATCCAGCGCCATCTGCGCGAAGGGCGGCTCGACCTGCACGCCACGCTCGATCCGGGCGAGGCGTACCGGGGCGCCGATGTCGTCATCGTCGCGACCCCCACCGACTACGACGCGCAGGGCAACACTTTCGATACGCGGTCGGTGCAAGCCGTCGTGCGCGAGGCGGTGGCGGCCGAGCCCGGCGCCACGATCGTCATCCGCTCCACCGTGCCCATCGGCTTCACCGATCGCCTGCGCGAGGCACTGGGCTGCGGGCGCATCCTGTTCTCTCCCGAATTCCTGCGTGAAGGGCGTGCGCTGCACGACGCGATCCATCCCTCGCGCATCGTCGTGGGCGGCCTGCCAGAAGAAGCAGCCGCGGTCGCCCGGCTGTTCGCTGGCGCAGCCCATGCGCCCGATGTGCCGGTGCTCTTGACCGGCACAGCCGAGGCCGAGGCCATCAAGCTGTTTTCCAACGCCTACCTGGCTCTGCGCGTCGCCTTCTTCAACGAACTCGACAGCTACGCCTGCACCCATGACGTCGACACCCGCCAGGTGATCGAAGGCGTGGGCCTCGATCCGCGCATCGGGCTGCACTACAACAATCCCTCGTTCGGCTACGGCGGCTACTGCCTGCCCAAGGACACGCGCCAGCTGCTGGCCACGTTCGAGGGCGTACCCCAGGCACTCATCGGCGCCATCGGCCAGGCCAATGCCGCACGCATGGACTTCATCGCCGATACGGTGATGCAGCGGAAGCCGCGCACCGTCGGCATCTACCGGCTGGCGATGAAGACCGGATCGGACAACCACCGCAATGCCGCCATCCAGGGCGTGATGCAGAGGCTGCAGGGCCGGGGCGTCACGGTGCTGGTCCATGAGCCCGCGCTCGCGGGCCGCGAGTTCGAAGGAGCGCGGCTCGTTGCGGACCTGGACGAGTTCAAGCACGCATGCGACCTCGTTGTCGCCAACCGCCACGCGGCCGAGCTGGCCGACATCCGGCACAAGGTGTTCTCAAGGGATCTCTTCGGACATGACTGAACCGTTGTCGACCGATGACGCGCAGGCCGCCACTCGCGCCGAACCCCGCCGCGTGCTGGTCGCCGGCGGCGCCGGCTTCCTGGGCTCGCACCTGTGCGAGCGGCTGCTGGACGATGGCGCGTCAGTGGTGTGCGTGGACGACTTCAGCACGGGAGCGCGCGGCAACGTGGCGCACCTGCTGGCGCATTCGCGGTTCGACTTGCTGCCGCACGACGTCTGCAAGCCGCTCGATCTGGCGGTGGACGAGATCTACAACCTCGCCTGCCCCGCGTCGCCCGTGCACTACCAGCGCGATCCGCTGCAGACCACGCGCACCAGCGTGCTGGGCGCCATGCATCTGCTGGAGCTCGCGCGCCGCTCGGGCGCACGCATCCTGCAGGCCTCCACCAGCGAGGTGTATGGCGACCCCGAGGTCCATCCGCAGCCCGAGGGCTACTGGGGCCGGGTCAATCCCATCGGCATCCGCTCGTGCTACGACGAGGGCAAGCGCTGCGCGGAATCGCTGTTCTTCGACTACCACCGCCAGCACGGCGTGCGCATCAAGGTGGCACGCATCTTCAACACCTACGGCCCGCGCATGCAGCCCGACGACGGCCGCGTGGTGTCCAACTTCATCGTGCAGGCGCTGCGCGGTGAGCCGCTCACGGTGTACGGTAGCGGCACGCAGACGCGCTCGTTCTGCTACGTCTCGGATCTGGTGGAAGGGCTGGTCGCGCTGATGGCCAGCGCCGAGGGGTTCACGGGGCCGGTCAACCTGGGCAACCCCGACGAGATCACCATCGGCGCGCTGGCCGGGCAGGTGCTGCGCCTCACCGGCTCGGGCGCGGTGATCGAGCACCGGCCGCTGCCCGGCGACGACCCGGCGCAGCGCCGGCCCGACATCAGGCTCGCAGAACAGCAGCTGGGCTGGGCGCCGCGCATTCCGCTCGAAGACGGCCTGCGGAAGACGATCGGCTTCTTCCGCGCGTCCGGCTGAGTCGCGGGCCCGCCCCGTCCCGCGCGCGCTCCTAGGCCGTCGTGGCCGGCTCCCGGCCCGGCAGGGCCGGAAGGTTGAAGCGCACGCGGATCTTCTCCCGCAGCGCGGGATGGATGCCGTTCGGATCGACCAGCATTCCCCACTGCTGCTTGTTGTGGTGATGCGAGAGCTGGTGCAGGCCGAAGGCATGCATCATGGCGTTGCGGCGCGCGCCGACGTCCTGCGCGTGGTTCACGGATTCCTTGACCGCCTTGAGCACGAAGCTGCCCTTGTCGGCGATCTTCTTGGCCAGCGCCAGGGCCGAGGCCATGAGGTCGGCCACCGGGACGACCTGGTTCACCATGCCGCACTGCCTGGCCTCCTCGGCGGCCAGCCAGTCGGCCGTCATGAGCCATTCCTTGGCCTTGCGCGTCCCGAGCTCCCAGGGGTGCATGAAGAACTCCACGCCGGCCACGCCGAATTCCAGCGTGGGGTCGCGGAAGCGGGCGTTGTCGGCCGCCACGATCATGTCGCAGCACCACGCCAGCATCAGGCCGCCGGCCACGCACGAGCCCTGCACCGCAGCGATGGTCGGTTTGGAGAGGTTGCGCCAGCGCTCGCACATCTCCAGGTAGATCTCTTTCTCGCGGCCGTAGAGGCCTTCGACGCCGGGGCCATCGAACGCGGCCCAGGTGCCCACGGTGCGGAAATCGCGCCAGGTGCGGCTGCGGTCGCCGCCCATGTCGTGCCCGGCGGAGAAATGATCCCCGTCGCCCGACAGGATGATGACCTTCACCGCGTCGTCCTGCGCGGCGCGGTCGAAGGCGGCGTTGAGCGCGTAGGTCATCTCCATGTCCTGCGCGTTGCGCACGGCCGGCCGGGACATGGCGATGTTCACGATGTCGGGCGCCAGATGCTCGTAGCGCACGCCGCCGTAGGCATGGGGATCGAAGGGTGTGGATTGCATCGGAAAGTCTCCTTTAGTGTTTCTGGTCGGGCGACAGCGGAATCGGCTGCACGCACGCGCCGGTGGCGGATGCGATGTGCTCGCGCATGCGCAGGGTGATCTCGGCCTGCATCTCGCCTGGCGCGGGATGCAGCGTTTCGATCTGGTCGAGGATGGCCGGGTGCCGGTCGTTGACCGGTACGCCGTGCACCAGGGCCCATTTCTCCACCTGGAAGATGAACTCGGGGCTCACGCGAGGCGGAATCTCGGCGTTCATCGGGTCGGCCATCGCCGTGTCGAGCGGCACGAACTCCACGCCGGCCTCGTCGAAGCGGTGCAGGATCTCCTCCAGGCAATCGGCCGCGATCGACGTGCCGTGGATGAGCCAGATGTGAACCGGATCGCGCCCGAACACGGCGCGCGCATTCGCGGCGTGGATGCGCAGCTCGCGCAGCGCGCTGTCCACGTAGGCCTGCCGCAGTTGCGCGGCCTCGTCGGGCGAGCCGCGCCGGAGCACCCGGCAATAGGCGGCGTTCCAGCGGATGTCGTGGAAGCCGATGCTCACCGGGATCGGCGTGTAGTCCATCGCCTCCAGCCGCTCCAGGATGGCGGTGCACTTGCACGGCGTATCGCCCCAGAGATCCATGCAGAAGCGGAAGCAACGCTTCGGCGCTGCATTGATGTAGCGGCCCAGGTACTTCTCCGCCTCTTCGATGTCGCGGGCGTAGGTGTCGGTGTCCACCCAGTTGAGCGGCGGATGGTGGTGCGTGTGATTGGCCACGTGGTGGCCGTTCTCGACCCAGGTATCGAAGATCTTCATCAGGCCGGGGTCGTCCTCGGCGGGTGCGGTGTTGGAGAACTGATAGACGCCCGTGACCCGGTGCGAGTGCAGCGCAGCGACGATCGCGCTGACGTTTGATGGCACACTATGTCCGGGTGCCAGGGGGACGCCGCGCAGCAGCAGCATGTCGTCGATGGTGATCGCGATCTTCAGCCGTCCCAGGGGGGAAACGGGAAGACAGGATGGAGTGGTCTCGGAGTTGGTCTGCATGCCGTGGCGGCCCGTCAGTCAAGGGTGGCCGAGCATTGCAGCAACGAAGGCGACCGTCCATTCAACAATCCGAAAGGTGAGTTTCAACATGGAAAAGTCGAGCCAGGCTGGCCACCGCCTCGCGTCCGCGATCCGTCCTCGCGCATGCTGACTGCCGCTGCCGGGCGGGCGCACGAATCGCCCCGGCGCCCGGCCCACTTCGATCTCGCCGACCTGCGCCTGATGGTGCGCATCGCCGACACCAACAGCCTCACGCGCGCCGCCGAGCAGGTCCACATCTCGCTGCCGGCGGCCAGCAACCGCATCAAGCATCTGGAGCAGTCGGTGGGCTCGCGCCTGATCAACCGCACGAGCAAGGGGTTGACGCTCACGACCGCCGGCGAAGCCATGATCAAGCACGCGCGTCTCATCCTCGACCAGATCGAGCAGTTGCGCGGCGAGATGCTCGACATCGCGGAGGGTGTCGCCGGGCGCCTGCGCATCATGGCCAGCACCACGGCCATCAGCGAATTCCTGCCGGCGGTGATCGAGCGCTACCTGGCGGCCCACCCCGGCACCAGCGTCGATCTGCGCGAGCGCCTGTCCAGCGACATCGTGCGCGCCGTGTCCGAAGGCGTCATCGACGTGGGCGTGATCCTGGACAACGTCGGCACGGCCGGCCTGGAGGTCCTGCCCTACCGCTCGGACCACATGGTGCTGGTGGTGCCGGACGGGCATCCGCTGGCCGGCCGGCGCTCGGTGTCGTTCGCCGACACGCTCGATTACGACCACGTCGGGCTGTCGCCATCGAGCACGCTCAACGTGTTCCTGCAGCAGCAGGCCGAGTCGCTCGGCCGGCACATCAACCTGCGCGCCCAGGTCGGCAACTTCGAGTCGCTGTGCAAGATGGTGCAGGCGCGCATCGGCGTCGGCGTGCTGACGCAACTGCCCGCCGCCCGCCATGCGCGCTCGATGAACATCCGCATCGTCGAGCTGGAAGACGAATGGTCGGTCCGGCCGCAGTACATCTGCGTGCGCAGCCTGGCCGAGCTGCCCTCGTTCGCCCGCATCTTCGTCGACATGCTGCGCGACGACGGCGCGAACGCCGCACGGCCCGCGTCGGCGGACTGAAGCCGGCCTGGGTTAACCGGGCCGAAACTGCTGTTTTCCAAAGGGAAATTGCCCGCCGGGCCCGCGCTCGGGATCATGCGGATCCGGCCATTGCACAACGGCCGGTCACAACATCGGAGACAAGAGAATGAGTTTCAATCGAGCAGCACGCCTCGCGCTGGCCGCGACGCTCGCTCTGGCGTGCCAGAGCGGTTTTTCCCAGTCCTGGCCGACCAAGCCGATCCAGCTGGTGATCCCGTATCCGCCCGGGGGCGTTCTGGACAACTTCGTGCGCCCGATGGCCGACGCCCTGGGCAAGGAGCTGGGCCAGCCCGTGGTGGTCGACAACCGCGCGGGTGCCAACGGCATCATCGGGACCACGCGCTGCGCCAAGGCGCCGGCCGACGGCTACACGCTGTGCATCGGCAACGGCGACATCATGTCGCTCAATCCGCAGCTCTACTCCCGGCTTTCCTACAACCCCAGGACCGAACTCGTGCCGGTGGTCCGCATGGCCAACATGGTGGCGGCCATCGTCGTGCCCGCCAGCCTCAACGCGAAGAACCTCGCCGAACTGGCCGCGCTCGACAAGGCGGCGCCGGGCAAGGTCAACTGGGGCACGTTCGGCACCGGCAGCACTTCGCACGTGTTCCTCACCGAATACAACCGCGTGTTCGGCACCAGCCTCACGCACGTGCCGTACAACGGATCCGCGCCGCTGATGCAGGGCCTGATCGCCGGCGACGTGCAATCGGCCATGCTGGCCCACGTCGCCGTGGCGCAGTACATCGACACCGGGAAGCTGCGCGCGATCGCCGTGATGGGCGAGAAGCGCTCCGACTACTTCCCCGGCGTGCAGACCATCACCGAGCAGAAGTTCGACTTCTCCGGCGAGAACTGGATCGGCATGACGGCGCCCGCCGGCACGCCGGTGCCGATCCTGGAGCGGGTCAATGCGGCGGTCAACAAGATCCTGGCCGACCCCACCTTCCGCCGGCGCAGCCTGGAAGCCGCCGGACTCGAACCGGTGGGCGGCTCGCGCGATTCGTTCGCGCAGTACCTGACCCGCGAGCAGGCGCTGTGGGCCCAGCTGATCTCGCACAGCAAGATCCGCCTGGATTGAGCGCTCTGCCGCCCCTGCCGACCATGCCACTCCACCATCCCCCCACCTTCTTCTCGCTCGTTCTGCGCGCCCTGCGCCGGCATCCGGAGCGCATCGCCTTCCGCCAGGGCAGCCTGGCGGTGAGCTACCAGCAGGCGATCGACTTCATGGGGCAAGTCCAGGCGGTGCTGGGCGCGCACGGCATCTGCCGGGGCATGCGTGTCGCCCTGCTCACGGAAAACCGGTACGAGACCTGGTGCGCATCGGTCGCGACGCAGGGGCTCGGGGTGGCCACCAGCTGGCTGCATCCGCTCAGCTCGCTGGAATCCCAGGTATTCCAGATCCGCGACGTGGGGGCCACGGCGCTGATCGTCGACGGCGACGCGTTCGACGAGCGGGTGCGCGAACTCGCGGCCGCGCTGCCGGACGTTCTGGTGTTCTGCGTCGGCAGGACGAGCGCCGGAGCCGACCTGCTGCAGCTGGCCGCCGACTGCGGCCGCATCGAGCCGCTGGAGCGCGGAACGGCCGCCGACATCGGCACCCTCAACTTCACCGGCGGCACCACCGGCCGCCAGAAAGCCATCGTGCGCGAAGCCGGCCAGGTCGCACTGATGGCCATCGCGATGAACAGCGAGCTGGAACTGCCCGAGGGCATGCAGTACCTGGCCATCGGCCTCATCAGCCACGTGACGGGGCAGCTGATCGCGCCCACCTTCATGCGCGGGGGCACCGTGCACCTGATGAAGAAATTCGACCCGGTGCAGGTGCTGGAGACCGTCCAGCGCGAGCGCATCAGCGTGACGCTGATGGTGCCCACGATGATCTACCGGCTGCTGGATGCACCGCTGCAGGCGTACGACCTCGCCAGCCTCCAGCTCGTGGTCTACGCCGGCTCGGTGATCTCGCCCGACCGCCTGAAGCAGGCGATCCAGCGCATCGGCCCGGTGTTCTCCCAGGTCTACGCGCAGACCGAATGCACGCCCATCGCCATCCTGCGCCGCGCCGATCACGTGCTGGACGATCCGGCGTCGCTACAGGCGTGTGGCTACCCCATGGCCACGGCCGAGATCGCCATCCTCGACGACGACGACCGGCCGGTCGCGCCCGGCGGCATCGGCGAGATCTGCGTGCGCAGCCCCTCGGTCATGCAGGGCTACCTCGACCAGCCCGCCGCCACGGCGCAGGCGCTCGCGGGCGCCTGGCTGCACACAGGCGACATCGGCTTCGCCGACGCGAAGGGCCGCCTGTCCATCGTGGACCGGAAGAAGGACATGATCGTCTCGGGCGGCTCCAACGTGTACCCGAGGGAAGTCGAGGATGTGCTGGTCGCGCACGCGGCCGTGGCCTCGGCCGCCGTGATCGGCGTGCCGCACGAGACCTGGGGCGAGGCGGTGGCAGCCGTTGTCGTGCTGCGCCCGGACGCGAGGGCCGAGGCGGACGAACTCATCGCCTACGTGCGGGACCGCAAGGGCCCGCTGCTGGCGCCCAAGCAGATCCTGTTCGCGCCGACGCTGCCGATGACGCCGTTCGGCAAGGTCGACAAGAAGAAACTGCGCGCCCCGCACTGGGAGCAGTCGGCGCGCGCGATCTGACGCCGCGCCCGGCTACGGCTGGTGGCCCAGCGCACCGGCCAAGGCATCGAGCGCGGCCTGCGCCACCTCGGCATCTTCGTCGCCCGTGCCCGAGCCCACGCCGATGCCGCCCACCAACTGGCCCTGCACCACGATGGGCAAGCCGCCTTTCAGGTTAGTCACCTGCCCACCGGTGGCCAATGCCAGCCGCGTGTCCAGGCCCTCGGGCGTGCCGCCCGTGGGCGCGCGGCTGGACGCCGCCGTCATCGCCTTGCGCGTGGCCGATTCGCGCGAGAGCACCTTGGCGCCGTCCATGCGCAGATAGGCCAGCAGGTTGCAGCCCTCGTCCACGATGGCGATGCACTGCGGCCGGCCCATGGCCGTGGCGCGCGCGACGGCCGCGGCCATCATCAGCGTGGCGCCTTCGTGCGTGAGGCGGACGGCGGGCGTGGTCAGTGGCATGTGTGTTTCCCTTGAATCGGCGGAAGGTCGTCAGATGGATCGGATGTTGCCGCCGTCACAGCGCAGCATGCTGCCGGTGATGTAGGCAGCCGGCACGCTGGCCACGAAGGCCGCGAGCGCGCCGAACTCGGCCGGATCGCCGTAGCGGCCCATCGGAATGCCGCCGGTGGAGCGCTGGCGCACCTGCTCGGGCGTGAGGCCGTCGCGGCCGGCGATGGCTTCGTCGGTCAGCCGCACGCGCTCGGTGTCGATGCGCCCGGGCACCAGGATGTTGGCCGTGATGCCCTGCCCCGCCACCTCGGCCGACAGCGTCTTGGACCACGGCACCAGCGCGCTGCGCAGGCTGTTGGAGATGCCCAGCACCGGCAACGGCTGCACCACGCCCGAGGACACCACGGTGAGGATGCGGCCCCAGCCGCGCGCGCGCATGCCGGGCAGCAGCAGATCGGTCAGCACGATCACGGGCAGCACCATCTCTTCGAACGCCGTGCGCCAGGCCTGCGCGCTGTGGCCGGTGGCGCCGCCGTAGTCGGGGCCGCCGGTGTTGTTGACCAGGATGTCGATGGCGCCGAAGCCCTGCTCAAGCTGCGACACGAAGGCCGGCAAGGCGTCGGCGTTGCCCAGCTCCAGCGCGCGGCCTTCGATCTGCACGCCGTCGTGGCCCGCGTCCCGCGCGGCCCGCTGCAACTCGCCCACCGCCTGCGAAAGTCGCGCTTCTTCGCGGCCCGTGACCGCCACGTGGGCGCCCTCGCGTGCCAGCGCGGTGGCGATGCCCAGGCCGATGCCCCGGTTGCCGCCCAGCACCAGCGCGCGTTTGCCTTGCAGGCCCAGATCCATGTCGTGCTCCTTCTTCCTGTGTTCAATCGGTTGCAGCCGGCTGCGCGCGCAGGTCGGTGACCAGCATTCGGCCAGGGCGATGCGTCACGTAGCGCGGCACGCCCGCGCGGCGCAGGGCTTCGATCGCGGTGAGGCCGCAGCCCCAGTACAGCATGGTCTCGCCGGGCAGCGGCGGCAACGGCTCGCCGAAGTCCGGCCGTGCCAGGTCATCGATGCCCAATGCCGCGCCATCGCCACGATGCAGCGGCGCGCCGTGCGCCAGCGGCAGCCGCGCGGTCAGGCGCGCCACCGTGTCCACCTGGTCATCGGCGAACGGCCGTGCCGACACCACCACGGGCCCGCGGAACCGGCCGGCCGGCACGCAGTCGAGCCAGGTGCGGAACAGCCCGCCCTGAATACCCTGCTCGACATGGCGCAGGCGCACACCCGCCTGGGCCAGTTGCGCCTCCTGAGAAAACCAGCAGCCCAGCACCAGGGCCACGTCGTCGGGCTGCCACAGGTCCATCAGGTGCGACGGCTCGGCGGCCTGCGCGCCGCCTTGCCACAGCTGGTAGCCGCCCAGGTCGCGCCGCACATCCACGTCGATGCCCAGCGCGGGCAGCCACGGATCGCCCGGCGCGCCCACGGCCATCAGCGGCAGCGGCCCGGCGTTGCGGCGGCAGAACTCCGCGAACTCGTCGGCCCACGCCGCCGGCAGCACCACCAGGTTGCCCTGCAGCCAGCCGGGCGCCAGACCCGAGGTGAGCGTGCCCCGCCCGGCGCGCGCCGCCTGCCGGATGGCCTGCGGCGTGAGCGCGGGCCGGCCGGCATCGGCCGGGCCGACCCCGGCCACCGGTGTGCCGCGTGTTCCGCTCATGCCGACCTCAGCGGAATGCCGTGCCGGCCGCGCCGCAGGAAGCGCCCCTGCCCCGGCTGCCCGCGCAGCTCGCCATCGGCGCAGACCAGTTCGCCGCGCAGCCACACGTGCGTGGGCCAGCCCGTCACGTCCATGCCGGCATAGGGCGTGTAGTCCACGTTGTGGTGCAGGAGCGCGTTGTCGATCACGGTCTTGCGATGCGGATCCCACAGCGCCAGATCGGCATCCGCGCCCACGGCGATCTGGCCCTTGTGCGGCAGCAGGCCGTACAGGCGCGCGGGCGCCGTGCAGCACAGCTCCACGAATTCGGCCAGCGTCAGCCGCCCGGCCATCACGCCTTCGGAGAACAGCAGCGGCATGCGCGTTTCCACCCCCGGTATGCCGTTGGCGATGAAGCGGAACGACGCGCGCGGCCCGTACTTGAGCTTGCCGGTCTCGTCGAAGCGGTACGGCGCATGGTCCGACGACACCAGCGACAGCGCGCCGTTCTGTAGCCCGCGCCACACGAAGGGCGCGTTCTCCTTCGCTCGCGGCGGCGGGCTGCACATGCACTTGGCGCCCTCGTCGCCGTGCAGGTCGTCGGTGGAAAGAAACAGGTATTGCGGACACGTCTCGGCCACCACCGGCAGCCCCCGCGCGCGCGCCTGGCCGATGACGTCGATGGCCTCGCGGCCCGACACGTGCACGATCAGCAGCGGCGCGCCCACCAGCTCGGCCAGCGCCACGGCGCGGAAGGTGGCCTCGCGCTCCACCAGCATGGGCCGCGAATCGGCGTGATGGCGCGGCGCCGTCTTGCCTTCGCGCTCCAGCCTGTCCGTCAGCCACAGGATGCAATCGAGGTTTTCGGCATGCACCATGGTCAGCATGCCGCAGCCGCGCGAGGCGTCCAGCACGTCGAGCACCTGCCGGTCGGACAGGCGAAGTGCCTCGTAGGTGAGATAGATCTTGGCCGAGGTGTAGCCCTCCTCCACCAGGGCCGGCAGTTCGTCGGCGAGCACGGCCTCGGTCGGATCGGACACGATCATGTGGAAACCGTAATCGACGTGCGAGTGCCCGTCGGCCCGTGCGTGATAGACCGCCAGCGCATCGCGCAGCGTCTGCCCCTTGAACTGCGGCGCAAACGGGATGATGGTGGTGGTGCCGCCGAAGGCGGCCGAACGGCTGCCGCTCTCGAAATCGTCGGCCATCTGCGCGCCGCGCGCGGCGCTGCCGGGATTGGGCGGCTGGTCGACGTGCACGTGGGCATCCACGCCACCCGGCAGCACCCAGCGGCCGGCCGCGTCGAAGCGGGTGCGACCGCCGGCCAGGCCCTCGCCCAGCGCGGCGATGCGCCCGCCGCGGATGCCGATGTCGCAGCGCACCAGCCCCTGGCCGGTGAACACCTCGCCACCGTGGATGACGCTGTCGAAATCCTGGGTCACGGCGCGCGCCTCACCGCGGCAGCTTGCGGTCGGCGGCGGCGGGCAAGAAGCGCCCGTCGTACACGGCGTCGGGCGCGGGCTTGGCCGGCAGGTCGAAGGCCGCGGCCACCGTGTCGATCTGGCTGGCCAGGCGTGCCGGGTCGACCACGCCCAGACCGGCACTGCGCGTGGCGGGGCTGGCGATCTGGTTCTTCAGCAGCCATTGCAGCTTTTCGGTTTCGATAGGCTTGTTGACCAGCGGATCGCGCTTGGCCAGCGCCTCGATGGCGGCGGCCGGGTCGGCCAGCGCGTCGCGCCAGCCCATGGCCGTGGCGCGGACGAAGGCCTCGACCACCTTCGGCTGCGTCGTCAGCAGCTTGCGCGACACCATCAGCGCGTTGCCGTACAGATCGAGCCCGAAATCGGCGTAGCGCAGGAACACCACGTCGTCCTGCTTGAGGCCCATGGTCTTGAGGTTGAACCACACGCTCGAATCAAAGCCCGTCACCGCATCCACGTCGCCACGCGCCAGCACCGTCTCGCGCACGCGGATGTCCACGTTCTCGATCTTCACCTTCGACAGATCGACGCTGGCGCGCCGCGCGAACGCCGGGAACATGCGGTAGGCGCCGTCGCTCACCGGCCCGCCCACGCGCTTGCCCACCAGATCGGCCGGTTTGGTGATGCCGCTTTTCTTGAGCGCGATCACCGACAGCGGGCTGTTGGCATACAGCATCAGCACCGCCACCGGCGCCTGCTGCGGATTGCGCGCCGCGAACTCGATCAGCGAGCTGGAATCGGCGAAGCCGAAGTCGTACGAGTTGTTGCCCAGCCGGGCCAGCACGTCGCCCGTGCCGTTGGACGCGTCCAGCGTCACGTCGAGCCCGGCCGCCTTGAAGTAGCCGCGCTCCTGCGCCAGGAACCAGGGCGCATTGGAGCCGTCGGGCTTGTAGTTGAGCGAGAACTTGACGGCCGTCTGGGCCGACACGCCCGCGCTGGCGAGCAGCGCCGCGGCCAGCGCGGTCATCAGGCCCAGGCGGCGGCCCCACGAGCGGGGCGAGAGAGCAGAGTGCATGGCAGATCCTCGGAGGTTGATGGTGGCCGCGAGCATTTCGCGTACCTGGCATTGCTGATGCAACCCACAGGCCGCATGCCGCCCCATCCCATGCAAATCAACCACTTGCCCGCCGATTCCGCGCAATCGGTGCGCTCAATTGCGCGAAATGGGCGCAGCGCGCACCAAGCCCGGGCATGCCGCGCGGCCAATGCCCCACATTCGTCACCCTGATTCGCCATGGCCACCACCGCCCCCACCGAAGACGCCGTCTACCGCCAGATCCACGCCGCCATCGTCGACCAGCGCCTGCCCGCCGGCAGCCGGCTGACCGAAACTGCGCTGGCCGACGTGATGTCGGCCTCGCGCCGCCACGTCGACAAGGCCCTGTGGCGGCTGGCCCACGACAAGCTCGTGCGCCTGCGCCGCAATGCGGGCGCCTGGGTGGCCGCGCCCAGCCTCCAGGAAGCGCGCGAAATCTACGGCCTGCGCCTCGTCATCGAGGAAGCCGCCGCCCGGCAGGCCTGCAACGCCTGGCGCCCCGAAGGCCTGCGCACCCTGAAAGCCAACCTGGCCGCCGAAGAAGCCGCCCACCGCGCCCGCGACCTGCGCGAGGCCGTGCGCCTGTCAGGCGAATTCCACGTGCTGCTGGCGCGCCTGTCGGGCAACGGCGAAATGGCGGCGCTGGTGGAGCAACTGGTGGCGCGCACCAGCCTCGTCACCCAGCTCTACGCCAACCCCGAGGGCCTGGGCTGCTGGCACAGCCAACACCACGAACTGATGTCGGCCATCACCCAGCGCCAGGCCGACCGTACGGCCGAGCTGATGCGGGCGCATCTGATGGAGCTGGAAGAGGCGCTGCGCGTGCCGCCGGCGGGGGGCCGGCATCGGGAGCTGGAGCAGGCGCTGGTGGGGCAAGCCGCGCGCGGCTGACGACTTTTGCAAGGAGGATTGTGATATTCTGGTCAGAATGACTAGTTTCAACAAAGCCCCGTCCTCCCCATCCAGGCGCCCCGCCCCGCCGCCGGGCCACTGGTTGCTGCAAGACGCCAAGGCGCGCTTCAGCGAACTGGTGCGGCGCGTGCACAGCGACGGGCCGCAGCATGTCACCGTTCATGGCCGCGACGAGGTCGTCGTCATCGCGGCGGACGAGTTCCGGCGGCTGCAGGGGCTGCGTACCGGTCAGGCACTGATCGATGTGCTGCAGGCATCTCCGCACCGGGACATCGAGCTGCAGGTCGCGCTGTCCACGCTATCGCCTGTGCGCGACGTCGAGCTATGACCGGCTTCCTGCTCGACACCAACATCCTGTCAGAACTGCGCCGTTCCAAGCCCGAGCCCAAAGTTCTCGCCTTTGTCGGCGCGCAGCCGCTCGAAACCCTGTTCGTCAGTTCGGTCACCTTTGCCGAAATCCGGTTCGGCATCGAACTGATCGCGGACGTTCACAAGCGGGCCGCGCTGACCGAATGGCTCGATCTGCAGTTACGCCCCATGTTTGAAAGCCGCGTGCTGCCCGTCAGCGAAGACGTGATGTTCAAGTGGCGACTCAGGGTGGAAGAAGGCCGCAAGGTGGGCCACACCTTTCCCCAACCCGACCTGATCATTGCGGCCACGGCCCTGCACCACGGACTGACCATCGTTTCGCGCGACACGGCCGGGTATGCAAAAACAGGCGTACCCCTGGTCAACCCGTGGGAACAGGAATCGCCAGCGCCTCTGCGCTCGCCGAAACCTCTGGGCAAGTGATGTCGGCGTGAGCAAGCAGTTTGTCTCCGACGTCGAATACGGCAAGCCCACCGTCCAGATGGGCCGCGTGCTCGGGTTGCTGTCCGAGATGGGCCTGCAGTTGACGCTGGAGGTGCCCAGCCAGGCCGAAGCCGAATTGCAAAAACTCATCGAACAGGGCGGCGTGAGTTCGGCACGCGCGCGGGCCCCAGCACGCGCCGCAAACCCGACGGAGCGGCCTGATCCATGCGCACCATGCTTCGCGCTTGATCTACGTCGATGCATTGGTGAAGCCTTCCGCCAGTAAGGCGCAGGGCTCGCCGACCAGCCGATGCGTCCTGAGTCGGTCGTTCAGTCCAACTGCATGAGGCCTTCGCTACCATACCGGCATGCCCTCACCGCTCTGGACTTTCACAGATGCAGTCTCGCCCGGTCGTGCCCAGGCGATGTTGGCTACCCGTTCGTTCGCCGATGTGCTGGAAATGCTTGAATTGGCAGCGGTTGAGGGTTTCGTCTGGGAGCCGTACAACCGTGGGTCGAAGCTCTTCGGGTGTGCGCGGGCGTGCTTCAGGGTCGTGGTTTCATCAGCCACGTACGATGCCCTCTACAACTGTCCCGTAGGCCTGCGTGCTACCTACGCCTTATCACCAGAGCATGGGGAGAGTGCGAATCGCTTGGCATTGTCCGTTGTACACCCTGTGCTAATGGCATTCCCCCGGCCCTCAACGGCGCCTGCCGATCAGCTCGTCAGGCTTTCGCTCGCAGCGCCGCAGGCCAAGGTGTGGATTGATGAAGACGAAATTGCAGGCCAGATGGGTGTGGAGGCTGACCAGATCGTCTTCCCTCCATGGAAAGCGCGGACCGAGAACGACGCTGGACTGCGTGCTCCTTGCGGCACTCGACTCGTCGTCATCGGTGGATGGGTCGATTCTCAAGGTGTTGTCCGCAACAATCCGGACAAGGGGGGCAGAAGCACAGAAATCCACTTGACGGGGTACACCTGAGTTCACTGCCGCTCTCAAGCCGCATGTTCATCACTCCTTTGACAAAATAGGCTTCCTGCCGTTCGAAAACTGCATGACCGGAATCGAGCGGTTTCGGATCGGGAACAAGTCATGTCAGAAATCTATTCCGGATCATTTTTCGACGCGCGGTAGTCAAACAAACACCGTTGTCGACAGCATTCTCAGGCTCGTCGGTCACTGAAGCTATGCTGCATTGACGATTGCTGCGCCAATGTGCCTATAGGCCGTGGACATCACCTCAGTTGGCTCGGACAGTCCCCCGATGACGCAAAGCACTGCCAAGCTGACTTGCCCGCTCGCCCTCCACGGCTGGGCCTCCGACAACTACACCCTCGCCTCCGGCCCACCCGCCGTCCTCATCAATCCCGAGGCCGACGCCCTCACCCTGCTCTCCTGGGGCTTCGGCCAGTTGCAGCAGTGCACGGCGGTGCTGGATGCCGTTTCCATCGCGCGGCGCGCCGCGCCGGAGGGCTCGGCGCCCGCGCTGGGGGCGGTGCTGCATTTCGCGGCGCAGTCTCAGTCGGTGCTGCAGGCGGGCATCGAGAAGCTCCACGCACAGGCGCTGGCTGCCGCAACCGGGCAAGCGGATCGCGCCGTTGTGCAGGAATAGTCGCCCCCCGGGTGCGCATTTTTTCTCGCTGGCGCGGTGCCGGGGTGCGCCGGCCGGGTGCGCCAACCTGACTTCCGCAGCGATAATCGTGGGCTTTGCCCGGCGCGGCCGTTCCGCTGCGCCGTGGCCGGCCAGCCCGCCAGAACGCTCGCCCTCCGTATCCTGTGATCGATCGCGCCGCCCTGCCGCTCCTGCCTTCGTCGCCTCCAAGGCACCCTGCTCCTCCTACTGCCCCCGCTGTCGCGGCGCGCCGCCCATCCTGCCGCCGGGCGATGGCCGGCATGCGGCTGTGGATGCTGATGCTGCTGGTGGCGGGCCTGGGCCTGCTGCTCACCTGGGGCGGCGCCAGCTGGGCGCAGGCGCCGATGAAGGTGCAGACGTCGCCCGCCTTCGCGGGCGGCGGCGAGTGGTGGCTGGACACCACGGGCGAACTGCCGCCGCATGCGGTGGCCACGTCTCCCACTGCGCACTGGCAGCCGCTGGCGCAGGTGCGCCAGTCCAATCTGGGGCCGGGGCAGGCGCTGTGGGTGCGCTTTACCCTGCTGCCCACGATGAAGTCCGAGCGGGCTTACCTGGAAGTGACCTATTCCACCGTGGATCGGGTGGTGCTGTACGCACGCGATCCGGTCAACGGCCAGTGGCTGATGCGGCACCAGGCGGGTGACCGCATACCCGTGTCGCAATGGCCGGTGCCGCACCGCTATCCCATGCTGCCGGTGACGACCTCGCCCGACCAGGCCACCGACTACCTGCTGCGCATCGAGAACATGCACGGCTTCAGCGCGCCGCTGCTGCTCGAATCCGAATCGGCCGTGCACCGGGCCGATCAGCGCGTCACGCTGCTGCTGGGCGCGTTCTTCGGGTTGGGGCTGCTGGCGGCGGTGGTGAGCCTGCTGAGCGCGGTGGCGCTGCGCGACGGCACCTATGCGCTGTATTCGATGAGCGTGATGGCCACGGCGCTGGTGCAGGCGGCGATGACGGGCATGGCCGGATTGCACCTGTGGCCCGATTCACCGGTATGGACGGACCGCGCGCCCTTCGTGCTCTCGCCCGTGGCCGCCTCGCTGATGATGCTGACGATGACGGCCATCGTCTCCACGCGCGAGCGTTCGCCGGCGCTGTGGCGCGCGGTGCTGGCGCTGCTGTGGGTGTCGATGGCGTCCGCCGTGCTGGTGGCGCTGGAAGCGCCCGCCTGGCGCGGGCTGGTGCCGGTGGTGTCGGTCACGCTGTGCTCGGTGGTGGCGGTGGGGGTGATGTGCTGGGCCTGGTACCGCGGCGACCGCTATGCGCCCTGGACGCTGCTGGCGACGCTGCCGGTGGCGCTGGCGGCGGCGTTTCCGGTGGCGCGGCTGGCGGGCTGGGTGCCGGCCACCACCTGGACGCACTTCATCATGCAGTTCGCCATCGCGGTGGAGCTGCCGGTGCTGCTGCTCGTGCTCATGCACCGCAGCCGCCAGCAGCGCGAAAACAGCCGCCGGCTGCAGCGCGAATCGCAGATCGACCCGAGCACGGGCCTGGGCACCGAGCGCCTGTTCCTCTCGCGCGCGCGGCGCACGGCCGAGCGCGCGCAGCAGCGCTGGCCGGGCGGCAGCGCCATCTTCGTGGTGGAGGTGTGCAATGTGGCCGAGCTGCAGCGCAAATTCGGCCGCCGCGCGCTGGAAGACGTCCCGTTGCGCGTGTCGTCGCGCATCCTGGCCATCGCGCGCGACATCGACACCGTGGCGCGCCTGGGCGAATACCGCTTCGGCCTGCTGCTCGACGGCCCGGTGAACCCTGCCGACATCGAAGCCACGGGCGCGCGCCTGGTGGCCCGCTGCCTCATGCCGCACGAGCAGAAGCCCCAGGAATGGGTGACACGCGTGCACGTGGCCTATGCCGTGCTGCCGCACGACGGCTCCCCGGTGACACGCATCGTCGAGCTGCTGCACCACCTGCTCGATGCCGTGCCCGAGGGCTCGCGCAAGGCCGTCTTCGCCCTGGCCGAGCCGCCGCGCGCGGGCTGAGGGCGCACAATCCCGCATCCGTCGAAAGACGCACTTACAAGCTACAGAAGGAAGCACCATCATGGGCGCACAGTGGAAGGCCAAAGGCAAGGCGCAAGTGGCCGACGCGCGCGGCAAACTCTTCGGCCGCCTGGCCAAGGACATCATGGTGGCCGCGCGCGCCGGCGCCGACCCGGCCAGCAATTCCAAACTGCGGCTGGTGGTGGAGCAGGCCCGCAAGGCATCCATGCCCAAGGACACGCTAGAGCGTGCCATCAAGAAGGGCGCCGGGCTCACGGGCGAAACCGTCCACTTCGAGCACGTGATCTACGAAGGTTTCGCGCCGCACCAAGTGCCGCTGATGGTCGAATGCCTCACCGACAACGTGAAGCGCACCGCCCCTGAAATGCGCGTGCTCTTCCGCGCCGGCCAGCTGGGCGCCTCGGGCTCGGTGTCGTGGGACTTCGACCACGTCGGCATGATCGAAGCCGAGCGCGACGCAGCCCATCCCGACGCCGACCCCGAAGAAGCCGCCATCGAAGCCGGCGCGCAAGATCTGGAGCCCGGCGACGAAGAAGGCACCACCCTCTTCCTCACCGCCCCCACCGAGCTCGACCTCGTCGCCAAAGCCCTGCCCGCGCAGGGCTTTACCGTGCTTTCAGCCAAGCTGGGCTACAAGGCCAAGAACCCGGTCGACCCGGCCAACCTGAGCGCCGAGGCGCTGGCCGAGGTGGAAGCGTTCCTGGCGGCGATCGATGCGCACGATGACGTGCAGAACGTGTTTGTGGGTTTGGGGGGCTGAGAGTCGGCCCAGCGCCGGCTACTTCAGGGCCCCTGCGAAGCCGGTGCCCTCGCCGGCACCCACCATCAGCTTCTGCGTAGCGCGGGTGGCGGCCACGTAGAAGAGGCGCGCTTCGTCCTGCACGTCCTCGTCTTCCATCGGCATGTAGCCCGCGCCGGCCAGCGCAACCACCGGAAACTCCAGCCCCTTGCTCACGTGCATGGTCATCACCTTGATGGTGTCGGCCAGCGGGTGGAAGTCGCCTGAGCGCTTGCGTACATGGAACGGCAACCTGCGCGCGGCCAGTGCGGCGGCGCAGACGTCCATCGTGTCCCAGGTGCGGCACAGCACGGCCATATCGCCCCAGGCATGGCCTTCCTTGTGGGCATCGTCCAGCAACTCGGCGATCTTGCGGGCTTCGTCGCGCACCGTCGGCAGGCGCAGGATCAGGGGCTCCGGCCCTTCGCGCCCGCAGCTCACGGGTTGCAGCAGCGGCGTTCCGTCTTCGTCCTGGGCATCTGGCTTGAGGAATTCGGCAGCGACGAGGTTGGCCGTCTGCAGGATCTGCCGCGTGTTGCGGTAATTGATCTTGAGGATGGTGGTGCGGCCACGGGCCTGGATGCCGACGCTGCTGAAACTGAATCTGGCCGTACCGGCGGCCTTCGACTTGATCCTGGCCTTGTCGTAGATGTTCTGCGCGCTGTCGTAGAGCACCAGCAGGCTGTTGGTGGTGGGATCCACCATCTGCGTGACGAGCTTGAGCCATTCGGGGCGAAAGTCATGGCCCTCGTCAATGAGCACGGCGAGATACTGCCCTGCGGGTATCTGCTGGCGCTCGACACCGCGGATGACGTTGTCGACCATCTGGTCGAACATGCCCTGCCCCTGCGGTATCGGCTGGCCATAAGCCACCAGTTGCTGACGGCACCATTTGTGGAAATTGCGCGCGTGCACGCGGTCGGCGATGCCCTTGGCCGCAAACATGGCGTCCAGTTTCACGGCCAGCGGCTCGTTGAAGCAGAGCACCAGCACGGGCTTGTGGGCGCTGGCCGCCTGCGCCAGTTGCTCGGCGCGGTAGCCGAGGATCATCGTCTTGCCCGATCCCGCCACGCCATGGATGACGCGGTGGCCGTCGCCCAGGCTGCGCGCCAACTGCTCCTGTTGCAGGTCCATCACCCGCATGATGTTGGGCAACTCTTCTTCCTCGGGTTGCGCCGGGGCCGGGTTGCCGTGGCCATCAGTGCCGAACAGGCTGATCTGCGTGGAGACACGCACTTGCGGAAACATGATCCAGCGCACGCGGTCGAGTTGAGGCAGGCTCAGCGTCTTGTTGCCGAACGCATGAGGGAACATGGCCCACAAGCGCTGCTGGAATTCTTCCGGATCGGCATGCTCGAGCATTTCGTCCTGACAGATCACAAGGTGCGCGGCCATGGCATCGCCAAGGCCCGCAGCATCGAACTGCCTGCGCGTGATGCGCGTCAGCACCACGCCGTGGCCCCAGGGAAAAGCCAGCTTGCCCTGATGCAGTCCATCGGGCTGCACCAGCTGCGGATCACGCTCCAGCGCATTGACCACCTGAATGGCGCAATGCCGGGCCTGGGCGATGGGATTGATGACGACCTTGGGCCGACCATCGTCGAGGATGGTGAAGGACTGAGGCGAAGCCTCGCGGATCGTGTCGAGGTACCAGTCCTTGGTTTCCAGAATCAGCGCGCCACGCCGCGGATGAATGACCACGAAGTCGGGATACGACTGCTTCGGCCCCACTGGCACGTTGTACCAAAGCAGGTAGTCGTCATCGAGCTTCTGCTCCAGCCGCTCGGCCAGGCGCCGTTCGCCTGTGGTGTCGAATCGGCAAGAGCCGATGGCCGGTATCAGAACAGCCACTACCGCGTTCCTCCAGATCAATTCTTTCGTACTCCCCAAGAAAGATCATCGGAGATTGATCCGGTGGTGACAAGCCAAATAAGCCCGCATTCGCAGGCCCCGGCATCAACTCAACGCCGCAGCAACTGCGCCATCCGCCGCAGCGCCTCATCCGCCGTCGCCTCCAGCGGCACCGGGCACGCCAGCATCAGGTTGAGCGCGAGGCCGAAGTCTTCCACCGCCACGCCGTTGGCGCGCTCGACCAGCTGGCCCTCTTCGTTCGTTACGCAGTCGATGGCGGCCCGCACGCGGTCGGCCACGCTGCCGGGCGGCACGCCGTAGCCCACCACGGGCTTGCCCAGCGCGAGTGCGAAGCCCACTTCGAACACGGTGCCCGAATCGGGTTCGTGTCCGCGGAAGGGTTTCAGGTTGGCGATGACGCCGTCGGCCGAACGGATGCGTCGGATGTTGTCGTCGTAGATCTGCCGCGCCAGCGCCGGGTCGGGCGGCTCAGCGCGGCGGCTGGCGTCGTCCTTGGCTTCGTCGTCCCACGGCGGAAGCGGGCGCAGGCCGTGGCGGTCGCACGCAGCGGCGAGGCGCTGGAAGATGGCGGCGCGGTCGGGAAAGAAGACGTCGGGGCCCGCCAGATAGATCAGGGGGCGCGGATCAGCAGGAGTCATTCGGAGGTGCGGGTAGAATCGCCGCTTCGTCGGAGCGTAGCGCAGTCTGGTAGCGCATCTGGTTTGGGACCAGAGGGTCGTAGGTTCGAATCCTATCGCTCCGACCACCATCTCTCACCGCCAGCCCGCAGCGGCCTGGCAGCCCTCCCCCACTCAGTACCGCATCGGCATCAGCTCGGCGCTGGCACCTGGCGGCAGATGTTGGCGCCCGTGAGCGTGAGGCGCAGGGCCCCGCCCTGCCATTCGATCCACGACAGAGACACCAGCTCTTCGATCACATCGTCGCCGAGCTCGCCCGCGCGGTTGCGCTTGAGCAGGTCTTCGACGCGTCGCATGCCTTCGCGCAGAGCGCCCTCGCGGGCGCGGGAAACCGGGTGCTGACTCATGACTGCCCTTGGCATCGTGACGATGGGTCAGAGTAGCACGGCAAGGCGACGGCACGGCGGCTGGCGTCGTTAATTTGTGCCCGATATGGACAGGCGGTTGCCTGGCACACGGCAGCTCCAGGCGCCAGGCCCGATGCGAGGGATGGCCTACAGCGGGCGGCGGGCGATTCCGACGCTGCCCGACGGGTGGCCGGCGCACAGTCGATATATCCCTCAACGCGCGGGGAGCGGCAAGCGATGCCACGACCCATCCGCCAATGATGAAAAGGATGCCGACATGACTTTCGCTACCCCGAAGAATCATCCACAGAAACTCGTGAACGTGCTGGGTGCCGTGGCCATGGCCTGCACGCTGGCAGCGGGCACGGCCATGGCACAGCCGGCCGGCATGGCTGGCGCGGGCGTGAGCGCCAGCGGAATCAATTCCGGCTCCGGCGGCGCATCGATGGGCGGTATGGCGGGGGGCGGCGTGAGCGGCAGTGGCCTCAATTCCGGTACCAGTGGCGGCACGGTGTCGCAGACCCCGGGCGCACCCGTGGCCAGCGGCATTACGTCCGGGGTCGGTCCTTCCGTCGTCGGCCGCGGTGTCGGAGCCGCTGGCGGCGTGAGCCCGAGCGGGCTCAACTCAGGTACGGCGGGCGGCCTCAACGCACAGACGCCCGGCGCGCCGCAGCCGGGTGGCATTTCGGCCGGCACCGGGGTCGGCACGAGCGTGGTGCCTTCGGGCACGGGATCGCCAGCCATCGGAGCCGCGGGCAATACCAGCCTGGTGTCTCCGGGCATCGCTTCCAGCGCGGCATCGGGCGGGATTTCGATGACGGTGGAAAGCGGGACGGCTGCCAACCCTCAACCGGCTTCGCCCAGCGAAGCTGCCAGCGCGACGGTGGGCGCCATGACGCCGGGCTTCACCGCCAGCACGATCCAGCAGCCTGACGCGGTAGTGAATGGCAATGCCAGCACGTTCGGCGCGCCCACCCGCAGTCAGGCAGCAGATTCGATGGTGATCGCCCCCGCCAACTGACGGGCCGTCGACTCAGCCGATCGGATTGCAGGCCGCGCGAATGATGCGCGGCATGGGGTTGGGATCAAACTCGCGAAGTGCCAGCGGCACCTGTTGCGGCGCCGGAAATTCGACCCGGGCAAAAGGCTCACCCGACCACAGCGGCTGCGCATAGAAATGCGTATTGCGGATCGTTGCGGTGTCCTTCGCGCAATCGATTTCCACCTTGGCAGCGTAGGAGCGGAACCGGTTGCCGGTGTGCCGGGAGTGCCGCTCATGACCCCGGCTGACCCGCACCATCATGAGCTGCTGATTCGCTCTGGCCTTGAGCGAAGCCATGTCGATGACGATGGTGTCGGCCTGCGGGTCGCGGGCGTCGCCCGCAACCGTGAACCAGACTGGTTCGGCCGCCTGCGCAGACAGCGCCACCGGCAAGGCAGCGGCAAGCAACAGGCGATTCAGAGGACACGACATCAGGCGACTATATCGCCGTTGCCCTTCTGCGTCAGGCTGCCAGGCTTGCGGCTCAAGCCGCCGTCGCCTCCTTGATCCACTGCACCACGGGTTGCAGCGCCTCGTTCGGCGTCTCCAAGTGACCCCCTCCCACTTCCAGATAGCGGCTGCGCGGGTTGGCGGGCAGCCGGTCGTAAGCATAGGCCCGGATGGTGGTGAAGAGCGGGTCCTTGTCGCCCACGGCCAGTAGCACCGGCAGCGTGGCCGGCACGCGCGGTGCCGACACGCCCATCTCGGCCTCGGAATCGGGATCGAAGAAGCTCAGGTAGTTCTTCGCACTGGTGACGACGTTGATGTCGCGGCCCTGGTTGATGTCGCGGAAGCGCTCCTGCACATCGCCCTTGCCATCGGCCACCAGCCGCTTCGCCTGCGCCACGCTGTCCTTCACCGAAGTATTGCGCATGCCCTGGTAGTGGCGCGGTGCATGGCCGGGGGCCAGCAGAACCAGCGCCTGCACGTCGCCGCCCCGGGCCGCATAGCCCATCGCCGCCGGGCAGCCCATGCTGTGACCGGCGATGACGATCTTCTGCGCGCCCTTGGTGCGCAGTGCCTGCACATGCGTGTCGACCTCGGCCATGGCCTGATCCCAGTGGCCTGCCAGGTAGCGGTTGCGCGACCAAGGCATGTCGGGCAGCAGCGCGGGCCAGCCTTCGCGGCCGAAGGCGCTCATGAGGCCGGTGTAGCCTGGGCTGGCCGGGCCACCGGGGTTCTTGCCATGCAGCAGCAACACGCCGACGGGCGCCGGTGCCTGCGCGTGCGCCGGCAGCAGGGGCAACGCGGCACCCGCCGCGAGCCAGGTGGCGGCCGTGCGGCGGCCGATGGTGTTCTTCATGTTGTGTGTTCCTCCGTGATCCCCGCCGCGGACGATCCGGCGCCGATGGACGGCATGCAGTGTGGAGAAACGGCGGCGCGCTGTCATGCAGGCAATCCCCGAGACAACGGCCCGTAGATCCGCGGAAACGGCCGCGGCGCCAGCCCGGACGGGATCCGGGTGGCGCCGCGTGTTCAGGCAGCGATGGGGCCTGCGCCGCGATCAGAGCTTCACGTACTCGTACTCGACCGGGTTCGCGTTGATGCCGCGATCGGGCGGCGCGATCCAGGCGGCCATCTTGCCCGGCTCGGTCACGCGGTGCATCAGGCTCTTGACGAAGCTGACGTCTTCTTCCGAAGGCAGCCATTCGTGCTTATTCGCGTCGAACTCGGCCTGCGTGATGGGGTTGCCCTGCAGGTCGGTCGGCACGCCCGACCACACACCCACCTCGCGGCGGAAGCGCGTGGAGGGCAGCTTGAGCTCGAAGTCCACGCCAGCGCGCTTGATCGCCATGTTCCAGCGCGTGACGCCGACATTGCAGTCCTTCACGTACTCCAGCCGCGTGATCTCGTTCATGCCGTTGCGGGTGGAGATGGTTTCCTTCTTCATGCCGCCCTTGCCGTCGGGCACGTCGATGGTCATTTCGGTGTCGGCTTCGACGTGGTCGGCGAACTTGGCTTCGTCCGGGCGGCCCTTGATGCCGTTGCTGAAGTAGTTGGCTGCGTTGGAGGATGCCTCGGAGCCGAACAGGTCGAGCGAGCTGGTGAACCAGAAGTTCATGAAGCGCTGAATCGTCGGCAGGTCGATCACGCCGGCCTTGCGGAGCGTGTCGGGGTTGTCGGTGTCCAGTTCCTTCATCACCTCCAGCGTGCGCTTGATGACGCGGCCCACGCCGGTCTCGCCCACGAACATGTGGTGCGCCTCTTCGGTGAGCATGAAGCGCGTGGTGCGGGCCAGCGGATCGAACGCGGATTCGGCGAAGCTCTTGAGCTGGAACTTGCCGTCGCGGTCGGTGAAGTAGGTGAACATGAAGAACGACAGCCAGTCGGGCGTCTCTTCGTTGAACGCCTGCAGGATGCGTGGGTTGTCCTGCTGTCCGCTGCGGCGCTCGAGCAGCGCTTCGCCTTCCTCGCGGCCGTCGCGGCCGAAGTACTTGTGCAGCAGGTAGACCATGGCCCACAGGTGGCGGCCCTCTTCCACGTTCACCTGGAACAGGTTGCGCAGGTCGTAGAGCGAGGGCGCGGTGTGGCCCAGCATGCGCTGCTGCTCCACCGATGCGGGCTCGGTGTCGCCCTGGGTGACGATGAGGCGACGGAACGTGCTGCGGTACTCGCCCGGCACTTCTTGCCAGACGTCCTGCCCCATGTGGTCGCCGAAGCCGATCTTGCGGTTTTCCTCGCGGTCGGCCATGAAGATGCCCCAGCGGTAGTCGGGCATCGGCGTGTAGCCGTAGCTGGCCCAGCCTTGCGCATCGACGCCGATGGCGGTGCGCAGGTACACCTCCTTGGCCTTGAAGTCGCTCGGGCCCATCTCGTCCCACCAGTTGAGGAAGGCCGGTTGCCAGTGCTCCAGCGCGCGCTGGAGCTGGCGGTTTTCGCCCAGATTGACGTTGTTGGGGATCTTGGCTTGCAGGTCGATCGTGCTCATGTTGCGTCCAGTCTGTGTCTCGTTGATGCTGCGATTCATGCCAGGGCGCCGCGTGACCGGCTTTGCCGGGCCGCTGGCGACGCCCCTGGGGGGAGGCGCCGCAGGCGCTTCGGGGGGGTTACACCCTTCTCCAGTCGAACTTGGCCTTCTTGCCGGTGCCGAACAGCTTGAGTGCGCCGTCTTCGCCCACCGCATTCGGGCGGATGAAGATCCAGTTCTGCCAGGCCGAGAGGCGGCCGAACACGCGCGTTTCCATCGTTTCCTTGCCGGGGAAGCGCAGCGAGGCTTCCATGCCGGTCATGGCGTCTGGCGAGAGGCTGGCGCGTTCTTCCAGCATGATGCGGATCTCGTCGTCCCAGTCGATGTCGTCGGGTGTGAGCGTGACCAGGCCCAGGGCCAGCGCCTGGTCGGCGCGCAGCGGGCTGTCGTTCAGGCCCTGCAGTTGCGCGATGGTGGCTTCGTCTTCGTTGAAGCGGGTCGACAGGCGCGTGAGGCCGTTCACCGCCGGGTAGCGGCCGAAGTTGGCGGCATTCATGCGCAGCGCCGGTGCGGCGTCGGGCGAATCGGGCAGATCCAGCATGTAGATGCGGTCGCAGGCCAGGGCCAGCTCGTAGAACGTGCCGGCGAAGCACGAGCCTTCGTCCACCAGCGCGATCAGCGAGCGGCTGGTCACGTCGATGCGGGCCAGCGTGCGGCGCAGCGCGCCGATGGTTTCGCGCACCAGCCAGTGGGCCTTGTGCTGTTCCAGCACGGCGTCGGCCTGCATCACCAGATTCGCATCGCCGCGGGTCTTGATGACCCAGGTGCCCACTTCGAGTTCGTTCGTGCGCAGGTTGAGGATGGCGTCGTCCAGCTCACGCTGCACCTTCAGCGGCCACCAGTCGGCGCCGGCGGCCACGATGGCGTCGGGTGTGGATTGGATCGCTGCCCGGGGCGCATGCACGGTGATGGTGGCGATGCGCGCGGCGCGATCCACCTGGGCATCGACCGTCTCGTAGTGATAGCCGGCGTCGTCGATGGTGACCTTGAGCGGCTTGAGCTCGATGCCCTGCGCCGGGCCGTTGCGGCCGGACTGCTTCGAGAGCTGCGCCACCTCGGCATCGACCAGGGCACCGAACTGCGCCGGCTTGGCATGGTCGTCGATGAGCTTCCAGTCTTTCGCGCGGTCGGCACGCACGCCTTCGCTGGTGGTGCAGAAGATGTCGGCCAGGTCGCGGCGGACCCGGCGCTTGTCGGTCACGCGCGTGAGGCCGCCGGTGCCGGGCAGCACGCCCAGCAGCGGCACTTCGGGCAGGCTGACGGTGGAGCTGCGGTCGTCCACCATCACGATGCGGTCGCAGGCCAGGGCCAGCTCGTAGCCGCCGCCCGCGCAGGCGCCGGTGACGGCGGCGATGGCCTTGAGGCCGTCATGGCGCGAGGAGTCTTCCAGCCCGTTGCGCGTCTCGTTGGTGAACTTGCAGAAGTTCACCTTCCAGGCGTGGGTGGACAGGCCCAGCATGTAGATGTTGGCGCCCGAGCACCAGATCTTTTCCTTGCCGGATTCGAACACCACCACCTTCACGGCAGGATGCTCGAAGCGGATGCGGTTCACGGCATCGTGCAGCTCGATGTCCACGCCCAGGTCGTAACTGTTGAGCTTGAGCTTGTAGCCGGGCTTGATGCCGCCGTCCTCGTTGATATCGAGCTTCAGGCGCGCCACCTCGCCCTCCACCGACAGCGTCCAGTGCTGGTAGCGGGTGGGGTGGGTGCCGAAGCGGACCAGTTCGCGGTCGCCTTGCGTGAACAGCAGGGGCTCGGTCATGGCATTCATGGTTGTCTCCTTGGGAATCCGTGGGTCTCGAATGGAAGAAAAGCTCAGGCCGTGGCGGGCACGGCGCGCGCCAGGTCCTTGAACGACTGGTCGACGGTGCGCGCGGCGGTGTCCACCACCGCATCGGCGCGCGCGTAGAGCGCCTCGCGGCTGGTCAGGATGCGGCGCAGGTCGTCCATCGCCTCGCCGGTGGCGCCGTGCGTGCTGGCGAAGGGGCGCATATCGCCCTGCGCCACCACGCGGCTCATGTGTTCCTCGGGGCTGGCCTTGAGCCAGACGCAGTAGAAGTGGCTCTGCAGCAGGTCGAACGTCTCGCGCTCGCTCACGATGGAGCCACCGGTGGTCATGACCACGCCGCCCGCGCATTCCTCGGCGATGCGGAACAGCGCGCGGCGCTCGTAGCGGCGATAGCCGGCCTGGCCGTGCAGCAGCAGGATCTCGTTCATGCTGGTGCCGGCTTCGCGTTCGATCTCGCGGTCGAGCTCGACGAAGGGAACGCCGCGCTCGGCCGCCAGCCGCGCGCCCAGCGTGGACTTGCCGGCACCGCGCAGGCCGATCAGCGCGATGCGCGATTCGCGGCCCTGCGCATCACCCAGCCCGAAGCTGCCGGCCAGCAGCGCATGCGCCTGGTCGAGCTGGCTGTCGTCGAGCCGCGCCAGCAAACCCTGCACCCGGGCCAGCGCGGGGCGCGGCGCATCGTGCAGCAGGTCGAGCACCGACAGGTTGAGCGCGGCGCCCACGGCTTCGAGGGAATGGATGGATACGTTGCCCTTGCCGCTTTCGACGTCGGCCAGGAACCGCTCGGACAGCCCCGAGTCGGCGGCCAGCGCCTTGCGCGTCATGCCGCGCCGCGCGCGCCAGGCCCGCACGCGGGCCCCAAGCTCGACCATCAACGGCCGGGCCTGGTCGCCGTTGTCGGCTGCGACGTGGGAGGTGGAAGCGGTGTTTTTCACGAAGTTCTTTGCGCTGGATCAGGATTGCACTATACTGCGTGTCATAGCAATGTCAAGCAGTTTACTGCAGTCGCCCTGCGGCACAACCGAATCGGAGACCTCATGAAACTCAAGATCCTCGTCGGCACGATGACCAGCACGGCCGAGTACGTGGCCCAGGCGATCCAGATGGATTGCTCCGATCTGGTGGCCGACATCGACGTGCAGCTGATGGACAACCTCGACATCAGCGCCTTCGATGAAGATGCACTTTATCTCATCTGCACTTCCACCTACGGCTCGGGCGACGTGCCAGACAACGCCCGCGCGCTCTACGACTCGCTCGACACGGCCCCCAAATACCTGGGCCACGTGCGCTACGGCGTGATCGCCCTGGGCGACCGCACCTACATGCAGACCTTCTGCTTCGGCGGCAAGAAGTTCGACGAGCGGCTGCAAGGCCTGGGCGCCCAGCGCGTGGGCGAGGTCTGGTGCCACGACGCCAGCAGCGGCACGCTGGCCGAAACCGAAGGCACGGCCTGGTGCCGTGAATGGCTGGCGCAGGCGCTGGCCCCGGCGGCCTGACGATCCGGCGCACGCCGCAACGCGCGGCGCCATCCTCTTCGCCACACCTGCAGCCACGAACACAAGAACACCGATGGAGACGACATGCAGACCAGCCGAGCCGACCACGGCACGACACCGCCGCGCGTAGAGATCCCGCGCGACTACAACGCCGCGCACGACCTGCTCGAACGCAATGCCGGGCGCGCGGCCAAGGTGGCGTACATCGACGCCGCCAGCGGTGCCCAGCTCACGTATGGCGAGCTGGCCGACCAGTCCCATCGTTTCGCCAATGCCCTGCGTGCGCTGGGCCTGCCGCGCGAATCGCGCGTGCTGCTGGCCGCGCTCGACACACCTGAATGGCCGGTGGCCTTCCTGGGCAGCATGCTGGCCGGCGTCGTGCCCGTGGCGGCCAACACGCTGCTCACGCCCGCCGATTTCGAGTTCATGTTGCGCGACGCGCGTGCGCAGGCGCTCATCGTCTCCCAGCCGCTGCTGCCGCAGTTCGAGGCCTGCCTGGCCGATGCCGGCCGCCGCCCGGCGGGCTTGCGCCACGTGATCGTGGCCGGCACCGACGAGGCCGGCCCCCACCTCTCGCTGCGCCGCCTGGTGCAAGAAGCCACGGCCGACCGCAGCGTGGCCGACACCTGCAGCGACGACGCCTGCTTCTGGCTGTATTCCAGTGGCTCCACCGGCACGCCCAAGGGCACGGTGCACCTGCACAGCCACCTGATCCAGACGGCCGAGCTGTACGGCCGCGCCGTGCTGGGCATCCGCGAATCCGACGTGGTGTATTCGGCCGCCAAGCTGTTCTTCGCCTACGGTCTGGGCAATGCCCTCACCTTCCCGATGAGCGTGGGCGCCACCACGGTGCTGCTGCCCTCGCGGCCCACGCCGGCCGACGTGTTCGGTGTGCTCACCAGATTCAAACCCACTGTGTTCTGCGGCGTGCCCACGCTGTTCGCCGGACTGCTGGCCGACCCGGGCCGGCCCGCGCGCGACGCGGTGGCCGTGCGTGTGTGCACCAGCGCGGGCGAGGCGCTGCCAGCCGACATCGGCCGCCGGTGGAGCGAGGCCTATGGCAGCGAGATCCTCGATGGCATCGGCTCCACCGAGATGCTGCACATCTTCCTGTCGAACCGCCCCGGCCAGGTGCGCTACGGCACCACGGGCCAGGCCGTGCCGGGCTACGACCTTCGCATCGTGGGCGACGATGGCCAGGTGTGCGGCGACGGCGAGATCGGCGAGCTGCAGATCCGCGGCCCGTCGGCGGCGCTGATGTACTGGAACAACCGCGAGAAGACCAAGGCCACGTTCGCGGGCGAGTGGACGCGCTCGGGTGACAAGTACACCCGCGATGCGGACGGCTTCTACACCTACGGCGGCCGCAGCGACGACATGCTCAAGGTGGGCGGCATCTACGTGAGCCCGTTCGAGGTGGAAGCCTCGCTGATGACGCACGCGTCCGTGCTGGAATGCGCCGTGATCGGCGTGGCCGACACCGACGGCCTGATCAAGCCCAAGGCCTGCGTGGTGCTCAAGAGCGGCCAGCAGGCGAGCGCCGACGACCTCAAGGCGCACGTGAAGTCGCAACTGGCGCCCTACAAGTACCCGCGCTGGATCGAGTTCGCCGCCGAACTTCCGAAGACCGCCACCGGCAAGATCCAGCGCTTCAAGCTGCGGAGCGCTGCATCGCAGACCGGCGCGCAGGCAGCGGCGCCCGCTTCCGCCGTGCGGTGACTGCGGGTTAATCATGTGGCGCTGTACGGGGGGCGCCACTAGATTCGCGAAAAGGTAAGTTCACACAGGAAACCACGGAGAACCACATGACCTCTCGCCGCCTCGTCCTCTCGCGCAGTGCCGCCGTCATCGGCGCCGCATCCACCGGCCTGCTGCTGCCGCAGATCGTGCGGGCCCAGTCCGCCAAGGTGCGCGTGGGCTTCATGCTGCCCTACACCGGCACCTTCGCCCAACTGGGGGTTGCCATCGAGAACGGCGTGCGCATGGCGCTGGCCGAGCAGGGCAACAAGCTCGGCGGCCGCGAGATCGAGTGGTTCAAGGTGGACGACGAATCCGAGCCGTCCAAGGGCATCGAGAACGCCACCCGCCTGGTGCAGCGCGACAAGGTGGACGTGCTGATCGGCACCGTGCACTCGGGCGTGCAGATGGGCATCCACAAGGTGGCGCGCGACACGGGCGTGCTCAACATCATCCCCAACGCCGGAGTGCACGCGGCCACGCGTGCGCTGTGCGCGCCCAACGTGTTCCGCACCAGCTTCTCCAACGCGCAGCCCACGCTGGCGCTGGGCAAGGCCATGGTGGACAAAGGCCACAAGAAGGCTGTGTGGATCACCTGGAAGTACGCGGCCGGCGACGACGCCTACGAAGGCTTCAAGGAAAGCTACACCAAGGCCGGCGGCACCATCGTCAAGGAACTGGGCCTGCCCTTCCCCAACGTCGAATTCCAGGCGCTGCTCACCGAGATCGCGGCGCTCAAGCCCGACGCGGTGGCCTGCTTCTTCGCCGGCGGTGGCGCCGTGAAGTTCATTCGCGATTACGCGGCCGCGGGCCTCAAGGACAAGATCCCGCTGTATGGCTCGGGCTTCCTGACCGAAGGCGTGCTCGACGCTGCCGGCCCGGCCGCCGATGGCATCATGACCACCATGCATTACAGCGATTCGCTGGACACGCCACGCAACAAGAACTTCCGGCTCGAATACGCCAAGCAGTTCAAGATGCAGCCCGACGTCTACGCCGTGCAGGGCTATGACAGCGGCCTGCTGCTGCTGCAGGGTGCTGCTGCCGTGAAGGGCGACCTGTCGAACAAGGCGGCGCTCTACAAGGCCATGGAAGGGGCGACCATCGACAGCCCGCGTGGCAAGTGGACGATGAGCAAGTCGCACAACCCGGTGCAGGACATCTACCTGCGCGTGGTGCAGAACAAGGAAAACAAGGTGGTGGGCGTGGCGGCCAAGGCGCTGGCCGATCCGGGCACCGGTTGCCGCATGGGCTGACCCGGCCCGCGCAGTACCGCGACACGACGGCGGACCAGTTCCGCCGTTTTTCTTGATTCCTGCAGTACACGATGGATTTCGCCAACTTCCTGATCCAGCTACTCAACAGCGTCCAATACGGGCTGCTGCTGTTCATGCTGGCAGCCGGCCTGACGCTGATCTTCGGCATCATGGGCGTGGTCAACCTGGCCCACGGCAGCTTCTACATGCTGGGCGCCTATTTGGCCTGGTCGCTGTCCGAGCGCACCGGCAACCTGGCCATCGCCATCGCGCTGGGCGTGGTGCTGTCGGTTCTCTTCGGGCTGGTGCTCGAGCGGCTGCTGTTCCGCCACTTCTATCACCGCGATCACCTCGACCAGGTGCTGCTCACCTTCGGGCTCATCTACATCTTCGAGGAGCTGCGCTCCATCCTGTGGGGTGACGACGTGCATGCGGCCGAGGTGCCGGCACTGCTGTCGGCGTCCATCCCGCTGACCGACACGCTCTCGTATCCCGTGTACCGGCTCTTCATGTCGGGCGTGTGCATCGTGCTGGCCATCGGCCTGTGGCTGCTCATCAGCCGCACGCGGCTGGGCATGAAGATCCGCGCGGGTGCGTTCAACCGCGAGATGACCGAATCACTGGGTATCAACATCCAGCTGATCCATGCCGTCGTGTTCGCGCTGGGTGTGGCGCTGGCCACGGTGGCGGGCATGGTGGCAGCGCCGGTTTCCAGCGTCTATCCCAACATGGGCAGCCAGGTGCTGATCATGTGCTTCGTGGTGGTGGTGATCGGCGGCATCGGCTCGGTGCGCGGCGCGCTGGTGGCGGCGCTGCTGGTGGGGCTGGTCGACACCTTCGGCAAGGTGCTGCTGCCGCAAGTGGCCAGCATGCTGGTGTATGTGCTGATGGCGGCCGTGCTGCTGTGGAAGCCGGAAGGGCTGTTCAAGCAATGACCCCGACCACCTTCCAGCCCGGGGATTTCCGATGAGCGCGAAACAGGCCAACCTCGAGAAGCTGCCCGTGGGCGTGCAGCTGGCGCTGGCGCTGGGCTTCGTCGCCCTCGCCTCGTTTCCCTTCTTCGGCAGCGACTTCTACGTGCAGATGGTCGCGCGCATGATGATCCTGGCCATCTTCGCGATGAGTCTCGACCTGCTGCAGGGCGTGACCGGCCTGGTGTCGCTGGGCCACGCGGCCTTCTTCGGCATCGCGGGCTACGCCCTCGCCTTCCTCATGCCGGCGGGCGAGCCGGCGAGCCTGTGGTGGCTGCTGCCGGCCTGCGTGGCAGCGACGGCACTGGCCGCGCTGGTGATCGGCTTCTTCGTGGTGCGAACGCACGGCATCTACTTCATCATGGTCACCATGGCGTTCGCGCAGATGGTGTTCTACCTGGTGTTCGACAACAAGGCGCTGGGCGGCTCGGACGGCGTGTACATCAACTTCCGGCCCGACGCCGCTCTCTTCGGCTGGCTGCCTTTCGACCTGGAAGACAAGCGCACCTTCTACTGGTTCACTTTCGGCTGGCTTCTGGCCGCCTACCTGTTCCTGCGCCGGCTGCTCTGGAGCCCGTTCGGCCGCACACTCGCGGGCATCCGCGTCAACGAGCACCGCATGCGCGCCATGGGTTACGGCACCTTCGGCTACAAGCTGGGCGCCTTCACGCTGGCCGGCGCGCTGGCCGGGCTGGCGGGCTTCCTGTGGGGCGCGCAGACGGGCTTCGTCAACCCCGAGCTGATGGGATTCCACAAGAGCGCGCACGTCATCATGATGGTGATCCTGGGCGGCATGGGCAACTTCGCGGGTGCCATCGTCGGTGCCTTCGCGTTCGAATACCTGCTTCACGTGTTCAAGGACCTGCCGGCCGTCGGCGACTTCAACACCGGCAAGCACTGGCAGCTATGGATGGGCCTGTTCATCGTGGCGGTGGTGGCGTTCGCGCCGCGCGGCCTGCTGGGCCTGCTGCAGTGGAGGCGCCGCGCACGCGACGCTGGTTCGAGCGAAAAGGAGGCCGGCCATGGCTGATGCCGCCCTGCTCACCGCGCGCGACCTCACGCGGCGTTTCGGCGGCCTGATGGCCGTGGGCGGCTTGTCGCTCGACCTGCACCGGGGCCGCATCCATGCCGTGATCGGCCCCAACGGCGCGGGCAAGAGCACGCTGACCAACCTGCTCTCGGGCGACATCGCACCCTCATCGGGCCAGGTGATGCTGGCCGGGCAGGACGTGACGGGGCGCAGCCCCGAACACATCTCGCGCCGCGGCCTGGGCCGCAGCTACCAGAAGACCAACATCTTCCTGCCCTTCACCGTGTGGGACAACGTGCGCCTGGCAGCACAGTCGCGCCAGCCGCACGCGCTGGCGTGGTGGCGCCGCGCCGACGGCTTCGCCGACACGCGCGCCCGGGCAGAACGCGCGCTCGAACTGGCGGGCATGGCGGCGCGTCGCGGCACCATTGCTGGCGCAATGAGCCATGGCGAGCAGCGCCAGCTCGAAATCGCGATGGCGCTGGCCACCGAGCCGTCTGTGCTGCTGCTGGACGAACCCCTGGCCGGCATGGGCACGGCCGAGGCCGAGCGCATGGTCGCCCTGCTGCTGCAACTCAAGGCGGCGCACGCCATCATGCTGGTGGAGCACGACATGGATGCCGTCTTCGCACTGGCCGACCAGCTCACCGTGATGGTGAACGGCCAGACGATCGCGACGGGCACGCCGGCACAGATCCGCGCGGATGCCAACGTGCAGGCGGCCTATCTCGGAGAGGAATCGTGAGCCCCCACGCTTGTCACTTCGTGTACTGCGCGGCCCCCCGAGGGGGCGCAAACCTCCTTGGGGCGGCCCTGCGGAGCTTTTTATGAGCCCCCACGCTTGTCACTTCGTGTGCTGCGCTGCCCCCCGAGGGGGCGTAAACCTCCTTGGGGCGGCCCTGCGGAGGTTTATCTGATGTCCACTTCCGAACTCCTCATCGAAGCCCGCGACCTGCACACCTACTACGGCGCCAGCCACGTGCTGCGCGGGGTCGACTTCACGGTGGCGCGCGGCGAGACCGTGGGCCTGATGGGACGCAACGGCATGGGCAAGAGCACGCTGCTCAAGAGCCTGATGGGCATCGTGCCGCCGCGCGCGGGCCGCGTGCGCGTCGCCGGCCACGAAACCACGGGCCGTCCCGTCTACGAGGTCGCGCGCCGAGGCATCGCCTACGTGCCGGAAGGACGCGGCATCTTCGGCAACCTGAGCGTGCAGGAGAACCTGCGCATGGCCGCCCGGCCCGGATCGCGCGGCCAGCGCGACTGGACGTACGAGCGCGTGCTCGACACCTTCCCGCGCCTGGCCGAGCGCCTGCAGCATGGCGGCCAGCAGCTGTCGGGCGGCGAGCAGCAGATGCTGACCATCGGCCGCGCCCTCATGACCAACCCCGACGTGCTAGTCCTGGACGAGGCCACCGAAGGCCTGGCGCCGCTGATCGCTCGCGAGATCTGGCGCATCTGCGGGCTGATCCGCGAATCGGGCATCAGCAGCGTGATCGTGGACAAGAACTGGCGCCACGTGACCCAGGTGACCGATCGCAACGTCGTGCTGGTCAAGGGCCAGGTGGTGTTCGAAGGCAGCAGCGCGCAGCTGCAGGCCGATCCGGAACTGCTCACCCGCCACCTGGGCGTGTGAGCCGTCCGGCGCGGCGCGTCAGAAGCCGACGTTCAGCAGCACCTGCGGGCCGCGGAACTTGTAGCGCACTTCGCCGTCCCAGCTGCTCGCGCCGCCACCCGTCGTCTGCAGCTTGTAATCGTTGAGACGGTAGCCCACGCCCAGCGCCACATTGGGCGTGAAGCGGTAGAGCAGGTTCACCTGCGCATTGAGCAGCGTGCCCTTCTTGTCGTCGTGGTTGAGCGAAAAGTAGTCGGCCCGGCTGCCCAGGATCCAGCGCGGCGAGAACGCCCACGTGTGATAGAGGCCGATGGTGGGCAGCGTGAGCTTTTCCTTGCGCTCTTCGCGTGCGGCCGCGCTGCCGACGCCGCCGATGGTACCGGCGCCTTCCACCGCGAAGCGGAAGTCGGTGTGGTGCAGGCCAGCCACGACGCCCAACTCGGCATTGGGGGTGCGGATGAACGAGAAGCCGCCCGACAGGCGGTACACCGTGGATTCGAATTCGCTGCCCAGCGAGGCCGACACCGGATACGAGGCGTCACCGAAATCGATCGTGCGCGTGAGGCTGCGCGTGGTGCTGCGGTCGAGCTTGAAGTACTCGAACTCCAGGCGCCACCGCTCGCCCAGTCGCGCGCCGATGAGCAGCGAACCGACCGTGCTGTTGTCGGCCAGGCCCAGGTCATCCTCGCCACTGATGGTGGTGCCGATAGCACCGCCGGGACTGTTGGCGCGGATGGTGGAATCGATGTTGGGCCGGAATACGCCCAGCTGCATCCACAGGTTCTCGTCCAGGTTGCCCTCGGCTCTGGGCTGGGCCCAGGCCGTGCCGGTGGCACAGAGCGTCGCGGCGGCGATCAGGACGGCGGGACGGAGAGATTTCTTGAGGGGCATGCGGACTTCCCGGGTGTGAAAAAGTGGACGACCCGGCGATGTTTCCACCCGGGGGCGCATGCCGGCGTGGGGCCACGACGCGCAGGCGTGTCGGACAGCGCCGACTTCCCGGCATCCAGGTTTCTTCAGAGGAGCGCGCGCAGTTCGCCTGCCGCGTCCTGCAAGAGCGGCAGCAGCTCGCGCGTCGTCTCCTCCAGCGTCCGCTTGTGCGGCGCCACCACCACGTTGAGCGCGGCGACGGTGATGCCCTGCATGTTGCGCAGCGGGACGGCGACAGCCTGTACGCCCAGCTCGTGCTCTTCGCGGGCGGCGCTGTAGTCGGCGGCGCGCACCTGCGCCACGGCCGCGCGGAAGGCGCTCGCCTCGGTCAGCGTGTGGGCCGTGAGACGGCGCAGCGTGCGCCCGCGCATCCAGCGCGTGAACTCGGCACGCGGCAGGCCGGCCAGCAGCACACGGCCGGTGGAGGTGGCGTGCGCCGGCAGCCGCGCGCCCAGGTGCAGGCCGTAGGCCAGCATCTGCGGCCGCGCCGAGCCGCTGCGCGCCACGATCACGCACTCGTCGCCGTCGAGCACCACCACCGAAAAGGGCTCGTGCGCCTCGGCCGCCAATCGGTTGAGCGTGGGTTGCACCACGCGCGGCAGCCGCGCCGACGCGAGATAGCTGCCGGAAAAGCGCAGCACCTTCGGCGACAGCCAGAACCAGCTGCCGTCGCTTTCGAGGTAGCCCAGGTGCGCCAGCGTGAGCAGGTGGCGGCGCGCGGCGGCGCGCGTGAGGCCGGCGCGCTGCGCAGCCAGCGTGGCATTGAGCCGCTGCCGCTCTGTATCGAAGCTCTCCAGCACGGCCATGCCTTTGGCCATGCCTTCGATGAAGTCGGGCTTGGCGATGGGTGGCAGCGGCATGGCGAGTCGGATGTGCAGCGGGTTTGCGCGATGATCGCGCACGGCTTGCGATGATCGCACAAAGCCGGCACCGAGCCCTGTGCATGACGGGCGTCAATCCCTAAGCTGGCGGCACCCTGCGAACCCATCCCTTCCGGAGACGAATCCCATGCGCACCCAGGTCGCCATCATCGGCGCGGGCCCCTCGGGCCTGCTGCTCGGCCAATTGCTCCACAAGGCCGGCATCGACAACATCATCCTCGAGCGCCAGACCGGCGACTACGTGCTGGGGCGCATCCGTGCCGGCATCCTGGAACAGGTGACCGTGGACCTGCTGGAAGAAGCCGGCGTGGCCGATCGCCTGCACGCCGAAGGCACCGTCCATCACTCCATCGAGCTGGTGTTCAACCGCACCCGCCACCCGATCCTGGTGGACCAGCTGACCGGCGGCAAGGTCGTGACGGCCTACGGCCAGACCGAGATGACCCGCGATCTGATGGACGCCCGCGCTGCGGCCGGCCTGCCCACGGTGTACGAAGCCGCCAACGTGAGCCTGCACGATTTCGATGGCAAGACGCCGCGCGTGCGCTACGAGAAGGACGGCCGCACGCACGAGATCGAATGCGACTTCATCGCCGGCTGCGACGGCTTCCATGGCGTCAGCCGCCAGAGCGTGCCCCAGGGCGCGATCCGCGAGTACGAGAAGGTCTATCCGTTCGGCTGGCTGGGCGTGCTGTCTGACACGCCGCCGGTGTCGCCCCATGCCATCGTGTATGGCAACAGCGAGCGCGGTTTCTCGCTGTGTTCGATGCGTAGCCTCACGCGCAGCCGCTACTACGTGCAGGTGCCGCTCACCGACAAGGTCGAGGCATGGAGCGACGAGCGCTTCTGGGACGAGCTGCGGCTGCGCCTGGATCCCGATCTGGCCTCGCGCATCGTCACCGGCCCTTCGATCGAGAAGAGCATCGCCCCGCTGCGCAGTTTCGTGGCCGAACCGATGCGCTTCGGGCGCCTGTTCCTGGCCGGCGATGCGTCGCACATCGTGCCGCCCACGGGCGCCAAGGGCCTGAACCTGGCGGCCAGCGACGTCAAATACCTGTCGAGCGCGCTGGTGGAGTACTACCGCGAGAAGAGCGAAGCCGGCATCGACACCTATTCGGATCGCTGCCTGCGCCGCGTCTGGAAGGCCGAGCGCTTCTCGTGGTGGCTCACCACGCTGATGCACCGCTTCCCCGACACCGAAGGCTTCGGCCAGAAGGTGCAGGACGCCGAACTGGACTACCTCGTCCATTCGAAGGCCATGTCCACCGCGTTGGCCGAAAACTACGTGGGCCTGCCGCTCGAGCTCTGAGCGGCGCCACCGGCGCGGGCAGCGGCAGAATCCTCCCATGTCCGCTTCCCGAACCGCCCTGCGGCCGCTGCGCGGCGTGCGCATCCTGAGCCTGGCGCTCAATCTGCCAGGCCCGGCTGCGCTGCTGCGCTGCAAGGCCATGGGCGCCAGTTTCACCAAGCTGGAGCCGCCCTCGGGTGATCCGATGCAGCACTACAGCCCCACGGCCTACGCCGCACTGCACACCGGCGTGAAGGTGGCGACGGCCGATCTCAAGACGGACGCCGGCCAGGTCCGCCTGTCGCGCGAGCTGGCCCGCACCGATGTGCTGCTCACCTCGTTCCGCCCTTCGGCCCTGCAGCGCCTGGGATTGGGCTGGGGACGGCTACACCGCGATTTCCCGGCGCTCAGCCAGGTGGCCATCGTCGGCGGCAGGGGGGCGCAAGCCGACGTGCCCGGGCACGACCTCACCTATCTGGCCGAGAACGGCCTCGTCACCGGGCTCGACCTTCCCGCGACGCTCTATGCCGACATGGGCGGCTCGCTCATGGCCAGCGAGGCGGTGCTGCAGGCCGTGCTGGCCAGCCGGATGAGCGGGAGCACGACAGCGCGCGGTGTTTTCATCGAGGTGGCGCTGGCCGATGCCGCCGCCTGGCTGGCCCGGCCGCGCGACTGGCGCCTGACGACGCCGGAAGCACCGATCGGCGGCGCCCATGCGGGCTACCGCGTCTACCCCTGCCTTGACGGCCGCGTGGCCGTGGCTGCGCTGGAGCCGCATTTCGCCCAGGCGCTCTGCACCCTGGCGGGCGTACCCATCGACGGGCCGGCCGACCTGCTGACGCCACGCGTGCACACGGCCATCGCGGCTTTCCTGGCCAGGCGCACCCGCGCCCAGCTCGACGCACTGGCGGCTGCGCACGACCTGCCTCTGCACACGCTGCCGCGCGAGGCGGCGCGATGAATCGCACCGGACTGGTCATCCGCTGGAACGAGGAACGGGGCTTCGGCTTCATCCGCAGCGAGGGATCGCCGGCCGACGTGTTCTTCCACGTGCGCGATTTCCGCGGCGCGCCGCAGTTGCGCCCGCACGAAGGCCTTCGGGTGGCGTTCGAGGAAATCCACATGGGCGGCAAGGGGCCCCGCGCCATGGCCGTTCGCCCGCTCGCCGCAGCGGCCCAACCCATCGCTCCGACACCGGCCACCCGCGCCGGCCGCGGCGGGCCGCTCGCGCTCGAGCCCATGGCAGGCCGCCGGGACGGCGGCCCGAGGCGAGCCTCGCCGCCCCCAGCACCGCGGCACACCCGGCGCAGCCCGGCCGCTTCCCGGGAGCTGGCGCCGGTGCGCCACGCCGGCACGATGCTGTTGCTCGCGCTGGCCTACGCCGCCGCCATCGGTTGGGGACTGTGGACGCGCCGCCTGCCGGGCTGGGTGCTCATCGCGCTGCCGGTGATCAACCTGGGCACTTTCATGGCCTACTGGCACGACAAGCATGCTGCGCAGAAGCACCAGTGGCGCACACCCGAAAGCACGCTGCACGCCTGGAGCCTGGCCGGTGGCTGGCCGGCCGCGTGGCTGGCGCAGCAGGTACTGCGGCACAAGTCGTCCAAGGGCTCGTTCCGGCACGGCTATGTGGCCAGTCTGATCGGGCACTGCGCCCTGCTGGCCGGCGTGCTCTGGTGGCTGGACACCACACTGATCGGGCGCTGAGCGGGCCTGGCCGCGCATATGGCTTAAAATGCTGCAACTTTTTTACTGAACCGGACATTCCAGATGGGTAACAAGATCGTCACCGAAGCGGACCGCAAGGCCACCCCCCGCCCCTCCGTCAATCTCGGCGGCAACCCCTTCACCGAAGGCAAGGGCCAGAAGATCAGCCTCGAGCGCGGCTCGCACACCCGCAGCAAGAAGAATCCGGGCAAGCGCCCCAGCAAGGGCGGCTGACCGCCAGCACGCCCCACGGCGTGCACCACCCGCAAAGGGCCGCAGCAAGCGGCCCTTTTTCATTGGCCGCGCGCTACAGGTCGTCCAGCCGGGCCCGCAGGCTGGCTGCCCGCTCCCGCACCGCTTCGAGCGTCGGCCCCTTCATTTTCTCCAGTTGCCGGTACGGCATGACCAGCCGCGCGTTCTGCGAGAGCCGGGTTTCGTGGCGGGCGAAGAAATCCCAGTACAGGGCGTTGAACGGGCACGCGCGCTCGCCAGTCCGGGCGCGATGGTCGTAGTGGCAGCCCCGGCAATAGTCGCTCATGCGGGCAATGTAGGCAGCGCTGCTGACGTAGGGCTTGGTGGCGATGAGGCCGCCATCGGCGAACTGGCTCATGCCCACGGTGTTGGGCGCCTCGACCCATTCGAAGGCGTCGATGTAGACGCCCAGGTACCAGAGATGCACGGCATGCGGGTCCAGCCCCGCCAGCAGCGCGAAGTTGCCGATCACCATGAGGCGCTGGATGTGGTGAGCGTGGGCCGTCTGCAGCGACTGGCCCACCGCCTGGCGCAGGCAGTTCATGCGCGTATCGCCGTCCCAGAACCAGCGCGGCAGCGGGGTGGTGTGGGCCAGGGCGTTGCGCTCCTCGTAGCCCGGCATGTGGCACCAGTAGATTCCGCGCACATATTCGCGCCAGCCCAGGATCTGGCGCACGAAGCCTTCCACCGCCGCCAGCGGCGCCTGGCCGGCGCGCCAGGCGGCTTCGGCTTTCTGCACCACTTCCTGCGGCCGCAGCATCTTGGTGTTGAGCGCGAAGGAGAGCAGCGAATGGAACAGGCGCGGGCTCTGCGTGCTCATCGCGTCCTCGTAGTCGCCGAAGTGCGGCAGCGCATGCTGGATGAAATGGTCCAGCGCGGCCAGGGCCTCGCGGCGGTCGAGCGGCCAGCGAAAGGCCCGGGCCTGCGGATCGCCAAAGCTCTTCACGCCGGCCGCCTCGATCGATGCCCACAGCGCGCCGTGGTCGTGGGCGGGCCGTGCATCGGCTGGTGCGGCCGGCGTGCCAGGCCAGGGCTTGCGGTTGTCGTGGTCGTAGTTCCAGCGGCCACCCGCGGGCTCGCCGCCCTCCTCCATGAGGACACCGTGGCGACGGCGCATGCGGCGGTAGAAGTTTTCCATCAGCCAGTGCCGACGGCCCGCGAACACGCCGGCCATCTCGGTCCGTGCGGTGTAGAAATGCTCGCTCTCGACCGCCTCGGTCTCGAAGGTCTGTGCGGCGCACCACTCGGCCAGTTGCCGATCGAGCCGCCATTCGTCGGGCTGCTGGTATTCGAGCCGGCGCGCGCCGTAGTGGGCCATCAGCGCCTCCAGATTGCCCGGAATCGACTGGCGGTTGCTGGGGTCGTCGATGGCCACGTAGCGCACGCGGTGGCCGGCCTCGCGCAACTGGCTTGCGTGCTCGCGCATGGCGGCGAAGATGGCCAGGATCTTCTGCGCGTGGTGCAGCACGTAGTCGGTCTCCTGCCGCACTTCCATCAGCACGTAGACGATGCCGTCGTCGACGCTGCCGAACCAGCTGTGCTGCGGATCGAGCTGGTCGCCCAGGATGAGGCGCAGCGTGTCGGCTCGCGGGCGTGGACCGTTCACGGCGCGCGCCAGGAAGGACGTCAGCGGGCCTTGCGCGCCGGCTTGCCGCCCACGGCACGCGGCGCCGGTCCGCCGCCGGTCACGCGCGGCGGCAGGCCGGTGTGCTGCGTGAGCAACCGGCCCTTCTTCGGCCCAGTGCCGGCACGCGATGCAGCCGGCGCGGCGGCCGATGGCGTCGAGTTCTTGCGGCGCGCGCTCTGGTAGCCGCCATCGGTGAGCGGCTGGAAGGTGGGGATGAGGTGATGCTTGCCGTTGCCGATCAGGTCGGAACGGCCCATCGCCTTGAGCGCTTCACGCAGCAGCGGCCAGTTGTTCGGATCGTGATAGCGCAGGAAAGCCTTGTGCAGGCGCCGGCGCTTCTCGCCGCGCACGATGTCCACCGATTCGTCTTCCACGTCGCGCATCTCGCGGCGCACCCGGGTGAGCGTGTTGCGTCCCGAGTGGTACATGGCCGTCGCCGTGGCCATGGGGCTGGGATAGAAGGTCTGCACCTGGTCGGCGCGGAAGCCGTTCTTCTTGAGCCACAGCGCCAGGTTCATCATGTCCTCGTCGCGCGTGCCGGGGTGGGCGGCGATGAAGTACGGAATCAGGTACTGCTTCTTGCCGGCCTCGGCGCTGAACTTCTCGAACAGGCTCTTGAAACGGTCGTAGCTGCCGATGCCGGGCTTCATCATCTTCGACAGCGGCCCGTTCTCGGTGTGCTCGGGCGCGATCTTGAGGTAGCCACCCACGTGGTGCTGCACCAGCTCCTTCACGTACTCGGGACTCTGCACGGCCAAGTCGTAGCGCAGGCCCGAGCCGATCAGGATCTTCTTGATGCCGCGCAGGCTGCGCGCGCGGCGGTAGATCTTGATGAGCGGGCCGTGGTCGGTGTGCAGGTTCTGGCAGATGCCGGGGAACACGCAACTGGGCTTGCGGCAGGCGGCCTCGATCTCGGGGCTCTTGCAGCCCAGGCGGTACATGTTGGCCGTCGGGCCACCCAGGTCGGAGATGACGCCGGTGAAGCCGGGCACCTTGTCGCGGATGTCCTCCACCTCGCGGATGATGGATTCCTCGGAGCGGCTCTGGATGATGCGGCCCTCGTGCTCGGTGATCGAGCAGAAGGTGCAGCCGCCGAAGCAGCCGCGCATGATGTTCACGGAAAAGCGGATCATCTCCCACGCGGGGATCTTGGTCTCGCCGTCGTGGCTGCCGTTCTCATCGGCGTAGCGCGGATGCGGGCTGCGCGCATACGGCAGGTCGAACACGTGGTCCATCTCGGCCGTGGTGAGCGGGATGGGCGGCGGCGTGATCCACACGTCACGGGCCGTGGCGCCCTCGCCGTGCGCCTGCACCAGCGCGCGGGCGTTTCCGGGGTTGGTCTCGAGGTGGAGCACGCGGTTGGCGTGGGCGTAGAGGATCGGGTCGCTCTTGACCTGCTCGTAGCTGGGCAGTCGGATCACGGTGCGGTCGCGCGGCGGGGCCTTGAGCCGGACGGCCGGGTTGGCGACGAAGCGGATCGGCTGCACGCTGCCCATCACCGGCCCATTCCTCGGCCCCGTGCCGGCAGCGGCGGGCGAGCCGGCCTTCTCGGCGGCAGCGGCCGTGGCATTGGCCTCGTCCTCGCGCGCGCAGGTTTCGCCCTGTGCCTTCGCCTGCTCCGACACCATGAGGTAGGGGTTGAGGTGCGCGTCCACGCGGCCCGGGGTATCGACTTCGGTGGAGTCGATCTCGAACCACTCGTCCTGCGGCATGGCGCGGCGCACGAAGGCCGTGCCGCGCACGTCGGTGATCTGCTGCACCGGCTCCTTTGCGGCCAGCCGGTGCGCGATCTCGACGATGGCGCGTTCGGCGTTGCCGTACAGCAGCAGGTCGCACTTGGCATCGACCACCACGCTGCGGCGCACCTTGTCGCTCCAGTAGTCGTAGTGGGCGATGCGGCGCAGGCTGCCCTCGATGCCGCCGAGCACGATGGGCACGTCGTTGTACGCCTCGCGGCAGCGCTGGCTGTAGACGATGGCGGCGCGGTCCGGGCGTGCGCCGGCCTTGTCGCCGGGCGTGTAGGCGTCGTCGCTGCGGATCTTCCGGTCGGCCGTGTACCGGTTGATCATCGAATCCATGTTGCCCGCCGTCACGCCCCAGAAGAGATTGGGCCGGCCGAGCGCCCTGAACGGCTCGGCGCTCTGCCAGTCGGGCTGGGCGATGATGCCCACGCGGAAGCCCTGGTTCTCCAGCACGCGCCCGATCACCGACATGCCGAAGCTCGGGTGATCGACGTAGGCATCGCCGGTGACGATGATGATGTCGCAGCTGTCCCAGCCGAGTGCCGCCATCTCCTCGCGCGAGGTCGGCAGGAACTTCGCCGTGCCGAAACGATGCGCCCAGTACTTGCGGTAGCTGGTGATCGGCTTGGCGGCGCGCGCGAAGAAGGAAACGTCGACGGGGGCGTTCATCGTGGAGGGGCGGATGGGCCCAGGCGGGCCGTGCCTGGCACCCGGAGGCGGGGGATGCCGGATTTTACGCGGCGGCCCGCTCCCGCGCCCGGGGTGGGGGCTTGGGACGCCCGGCCGGGCCGGACGCGTGGGCCTCAGAAGCGCGTGTTGCCCTGCAGACGCCAGTCCGGCACGTCCTTGGGTTGGGGCCGGGTGATGGGCTTCTGCGCGTCCGCCGCGCGTTTCGCGGCGCGGTCGCGCTCGATCTTGCGGGCGGTGAGCTGCGCGGTGTAGCGCAGGTTCTGCAGGTCGCGTTCGCTGGTCGTGGGATTCACGCCGTGGCTGAAGCAGCACAGCGTGCCATAGATCTGGCCGTCTTCCATCACGATGGGCGTGCTCAGGTGGGTGCCGATCGGCATGGAGCGCGGCAGCGAGCGCGTCGCCGGATGCGCGGCAGCGTCCTGGACCAGCTCCGGCACCCGTCCGTCCACCACGCGCTGGCACCAGGTTTCTTCGAGCGGATCGCCGCCGCCCACGGGCAGCGTGGTCTGGCCGGGCGGAACATGGCGGAACACACGCCGGCCGTCGACAAACTCGGAGACGAAGACCACATCCATCTTCATGCGCTCGCGCAGCAACTGGAGCACCTCGGGCACGGCTTGCTCGATGGCGCCATCCGATCCGTCGGAGGTGGCGACCAGCAGTTCGGACACTTTGACCTGCAGGTCGTCGGGTTCATAGTCGCGGTCATGGAGCATGGGAAGAGTCGATCCTTTCAATGGCATGCACATGGGGCGGGGCGCTCTCGGGCGCGCGACCCTGCACCATAGCGGCGCATGTAGGAGCGGTCTTTCACAAAGCGTAACGGCGCACCGCACCAGGGGTAGGCAGCACCCTCCTCAGCCCGCAATTCAGGGCGGCCGCGCAGGGCGCGCTCAGCGGCCTTCGACCAGGGCGATGCGCCGGCGCACCCGCTCGGCCGCCTGCGCATCGCCAGCCTGGTCGGCCAGCCGGGACTGGACGCCCAGCCAGGCCAGCAGCGCGCGCCGCCACCCCTGGGCCGATGCCGTCTCGACGGCCAGCTCCACCGTGCGGGGCGATGCCTCGCCGCGTGCGAACAGCGCGCCAGCCGCCACCAGCCTCGCCAGCGGATCCTGTATGGCCGCGACGGCTGTGTTGCCGCCAGCGGCCACGGCGCGATGCTGCTCGGGCAACAGGGCGATACGCGTGCTGTCGATGCGGCCGGCCAGGTAATCCGCATAAGCCTGCTCCGCAGCGGGAGCATCGGCACGCAAAGCCTCGAAGCCGGCGCAGGGCGTCAGGTCCAGCGCGGCCACGTGCGCCGCGCAGCGCGTGAGTTCGACGCGCGCCACGACCTCGACCCGGCCGGTGCGCGCAGTTTCGGCACGCGCGCGGGCGAACTCGGCATCCGCCACGCGGCTGTTGCCTTCGAGCCAGGCGCCGGTGGCGCGCTCAAGCGCGCTCTTGGCGTTCATCTGCCATTCGGGCGCCGGGGGCGACGAAGAGCATCCCCCCAGCGCCAGCACCAGGAAGAACATCGCGGCAGGCAGCGCAAACGTGCGGACCCCCGTCATGGCAATTTCACCTCCGTTTCGCGCTTGAAAGGCCATTTGCGGTTGATCTCGTTGATGAGGCCATCGACCTTGCGCAGGCTGCTCTCGACCTCGCCGCGCAACTGGCCCAGGTCGGCAGTCGCCTCGCGCGCGTTGGCGCCCACGGCCTGGGCCTCGGCGAGCACGGCGTCGACCTTGCGAAGGCTCGCGCGCGTGTCGGCCAGCACGCCTTCGAGCTGGGCCACGGCGGCGCGCACGTCTTTCATCACGCCATCCGGCCCGAATACCTGCTGGTCGGCCCGGCCCATGAGTGTGTCGGTGCGCGCGGCCAGCTGGTCCATGCGCAGCAGCAGCGCGTTGGTGTTGTCGAGCACCGTGAGAAGCTTGCGCGACTGCTCGTCACCGCCCATCAGCACCCCCAGCCCGCCGGACGGACCGGCCAGCCGCTCGGTGACAGCCTGCACGTTGCCCAGGCTGGCCGCCAGCGCCGAGTCGCCCGAGGTCATGGTGGCGAGGTTCTGCGCCAGATCGCGCAGCGTGCCCATGAGGCGCGGAATCTCTGCCGTCAGGTCGCCGCGCAGCACGGGGCGCACGGCGCCCTCTTCCAGCTCGGTGTCGTTGAGCATGCCGGTGAAAGCGCGGATACGCGCCGCGCCCACCAGGCCTTTTTCGAGCGTGAACACGCTCGATTGCCGCAACCAGCGCCAGTCCTTGGTGGCGACATCGATGACGATGTGCGCATTGCCCTCGTCGGCCAGTTCGATCCGCCGAACGCGGCCGATCGGGAAACCCGAGAAGGTGAGATCCATGCCCACCACCACGCCTTCCGAATCCTCGGACACCAGCGTGAGCTGCTTCGTGCTTTCGAACGCGCCGCGTGCATACATGAGATAGAGCACCGAGCCGGCCATCAGCACCAGCAGCAGCACGAGCAGCAGGCCGGCCTTGAACTCGAGGTTGCGCACGGGCTGGGGCGCGGCGTCTGTTTCGCGGGGTTCGGTCACGTGTCTAGTAGTAGTTGCCGACGAGGGAAGCCACCTCGATCAGCAGGATGATGGCGAACACGCGCACCAGGCCATGCAGCTCGACGCTGCTGCGGCTGGCACGCGACGAAGCATCGTACAGCGCCGAGGTGAGCGGAATCAGCGACACCGCGAGGCTGAAGAAGAGCGTCTTGAGCGCGAAGATCAGGCTCACGCCGCCGTCGAACACCTGACCGACGCGCCGGGTGTACTCGGGCAGCCCTGACAGCACGAAGCCATATACCGTGAAGTACGCCAGCACCAGCGAGACCACGCAGCTTACGGCCACCAGCAGCAGGCAGCCGAACACGCCGGCCACGGCGCGCGGCATGAAGTCGCCAGCCACCGTGACGAGGGCGGGCAGTTGCTCGTCCACCGACGGCGAATCCGGCGAACGCACCTGCTGCGACACCCGCCGGGCCTCGCGCCGGTGGCGCGCGAACACCTCGTCGGCAGCGGGAATGCCATAACGCAGCGCCACGAAGACGGGCGCGGCCAGCGGCAGCAGCTCCAGCACCAGCACGCGCACCACCGCCTCCAGCGCAAACTGGGAGAGACCATAGCTCTGCGCCGTCGCCACGACGATGCGGATGATGACGAGGCTGACGAGCGCGGTCAGCATCGTGAACCAGGGCAGCAGCGGCGCGATGCCCGTCCAGGTGTGCAGCGCCAAGGCACGGCGGCCCTCCCGCCGCCAGCTCGAAGGGCTGGCCACCAGCACCAGCACCATCGCGGCCAGGTAGACGATGCGCCACCAACTGGCGAGCCAGCGCACGGCGCCGCGCACGGCACCCTCGGCCGCGCGATCGATGGGCTGCACCGGGATCATCGAAGCATGATAGCGGCGCGCCTCACACGCACGGCACGCGACCAAGAGCCCCGGCACTGGGGCGGGTCGCGCTCGGCGCGGTTTGCCGCCTGCGCGCGCCTGGGCGACAATCACTGCGACATGACCGCGCCATCCGCCACCCGTTCGCCCCGCATGCTGCGCCCATTGCAGCCGGGCAGCGCCGCGCCTGCACCCGCAGGCGCGCGGATGGCCGCGTCGGCACGAGAGACGCAGACGGCCCCGCATTCCTGAGCCCGGCGATCCTCTCCCTCCCCCCTTCGCGCATCCCCTGACGCATCGCCGGGCCCCGCACCTTCCGCGCACCCGTGGCTGACCGCCCGCACCGACCGATGGCCGGCCGCGTGCTCACCACGCCTTCCTGGAGCCCCAGCATGCAGACCTCTTCCGCGGACAGCTTCCGCACGCTCACCGAACTCGATCACGCCCGCCTCATGCGCCTGGCGCCCGGCGTCCTGCCGGACGCCCTGGCCGACGCGCTCGAACAGGCCGACCTCGTCGATCCGCGCGAGGCCCCCTCCGACCTCGTCACCATGCGCTCGCGCGTGGAGATCGTCGATCTCGACTCGGGTGCGCGCCAGCAACTCACGCTGTGCTATCCCGCCGAGGCCGCACCGGCCGACGGCCGCATCTCCGTGCTGTCGCCCGTCGGCACCGGCCTGCTCGGCCTGCGCGCGGGCGCCGAGACGAGCTGGACGACGCCACAGGGCATCCGCCACCGCGTGCGCGTGGAGGCCGTGCCCTTCCAGCCCGAAGCCAGCGGCGACCACCTGAGCTGAACGTGGTGGCGCAGGCAGGCCACGACGGCACGCCGGATAATCAGCCGCCATGAAGTCCTCGCCACCCGCCCCTCCTGCGCCGCCGGGCGTGGACGGGGCCCCCGCCGCGCCTGCCTCCCCTCTCCAGCTCTTCACCGCATTCACCCAGTTGGCCCTGCAGGGCTTCGGCGGCGTCATCGCCATCGTGCAACGTGAGCTGGTGGAGCGGCGGCGCTGGCTGACGCGTGAGCAGTTCCTGGAGGACTGGGCGGTGGTGCAGATCCTCCCCGGCCCCAATGTGATGAACCTGGCCCTGATGCTGGGCGACCGCCACTTCGGCCTGCGCGGCGCGATCGCCGCCTACGCCGGCATGGTGATGGCGCCCCTGGCCATCGTGGTGGCACTGGCGCTTTTCTACAACCGGTTTTCAGACGTGGCGGCCGTCGGCGGCGCGCTGCGCGGCATGGGAGCGGTCGCGGCGGGCCTGATCGTCGCCACCGGCCTCAGGCTCGCCGTCGCGCTGCGCCAGCATCCGCTGGGCTGGCCCGCCTGCCTGGGCTTTTCGCTCACCTGCTTCGTCGCGGTGGGCCTGCTGCGCTGGCCGCTGTTCTTCGTACTCGCGGGCCTGGGCTGCGTGTCGTGCGTGCTGACCTGGCGGCGGCTGGCGCCATGACGCCTGTGCTGTCGTTCTCGCCGGCCGACTGGCTGGGCCTGCTCGGGCATTTCCTCTCCCTCTCGCTGCTGGCGGTGGGCGGCGCGATCACGACGGCGCCCGACATGCACCGCTTCCTGGTGGACCAGCGCCATTGGCTGAGCGACCCGCAGTTCAACGCCTCGATCGCCATCGCCCAGGCCGCACCCGGGCCCAACATCCTCTTCGTCGGGCTGATGGGCTGGAACGTGGGGCTGAATACGGGCGGCCTGCTCGCGGCCGCGCTCGGCATGGCGCTGGCCCTGGCCGGCATGCTGCTGCCGACGATGTTGCTGGCCTGGCAGGTGGGCCGCTGGGGCCACCGCAACCGCGATCGCCGTGCGGTGCGCGCGTTCAAGCTCGGCATGCAGCCGGTGGTGATCGCCCTGCTCGTGGCCACCGGCTGGCTGCTGGCCACGGGCTCGCGCTACGATGCTTCGCACTGGCGGCTGTGGCTGGTGACGGCCGTGACCACCCTGCTGGCCTGGCGCACGCGGCTGCATCTGCTGGTGATGCTGGCCGTCGGCGCGGCGCTCGGAGCGCTTGGCTGGGTTTGACGCGGGACGCCCCCGCCGCATTTCCTATCCCCGGGGCAAAGGAGCTTGTGCATGGAATACCGCGAACTCGGCCGCTCGGGCCTCGAGGTGTCGCCGCTGGCCTTCGGCGGCAACGTGTTCGGCTGGACGGTGGACGAGGCGACATCCTTCTCGCTGCTCGACGCCTGGCTCGACGCCGGCTTCAACTTCATCGACACCGCCGACGTGTATTCGCGCTGGGTACCCGGCCACAGCGGCGGCGAGTCCGAAACCATCCTGGGCCGCTGGTTCGCGAAATCCGGCAAACGCGACCGCGTCGTGCTCGCCACCAAGGTCGGCAAGCCCATGGGCGACGGCAAGGTCGGCCTGAAACCGGCTTACATCCGCGAGGCGGTGGAGGCCTCGCTGCGCCGGCTGCAGACCGACGTGATCGATCTCTACCAATCCCACGACGACGACGCCGCCACGCCCCTGGCCGACACGCTCGGAGCCTACGCCGACCTGATCCGCGAAGGCAAGGTGCGGGCCATCGGCGCCTCCAACTTCACCGCGCCGCGCCTGGCCGAGTCGCTGGCCGCCAGCCGTGCGCACGGGCTGCCGCGCTACGAGAGCCTGCAGCCGCTCTACAACCTGTACGACCGTGCCGTGTACGAAGACGCGCTGGAGCCACTGTGCCGCGCCGAGCAGGTGGGCGTGATCAATTTCTACGCGCTGGCGGCAGGCTTTCTCACCGGCAAGTACCGCACGGCGGCCGACGCGGGCAAGAGCGCGCGCGGCCAGAGCACCACGGCGAAATACCTGAACGAGCGCGGCCTGCGCATCCTGGCCGCCCTGGACGCCGAGGCCGCCCGCGTGGGCGCCACGCCGGGCCAGGTGGCGCTGGCCTGGCAGATCGCCCGGCCGGGCATCACGGCACCGATCGCCAGCGCGACGTCGCTGGCGCAACTGGCCGACCTGGCCGCGGCGGCCCACGTGGTGCTGGACACGGCAGCCATCGCGCGACTGGATGCGGCGAGCGCCGAGGTGCCGGCAGCCGCCTGAGCGGCGCGTCCACCCCCCAATGAAAACGGCCGGCCCTGCAGAAGGCCGGCCGCTGAGAGCCGAAGACTGAAGGCGGAAGGCGCCGGAGCGCCGCCGCCTGAGCGATCACACGGCTGCTTCGTCTTCCTCGCCGGTGCGGATGCGCACGATGCGCTCCACCGCCGTCACGAAGATCTTGCCGTCGCCGATCTTGCCGGTGCGCGCCGCACTCACGATGGCATCCACGCAACGGTCGACGTCGGCGTCGTTGACCACGGCCTCCACCTTCATCTTGGGCAGATAGTCCACCACGTATTCGGCGCCCCGGTAGAGCTCGGTGTGGCCCTTCTGGCGGCCGAAGCCCTTGACCTCGGTGACGGTGAGGCCGGTCACGCCACATTCGGCCAGGGCTTCGCGGACTTCCTCGAGCTTGAACGGTTTGACGATGGCGGTGATCTGTTTCATGCGGATGCCCCTTCTTTCTTCATCATGCGCGGAATTTGCTGGTGATAGGGTAACGCCAATCCTTGCCGAAGCTGCGGTGGGTGACCCGAATACCCACCGGTGCCTGCCGGCGTTTGTACTCGTTGATGCGGATGAGGCGTGTGACGCGATCCACGTCGGCAGCATCGAAGCCGGCCGCCGCGATTTCGGCGATCGACTGATCGTTCTCCATGTAGCGCTCCAGGATGGCGTCGAGCACCTCGTAGGGCGGCAGGCTGTCCTGGTCCTTCTGGTCGGGGCGCAGTTCGGCGCTGGGCGGGCGCGTGATGATGCGCTCGGGAATCGGATCGGCGCCGGTGCCATACGGATCGTTGGCATTGCGCCAGCGCGCCAGCGCGAACACGGTGGTCTTGGCCACATCCTTGATGACGGCGAAACCACCGGCCATGTCGCCATACAGCGTGCAGTAGCCCGTGGCCATTTCGCTCTTGTTGCCCGTGGTGAGCACGATGGCGCCGAACTTGTTGGACAACGCCATCAGCAGCGTGCCGCGGATGCGGGCCTGGATGTTCTCCTCCGCCGTGTCCTCGGGCAAGCCCTCGAACTCGCCAGCGAGCGAGGCCTTGAACGCCTCGAACTGCGGCACGATGGAAATCTCGTCGTAGCGCACGCGCATCCGCGCGGCCATGTCGCGCGCGTCGATCCAGCTGATGTCGGCCGTGTACGGCGACGGCATCATCACCGCGCGCACCTTGTCGGCGCCCAGCGCATCGACGGCGACGGCCAGCACCAGCGCCGAATCGATACCGCCCGAGAGGCCCAGGATCGCACCGGGGAATCCATTCTTGCCGACGTAGTCGCGCACGCCCAGCACCAGGGCATCCCACAGCTCGGCCTCGGCGCTGCGCGCCGGCACCAGCATGCCGCCGACACGCACGGGGCCCGCATCCGGCTTGTCGAGCGTGAAGGCGACCAGCTGCTCGCGGAAGCTCTCACCGCGCGCGGCCAGCTCGCCGTCGGCCTGCACCGCGAACGATCCGCCGTCGAACACCACTTCGTCCTGGCCGCCAACGAGGTGGGCATAGACCAGCGGCAGGCCCGCGGCGCGCGCGCGGTCGGCCATGCGCAGCACGCGCTCGCCGCCCTTGCCCGCGTGGAACGGCGATGCATTGATGACGGCCAAGACCTCGGCGCCGGCCTGGCGCGCCAGATCGGCCGGCGCGTCGAACCACGCGTCCTCGCAGATCAGCAGACCGATGCGGATGCCCTCGCACTCGAACACGCACACGCCCTGGCCGGGCGTGAAGTAGCGACGCTCGTCGAACACCTGATAGTTGGGCAGTTCGCGCTTGGCGTACGTGGCCACCACCTGGCCGCCGCGCAGCACGCTGGCCGCGTTGTGCCGCTCCTGCACCGCCACGCTGCGCGTGCGGCGGTCGCCGCCCGAGGGATGGCCGACGACGACGGTGAGGTCTTCGAGATCGGCCAGCGCCGCCGCCACGCTTTTCACGGCATCATCGCAGGCGGCGATGAAGGCGGGCCGCAGGAACAGGTCTTCGGCCGCATAGCCGCAGATCGACAGTTCGGGGGTCAGCAATAGCCGGGCGCCATCGGCATGGGCCTGACGCGCGGCATCGATGATCTTTTGCGCGTTGCCCGCCATGTCGCCGACGACGAAATTGAGCTGGGCAACGCAGAGTTTGAGAGTCATGAAGGCAACCACGGAAAGTGCGGCGGATTATGTCACCCGGGTTTTCGACGACCCGGCCGGAATCGACGCGGGCACGTGGGACGCGCTGCTCGCGGCGCAGGCGGCACCCAGCCCCTTCATGCGCCATGCCTACCTGGACGCATTGCACGCCAGCGGCAGTGCCACTGGCGCCACCGGCTGGACGCCGCGCTTCGTCACGCTGTGGCAGGGCGATGCCCTCATGGCTGCCTGCGCGCTCTACCTCAAGGACCATTCGTACGGCGAGTACGTGTTCGACTGGGCCTGGGCCAATGCGTACGCGCAGCACGGGCTCGACTACTACCCCAAGGCCGTGGTGGCTGTGCCGCTCACGCCCGTGCCGGGCAGTCGCCTACTCGCACACGACCCCAGAGCGCGCGCCGCGTTGCTGGCTACGGTGGTGCAGCTCTGCAGCGACGAATCGCTGTCGTCACTGCATCTGCTGTTCGGCATGGACGACGACATCGCCGCCTGCGCCCAGGCCGGCCTCATGCTGCGGCACGCCGTCCAGTTCCACTGGACCAACCAGTTGCCCGGCGCCACAGCGATGCGCTTCGACAACTTCGACACTTTCCTCGGCAGCCTGTCGCAGGACAAGCGCAAGAAGATCCGCCAGGAACGCCGCAAGGTGCGCGACGCCGGGGTGAGCTTCCGATGGGCGCGCGGGGCCGACATCACCGGTGACGACTGGGATTTCTTCTATCGCTGCTACGAGCGCACCTATCTCGAACACGGCAACGCGCCGTACCTCACGCGCGACTTCTTCCGCCGCATGCAGCGTGCGATGCCGGAGAACTGGCTGCTCTTCATCGCCGAACATGACTCGCCCGGCGGCCCCCAGCCCATCGCCAGCAGCCTCATCGCGCTGGGCCGCGACGCCGACGGCGCCCTCGCCTGCTACGGCCGCTACTGGGGCGCGCTGGCCCGCGTCGATTGCCTGCATTTCGAGGCCTGCTACTACCAGCCCATCGAATGGTGCATCGCCCACGGCGCGGTGCGTTTCGAAGGCGGGGCGCAGGGCGAGCACAAGATGGCGCGCGCCCTCATGCCCGTGAAGACCACCAGCGCCCACTGGCTGGCGCATCCGGCCTTCGCCGACGCGGTGGAACGCTTCCTGGAACGCGAGGGAACCGGTATCGGCAACTATCTGGAACACCTCGAAGGCCGCAGCCCGTTCCGCCAGGGCTGAAGCGCAACCCGCCAAAGCAAAAGCGCCGCTGTCGCGGCGCTTCGTTCATGGTGCAGGGGGAGGCCCGTTCAGGGATGGGCCTTCTTGTAGGCCTCGATGCCGTCGGCGATTTCCTTGCGGGCGGCCTCCGGGCCTTCCCAGCCCAGCACCTTGACCCACTTGCCGGGTTCGAGGTCCTTGTAGTGCTCGAAGAAGTGCGCGATGGTCTTCAGCCGCAGCGGGTTCAGGTCTTCGGGCTTCTGCCACTGCGTGTAGATCGACAGGATCTTGTCGGTGGGCACGGCCAGCACCTTGCCGTCCACGCCAGCCTCGTCTTCCATCTTCAGGATGCCGATGGGACGGCAGGGCACCACCACGCCGGGCAGCAGCGGCACGGGCGTGATCACCAGCACATCCACCGGATCGCCGTCGCCCGAGATGGTCTGCGGCACGTAGCCGTAGTTGGTGGGGTAATGCATCGCGGTGCTCATGAAGCGGTCCACGAAGATCGCGCCGGATTCCTTGTCCACCTCGTACTTGACGGGATCGCCATTCATGGGGATCTCGATGACCACGTTGAAGTTGTCGGGCGGGTTCTTGCCGGCGGGGACTTTATCGAGCGACATGTGTAGTTCGGTGGGTGATGCGGGAAAACCCGGCATTCTACCGGGCCACCTCACACGGGGCTGACAGCGCGGCCTCCCATGGCGCGGCACCGGTTCAGGGCTAACCCTAGTTCCGGCACGAAAGCGCGGCGATGCCGCCACATCGCGCCGGGTTTGCCGGTAAATTGCAGCGGTTGGCCAATCGTCTCCAGCCGGGAGCCACGAGGAAGCAACGCAGCGGAAGCCCCACTGCGTGGCGCTTCCTCCAAGCAAATACAACTGACAGGAGACAGGCATGACAGGCAATTCGGCGCTGGTACTGGCGCTCGTCTGCGGCGCGCTGGCCGTGGTGTATGGCATCTGGGCGCGCAGCTGGATTCTTTCCAAGGACGCGGGCAACCCGCGCATGCAGGAGATCGCGGCGGCCATTCAGGCCGGCGCGGCGGCCTACCTCGCGCGGCAATACCGCACCATCGCCATCGTGGGCGTGGTGCTGGCCGTGCTGATCGGTCTTTTTCTGGACGCGAAGACCGCCATCGGCTTCGTGATCGGCGCCGTGCTCTCGGGCGCCTGCGGCTTCATCGGCATGAACGTCTCGGTGCGCGCCAACGTGCGCACGGCGCAGGCGGCCACGCAGGGCATCGGCCCGGCGCTGGACGTCGCCTTCCGTGGCGGTGCCATCACCGGCATGCTGGTGGTGGGCCTGGGCCTGCTGGGCGTGGCGGGTTTCTACTGGTTCCTGGTGGGTGGCAACGCGCCGGCGCAGGGGCTGGCGGCGATGCTCAATCCGCTGATCGGCTTTGCTTTCGGCTCGTCGCTCATCTCGATCTTCGCGCGGCTGGGCGGCGGCATTTTCACCAAGGGCGCCGACGTGGGAGCCGACCTGGTGGGCAAGGTGGAAGCCGGCATTCCGGAAGACGATCCGCGCAACCCCGCGGTGATCGCCGACAACGTGGGCGACAACGTCGGCGACTGCGCCGGCATGGCGGCAGACCTGTTCGAGACCTACGCCGTCACGCTCATCGCCACCATGGTGTTGGGCGCGCTGATGGTGACCAATGCGCCGGTGGCGGCCGTGCTGTACCCGCTGGCGCTGGGTGCGGTGTCCATCGTGGCGTCGATCATCGGCTGCTTCTTCGTGAAGGCCTCGCCGGGCATGAAGACCGTGATGCCGGCGCGCTACAAGGGGCCGGCGATCGCGGGCGTGCTCTCGCTGGTCGCGTTCTGGTTCGTGACCGCCTGGGTGGTGCCCGACAACGCGATCACCGCCAGCGGCACACAGGGACGCCTGTTCGGCGCCTGCTTCGTGGGCCTGGCGCTGACCGGCGCTCTGGTGTGGATCACCGAGTTCTACACCGGCACGCAGTACTCGCCAGTGCGGCACATCGCGCAGGCCTCGACCACGGGGCACGGCACGAACATCATCGCGGGCCTGGGCGTGTCGATGCGCTCCACCGCGTGGCCGGTGATCTTCGTGTGCGTGGCCATCGTCGCCGCCTACCAGCTCGCCGGGCTCTACGGCATCGCGGTAGCGGCCACGTCGATGCTCAGCATGGCGGGCATCGTGGTCGCGCTCGATGCCTACGGCCCCATCACCGACAACGCCGGCGGCATCGCCGAGATGGCCGAGATGCCGGCCAGCGTGCGCGACATCACCGATCCGCTGGACGCCGTGGGCAACACCACCAAGGCCGTGACCAAGGGCTATGCCATCGGCTCGGCGGGCCTGGCGTCGCTGGTGCTGTTTGCCGACTACACGCACAAGCTCGAAACCTATGGCCGCGCGATCAGCTTCGATCTGTCGGATCCGATGGTCATCATCGGCCTGTTCATCGGCGGGCTGATCCCCTATCTGTTCGGCGCGATGGCGATGGAGGCCGTGGGTCGCGCGGCGGGCGCCGTGGTGGTGGAAGTGCGCCGCCAGTTCAGTGAGATCAAGGGGATCATGGAAGGCACGGCCAAGCCCGAGTACGGCCGCGCAGTGGACATGCTCACGGGCGCCGCGATCAAGGAAATGATCGTGCCCTCGCTGCTGCCGGTGGTGGTGCCGATCCTGGTCGGCCTGGTGCTGGGGCCCAAGGCGCTGGGCGGCCTGCTGATGGGCACCATCGTGACCGGCCTCTTCGTCGCCATCAGCATGTGCACGGGCGGTGGCGCGTGGGACAACGCCAAGAAGTACATCGAGGACGGCCACCATGGCGGCAAGGGCAGCGAGGCGCACAAGGCCGCCGTCACGGGCGACACCGTGGGCGACCCGTACAAGGACACGGCGGGCCCGGCGGTCAATCCGCTGATCAAGATCATCAATATCGTGGCGCTGCTCATCGTGCCGCTGGTGGTGAAGATGCACGCCGGCTGATGCCGCGGCGGCGAGAATTTCGCCGCAAGATGTCGATTCCGGCCGGGCCGGATCGTCGTGAGGCGGGAGGGCAACCTCTTCGCCTCTTTTTCATCGCCGGGCCGCCCCAGGATGAAACGTCCCCCTCAGGCGGTACGGGAGCCATTCTTCATTTCACGAGCTCACCATGACCACTGGAACCGTCACCTTCCACCGCATCCTGCGCTGCCCCCCGGAGCGCGTGTTCAAGGCCTTCACCACGCCCGCCGCCATGTGCAAATGGCTTCCGCCGCACGGCTTCGCGGGCGAAGTGCATCACATGGACGCGCGTGCCGGCGGCAGCTGGCGCATGAGCTTCATCCACCTGGCGTCCGGCAAGGTGCATTCGTTCGGCGGTGGGTATCTGGTGTTCGAGCCGGGCCGGCGCCTGGCATACACCGCCCGTTTCGATGAGGCGATGGGGTTGCCCGGGGAAATGACCACTGCGGTCGACTTGGCCACCGTGAGCTGCGGCACCGAGATGCGCGTGCAGCAGTCGGGCATTCCGTCACAGATTCCCACCGAAATATGCTGCCTGGGCTGGCAGGAATCGCTCGCGCTGCTCACGCTGCTGGTCGAGGCCGACATCCCGGCCTGAGCCAGCGCGGCCGCCACGCTCGCCGGCTTGCGCCACAATCGCCGGATGCAGCTGAACTACATCGCCAATGCGTCCGTGCCTTCGGATTCGGGTCGCACGATTCCCGTGATCGACCCATCGGATGGCCAGCCGTTCGACGAGATCCAGCGCGGCAATGCGCAGGACATCGACCGGGCCGTCGCCGCCGCTCGCCAGTGCCTGGACACCGTCTGGAGCCGGCTGAGCGCTGCCGAGCGCGGGCGCCTGCTGATGCGCCTGTCGGCCAAGGTGGCCGACCACGTGGACGAACTCGCCGCCATCGAGCAGCGCGACTGTGGCAAGCCGGTGAAGCAGGCGCGCGCCGATGCGCTGGCGCTGGTGCGCTACTTCGAGTTCTACGCCGGCGCCTGCGACAAGCTGCACGGCGAGACCCTGCCTTACCAGGACGGCTACAGCGTGATGACGTGGCGCGAGCCGCACGGCGTCACAGGCCACGTCATCCCCTGGAACTACCCGATGCAGATCTTTGGCCGCAGCGTGGGCGGCGCGCTGGCCGCCGGCAACGTGTGCGTGGTCAAGCCGTCGGAAGACGCCTGCCTGTCGCTGCTGCGCGTGGCACAACTGGCGGCCGAGGCAGGCTTTCCGGCTGGCGCCATCAACATCGTCACCGGCTACGGCCACGAGGTGGGCGACGCGCTGGCACGCCATGAAGGCATCGACCACATCAGCTTCACCGGCAGCCCGTCGGTCGGCACCATCATCCAGCAGGTGGCGGCCGAGCGCCACTGTCCAGTCACGCTGGAGCTGGGCGGCAAGAGCCCGCAGATCGTCTTCGCCGATGCCGACCTCGATGCGGCCGTGCCGGTGATCATCAACGCCATCGTGCAGAACGGCGGACAGACCTGTTCGGCCGGCTCGCGCGTGCTGATCGAGCGCAGCATCTATGAGCCGCTGCTCGAGCGCCTGGCCGCCGCTTTCGAGAACCTGCGCGTGGGCCCTGCCGCCATGGACCTGGACGTGGGTCCGCTGATCCGCGCCAGCCAGCAGCAACGCGTGTGGGATTTCCTCTCCGACGCCCAGGTGGCCGGGATCCCCATGATGGCCCAGGGCCGCATCGTCGACGAAGCGCCAGAATCAGGTTACTACCAGGCCCCCACCCTGCTGCGGGACGTGCCCGTGGGGCACCGGCTGGCACAGGAAGAAGTCTTCGGCCCGGTTCTCTCGGCGATGGCATTCCAGAACGAAGACGAGGCGGTAGCCCTGGCCAACGCCACGCGTTTCGGGTTGGTGGCAGGAGTCTGGACGCGCGACGGATCGCGCCAGTTCCGCATCGCCAAGCGCGTCCACAGCGGCCAGGTGTTCATCAACAACTACGGCGCCGGCGGCGGTGTCGAGCTGCCCTTCGGTGGCGTGAAGAGCTCAGGCTACGGCCGTGAGAAGGGGTTCGAGGCGCTCTACGGCTTCACCACGCTCAAGACGGTGGCATTCCGGCACGGTTGAATCTGCGCCGGACGGGGTCGCGCAGGGAGCCTGCGTTACATATCCAACATTCGGCAACGTTTGAACACGAAAAGTCATAGGCGGGATCAAGGTTGGGCGACCCCGGCCGTTGATCTGTGAGACCGACGACATCCCCCTGCATCCGTATCCACGACGTCCAGCAGGCACAATCCGGCCATGGCTGAGCGCTTCATTCCCTTGGTCGACCTGCGCAGCAGCATCGTGCGCGCGGCACGACCCCGCCTTCCGGAACCGGGCTCGGCGTTGGTCGACATGCGGGGACGCCCGCTGCGCGATCTCCGCATCAGCGTGACGGACCGCTGCAATTTCCGTTGCAGTTACTGCATGCCCAAGGAAGTGTTCGACAAGGATTACCGCTACCTGCCGCATGCCTCGCTGCTGTCCTTCGAGGAAATCACCCGCCTGGCGCGGCAGTTCGTTGCGCTGGGTGTGCGCAAGATCCGCCTCACGGGCGGGGAGCCCCTGCTGCGCAAGAACATCGAGACGCTGATCGCCCAGCTGGCCGCCCTGCGCACACCCGAGGGTGAGCCGCTGGACCTCACGCTCACGACGAACGGCTCCCTGTTGCGCCGCAAGGCGCGGATGCTGCGCGATGCCGGGCTGCAGCGCGTCACCGTGAGCCTGGACGGACTGGACGATGCCGTATTCCGCCGCATGAACGATGTCGACTTTCCCGTGGCCGAGGTGCTCGATGGCATCGAGGCCGCGCGCGAGGCGGGCCTGGGCCCGATCAAGGTCAACATGGTGGTCAAGCGCGGCACCAACGAGCACCAGATCCTGCCGATGGCACGCCACTTCCGCGCCACGGGCGTGGTCTTGCGCTTCATCGAATACATGGACGTGGGCAGCACCAATGGCTGGCGCATGGACGAAGTGCTGCCATCCTCCGAAGTCGTCGCGCGCATAGGCGCCGAACTGCCGCTGGTGCCGCTGTCTTCCAGCGTGTCGGGCGAGACCGCCGAGCGCTGGGGCTACGCCGGCGCCACCGGCGTGCACGATCCCTCGCTGGGCGAGATTGGCGTGATCGGCAGCGTCACCCAGGCCTTCTGCGGCGACTGCAACCGCGCCCGTCTCTCGACCGAAGGCCAGCTCTACACCTGCCTTTTCGCCACGCGCGGCCACGACCTGCGCGCCGTGCTGCGCGATGGATCGGACGACAACGCTCTGGCCGGCGCCGTAGCCGCCGTCTGGCAGCAACGCACCGATCGCTATTCGGAGCTGCGCGCCGACCCCACGGCCGCGCCGATGCTGGCTGGCCTGGCCCGCGTCGAGATGAGCTACATCGGCGGCTGACCCGCGCATGGCGCAGCCTGCCCGTCCGATCGATACGGTCCCCGCACCCACGCGCGACACCGTCACCGGCCTGGTGCTCGCTGGCGGCCAGGGCAGCCGCATGGGCGGCGTCGACAAGGGCCTGGTGCCGTGGCACGGCCAGGCGCTCGCTCGCCGGGCGCTGGAGCGGCTGATGCCTCAGGTCGGCTCGCTGGCCATCAGCGCCAACCGGAACGTCCAGACATACGAGTCGTGGGGCGTGCCCGTCTGGAGCGACACACTGGCGGGCTTCGCCGGGCCCCTGGCTGGCTTGCTCACCGGTCTCACGCGCGCCACGACAAGTTGGGTGATCACCGTTCCGTGTGACAGCCCGCGCTTTCCGTCCGATCTGGTCGCGCGCCTGGCCCGCGCGGCGCTCGCGCGTGGCGCCCCGCTGGCGCTGGCCGCCAGCCGTGACGGCCAGGGTCGGCTGCAGCCCGAGCCCGCGTTCTGCCTTGCCCATGCTGGACTGAGACCAGGGCTGGAGCAATTCCTTCAAGCTGGCGGCCGCCGGGTTCGGCAATGGGCCGAGGCCGAGGGCGCCGTGCTCGTGGCCTTCGATCTTCCGCAGGACGACGCGCAAGGCTTTGTCAACGCGAATACCGCGGACGATCTGGCGGCGCTGACGCCGCCGCCCTGCTGAAGCTGCTCGCGCCAGAAAAAAAGCCGCAGCCCGGTTCCCACCGGGGCTGCGGCTTCGTCCGGCAGAAGGCCGTCAGTAACGACGCGCGAGCATCGGCAGCAACCAGCTGGCCGTGCGCATCAGCCGGCGCGGCCCGATGGCCAGCACCAGCGCCACGGCCGCCACCGCCACGGCCGGATGGCGCATGGCGACCTGCAGCGTCACGCTGCGGGGGAATGGGTCAGCCGGCGGCAACGTTTGAACGGGTCGGGCCACCGCAACGCGCGCGGCCGATTCCGCGACATCGGCGGCCGCGCTCGCAGCAGCACTGGCCGCGTTCGCGGCGTCGGCCGCAAGGCCCGCCTGCCAGCGCTCGCGCTGGCGCTTGACGCGGGCCACCACCACGGCCTTGTGCGCGTCGCGCACACCCATTGCCGTGGGCGGAAGGGAGGAAGACGGAGGCAAGCTGCTCACAGGCGCTCCTTCAGTTGAACCCAGTCGCGGGCAAGTTCCTGCCGCGTGAGCGAGAACGCCTCGCGGCCGTCGCGGCACGTGCGCACCAGTGTCGCCACCAGGCCCGCCCATACCAGCAACCACGCGAGCGCGACGCACCACGCGGCCTGTACACGGTAGCCGGATTCCCAGAAGTGCACCATGACCGCCATGGAGAACACGGTCAGGGTCACGATGGCCAGTGCAGACGCCAGTACGCCCAGCACCACCATGCGCGTCAGGCGCTCCTTCTCTTCCTGCCACTCGATGGAAATCAGCTCGGCCCGGTCTTCCGCCGCTACCGCGGCTTCGGCCGCGAGACGCCGGTAGCGCGCCAGGCGCGCATCGATGCCGAGGATCCTGAGCCAGTCCACAGCCACCCGATCAGCGGCGCGACATCAGGAAACCGATCAGCGCGCCCAGGCCCAGGGCCACACCGGCCACGCGCCACGGCTCTTCGTGGGCGTACTTGTCAGCGACCTCTGCAGCTTCCTTGGCGCGGCGCGCGGCTTCGCGGGCGCGCTCGGCCGCCTCGTGAGCCAGGCTGGAAGCGGTATCGCGGACGCTCTCGATGCCTTCCTCGACGCGTTCCCGGATGGCGCGCACTTCGGGCAGGGCGGAAATCTCTTCCTTGTCCAGCAGCGTGCGCAGATCGGCAAGCAGGTTTTCGAGTTCGGCCTGCGAGGCGGCTGCGAGGTTCTGGGTCTTGGAACGGGGCATGCTCTTTCTCCTGAAGTTGCAATGAAAACGTGCAAATCAGTTTACTTGGCGATGTAGTCCGTACTTGTAACGTGAAGCCGATCGGGCTCTTCTCTGACAGAGGCCGTCTTGGCCCCCGGCACGGTGGGACGGGCCAATAGGGAATACATGGTCGGCACCACGAATACGGTGAGTAGCGTGCCCAGCGACATGCCGCCCACGATCACCCAGCCGATCTGCTGGCGGCTTTCGGCCCCGGCCCCGGTGGCAATGGCCAGAGGCACGGCGCCCAGCACCATGGCGCCGGTGGTCATCATGATCGGGCGCAGCCGCTGCGACGCCGCCTGGACCAGCGCATCCACCATCTCCAGGCCGTGCTCGCGCAACTGGTTGGTGAACTCCACGATCAGGATGCCGTGCTTGGTGATCAGCCCCACCAGCGTGATGAGGCCGATCTGCGAGTACACGTTGAGCGATCCGCCCGACCACTTGAGCGCCAGCAACGCGCCCACCATCGACAGCGGCACGGCCAGCATGATCACCAGCGGATCGACGAAGCTTTCGAACTGAGCGGCCAGCACGAGGAAGATGAACACCAGCGCCAGCACGAACACCACCGCCAGCGCGCCCTGGGAGTTGCGGAACTCGCGCGAGGTGCCGTTGAGGTCCGTCGTGTAGCCGGGCTTGAGCACCTTGGCCGCGGCCTGGTTCATGTACGCCAGCGCCTCGCCCAGAGAGTAGTCGGGCGAAAGGTTGGCCGAAATGGTGGCCGAGCGCCGCTGGCCGAAGTGGTTCAGCTCGCGCGGGCTCACCGTCTCGCGCACCGTCACCAGCGACGACAGCGGGATCATGGTGTCGTTGCGTCCCCGCACGTAGATGCTGTCGATGTCTTCCGGCGTGGTGCGGCCCGAGGCCTGCGTCTGCACCACCACGTCGTATTGCTCCGCGTCGCGCTTGTAGCGCGTGACGTTGCGCCCGCCCAGCATGGTTTCCACGGCGCGCGCCACCACGTCCACCGACACTCCCAGATCGGCCGCGCGGGTGCGATCGACGTCCAGGCGCAGCTCGGGTTTGTTCAGGCGCAGGTCGACGTCGGGCTGGAGGATGCCGGGCTGCTTGGCCAGCTCTTCCATGAACGCGCGCACGACCTGGTTGAGGTTCTGGTAGGAGTCCGACGTCTGGATGACGAAGTTCACCGGCCGGTCGCGGAAGCCCTGCCCCAGCGACGGCGGCGTGATCGGAAAAGCCATCACGCCCGGCAGCGCGGCCAGCCTGGGGCCCAGTTCGCGCGCCATCTGCATGGTGCTGCGGCTGCGTTCGTCCCAATCCACAGTTCGGTAGGTCACGTTGCCCTGCGATACCGAGGGGTTGCCGACGTTGGCGAAGATCTTGTCGAACTCCGGATACTGCTCTCCGAGCTTCTCCATGGCTGCGGCATACCGGTCGGTGTACGCGAGCGTGGAACCATCCGGCGCCGTGAGCGTGGCCGAGATCACGCCCCGGTCTTCCATCGGCGAGAGTTCCTGCCGCATGCCCGGAAACACCAGCGCGATCACCAGGCCGATGAACAGCATCCCGCCCACAACGATCCAGCGCGCCTGCACGAAGAAGCGCTTGAGCGCCGTGGCCGCCCCGCCCCGCTGTGCCTGTTCGGGCGAAGGCTTCCAGCCGGTCGAAATGATCCAGCGCAGCACCTGGCCGTAGCCGTTCGACATGCGCGTGAGCAGCCGCTCCATGCCGCGGTCGAAACGCCCTGGGTTGGGGTTGTGCTTGAGCAGCAGCGAGCACATCATGGGCGTCAGCGTGAGCGCGACGAAGCCCGACACCACCACTGCCCCCGCCAGCGCCAGCGCGAACTCGACGAACAGCCGGCCGGTGCGTCCCGGCGTGAAGGCCAGCGGCGCATACACCGCCACCAGCGTCAGCGTCATGGTGATGACCGCAAAGCCGATCTCGCGCGCGCCCTTGATGGATGCCGAGAACGGATCGAGCCCTTCCTCGATGTGGCGGTAGATGTTCTCCAGCATCACGATGGCGTCGTCGACCACCAGGCCGATGGCCAGCACCAGGGCCAGCAGCGTGAGCGTGTTGATCGAGAAGCCCGCCAGCGCCATCAGCGCGAAGGTGCCGATCAGACTGACCGGAATCGTGACGATGGGAATGATGGACGCGCGCAGCGTGCGCAGGAACACGAAGATCACCAGTGCCACCAGGGCCACGGCCTCGGCGATGGTGCGGTAGACGTTCTTGATCGACCGGTCGATGAAGACTGAGTTGTCGTTGGCGATGGCGATCGACACGCCGGCCGGCAGGTCCTGCTCCAGCCGCGGAATCATCGCGCGCACGCCGGACGACAGGTCGAGCGGGTTGGCCGTGGCCTGGCGGATGACCCCGGCCGAGATGGCGGGGCGGCCGTTGAGCCGCACGGCGCTGCGCTCGTCGGCGGCGCCCTCTTCCACCCGCGCCACGTCGCGCAACTTCACGGGGAAACCGTTGACGCTGCGGATGATGATGTCGGCGAACTGGTCGGGCCGCACCAGATCGGTCTGCGAGGTAACGCTGAACTCGCGCTGCTGCGATTCGATGCGCCCACCGGGCACTTCGAGGTTGCTGCGGCGGATGGCGTCTTCCACGTCCTGGGTGGTGAGGCGGTAGGAGGCCAGCTTGGCTGGCTCCAGCCACACGCGCATGGCGTACTTGCGTTCGCCGAAGATGCGCACGTCGGCCACACCCGTCACCGTCTGCAGGCGCGGCTTGGCGATGCGGCTGACCACGTCGTTGATCTGCAGCGGCGTCAGGCTGTCACTGGAGAAAGTGAGAAACACCACGGGAAAGGCGTCGGCCTCCACCTTGGCGATCACCGGCTCGTCGATGGATTGCGGCAGCCGGTTGCGCACGCGGGCCGTGCGATCGCGCACCTCGGCAGCAGCGGCGTCGGCATCTTTCTCGAGCCGGAAGCGCACCGAGATCTGGCTCTGCTCGGCACGGCTGATGGAGGTGATGACGTCCACCGCATCGATGCCGGCGATGGAATCTTCCAGCACCTTGGATATCTGTGATTCGATCACCTCGGCCGAAGCGCCCGGGTACCGCACCGTCACGGTGACCACGGGCTCGTCGATCTTGGGATATTCGCGCACCGTGAGGCGGTCGAAGCTCACCAGGCCGACCAGCAGCACCAGCAGCGAAAGCACGGTGGCGAACACCGGCCGGCGGATCGATATTTCAGGCAACTGCATGGCGGGCGCCTTTCTGCGGTATTTCGCGGCGGGCGCGGTTCAGGCCGGGTTGCGTGGCGCAGCGCGCGTCACCGGCGCAGCAGCGGGCACGGCAGGTGCAGCAGCCGGGGTGCCACGCGCACCGCCGGCCACATCGATCTGGCACGGATTGCCGGGGCGGACCGCGGCGGGTGCTGCAGCAGGCGGACCTGTGCGCGCAGCCGGCGCGGCCGCGCCTGCCGGTGCCGGTGCCGCTCCCGCTCCTGCCGCCGCCACATTCACGACCCGCACGGCGGCGCCATCGCGCTGCAGGCGCTGCTGCCCCGCGGTGACCACCTGATCGCCCACGGCCAGTCCGTCGAGCACTTCGACACGACCGGGCTGTCGCACGCCCAGGCGCACCTCGACCCGGCGCGCGGTCGGTGGCGCGCCCTCTTCGCCCTGTACCACGCGGTAGACGAACTGGCGCGCACCCTGCGGCACCAGCGCTTCCTCGGGCACCACGAGCGCCTGCTCGCGCTCGCTGAACACGGTGTTCACGCGCGCGAACATGCCCGGCCGCAGCGCGAGTTCGCGGTTGTCGACGCAGCCGCGCACGGCCACCGAGCGGCCATTGGCGTCGATCAGCGGATCGATGGCGTGCACAACGGCGACGAAGCGACGGCCGGGCAAGGCATCCATCTCCAGCACGGCGCGCTGGCCGCGCTGGATCTTGTTCTGGAAGCGCTCGGGTAGGCGGAAGTCGACGTACACCGCGTCCAGGTCTTCCACGTTGACGATGTCGGTGCCGTCCTTGAGGTAGTCGCCCACGTTGACATTGCGGATGCCAGCCACACCGTCGAAGGGCGCCATGATGCGCAGCCGCTCCGCGGTGGCGCGCGCCAGCGCCAGCTTGGCCTGGGCGACCTGCAGGTTGGCGGCACTCTCGTCCACCGAGCGCTGGCTGATGAAGCCCTGCGCCACCAATTCGCGGTTGCGCTTGTCGTTGGCTTGCGCGATCGACAGTTCGGCCTGCGCCTGCTGCACCTGGGCCTGCGGCAACTGGTCGTCGAACTGCACCAGCAACTGGCCGCGGCGCACGCGCTCGCCGTCGCGGAAGTTGATCTGCGTGACGCGCCCGCTCACCTCGGGCCTCACCATCACACTGCGGCGCGACCTCAGGCTGCCCACGGCCTGGGCATCGTCGGCCAGACGGGCCACGGACACCCTGGCCGCCTCGACCGCGACCGGCCCACCGCCGGCACCCGGGGCACGGCCCGTGGGCGGCCCCGCATCGGGACGCCCCGTCGCTGCGACGGAGCCCGACGATGCGGGCGACGCAGGCTTGTTCTGGTACCACCAGGCCGCGCCGGAAGCCGCAGCAATGCCGGCCACGGCCACGGCCGTGTAGATAATTCTGGATGCCATGTCGGAATGCGCACGTTGCGCGCAGCAAAGAGGGGCAGACCGGCGGTCGCCGGCCCGTTCGACCTCAATGTATCAGGACGTGACATCGCCAGAAACAGCGCTTACCCCGCTGTTGGCCCGGCGCGACGCTGTTCAGCGCGCCTGCTCGACGCCGCGGTTGGCCAGCGCGTCGGCGCGCTCGTTGCCGGGATCGCCGTTGTGGCCACGCACCCAGCGCCAATCGATGCGATGGCCACCGCCGGCCACCAGCGCATCCAGTTCCTGCCACAGGTCGGCGTTCTTCACGGGCTGCCTGGCCGCCGTCTTCCAGCCCTTGGCTTTCCAGCCCGGCAGCCATTCGGTGATGCCCTTGAGGACGTACTGGCTGTCCAGGAACAAGGTGACCTCGCAGGGCCGCTTCAGCGCCTTCAGCGCCTCGATCACCGCCGTCATTTCCATGCGGTTGTTGGTGGTGCCCTTCTCGCCGCCGAAGAGTTCCTTCTCGGTGGTGCCCGACTGGAGCAGCACGCCCCAGCCGCCGGGGCCTGGGTTGCCCTTGCAGGCGCCGTCGGTGTAGATCACGATGTGGTTCAAGGCCGGTTGCCCTTTTCGTTGAGTTGAAGTTGTCGTCTGCGGATGGCTGCGGGCGGCAACCCAGGCCACCCACGGAAAGTCACTCGGCCGGCACCCGGCCGCGCCTGTTGCGCTGCGCCGCCGTGACGGGGGCGGGCGCCAGCTTGGGCGCTGTCTTCCATCCCGGATCCATCAGGCGCATGCCATGGACGCGCTTGGTCGCCACCACGCAATAGGCCGCGCCGAAGATGGGCCACCAGCGTTCGCCTGCACGGTCCATCCACTGCATTCGCCCCAGCCAGCCTTCGCTGGAGAACGCGGGCCGCCAGCAGCCGAAGCGGCCCGATTCGACCTCGAAGCCCAGGAGGCGCAGCCAGTCGCGCAGCCGCCAGTAGCCGATGAATTCGCCTTCCTGCGGCAGGAACAGCCGCTTCGTCCCCAGGCGGCGCCACAAGTGGGCCCGGCGTTGAGAGAGTCCCCAGAGGCTGGCAGGGTTGAATCCGGTGATGACCACGTGGCCCTCAGGCACCAGCACGCGTTGCACCTCGCGCAGCGCGGCGTGCGGCTCCAGGCTCAATTCCAGCGTGTGAGGCAGCACCACCAGGTCCAGGCTTGCCTCGGCGAACGGCAGCGCCTCGAAGGCCGTGGCGAATGCGGCTTTCGGCCCGGCCGCTCCGCCGGGCATCGGCGCGTCGCCCGTTCCCCGGGCCAGCCAGCGGTGCGGCATGCGGTTGGCGCGCAAAGCATCGAGCGCGGGCAGACCGAGCTGCAACGCGTGGTAACCGAACAAATCGGCCACGGCAGCATCCATGCACGACTGTTCCCAGTCGAGCAGGTAGCGACCCGGGGGGGTCTCGAGCCACGCGTCGAGGCCGGCGTGCGTCCCTATAATTTCGTGGCCCATGAAGTTGATCCCGCTGCCCGCGTTCTCCGACAACTACATCTGGTTGCTGCACGACGGCAGCCAGGCGCTCGTGGTCGACCCGGGCGAGGCTGCACCGGTTTTCGAAGCGCTGCAGCGCGAAGGGCTGCAACTGCGGTCGATTCTAGTCACCCACCACCACGCCGATCATGTGGGCGGCGTCGCCGAGTTGCGCGAAGCGACCGGCGCCGAAGTCTTCGGCCCCGCGGCCGAGGCCATGCCCGAGCCGATCGTGCGCGTGGCCGGCGGCGAAGTGGCGCGCGCGCTCGGGCTCGACTTCCAGGTGATCGACGTGCCCGGCCATACCGCCGGCCACATCGCCTACTACCACCCGGCCATCGACGGCGCACCGGTGCTGTTCTGCGGCGACACGCTGTTCTCGGGCGGGTGCGGGCGGCTGTTCGAAGGTACGCCGGCGCAGATGCTCGATTCGCTGGACCGCCTGGCCGCCCTGCCCGGCGACACGCGTGTGTGCTGTGCACACGAGTACACGCTGTCGAATCTCCGATTTGCGCGCGCCGTGGAACCCGGCAACACGGAATTGATCCACTACCTCGCGCATTGCGAGGCGCTGCGTGCCGACAATCGGCCCACGCTGCCCGCAAAGCTCGCGCAGGAGCGGGCGATCAACCCGTTCCTGCGCTCGCGCGAACCCGCCGTCGTCGCCGCCGCCCGTGCGCGCGACGCTGACCAGTCAACCAGCGAAGCCGGCGTGTTCGCCGTGCTGCGCCAATGGAAGAACGAATTCAGATGACCCTTGCCCCCCGCGCCGCGCTGGCCTCCCTGCTGCTATGGCTGGCAGGCTGCGCGACCACCGGTTCGCCGACGGCCGGAGACACCGCTCCCGCCGCCGCGGCCACCCCGCCCGTCACCTCCGCTGCCACGCCACGCCTGCCGGCCGTGTACCCAGCGGGCCCGCTGGCGCCGATCCAGGCATCCGAGGCCGCCTCGCGTGCAGTCATGCAGTTGCAGCCGCCGCCCGACCTCTGGGAACGCATCCGGCGGGGCTTCGCCATGAACAACCTCGAGGGCGACCTCGTGCGCACGCACGAGCAGTGGTACAGCAGCCGCCCCGACTACATCCAGCGCATGACCGAGCGCTCGAGCAAGTACCTGTTCCACATCGTCGAAGAACTCGAGCGCCGCAACATGCCCGCCGAGCTGGCCCTGCTGCCGTTCATCGAGAGCGCCTTCAACCCTCAGGCCGTCTCAAGCGCCAAGGCGGCCGGCATGTGGCAGTTCATGCCTGCCACGGGCACCTATTTCGACCTCAAGCAGAACGTCTTCCGCGACGACCGCCGCGACGTGCTGGCGTCCACGCGCGCCGCGCTGGATTACCTGCAGAAGCTCTACAACATGTTCGGCGAGTGGGACCTGGCCCTGGCCGCTTACAACTGGGGCGAAGGCAGCGTGTCGCGCGCCATCGCGCGCAACAAGAAACTGGGCCTGGGCACGAGCTACGTCGAGCTCAACATGCCGGCCGAAACGCGCAGCTACGTGCCCAAACTGCAGGCCGTCAAGAACATCGTGGCCGACCCGGCGCGTTTCGGCAACCAGTTGCCGGTGATCGAGAACCACCCGTACTTCCAGAGCGTGGAGATCACCCGCGACATCGACGTCGAACTGGCGGCGCGCCTGGCCGACGTGACCGTGGCCGACTTCCGCGCGCTCAACCCCTCTGCCCGCCAGCCCGTCATCCTGGCAGCCGGAACCCCGCAGATCCTGCTGCCCTGGGACAACGCCGAAGTCTTCAAGCGCAACGCCCTCGCCTACGCGGATGGCCAGTACGCCAGCTGGACCGCCTGGACTGTGCCCACCAACATGAGCGCGGCCGCCGCAGCGCAGCGCGTGGGCATGAGCGAGGCCGACCTGCGCAGCGCCAACAGCATCCCGCCGCGCATGTTGATCCGCGCAGGCTCCACGCTCATCGTGCCGCGCACGGCCAAGATGCAGCAGGACGTGGCGAGCCACATCGCCGACAACGCCCAGCTCAGCCTCACGCCCGAGAACATCACGCGCCGGACGCTGGTGAAGGCCGGCAAGAAGGACTCGGTGGCCACCATCGCGCGCCGGTACAAGCTCAGCGCCGCCAACGTGGCCGAGTGGAACGACGTCGGCCGCAACGCCGCGTTCAAGGCCGGCCAGCAGGTCGTCGTCTACCTGCCGGTGCGCGCTGCGGCGGCGTCGAAGTCCGCCGCCTCCAAATCGGCCAGCCGCTCCACGGCGGCCAAGAAGCAGCCGACGAAGTCGCAGCGCGGCGGCACGCCCTCGAAAAAGAAGCGTTGAACGGCAGCGACCCGCAGGTTGCGCGCCACGGTCGGGATCAGAGCCTTTCGGTCTCGCCCGCGCGTGACTGCCACTTCATGAGGCGCCGCTCGATGCGCCCGACGAGGCCATCGAGCAGCAACGCGAACGCCGTCAGCACGGCGATGCCAGCGAACACGGTGTTCACATCGAACGTGCCTTCGGCCTGCAGGATCAGGTAACCCACACCGCGCGCCGATCCCAGGTACTCGCCCACCACGGCACCCACGAAGGCCAGCCCCACCGAGGTGTGCAGGCTGGAGAACACCCAGCTGGTGGCACTGGGCAAGTACACCGTGCGCAGCAGTTGCCGCTGGGTTGCACCCAGCATGCGCGCATTGGCCAGCACCGTGGGGCTGACCTCGCGCACGCCCTGGTAGACGTTGAAGAACACGATGAAAAACACCAGCGTCACGGCCAGCGCCACCTTGCTCCAGATGCCCAGGCCAAACCACAGGGCGAAGATCGGCGCCAGGATTACGCGCGGCATGGCATTGGCCGCCTTTATGTACGGATCGAGGATCGCGCTGGCCAGCGGCGCCAGCGCCAGCCACAGGCCGAACGCCAGGCCCAGCACCGTGCCGATGCCGAAGGCCAGCACCGTCTCGAGCAGCGTCACGCCCAGGTGGCGGTAGATGTCGGCATTGCCCTTCAGGCCTTCGGGGAACAGCATGCTCTCGCCGAACCCCCACGGCATGAACCAGGACCACACGCGGCCTGCCACCTTGATCGGCTCGCCCATGAAGAAGGCCACGGTGTCGTTGCGCGACGCGATATGCCACGCCACCAGCACCGCCAGCAGCAACCCCACCTGTGCGGTGCGCAGCATCCAGCCCGAGGGCTCGCCGTGGGCATTGCGCATCGTCAGGCGGCCTTCCCCAGTTGCTGGGTGTAGCCCTTGAGCACCTCGTCGCGCAGTACGGACCAGATCTGCGCGTGCAATTCGATGAAGCGTGCATCGACGCGAACCTCCGCCACATCGCGCGGGCGCGGCAGGTCGACAACGAACTCTCCGATCGGCCGCGTGGCCGGGCCGGCCGAAAGCACCACGACGCGATCGCTCATGGCGATGGCTTCATCGAGATCGTGCGTGATGAACAGCACCGCTTTCTTCTTCGCCGCCCACAGATCGAGCACCTCGTTTTCCATGAGCTGCCGTGTCTGAACGTCGAGCGCCGAAAACGGCTCGTCCATGAGAATGATGTCGGGATCCAGCGCCAGTGTCTGCGCCAGCGCCGTGCGCTTGCGCATGCCGCCGGACAGCTGGTGCGGATAGCGGTCTTCGAAGCCGTTGAGGCCCACGCGGCCCAGCCAGTCCTGCGCCTGGACGCGCGCCTCGCCGTCGGGCACACCGCGGTACTGCAGGCCCGCCATCACGTTGGCGATGGCATTGCGCCACGGCATGAGCGCATCGGCCTGGAACATGTAGCCGGCGCGCCGGTTGATGCCCGACAGCGGCTGGCCGAACACCCTCACCTCGCCGGCCGACGGTTGCAGCAGGCCTGCGCCCACGTTGAGCAGCGTGGACTTGCCGCAGCCGGTGGGGCCGACCACCGAGACGAATTCGCCCGCGCGTACCCGCAGCGTGGTGTCGGCCACCGCGGTGTACCGCTGGCCAGGGTTCTCGCGATCGCGGAACGTGCAGCGGACGTCGATCAGCTCGAGCGCGTAACCGGACATCGGTGCGGTCTGCCGTGTGCCGATCAGGCCTTGTACTTGTCCTTGGCGCGGCGCGCGAACTCGTTGGTGTAGGCACGCGCGAGATCGATCTTGTCGGCCTTCACCGAGGGGTCGAAGCTCGCGAGCACCTTGACCGCAGTCTTCGCGCCGTCATCCGGGATGAGTCCGTCGAGCGCGAACGACTCGCGCACCTTGCCGAAGGCGGCCAGGTACAGCGCACGGTCGCCAAGCAGGTACGTCTCTGGCACGGTCTTGATGATGTCGGACGGCCCGGCCGTCTGCAGCCACTTGAGGGCATGCACGATGGCATTGGCCAGCGCCTGGCAGGTGCCAGGATTGCGCTGCACGAATTCCTGCGGCGCATAGAGACAGGCGGCCGGCATCGGCCCCCCGAAGACGTCCTGTGTGCCCTTGAGCGTGCGTGTGTCGCTGACGATGCGCACGTCGCCCTTCTGCTCCAGCATGGTCATCACCGGGTCGATGTTGCTGATCGCGTCGATCTGGCCCGACCGCAATGCAGCGAGCGCGCCGGCCGAGGTACCCACGCCGATGAAGCTCACGTCGGACGGCTTCAGGCCCACGCGCGAGAGCAGCAGGTTGGCCATCATGTTGGTGGACGAGCCCGGTGCCGACACGCCGATCTTCCTGCCCTTGAGGTCGGCCAGGCCCTTGTAGTCGGGCATGGCCTTGACCGACACGCCCATGGCGATCTGCGGCGCACGGCCCTGCAGCACGAAAGCCTGGAAATACTGGTTCTTCGACTGCAGGTTGACTGTGTGCTCGAAGGCGCCCGAACACACGTCGGCCGAGCCGCCCACCACGGCCTGCAACGCGCGCGCGCCACCGGCGAAGTCGGAAATCTCGACATCGAGGCCTTCGGCCTTGAAGTAGCCCAACTGCTCGGCGAGCGTGAGAGGCAGGTAATAGAAGCCCGCCTTGCCGCCCACGGCGAGGGAGACCTTGCTCTTCTCGGGCTTGGGTTGGGCCCGCAGCAGCGAAGGCGCGGCCAGCACGGCCGGTATCGCCAGGCCCGCCTGCGCGAATGCGCGGCGCGTGATTCGGATGTTGTCGTGCATGTCGCGTCCCTTGTCTGCTTGTTCTGGCGCAAGCTTAGGAGCGGCCCGACGGTGCGCCTATCGGGAACATCCCGCGGTGGCCCGCGGCCAGCGCGCGCCGGCCTCGCGCGCCGCGAAGGCTCAGCGCCAGCCGATGAAGAGGATCGCGATGTTGACGAGCAGGCCCAGCGCCCACACCGCGCTGCGCGCCGTGCCCGCTCCGCCCACATAGAGCGCGATGTAGACCAGCCGCAGCACCACGTAGGCAAACGCCAGGAGATCGAGCAGCGACTGCCGCGCGCCCAGTTGATGGGCAATGATCACCGCCGCCATGAAGAACGGCAGGCCCTCGAAGCTGTTGGCCTGCGCCGCGTTGGCTCGTGCCCGCCAGCCCTCCTGCCGCGCCAGCCAGGCGCGCGGATCGACGTTGTCGAAGCCGCCGTCACGGCTCGACACCTTCATGCGTCCGGCCTTGGCCAGCCAGGCGCAGCCCATGGGCAGCAGGGCCGCCACCAGCAGGCACCAGTAGGCGAAAGTGAAGTGCGGAGTGTTCATGCGGGGCTCCGCCGGGTCGTGCCCGGCAACGGGTTCAGCGCCGGTCCACCAGCGCGTGCGCGATGGTGCCGAGATCGACGTATTCCAGTTCGCTGCCGGCAGGCACGCCGCGTGCCAGGCGCGTGACTTCGAGGCCGCGCGACTTCAGGCCTTCCCCGATCACGTGGGCGGTGGCCTCACCCTCGGCCGTGAAATTGGTGGCCAGAATCACTTCGCGCACCACGCCGTCGGTGGCCCGGTCGAACAGTTTCTTCAAACCGATCTCATGCGGTCCGATGCCGTCCAGCGGACTGAGCCGCCCCATCAGCACGAAGTACAGGCCACGATAGGCCGCCGTGCGTTCCACGGCCGACTGGTCGGCCGGCGTCTCCACCACGCAGAGCTTGCCGGCGTCGCGTGACGGATCGAGGCAGGTGTCGCACACCTGGTGCTCGGTGAAGGTATGACAGCGCTCGCAGTGGCGGATACCGTCGGCGGCGCTGGCCAGCGTGCGCGAGAGCACGCGCGCGCCCTCGCGGTCGTGCTGCATCAGGTGGAACGCCATGCGCTGCGCTGATTTGACGCCCACGCCCGGCAGGCGCCGAAGCGCCTCGATCAGCGCGGCGAGCGACGCGTTGTCAGCCATGAACCCATCCTGATCCGCGAGAAGTCAGGGCCGCACGGCCGCCCGAAGGCCCTGACGCGCCCCATCGGGGGGCAGCGATACGCGAAGCGATGAGCGTGGGGGCCCACATGTTCAGAAGGGGAATTTCATGCCGCCGGGCAGGCCCGGCATGCCGGCGGTGATCTTGCCCATCTTCTCCTGCGAGGTTTCCTCGGCGCGGCGCACGGCGGCATTGAAGGCGGCGGCCACCAAGTCCTCGAGCATGTCCTTGTCGTCGGCCAGCAGGCTGGGGTCGATGGTGACGCGGCGCACGTCGTGCTTGCACGTCATGACCACCTTCACGAGGCCGGCACCGGATTCGCCTTCGACCTCGATGTTGCCGAGCTCTTCCTGCGCTTTCTTCATGTTGTCCTGCATGGCCTGCGCCTGCTTCATGAGTCCGGCGAGTTGTCCTTTGTTGAACATGGGGTTTCCTTTTTCCTGGAGGTTCGGGTGTTCGGGATACCGGTCGGTCAGTGACCGGCTCGGGGCGCGGGCTTGATGCTGCCAGGCACGATCCGTGCGCCGTAGTCTCGCATCATCGCCTGCACGAAGGGATCGCCGAGGATGATGTCCTCGGCCTGCCGCTGGCGTTCGGCCGCGGCCTCGGCGTTGCGGCGCGCGGGGCTGTCGGACACACGACCGATCTCCACCGCCAGTCGCACGGCATGGCCGGCGCCCGCCAGCGCGGACTGCAGCCGGTCGCGGCTGTTGCCCTGGTTGAGCGATTCGCGCTCCACGCGCAGCAGCCACTGGTCGGTGTCCCGCGCCACCAGCTGGGATTGCAGGGCCAGCTCGCGCACCAGCGCCGTGACGGCCTCCGCCTGCACCAGTTGGCGCACCACCCCGTGCCAGAAATCGCCCTCTTCCGTACGCTCCACGCGCACGGCCGCCGTGGCGGCGGCAACCACGTCCTGGCGCGGCTCGGCCTGCTGGCGCACGGGCACGGGCATCACTGGGGCGGCAACCGGTGCCTCGGCGCGTGCCGGCACGGCGTCGGGCCGCGGCCGGTCGACCACGGGCAGCACGCGCCCGGGCGGCGCGGAGACGGGGCCGGTGCGCAGCACGACGGGCGGCCGCGTGGGTGCGGCCAGGGGCGGATCGTCGCCCTCTTGCGCCATTGCATCGGCCATCGCTTCGGCCATGGCGTCTGCGGCCGACAGATGCGGGCGGGCTGGCGCGACACGGGGAGCCGCTGCAGGAAGGGGGGCGGCGGCAAGCGTCTCGGCCCGGCGCGGCTCGGCCACCGGGGCCGGATGCGATGCAACCGGTGCCTCGGCGCGCAACACGACGGCCACCGGCGCCGCCGCAGGCGCGGGCGCAGGCCGCGAGGGGGCTGCAAGGCGCGCCTCAGCCGTGTTCAGAGTTTTTTTTTCAGCCTGGCCGGCGGCGGCGTCACGCGGCTTGAAGGCCAGCAGCCGCAGCAACACCATGGTCAGAGCCGCGTATTCATCGGGCGCGAGGCCGAGTTCGGCGCGGCCGTGCAGGCACAGGCTGTACAGCAGTTGCGTCTCGTCAGGCGGCATCACGCCGGCCAGACGCGCCATCTCCGCGCTCTCCGGATCGTCGTCGGGCGCATCGGCCTGCGGCACGGCCTGCAGCACAGCCATGCGCTGCAGCACCATGCTCATGTCCTCTAGCGTGGAGCCGGCCGACAGGCCGTTGAGCCGAAGCGTCTCCGACGCCTCGACCACCGCGCGACCATCGCCGCGGGCCAGCGCATCGATGATGCGCAGCACGTGGCCACGGTCGGCGCTGCCGAGCATCTGGCGCACACCGGCCTCATCGAGCTTGCCGGATCCGAAGGCGATCGCCTGGTCGGTGAGTGAGAGCGCATCGCGCATGGATCCACGCGCGGCACGGGACAGCAGGCGCAACGCGCCCGGCTCGGCCGGCACGCCTTCGACATCGAGCACGCGCGTGAGGTGCTCGTGCACCGTCTCGGGCGCCATCGGCCGCAGGTTGAACTGAAGGCAGCGCGAGAGCACCGTGACCGGCACCTTCTGCGGATCGGTGGTGGCCAGCACGAACTTGAGGTATTCGGGCGGCTCCTCCAGCGTCTTGAGCATCGCGTTGAACGCGGTGTTCGTGAGCATGTGCACTTCATCGATCATGAAGACCTTGAAGCGGCCCTGCACCGGCTTGTAGACGGCCTGCTCCAGCAGGCCCTGCACCTCGTCGACGCCACGGTTGGAGGCGGCGTCGAGCTCGGTGTAGTCGACGAAACGGCCGGCATCGATGTCGGTGCAGGCCTGGCACACGCCGCAGGGCGTGGCCGTGATGCCGCCCTGGCCGTCGGGGCCCTGGCAGTTGAGCGACTTGGCCAGCACGCGCGACACCGTGGTCTTGCCCACGCCGCGCGTGCCGGTGAACAGATAGGCGTGGTGCAGGCGCTGCTGCGTGAGCGCGTTGGAGAGGGCCTGCACGACGTGCTCCTGGCCCACCATCTCCGAGAAGGTCTTCGGACGGTATTTGCGGGCGAGCACCAGATAGGACATCCGCCCGATTCTACGGGGCCGCCCCGGTCCGGCCCCGCGGCGGCCATCCCCGATAATCGCGCCCATGACTTCTGCCTCCACCGGCCACGGCACGCCCGCAGCCACCGACACGCTGAGCTACGACCAGGCCGGCGTCAACTACGACCTGATCGATCCCCTCAAGGTGAGCGCACAGCGCGCCGCCGCCGCCACCGCCTCGCATCTGCTGGGCCATGGCTTCACCGAGATCGCCGCTTCGCGTGGTGAATCGGCCTATGTGGTCGACGTGGGCCCGTTCTACCTGGCCAGCATCGTCGAATGCCTGGGCAGCAAGGCCCTGGTGGCCGACGAAATGGGCGCGCTCACCGGCCGCAGCTACTACGACGGCATTGCGCAGGACACCATCGCCATGGCCGTCAACGACCTGATCACCGTCGGCGCCACGCCCCTGGTGGTGCAGGCCTACTGGGCAGCTGGCGGCTCCGACTGGTTCGGCGACGCCCGGCGCGCCCAAGCCCTGGTGGCCGGCTGGAAGAAGGCCTGCGACACCTGCGGTGTGGCCTGGGGTGGCGGCGAGACGCCCGCCCTGGCCGGCATTGTCGAAGCAGGCCGCATCGACCTGGCGGCCTCGTGCACCGGCCTCATCAATCCCAAACAGCGCCTTTCGGTCGGCGACAAGCTGGGCGCGGGCGACACCATCGTGCTGCTGGCCTCCAGCGGCATCCATGCCAACGGCCTCTCGCTCGCGCGCAAGCTGGTCGAGCGCCTGCCCGGCGGCTACCTGACCGAGATCGAACCCGGCCTAACCTACGGCGACGCCCTGCTCGCCCCCACGGTGCTGTATTCGCCAGTGACCGAGGCGCTCTACAAGGCCGGCATCACGCCGCACTACTGCGCCAACATCACGGGCCACGGCTGGCGCAAGCTGCTGCGCCATCCGGGCGAGTTCACGTATCGCATCAACAAGGTGCCGCCCGTCACGCCGGTGCTGCGCTTCATCCAGCAGCACGCGAAACAGGATGACCGCGAGGCCTACAGCACGCTCAACATGGGTGCAGGCTTCGCGCTCTTCGTGCCGGCAGCCGACGCACGGCGCACGGTGGAAGTAGCCCAAGCCTGCGGCGTCGATGCCATCGTGGCGGGCCAGGTCGAGGCGGGTCCGAAGCAACTGGTGATCGAGCCTATCGGCGTCACTTTCGGCAACGACGACCTGCAGTTGCGCTGAGTTGAAGCCTTGCGGCGCGGCAGGGCATGCCGCGTCGCCTACAATCGCGGGTGACGGGCCTCCCCGCATGGTGAAGCAGCCAACCGGGTCAGGTGGGGAACCAAGCAGCCCTAACTGTGTAGTCAGTGCCGGGGTCGGGCTCGTCACCTTCTTTTTTCATTCGCACGGCTGGAACCGCACGCATGCGGCCACCGCCCGGATCGTCACCAGCGTGTTTTCCCCCTCGATGCGCTCCGCACGGAACTTCACGTTCGCGCCGGCTTCCAGCCCCGCCAGCATGTCCCTGTCCCGCACCCTGAAACGGTACGTGGTGAATGGCAGCTTTGCACCGGGCATGATCTTCAGGTACGCATAGAGCCCGCCGCCCTCGTCCGCGACGGACCGTAGTTCCGCGCGGGTCTCGGCCGGCGGCGGATTGGGCGTGTCCGCCACGGTCGCGGTCGTGTCGGCGGCCCGGCCTCCAGCATGCTCGCGCGTGGCGCCGACGACCTGTTCGAGCAGCGACCGCTGGATGCGGCCGATGCCGCCGTCGTCGTACTCGCCCGCCGTAGCCACCACCACCAGGTCCAGCGCGGGCCCCAGGAACACGCGCTGCCCGCCATTGCCCAAGGCACCTTGCCAGAGGACCGGGCGGCCCTCGACCTGAATGCGCCCCATCCACCACTGGTAGCCATAGCCGCCCGTCATGCACGGCGTCATGGCGGCACCCACCCAGGCCTGCGGCACGATCTGCCGGCCCTGCCAACGCCCGCCATCCAGCACCAGCCGGCCGAGGCGGGCCATGTCGCGGGGCCGCAGGCGCAGCCCGCTGTCGCCGCGCGTGCGCCGGCGCAGGTCACGGCCCCATTCCCAGGACACGATGCCCAGGGGACCGAACAGCTTCTGCCGCGCGTAGTCCTGCAGGTCCTGCCCCGTGCGTGCCTCCAGCAGCAGCGCGAGCACGGCCGTCAGGCCGCCGTTGTAGTTGAAGCGCTCTCCGGGTGTTGCCTGCAGGCTGCGGCCGAGCACGTGGCGCGCGACGTCGCTGCTCCACAGCAGGCCGCTCGCATCGTTGCCACGACGGGCATAGCCGCCGCTTTCGTCCCACGCCAGCCCGCTGCGCATGCACAGCAGGTCGCGCACGGTGATCTTCTCGCGCCCCTCGCGGCGCAGGTCCGCCAGTGCGGGCAACAGGTCGAGAACCGGCGTGTCAACGGGCGGCACGACGCCTTCGGCTTCGGCGATGCCCCACAGTAGAGCCACGACCGACTTGGTGACCGAGCGCACGTCGTGCAGCGTCGAAGCATCGAACGCCACGCGGCTCGCAAAGAGGGAATACGTCGACCGGTCACCGCCTGCGCGGTAAGCCTCGGCGACGAGTTCTCCGCCACGCTCCACGAGGAGGGAATGCAGGTTGCGCGGGCTGTCAGCGAACGCCTGCAGCGCATCGCACAGGGCCTGCGGCGCAAAGCCGGCCTGCGTCGGATCGGGCTGGATGCGCCAGCCGTCGTCAGCACGGGCCGGGGCCTCGCACGGCCCCGCTGCGGCCGCGGGCACGGCGACGCCTATCGAGAGGCAGGCAAGGAACGCGGCCAGCACGAGGCGCATGAAGACTCCTGAATCCGCAGCGCTGCGACGATAAACCGGAACTGCCACGCACGGCATACCGATTGCCCCTAGCCCGGGCACGGTCCCGATGCGCATCGGCTGCGGCGTCGTGATAATCCCCCCAAACTCCTTGGGGCACCGCGCGTGCAAACCGTTCTTCCCGGCTATTCGTTCGTGCTGGTGACCATCTCGCTGGTGGTGGCCGCCATCGGCTCGTTCATCGCCTTCCACACCCTGCGCACGGCAGCGCTGGCCGGTGCCGGCACACCGTGGAAGAGCGTCGCGCTGGCGGCGGTCGCCATGGGCGGCATCGGCATCTGGTCGATGCATTTCGTGGGCATGCTGGCGCTGTCGCTGCCGGTGCCACACGGCTATTCGTTGTGGGAGACGCTCACCTCGCTGGCCCTGGCCATTGCGGCAACGGCGGCGGCGTTCGCGCTGCTGGCGGCGCGGCCGCATGATCCGTTGCGGTTGCTGCTTTCCTCGGTATTGCTCGGCCTGGGCGTGTGTGCCATGCACTACCTGGGCATGCTGGGGATGCGCTTCGACGGGTACATCGTCTGGTCGTGGCCGATCGTGCTGGCCTCGCTGGTTCTCAGCGTGGCGGGCGCCGGCGGCGCGCTCTGGCTGGTGTTCGCGGCCCATTCACCCAGGGCATTGCGCGCCGCGCCGCTGGTGATGGCGGCCGCCGTGTCGGGAATGCACTATGTGGCGATGACGGCTGCCGGCTTCGTCTGCTCCACGGCATCGCGCAGCATCCCGGGACAAGGCGTGGTCGCCTCGACCGAACTCACCAATGTGCTCATGATTTCCCTGGTGGGCATGATGGCCGTGCTGGCACTCGACCAATGGTTGTGGGCCGATCCGCACATGAGCCGCCGCCGAAACGGCGAGCGACATCGGGACAGCGCCCGCAAATCCTAGGCGCTCCCTGCCGGCACGGTGCGGCTTTCAGCGGGCAGCTCGCCGGCTGCCGTTCCCAGCGTGAAGAAGAACGTGGTGCCCACACCCACCTGCGAGTGGGCCCAGACGCGTCCACCGTGCAGCGACACGATCCGGCGCACGGTCGCCAGTCCGATTCCAGTGCCGGGGAACTCCTCCGCCGCGTGCAGACGCTGGAAGGTGCCGAAAAGCTTGTCGGCATACGCCATGTCGAAGCCGGCGCCGTTGTCGCGCACGAAGAAGGCCGGAGAGCCGCCGTCGGCCGGGGCGTCCTGTCCGAAATCGATCTCGGCTGCGGGTTGCCGGCCGGTGAACTTCCACGCGTTGCCCAGCAGGTTCTCCAGCAGCGCCCGCAGCAGGCGGGCATCCCCCAGCACCATCAGGCCGTCCTGCACCCCGATGCGCACCTGCCGGCCCGGCTCGGCTTCGGCATGCCCGGCAAGGATCTCGCGTGCCACGGCGCTCAGGTCCACCGGCGCCCTGCGCACAGCGGCGCGCGAGAGCTGCGCGAGCGACAGCAGCGCCTCGATGAGGTCACTCATGCGCGTGACGTTGGCGCGGATACGCGCGAGGCTGTGAATGGCCTGGGCCGGAGCATTGGCGCCCAGCGTCTTCTGCAGGATGTGGCTGAACCCGTTGATGGCGTTGAGCGGACCGCGCAGGTCGTGGGAGACGGTGTACGAATAGGCTTCCATCTCCTGGTTGGCCTCCTGCAGCTGCCGGGTGCGTTCGCGCACCCGCTCTTCGAGGCGCGCATTGAGCTGGCGCACTTCCTCCTCGGCGCGCTGGCGGTCACGCACCTCGCGCTGCAGGCCCGCATTGGCCACGCGCTGGCGGTCGAGCGCGGCTTCGAGCCTGCGCAGCACCAGCGCAATGGCGGTGGTGATGATGGAATTCACGAACAGGAAATTGAGCGTGATGATGAACCACCGGAACAGCGGCACCGGCTCGACGCCCGGCAGGTGCTGCGGACTGAGGCCCGCCAGGTAGCCGACGGCCATCAGCGTGACGCCGTTCATGGCGAGGGTGAGTACGGCGCCGCGCAGTCCAAGCAGCACCGAGGCCATGACGGGGAACGCAGCCAGGTAGATCAGGCTGACCACGCCCACGTTGGCGAGGAACCAGGTGCCGATGGCATAGATCAGCAGCAGGAAGCCCCAGGCCCGCACCGCGTACGGCCATGTGCGCATGCGCCACAGCACGAGCAGCCAACCGAGGGCTGAGAGATCGACCACGATGACGGAAGGCACACCCGTTCGCAGGGCGGACCAGAGACTGGGCAGGGCCACCACCGCGCCGCACAGCAGCGCGTAACGCAAGATGGAGACGAGGAATTGCTCGCGCCACTGCGCCATTGCGTCGCCGTCGGTGTCCGCTGCCAAGGCTCGCCCCCCGTCTTCGATGTCATCGCAGTTGTAACCCATCCGCCCGATTTGCCCAAGCCGGGTCATCCCGTCGGCGACGGCCGGACAGCGTCGCTTGCGGGTTGGGCGTGCCCTGCGGGAGGGGTGGGGTCGGACGGATGCAGACGGGCCAGCGGCCCCTCAAGACCCGCTGGCAGCGGCGACAGACAAAGGCGTCAGCCCCAGACCACCGAGCGCATCGAGATCGAAGCCGCCTGGAAATTGCCATTGAAGAAGCGCACCGGCTCCCTGCCATCGGCAGCACCGGCCGCATGCAGCAGCGGCAGGTAATGGTCGTGCGTGGGATGCGCCAGGCGCGCCAGCTCGCCGGATTTCTGGAAGCCGTCCAGCGCATCGAGGTTGCCGCTCTGCAACTGGCCGGCGACCAGGCGGTCGAACTCGATCGCCCAGTCGTAAGCCTGGTTGCTCGCGGCCTGCCGCTGTGTGGCGCGCAGGTTGTGCACGATGTTGCCGCTGCCCACGATGAGGACGCCGCGCTCGCGCAGCGCTCGCAACTGGCGGCCCAGCGCGTAGTGCTCGGCCGGCGGGCGGTGGTAGTCCATCGACAGCTGGATGACCGGGATGTCGGCCTTGGGGAACATGGGCTTGAGGACCGACCACGTGCCGTGATCGAAGCCCCATTCGTGCATGTCCAGGCCCACGGGCTGGTTGGCGTCGGGCGAGCGCAGGTCGCGGCCGATTTCGGCGGCGGCGACAGGCGCGCCAGGCGCCGGGTATTGCTGGTCGAACAGCTCCTGCGGGAAGCCGCCGAAGTCGTGGATGGTGGGCGGCTTGTCCATGCCGGTGAGGTACCAGCCGCGCGTGATCCAGTGCGCCGAAATGCACAGGATGAGCTGGGGCCTGGGGTATTTGGCACCGAACTCCGCGCCCAGCGCCTGCCAGCTGCGCCGGTATTCGTTGTCGCCGATGGCGTTCATGGGACTGCCATGCCCGACGAACAGCACGGGCAGGCGCGGGCTCTTCTTCAACGATTTCAGCCGCTCGAAGGCTGCGGCGCTGGCGGGCTGGGTGGTCATCAGGGGCAGCACGGCGCTCGCGGCGCCGGCCATCATGGTTCTGCGTTGCATGGTACGCGAGGGTTGTCGGACTACGCCTACATGGAGAGTGCCTCCGGTTACAAGTTCCCGGCCAAGCCTGTCTAAAAGGTGACAGATCGGCCATGCCCATGCGTACTTCCACCCTCGCAAGGGTCATGCACCGCTGCTATATTGCACTGCAACATAACTCGCAGAATCCGATGCTCTACCAGATCTACGAGGCGCAGCGCGCCCTCATGGAGCCCTTCGCCGACTTCGCGCAGGCGGCTTCCAAGCTCTACAGCAACGCGGCCTCGCCGCTGGGCCAGAACCCGTTGGCGCAACGAGTCTCGGCCGGCTTCGACCTGCTCTACCGGCTGGGCAAGGATTACGAGAAGCCCGTCTTCGGCCTGCAGACGGTGGACGTCGAGGGCAAAGAGGTCGCCATCCACGAGCGCGTCGAACTGGACAAGCCGTTCTGCGAACTGCGCCGCTTCAAGCGTTTCACCGACGACCGCGAGACGCTGGCGCGTATCAAGGGCCAGCCGGCCGTGCTGATCGTCGCGCCGTTGTCGGGCCATTACGCGACGCTGCTGCGCGATACCGTCAAGACGATGCTGCGCGGCCACAAGGTCTACATCACCGACTGGAAGAACGCGCGCACCGTGCCGCTGTCCGAAGGCGAGTTCCACCTCGACGACTACGTCAACTACGTGCAGGAATTCATCCGCCACGTGCAGAAGCTCTACGGTAACTGCCACGTGATGAGCGTGTGCCAGCCCACGGTGCCGGTGCTGGCGGCCGTGTCGCTGATGGCCAGCCGGGGCGAGAAGACGCCGCTGTCGATGGTGATGATGGGCGGCCCGATCGACGCCCGCAAGTCGCCCACGGCCGTCAACAACCTGGCCATGAACAAGAGCTTCGAGTGGTTCGAGAACAACGTGATCTACCGCGTGCCCGAGAACTTCCCGGGCGCCGGCCGCCGCGTCTACCCCGGCTTCCTGCAGCACACGGGTTTCGTGGCGATGAACCCCGACCGCCACGCCAAGAGCCATTACGAATATTTCGAGGACCTGATCAAGGGCGATGACGCCAGCGCCGAGGCGCACCGCAAGTTCTACGACGAGTACAACGCCGTCCTCGACATGGATGCCGACTACTACCTGGAAACCATCGACACGGTGTTCCAGCAGTTCAAGCTGGTGCAAGGCACGTGGGACGTGAAGAACCCTCAGGGCCAGCTCGAACGCGTGCGTCCCCAGGACATCCGCACCACCGCGCTGCTCACCGTCGAAGGCGAACTCGACGACATCTCGGGCTCGGGCCAGACCGAGGCCGCGCATGGCCTGTGCTCGGGCATCCCGGCTGCTGCGCAGAAGCACCTGGAGGCCAAGGGCGCGGGCCACTATGGCATTTTCAGCGGCCGGCGCTGGCGCGAAATCGTCTATCCGGTGGTGCGCGACTTCCTGCTCGAACACAACCGCCCGATGACGGCGGCCACGGCGCGCCCCCAGGCGGCAGCATCCTCCAGGCGGTCCACGGTTGCGGCAAAGACGCCCGCACGGACGGTAGCTGCCAAGACTGCGTCGGTGAAGCCCGCGACGGCGAAGACGGTATCGGCGAAAACCGCACCGGCGCGACGAGCACCCGCCCGCAAGCGCCGCGCCGTGGCCTGACCTGCTCCGCCGTGCCGGTCCCGGTACGGCGACAATCGGGCCCCATGTCCGCCCTTGCCGAACGCCTGCTCGATGCCCTGCCCCAGACGCAGTGCACCCGCTGCGGCTACCCCGACTGCGCCGGCTACGCCCAGGCGCTCGCCGATGGCAAAGCCGCGCTGAACCAGTGCCCGCCCGGCGGTGCGGAGGGCGTGGCGCGGCTCGCAGCCATCCTCGGCCAGCCCGTGCGGCCCCTGAGCGCGGAGCACGGCGTCGAAGGTCCGCGCACGCTGGCCGTGATCGACGAGAACTGGTGCATCGGCTGCACGCTGTGCATCAAGGCCTGCCCGACCGACGCCATCGTGGGCAGCAACAAGCACATGCACACCGTGATCGAACCCTGGTGCACCGGTTGCGAACTCTGCATCCCCGCGTGTCCGGTCGATTGCATTTCGCTGGAGAACGTGACTGGCGAACGCACCGGCTGGGCCGCCTGGTCGCAGGTAGATGCCGACGCCGCGCGGCAACGCTACGAGCGCCGCACCGAGCGGCAGGCCCGCGAAGCCACCGAACACCAGCAACGGCTGCAAGCCAGGGCGCACACCAAGCTGGCCGATCTGCCCGCCCACACCCACGGCGCGCAGGATGCCGACGAACTCGCGCGAAAACGCGCCGTGATCGAAGCCGTGCTGGCCAAGGCCCGCGCGCGCCAGGGCGGCGCCTGACGCAAAGACTGGCTAACGCGCCGCAGTGGCCAGTGCGTTGAACGCGGCCACCACCTCGGGTGGCGCTTGCACCAGTTCGATGAGCACGCCCTCACCGCCGACGGGTGACGCGTCATCGCCCCGCGGGTGAATGAAGCAGATATCGAAGCCGGCGGCGCCACGGCGGATGCCGCCGGGTGCGAAGCGCACGCCCTGCCCTCCCAGCCATTCGACTGCGCGCGGCAGGTCGTCGATCCACAGGCCCACGTGATTGAGAGGCGGGCTGTGAACGGCCGGCTTGCGGTCGGGGTCGAGCGGCTGCATCAGATCCACCTCGACCTTCAGCGGCCCGCTGCCCACCGCGCAGATGTCCTCGTCGACGTTCTCGCGCTCGCTGCTGAAAGTGCCCGTCACTTCCAGCCCGAGCAGATCGACCCACAGCCGCGCGAGGCGGCGCTTGTCGGCGGCGCCGATGGCGATCTGCTGGAGCCCCAGCACCCGGAAGGGGCGCGTCATGGACGGGCTCAGGTGTAGCGCTTCTCGAGCGCGTCCCACTCGGGCTTGCCGACCAGGCGCTGGCGCTCGGCGAACGTGGCCACCAGGCCACTCGACTCCTGCACCTCCCGCTCGTCGCGCAGCGTGGTCAACACCTTCTGCATGCCGGCCACAGCACCCTGCAACGCGGCATTCGCATAGAGCACGATGCCGTAGCCCAGTTCGGACAACTCCTTCGCGTTGAAGATCGGCGTCTTGCCGCCGATCACCAGGTTCATAAGCTGCGGCGTGGGCAGGCGTTGGGGCAATGCACGGATCTCGTCGGCCGTGGTCACGGCCTCGACGAAGAGGATGTCGGCGCCGGCCTCGGCGAACTTCTGCGCGCGCTCGATAGCGGCCTCGAAGCCCTGGGTGGCGCAGGCGTCGGTGCGGGCCATGATGAGCAGGTCGGGGTCGGTGCGCGCATCGACAGCGGCCTTGATCTTGGAGACGGCCTCTTCGGTGGAAATGACTTCCTTGCCGTTGAAGTGGCCGCAGCGCTTGGGCGCGACCTGATCCTCGAACTGGATGCAGTCGGCGCCCGCGCGTTCGAGCACGCGCACGGTATGGCGCACGTTGAGTGCATTGCCGAAGCCGGTGTCGGCATCGACGATCAGCGGCACGCGCACGGCATCGCGGATGCGCGCCGTGTGATCGGCGATCTCGGCCAGTCCCATGAAGCCCTGGTCGGGCATGCCGAACCACATGTTGGTGACGCCGGCGCCGGTGACGTAGATGGCCTCGTAACCCAGGTCTTCGATGACCTTGGCCGACAGCGCGTTGAAGGCGCCCGGCACGAGCAGACCGCGACGGGCTTCGGCCAGGGACTTGAGTTGCTTGCGGGTGGACATGTGTGTGCGTCTCGGTTCTCGGGATTTCAGAAACTGTCGCCAGGCACGCGCACCTGGCCTTCCATCAGCACGCGCGCGCTGCGGCTCATCAGGGCCTTGGTCACTGTCCACTGCCCCCCGGCCTGCCGTGCCTCGGCGCCCACGCGCAGCGTGCCGGAGGGATGGCCGAAGCGCACGGACGCGCGCTCGCCACCGCCAGCGGCGAGGTTGACCAGCGTGCCGGGAATGGCCGCCGCCGTGCCGATGGCCACGGCCGCCGTGCCCATCATGGCGTGGTGCAGCTTGCCCATGGAGAGCGCACGCACCAGCAGGTCCACATCGGCTGCACCGATCTGTTTGCCGCTGGATGCCGCATAGGCCGCCGGCGGCGCGACAAAGGCGACCTTGGGCGTGTGCTGGCGCTTCGCGGCTTCATCGAGGCTCTTGATGAGCCCCATGCGCAGCGCGCCGTGCGCGCGGATGGTCTCGAAGCGCGCCAGCGCGGCCGCATCGCCGTTGATGGCGTCCTGCAGTTCGGTGCCGGTATAGCCGATGTCGGCGGCATTGAGGAAGATGGTGGGAATGCCCGCGTTGATCAGCGTGGCCTTGAAGGTTCCGATGCCGGGCACATCCAGGTCGTCCACCACCTGGCCGGTGGGGAACATCGCGCCGCCGCCCTCGCCGTCGCCCTCTTCCGCCGGGTCCATGAATTCGAGCTGCACCTCGGCCGCCGGGAAGGTCACGCCGTCGAGCTCGAAGTCGCCGGTCTCCTGCACCTCGCCGCCCGTCATGGGCACATGGGCCACGATGGTCTTGCCGATGTTGGCCTGCCACACGCGCACGGTGCAGATGCCATCGCGCGGGACGCGCGCCGCATCGACCAGACCGTTGCTGATCGCGAACGGCCCGACGGCGGCCGAGAGGTTGCCGCAGTTGCCGCTCCAGTCCACGAAGGGCTGGTCGATGGAGACCTGGCCGAACAGATAGTCGATGTCGTGGCCGGGGCGCGTGCTCTTCGACAGGATCACCGCCTTGCTGGTGCTCGACGTGGCACCGCCCATGCCGTCGGTCTGCTTGCCATACGGGTCGGGACTGCCGATCACGCGCAGCAGCAGCGCGTCGCGCGCCGGGCCGGGCTGCTGGCAGCGCGCCGGCAGATCCTGAAGGCGGAAGAACACGCCCTTGCTGGTGCCGCCGCGCATGTAGGTGGCGGGAATGCGGATCTGGTTCACGAATGCCATCTTGCTGTCCTCAGGCTGCCGCATGTCCGGCCAGGAAATCCTGGGCGAAGCGCTGCAGCACGCCGCCCGCTTCGTACACCGACACTTCCTCGGCCGTGTCCAGGCGCGAGGTGACGGGCACGTCCAATGTGTTGCCGTCGCGCCGGTGGATGCGCAAGGTGAGCGTGGCGCGCGGCGTGCGCTCGCCGATCACGTCGTAGCTCTCGGTGCCATCCAGACCCAGCGTGAGACGCGTGGTGCCCGGCTGGAACTCGAGCGGCAACACGCCCATGCCGATGAGGTTGGTGCGGTGGATGCGCTCGAAGCCCTCGGCCACCACGGTCTCGACGCCGGCCAGGCGCACGCCCTTGGCAGCCCAGTCGCGCGACGAGCCCTGGCCGTAGTCGGCGCCGGCGATGACGATGAGCGGCTGGCGGCGTTCGAGGTAGGTCTCCATCGCCTCCCACATGCGCACGACCTTGCCTTCGGGTTCGATGCGGGCGAGCGAGCCGGCGCGCTGGCTGCCGTCGGCGTTGCGCACCATCTCGTTCTTCAGCGTCGGGTTGGCGAAGGTGGCGCGCATGGCCGTGAGGTGGTCGCCGCGGTGCGTGGCGTAGGAGTTGAAGTCTTCCTCGGGCAGGCCCATCTTGTGCAGGTACTCACCGGCCGCGCTGTCCATCAGGATGGCGTTGGAGGGCGAGAGGTGGTCGGTGGTGATGTTGTCCGGCAGGATGGCCAGCGGCCGCATGCCGGTGAGCGTGCGCGGGTTGGCCGCCAGCGCGCCCACGCCTTCGGTGTCCCAGTAGGGCGGGCGGCGGATGTAGGTGGACTGCGGCCGCCAGTCGTACTGCGGGCTCACACGCTCGCCGTCGTCCACGCGCAGCGCGAACATGGGTTCGTACACCGCGCGGTACTGCGCCGGCTTCACGGCCGCGCGCACCACGGCGTCGATCTCTTCGTCGTCGGGCCAGATGTCCTTCAGGCGGATCTCGCGACCATCGACCACGGCCAGCACGTCCTGCTCGATGTCGAATCGCATCGTGCCCGCGATCGCGTAGGCCACCACCAGCGGCGGCGACGCGAGGAAGGCCTGCTTGGCATACGGATGGATGCGCCCGTCGAAGTTGCGGTTGCCCGAGAGCACGGCGGTGGCATACAGGTCGCGGTCGATGATTTCCTGCTGGATCTTCGGATCGAGCGCGCCCGACATGCCGTTGCAGGTGGTGCAGGCGAAAGCCACGATGCCGAAGCCGAGCTGTTCCAGGTCGGCGAGCAGGCCGGCTTCCCGGAGGTAGAGCTCGACCGCCTTGGAGCCCGGCGCCAGCGACGACTTGACCCACGGCTTGCGCACCAGCCCCAGCCGGTTGGCGTTGCGCGCCAGCAGGCCGGCCGCGATCACGTTGCGCGGGTTGCTGGTGTTGGTGCAGCTGGTGATGGCCGCGATGATCACCGCGCCATCGGGCATGAGGCCCTGCGCCTCCTGCGCGCGGGCCTGGTCCAGGCCGGTCGCGATGCCCCGCTCGGCCAGCGCCGAGGTGGGCAGGCGCCGGTGCGGGTTGGACGGCCCGGCCATGTTGCGCACCACGGTGCTGAGGTCGAACGACAGCACGCGTTCGTACTCGGCGCCGGCCAGCGTGTCGGCCCAGAAGCCTGCCGCCTTCGCGTAGGTCTCGACCAGTTTGACCTGCGCCTCGTCGCGGCCGGTCAGGCGCAGGTACTCCAGCGTCTGCTCGTCGATGGAGAACAGCGCGGCAGTGGCGCCGTATTCGGGGCACATGTTGGAGATGGTCGCCCGGTCACCGATGGTGAGGCTCTTCGCCCCGTCGCCGAAAAATTCGAGGTAGGCGCCGACCACTTTTTCCTTGCGCAGGAATTCGGTGAGCGCCAGCACGATGTCGGTGGCCGTGATGCCCGGTTGACGGCGGCCCGTCAGCTGCACGCCCACGATGTCGGGCAGGCGCATCCACGAGGCGCGTCCGAGCATCACGTTCTCGGCTTCCAGCCCGCCCACGCCCACGGCGATCACGCCCAGCGCATCGACGTGCGGCGTGTGGCTGTCGGTGCCCACGCAGGTGTCGGGGAACGCGACCTTGCCGCCCTGCCCGTCGTCCTGCACGTAGACCACCGGCGACATCTTCTCCAGGTTGATCTGGTGCATGATCCCGTTGCCAGCGGGGATCACGTCGACATTGGCGAAGGCCTTCTTCGTCCACTCGATGAAATGGAAACGGTCCTCGTTGCGGCGGTCTTCGATGGCGCGGTTCTTGGCGAACGCATCGGGATCGAAGCCCCCGCACTCCACGGCCAGCGAATGGTCGACGATGAGCTGCACGGGCACCACCGGATTGACCTGCGCCGGATCGCCGCCCTCGGCCGCGATGGCATCGCGCAGGCCGGCCAGATCGACCAGCGCCGTCTGCCCGAGGATGTCGTGGCAGACCACGCGCACCGGGTACCAGGGGAAGTCGCGGTCGCGCCGGCGCTCGATGAGCTGGCGCAGCGAGTCTTGGAGGATCGCGGGATCGCAGCGGCGCACCAGGTTCTCGGCGTGCACGCGCGAGGTGTAGGGCAGGCGCGCCCAGGCGCCGGGCTGCAGCGCATCGACCGCCTCGCGGGCGTCGAAATGGTCCAGCGCGGTGCCGGGCAGGTTTTTTCTGTACGAGGTGTTCATGGGGCGCGTGGCGCCCTGCGGCGCCACCGGTCAACGTTGCTTTTGTTTTTACTTGCGCTCGGCGATCGGCACGAAGGCCAGGTCTTCGGGGCCGGTGTAGTTGGCGCTGGGGCGGATGATCTTGTTGTCGATGCGCTGCTCGATGATGTGCGCCGCCCAGCCGCTGGTGCGCGCGATGACGAACAGCGGCGTGAACATGGCCGTGGGCACGCCCATCATGTGGTAGCTGACGGCGCTGAACCAGTCGAGGTTGGGGAACATTTTCTTGATCTCCCACATCACGCTCTCCAGCCGCTCGGCGATGTCGAACATCTTCATCGATCCCGCCTCCTGCGACAGCGACCTGGCCACGCCCTTGATGACCACGTTGCGCGGGTCGCTCACGGTGTAGACCGGATGGCCGAAGCCGATCACGACCTCCTTGGCCTCGACGCGGCGGCGGATGTCGGCCTCGGCCTCGTCGGGCGTGTCGTAGCGCTTCTGGATCTCGAAGGCCACCTCGTTGGCGCCGCCGTGCTTGGGGCCGCGCAGTGCGCCGATGGCGCCGGCCACGGCCGAGTGCATGTCGCTGCCCGTGCCGGCGATCACGCGCGAGGCGAAAGTGGACGCGTTGAACTCGTGCTCGGCATACAGGTTGAGCGAGGTGTGCATGGCGCGCACCCAGGCGGCTGAGGGCGCGTGGCCGTGCAGCAGATGCAGGAAGTGGCCGCCGATGGAGTCGTCGTCCGTCTCCACCTCGATGCGCAGGCCGTTGTGGCTGAAGTGGTACCAGTACAGCAGCATGGAGCCCAGCGAGGCCATCAGGCGGTCGGCGATGTCGCGCGCGCCGGGCGTGTTGTGGTCGTCCTTCTCGGGCAGCACACAGCCGAGCACCGACACGCCGGTGCGCATCACGTCCATCGGGTGCGCGGCGGCCGGCAGCGCCTCCAGCGCCGCGCGCACGGCGGCCGGCAGACCGCGCAGCGACCGCAGCTTGGCCTTGTAGCCGCGCAGTTCGGCCTCGGTGGGCAGCTTGCCGTGCACCAGCAGGTAGGCGATTTCCTCGAACTCGCAGACCTCGGCGATGTCGAGGATGTCGTAGCCGCGGTAGTGCAGGTCGTTGCCGGTGCGGCCCACGGTGCACAGCGCCGTGTTGCCGGCGGTCACGCCCGAGAGGGCCACGGATTTCTTGGGCTTGAACGTCGCGGGTGTGGTTTCGGCAGCGTTGGTCATTCGGTTTCCTTGGTTTGCTGAATCGGGCGATCGACGGATGCGGGGCGGCCGGCGGCGTCCACCGCCACCAGTTCGAACACACCCTCGAGAACTTGCTGGCGCACGGCGTCGGCCGCTTCCGCCCACGCCTGGACTTCGGCGGTCATCGATGTGCGGCCCACGCGCGAGACGGCGGCGCGCAGCGTGAGCACGTGGCCGACCGGCACCGGCGCCAGGAACTTCACGCCATTCACGCCGGCGATCACCACGTCACAGGTGGCGCGGCGGCGTCCCGCGAGGAATGCCGCCTTGGCCATGAGCTTGAGCGCGTTGCCGGCGAACAGCGTGCCGTAGTGGTTGGCGTCTTCCGGAAAGATGATTTCCGTGAGCTCGATCGTGGTGGGAGGTGTCGTCACGCGGGCACTCGACAGGTGATGGGCAGAAAGTTGAGTCTTAAAAAGCGTGCAGCTACAAGGTTGAGCGCCGCCCGCCATTCTAGTTATTCATAATTATGAATGCAAAGCTTTCAGCGCGATTACACTCGCCGCCATGTCCGCCGTCTCCCTGACTCCCCGTCCGCTCTATGAAGAAGTGGCTGAACTGCTGCGCCAGCGCATCTTCCGGCGTGAACTCGAGCCCGGCAGCTGGATTGACGAACTCAAGCTGGCACAGGAATACGGCATCAGCCGCACGCCGCTGCGCGAGGCCATCAAGGTGCTGGCCGCGGAAGGCCTGGTGACGATGAAGGTGCGCCGCGGCGCGTATGTGACCGAAGTGTCGCAGCGCGACCTGGCCGAGGTCTACCACCTGCTCTCGCTGCTCGAATCCGATGCCGCCCGCGTGGTCGCCACGCGCGCTACGCCGGCCCAGCTGGCGGAGCTGGCCGGCCTGCACGCCGAACTCGAAACCGCCACTGGCGACCGCGAACGCTTCTTCGAAATCAACGAACGCTTTCACATGAAGCTGCTGGAGGTGGCCGACAACCGCTGGCGCAATCAGATGGTGGCCGACCTGCGCAAGGTCATGAAGCTCAACCGCCACAACTCGCTGCTCAAATCCGGCCGCGTCGGCGAGTCGCTGGCCGAACACCGCGCCATCATGCGGGCGCTTGATGCGCGCGATGCGGAAGGGGCCGCTGCCCGCATGCAGGAGCATTTCGACAACGGGCTCGAGGCGGCGGGCTGAGCGCCCTGCCCTGCCCGCTGCGCCAGCGGCGGATCAGGCCGCGGCCATCGACGGCCGCTCGTGCGCCAGCGCCATCACCTCGCGCGCCGGGCGCGTTTTCAGGCGGTGGTCGCTCCACACCTGGCGCCAGCGGCGTGCGCCGGGCAGGCCGTTGTACAGGCCCAGCATGTGGCGCGCGATCGATTGCCACGCCGTGCCATGGGCGGCAGCCTCGCGCTCCATGTAGGCCACCATGCGCGCTTCGATCTCTTCACGCGTGAGCACGAACGGCGCGCATGTCGGGTCGAAGGCGCCGTCCCATTGCGTGAGGCTCCACGGCTCGTGATAGGCCTCGCGGCCGATCATCACGCCGTCCAGCCCGGCATCGATCTGCGCGCGCATCTGCGCCACGCCCTTGATACCGCCATTGACGTGAATGGACAGGTGCGGGAAGTCGCGCTTGAGCTGGTGCACCAACTCGTATCGCAGCGGCGGTACCTCGCGGTTTTCCTTCGGCGACAGCCCCTGCAACCACGCATTGCGCGCATGCACGATGAAGGTGTCGCAGCCGGCCTCGCTCACGATGCCGACGAAATCGCGTACGAAGTCGTAGCTCTCGGTGCGATCGATGCCGATGCGGTGCTTTACCGTCACGGGAATGTCCACCGCATCCACCATCGCCCTCACGCCCTGCGCCACCAGGTGCGGCTCGGCCATCAGGCAAGCGCCGAACGCACCGCGCTGCACGCGCTCGCTGGGGCAGCCGCAGTTGAGGTTGATTTCGTCGTAGCCCCACTGCGCTCCCAGCCGCGCCGCCTGCGCCAGGTCGGACGGCTCGCTGCCGCCCAGCTGCAGCACCACGGGATGTTCCTCATCGTTGAAGCGCAGGTGCCGCGCCACGTCGCCGTGGATGAGCGCGCCCGTGGTCACCATCTCGGTATAGAGCACCGCCGTGCGCGAAAGCAGGCGATGGAAGTAACGGCAGTGGCGGTCCGTCCAGTCGAGCATCGGCGCGACGGAAAGAACAGGCGGGCCAGCCTGCCGGGATGACGAGACTTCGTCGGGCATGAAGGAATCGGAGATCAAGGGCACCGGGCACTGCACGCGGTGTGCGCGCGGATCGACAGCCGGGCCCGGCGCGGGCAACGGCAGGCCGCATTCTCGCAGTTGCCCGAAGACCGATGGGCCGCGGTGGATTCTGCGGACGGACGCCTTAACCCGACCGCTTGAAGATCGCCGTCATTTCCCCGAAGGAAACCGGCTTGATGAGAACGTGGTCGAAGCCGGCGGCCTGGATTCGCCGCACGTCGTCGGGCATGCAATGCGCGGTGTAGCCGACCAGCAGCACGCTCGGCCCGGTGATGCGCCGGATGCGGCGCGCCAGTTCATCGCCCGGCAGGCCGGGCATGCGGACGTCGATCAGCATCACGGCGGGCATCTTCCTGTGAAGCAATGCCAGGGCACGCTGGCCGCTGTCGCAGTCTTCCACCTTCCAGCCCAGCAGCTCGAGATGGGCGCGCGCCAGGATCCGGTTGACTTCGACGTCGTCCACCACAAGGGCCAGATCCTCCGTCACCGGCGGAGGTGGCGGCTGCGTGAGGAAATCGTCTTCGTCCATCAGTTGCACCAAAGGTTGCGGGCACAGATGCCATCGATCATCGGCGTGTCCGCCGTTTGCACGGGCAGCAACGACAACTGGTTGCCGAACAGGGTCGGCTGATCGCAGGGAAATCCTGTGAAACCGCCATTCACCAGCGCCGCGAGCATGCCGCGCGCGACGTTGGCGCGGGTGATGGCCACATCGGCGTGCACGTCGGCCTCAGTGACGCGGTAGATGAAGCCCTCGTCCCCGACCATGATGAGCAGCTCTTGCCCCACCTGATAGACGCCATCGAAGTGCAGGGTGACGACGCCGGCGTGGCGATTGTGGGTCGCCACGCGAAAGACCGATGCCTCGGGCGAAGGGAGCGAGCCGTGGGCGTTGACGAGATTGAGCATGGTGGTTGAATTTCACGACGGTGAAGAAATTCTAAACACCAAAAACATTCAAATCAACTAAAACACAATCCGTTATCAATCATCAGCCGGATTACGGCATTTGTTCACGCTTCACGACCATCTGCCGGTGGGCTTCCAGAAAGCCCAGCAGGCGCCCGGCCTGCAGCGGCTTCTGGTAGAGGATCGTGCCCTCGGGCAGCCCGCCCCTGCCCTGCACCTCGCTGGAACCCAGCGAGCTGATGACGAGGGTGCTGATGGAGCGGTACTCGGGCTTCTCGCCCACGAGCCTCAGCAGCCGGAAGCCATCGAAAGGCTCCATCTGCAGGTCGGTGATCAGAACGTCAGGGCGCAGCCGCTCCATCTGCATCACCGCCTCCAGGCCATCCCCTGCGACGCGGCACTCCACATCCGGCAGCGATTCCTCGATCAGTCCGTGGATCTGCGCGACCAGCACCTCGTCGTCCTCCACCAGGAGGACCCGCATCGGCCGGGCACCGTGCCCGCCTGCCGGCACGGAACCCGAGGCGACGGGAGCCAGAACCGCTCCGCCCATCCGCACACGAAGCGCCTCCAGCGCCTCTCTGGGAATACGCCGGTGGCCTCCGGCGGTCTTGACGGCCGCCAGTTGGCCCGAGTCGACGAGTTTTTGCAGTGACGTCCGGGAGAGGCCGAGCACTTCGGCCGCCTCTCCGATGCCGACGTAGTCAGTCCTCATGGTCTGGCCCGATCAGATGGAAACCGCCATGGTACTCAAATTCAACGATTCTGGAGAATTCAAGGAATTCGCGCGCGCATTTCGTGCAGCAAATCGTCGAGATGCAACACCAACTGCCGGCGCTGCCTGTCCCGCCAGTCGGCCTGCGCTGCCAGCGGACTGTGCTCGACCTCCAGCAGGAAGGCGCCGACGCGGCGGGCCCCCATCGCCGAGCACGCGCCGCGTAACTTGTGGACACACTCCTGCCAGGCCCACGCATCCTCTGCGGCGTCGAAGGAACTCAAGATCTCCGGCAGTTGCCGTTCGAAGCCGGCTCGCATCAGCCGGCGGACTTTGTCGCTCGGCGCAGAGGCGGTCAGTGCGGCGATGTCGAGAATGGCTGGCGTCATGGCTGGGGAAATTCCGGGGCGGCCGCGTCGCGCGTGTACTTGAGCGCGCAGGCGATTTGCAGCATTATTTATGTAACACAAAAATTCCAATTTCACAGGGGCAGGCCAGTGGCGATTTCTTCCGGGTGGATAGACACCGTACGTGGCCTGCGCCCCCGGAACTGGTCATTGCGACTCAAGCTCGCCGTGCTGATGGTGATAGGCGCGGCGGCCCCGCTGCTGGTGTCCACCTATATCGAGGCCGTGCAGATCCGCACCCAATCGATGGCGGACATCCAGCAATTGCTGGAGGCGCGCACAGAGCAGATCGGCCATGAAATCGACCGTATCCATTCCGGCTACCTCACGGCGGCCAGCCGGATGGCGCAGTTCGCAGACATACGCAATTTCTGCGCATCCCCCCAGTCGGCGGTACGCGCGGCGGCGGCCCGCACGCTGCTGCGCACCTTCCCCTCCAGCGACGCGGCCGTCGCGGGCGCCGGCATCATCGGTCGCGAAGGGCGCGTGGCCCTGGCAACCGATCTGGCGCTCGAATCCATCCCGACGCAGCGGCAGTCGGCCGTTGTCAGGGCCTTTTCGGGCGAGCGGGCGATCGCCGGCGTGGACACCCCCGTCGCCCTCGCCGAGCAATCGGGCCTCGTGTCCTACCTCGTTCCCATCCACACCGATCAGGGGCCTGCGCGCTGCGTGGCCGTCCTGTGGGTGCGGACCGATCCCTTCTGGGCCGGCCTCAAGGCCGCCGCTGGGCAGGCCGGCGCGGGAAGCTATGCCGTCCTGTACGACGCGCTGGGCATCCGCATCGGCCACACCTTCGACGACGCCAATCTCTATCATCCGGGCGCTGAACTTGACCGCCAGACCATCGAGACACTGGTTCAGGAAGGACGGTTCGGCACCCGCACGCGGGCTTTGCTCGAAGAAGTCAAACCTTTCGCCGAGCAGTTCAGGCGCGCGCGGGACGTGTCACCGGATCGCGCGGTGTTCCGCGGCATCAGCCCGGTCAACAGCGAATGGACGATGGGCGTGGCACGCCGCCTGGCCACGGTGCCCTGGACCGCGTTCGTCATGGTGCCCGAGGCGGTCATCGAGAACGGCATCGCGCGGCAAGTCCGCGAGAAAGTCCTGCTGGCGGTGGCCATCGTTTCCATCGCCGCGCTGGCGGGCGCCTTCTTCGCCACCGGCCTGCTGTGGCCGATCCGCGTCATGCAGGAGGCAACCACCCGGCTGACGACCGACCCGGCAACCCGGGTGCCGCTGCGCGGCGAAGACGAACTCGGCCAACTGGCGACCAGCTTCAACGTCATGGCTGCGCGCCTGCAACAGCAGGAACTGGCGTTGCGGGAAGCGAACGACCGGCTGGAGCGGACCGTACAAGAGCGAACCGCCGCGCTCAGCGACCAGCAGCAATTGCTGGCGGCGATCATCGACAACACGGCCGCGCCCATCTACGTCAAGGACCTGGAGGGGCGCTTCGTGCTGGTCAACCGCCACTTCCTGCAGATATTCAACGTGACGCGGGAGCAGGTCATCGGGCAGACGGACCACATCCTGATGGACGCGGCCGCGGCCGATGCTGTGCGCGCAACCGACATGAAGGTCATGCGCGACAACGCGCCCGTCACGCTCGAAGAAACGGTGCCCCAGGCGGACGACGTCCACACCTACCTGTCCGTGAAGTCTCCCTACCGCGACAAGGATGGCCGAGTGATCGGCCTCTTCGGCGTCTCCGCCGACATCACGGAGCGGCAGCGCGCACAGGCTCGCCAACGTGCCCAGCTGGACCGGCTCAACCTGCTCGACCAGATGACGACGGCCATCGCCCGGGGCCAGCAGCTCTCCGGCCTCTACGATGAGCTGGCGACCAGCCTGGAGGCGCGCATGCCCGTCGACTTCGCATGCGTGATGGGCTGGGACGAGCAGGATCCCGGCACGCTCGTCGTGCGCAGTGTCGGTGCACGGGGTCAGGCGCAGGCCGCCGCGCTGGGCCTGCCGGGCGGCGGGCAGGTACCCATCGGCCAGAACGGCCTGTCGCGCTGCGTCGGGGGCGTGCTGGTGCACGAGCCGGACACGGCGCTCATCCCCCACCCTTTCGCGCAGAAGTTCGCCAGCCTGGGGCTGAGATCACTGGTGCTGGTGCCCCTGTCGTCCGACGGCAAGACGTTCGGGCTGCTGCTGGCGGCCCGGGCGAACGCGGGCGCCTTCGACAGCGGCGACTGCGAGTTCCTGCGGCAACTGGGTGACCACACCTCGCTGGCGGCGCACCAGGTCCGCCTCTATGAAAAGCTGCAGGATGCCTATGCGGACCTGCAGGCCAGCCAGCAGCGGGTGCTGCAGCATGAGCGGTTGCGGGCACTCGGCGAGATGGCCAGCGGCATCGCGCACGACATCAACAACGCGCTTTCTCCGGTTTCCATGTACGCCGAAGCCCTGCTGGCCAGCGAGCACAGCCTGGCACCCAGATCTCGGCACTACCTGGAAGTGATCGCCCGGGGCATCGACGACGTCGCCGCCACGGTGGCCCGGATGCGCGAGTTCTACCGCCAGGAGCCCGACGACGCCGTGCGGGAGTCGCTCGACCTCAACGAGGCCGCGCGCCACGCGGCCGAACTCACCGAAGCACGGTGGCGCGACCAGGCCCTCCGGGAAGGCCGCTCCATCGAGATGGCGCTGCGGCTCGACAGCGCGCCCGTGAAAGTGCTGGCCGTGAGCGCGGAAATCCGCGAGGCGCTCGTGAACCTGATCTTCAACGCCGTGGACGCCCTGCCGGGCGGCGGCACGATCACGCTCGCCACCGGCGTGGAGACGGGCGCCGATGGCCGGTCTCACCCCTGGATCGAGGTGCGCGACAACGGCACGGGGATGGACGAAGAGACGCTGCGCCGCTGCCTCGAGCCGTTCTTCACCACCAAGGGGCGGCGCGGCACGGGGCTGGGACTGGCCATGGTGTATGGCATCGCGCAGCGCCACGGCGCCCAGCTCAGTGTAGAGAGCGTGCCCCGGCACGGCACCACGGTGCGCATGGCGTTCGGCGCCCAGCCGGGCAACGAATCGCTGCCGGTATCCATCGATGCCGACGAGGCGCGCGCGCTGGCAGCACCGCTGCGCATCCTGGTCATCGATGACGACTCTCAGATCCTGCAGTCATTGCGGCTGCTGCTGGAGTCGGATGGTCATGCGGTCGTCATCTGCGAGGGCGGTGCCGCCGGCATCGCGGCTTTCGAGGAGCGAAGCCTTTCCCGCCAGCCGTTCGACCTGGTCATCACCGACCTCGGCATGCCGGGCGTCGGGGGCGCCGAAGTCGCAGCGGCCGTCAAGCGGTCGGCGCCCACGGTGCCCGTCCTGCTGCTGACGGGCTGGGGCCAGCGGCTGCTCGACGACGGCGAGCTGCCGCCCCACGTCGATGCGGTGCTCGAGAAGCCACCCAAACTGCGTGTCCTGCGCGCCGCCCTGCGCTCGGCCACGGCCACCGGCCGGCCATCCACGGCTGCCCCCCGAACACCATGACCGACGACACCCAGACGCCGCCCGGCAACCCCACGCCCGTGACAAGACTCCTGATCGTCGACGACGAACCTCTGCACCTGCAGGCGCTGGGCGATGTGCTCGGCGAGCAGGGCTATGCGGTCGATCTCGCTGCAGACGCACGTGAAGCGCTCGAACTGCTGCGCCGCGGTCCTTACGACCTGCTGCTGACCGACCTCGACATGCCTGGCCTCAACGGCTTGGCCCTGCTGCGCGAGGCCGCCATGCTCGATCCGCTGCTGGTGAGCGTGATGATGACCGGCAAAGCCAGCGTCTCGAGCGCGGTCGAGGCCATGCAGGCAGGCGCGATCGACTACATCGTCAAGCCCTTCAAGCTCGCCACCGCCCTGCCGGTGCTGAAGCGGGCGGTGGAAATCGGCGTGCTCCGGCGCCGCCGCAACGAACTGGAGGAGCGCGTGGCTCACCAGATGGAGGAGCTTCGCCAGGCCAACCGTGACCTCGAATCGTTTGCCCGCTCCGTCTCGCACGACCTGCGCGCCCCCCTGCACGTGATCGCGGGCTTCACCAGCCTGGTGCTGCAGCGCCATGCCGGCCAGCTCGATCCCACTGCCCTGCATTTCCTGGAACGCGTGCGCGCCGCCGCCGGACAGATGGGCCAGCTCATCGACGGATTGCTCTCCCTCTCGCGCCTGGGGCGCCAGGCCCTGCACATCGTCGACGTGGACGTGGCGGCCATGGCACGCGAAGTGGCGGCGATGGCCGACGACTCGGGCGCCCGCCATGGCGCCGAGATCACCGTATCGCCCGCGCTGCCGGTGGTCCAGGCCGATCCGGTGCTGCTGCGGCAGGTGATCTTCAACCTGGTGAGCAACGCCTGCAAGTTCTCCTCGCGCAGCGACTCGCCCAAAGTCTGGATCGAATGCGATGCCGATGCCTCGCCCGTGGTGTTCCGCGTGCGCGACAACGGGGCCGGCTTCGAGGCCAGCCAGGCACGGGAACTGTTCGAGCCCTTCCATCGCCTGCACAGCGCGGACGATTTCCCCGGCATCGGACTGGGGCTCTCCATCGTGCACCGCATCGTCACCCGGCACGGCGGACGCGTCTGGGCCGAATCGTCGCCGGGCGAAGGCGCCACCTTCCACTTCACGCTGGCAGCGCCAGCGCAGCCGGTGAAGGCGGATCGTCAGGCCGGCTGAGGCAGCGCGGGTGCGCCCAGTTCCGGTACCGCCTCCGGCGAGGGCCGCGCGGCGCCGGCCTGCATCGTCACGGCCGGCAGGCGGAAGTTGGCAACCAGGACGGACAACGCCTGCGCCTGATAGCGCAGGCTCTCGGCCGCCGCCGCGCTCTGCTCGACCAGCGCCGCGTTCTGCTGCGTCACGCGGTCGAGCTGGGTCACGGCGTCACCCACTTGCGCGATCCCCTTGGTCTGCTCGATGGACGCACCCGAGATCTCGCCGACGAGGTCGCGCACGCGCACGACCTGGGTGAGGATGGTTTCCATGCTCGTGCCCGCCTGCGTGGCCTGGCTGGTGCCCTGTTCCACCTTGGACATGTTGGCGCCGATCAGCGAGCGGATCTCCTTGGCGGCATCGGCGCTGCGCTGGGCGAGCGAGCGGACCTCGCTGGCCACCACCGCGAAGCCGCGGCCCTGCTCGCCCGCGCGGGCCGCCTCCACCGCCGCGTTGAGCGCCAGGATGTTGGTCTGGAACGCGATGCCGTCGATCACGCCGATGATCTCGGCGATCCGGCCCGAGGCATGGGCGATTTCCTGCATGGTGTCCACAACCCGCGCCACCACCGATCCGCCCTGCGTCGCGGCCTCCGCCGTGGATCCGGCCAGCGAGCTCGCCTGCTGCGCGGACTCGCTGTTGCTCCTGACAATGCTGACCAGCTCCTCCATCGAGGCGGCGGTCTGCTCGAGATTGCCGGCCTGCTCCTCGGTGCGCTGGCTCAGGTCGGCATTGCCGGTGGCGATCTCGCTCGATCCCGTGGCGATGCTGTCGCTGCTGTCCCGCACCTGGCGCACGACGGCGGACAGGCGGTCATTCATGGCCGCCAGCGCCTTGAGCACGGCGGCCGCCTCGTCGCGGCCCTGCGTGTCCGGCTGCGACGTCAGATCCCCGGCCGCCACGGTCTCGGCCACCTGCACTGCCTGTGCCAGCGGCACGACGATCGAGCGCGAGATGAACACGGCCAGAGCGATCCCGATCAACAGGGACGTCGCCAGCAGCCCCGCCGCGAACAACAGCGCATCCCGGTAGCCCGCGCGGGCTTTCGCCGCCGCGCCATCGGAGCCCTTGAGGTTGATATCGACCAGTTCGCCGATGCCGGCCAGCGCTGCGTCGAACGCCGTGGCGGCGTCGCCCGAGGCGAGATTGCGCGCATCGGCCAGCCTGGCCGCGCCATCGTCGAGCAAGGCCTGCACGTCGCCTTCGGCACGCGCATAGGCTTGCCATTGCCGACCGAAAGCTTCGTAGGCTTTCAGTTCGTCAGGCGATGAGATCAGCTTCTCGTAGCGCGCCAGCAGCGGCGGCATGCGGGCGCTCATGTATTCGTCGCGCAGCGCCTTGAGCCGCTCTCGCGTCGCGTCGTCGCCCGCGGACAGGCGCGTCAGCGCCACACGGCGTGCGGCGTTGGCGCTGGCCCGCAGGTCACTCAGTACCTGCACGCTGGGCAGCCAGTTCTCGCTGAGATCGAGCACGCTGTCATTCACGCGCTGGGTGGAGCGGATGCCGGCGAGGCCGGTGGCGAGCAGCAGCAGCAACAACACGGTGAAGGCCATGGCGAGGCGCTGGCCGATGGTCAGGTTTCTGAGTTTCATGATGGTTCGTTCGACAGGTTCGACTTTCGTGGCTGCAAGCGTGGCCCGGCGCCTTCAGATGCGAAGGCGCTGGCCGCTGCGGATGTGCTGCAGCAGGCGCGGCGCGATCTCGTGCAGCGGCAGCACCTGATCCACCCCGCCGGCCGCCACGGCCTCGCGAGGCATGCCGTACACCACGCAGGTGTCCTCGTTCTGGGCGTAGGTCCTGGCTCCGGCCTGGTGCATCGCCGCCATGCCGGCCGCGCCATCGCGCCCCATGCCGGTCAGGATCACGCCGGCCGCATTGGCGCCGGCCAGTTGCGCGGCGGAATGGAAGAGCACGTCCACCGACGGGCGGTGGCGGTTGACGGGCTCGGCATCCGACAGGGCCGTCACGTAGTTGGAGCCGTCACGGCGCAGCAGGAGATGCGAATGCCCCGGCGCGACGAACGCATGCCCTGGCAGGATGCGCTCGCCGCCGGCGGCTTCGCGCACGGTGAGCGCGCAGGAGCGGTCCAGCCGGGCCGCGAACGAGGGCGTGAATTGCGCCGGCATGTGCTGCACGATCAGGATCCCGGGGCTGTCCGGCGGCATGCCCGCCAGCAGTTCCCGTATCGCCTCGGTGCCGCCGGTCGAGGCGCCCACGACGATCAGCTTCTCGCTGGAGACGAACGCCGGCCCGCCCAGGCGGGGTGCGGGGCGCGGGGCGCTGCTGCGCACGCCCACCCGCGCGGCCGCCGCGGCGCGCAGCCGCGCGCAGATGTCCGCTGCGTAATCGCGCATGCCGTTCTCGATACCCAGCCGCGGCTTGGTGACGAAATCGACAGCCCCGAGTTCGAGGGCGCGCAGCGTGAGCTCACCGCCGCGCTCGGTCAGGCTGGAGACCATCAGCACGGGCATCGGCCGGGTGCGCATGAGCGACCCCAGGAAGTCCAGCCCGTTCATCACCGGCATCTCGACATCCAGCGTCAGGACATGGGGCCGCAGCGCCTCGATCTTCTCGAGCGCATGGACCGGGTTGGGCGCGGTGCCGACGACTTCCATGTCGTGCTGCGCGCCGATGATCTCGGTGAGTACCTTGCGGATCAGCGCCGAATCGTCCACCACCAGGACGCGGATCCTGTTCATGGTCCCTCCTGGAACAGCTCGACGGTGCCGGCGATCGGCGTCGCGACCAGCTGGCGGCGATAGCTGGATTCATGGCTGAGCCACTGGCGCGGCGTCTCTCCCGCCAGCCGCCTCACGCGGGCCTCGCCGGTCCGGGGAAAGTACGCGACCTTGCGGGCGCAGGTGTCCTCCAGGTCGCGCGCCAGCAGCGGAATGCCTTCGCGGGCCAGGAACTCCAGCACGAACTGCGCGTTGCGCCGCCCGATGCCGGCCTGCGTCATGCCCGCGACCACGTTGGCTCCGCCGAAGACCTTGGCCTCCAGCCGGTCGCGCCGCGCGCCGTTCTTGACCAGCTGGTTGATCAGCACCTCCATCGCATAGGCGCCGTAGCGGGCCGGCTCGGAGGCGAAGGCGTCGTCGCCGGCCTCGGGCAGCATGAAGTGGTTCATGCCACCGATGCCGGAGTGCCGGTCGCGGATGCAGGCGGCCACGCAGGAGCCGAGCACGGTCACCAGCACCTTGTCTTCGCCGGTGATGTGATAGTGGCCCGGCAGAACCTTGATGGCGGGCTTTCCGAACACCGGATCGAAGTAGGCATTGCCGGATGGCGATTGCACGAGACCGGTCGTCATGCCGCCCTCCCCGCCGCGCCCGGCACGGGCTGATACACGGTATGGCCGCGCAGCCGGAAGATGTCGGCCGCCTGGAAGAAGGTCTCCGAATGCCCGGCGAACAGCAGGCCGTCCGGATGCAGCAGCGGCACGAAGCGCCGCAGCACCTGCAGTTGCGTGGCCTTGTCGAAATAGATCATCACGTTGCGGCAGAAGATCACGTCGAACGGACGCAGGTCGGGCCACTGCGGCGCCAGCAGGTTCAACGGGCCGAACCGCACCAGGGCCGCCACCTCCGGCCTCACCCGGACCTTGCCCGCGGCGGCGCCCGTACCCCGCAGGAAGAACTGCCGCAGCCGGCTTTCTTCGAGGTGTTCGACCCGGCTGGCGTCATACACGCCGGCGCGGGCGGTGGCCAGGACTTCGGTGTCCAGGTCGGTCGCCACGATGTGCGCGGCGGGCGTGCCGGCGCCGGCGGCTTCCATGAGCGTGATGGCGATCGAATACGGCTCCTCGCCGGTGGAAGCCGCGCAGCACCACACCCGCAGCGGCCGGTCGCGCCACACCCGGCGCGCGTGCTCGGCCAGGATCGGGAAGTGATGTGCCTCGCGGAAGAACGACGTCAGGTTGGTCGTCAGGGCGTTGGTGAAGGGCTCCCACTCGGCGCTGGCCGGGTCGTCCAGCTCGGCCAGATAGCGGCTGAAACTGTTCATGCCGCGCTCGCGCAGCCGGCGCGACAGGCGGCTGTACACCATCTCCTGCTTGCTGGACGCCAGGGCAATGCCCGCCCGGCCACGGATGAGCTCGCGCACCCGCCCGAAGTCGGCCAGCGTGAACTCGAACTCGCGCGTGGCGGCGGCGGATGTCATGTTCAGGCCGCCTCGATGCCGGCGACCAGGGCATCGACATCCAGCAGGATCAGCATGCGATCGCCCTGCATGCCCAGGCCGGTGATGCAGCTGGCATCGATGGCAGCCATCTCCGGACCCGGCCGGACCTGGGAGGCCGGCAGCGTCACGACGTCCGAGACACCATCGACCACGATGCCGATCACGCGGGTGCCGACATTGACGATGATGTGCACGGAGGTGCCCTCGCCTTCGGCGGTCGGCAGGCCGAAGCGCACCCGCAGGTCCATCACCGGCACGATGATGCCGCGCAGGTTGATGACGCCCCTGACGTGGGCCGGCGCGTTGGCGATGCGCGTGACGGGTTCGCGTCCACGGATCTCCTGGACTTTCAGGATGTCGATCCCGTAGTGCTCGCCGCCCAGGCGGAAGGTCAGGAGCTCCTGGCCCGCCTCGGAGGCCTCGGACAGGGCCGCGGCGGCGGACATTTCTGGAAGGGCCATTGCATTCATGCGGTGTTCCTCGTTGGGGATGGGTTTCAGGCCACGCACTCGCGGGCCGTCGGAGACAGGGCCATGTCGCACAGCTCGGCGGGGTCGAGGATGAGCGCCACGCGCCCATCGCCCAGGATGGTTGCGCCCGACACGCCCTGGACCTTGCGCCAGTTGGCCTCCAGGCTCTTGATCACCACCTGGTGCTGGCCGCACAGCGCGTCGACCAGCAGCGCGAACTGGCGCTTGCCGGCATCGACGATGACCAGGATGCCGTCCTCTTCCTGGTGCCGTGCGCCCTCGATGCCGAACAGCTCATGCAGCGCCACCACGGGCAGGTATTGGCCACGCACCTGCACCACGCGGCCGCGGCCGGTGACCGACTTCACGCCACCGGCAGCCGGGCGCACGGACTCGACGATGCCCGACAGGGGCAGGATGAACATCTCCTGGCCGACGGTGACGGAGAGCCCGTCGAGGATGGCGAGGGTCAGCGGCAGGCGCACGGCAATGCGCGTTCCCTGGCCCGGCGCGCTGTGGATTTCCACGCGCCCGCCCAGCGCGGCGATGTTGCTGCGCACGACGTCCATGCCGACACCCCGGCCCGACACGTCCGTCACGGCCTCGGCGGTGGAGAAGCCCGGCTCGAAGATCAGGTTCCAGACCTGGCTGTCGGTGGGGTTCTCCGGCACGCCCATGCCGCGCTCGAGGGCCTTGGCCAGGATGCGGCTGCGAGAGAGTCCCCGGCCGTCGTCGGCCACCTCGATCACGATGTCGCCGCCCTGGTGCGAGGCCGACAGGGAGATCGTGCCGGCCGCCGGCTTGCCGCAGGCGATGCGCTCGGCGGCGGATTCGATGCCGTGGTCCAGGCTGTTGCGCACCAGGTGCGTGAGGGGATCGACGATCTTCTCGATCAGGCCCTTGTCCAGCTCGGTGTGCTCGCCGCTCATGCGCAGATCGACCGACTTGCCCAGCCGGGCCGCGAGGTCGCGGACCACGCGGGGGAAGCGGTTGAAGACGGCCGAGATCGGCATCATGCGGATCGCCATGGCGGCCTCCTGCAGGTCGCGCGTGTTGCGGTCGAGCTGGGCGAGCGCCGACGAGAGCCGCTCGCCCAGGCGCACGTCGCCGCCGCCGGCCGTCTGCGCCAGCATGGCCTGGGTGATGACCAGTTCGCCCACCAGGTTGATCAGCTGGTCGACCTTCTCCACGCTCACGCGGATCGAGCTGTGCTCGGACGCAATGGGCGCGGAAGGCGCCGAACCGGCTGCCGCACTGGCGACAGTGGCAACGGCCGCCGGCAGCACATCGCCGGCCGCCGCGGCGCACTGCTGCACGGGCGCTGCAGCCGGCGCAGGCGCAGCGGCAGGCACACCGGCAGACGCAGGCAGGTCGTCGAAGAATCCGAAAGCCGTCCCTTCGCCCTTGGCAGGCGCGCGGGCTTCGGCCGGTGCCGGTGGCGTGGCCGGCGCCTGTGCGTCGCCGGCCAGTTCGGCCAGGCGGCGGCACAGGCGCTCGCCTTCCGCTGCGTCCGACTGGTCCGGCCCTTCGCGCGCGGCGATCAGGCTGCCGATGTGATCGGTGGCCTGCAGCAGCGCATCCACCATCGGCGTGGTCAGCGAAAGCTGCCGGTTGCGCAGCCGGTCCAGCAACGATTCGAGCACGTGCGCCACGCTGGTGACCGACGACAGGCCGAAGGTGGCCGAGCCGCCCTTGATCGAATGCGCGGCACGGAAGATGTCGTTGAAGTCGGCGGGCGTGGCGTGCGCCACGTCCAGGGCCAGCAGGCGCGCTTCCATGGCGGCCAGGTGCTCCTGGGCCTCTTCGACGAAGATCGCCAGGAATTCGCTCATGTCCAGATTCATTACGTCCTCCGGTGCGCCGATCGCTTCGCCTCGGCGGTCAGGCCAGCACGCGGCCGATGACCGAGAGCAGCATCTGCGGATCGAACGGCTTGACCATCCAGCCGGTGAGGCCGGCCGCGCGGCCGGCCTGTTTCATCTCGGCACTCGACTCGGTGGTGAGCATCAGGATGGGCGCGCTGCGGTAGTTGTCCAGCGCGCGCAATTCACGCGTCAGCGTCAAGCCGTCCATGTTGGGCATGTTCTGGTCGGTGATGACGAGGTCCACCTGCGCGCTGGAGGCCTTGCTGAGCCCGTCGACGCCGTCGACGGCCTCGATCACGTCGTAGCCGCCCATGCGCAGGGTCGTAGCGACCATCTGGCGGATGGAGGTGGAGTCGTCAACGGTAAGTACGGTCTTGGTCATGGCGGGTCCTGTCCGGCTCAGAAGCTTTCCCAATCGGCGTCGGCCCCGGCGGCGGCCAGCGCGGGACGCGCCATGGCGCGGGCTCCGGGCGTGGTGGGCTTCTGTGCGGCGGGCAGCTTCCTGGCGGGTCGGGCAGCGGCCACGGCGGCCGGAGCCATCGTGGCAAGCGGCTGGACGTCGGCCTGCGAACCGGTGCGGAAGACCGCGACCGAGCGGACCAGCTGATCGGCCTTGCTGCGCAGGATGTCTGCTGCCGCGGCGGATTCCTCCACCAGCGCGGCGTTCTGCTGCGTCGCCTGATCCATCTGCGTGACGGCCTGGCCGACCTGCGCGACGCCATCGCTCTGTTCGCGGCTGGCTGCGCTGATCTCGCCCATGATGTCGGTCACGCGGCGCACGGCCTCGACGATCTCGGCCATGGTGCGGCCAGCCTGGTCGACCAGGCTGGTGCCCTGCTCCACCCGCTCGACGCTGGCGCCGATCAGCCCCTTGATTTCCTTGGCGGCGTCGGCGCTGCGCTGGGCGAGCGAGCGGACCTCGCTGGCCACCACCGCGAAGCCGCGGCCCTGCTCGCCCGCGCGGGCCGCCTCCACCGCCGCGTTGAGCGCCAGGATGTTGGTCTGGAACGCGATGCCGTCGATCACGCCGATGATGTCCGAGATCTTCTGCGAGCTGTCGTTGATGTCCTTCATGGTCTCGACCACGCGGCCGACCACGTCGCCGCCGTTGACCGCCACCGACGAGGCCCGCATGGCCAGCTGGTTCGCCTGCTGGGCGTTCTCGGCGTTTTGCCGCACCGTGGAGTTGAGCTCTTCCATCGATGCCGCGGTTTCCTCCAGCGCCGAGGCCTGCTGCTCGGTGCGGCCGGACAGTTCGTTGTTGCCGCTGGCGATCTGCCCGCTGGCCGAGGCGACGCTGTCCGCGTTGCGCCGCACTTCGTCGACCAGGCCAGCCAGTGTCTCGCGCATGGTGGCCAGGGCGCGCAGCAGCGTGGCCACTTCGTCGCGGCCATCGGCCGTGATCGCCGACGTGAGATCGCCGGCGGTGATTGCCTCGGCCGCGCGGACCGCCCGGCCCAGCGGCACGGTGATGGAACGCGTGGCCAGGTAAGCCAGCAGCGCACCCAGGACCACCGCGAGCAGGCCACCCAGGCCCATCAGCCACTGGCTGCGGTGCGCGTCCGAGAGGGTCTGGCCGGCCTCGACGTCGCTCGCGCGGACCATGCCGTCGATGGCTGTGGACAAGGCGGAGAGATAGGTTTCGGCGCGCGGCGCGAGATCGCGGTCGATGGCGGCGGTCACGTCCTGCCCGGCAAGCTTGGCCTTGACGATCTCGCCGCGGCGCAGCGTGTAGGCCTCGCGCGCCGCCGTGACCTTCTCGAGCAGCACCCTGAGTTCGGCCTCGGTGACCAGGCCATCGAGTGTCTTGAGCATGCTGCCGACGTCGGCGCTGGTCTTCTCGATGTCCTTCTGCACCGATGCCACGTAGGCGGCATCGTTGCTGTGCAGCAGGGCCTGCGTGCGGACGTAGTTCAGCCGGATCTCGGCCGCCCACTCGCGGGCCATGACCTCGCGCTTCTGCACCACGGCGCGCTGGGTTTCGAATTCGCCGGCCAGCAGGCCCAGGCGCTGCATCCCCAGCAGGGCGACAAGCCCCGTCACCACGACGAGCAGGCCGAAAGCGATGGCCAGGCGGCCGCCTATCTTGAGTTGAGTGAGTTTCACGCGATTCCCCTTCGTTTCAGAAAAATTCAAGATCGCCCACCACCACCGGCGCCAGCGCCACCGGCCGGCGGCAACGGGCCAGGGCGGCGAGCGCCCGTGCGGCAGACGCGAGTTCATCGTCGAGCCCGCCCGGTGGAACCCGGCCCGGCGCCAGCCCATGGCCCACCGCCAGCAGCACATTCACCCGATAGCGCGCGTGATCGAGCATCTGGCCTGCGATGTCTTCCGACTGCAGGGCCACGATGGCACCCTCGACATGGCGCTGGCGATGCGGGTTCTCGGGGTCGGCCAGCACGAGCAGGTGCTCGCGCAGGCCGTCGCGGGCCAGTGAGAGGCGATGGCGGGCGGCATCGATCTCGCGCTCCACGGCGTCGAGTTGCTGCAGCACGCCCTGGAACACCTCGTGCAGGCCGGAGTTGACGGTCTCCATGGTCGTGCTCCGTTCAGGACGCCAGACGCAGGGCCAGCCAGCCCTGGCCGTAGCCATCGATGTCGATACGCAGCGCGGTCGCCTCGCCCTGCAACAGCTCGGGCGTGCAGGACTGCGGCGGCAGGTGCATTTCGCGCAGCGTGACGCGGGCGCCGTCGCGCGCCAGGAAGAGGCGCGAGGCGACGTTGAGCACCTCGCCGAAGGTCTCGCGCAGGTTGTCGTCCAGAGTCCTGGAGCGCACCGCCTCTTCGGCCGCCTCGGCGGGAATCAGCGCGAAGGCCGCAGCCGCTCGCCCAGCGAAGCCGATGTCGGCCAGGCAGACGCCCAACAAGGCGCCGTCACTGCCACGGTAGGCGCCGGCAAACTGCAGCGTGCCCTTGGGGGGGCTGCCGGCGACCGCTTCCACTTTGCGGCGCAGCAGTCGCGTGAGTTGCGCGCCGACCTGCGTGGCGTTGGGCAATTGGAGTGCGCTGCTCATGGCTCAGCCCAGGTAGTGGTCCAGCGCGTCGCGGAAGTCGTCCGAAGTGAACGGCTTGCCGATCAGGAAGGCCGCGCCGTGCACCATCGCTTCGTCGCGCATCTCGGGGCTGACTTCGGTGGTCACGAATCCGAAGGTGGTCGCGCGGCCGTTCTCGCGCAACTCGCGCAGGAACTCGATGCCCGTCTTGGAGGGCATGTTCCAGTCCGAGAGGATGAGATCGGGGGATTCGTTGAGCGTTGCCGTCAGTGCCTGGCTGCCGTCGGCGGCCTCGATGATCTGGTGGCCCCGGTAGCCTGCTTCGCGCAGCATGTGCGCGATCACCTGGCGCATCACCCGGCTGTCATCTGCAATCAGGATCTTCATGTTGAACCTCTTTCTGAATGTGGTGATTGTAATTGATTAAAACGATTTACCACAGAAAATTTTGTCAATTTTAACGATTTAACCGATTGAATCTTGGTACGGCGCCTGACGCGCCGTCGCCGCCTGGGGCGACAGGGGGAGGAAGAGGCTGACCTGGGTTCCCAACCCCTCTTCCGAGGCGATCGTGATCGTTCCGCCCATCAGCTCCATCAGCTCCCTGGACAGCGCCAGCCCCAGTCCGGAGCCGCGGTCCTCCAGCTGCTCCGACGGTTCGCCGATCGTGTTGAAGCGGTCGAACACCCGGGGCAGCATGGCTTCGGGAATGCCCACGCCCGTATCCACCACGCTGATCACGAACATGTCGTGCTGGAATGCGCCGGCCACGAAGATGCCGCCGGCCTGCGTGAACTTGATTGCGTTGTGCAGGACGTTGTTGAGCACCTGGACGAACTTGGTGCGGTCGGTACGCACCTCGACCAGGTTCTGCGGCGGCAGCGTGAGCGACAGGGCCAGCTTCTTCTTGTCGGCGCTGACGCGGTGCACGTCGACGATGGCACCCAGCAGTTCGCGCATTTCCACGGTTTCGATGGCGACCTCCATGCGGCCGGCCTCGATCTTGGCCAGGTCGAGGATCGTGCTCACCAGCGCATGCAGGTGCTTGCCGCTCTTGTGGATCAGGTCCGCATACTTGAAGACGACGGCGTCGTGCACGACCTCCCGGATGAGTTCGGAGAAGCCGAGGATGGAGTTCAGCGGCGTGCGCAGTTCGTGGGAGACGGACGCCAGGAAGTTGGACTTCATCTGGTTCGCCTCCAGCGCCTTGGCGCGGCTTTCGCGCAACTGGCGGATCAGCCGCCGCTGCTCGTTGCCCAGCCGGGCAATCGTGAACGCCAGCGCGGTCAGCACGAGGGTGATGACAATGGCCAGCATCAGTGCGTAGCGCAGGGTCGTATCGAAGACCGACGCCAGCGTGGGGTAGGCATAGCCGACGAGCACCGTCAGCGGATAGCTGCCCACGTGCTGGAAGGCATAAAGCCGGTCGATCCCGTCCACCGCGCTGGGCGCGTGGTACATGCCGCCGCCGCCGCCCTGGAGCTGCTTCCATGAGGGGCTGCCGGAGATGTCCTGGCCCCAGCTGATCTCGTCGCCGCGCATGCGCAGGCGATGGACGCCGTCGTCGCCGACGATGGCCACCACGCTGCCGGCCACGAGCCCGTCGTAGTTGTGGAAGTAGCGCTGCAGCACGGTCGGATCGATGCTGCCGACGATCGCACCCTGGAAGCGCCCGCCCTCCCCGAGGATCGGACGCACCAGCTGCACGGACACGCGCCCGGAAACGCGGCCGACCACGGTCTGGCCGATGAACAGGCGGTCGCGCGGATCTTGCGCCACCGCGCGGAAGTGCGGCCGGTCGGCGATGGACACCGGGGCCGAGCCGCTCAACGGCAGCGTGCTGGCCACGATGGTGCCTTGCGCATCGGCGATGGCGACCTGCTGCAGCGCAGGACCGAGTTCGCCGAGCTCGGCCGCCAACCTGGCCTGCGACGGCAGGCCGCCCGACGCCCGGTAGTCCACCTGGAGCTGGCCGAGCAGGCGGTCGATGACGAACACATTCAGCCCAACGTATTCCGCGAAGCCGCGGGCGTTGAGTTCGGCCTTGCTGCTCAGATCCTGCTGGTTCTGGCGGAATTCGCCATACACCATGCTGCTCAGCGTGCCCCAGAGAAGCAGCAGGAAGATGGCATGGGTGCCCCAGATCAGCCGGCTCACGCCGGCGCGGGACACGATCAGCCAGAGGCGGTCGAGCAGCTTGCGCCCTGTAGGCGGCAAAGCTCTGATGAAGGCAATGTTGTGCGACATGCCTTCATTTTAATGATTTAAATGATTATGTGCGGCGTTTTTTGTGATTTAGTTGGCTTGGCAGCGTTTTTTATGGCCGATCCAGCGGCTCAGCGTGCGGGCCTGCGTACCGACGCCCAGGCCACCACCATCAATGCGCCGATCACCGTGATGTGCTCCATCGCCACGTAGAACTCCTTGGTGCGCAACGGCTCCTCGGTGATGGTCCAGAAGGCATGGGCGATGGGGATGGTGAGCGCGGTGAAAACAGCCAGCGCACCGGCGCCCAGCCAGGTCCAGCGGTTGGCGATGATCAGCGCCGAGCCCACCAGTTGCACGGTGAGTGTCGCGGCGTTGAACAGCGCTGCCGGCTGCAGGCCGAAATGCGCCATTTCGGCCGTGCCGCCGGCAAAGTCGAACAGCTTGGCCAGACCGCTGGCCCAGAACATGAACGTCAGCACGGTGCGTGCGAGGTAGCCGAACCAGTTGGCGGCCAGCAGGGATTCGATGATCGATGGCATGGGTGTGCTCCTTCTCCGGGTGTTGTGATGAGCCGCCATCGTAGCCCGGCACGATGCTTAAGGCAGGCCTAAGGCAGCCGGCGCACACTGCCTCGCAGGCAGCCCGTTCTTAGATGCTCTTCCCTCCTCCTCCCTGAGGGCTGTCTTTCACCCGCTTCGGCGGGTGTTTTCTTTTCAGCGCCCGCTATCGACGGGCGCGGGCTGCTGCGGCGGCTGAGGCAGATCCACCAGCACGCAGGTCTTGCCCGTGCGGCGGCAGTGGTCCTGCACGCGCCAGTAGGCGTCATGGCCCAGGCAGCCGGTCTGGCAGATGACCAGATCGGCGGCGATCAGCGCAGCCTCGAGGGCGTCGGCATCCCTGCCGGCGGGCCGCCGAGACAAGAGGTGGACATCCAGCGGTCGGGCGTGCGGCGTTCGGGGAAAGTCCAGCCCCCAGGCCCGTTGCGTTTCTCGCACGAGGGCCTGGGCGCGTACGTGAATGAGCTCGGCGGTGAGCCGGTCGATCTGCGCCTGCTGCGCCGCCAGCCGTTCGCTGCAGCGCAGTTGCGCTCGGCCGTAGGCGGCCATCAGCGCCTGATGCTCGCGCGCCAGCGGTGACAGGCCGGCGTCGCAGACCGCCAGTTCTTCAGCCAGGGGCGCCATGCGGGCGGATCTTTCGTCCATGCGTCAGCCCAGCGCCGTGTCCAGCAGCATCATGAGCACGAAGCCGATCATGAGCCCCCCGGTGGCATGAGCTTCGTGCCCCTTGCGGTGAGACTCGGGAATGATCTCGTGGCTGATGACGAACAGCATGGCGCCCGCGGCAAAGCCCAGCCCCCACGGCAGCAGCGCCGCCGAGTAGGACACCACCACCGCGCCGATCACGGCCCCCACCGGCTCGACCAGGCCCGACGCCATGCCCAGGCCCACGGCCACCGCGCGGCGGTACCCCGCCGCCAGCAGGGCGACCGCCACCACCAGCCCCTCGGGCACGTCCTGAATGGCGATGCCGGCCGACAGGGCCCCCGCGCGTATCGGGTCGTTGCCCGCATACGCCACGCCGATGGCCAGGCCTTCGGGCAAGTTGTGCAGTGCGATGGCAAAGACGAACAGCCAGGTGCGGCGCAGCTTGCGCGAGTTCTGCCCCTCGACGCCCTTGATGAAATGCTCGTGGGGCACGAAGCGCTCCATCGCCAGCAGCGCCGCAGCGCCCAGCAGGATCGACGCGCCCATCACGCCGCCCGCGCCCCAGGCACCGGCGCCGCCGGCGCGCGCGGCCTCGAGCCCCGGAAGGATGAGCGAGAACGAACAGGCGGCCAGCATGACGCCGGCGCCGAAGCCGAAGAGCGTGTCCTGCGTGCGGTCCGACAGTCGCTGCGACAGCATGACCGGCACCGTGCCCAGCGCGGTGGCGAACGCGGCCAGCAAACCGCCCTTGAGCGCGGCGCCGACCACGGGCTGCGCCGCCACGTAGTCCGCGAACCGCAGTCCCAGTGCTCCCAGCCCCGCGAGCACGATGGCGATGCCGATCCAGCGACCCAGGCGCAGCCCACGCGCGCTGGCGTCAGGGACAGGAGCGGGCGATGGTGTGGGCGCGGTGCTCATCAGGGCGCGATCGGGCTTGCTTGGGACATGTGGGCTGCGTATGGGCTGGTAACTCCCATAGACTGGTCATCAAATGATAATTATTCTCATTTAAATTGTCCAGCGCCCCGTTTCGCGGCCCGCAGCGGAGCGGTCTCACCGCCCCTGCCAGCGCCTGTCGATTCAGCCCTGTGCCTCGATCGGCAGCCAGACGCTGAAGGTCGCGCCCTTGCCCGGCTCGCTGCGCAGCGTGAGCGAGCCTCCGTGCGCCTGCACGACCTCCCGCGCGATGTACAGGCCCAGGCCCATGCCGGGCGGGCCGTCGTGCCCCACCGCGCGCTCGAACTGGCCGAAGACGCGCTCCTGGTGCATGGGTGCGATGCCCGGCCCCTGGTCGCGGACGTCGATACGGGCGCCGGCCTTTCCGTCAGGGCCTGCTGCCAGCGTCGCGCGGATGGTGATGGGCGAGCCTGGCGCGTGGCGCAAGGCGTTGGAGATCAGATTCGCGAACACCTGCTCGATGCGGAATTCGTCCCATTGCCCCACCAGGTCGGCCGGCAGGCCGAGCGCGAACGACACACCCGCCTCACTGGCCTGGTGCGAGAGCGAATCCACCGCGCGCTCGACCAGCGGCTTGAGTTGCACGCGACCCGTGCGCAGCACCAGCCGCGAGCCGCGCAGGCGCGACACGTCGATCATGTCGTCGATGAGGCGCACCATGCTCTGGATCTGCCGCTCTTCGCGCTGCACCATGGCTTCCATGTTGCGCGGCGAGAGCGCCTCCGCGTCGCCGCGGCCCAGATGCACGCGGCGCATCTGCACCTCCAGGAACAGCGTGTGCAGCGGCGTGCGCAACTCGTGCGAGACGGCCGAGACGAAATCGTCGCGCATGCGCACGGCGCGCTCGAGGTCGGCCTGGGCCTCGCGCAGCCGCTTGACCAGCTCGTCCTGTTCGCGCCGTGCCTCGCGCAGCGCCTCCAGCTGCACACGCACGGCGCGCTTCTGGCGCCACAGGTCGACGAAAACGCTGACCTTGCCCTGCACGGCCTGGATGTCCAGCGGCTTGTGCAGGAAATCGACCGCGCCGCTCTCGTAGCCCTGGAAGGAATACTTCAGATCTTCGCTGGCCGCCGTCACGAAGATGATCGGAATGTGCCGCGTTCGCTCAGTGCCGCGCATGAGCTCGGCGAGCTCGAAGCCGTTCATGGTCGGCATCTGCACGTCGAGGATCGCCAGCGCGAACTCGTGCTCCAGCAGCAGGGCCAGCGCCGCTTCGCCCGATTGCGCCTGGTGGATGGTTCGGCCATCGCCACGAATCAGCGCTTCCAGCGCCAGCAGGTTTTCGGGCAGGTCGTCGACGATCAGGATGTTGGCAGGCGTGTCAGGCATGTCGGCGTTCCAGGTCTTGCAGCAGTTGGTGGATCTCGGCCAGCGTGAACTGGGCGTGGGATGGGTGCAGCCGCAGTGCGGCCTCGGGCATGGTGGACACGCGCGCTTCTGCGGGCGCCTGTACCGCGGTGAGCCCACCGGCCCGCGCGGCCGCGCGCAGGCCCTCGGCGCCGTCGTCGTTGGCCCCGGTGAGCAGCAGCGCCGCCAGGCCCGGCCCCCAGGCGTCGGCGGCCGATGTGAACAGGAGGTCGATCGAAGGTCGCGAGTGGTTCACTGCCGGATCGCAGGAGAGCGAAAAGCTGTGATCCTGTTCGACCAGCAGGTGATAGCCCGGCGGTGCGAAGTACACGGTGCCGCAACTCACCGGCTCCTTGTCCCGCGCCTCGCGCACATCCAGCGCCATGTGGTGCTGGAACACTTCGGTCAGCACGCTCTCGCGGTCGTCGGGCAGGTGCAGCACCACCACGATGGGCAGGCGGTAGCCGGCGCGCAGGCCCGGCAGCAGAGCCAGCAGCGCCTCGACGCCGCCGGCCGAGGCGCCGATGCAGATGGCCTGCACGGGCGGATCGCGGCGGGCCAGGAGGCTGGTGGCGGTCAACGTGGCCGTCGTCATTCGGCCACCTTGCGGTAGATGCGCTCGCGGCGGTTCACGGTCTCGAAACCCTCGGCATGGCGCGAAAACTCGATGCTCTCCTTGCTGCCCAGTCCCAGGAACCCGCGGTGGCACAGCGATTCGTGGAACAGGCCCAGCGCCCGGTCCTGCAGGCCCCGGTTGAAGTAGATGAGCACGTTGCGGCACGAGACCAGGTGGGTCTCGGAAAAGACGCTGTCCGTGGCCAGGCTGTGGTCGGCGAAAGTGACGTTGGCGCACAGCGAACGCTCGAACAGCGCATTGCCGTAGGCCGCCGTGTAGTAGTCGGAAAACGCCGCCGTGCCGCCGGCCTTCTGGTAGTTGGCCGTGTACTGCCGCATCGCGTCGATCGGGAAGATGCCCTCGCGCGCCTTGGCCAGGGACACCGGGTTGATGTCGGTGGCATAGATGAAGGCGCGCTCGGCCAGGCCCTCCTCGCGCAGCAGGATGGCCAGCGAGTAGACCTCTTCGCCTGTGCTGCAGCCGGCCACCCAGATGCGCACTGAGGGGTAGGTGCGCAGCACCGGGACCACGTGCTGGCGCAGCGCCAGGAAGTACGCCGGATCGCGGAACATCTCGCTCACCGGGATCGTCATGTACTGCAGCAGCTGCGCGAATGCCTCGCGGTTGTGCAGGATGCGCTCCTGCAGGGCCGAGATGGTGGCGCAGCCCATCTGGCTTGTCGCATGCAGCACGCGGCGGCGCAGCGAGGCGCCCGCGTAGTCGCGGAAGTCGTAGCTGTAGCGCTGGTAGATGGCTTCCACCAGCAGGCCGATCTCGATCGAGACCGTGTCCGGGGGCGCGGCGCGATTCACCATGTCCAGGGGTGCATTCCGTCAGAAGCGCTCGAGGCGCGGCATCCATACGCGCAGCAGCGAGAACAGGCGGTCGAGGTCGATGGGCTTGGCCAGGTAGTCGCTGGCGCCGGCCTTGAGGCACTCCTCCTGGTCGTCCTTGGTGGCCTTGGCGGTGACGGCGATGATGGGCAACTCGGCAAATTTCTTCTGGTCGCGGATCCGCCGCATGGCTTCCAGTCCGTCCATCTCCGGCATCATGACGTCCATCAGCACCAGATCGATGTCGGAGAACTGCCCGAGTTTCTCCAGCGCCTCGATGCCGTTGCGCGCCACCTCCACCGTCAGCCCCTTTTGCTCCAGCGCGCTGGTCAGGGCGAAGACGTTGCGCACGTCGTCGTCGGCCAGCAGCACGCGGCGCTGTTCGAACACCTTCTCGCGGCTGCGCGCGGTGCGCAGCATGTTGCGCCGCTCCGCCGAGAGGTTGGACTCGACCCTGTGCAGGAACAGCGTCACCTCGTCGAGCAGCCGCTCGGGCGATCGCGCGCCCTTGATGATGATCGAGCGCGAGTAGCGCAGCAGGCGCTGCTCCTCGGCGCGCGTGAGGCTGCGGCCGGTGTAGACGATGACCGGCGGGTAAGACCGGATGTCGCTGTTGGACATACGCTCGAGCAGCTCGGCGCCGTCCATGTCGGGCAGCTTGAGATCGATGACCATGCAGTCGAACACTTCGGTGCCGAGCAGCGCCAGCGCCTCGCCGCCCATGGCCACCGCCGTGATCTGCACGTCGTCGTCGCCGATGAGCTGCACCACGCTCTCGCGCTGGCGCTCGTCGTCCTCCACCAGCAGCACGCGTTTGAGGCGCTGCGTGAGGCGGCTCTCGAGTTCCTGGAACACCGACAGCAGCTGCTCGCGCGTGGCCGGCTTGAGCGCGTAGCCGACGGCGCCCAAGTGCAGCGCGGCTTCGCGCGCGTCGCTGGCCGAGATCACGTGCACGGGGATGTGGCGCGTGCGCGCGTCGTCCTTCAGACGTTGCAGCACGTTGAGGCCCGGGCGATCGGGCAGGCGCATGTCCAGCAGGATCGCGTCGGGTGCGTGGCGCGCCGCCAGTTCCAGTCCGTCCTCGGCGCCATGGGCCACCAGGCAACGGTAATTGCGTTCGTGGGCGAGGTCGTAGAGCACGTGGGCGAATTGCGGTTCGTCCTCGATCACCAGCACGGTGCGGCGCGAATCGGCGGGTTCCTGCTCGCGGTCGTCGGGGAAGCGCGGCACCACGATCGCCTCGCCGTGGCCCGGCTCGTCGTGTTCCGCGCCTTCGCTCTCGTGGGTCACTGGTGCATGCGCGTGCGCAGGCGCGCGGGGCACCGTCGCGGGTCCCAGGCGAGCGACAGCCGGAGGCGCCACCTGCGGCGCACCTGCCAGCGGCAGGCGCAGTGTGAACGTGCTGCCATGGCCGGCGCGGCTGGAAACGTCGATGCGCCCACCCAGAAGCTGCGCCAGGTCGCGCGAGATCGACAGACCCAGGCCGGTGCCACCGAAGCGCCGGCTGGTCGTGCCATCAGCCTGGCGGAAGGCTTCAAAGATCACTTCCTGCTGTTCTGGCGCGATGCCGATGCCGGTATCGCTGACCGCGAACCCGAGGCCCCCCTGGCCGTCGGGCCCCACGGCGATGGAGACACGGCCACCCTCGGTGAACTTGAAAGCGTTGGAGAGCAGGTTCTTGAGGATCTGCTCGACGCGCTGGCGGTCCGTGTCGAGGGTGCGTGGCGCATCGGGCGCTACCTGGACGTCGAAGGCCAGCCGCTTCTCCTGCGCGATGGGCGAGAAGGTCTGGCGCAGACCCTGCACCATGCGCTCGACGCTCACCGGCTCGATGACGATGTCCATGCGGCCGGCCTCGACCTTGGAAATGTCGAGGATGTCGTTGATGAGGTTGAGCAGGTCGTTGCCGGCCGAGTGGATCGATTCGGCGAACTTCACCTGTTCGGCCGTCAGGTTGCCCGGGCCGTTGTCGGCCAGCAGGCGCGCGAGGATCAGCGAGCTGTTCAGCGGCGTCCGCAGCTCGTGGGACATGTTGGCGAGGAATTCGGATTTGTAGCGGCTGGCACGCTGCAATTCTTCGGCGCGGTCGCGCAGGTCGGCCTGGGCGCGGTTGAGCGCGAGGTTGCGCTGCTCCAGCGCCTCGGCCTGTTCGGCCAGCTGTTCGTTGGTCTGCTCCAGTTCGGCCTGCTGGCCTTCGAGCTGGGCCTGCGACTCCTTGAGCACGCGTGACTGTTCTTCGAGTTCCTCGTTGGCGGTGCGCAACTCTTCCTGCTGCACCTGCAGTTCCTCATTGAGTTGCTGCGCATGGCTAAGCGCTTCCTGCAGCCGCTGGCGGAACAGCGACGTGTTGATGGCCGTGGCCAGGCCGCCGGAGATCAGTTCGAGGAATTCCTGGTCGCGGTCATCGAGGCGCCGCAGGAACCCGGCCTCGAGCACGCCGTTGACCTGGCCGTCGGTGGACAGGGGAACGATCAGCGCGGACTGGCTCGGCCCGCTCACAACGCCGCTGGACAGGCGCAGGTAACCCTCGGGCAGCGCGTCCAGCACCAGGGTGCGGTTGGACGCCGCGGCTTCGGCAGCGAGGCCGCTGGCAGGCGCCTGCGGATCGGCTTCATCAGGCAATCCCCAGGCAGCCACACGCGTCAGGCGTCCGTCGGGCAGCCGGTGATGAAGCGTACCGACCTGAAACCCGAGGTATGCCGCCAGATGTTCGAGCGCTGCGCGGCCCAGCGCGTCGAGCCGGGACTGTCCGATGAGCCTCTCCGCCAGCTGCGACTGGCCCGAGCGCAGCCAGGCCTGGCGCTCCTGCTCCTGCGCGTACTCCTGCTGCCGATCCAGGATTTCGTCGTAGCTGCGTGCCAGGCCCAGCAGCTCGCGCCGACCCACCCAGGCCAGCAACAGCGAGGTCAGCACGGTGAAACTGACGAAGCCGACCAGCACCCAGATCGCGGTGCGCTGCGCATCTTCGTTGCGCATGCGGCGCAATCGCTGCTCCTCGCCCGAGAAGGCACTGAACTCACGGCGCACTTCGTCGGCGACGCGGCGGCCCTGGCCGCTCTGGATCGTCTGGGTGTATTCCGCCGACCCCGCACGCCGCTGCGACATGACGGTATCGGCGAAGCGGTTCCATTCGGCCTGCAATTGCTGGATGCGCCGCAGGCGCTGCACCTGGGCCGGGTTGTCGCTGACGCGTTGCTCCAGGGCGTCGAGGCCGCGTTCCATGCTGGTGCGCATGTCGGCGTAGATGGCCGCCAGCGACTCATTGCCGCCGATCAGGTATCCGCGCATGGCCGATTCCTGCTCCACGGCCATCAGCGACAGCTCGCCCGACTCCTTGATGATTCCGTCGGTGTGCTCCACCAGACCGATCACGGAGAGCAAGTGCAGGATCACGGCCACGAACACCGCCGCGCCAGCCAGGCCGATCCCCACGGGCAGCATGATGTTGCGGGTGAGAATGCGGCGAAAGCTCGCGACGTCGGCCGAAGGGCTATTGGGCATGGGGAAACTCCGGGGAAAAGGCGTGAATGGGAAGCCGTCCTACATGACGACGCCCCGGCCGCGCACATGATCGCGACCACGTTTTAGTTACAGTTGGCGTCAGGGCAACCACGCGTTGCCACCTTCCGCCAAAAAGAGGTTTCCTGCTTTGTCCCTGCGTGCCTACATCGTCGAAGACAGCCCGGTCATCCGGGAGAGTCTCATCGAGACGTTGCAGGAAGTGGCCGGCGTCGAAATCGCGGGCTTCGCCGAGGGCGAGGACGAGGGCAGCCGCTGGCTGTCGCATCATGCCGCCCAGTGGGATCTGGCCATCGTCGACCTGTTCCTCAAGAGCGGCAACGGCTTGGGTGTGGTCGAGGCCTGCAGCGTGCGCCGGCCCGGCCAGAAGGTCGTCGTGCTCACCAACTACGCCACCAACGACATCCGCGAGCGATGCGTGCGCCTGGGCGCCGATGCGGTGTTCGACAAATCGCATGAACTCGATGCCCTTTTCGAGTTCTGCCTGACCCTCGGCCCCCGGGACAACGGCGAACCCGGCGGCAGCGACAGCACGTTCAGCCAGCTGAGCTGAGCCGCCCGACTGCCGCACGTTGGCGCATGCCGCGACGTCCGCAGCAATTCCTGCAGCGACATTCCACACACCCACGGACCCGATCCGTTCATCCGCGCTCGCGTGTGTTGGGTTCATTCGCTTGTGCCGGGCTCCTGCCGCTCCAGTGATAGCAGGAAAATGTAACAAGGCCGATGCACACCGCGTGTGAGAGAAGCGTCCCACACGCCGTAGGAATCAGCCTACGAGGCGCTGTGTGCTGCGAGCCGCGCGATGCGTTCAACGCGGATGCACGGTGGCCGGCGCGGTCGCCGGGCCGGCATGCCGGCTGCCGTGGCTGGAGCCGGTCTGCGTGAGCACATGCCGCACCATCGCCTGCGCCAGCTCATGCTCGCCCAGGAAGACCGTTCCGGCATCTTCCTGCCGCAGCAGCGTCGCCTCTTCCTCATTGTGGGTGCGCACGACGGTTTCGATGTCGGGATTGAGCGTGCGCGCGGTGGCGATCATCTGGCGCACGTTGAGTGTGTCCGGCGTGGCGATCACCAGCATGCGCGCACGCGCGATGTGCGCCTGGATCAGCACGGCCGGATCGGCCGCATCGCCGCTCACGGCCGGCACGCCCTCCTCTCGCAGCCGCTCGACCAGCTCGCGGTTCTGCTCGGCGATCACGAAGGGGACGTTGGCCGAGCGCAGGGCCTCTGCGATGCGCCGACCCACGCGGCCATAACCCACCAGCACCACCTGGCGCGACAGGAAGCGCTGGTCGGTGCTCATGGGCAACTCGGCCAGCGGGTCGTCGCGCAGTTCGAGCTTGCGGGCCCACGACGAGCGCGTATTGAGCCACTGACGGAACGGTTCGACACAGCGGAACACGAGCGGGTTGAGCGCAATGGAGATCAGCGCGCCGGCCAGCACCAGGCTCTGGCCTTCGCGCGGCAGCAGGTTCAGCGAAATGCCCAGCCCCACCAGGATGAACGAGAACTCGCCAATCTGTGCCAGGCTGGCTGACACCGTGAGCGCCGTGCCCAGCGGATACCGGAACGCGATCACCAGCGCCGCCGCCGCGATCGACTTGCCCACCACGATGATGGCCACCACCGCCAGCACCTGGAACGGCCGCTCCAGCAGCACCCACGGATCGAAGAGCATGCCCACCGAGACGAAGAACAGCACGGCGAAGGCGTCGCGCAGCGGCAGCGACTCCTCTGCGGCGCGGTGGCTGAATTCGGATTCGCGCATCACCATGCCGGCGAAGAAAGCACCCAGCGCGAACGACACGCCGAACAACTCCGACGAAGCGAACGCGATGCTCACCGCGGCTGCCACGACGCACAGGGTGAACAGCTCGCGCGAGGCCGTGCGCGCCACTTGCCACAACAACCAGGGGAACAGGCGGCGGCCCACCACCAGCATCAGCACCACGAAGCCGCCCACCTGCAGCAGCGTCATGCCCAGCATCTCCCACAGCGCCAGCGGATCGCCGGCTTCGCCGCTGCCGGCCAGCCACGAGGCCAACGGTGGCAGCAGCACAAGCACGAGCACCATGGCCAGGTCTTCCACCACCAGCCAGCCGACCGCAATCCGGCCAGTGAATGAATCGAGGATGCCCAGCGTCTCCAGCGCACGGAGCAGCACCACCGTGCTGGCGACCGACAGCGCCAGTCCGAACACGAGCGCGCCGCCCAGATCCCAGCCCCAGAGCGTCGCCACGCCCATGCCCAGCAGGGTGGCCACCGCCATCTGCACCACCGCGCCGGGCAGCGCGATCTTGCGCACCGACATCAGGTCGTCCAGGGAAAAGTGCAATCCCACGCCGAACATCAGCAGCATCACGCCGATCTCGGCGAGCTGGCTGGCGATCTCCGCATCGGCAACGAAGCCGGGCGTGTAGGGCCCGATCACCACGCCGGCCAGCAGGTAGCCCACCAGCGCGGGCAGCTTCAGCCGCGCTGCGGCGAAACCGAAAATCAGCGCCAGCCCCAGCCCGGCCGCGATCGTATTGATGAGACTGAGGCCGTGGGGCATGCGTTGGCTCTATCCTCTTGTTGTGTTGTGGTCGAACGCGTGAAACTGCCGTCGAATCTACTACACGCCTCCTGACTTCACGGCCATGCGCACATGAAAAACCCCGCCGTGGCGGGGTCGCGCAGCGTGACGCGACCGCACATCGGCGGCCGCCCCGGTGCAATCAGCCCATGTGCAGACCGCCGTTGACCGAGAAGTCGGCGCCAGTGGCGTAGCCGCCCTCTTCTGACGCGAGCCACGCGATGATCGAGGCGATTTCGCTGGGCGCACCCAGGCGCTTGACGGGGATCGTGCCCACGATCTTGTCGAGCACGTCTGGACGGATGGCCTTGACCATGTCGGTGCCGATGTAGCCGGGGCTCACGGTATTCACAGTCACGCCCTTGTTGGCCAGTTCCTGGGCCAGCGCCATCGAAAAGCCATGCATGCCGGCCTTGGCGGCCGAGTAGTTGGTCTGACCGGCCTGGCCCTTCTCGCCATTGACCGAGCTGATGTTGATGATCCGGCCCCAACCCTTGTCCACCATGTCGCCCACGACCTGCTTGGTCACGTTGAACATGGAATTGAGGTTGGTCTCGATCACCGCGTCCCAGTCCTCGCGGGACATCTTGAGGAACATGCGGTCTCGCGTGATCCCGGCGTTGTTGACCAGCACATCGATGCTGCCATGCTCGGCCTTGGCACGCGCGAAGGCATCGACGGTCGAATCCCATTCGGCCACGTTGCCCACCGACGCATGGAAGGTATAGCCCTGCGCCTTCTGCTCGGCGAGCCACTTGGCGTGGTCGCGGCTGGGGCCGCAGCCGGCGATGACGGTGAAGCCCTCGCGGTGCAGCCGCTGGCAGATCGCCGTGCCGATGCCGCCCATGCCGCCGGTCACGTATGCCACTTTCTGACTCATCTCTTTGTGTCCTCTCTGATTCGGTGTCGTTGATATCTGACGTTGCCATTCTGGGCCCGGGGCAGCAACCGCCGCCTCCGGGTTAACGCCGTGGCCCGCGCCACGCGCGGATCACGAGAGCGCTGCTTGCTCAGCGCTCCACGGTCAACGCAACACCCATGCCACCGCCGATGCACAGTGAAGCGATGCCCTTCTTCGCATCGCGCTTCTGCATCTCATGCAGCAGCGTCACCAGAATGCGACAGCCCGATGCACCAATCGGGTGACCGATGGCGATGGCGCCGCCGTTGACGTTGACCTTGGAGGTGTCCCAGCCCATCTCGTTGTTGACCGCGCAGGCCTGGGCAGCGAAGGCTTCGTTGATTTCCAGCAGGTCGAGGTCGGCGGCCTTCCAGCCAGCGCGCTGCAGCGCCTTGGTGGATGCGGGAACCGGGCCCATGCCCATGTAGGCCGGGTCGAGCCCGGTGGTGGCATAGCTGGCGATGCGGGCCAGCGGCGTGAGCCCCAGCGCTGCGGCCTTCCTGGCGCTCATCACCATCACGGCGGCCGCGCCGTCGTTGATGCCCGAGGCGTTGCCTGCCGTCACGCCGCCCGCCTTGTCGAAGGCCGGGCGCAGGCCGGCCAGCGCCTCGGCGCTGGTCTTGCGGTTGATGTATTCGTCGGCGGCGAAAACGACCGGATCGCCCTTCTTCTGCGGCAGCGTCACCGGCACGATCTCGTCCTTGAACCGGCCGGCGTCCTGCGCGGCGGCGGCCTTCTGCTGGCTCGCCAGGGCCAGGGCATCCTGCGCGTCGCGGGTGATGTTGTACTTCTTCGCCACGTTCTCGGCCGTGATGCCCATGTGGTACTGGTTGTAGACGTCCCACAGGCCGTCCACGATCATGCTGTCGACCAGCTTCCAGTCGCCCATGCGCTGGCCGTCGCGAGAGCCGGGCAGCACGTGCGGCGCCGCGCTCATGTTTTCCTGGCCGCCGGCAATCACGATTTCGCTGTCGCCCGTGGCCACGGCCTGCGCCGCCAGCATCACGGCCTTGAGGCCGGAGCCGCACACGGCATTGATGGTGAGCGCCGGGGTTTCCTTCTGCAGGCCGGACTTGATCAACGCCTGGCGTGCCGGATTCTGGCCGCTGCCGGCCGCCAGCACCTGGCCCAGGATCACTTCGCCCACCTGAGCGGCATCGAGGCCCGTGCGGCGCAGAAGGTCGGCGATGACCAGTGCGCCGAGTTCGGGCGCGGCCGTCTTGGCGAGCGAGCCGCCGAATTTGCCGACGGCGGTGCGTGCGGCGCTGACGATGACGATGTCTTCCATGCTTTTCTCCAGGGATAAGAGTTCGGAAACCGGGGATGTGGGTACGTGAGGATGAACGACGCGGCTCAGGCCTTGTCGGCGCGCTCGCGGACGTAGCGGCCGGGCGCGGGCTCCAGGCCCTGGCCGGCGGCTCCGGCGGCATAGCGCTTGGGCGCGGCCACCTGCCGGCCGGCGTGGCCGCGCAGCCAGGCCGACCAGTCCGTCCACCAGCTGCCGGGCTTTTCGGTCGCGCCGGTCAGCCATTCGCCCAACGTGGACGGCAGTTGGCCGTCGTCGCGCACCCAGTGGCTGCGCTTGTTGGCGGCGGGCGGATTGATCACGCCGGCGATGTGGCCCGAAGCCCCCATGACGAAACGCTTGGCGCCCGGCAGATGGCGCGTGGAGGCGTAGGCGCCGGTCACGGGCACGATATGGTCCTCGCGCGAACCGTAGATGTAGACGGGAATGTCGATGCGGCCCAGATCCACCGGCACGCCGCACACGCGCGCGTGGCCCGGCTTGACCAGGTTGTTCTCGAGATAGGTGTTGCGCAGGTACCAGGCGTACATCGGGCCCGGCAGGTTGGTGGAGTCGCTGTTCCAGTAGAGCAGGTCGAACGGCGGCGGCGTTTCGCCCTTGAGGTAGTTGCCGACGACGTAGTTCCAGACCAGATCGTTCGGCCGCAGGAAACTGAAGGTGGCTGCCAGATCGTGCCCCGGCATCAGCCCGCCCTGGCCAAACTGCATCTCGCGCAGCTTGACGAAAGCTTCGTCGATGAAGACGTCGAGCACGCCGGTGTCGCTGAAATCGAGGAAGGTGGTGAGGAAGGTGGCGCTGGCCACGGGAAGCGCCGGCGCGGCGGCACGGCGGGCCCGGGCCGTCCTGCTGTTCTTGGCGGCCTTCTCTGCCGGCTTGCCGGCGCCGGCCTCGGCCCGCGCCGCCAGCACGCCCAGCGCCGTGCCCAGGATGGTGCCGCCCACGCAGAAACCCAGCGCGTTGATCTGCGCGGCGCCGGTGAGGTCACGCACGGCATCGATGGCCTCGATGGCGCCCTTCTCCACGTAGTCGTCCCAGCCCACATGGGCCAGCGATGCATCGGGGTTGCGCCAGCTCACAACGAACGTGCGGTGGCCCTGTGCGACGGCGTAGCAGATCAGCGAGTTCTCGGGCTGCAGGTCGAGGATGTAGAACTTGTTGATGCACGGCGGCACCAGCAGGAACGGGCGCTCGTACACCCTGGACGTGAGCGGCTTGTATTCGAGCAGCTGGAACAGCTCGTTCTCGTACACCACTGCGCCTTCGGTGGTGGCCACGTTGCGGCCCACCTCGAACAGCGACTCGTCGGTCTGGCTCACGTGACCCTGGCGCAGATCGTGCAGCAGGTTGCGCACACCCTGGGCGATGCTCTCGCCCTGGCTCTGGATCGCCTTGAACTGGGCCTCGGCATTGAACGCCATGAAGTTGCTGGGGGCGGTGGCGGCGAGGTATTGGTCCACCGCGAAGCGGATGCGGGCGCGGGTCTTGTCGTCAGCCTGGACGGCGTCCACAAGGCCACTGAGCGCACGCGCATTGAGAAGGTAGGCGGCCGCCGCGTAAGCCGAAACGGGATTGCGGGCCCAGGAGTCGCCGGCGAAGCGACGGTCTTTCACCTGCGGATTTCGCTGCAGGCCCTCGTTCCACAGCCGCGCACTTTCATCGACGTATTGCTGTCGGACCTGCTCGAGCTTGTCCTGCGAGAACGAGATCGGCGATGTGGCCCCGAAGCTGGCCTGGAATTGGCGGGCGAGGGTCGTCCAATCTGCTCCAGAATTCATGCTGTCTCCTGCTGCTCCGGGTGGCTAGGGAAAACCCCAGTATCCGGGATTTCATGGGCAGTCGCAATGCGCCATCCGGCGCATATCCCTGCCCTCGCAGCCGCCATCTTCCCACGATCTTCTGCATGTATCTGATCGCCATCGCCTGGCTGTACGTCGCGCTCATGATGAGCGTGGCTGAAGCCACCAACACGACGGGCACCGTGCTGGGTGCCATCGTCACCTTCGTACTCTACGGGCTCCTGCCCGTTGCCCTGCTCATGTACATCCTGGGCACGCCCGGGCGCCGGCGGCGGCTCAAGGCCGCCGAGCAGCAGGAGCACGAAGCCGCAATCGCTGCGCGCGCAGCGGCCGTCGCGACGCCGGTTTCAGACGAGCCAGACGAGCGCGGCGAAGCGCCCGCTGGCGCCGTCGCGCCGGTGCGAAAAGAACCGTGAGGGCCGGCGCACCGTGCACCAGTCGTCACTGCCGTCGTTACCCCACACACTGCTGACGCCGGCCACCGCCAACCGCTGACGCGCGAGCATAGGCAGATCGGCAAGATATTTGCCGCCACCCAGCGTGGCGAAGGCCGCCGCCGCATGCGGATCGGCCGCGACGAAAACCCGGCGCACGTCCTCGCCCACCTCGAAAGCACGCGGGCCGATGCACGGGCCCAGCCAGGCAAGCGTGTTGCGCGCCACCTGATCGGGCGACTCACCCACCGCCTCGCCCAGAGCAGCCAGCGCGGCTTCGATCACGCCGCCGGCCAGCCCGCGCCAGCCCGCGTGCGCCGCGCCCACCGCACGTCCCGAGGCGTGCGCCAGCAGTACCGGCAGGCAGTCGGCCACCATCACCGTGCAGGCCACGCCGCGCCGCGTGGTGACGCAGGCATCGGCCTCGGTGCCCTGGGGCGTGTCCACACCCAGCCGCGCCACGGCCACGCCGTGCACCTGCCGCAGGAACACGGGCCGCGCATCAATCTCGCTATTCACCTCGGCGCGGTTGGCCGCCACCGCAACCGGATCGTCACCCACGTGGTCGCCGAGATTGAGCCCCTGCCATGCGCCGCACGAACGCCCGCCCACGCGCGTGGTGCAAGCCGCGCGCACACCGGCGGGTGCCGGCCAGTCGGGCTGAAGCCAGCCGGACGACAGGCCAACCATCACGCCTCGGCGTCGGGGCAGGCCGAAGGCTGCGCCTTCTGGAACGCCGGCAGCTGCATGCAGGCATCGAACACGGTCATCGTGCGGTCGAGCCCGCTCAGGTCGACGTTGAAACGCTGGCCGTTGAAGATCTGCGGCACCAGGCAGCAGTCGGCCAGCGTGGGCGTATCGCCATGGCAGAAGCGCCCGGCCGGCCCCTGCGCCAGTTGGCGCTCGAAGGCCAGCAGGCCCTCGCGCACCCAGTGCCGGTACCAGGTGTTCTTGGCCTCTTCATCCACCTTCATCTGACGCACGAGGTACTTGAGCACGCGCAGGTTGTTGATCGGATGGATGTCGCACGAGATCACCTGCGACAGCGCCCGCACGCGAGCGCGTGCCAGCGCATCGCGCGGCACCAGCGGCACGGCCGGATGCACTTCGTCCAGGTACTCGATGATGGCCATCGATTGCGACAGGCGCTCGCCGGTGTCCAGCTCCAGCGTCGGCACCAGCGCTTCGGCCGAGACGGCCGCATACGGCTCCTTGAGGTGATCGCCGCGCGCGATGTGCACCGGCACGTACTCGTAGGCCAGGCCCTTGAGCTCCAGCGCGATGCGCACGCGGAACGACGCCGAGGAACGGAAGTAGTTGTAGAGCTTCATGGGTGACGAGCATAGCGGCAGCCCTTGCGCGACCGCATCCGATCACACCCTTGGAGGCGGCTCGATGCGTTTCGCCGTGCGAAACAACGGCTCACCTGCCTTGTTGCGCCCGGCAGGCATTACTAAGGTGCACACGGTTCGTGCGTCACGAAGACAAAGGAGACACCATGAGAACCGTCCACCGCGCCCACCCGGGCCGCCGCCCGCTGCTCGCCCTGGCCTTCGGCCTCGCCGCGCTGGCCGCCCCAGCCTCATCGCACGCGCAGGCTTGGCCGGCCAAGCCGGTCACCGTCGTCGTGCCGTTCCCGGCCGGAGGCTCCACCGACATCCTGGCGCGCCTGCTCGCCAAGCGGCTGGGCGACAGCCTGGGCCAGAACTTCGTAGTGGACAACCGCGCCGGCGCCAACGGCAACCTCGGCGCCGCGGCCGTCGCCAATGCCGCGCCGGACGGCTACACCCTGCTCTTCACGACCACCGGGCCGCTGGTCTTCAACAAGTTCATCTACAAGACCACGCCGTTCGATCCGCAGCGCGACTTCACGCCTATCGTGAAAGCGGCCGAGGTGCCGCTGCTGGTCGCGGCGCACCCGTCGCTGCCCGCGACCACGCTGCAGGAACTGGTGGCCTACGCCAAGGCCAACCCCGGCAAGGTCAATTACTCCACTGCGGGCAACGGCTCGATGGGCCACCTCACGGCCGAACTGCTGCAGCGGCGCACTGGCGCGAAGCTGACCCACGTGCCCTACAAGGGTTCGGCCCCGGCACTCAACGATCTGGTCTCGGGCGTCGTGACCGTGAGCTTCGACCTGGCGCCCACCTATGCGCAGTACGTACAGGGTGGCAAGGTGCGCGCGCTGGCCGTGACCACGTTGCAGCGCACGCCGCTGATGCCCGAGACGCCGACGCTGGCCGAGCAGGGTCTCAAGGACTTCGAGGCCACGGGCTGGAATGCCTTCGTGGGCCCGGCCCGCCTGCCCGCCGACGTGGTGCAGAAGGTGAACACCATCGTCAACCAGTTCGTCGCCAGCGCCGAAGGCAAGGAGGCGCTGCGCAACCTGGGCATGCAGCCCGCCGGCGGATCGCCGCAGCAACTGCGCGACTACATCCAGGCGCAAACCGCGACCTGGCAGCCCGTCGCCACCTCCGTTTCCATCGACTGACCCCTGCAGATGACCCGGCCCGCATCCCTCGACCGCCCCCTCCGCGTGGACTGCCACGCCCATGTGTACGACCTCTCGCGCTATCCGTTCCACGGTACGCGCGGCTTCGACGCCAGCGACAACGAAGTCGGCACGGCTGAGCAGTTCGCCTGCGTGCTCGACGCGCACGGCTTCACCCACGGCCTGCTGATCAATCCGCTGGGCGGCTATGGCACCGACAACCGCTGCCTGCTCGAAGTGCTCGAACGCCACAAGGGCCGCTTCAAGGGCGTGGCCGTGGTCGCGCACGGCACGCCTGAGGCCGACTTCGAACGCATGTCGGCCGCGGGCGTGGTCGGGCTGCGCTTCAACCTCAACTTCCCGGCCAGCCCGGCGCTCGATGCCGAGGGCGCCGATCGCACGCTGGCGCTGGCGCGCGAGCAGGGCTGGTTCGCCCAGGTCCACTACGAAGGCGAGACCTTCCTGCGCGCGCTGCCGCTGCTCGAGCGCTCGGGCCTGCCCATCGTGGTGGACCATTGCGGCCGCCCCGATGCGAAGGCCGGCGTGGACCAGCCGGCCTTCCGTGCGCTGCTCGACCTCGGCCGCAGCGGCCGCGCCGTGGTCAAGCTGTCGGGCGCGTTCCGCTTCGGCGGCGAGTTCCCCTACACGGCTGCCGACACGTATGCGCAGGCCCTGATCGAAGCGTTCGGCATCGACCGCTGCGTGTGGGGTTCCGACTGGCCCTACCTGCGCGCGCGCCACCGTGTCGACCACGCCACGCTGCTGGCCGCGCTGCACCGCTGGCTGCCCGATGCCGCCGACCGCCAGAAGGTGCTGGGCGACAACCCGGCGCGCATCTTCGGCTTCAAGCCGCTGGCCACCACGGCCTGAGCGGCAGCACCCTCTCTCGAAAACCACAAGGAGACTTCATGACATCCATCCGACGCCGCGCCCTGCTGGGCGCCGCCGCTGCCACCGCCGGCACGCTGATCGCACGGCCCGCACTCGCGCAGGGCGACGCATTCCCGAGCCGTCCGGTGCGGGTCATCGTGCCCTACGCGGCCGGTGGCGCCGACAGCTACATCCGCCCGCTGCAGGCCACGCTGGAGAAGAAGCACGGCATCGTGCTGGTGATCGAATCGGTGGTGGGCGCCGGCGGCACCGTGGGTGCCAACCGCGTCAAGCGCGCACCGGCCGACGGCTACACGCTGCTGTTCTGCGGCTCCGGCGCGCTCACCATCGCGCCCAAGCTGCAGGGCGACAAGCTCTCGCCGGCCGACTTCGTGCCGGTGATGAACCTGGCCACCATTCCCTATGTGGTGGCCACGCGGAAGACCTCCAGCATCCGCAGCGGCAAGGACTTCATCGACTACATCAAGCGCAATCCGGGCAAGCTCGACTACGGATCGCCCGGCACCGGCGCCGCGCCGCACCTCGGCATGGAAGCCCTGGCCGCGAGCCTGGGCACCAGCGTGACCCACGTGCCCTACAGCGGCATCGCCACGGCGGTGCAATCCATCCTCGGCGGCCACATCGAAGCGGTGATCGGCGCGCCCAGCGCCGTGATGCCCCAGGTGCGCGCGGGCCAGCTGTGGCCCATCGGCGTGACCAGTCGCCAGCGCGTGCCGCTGATGCCCGACCTGCCCACACTGGCCGAGGCCGGCGCGCCGGTCGAGGTGACGACGCATTTCGGCTTCCTGGCGCCGCAGGGCACGCCTGCCGCGGTGGTCGAGAAGCTGGCCGCGGCGTTCACCGATGCCGCGCGCGATCCCGCCTTCCTGGCCTCGATGGAAGGCATGCAGACGCCGGTGGACGTGAAGCCGGGCGCCGAGTTCGCGAAGGCCCTGGTGGCGGAGTCGGCCGCGTTCGATCCCGTGATCGCCAAGCTGCCGCGCCAATGACGGCCGGGATGTCCGCTCCGATGGCCGTCGGCGTCGAGGCCCCGCTGGTCGACGTGCACGCGCACGTCTACACGCGCGACATGCCGCTCAAGGGCACGGCCTGGCACGCGCCCACCGCAGACGCCACCATCGAGCGCTACCTGGCGACACTCGACGCACACGGCGTGGTGTTCGGCGTGCTGGCCGCAGCCAGCATCTACGGAGACTACAACGACTACCAAGTCGAGGCCGTGCGGCGCCACAAGCGCCTGCGCGCCACCATCATTGCCCACCCCGGCATGGACCGCCGCACGCTCGATCAGATGAAGACCGACGGCGTCGTAGGCATCCGGCTGCAGTGGCGCAACGTGGCCGATGTCCCCGACCTCACGTCGCCCGAATGGCGCCTGCTGCTGCGCCGCGTGTCCGATCTCGACTGGCACGTGCACATCCATGACGATGCTCCACGCCTTCCCGCACCGCTGGCCGCGTTGCGGCAGGCCGGCGTGAAGATCGTGGTGGACCACCTGGGCCGGCCCGATCCGGCGAAGGGATTCGATTGCGAGGGATTCCAGTCCATCCTGCGCTCGGTGGAACAGGGCCGCACCTGGGTCAAGCTGTCGGCGGGCTTTCGCCAGCCCTCGCCCGACCGGGCCCGTGAGTGCGCGCGCGAACTGCTGCGCCACGTGGGCACCGACCGGCTGATGTGGGGCAGCGACTGGCCGTTCGCCGCCTTCGAATCCACCATGACCTACCAGCGCGCGATCGACGACCTGGCCGACTGGGTGCCCGACGCCGCCAGCCGCCGCCGCATCGCGGGCGAAACCGCACTGAGGTTCTATTTCACATGACTGCACCGGACGCCATGCACATCGCGCGCATCGAAACCGAGATCGGGCGGCTCAATATCGACTACTGGTACGACGTCGACCGCCACGAGGGGCGGAGCGCGCACGAGTTCTACACCGAGGACGGGGTTTTCACCACCAGCATCCGCAGCCGCACCGGCCGCGACGCCATCGCCGCCTTCTACCGCGGACGGCAGGACGGCCGCGTACGAACCGCGCGACACGTGATCGCCAACCTGCGCGTGCAGGTGCACGACGCCGGCCATGCGAGCGCCGACTGGATCCTGCTGCTCTATGCGGCCGACGGCGCGCCGGTGCTGCCTTCCGAGTCGGCGATCATGATCGCCGACGTCCACGATGTGTGCGTGCGCGGCGAGGACGACCGCTGGCGCTATGCCTCGCGCACCATCGTGCCTGTTTTCAAGAGTTCCACACCGACCACCGGATGACCCGCCCCGTGTTCCACGACCTGCGCAACGCGCCCGCCTTCAAGCGCTCCATCTTCAACGCCATCGTCGCGCCGCGGCCCATCGGCTGGATCAGCTCGATGAGCGCCGCCGGCCAGTGCAACCTGGCGCCGTTCTCGCACTTCAACATGGTCTCGACCGCGCCGCCGGTGCTCATGTTCTCGTGCAACACCCCGGCCGACCGGCCCGAGAAGGACACCATCGCCAACATCCGCGAAACGGGCGAGTTCGTCTACAACCTCGTGAGCCGAGACCTCACCGAGGCCATGAACACCACGTCGGCCGCCTTGCCGCGCGGTACCGACGAGTTCCAGGCCGCCGGGCTGGCCAAGGCCAGTTGCGAGATCGTGCGGGTTCCGCGCGTGGCGGCATCGCCGGCCTCGATGGAATGCCGGCTGCTGCGCTTCGTCGAGATCGCGCCCGAGTTGCCGGGCGAGACGGCGAGCATCGTGGTGTTCGGCCGCATCGTCGGCCTGCACACGGCCGAAGGCTTCATCGATGCCAACGGGCGCTTCGACACCGCGCGCGCGCGCCCGATGACGCGCCTGGGTGGCAACCAGTACGCCGAGGCAGGCCCGATCTTCGAGCTGGCCGCCCCCTTCACCAAACGCGACTGACGCGAAAGCGCCGACGCACCCGTCACACACCACGCCATGACCGCACAGAAGACCATCACCGACGTCCGGCCCCCCACCCTGCTCGATTTCACCAGCGAATGCGCGGGCGACGGCCCCGCCGCATGGGAAGCGCGCGGACAGAACTTCCACGTCGCCTGGCACCGCGCCGGCACGGCAGCGCTCGCCGTGGGGACGCAGTCGGACGACGAGCTCATGCTGATCGTGCTCGGCGCTCCGGTTGGCATCGGCGGCGCCGGGCGCGCGCCGGTGGATGCTCCCGCACGCACCATCGCCATCCTGCCGGCGGGCCGCTGGCAGCTCATCCTGGCGCCCGGAGCCACCTGCGCCGTGCTGCGCTCGCTGCGCGGCACCGGCGCGGCCGACACGCCGCGCAATGCGGCGGCCTATGCCATGCCCGACGCGCGCATTGCGCCTGTTGGCGCGCCCTACCGTGTACTGCGTGGCGGCGGCGACGTGCGGCTTCTGCCCGTCGATCAGGTGCAGGCGTCGAAAGACAAGCCCCGCCTGAAGATGCTGCAGACGGCCACGATGTCGATCAACTGGGTGGAATACGACGGTCCGCGCGACCGCTCGGCGCTCAGCCCGCATTCGCACGCGAGCTTCGAGCAGGGTTCGCTGGGCCTTGCAGGCGATTTCGTGCACCACCTGCGCACGCCATGGGGGCCGGACGCCCGCCAGTGGCAGGACGACCGCCATGCCGCGCTCGGCTCGCCATCGCTGATGGTGGTGCCCGTCGGCCTCATCCATACCACCGAGGGCGTGAACGCGGGCCACCACATCCTGATCGACATCTTCTCGCCGCCGCGCGCCGACTTCATCGCCAGCGGCTGGGTGTTCAACTCCGGGGAGTACGCGGCCCCCGCCGAGGACATCGCAGTGGCAGCCTGAGAGCGCGCCCGCCCTCAGGCGACTGGATCGGCCGGCAGCGCGATCAGCGCAGCGCGCGCGTGTGCGGCCACGGTCTGCAGCGGCGCGAGGTAACGCTCGACCGCCTCGCTGGCCGGCATGGTGGAGGAAAACCACGTGAGCCCGATCGCCCCCACGGCGCGGTTGGCGTCGAACACCGGCACGGCCAGCGTGTTGGACACGGGCCGGACCTTGGGATGCCGCAGCGCGTAGCCTTGCCGGCGCACCAGCTCCAGCGTCGCATCGAGCGCCTTGCGCTGGCGCGCCACGGCGTTCTCGGGGTCGCCCGACTGCAGGGCCATGCCGATCAGGATCTCGCGCTCGTCCGGATCGCAGAACGCGAGGTAGGCCAGGCCCAGGCCCCGGGTCACCAGGCTCAGGCGCATGTCGATGCTCGAGTGCAGCAGGGCCAGCGGCGAACGCGGCACGGTGCTGTAGCGGATGACGGCGGCGTCGCTGTCGGGCACGGCCAGCGCGACGGGCCATTTCACCTCGGCCGTGAGCGCATCCATCAGGGGCGCCAGCACCTCGACGATGCGCGGCTCGCTGTGGAATCCGCTGGCCAGCGCGCGCACGCGCGATGTCAGCATGTAGCCGCGGCGTGGCTCGTGGCGCACGTAGCCCTCGCCGGCCAATGTCTGAAGCAGGCGCACGAGCGAGGGCTTGGGGATGCCGGTCTGACGGTGCAACTGCGCGATGCCGACGACGGGATAGGTATTCAGCGCCTCCAGCACTCGCAAGGTGCGCACCACGGCTTCCACAGGAGGAAACGATGCCATGGCGTGCCGCCGCGCTCAGCCGCCCACTACCAGCCGCATGGCGGGCATGACCTGCTCGGTCTCGGCACGCCGCTCCAGCGCCATGCGCATGTTCATCTGGGCGACTTCGGTGTGTTCGATGGCCAGGGCCTGGGCCCGAGCGCCCTCGCCTGCCTTGAGGGCCGCGAACAGCATGTGGTGCTGACGATGCGCGTAGTGCATCCACTCGCGGTCCTGCTCCAGCGCCGACTGCATGGGCAACATGGCCGATGCGGGCGCGAACGGCAGCTTGTCGTTGAGCTGCACGGCACGCTGCAGCGCACGGTTGCCGCTGGCTTCGAGCAGCAGCGCATGGAAGCGGTCGTTCATGCTGGCGTAGTCGGCATAGCTCTCGTAAGTGAGCGGATTGGCTGCCAGGGCACGGTCGCCTTCGTCCAGGCAGGCTTGCAGTTGCGCCTGCAGCTGGCGCGAAACGCCGTGCTCGGCCACCAGGCGCGCGGCCATGCCTTCGAGGTGGCCGCGCACGGCGATGGCGTCGGCCACTTCCTGCGGCGTGTAGCGGCGCACCAGATAACCCACCGTCTCGTTCGCCTCCACCAGCCCTTCCTGCTCCAGCGCCATCAGCGCTGCGCGCACAGGCGTGCGCGAAGCACCCAGTCGCTCCCCGAGCTGGGCCTCGGCCAGGCGCTGGCCCGGCTCGAACTCACCCCTCAGGATCAGGTCCCGAAGTTGCATGAGGATTTTTTCTTGCAGGTTCATGGGAACGGAATGTACACTGAACCTACAAAACGGTATACCGTTTGTAGACCCACTCCGGTGGCCTGATGCCAGGGCGCGCCTGCCGCAGCCCCAACGAAAGTCTCGCGATGAAAGCTGAACAGAACGAACTCATCACCCGTGTCGGCCCCGGCACGGCCTGCGGCGCCGTGCTTCGTCAGTACTGGCAGCCCGTGGCGCTGGTGGACGAATTCGATCCGCGCCTGGATCCACGCATGGAAAAGCGCCCGGTCAAGGCCGTGCGCGTGATGGGCCAGAACTTCGTGCTGTTCAAGGACGGGCAGGGCCGCTGGGGCCTGCTCGACCGCGACTGCCCGCACCGCAACGCCGATCTGTCCTTCGGCCGCCGCGAGGAAGACGGTCTGCGCTGTCCCTTCCACGGCTGGAAGTTCGCAGTGGACGGCACCTGCCTGCAGACCCCCGCCGAGCCTGCCGGCAGCAAGCTGTGCGAGCGCGTGCGCCAGCGCGCCTACCCGGTCGTCGAGCGCGCCGGCGCCATCTGGGCCTGGCTCGGCGACGAAGGCGCCACGCCCCCGCCCTTCCCCGAGTTCGATGCCTTCGCCGCGCCCGCCACCCACAGCTTTGCCTTCAAGGGCCTGTGGAACGCCAACTGGCTGCAGGCTTTCGAGGTAGGTATCGATCCGGCCCACCCCTCGTTCCTGCACCGCTTCCTGCAGGACGAAGCGCTCGAGCAGATCGGCGACAACGCGGCCGGCAAGCAGTTCCGCAGCGCCAGCGCGGGCAGCGCCGACGGCGAGCAGTGGCCGATGACGCGCATCATGCGCGAGTTCTGCCAGCCCGAGATCAGCCTGGAACACACGCCCTGGGGCATCCAGCTCACGGCCCTGCGCCCGATGACGGAGCAGCTCACGCACGTGCGCGTGACCAACGCCATCTTCCCCTCCACCTTCGTGATCCCGCTGTCGGAGACGATGACCATCACGCAGATGCACGTGCCGGTGGATGACGAGAACACTTACTGGTATTCGTTTTTCACCAGCTTTGCCGGTCCGCTCGACAAGGAAGCCATGCGCGCGCAGCGCCAGCCTTTCATCGCCCTGCCCGACTACATCCCGGTTTCGGGCCGCCACAACAACTGGGGCTTCAATCCCGAAGAACAGATGAGCACCACCTACCTCGGCATGGGCGAGGAGGACATCAACGTGCACGATCAATGGGCTGTTGAGAGCATGGGCCCGATCCAGGACCGCACCCGCGAACATCTGGGCACCAGCGACAAGGTCATCATGGCCAACCGCCGCGTGTTGCTGGCCGCGATCGAGAGCGTCGCCAAAGGCGGCACCGCCCCCGGCGTGGCCACGGCCGACACTGCCACCCAGGTGAGCGGCGGCCCCGACACCGTGGACGGCATAGCACCCGCCGGTGAATGGGCCACGTGGTGGCACCAGCAGGTGGATGCCAAGCGCACCAACGCACCCTGGATCGAGAAAGCCGCGCCCGGCGCAACCGAGACGGCATGAGCGCCGCCCGCGCGGCCGAAGCAACCTTCCTCACGAATTTCCTACATGACATCGTTCGCTGAACGCTGCGGCATCCACGATGCCGCGCGCGAGCAGGCGCTCGTGCAGACCGCCGCCGCCATCGAGGCCAGCGGCGCCGAGCTGGTCCGCTTCACCTGGTGCGACGTGCACGGCGTGCTGCGCGGCAAGACGCTGGTGGCTTCGGCCGCCGCCGCCGCCATGCGCGACGGCGTAGGCCTGGTGAGCACGCTGCTGCTCAAGGACACCTCGGACCGCACAGCGTTCAAGGTGTTCGAACCCGGTGGGGCGGCCGACCTGCCGGGCTTCGAGTTCGCCAGCAACGTGATGCTGGTGGCCGACCCGGCCAGCTGGCAGGAATTGCCCTGGACGGAATCGACAGGCTGGCTGCGCGCCCAGCCTTACATGCAGGATGGCACGCCTGTCGAGCTCGACACGCGCCGTGTGCTGCAACGCGCGCTCGATCGCCTGGCCGCGGCCGGCTACGGCATGAAGTGCGGGCTGGAGGTCGAGTTCCACATCTACCGCATCGAGGACACCGCGGCGCAGCTCGACCCCGAGCGTGCCGCCTGGCCCGGACTGCCGCCACGCGTGTCGATGATCCACCCCGGCTACAACATGCTGGCCGACGGCTGGTACGACATGGCCGAGCAGCCGCTACGCATCGTGCAGCGCACCGCGCAGGCCATGGGCCTGCCTTTGCTGTCGCTTGAAGTGGAGTTCGGTCCGAGCCAGGTCGAGGCCGTGTTCAACGTCACCGACGCACTGACGGCGGCGGACAACATGGTCACCTTCCGCAACGCCGTGCGGCAGGCGTTGCTGCGCGAGGGCTACCACGCCACGTTCATGTGCCGCCCGCCGTTCCCGAACATCATGTCCAGCGGCTGGCACCTGCATCAGTCGCTGGTCGACCTGAAGACCGGGGCCAACGCTTTCCGCCGTGACATGCCCGCTGCGGGCAGCGTGCCGGCGTCAGCGCAGTACACGCTGTCGGCGCTGGGCGAACACTATCTGGCCGGCCTGTTGCGCCACGCACGCGGCATGGCGGTGTTCTGCACGCCCACGGCCAACGGCTTCGGCCGCTTCCGCCCGAACGCGCTGGCGCCCCAGGCCGTGCTGTGGGGCCGCGACAACCGTGGCGCGATGCTGCGTGTGGTGGGCGACTGCGGCGACGGCGGCACGCGCATCGAGAACCGCATCGGCGAGCCCGCTGCCAATCCGTACCTGTACCTGGCCGCGCAGATCCATGCCGGGCTCGACGGTATCGAGCAACAGCTGGCCGCGCCCCCCGCCACCGACTCGCCCTACGGCGGCACGCATGAGATGCTGCCCACGAGCCTGGGCGCTGCGCTGGACGCGCTCAAAGCAGACGACGTGCTGTGCGAAGCCTTCGGCCGGCCATTCGTCAATTACTATGAGCGCCTCAAGCGCGCCGAACTCGACCGCTTCGAGGCAGCCGAAGACAAGGACGATTTCCAGCGCCGCGAGTACTTCAGCCGTTTCTGAGGGCGCCACGGCGCCCGTGCTTTCCGACACCGAACATTCCCGCCCCATGATCACCATCCACCTCGTCGCCGCAGACGGCACCACCACCACGCTCGAAGGCAAGCCGGGCTTCAGCCTCATGGAAACCGCCGTGCACGCCAACGCCCCCGGCATCGAAGCCGACTGCGGTGGCCTGCTCACCTGCGCCACCTGCCACGTCATCGTGCGCGAACCGTTCGCCAGCCAGTTGCCCAAGGCGGCCGACGACGAGATCGCGATGCTCGACTTCACGGCCACCCCGGCCCGGCCCGGCAGCCGCCTGTCGTGCCAGATCCACCTGACCGAGGCCCTCGATGGCCTGACGGTAGACTTGCCCGCTTCGCAACACTGAAGACAAGCCCCTCGCGGGGCGGCGCGCGCCATGATCCTCGAACACGCAGACATCCGTATCGCACCGGGCCAGCAGGCCGCCTTCGAGGAAGCCATCCGGCGCGGCGTGGAAACCGTCATCTCCAAGGCCAAGGGCTTCATCGGCTACACCGTTCACCACGGCATCGAGACACCCGAGCGCTATCTGCTGCAGATCCGCTGGCAGACGCTGGAGAACCACACGGTGGACTTCCGCGGCTCGGCAGCATTCGGCGAATGGCGTGCCATCGTCGGCCCGTTCTTCGCGGCACCGCCCACGGTGGAGCACTTCGAACTCACGACCGGCAGCCACTGAAGGGCTGCGCGGGCCCTGCAGCCATCAGTTGCGGGCCGCGGTCTCTTCGTGGCCGGACACCAGCTTGTCCAGCAGGTTCATGAGCTGATCGGCTTCGGGCCCGGACAGCGGTGACATGATCCGCTTCTGCGCGCGGCGCACCGCGCGCTTCATCGACTGCGCCACGGCTTCGCCTTCGGACGTGGCCCACAGCAGCTTGCGGCGGCGGTCGATGGTGTCGGGCTCTCGCCGCACCCAGCCCTTGGCTTCGAGTCGGGCGATGACCGACCCCGAAGTCGCCTCGTCGAACGCCACGCGCCGCGCCAGCGTGACCTGATCGGTGCCTGGCGCGGCAATCAGCACATGCAGCATGGCGAACTGCACCGGCGTGACATCGACGTCGGCTGTCTCCTCCATGAACAGGGCCACCGCCCATTGCTGCGCGCGCCTCATCAGGTAACCGGGCGCGCGCTCGAAATCGAAGCTTCTCGGCATGCCCGCAGTGTGTGCGGCGCACCGTCGCGCGCCGAAGCGGGAATACCCTGTGCAAGGGCTCGGATTTGGTACGCATACTTACCAAATCCGATCTGAGCAGCCATCTCCTGCCCCACGCCATGAACGCCGAAATGCCATCCGCCACCGACGTGCGCCGCGCGCTCTACGACGACATGGCGCCGCACCACCTCACGCCGCTGTGGGAAGTGCTGCATGCTCTGGTTCCCCGCCAGCCCGCCAGTCCGTGCGTCGCTGCGCACTGGAAGTACGGCGAAGTGCGCCCCTTCCTCATGCGTGCCGGCTCGGCCATCACGGCCGAAGAGGCGGTGCGCCGCGTGCTCATCCTGGAGAACCCGGCCCTGCGCGGCCAGTCGTGCATCACGCAGTCGCTCTATGCGGGGCTCCAGCTGATCCTGCCGGGCGAGCGGGCCCCCAGCCACCGCCACACGCAGAGCGCGCTGCGCTTCATCGTCGAAGGCACGGGCGCCTGGACGGCGGTGGACGGCGAGCGCGCCGTGATGCATCCGGGCGACTTCATCATCACGCCCAGCTGGGCCTGGCACGACCACGGCAGCGAAGCCGACGGACCGGTGGTGTGGCTTGACGGGCTGGATATCCCCATGCTGCGCTTCTTCGACGCCGGCTTCGCCGAGAACGGCAGCGGCGCGCAGCCCCAGGCGCACGCACCAGGCGCGAGCTTTGCTCGCTGGGGCCACAACATGGCGCCGGTGCGCCATCAGCCGCCGTTCGGGCTGAGTTCGCCGATCTTCAGCTACCCCTATGACCGCAGCCGCGAGGCGCTGCATGCGCTGGAGCGCGACGAGCCCGTCGATGCCTGGGACGGCGTGAAGCTGCGCTACGTGAACCCGGCCACCGGCGGCTCACCCATGCCCACCATGGCCACCTTCATGCAGCGGCTGCCGCCGGGCTTCGACGGCCGGCCCTTCCGGCAGACCGACGGCGCGGTGTACAGCGTGGTCGAAGGCACCGGTACGGTGCATGTGTCGCAAGGGGACACGCAACAGGTGTTCGAGGTCGGGCCACGCGATCATTTCGTGATTCCCGCGTGGCACACTGCGCGCTGGCAATCGGCAGATGGCTGCGTGCTGTTCAGTTTTTCAGACCGCCCTGTGCAGCAGGCACTGGGCATCCACAAGGAAGAAAGGTTGTCATGAGTTTCGTTTTCGATCCGGCACCGGCAGTTTCGGTGCCCGTCGTGGGCAGCGCGGCGCGCTTCCCGGTGCGCCGCGTGTACTGCGTGGGCCGCAACTACGAAGAGCACGCCAAGGAGATGGGTTTCACCGGCCGCGAACCCCCCTTCTTCTTTCTCAAGCCGGCCGACGCCGTGGTCCCGGTGGAAGCCGGTGCCAACGCCCGCATCGCCTACCCCAGCCTCACGAAGAACCTGCATCACGAGATCGAGCTCGTGGTCGCCATCGGCACGGGTGGCCGGGACATCAAGGCGGCAGATGCGTTCAAGCACATCTACGGCTACGCCGTCGGCCTGGACATGACGCGCCGCGACCTGCAGAACGACATGAAGAAGCAGGGCCGCCCGTGGTGCATTGGCAAGGCGTTCGAGCAATCGGCGCCCATCGGCCCGATTACTCCTGCCGTGCAGGCCGGCGACATCGAGAAGGCCGAGATCTGGCTGCAGGTCAACGGCGCCGACCGCCAGCGCAGCCAGGTCTCCAAACTGATCTGGAACATCGCCGAGACCATCGAGCACCTGTCGGCCGCCTGGGAGCTGCAGCCCGGCGACCTCATCATGACCGGCACGCCCGAAGGCGTGGCGGCCGTGGTGGCCGGAGACACGCTCGAGGGCGGCGTCGCCGGCCTCGAGACGATCAAGGTGACAATCGCCTGAAAGCCTTGATGGAGCGGGCCCCGGCCCGCTTCATGCTTGCGCAGCGCCTCGCTGCCACCGCACCCCGACTGAAACCCGCGAGCTCCCGCAGACGGAGCATGGAGACAACAGCTTGAAGGTCCTGCAACCCCTGGCCGCGTTCTGCGCCATCCTCGCCGGCGTCCTGCTGACGGGCATCACCCTCATGACCTGCGCCAGCCTGATCGGGCGCAACACCACAGGCGCCACGCTGGTGGGCGACTTCGAGCTCACCGGCGTCGCCACCGGCGCGGCCATCGCACTGTTCATGCCGTGGTGCCAGCTGCGGCGCGGCAACATCATCGTGGACTTCTTCACGACGCGCTGCTCGCGCGCCACCAACGACCGGCTCGACCGCCTGGGCACGCTGCTGCTTGCGCTGGCGTTCTCGCTGCTGGCCTGGCGCACCACGCTGGGCGGGCTCAATTCGTACAGCTCGGGCTCCGAAACCACCATCCTCGGCTTTCCCGAATGGGTGACCTACGCGGCCATGGTGCCGCCTTTCGTGCTGACGGCTTTCATCTCGCTGCATCAGACCGTGTTCGGCTTCGCCGAGGACGCACCGGAGGCGCACGCATGAGAGTCGCAGCGTTGCCCAAAGGCGTCCGCACTGCGGGACATCGCGCAGAGGTGCGGTCATGAGCGCCCTCTCCCTCACGGCCATGATCTTCGGGATCATGCTCGGGCTGATGGTGGTGCGCACGCCCATCGCCATCGCGATGTTCGTGGCCGGTGCCGTCGGCTACGTGGTGCAGACCGGCTGGCTGCCGTTCTCCAATTTCCTGAACAACCAGGCGTTCGCCCGCTTCGCCAGTTACGACCTGTCGGTGATTCCGCTTTTCATCCTGATGGGGCACTTCGCCACCCAGGGCGGCATCAGCCGCGCGCTGTTCCAGTTCGCCGCCGCCATCATGGGCCGGTTCAAGGGGGGGCTCGCCATGGCTTCAGTGCTGGCGAGCGCGGCGTTCGGCGCCATCTGCGGATCGTCGGTCGCCACCTCGGCCACCATCACCGGCGTGGCGCTGCCCGAGATGCGCCGGCATGGTTACTCGGGACGCCTGGCCACCGGCACGCTGGCGGCCGGCGGCACACTGGGGATCCTGATCCCGCCATCCGTGCCGCTGGTCATCTACGCCATCCTCACCGAGCAGAACATCGCCAAACTGTTTGCCGCCGCCATGGTGCCCGGCCTGCTGGCCATGGTGGGCTACATGGTCGCCATCGGCGTCTACGTGAGGCTCGTGCCGGGCCAGGCGCCCGAAGCCGGCGCATCCCCCGGCGAGCGACTGACGTGGCGCTCGGCGCTGGGCATCCTGCCCATTGCCGTGGTCTTCCTGATGGTCTTCGGCGGCATCTACGGTGGCTTCTTCACGCCCACCGAGGGCGCGGCGGTGGGCGCGGCGCTCACCTTCGTGGCGGCACTGCTCAAGCGCGAGATGACGTGGGAGAAGTTCAAGAAGTGTTTCTACGCCACGGCCGAAAGTTCAGCCATGATCTTCCTGATCTTCATCGGCGCCGACCTGATGAACTCAGCCCTGGCGCTCACGCAGGTACCCAACCAGCTGGCCAGCGTGGTGGGCGGCTGGGGCCTCTCGCCGGTGCTGGTGGTGACGGCCATCATGCTGTTCTACGTGCTGCTGGGCGCGGTGATGGACGAGCTCTCGATGCTGCTGCTGACCATCCCGATCTTCTTCCCGATGATCATGGGGCTGGATTTCGGCATGCCCAAGGAGTCGGTCGCCATCTGGTTCGGCATCATGGTGCTGATGACCGTGGGCTTCGGCCTGCTCGCACCGCCCGTGGGGTTGAACGTCTACGTGGTCAACAGTCTGGCGAAGGACGTGCCGATCGCCGAGAGCTACCGCGGCGTGGTTCCTTTCCTGATCAGCGACGTGATCCGCACCACCGTCCTGCTGCTGTTCCCCGGCATTTCCCTGTGGCTGGTGCAGTACATCGGATGACGCCGTGGCGCGTCGCATGGCGATGAGAAAAGGGGCCCTCGCGGCCCCTTGTGCTTTGCGGCGCGGCGTCGCTTCAGCGGCGCAATGCGTCCTGTGCGAAGCCCGAGGTGATCGACTTCACCATCGCAGGGTCAGGCAGCTTGAGTGCGCGGCGCTCCGGAGAGTCGTTGTAGGCCTGCTCGGCGGCCTGGAAGGCCTCGCGGTCGCCGTCCACTTCCAGCCCCCAGATGAAGAGTGCGTTGTCGCGGTCGTGCCAGGCGAACGGGATGCGGAAGCCGAAACGCGCCCGCAGCGCGGGCATCGTGGCCTGCCACCAGGCCACGAAGTCATTGGCGAGTTCGGGTGCCAGCTGGTAGGTGCGCATCTGCACGGTGCGGGCGGGAGCGGCGGTCATCGTCATGCCGGCAACTCTAATGCATGCCCGCCTCGCACCGCACCGCTCACTCGACCTTGATGCCCGCCTCGCGGATGATGCGGCCCTGCCGCTCGACGTCGGCCTGCAGCGCGCGCGCCGCCTCGGCCGGCGAGTTGGCGATGGCGCGCAGATTGCGCGTGCGCAGTTGCGCCTGAACGGTCTCGGTGCGTAGCGCCCGCGCGACTTCGGCGTTCACGCGCGCGATGGCAGTCTGTGGCGTGCCGGCGGGCGCCAGCAGCACGAACGTCGCATCGCTCTCGAAACCCCTGACGCCGGCTTCGCCCAGCGTGCCGACGCCGGGAAACTCCGGCAGCCGCTCGCGGCCCACCACGGTGACGAGCTTGAGCTTTCCCTCGCGCACCTGGGGCAGGCCCACGCCGGCGTCGAACACCAGATCCACGTGGCCGCCCAGCAGGTCTGTGATCGCGGCGGCCAGCCCCTTGTAGGGCACGTGGTTGAGCTTGACACCCGCCTCGCGCTGGAAAAGCTCGGCCGCCAGATGGGGGCCACTGCCCACGCCGGGTGTCGCATAGCTCAGGGGACGCGGGCTGGCCTTGAGGTGCGCGATCAGGCTGCGGGCGTCGGTGGCCGGGAAGGACGGCGAGGCGACCACCATCATCGAAAGGCTCACCAGTTGCGTGACGGGCACGAGGTCCTTCACCGGATCGAAGTCGGCGCGATAGAGAAACGGATTGACGGCCACGGCGTCGGCGCTGGTGGCCAGCCAGGTGAGGCCATCAGGAGCGGCTTTGGCTGCGGCCGAGCCGGCGATATTGCCGTTGGCGCCGGGCCGGTTCTCCACCACCACGGGCTGGCCCAGCGCTTCGGCCAGCGGCGGCGCGATCAGACGCGCGATCACGTCGAGGTGGCCGCCGGTGGGAAAGCTCACCAGCAGCCGCAGGGGCTGGGCGGGTTGCCATGCCGGTTGCGCCAGTAACGCCGGCGGCATGCATGCCGCGGCGAGGCCCACCAGAGCGGATCGTCGATTCAGGGAAAACACCAAGACCTTCTCCTTCGCCAAGAAGGCTCGAACCTATCGCAGCACCGGTGATGCGCCAACCACTGTTTTCCCATATGCATATCCGTCGCACCTCCAGCTAAGGGCATTCACCGTGGCCGGGGAACGCCCGATCTCCTATCTTGTCGGGCACTCGCATTACTTCCCCAGGAGAGACACAGCATGATCCAGCGACGCAAGCTTCTGCAGACCGGTGCCGCCGTGGCGCTGGGCGCCCCCGCACTGTCGGGTCTGGCGCAGAGCACCGTCACCTTGAAGTTCCATACGTTCATGGCGCCCCAGTCGCAGGTCTGGCTCGACATGCACAAGCCGTGGATGGACAAGGTCGAGAAAGAATCCAACGGCCGCATCAAGTTCGAGGCCTATCCCGCCATGCAGCTGGGCGGCACGCCCGTGCAGCTATACGACCAGGCCAAGGACGGCGTGGTCGACGTGGTGTGGACGCTGCCCGGCAACACCGCCGGCCGCTTCCCGCGCATCGAGGTGTTCGAGCTGCCGTTCATGATGACCAATGCCGAGGCCACCTCCAAGGCGTACTGGGAATACGTGCAGACCGTCGCCAAGGACGAATTCAAGGACACCCACGTGCTGGCCCTGCAGGTGCACGGTCCAGGCGTGATCCACACGGCCGACAAGCCCGTGCGCTCGGTGGCTGACATGCGCGGCCTCAAGCTGCGTGCGCCCACGCGCCAGGTCACCAAGCTGCTGGGTTCGCTCGGTGCCACGCCCGTGGGCATGCCGCTGCCCGGCATCCCCGACGCGCTCTCCAAGGGCACGATCAACGGTTGCGTCATTCCGTGGGAAGTCGTGCCCTCGGTCAAGGTCAACGAACTCACGAAGTTCCATGCCGAGTTCGATCCCAAGGGCGGCTGCCTCTACACCACCACCTTCGTGATGGCGATGAACAAGGCCAAGTACGAATCGCTGCCGCCCGATCTCAAGAAGATCATCGACAACAATTCCGGCATGGCCACCTCGGCCTGGCTGGGCAAGACGCAGCAGGGCAACGATCCCAACGGCCGTAAGTCAGCGTCGGACCGCGGCAACACCATCTTCACCGTGGGCGAGACCGAGGCACAGGAATTCCGCCGCCGTTCGCGCGCCATCGAAGTCGAGTGGATGCAGGACATGGACAAGCGCGGCTTCGATGGCAAGAAGCTGATGGAAACCGCGCGTGCGCTGATCGAGAAGCACACCAAGGCGTGATCCGGGCGCGGGCTATCCGCGCGCTCACCATGCTGCGAAGGCCCCCACTGCGGGGCCTTCTGCTTTGGAGGCTCCCGTACACTCGGCCGCATGACATTCGCCAGCCCCATCAAGCATTGCCGCAACTGCGGAGCCGCCGTGGCCTACCGCCTGCCGGACGATGGGGACACCCGGGAGCGCGCCATCTGCCCGGCGTGCGCCACCGTCCATTACGAGAATCCGCTCAACGTCGTCGGTACCGTGCCCTACCTGGGAGACCGCGTGCTGCTGTGCAAGCGCAACATCGAGCCGCGCTGGGGCAAGTGGACGCTGCCGGCCGGCTTCATGGAACTGGGCGAGACGGCCCGCCAGGGCGCGTTGCGCGAAACCGATGAAGAGGCTGGTGCCAGCGTGGAAGCCGGCCCCCTGTTCACCGTGCTCAGCGTGCCGCGCGTGGGCCAGGTGCACCTTTTCTTCCTCGCGCAGCTCAATCACGACCGCTTCGATCCTGGCCATGAAACGCTGGAGGCGCAACTGTTCGCGGAACACGAAATACCCTGGGACGAGATCGCCTTCCGGACCGTGAAGGAGACGCTCGAGCACTTCTTCGCCGACCGGCGTGCCGGCGCGTTCGGCGTTCACACCATCGACATCGAATGAACTCCTCGCGCCAGCTACTGTGCCTTGCCACAGCCCTTTCCGCCCTGATGTTCGCCACCACGTCCGCGCGCGGCGAGCCCGTGGGCGAGGTCGACACGGCCTTCAAGCTCATCGGTCCGGACCACAAGATCGTCGTCGAGGCCTACGACGATCCCCGCGTCCAGGGCGTGACCTGCTATGTGTCGCGTGCCCGCACGGGCGGCATCTCTGGCGCGCTGGGTCTGGCCGAGGACAAGGCTGAGGCCTCGATCTCGTGCCGCCAGGTGGGGCCCATCGCCTTCACCGAACCGCTGCCGCAACGCGAGGAAGTGTTCAGCGAGCGCATGTCCATCCTGTTCAAGCGGCTGCGCATCGTGCGCATGGTGGACGCCAGGCGCAACACGCTGGTCTATCTCACCTACTCCGACCGCTTGATCGATGGCTCGCCCATGAACAGCCTGACGGCGGTGCCGGTGGACCGGGCGACGCCGATTCCGCAGAAGAAGAAATGACGGCCGGCCACGGCCAGGTGTTCCGCGTGCGCCTTGCGCCTTCGGGGCGAAGTTTCGAAGCAGGGACGGCCGACACGTTGCTGGAGGCGGCCGAGTTCGCCGGCATTCCCCTGGAGAGTTCGTGCCGTAATGGCACCTGCCGCACCTGCATCCTGCGTGTCAGCCATGGTTCAGCACACCACGCCATCGAGTGGCCGGGACTGTCGACCGACGAGAAGCGTGAAGGCTGGATCCTGCCCTGCGTGGCGCATGCCACGACCGACCTCGAGCTTGTGGCGCCTGCGATACGCTGAGTGCCTCGGCGGCGGTGAATGGACCGATACTGTCAGCCGGATACGCCAGTTTCAAGAACAAACACCGCTGCAGCCATGGATCTCAACACCCTGCTCTCCCAGCCGAACGCGCTGCCCAGCGCGCCGCAGGCCGTCGCCGAATTGATGAAGACCTTCCAGGAGGAAGACGCGCACTTCGACGACATCGTCGACTGCATCGAGGCCGATCCCGTCATCGTCGCCAAGCTGCTGCGGCTGGCCAACTCATCCATGTTCTATCGCGGCCGGCCGGTCGAAAGCACCAACGAGGCCGTTCGCATGCTGGGCCAGACCAAGGTGCGCTCCCTGGTGATCGGCCTGATCGCGCGCGACAGCTTCCCCGCCCTGCCCGAACACATCCTCAACCAGTTCTGGAGCTTCAGCACGACGTGCGCCGAACTCTCGCGCTACATCGCGGGCGAGGTGAAGTCCGACGAAGACGCTGCCTACACCGGCGGTCTGTTGCACATGATCGGCGAACTGGTGATGCGCGTCGGTCTGCCGCGCCAGATGGCGACGCTCGATTCGAGCCGTAGTGGATTGCTGTCGCTGGCTCGCGGCCAAGCCGAGATGGCCTTGCTCGGCTACAGCTATGCCGAAGTGGGCGCCGCGCTGGCGCGTCAATGGCAGTTGCCCGAGCGCATCGTGCGCATCATCGAAAGGCACCGCCAACCCGACCTCAACGACGCCGCCGATGTCAATGCCGCGGTGGTGCACATGGCCTCCTGGCGCGCCAGGGCGCTGGAGCTGGAAACGCCGGAAGACGACCAGATCCGCCTCTATCCGATCGCCATGGGCAAGGCACTGGGCCTCGAGCCGGTGAAGATCGTCCGCTGGGTGCCAGCCTCCGCGCGCTGACATCGGTGCGCATCCCTGCGCACCAACACATCAGCACAGGGTCGAATCTTCAGTCGCGACGACCCTGACGGCGGCGCACTGCGCCGATCAGGAACGCCACAGCCGCTGCCAGGAATGGCAGCAGCAGCCATCCCAGTGAAGGGGCGAGCACGCGCAGGACATCCATGTGGTTTTCTCCGGTGATGGATTCACTTTAGAGCCAACCTTCGGAGCACTGGGTTGCGAATTGTGAACGGCGTGAAATCGTTCCGGCGATGGGGCGACGACCGATGCATCAGCGCCAATAAGTGCGCCAACCCACCAGTGCTTCGACCTCCCGCCCGAGTGAACGCCTTTCCACCGAGAGCACCAGTGCCTGACGCGGCGCGATCGGCAGCACCCAGCGTGCATGCACGCTGGTGTTGTGGGGCTCAGGGCTGTAGCCCACGCCGAAGTTGAGGAAGCTGCCCATGGCACCGGTCTCGCGGTAGGCGTCGAAGGCGATGGCCTTGCTGCTGCCGCCAAGCGCGCTCTCGCCCGCGTAGAAGGTGCCGGCCACGCTCCAGTGGGGCGCCACGTCGGCCGCCAGGCCCACGCTGGCCAACCGGTTACGCCAGGGCGCCGGGAAGCCCTGTCGTACCGACGCGAACCACTGCAGGCCCTGCGCCGCGCCCGTGAAGCGACTGCCTGCACGCAGTTCGATGCGGTGTTCCGTCTGCCCGACGCTGCGGTCGCGCAACTCGTACGCCGTGGCCCAGTCGAGCCCACCTTCGGTGCGCGAGCGATAGCCCACACGCGCCGTCCACGACGGTAGCGGTGTCGGATCGGTCAGGCGTTCGGAAGGCAGCTCGCGGCCGTTCCGGCCCAGCACCAGCTCGATCTGGTCGGTGCTGCTGCGGTTGATGAGCAGGCCGGCCAGGGCGGTATCGGTATCGCCGGCCGCCAGGCTGGAGCGGCCCGCCAGTAGCTCGAGCCGGTAGCGCCATTGCTCGTCCAGCCGGGCCATGCCGACGGCTGCCTCGGCGTTACCGGGCGAACGGGCCGCGGCATCGTCGAAACGGCGGCGGGCATCGTCCAGCCGCAGTTCGGCCATGTTCGTCCAGCCCATGCCGTTGATGGCATCGAGATCGGCAGCGTCGCGCTGCAGCAGTTGCAGGTAGATGGCACGCGCATCGGCCGTGCGGCCCTGGGCACGCGCCACCCGCGCTGCGCCCAGAAGCGCGTCCCGGGCATCCGGCTGGGCGCGCAGCAGCTCGTCGTAGAGGGAACGGGCCTGCCGCGTCTCGCCACGCCATTCGTGGGTGACCGCGAGGTCTAGCACGGGCGCCCGCTCGGCGGGCGCGAGCCGGCGCGCGGCCTGCAAGTGCACGATGGCTTCGTCGAGCCGTTGCGCGTCGCGAGCCGCGACACCGCGCAGCCAGTCGACACGCCAGTCCTGTGAGCTGGCGCGCGAGCACTCGGCCAGCAGGACGTCGATGCGCTCCCTGGGCGGCGGGGTGACGCCCATGAGCTGTTGCGCCTCATCGAGGCGACAGGAGCCGGGTGGTCCGGATTGGGCCAGTGCGCCCGCCACCGTGACGCCGGCCAGCAATGCCACGCCGGCAGGCCGCAGAGGGAGAAACCGCGTTGCGCGCATCAGAGCCACCTTCCGGCCAGCGTGGCCACCAGCACGACACCCAGTGCGGCGGCCAGCGCCATCCACTCTTTCCAGACCAGGCGCCGCTCGACGCGTCGATCCTGCGCGAGGGTGAACTCGAACTCGCGCTGTGCGATGTCCTTCAGTTCAGTATGCGGACCTTGCCTGATTTCTCCGTCTTGTCCCATTGCAGACCCACCTTGCGGTATTCAGACACATAAGAGGCAAACGTGATGGCGCACAGCACCGGTCCGTAGCCCACGATGACCAGCAGCACGTCGCGCAGTCGCGCCGGCAGCCCGGCTTTCTCGAGCCGGTAGAGGGCCCAGCCCAGCGCCATGCTGATGACGTTCCAGCCGTAGACCACGATCATGAGCAGATCGAAGCCTGTGAACGACAGGCGCGGCCCGGCTTGCAGCAACTCGGCCGGCAGCAGTCGCTGCGGCGCGAATGAAAACACCATGATGGCCAGCGCCGCCAGCCCCTGGAATGTGAGCCCCTCGAACCACGCGCGCTTCGCCGTCGCCGGATCGATGGCGAACGAGAAAAAGGTCACGAAACAGTGCGTGGCCGCACTCAGCCCCCAGAACAGCGACAGCAAGTGCCAGGCCTTGGGCGGATTGAGCAGATACAGACCCACGAGTCCGATCGAGGCCAGCACCATGAACACCGGCATCAGCACGATGCTGAACCACACCAGGCCGAACAGCGGCGCGGCCAGCGCCGTGCCCAGGCTGCGCCGGAACCACAGGCCCTTGAAGATGCGCGTGAGCTGCAAATTGCCGCGTGCCCAGCGCAACCGCTGCTTCCAGAGACCCACGAGCGAGCCCGGCTCCTCCGCCCACACGATGGCGTTGCCGTCGAACACAACGCGGCTGCCGGTGAGCTGGGTGCGGAAGGTGGTCAGCGTGTCCTCAGCCAGCGTGGTGGTGTCGATCTCGCCGCCGATGGCCTCGAGGTTGTCGCGGCTGTGCAGTTGGGCGCCACCCGCCAGGCAGGCCAGCGCGCCCATGACGTTCTGCGCACGGCGCGCCGCGGCCTGCGCGGTGATGTACTCGAAGGCCACGTAGCGCGACACCAGGTTGCCAGGTTGGCTGCCCTCCTTGATGTAGGCGGTGACGGCGCCGACCTCCGGGTCGGCCAGGTGGCGCGCCATGCGGCGCAGCGTGGGCCGCTCGAACAGCACGTCGGCATCCATGATGAGCACGGCCTCCGCCCAGTCGTCCACCAGCACTTCGCGCAGCCCATGGTTGAGGGTATGGGCCTTGCCCTGTCCGCCGCGCTCGCGCCGCAGATGGAACACCTGGCCGCGGTACTGTAGCGACTTGGCCTGCACCACCTGCGGCGTGTCGTCGGTGCTGGCGTCGTCCACCACGTACACGCGCAGCGCCTCGGGCGGATAGTCCATGCGCATGAGCATGTCGATGCTGGCCGCGATGACGTTGCCCTCGTTCCAGGCCGGCACCACCACGGCCACGCGCGGCGTGTGGTTGCGGCAGTTGGCGTAATGGTCGCTGCGGCTGTGCCGGCCCACCATCAGGAACTGGATGGCCGACGTCACGACGGGCACCGCGCCCAGCAGCACCAGGGCCACCAGCAAGGTGTCGAGGAGGTCCGGCAGCAGGGTCATGGGCAGGCGGGGGAAGAAGTGCCCCGTGTGTACCACACGCAGGATTTCCCCTTGGCGTCAGCCGGGAGGTTTACCCGGGCGTTACACATGCGCGGCAGCGCGCCCGGAGAATGGCGGACAGCACGCCCTGCCAGATGGCGGCGCAGCTGCACGAGGAACAATTCGAAGATGAAGATCATGTTGACTGGGGCCGGCGGGCCCGCCGCCATCAGCGTCTGGAAGAGTCTGAACAACGCGCACGAGCTGTTCATGGCCGACATGGATCCCCACGCGCCAGGGCTGTATCTCGTACCACCAGAACAGCGCCTGCTGTTGCCTCGTGGCGACGCGCCAGGCTTTGCCGACGCGGCGCTCGACGCCTGCCGGGCCCGAGGCATCGAGGCGTTGGTGTCGACGGTCGATGCCGAACTCATTGCGCTGGCGAAGCGCCGCTCCGACTTCGAGGCGGCCGGCGTCCAGTTGCCACTGTCGCCATTGCCCACGCTGCAGATGTGCCGCGACAAGCTGGCGCTGCTCACCCATCTGTCGACCAGCGTGCCGGTGCCCGCGCACGCCGTGCTCGACGCCGCGCCGCTGCGGCTGGACGCTGCGCTGCCCTGGTTCGCCAAGCCGCGCGCCGGATCGGGTTCGCGCGATCTCACGCGCATCGACAGCGAAGCCGATCTGGCCGCGCTGCCGCGCGATGGCTCGCTGCTGGTGCAGGAATACCTGCCGGGCGAGGAGTACTCCGTCGACGTCTACGTGCGCAGCGATGGCCAGGCCGTGGCCGCTGTGCCGCGCGAACGCATGAAGACCGATTCGGGTATCGCCATCACCGCCCGTACGGTGCACGTGCCGGAGGTGATCGACGCTGCCGTGCGGGCCGCGCAGGACGCGGGTATACGCGGCGTGGCCAACGTGCAGTTCCGCAGGGCGCGCGATGGGGTGTTCCGCCTGCTGGAGATCAACCCGCGCTTTCCCGGCACACTGCCGCTCACGGCAGCGGCGGGTGTGGACATTCCGGCGCTGATGATGGCCGAACTCCAGGGTCAGTCGCTGCCCGACGGGCTCATGCCGTTCGAAGACCGCATGGTGGTGCGCTACCTCACCGAACATCTGGTCGAGCCCGGCGGATTCGAAGCGTTGAGCCGGACGAGTGGCCCATGAGCACGGCTGCCACCGTCGTCTGGCTCGCGCGCCACGGCGAAAGCCAGGCCAACGCGGGCCTTCCCTCCCCCTCGCACGACAGCATCACCCTGACCGCTCGCGGCCATGCGCAGGCCGTCGAACTGGCCCGCCGCATCGACCGCCGGCCAGACCTGCTGGTGGTCTCCCCTTTCGTGCGCGCACGCCAGACGGCTGCGCCGATCTGCGAACGCTGGCCGCAGGCGCCTGTGGAGACCTGGGCGATCGAGGAGTTCAGCTACCTCGACCCCGCGCGCTGCCGCGACACCACGGTCGAGATGCGCCGGCCCTGGGCTGCCGCTTACTGGCAGCGCGCCGATCCCCACCACGTGGACGGGCCGGGCGCCGAGTCGTTTGCACAGTTCCTCGCGCGCCTGCAGGCCTTTCGCCGGAAGTTGCTCGAACGGGGCGGCTTCGTCGTCGCCGTCGGGCATGGCCAGTTTTTCCGCGCCTGCCTCTGGACCGAGGTGCACGGCTTCGCTGCCACGCCTGAGGCCATGGCAGCCTGGCGTGCCGCCGAAATCGCCACGCCCATGGCCAACGGAGAAATCATCGAATGGATACCCGCACGCAATCTGCACTGACAGCCGAGGCGACGCTGGACGTCGAGCGCGCGCTGCAGTTCCTGGGTGGCGACGCCGACGTGCTGCGCGAACTGCTGCACACCTTCATGCTGGAGGCACCCGCCGAACTGGCCACCTTCGAGGCGGCCATCGCCGGCAGCCGGCGTGAGACGCTGCTGCGCTATCTGCATCGGCTGGTGCCCACGCTGGCCATCATCGCCACCGAATCGCTGCACCGGCAGGCCCGCGAGCTCTATCACGCAATGCAGCCACCCGACACCACGCCGGACGGCCACCTGCCGGCATGCCTGGCGCTGGCGCAGCGCATGCACGCGCTGCACGATGCCATCCTCGCTCAGCTCTCGCGCTGACGCACGACTTCCATCGGTTCGGCCAGCACGTACCCGGCGAAGCGGCCCCAGTAGCGGGCCGTGGCGCGGATCAGGTCGTCCTTGAGGTAATCGCGTTGCGCCACCTGGCTGGCATAGGCACCGATAGCCTCGATCTTCGCGTCGATGTGGGCCGAGATGTCGATGAACAGGTGCGGCTGGAAATCGACCATGCTCGAGGGCGCCTGGTAGCAGTACAGGTTGGGCACCCCGCGCGCAGCCACGATGGTGGCGTGATGGGCGTTACGGTGGTCCTGATGGCTGTCGTGCTCGGAATGCGTGTAGACGTGCGTGGGGGTCCAGTCACGGATCACCGATTCGATGGCGCTGATTGTGCGCGCGCCTTCCGGGATTTCCGTGTCGTGCATACCGCCCCAGCGCAACGTGGCGCCCAGCAGCGACGCAGCCTGCGCGGCCTCGCGCGCACGCGTGGCCGGATCGCCGCCGGACATACCCTCGCTGAGGGTCAGGATCATGATCGCATCGCCCTGCGCCTGGTGCTTGGCCAGAGCGCCACCGCAACCGATCTCGACGTCGTCCGGGTGCGCGCCGATCGCCAGCACGCGCTTGCGCTCGCGCCTGCGGCGTGCGGCGGCATCGGCTGCCAGCTGCGAGACGGTGGTCAGCAACTCGTCCTTGGAAAACGGTTTGAACAGCAGGCCGTCGGCACGGCGCTGCAACGCGCGCTGGGCGTATTCGAAGCTCTTGTTTCCCGTGATGACGATGACCGGCGTCCAGCGGTCGCCAGCCTTGACGGCGGCCAGCAGTTCGAGCCCGTTGATGCCGGGCAGCTCAACGTCGGTGATGATGAGATCCCAGCCCGGAACCTGCGCCTGGCGGGCACCTTCGTCGCCGTCGGCGGCATGGGTCACGGCGGCGTAGCCACCCTCCTCCAGCCAGCGCCTGATCAGCAGGGCGTACTCGGGGCTGTCCTCGATCAGCAGTACGTTCAGAGGTGGGGAAGCGGCGGGCAAGACCATGGCGCACGATACACGATGGACACACGGTGGGTTACGATGAATCGATGCCCGAGACGCCCGAACCCTCGTCCCCGCCGATGAGCCATCCGGATGCCGACGAGTTGCTGCGCTTCGCGGTCGACGCCTCCGGCCTGGCGCCGTGGCAATGGGACATCGAAAGCCGGCACATCTACCTCAGCCCGCAATGGGCCCAGCTGATAGGGCCCGAGGCCGCCGGCCGCACCTGGAGCATGGACGACCTGCTCGACCAGATCCATCCCGACGATCTGGACCGCGTGAAGGGCCGCATCGAGGAAGTGCTGCTGGGCTTCCGCTCGCGCTACCTGGTGGAGTTCCGCGTCCGGTCGGGTTCGCGCTGGCTCTGGACCGAAGGACAGGGACTGGTGACACGGCGCGATGATTCGGGCCGGGCGCTTCGCATGGTCGGGGCCAATTCGGACATCTCGCAGCGCCGCGCCGTGCACGACGCGCTGATGGACGCACGCGCCGCGGCCGAAGACGCCAATCGTGCCAAGAGCGAGCTGCTGGCCAACGTCAGCCATGAGTTGCGCACCCCGCTCAACGCGATCATCGGCCTTACGCAACTGCTGCAGCAGTCGCGGGTGGACGACGAGCAACGCAACTTCCTGCACCTGATCGACAGCTCGGCCGTGTCCCTGCTCGCACTGCTCAACGACGTGCTCGATTTCTCGAAGATCGAGGCCGGCCGCCTGCTGTTCGAACAGGAGCGCTTCGATGTTCGCCGCTGGCTGCAGGAGGCGGTGGCGCCGCATGCCGTCGGCGCCGAGAAGAAGGGACTGCAGGTCAAGCTGCGCGTGGCGCCCGACGTGCCGCGCACGCTGGTGGGCGACCCCGGCCGGCTGCGGCAGATCGTCTCCAACCTGCTGGCCAACGCGGTCAAGTTCACGCAGCACGGCGGCATCACCATCACGGCCTGGGCCGCACCGGGGCAGGACGACCTGGGGCCCGAGCGCTTCCGGCTGATGCTCGAAGTACGAGACAGCGGGATCGGCATCCCGCGCGACCGGCAGGACGCGATCTTCGAGGCCTTCACGCAGGTCGATGCCTCGACCACCCGACGCTACGGCGGAACGGGCCTGGGCCTGGCCATCTGTGCCAAGCTGGCCGCGATGATGGACGGCGATATCGCGGTGACCAGTGAACTGGGCCAGGGCAGCAGCTTCCGGGTGCGTGTCGTACTCAGCCAGACCGAGGAAGCGGGCGGCCCGCTCACCGTGCCCATGCCGGCAGAGGACATCCCGCTGACCGGGCTGCGCGTGCTGCTGGCCGAAGACAACGCCGTCAACGAACTCCTCATGCGGCGCACGCTCGGCCAGATGGGCTGCGACGTGGAGGTGGCCCATGACGGGCAGGAGGCGCTCGACCGATGGCAGTCCGGGCCGCCGTTCGACCTCATCCTGATGGACGTACAGATGCCAGTGCTCAGCGGCTTCGATGCCACGGGCCGCATCCGCGAGCACGAGCGCCGGCACGGCGGCCACATGCCTATCGTGGCCCTGACCGCCCACGCGATGATGGGTGACCGAGAAAAGTGCCTGGCGGCGGGCATGGATTCGTATGTGTCCAAGCCCGTCGGCGCCGAGTTGCTGGCGCAGGCCATGCGCGATGCGCTGCGCACCGCCGTGCGGACGCCGCCGCCCCTGCTGGCCGATATCGACCTGGGGGCACTGACCCAGCCGGCACAGGAAGAAAATCTGCCCGCTGCCGTGCCACCTGATCGCCAGTCGCAACTGATGTTGCGCTTGCGTGCTGCCGTTGCTTCACGCGACGGCGAGCGGGCACTGGTCACGCTCGTCGATCTCAAGCGCCTGCTCGAGCCGATGGATGCCCAAGGGGTGCTCACCCTGGCAGGAAGCCTCGAGTTCGCGGTGCGTCAGGCCCGCTGGGCTCTGATGGAACGCGCGCTACCGCTGTTCGAAGCCGAACTCAGGCGCTTGAAAACAACGGAGGCGGCCGCGCGCGACGAAGGCAATCGGGTGTGACGGGTGCACAAGCTGTACCTGCCGCGGCGGCCAGGCGCCGGACTGCGCCGGGAGCTTTCCGTCCAGAAGCAGGAACAAGGAACCTGACGTCGATCGTCGACAAAGAAAAACGGGTCGGAGCTTGTGGCTCCAACCCGTTGATCGATCTGGAATAAATGGTCGGCGTGGCGGGATTCGAACTCGCGACCCCTTGCACCCCATGCAAGTGCGCTACCAGGCTGCGCTACACGCCGACAAGCCTTCGATTATAGCGTGTACTCAGAGCGCGGGCGAGAGGAGATCACGAATTTCGAACAACTCGCGGCGCAGCTGATGCAACTTCGCAGCCAGCGCCTGCCCTTCTTCGTTGGCGAAATCTTCAGCCTCGTCGAAACTGGAATCATCGACCTCGATCACCTCGACGCCTTCCAGAGCAACCTCGCCTGCGCGGCGCTTGTCCCGCTCGAGCTGCACCAGCTCCTGAAGCTTGTTCCGCGCGCCGCTGATGGTGAAGCCCTGGTCATAGAGCAGGTCGCGGATACGGCGGATCATCAGCACTTCGTGGTGCTGGTAGTAGCGCCGATTGCCACGCCGTTTCATCGGTCGCAACTGCGTGAACTCCTGTTCCCAGTAGCGCAGGACGTGCGGCTTCACACCGCAGAGATCCCCTACCTCGCCGATGGTGAAGTAGCGCTTGGCCGGGATGGGTGGGAGTTCTTTCTCCATTGAAATCAATGTTGTACGGGCGAAAGTTTCGAGGTTACTCTAACTCGCACGTCCATGCAAAGAAATCGCGGGAGCATCGCCAACCATGCGACGGGCGGGCGGCCCGCCCGCGCCGATGGGCGTCCGCGTCTCAGGCGGCGAATGCCGATTCGTCGTCGGGAGCAGTTTCGGCGACCCCTTGTACCGGACCCTGGATCTGCTCTTTGAGCTTGTGGCTGGCATGGAAGGTGACGACGCGCCGCGCGCGGATCGGAATTGCCTCGCCAGTGCGCGGATTGCGGCCGGGGCGCGGCGCCTTGGTGCGGATCTGGAAGTTGCCGAAGCCCGAAATCTTGACGTCGTCGCCGTCCACCAGGCTGTCAGCCACCAGATCGAAGAACGCATCGATCATGTCCTTCGATTCGCGCTTGTTGAGGCCGATCTGCTCGAACAGCATTTCGGCCAGTTGCGCTTTGGTCAGGGCCGGCGTCTCAAGGCTCTCGACGGTGAATTCCATGGTTCCCTCTTGTTCGTATCCAGCCCGTGCCTCAGCCGCGAAGGCGTGCACCCAGCTTGTCGCCCAGCGCGCTGACGATGCCCTGCACCGCCGTCTCGATCTGCGCCTCGGTCAGTGTCGCGTCGTCCCCGGAGAGCGTCAAGCGTACGGCAAGGCTCTTCTCGCCTTCCGACAGCCCGCCCGTCACGGCAGGCTGTCCACCGCGAGCAGGCTGCGGGCGAAAAACATCAAAGAGCAGCGCATTGCGCAGGAGACCCGACGTATCGGCCGACGCGATGGCATCCTGCACAGCGGCGTGCGTGACACCTTCCTGCACGATGACGGCGATGTCGCGTTCCACGGGTTGCTGACGTCCGACGCCCCGGGCCTGCGGCACATCGCGACGCGTGACGGCATCGAGCGAGAGTTCGAAAAGGACCGGAGCCTGAGGCAGGTCCCAGGACTGTCGCCAGCGCGGGTGCAACTCGCCCACGAAGCCGATGGCCTCGCCGTCGAGCAGCACGCGAGCGCAGCGGCCCGGGTGAAGCGCCGGGTGTTCCGCCGCCTCGAACACGGGAATGCGAGGCGCCAGCAACGCCTCAACATCGCCCTTGGCATCGTAGAAATCACTGCGCTGCTCCTTGCGGCCCCACTGCAGACCGTCCGGATCGCCATAGGCCAGGCCCGCCACGCGCATCGGCTGCCGGATACCCGCCACGGCAGTGTCCGACGCCGGCGAAGCCGCATCCCGCATGAACACGCGGCCCACCTCGAACACGCGGGCGCGCGTGGCCCGGCGGTCGAGGTTGAAGCGCAGCACCTGCAGCAGCGAGCCAAACAGCGACGAACGCATCACGCTCATCTGGCTGGCAATCGGATTGAGCAGGCGGATGGGATCGGCGTTGCCGGCCAGCTCGGCTTCCCAACGCTCTTCGACGAAGCTGAAGTTGATGGTTTCCTGGTAACCCAGCGCTGCAAGCGCATGACGGACCGCATGGCGGCTGCGCCGTGCCTCCGGTCGTACGCGCGCCGAGATCGGCCCTTTGGGTGGCGTAGCTGGCAGGCGGCCATAGCCAATGACACGCGCCACCTCCTCGATGAGATCTTCTTCTATGCGCAGATCGAACCGGTACTGCGGTGGCACCACGGTCAGCACGCCGGCCTCTTGCGCGACGGTCAGGCCGAGACGGCGCAGCGCACCGGCGCACTCGTCCTCCGACAAGGGCATGCCGATGACGCGCACAGCGCGCGCCACGCGCAGTTGTACGGGTACTGCCTCGGGCAGCGCCAGCGTCTGATCGTCGATCGGGCCGCAGGCGCTCTGCGGCGTGCCGCAGATCTCGAGGATCAACGCCGTGATGCGCTCGATGTGCTCAGCGGTCAGCGACGGATCGACACCGCGCTCGAAGCGGTGGCCGGCGTCGGTGGAGAAGTTGAAGCGGCGCGAGCGGCCCTGCACAGCCTCGGGCCACCAGAAGGCCGCCTCGACATACACGTTGGCCGTGTCGTCAGAGACGGCGGTGGCGTCGCCTCCCATGATGCCGGCGAGCGACTCGACCTGCCTGGCATCGGCGATGACGCCGACCTTTTCGTCGACCGTGATCGTGCTGCCGTTGAGCAACTTGAGTTGCTCACCGGCGCGGCCCCAGCGCACCGACAGCCCACCTTCGATCTTGTCGAGATCGAAGATGTGGCTGGGCCGCCCGTACTCGAACATCACGTAATTGGAGATATCCACCAGCGGCGAGACGCTGCGCTGGCCGCAGCGCGCCAGGCGCTGGACCATCCAGGCGGGCGTCGTCGCGCGCGTGTTCACGCCACGCACGATGCGGCCCGAGAAACGCCCGCACAGGTCGGAGGCCTCCACCTTGACCGGCAGTACGTCGGTGAGCGTGGCGGGCACGACGGCGATGGCAGGCGTCTTGAGCGGTGCGCCGGTGAGCGCGGCCACTTCGCGCGCCACACCGTACACCGACAGGCCGTGGGCCAGGTTGGGCGTGAGCTTGAGCGTGAACAGCGTGTCGTCCAGGTTGAGCACGGCGCGCACATCGGCCCCCACGGGCGCGTCTTCCGCCAGCTCGAGCAGGCCGCCATGGTCGTCGGACAGGCCCAGTTCACGCCCCGAGCACAGCATGCCCTGGCTTTCGACGCCGCGCAGCTTTCCCAGCTTGATGACAAAGGGCTTGCCGTCTTCGCCGGGCGGCAGCTTCGCGCCCACCAGGGCGCAGGGCACGAGGATGCCTGCGCGCGCGTTGGGGGCACCGCAGACGATGCTGAGCGCGGCGCCCTGCCCTGCGTCGACCTGGCAGACGCGAAGGCGGTCGGCGTTGGGATGCTGTTCGGCCGACAGGATGCGGCCCACCACCACCTGTGTGAACGGAGGTGCAACAGGCTGCAGTTCTTCGACCTCCAGCCCGGCCATGGTCAGCGTATCGGCCAGTTCAGCCGTCGTCAGCTGCGGATCGCAGAACTCGCGCAGCCAGGATTCGGGAAATTGCATGTCGTGTCTTCTCGGGAGTCGTACCGGTGCGGCTTTTACTGGAACTGGCGCAGGAAGCGGATGTCGCCGTCGAAGAACAGCCGGAGATCGTTGACGCCGTAGCGCAGCATGGTCAGCCGGTCGGGGCCCATGCCGAAGGCGAAGCCGATGTAGCGCTCGGGATCAAGCCCCATGTTGCGAACGACGTTCGGATGCACCTGGCCCGAGCCGGCTACTTCAAGCCAGCGCCCGGCCAGCGGGCCGCTCTGGAACTGGATGTCGATCTCGGCGCTGGGCTCGGTGAACGGGAAGAAGCTGGGACGGAAGCGCAGCACCAGATCGTCGCTCTCGAAGAAGGTACGGCAAAAATCGGTGAACACGACCTTGAGGTCCTTGAAGCTCACGTTCTCGCCCAGCCACAGCCCTTCGCACTGATGGAACATCGGGGAATGGGTGGCGTCGCTGTCGACGCGGTAGGTGCGGCCCGGTGCGATTACGCGGATCTCGGGCATGGCGCCGCCCGCCTCCACCGCCGCCTTGTGCCGCGCGACGTGCTGCTGGGCATAGCGCACCTGCATCGGGCTGGTGTGCGGACGCAGGTTGAACGGGATACCGTCCGCGCCCTTCATGTCCACGTAGAACGTGTCCTGCATCGAGCGTGCGGGGTGATTGGGCGGATTGTTCAGCGAGGTGAAGCTGTGCCAGTCGGTCTCGATCTCGGGCCCGTCGGCGACGTCGAAGCCCATGCTGGCGAAGATCTGCTCGATACGCTCCAAGGTCCGGCTCACCGGGTGAAGCCCCCCGGCCTGGCGACGGCGGCCCGGCAGCGTGACGTCCAGCGACTCGGCCTTGAGCTGCTGCTCGAGCTCGGCATCGGAAAGCGCCTGGCGGCGGGCCTGCAGCGCGGCTTCAACGGCCTGCTTGGCCACATTGATGGCAGCGCCGCGCGTCTTCTTCTCCTCCACGGAGAGTTGCGCCATGCCCTTCATCAGCTCCGTGATGCGGCCGGCCTTGCCCAGGTACACGGCCTTGGCATTCTCGAGCTCGGCCGGTGTGGCGGCCTGGGCGAACGCGGCCTTCGCGCCGTCCACCAGGGAGTCCAGATCGTTCATGAATCTCTATTGCTGCGGGAAGAGGGAAAAAAGAAGGGGCTGAAGCGCAAGCCTCAGCCCCTTCCTGTCTGCTCGTGAATTCCGCCGGCGAAGCCCCGAGGGGCATCCGCCGGCGTCATCGTGCGATCAAGCAGCCAGCTTGGCCTTGACTTGCTCCACGATGCTGCCAAAAGCCGCCTTGTCGTGCACCGCGAGGTCGGCCAGCATCTTGCGGTCGATCTCGATGGATGCCTTCTTCAGGCCGTTGGCGAACTGGCTGTAGGTCAGGCCCAGTTCACGCGACGCGGCGTTGATACGGGCGATCCACAGCTGGCGGAACACGCGCTTCTTGTTGCGACGGTCACGGTAGGCATATTGCCCAGCCTTCATCACCGCTTCTTTGGCGATGCGGAAGACGTTGCCGCGACGGCCACGGAAGCCCTTGGCCAGGGCGAGCACTTTCTTGTGGCGGGCGCGAGCCGTTACACCACGTTTGACGCGAGGCATGTGTGTTCTCCTTGTCCGTCAGTTGATCAAAGGCCTTGCAGGGGCAGCATCTGCGCCATGTGACCCATGTTGGTCTCATGAACGGACACCGCACCACGCAGGTGGCGCTTGTTCTTGGTGGTCTTCTTGGTCAGGATGTGACGCTTGAAGGCTTGACCGCGCTTGACGGTGCCACCCGGACGGACGCGAAAACGCTTTTTCGCGCTGCTCTTGGTCTTCATTTTGGGCATTGAATGCTCCTTTTCGTTCGTGCTCGTGAGGCGCCGCGAACCTACGCGGACTTGGGGGCCCCGAGCCACTTGTGGATGTGCGCCCCTTGTGGGAAGCGCACAGTTCGCAGGAAGCGTCGCCACCTCCTGCAGGCCGTGCACCGGTGACCAAACCGGCGCCTCGCCCTTTTTCTGTCTACTTCAAGCCGGCTGAGTGGTCTCGGCCGGCTTGCCGGGCGCTGCCACGGCCTTACGACGGCTGGGCGCAATCATCATGATCATCTGCCGGCCTTCGAGCTTGGGGAACTGCTCCACGAGGATCGTATCGCCCAGCTCTTCGCGGATACGCTGCAGCAGCGCCATGCCGATTTCCTGGTGCGTGATCTCGCGGCCGCGGAACCGCAGCGTGATCTTGCACTTGTCACCCTCGGCAAGGAAGCGCTTGATGTTGCGCATCTTGATGTTGTAGTCGCCGTCGTCGGTACCGGGCCGGAATTTGACTTCCTTGATCTCGATGACCGTCTGCTTCGCTTTCGCTTCGGCAGCCTTCTTCTGCTCCTGGTACTTGAACTTGCCGTAGTCCATCAGCCGGCACACCGGCGGATTCGCAGTGGCAGCGATCTCGACCAGATCCACATCCAGCTCACCCGCCATGCGCAACGCTTCGGCCAGGCTGACGATGCCCAGGGGCTCGTTCTCCGGTCCGGACAGGCGGACCTCCGGGGCCATGATTTCCCGGTTCAGGCGGTGCTTGCGTTCTTCGCGGTGGCGACGATCACGAAATTCAGTAGCGATGACTCGTTCCTTCAATCAAGAATGCCGTCACAGGACGGCGGTAATGCCTAGCGGCGCGCAGGCTGCTTTCAGAGAACTCAGCGTTTGTCGGCGACCTCGGCGGCAATCCGTTCCGAGAAGGCCTGCAGGGGCATGACACCCAGATCCTGGTTGCCCCGCGCGCGCACCGCGACGGCTCCGGCTTCCTTCTCCTTGTCACCCACGACAAGGATATAGGGCAGCTTTTGCAGCGAATGCTTCCGTATTTTATACGTAATTTTCTCGTTCTGCAGGTCAAGCTCCACCCTAAGCCCTTGATTTTGCAGCGTTTTGGCAACTTCCCGGGCGTAATCGGCCTGTGCATCGGTGATGGTGAGCACCACCACCTGCACCGGCGCGAGCCAGCTGGGCAAGGCGCCGGAGTGATGCTCGACCAGCATGCCGATGAATCTCTCCAGGCTGCCGACGATGGCGCGGTGAAGCATCACCGGGTGCGCACGACCGCTGGTCTCGGTGACGTATTCGGCACCCAGGCGCTCGCCCATGTTGAAGTCGACCTGCATCGTGCCGCATTGCCAGTGGCGTCCGATGGCGTCACGCAGCGTGTACTCGATCTTAGGGCCGTAGAACGCGCCATCACCCGGAGCGATGGCGAACTCGACACTCGAGCGGCGCAGGGCTTCCATGCAGGCATGCTCTGCCTTGTCCCACAACTCATCTGACCCGACCCGGCTTTCCGGCCGCGTCGCGACCTTGTAGATGATGTCGGTGAAACCGAAATCCGCGTAGACCTTCTGAAGCTGTTCCGTGAAGGCCACGCATTCGTCCAGGATCTGGTCTTCGGTACAGAAGATATGCCCGTCGTCCTGCGTGAAGCCGCGCACGCGCATGATGCCGTGCAGGCCGCCCGAGGGCTCGTTGCGATGGCACTGGCCAAATTCGCCGTAGCGGATCGGCAGGTCCCGGTAGCTGCGCAGGCCATGCTTGAAGATGAGCACGTGGCCCGGGCAGTTCATCGGCTTGAGCGCGTAATCGCGCTTCTCCGACTCCGTCGTGAACATGTTCTCGCGGTAGTTCTGCCAGTGGCCCGTCTTTTCCCAGAGACTCTTGTCGAGGATTTGCGGCCCCTTGACCTCCTGGTAGCCCGTGTCACGGTAGACCTGACGCATGTACTGCTCCACGGCCTGCCAGACAGCCCAGCCCTTGGGATGCCAGAACACCACGCCCGGAGCAACGTCGTCGATGTGGAACAAGTCCAGTTCGCGGCCCAGACGGCGGTGGTCGCGCTTTTCCGCTTCCTCGATCCGCTGGATGTAGGCGTCGAGGTCCTTCTTGTCGGCCCAGGCCGTGCCGTAGATGCGCTGCAACTGCTCGTTCTTGGCGTCGCCGCGCCAGTAGGCGCCCGCCAGCTTCATGAGCTTGAACACCTTGAGGAAGCGCGTATTGGGCACGTGCGGGCCGCGGCACATGTCCACGTACTCCTGGTGGTAGTACAGGCCCATGGCCGTCTCGTCGGGCATGTCGTCCACGAGACGCAGCTTGTAATCCTCGCCACGCGCCTTGAACACCTCGATCACCTCGGCGCGCGGCGTCATCTTCTTGATGACGTCGTAGTCCTGCGCGATCAGCT